>BNJS01000399.1_pt1 | contig 135967 bp, 158 predicted proteins | sample 8540461 | NCBI WGS metagenome assembly BNJS01 (sample SAMD00202454, study PRJDB9452) | human saliva metagenome | isolation source: human saliva | place: Japan
TGAAGTGTGATGGGCAAGAGGTATACAAACTTTAATTGGTACATTGAAAGCGGGAGTGAAGATACATGCAAAATAGCTGAGATTAAAATCTCAGCTATTTTGAACATATTTATGGGAGTTTTATCCTAGTATCTCAGCAATAGCATCTCGAATTTCCTGAACGGTTGCGGATTTGCTATGGTCACTGGTATCAAACTCGATATATTGGCCATCATCATCAACAGTTCCCCCGACAGGCCCTTCGGATCCATCGACTGATGTTCCAATGGCAGGGGGGATGCTTGTATCTGCATAGTCTATATCAATAACGATGATGCACGTATTGGACTCCAGATCATCTATCATTGGAAGAGACGATGCGGAGGTTATGTTCTGACTAGCATAGTATTCTAGGAAAGCCTTGATGGTTAGGTTATCAATTTGAGCAATTTTTTCGTCAAGGGCTGAGATATTTCTAGTTTCTTTCGTTTCATTTTCCATTGCTTGGCCTTTTTTGACCTGTGTCAAAGCAGTTAAACTGGCGGCTGTGGTAGCTAGAATAGCAGTAGAGAGAAGGGGTTTGCTTAACTTTTTTCCCATAGGTATCACCAACTTCTTTCTAGTTTTGTGTAAACACACTTGGGTGTTTATGGTGTTGAGGTTCTATATGTATAATTATACGTTAAATAGCAACATTAATCAAATAAATATAGGCAAGAGAATTCCCCCTTATCTCCCTTGTACATTCCCCTATATCATGATAAAATACTAGGCAGAGTATAATATGTTGGAGTCGAGATGAATTATTTTAATGTTGGAAAAATCGTCAATACGCAAGGTTTGCAAGGTGAGATGCGGGTTTTGTCAGTGACGGATTTTGCTGAAGAGCGTTTTAAAAAAGGCAATACCCTTGCCCTGTTTGACAAGAAAGATCAGTTTGTCATGGATGTGGAGATTGCCAGCCATCGTAAGGTCAAGAACTTTGATATTATCAAGTTTAAAGGGATGTACCACATCAATGACATTGAGAAATTCCGTGATTTCACTCTGAAGGTCCGAGAGGAAGATTTGACGGACTTGGAAGACGGGGAATTTTACTACCATGAAATCATCGGCCTTGAAGTCTATGAAAATGACGTTCTTCTTGGTACGATTAAGGAAATTCTGCAGCCAGGAGCCAATGATGTCTGGGTAGTCAAGCGCAAAGGCAAGCGCGACTTGCTGCTGCCTTATATTCCGCCAGTGGTGATGGGGATTGACATTGAGCAAGGTCGGGTTGATGTAGAGATACCGGAAGGATTGGACGATGAAAATTGATATTTTGACTCTCTTTCCGGAGATGTTTGCGCCCTTGGAACACTCTATCGTCGGTAAAGCTCGGGAAAAAGGCCTCTTAGAAATCAACTACCACAATTTCCGAGAAAAGGCTGAAAAATCTCGGCATGTAGACGACGAGCCATACGGCGGAGGCCAGGGTATGCTGCTACGGGCCCAACCTATTTTTGATGCCTATGATGCCATTGAAAAAAAGCAACCGCGTGTGATTTTGCTGGATCCTGCTGGTCGGACTTTTGACCAAGCCTATGCTGAGGAACTGTCTAAGGAAGAGGAACTCATTTTCATTTGTGGCCATTATGAAGGCTATGATGAGCGGATCAAGACTTTAGTGACAGACGAAATCTCGCTTGGGGACTATGTTCTTACTGGGGGAGAATTGGCAGCTATGACTATGATTGATGCTACAGTTCGCTTGATTCCAGAGGTTATTGGAAAGGAAGCCAGTCATACAGATGACAGTTTTTCGTCTGGACTCTTGGAATATCCTCAGTACACTCGGCCTTATGACTATCGGGGTATGGTTGTTCCTGAAGTCCTTATGAGCGGTCATCATGAAAACATCCGCAAGTGGCGTCTCTATGAAAGTCTTAAAAAGACCTATCTAAGACGTCCTGACTTGCTGGAACGCTATCAAATGACGGCCGAAGAAGAAGCTATGCTAGAGGAAATAAAAAAATTATAAATAGAAGAAGCTTCGATGATTGCCTCACGAAGCTTTTTCAATATGATGGCTATTTATGGATAAAAGTACTAAAATCTTCCACAGAGTAACGTATTTTTGGGGAAACCTTCAGATAGTTTTTTTCCAATAGGCAAAAGAAGAATTGGATCTAATTCGGGATCAATTTCAAATGTAGTCATGATGGCTTCAAAATCAACACCTCGCATGGGGACAGAGTCATAACCATACGCTTGGGCAACATACATTAAATTCATGGCAAATAGACCTAAATCAAAGCGTAGTCCTTCTTTATCCTTATCCTCGGGATGTAAAGAAAAATAAGCTTCAATCCTTTTTTTACGACCTTCACCCTCAGAAGAGTCCATTATACCATTTTGGATATAGAATGTTAGTAGTTTGTCAATGTCATAGGCCTTTTTATCACCAAGCAGTAGAAAGACAGCAGAAGCATCTGCTACTTGCTGTTGTTGATAGGAAAAGTTTTTTAATTGTTCTTGGATTTCTTTGTTCTTAAAAACTACAACTTTCCAAGGTTGAAAATTATTGCTCGAAGGCGCCTTACTAGCGCTTTCCAATATTTGGTAAATGGTGTCATCTGAAATAGTGTCATTTGGATCAAATGATCGAATGGATTGTCGTTTATTGAGGAAATCGAGATTCGTTTTCATCAAATTTTCTCCTTTACAAAATAATAACTATTTCATTATAATATGGATAAAGTGAAAAAAACAGTAGGCACATTTTTTTGTGACTGAGGAGAGAAAGATGAATAGCCATCAACATTGGGAATGTGGCATTACGAGAGTAATGGATTCAGTTAGTGGAAAATGGAAGTTGAATATTTTATGGGTAATTTATTCAAATAAACAGATCCGCTTTAATCATTTATTGAGAAGGGTAAAAGGAGTTACGAGAACTAGTCTAACTCGCTCTCTGAATCAATTAATTGCTGATGAACTAGTACTGCGCAAGGATTTTCATTCTATGCCACTTAGGGTGGAATATTCCCTGACTGACAAGGGGAAAAAGCTATTTCCTTTGTTACTGGAATTAAATCAGTGGGGGAAAGAAAATCTTTAAGTCCTTATGAGCGGCCATCATGAAAATATCCGCAAGTGGCGTCTCTATGAAAGTCTGAAAAAGACCTATCTAAGACGTCCTGACTTGCTGGAACGCTATCAAATGACGGCCGAAGAAGAAGCAATGTTAGAGGAAATTCGACAAGCTCAATCGGACTGACAAGCAAAAAAACTCTTAGAAAGGATCTAGGAGTTTTTTGCTTTATTCGATACAGAAATGCTCATTTTTTTGTTGGAAAAACCATCTTATTTTTTTCTAATACAACATTTTTTGTAACTAAATTGTAATAAAAACTATTAAAAAGGATACGTTTGCTACTAGTTAATACTAGCGTTTTGTGATAGTATATTACTATGCGGGCTGCTATACCCAGGTTAATTATAGTATGTGAGATTATAAAAAGGAGATTGATTATGGAAAAGAAAATAGGCAAGTCTGTTGTAGCGACTGGTATCGCGGCTACAACTATTATTTCTGGTGGACTGACCCATCAAGTGCACGCGGATGAGTTGGTTGAATCAACTGTAACAGCTCCACAAGCGACTGAAGTAACTGGGAAACCAGTGACAGCAGCAGATGTAGCTGTTGCCCAAGAAAATGCTGAAGCTGCCAAAGCTAAACTCGATGAGCAAAGATCGATAGTAGATACTGCTAAAACAGAAGCTGAGGATGCAAAAACTAGCGTGAAAGTTGCTGAAGCCGCTGTTGAGACTGCTAAAGAAATGCAGGCAGAAGCAACAGAAGAAAATGTTGCTAAGGCGGAGACAGAAGCAAAAACAGCAGAGCAAGAGGTTAGCGCAAAAGACACTGCCGTTCGAGAAGCTACAGCTAAAGCTGCCAAGGCAGACCAAGCTGTTAAAGATCAAGCAAATACTGTTAAGGCGAGTCAATCTCTGGTAGATGTTGCAGAGACTGAATTGAAAACAAGCTAAAACACCACTTAACTCAGAAGAGCAAGCTGTAGCAACTGCTAAGAGTCAGCAAAGTCAAGCACAGACTGCTTTAGACAATTCAAAGGCTGAACTGACAAAGGCAGAGCAAGCAGCTTCTTCTGCTCCACAAGTGCAGGCTGAAATCCAGAATAAAATCAATCAGGCAAAGGAATCTTTGGGTCAAACCAATCAAGCTATTAACTCTCTTGAAGGACAGATTCCGGCTGCCGAGAAAGCAGCAGCAACAGCTCCTGTTGACCTTCGCAATACGACTTATTCTCAATTTTAGAAAATGTTCGTAACAATGCGGCTAATCAGGAGATTCGTGATGCTGCTAACAATGCTCTTGCAGTTTACCAACGTGGGCAAAATGAATTTGGTATTTCAGTTAATTCTGACCCAACAAGTCCAGCTAGTCTAGAAAATAACCTTCAAGCTTTGGAGTTGGTTAAGGCCATTAATGCTTACCGTCGTAATGCCGGCTTACAAGAGTTATTGGTTGATCCGTATGCGAATGTGGCCAGCCAGATTCAGACTATTTACTTTGAGCGCAATAACTGGCACATGGGCAAGCTGATTGGCAATGAAAATGTAGCCATTAGTTTTGATCCGCAAGGGGCTGTCAATTTTTGGCACAAAGAAAAAAGAAGAGTACCAGAAGATTGCAGCGCAATATGGACTGCCTACTGATGAAACTCAGATTGATGCTAATGCTATCTACATGAGAGTTGGAGCAGATGTGTTTGCTAAGATTGGTCACTATGTTCAGATGATGGACAATAAAGCCAATGCTATCTCAGCAGCTTATGATAAGCATCCAAACCAATGGGGCACTCCTTATGGTACATCCGAAGTTGGTTTCTATCATATTAGCAACTTTAACCAACGTGTTAATAATGGTACTTTGCTGACTGTTGCAGCTATGGAGCAGTTGTTACGTGCTGCTGGTGGTCGTTCTGTAGGTTCTAATGCTAATGTTACAACGCTTAAGAATCAGTTAGCTGAACTCAAGGCTCAAAAAGTTGGTCAGGAATCAGCTATCAATATCCTCAATGCTCAATTAGCTGATGCTCAAAAGGCAGCGCCAGATCAAATTGCAGCAGTTGAAGCGGCTCGTCAGAAGGTAGCAACTGCTGAAAATAATCTAGCTTTGACCAAGCAAAATGTTGCCCTTAAGCAGGAAGCTCTCGACAGAGCGACAGCTAAGATTGCAGCAAACCTAGCACCTTATCAGACTAACTTGAGCAACGCTCAGGCAGTTCTAGCAGCAGCTAAGGATAAGTTGACAGAACTTCAGTCAGCTCAAGAAGCTGCGAAAGCTAATTTGACAACTGCTCAAGAGGATTTCTTGGCTGCTCAAAAGACATTAGCAGCAGCTAAAAAGAAAGTTATTGATCTAAAAAATGCTCCTCAGTTACTTGCAGAAGCAGAGCGGGAGTTGGCAGAAGCGCAGCTTGATTATGAAGCTAAACAAGCAATCTTAAATCAAGAAACTGCAACTTTAGCTGTTCTTGAAGAGGCTTACAACAGTCTTCAAGCCAATTATGAAACTCTCTTGAATATCTTGAACCAAGCATCTCTCCTTTATGGAAATGCTCTGAACAGCAACTATCGCTCAGGTGAAGATAAACAACCTCTAACTGCTGTAAAAGGCGGAGCTGCTGGTCCAGGTACAGAGGATGAATCTAAGAAAGATTCAGATGCTAAGACTGCAGAAGTTCATGCCAATACTCGTGAAGTTAAAGGAGCGACTACAGGTGCCGTTCAAGCGGCAGGTGGTGGTGCATTTACTGATTTTGTTGTAAATCCTGCAGCTCAGCTAGCAAGTGTGGCTACGACAGCTGATAAGGCTCCAACAGTTCCTGCTATTCTGCCAAATACTGGTTCAGAAGCAGAACGCCTTGCAATTTTTGGTATGGCACTTGGTGCAGCTGCCTTTTTGGGAACCAATAAGCGCCGTCGCAGAGACGAAGATTATAATTAAAGAAATACATAATGAGTCTGGAATAATTTCCAGACTCATTTTTTTGATCTATAGCAATTAAACAATCTAATATAAAAAGAAAGATAAAAACTTCCGATATTAACTGTCGGAAGTTTTCAATATACATAACAGATTTTATTTGACTGCTCCGCCTGTTACACCTTCTACGTAGTATTTCTGCATGAAGATGAAGAGAAGAGTGATTGGGATAGCGATGATAATCGCTCCAGATGTAAAAGGTAGGAACCATTTATTGATGGCGTCCTTATTAAGCATTTGGAAAGTCCCAAAGCCACTGTGTATTTTTCCTTGACATCGCCTAGAATGACAGAGGCAAAGATGAAATCAACCCAAGGTCCCATGAAAGCCATAAGCGCTGTATAAACGATAATCGGTTTTGACAGCGGCAATGTAATAGTCCGGAAGATTTGAAAGCGAGTCGCTCCGTCGATCATAGCGGATTCATCCAAGGAATATGGGATTGTATCAAAGAAACCTTTAGCAATATAGAAGCCTAAAGCTGCTCCAGCCGAATAAACCAGAATCAATGAAGTCAGGGTTTGCGTCAAATTGAGTGCTTTCAAGATGTAGTAAACCGCAATCATAGACATGAAGCCTGGGAACATGTTAAGAACCAAAGCCAGCTTGAGGAAACGGTTTTTATGCTTGAATTTGATACGGCTAAGTGAGTAAGCCATACCCACAGTAATCAAAGTAGACAGGATGCAGGTCGCTGTCGCAACAATCAGGGTATTCATAAACCACTGAACAAAAGGATATGTGTTGTTATTAAACAGTCTGATATAGTTGTCAAGAGTATAGGTCTTAGGGAAGAAGTAAGGAACTGCATTAGATCCTTCACCACGGAAGCTGGTCAGAAAAATCCAGATAATCGGCGTTAGCCAGATGAGTGCTAAAACAGCCAGTAAGACATAAATCCCTAATAAACTGAGTTTTTTTTTCTATTTTTCATTATTTAGCAGTTCCTTCCTTGAATGATGCGGATCTAGTATAGGCTAAGAGACTGAAGGCTGCAGAGATTGCAAAGATCAGGATCCCGATAACAGATGCCAGATTGTAGTCCTTGGCTGAAACGGTCAGTTTATAGAGCCAGGTAACCAAGAGGTCAGTTGAGCCTGCCTGATAGTAGGAAGAGTTAGTAGGTCCACCGCCTGTCAGGAAGTAGATAACGTTGAAGTTGTTAATGTTTCCGATAAACTGCTGAATGAGTGATGGCGCCATAATCAAGAGAATTTGAGGGAAAGTAATGCTCTTGAAGATTTGAAGCTTGCTAGCTCCATCAATCTCAGCAGCCTCGATTTGCTCACTAGGGAGGTTCATGATAATCCCAGTCGCTACCAGCATGGTAAATGGAATACCAATCCACATATTGACAAGGATGATTGAGAACTTAGCCCAAACAGGGTCACTCAAGAATGGAATTGGATGCTGAATGAGATGGAGGCTTTGCAATAATCCGTTCAAAGGTCCATTGTCATTCAGGAAATTACGCATCAAGAGCAGGGACACGAATTGTGGAACTGCGATAGTAATGACAAAGAGTGTGCGCCAAACTTTCTTGTACTTGAGGCCTTTGGTATTGAGCAAGAGGGCTAAAACGATACCGAAGAAGAATGTAGTAGCTGTCGCAGCAACCGCCCAAATCAAGGTCCAGCCTAAAAGTGGGAAGAAGGTGCTAGCCATGCGGCCTGAGAAAACATCACCGAAACTAGAGAAGCCAACCCAGTCAAAAAGTGACTTAGGAGCTGGATGCTTATGGTCAAAGTTAGTAAAGGCCAAACAGATCATATAGATCAGAGGCAGGATGGTAAAGAGCAGTACTCCGATAAGTGGAATGCTCATCAGTCCCATGTGGAAACGGCCGTCTGCAAGCGTCTTGAAGTCCTCAACGAAGTTAGGAACCTTCTGACCAGACTGTTTAAGAGCCATTAAGTGGCGAGCACTTTTCAGGTTGCACCAGTAGATGTAGGCGAAGACAGCACAGAAGATAAGAGAAGCAAGTCCAAAAATCAGCATCAGCATAGAGTTGTCACCCGCTACTTGAACGGTGATTTCCAAGCCGTTAACTTTTTTGATAGTCTCTCCTTGCTCTTGAGTTCCCAATGTAATCATGCCGCCAATAGCTGGTATGATTTGGGCTACAAAAGCAATCAGGAAAGCAATTTCTGAGAAGAGGAAGAGCAGCCCCTTGATAAATTGTTTGTTTACAAGGTTGCTCAGTCCCATTACTAGAAAAGAGAGTTTGACATCCCAGGTTCCCTCTTTAAAGACCTGAACCATGGATGCATTGTCATAGGATGACTGAGTCATAGTATTCTCCTTATATTTACAAAGAAAGAAGTGAGGAGGCTGCCCTCCTCACTTCAATGCTTATTTTTATTCGTTTGAGTATTATTTAGCTGCTGCTAAATCTTTATCAAACTGTTGTAATTTTGCGAGGTATTGATCTTCACCAAATTTACCGTTGTAAGCATCGCTGAGGATTGCAGCACTTTCAGTCCAGAAGACAGACATTTGGCTAAGTTTAGGCATAACTGTTGTGTAGGTATCAGAAGAACCCATTGTAATAACAGCTTGTGCCAAGGCATCTTTCTTCACATCTTCAGACTCTTGTACTTCTTTGTTAGCAGGGATGATGTGACGTCCTTCAAACTTGAATTGGTTTTCTTGGCTTTCTTTGCTAGTAAGTGCTTGAGCCAGTTTGTAGCTTGCTGCGATACGTTCTCCGTCACCGTTTGAAGGTGTTTGGTTAACTGCGTAAAGTTTTACACCAAGGAAGGCTTTTTGTTGAACGTCTTGTCCACCGATGTTAACTGTTGGGTAAACAGAGATACCAAGGTTGTCTTTGCCGACAGCTTTTTCAGCAGCTGCGTAGTCCCATGGACCTGATTGGAAAGCGTCAACTGAACCATCTTCAAATTTAGCAAGAAGGTTAGAAGCATCTACGTTTACAAAACCGCTGTTATTCTTTTGAGCTGCGATGAACTTCAGAACATTCACACCGGCTTCGTTACCCCAGTTTGTTCCGTCTACTTGTTCACCGTCTTTACCAAAGAGAGTGTCGCCTACAGAAAGGAAGAGTGGCGCAGTAGCGTAGGCATTAACTTCTTTCAAGTTTCCGCCGAATTTAGCTTTAGATGTAATTGTTTCGTATGATTTAACATCGTCAGCAGAAAGTTTTGACTTGTTATAGTAGGTTACTTGTGACTCGATACCAAATGGGAAAGCGTAAGTTTTACCTTTATATTGAGCACCAATCGCTGCTTGTTCTGTATCGTTCTTCTTGATTTCTTCTGCCATATTAGAAGGAACTTCTTGGATAGCTCCAGCTTCAACTAATTTACCAAGTTGGTCGTGTGGCAGAGAGAAAACATCGGCAGCAGTACTAGCATCTTTTGTCAGATTTTCCTGAGCGTTTGGATCTTCCATTTCGACTCACGTCAACCTTGTAGCCTGATTCTTTCTCGAACTTGCTAACTGTATCAGAGTAAGAATCTTTAGCACCAGTTAGTACCCAAAGTTTCAAGGTCTTGCTATCGGCTTTAGAAGAAGAGCTCTCCTTGCTGCTATTCGAGCTACAAGCTGCTAACAGCGTTCCTGCAGCCAGCAAGCTGACACTGCCCAATACTACTTTTTCCATGTTTTTCATTCCTATTTCCTCCCGGAATTTTTTTATTTACAATTCTATTATGCAACCGTTTGCAATTTTTGTCAAAGTCTTTTTTGAAATTTTTAAAAATATATTAATTTTTTTCTAAAATTTTTTCTATTTTATTTCTGTTTATTTAATCAAAAGCCTATTAAAATAGCTGTGCAATCGCTTGCTTGATTTTTACTTAGAAAACGCTTTTATTATGAAGAAAATCATGTTTCTTTTTGAAATAGATTTTTTTAGTACTTGTAAGAAGATATGAAAAGAAGTTATAGTTCAGCATTACCTATGAAAAGAACCAAACTTATGATTTTCTAATAATCTAGTGTCTACCTGTTGAATGCTTCCCATTTCTGATATAATAGACCTATGAATAAGCTAATCCAATCAAAGCTGGAACTGTTGCCGACCAGTCCCGGCTGTTACATTCACAAAGACAAAAACGGTACCATTATCTATGTCGGCAAAGCCAAGAATCTTCGCAATCGAGTTCGTTCTTATTTCCGTGGCAGCCATGATACCAAGACGGAGGCTCTGGTTTCTGAGATTGAGGATTTGAGTTTATTGTCACCGAGTCCAACATTGAGGCTTTGCTTCTTGAGATTAATCTAATTAAGGAAAACAAGCCCAAGTACAATATCATGCTCAAGGACGATAAGTCCTATCCATTTATTAAGATTACCAACGAAACCTATCCGCGCCTCATCATCACGCGCCAAGTCAAAAAGGACGGCGGACTTTATTTTGGTCCTTACCCCGATGTCGGAGCGGCCAATGAAATCAAGCGTCTCTTAGATCGGCTCTTTCCTTTTCGTAAGTGTACCAATCCACCTGAAAAGGTCTGCTTTTACTACCATCTGGGGCAGTGCAAGGCCCACACTATTTGTCAGGTAGACAGCCAGTATTTCAAGGAGTTGGCCCAGGAAGTTGCGGCCTTTCTAAAGGGTCAGGATGACCAGATTATTGAGGATTTACGGGGGAAAATGGATGGCGCAGCGCAAGCTATGGAGTTTGAAAAAGCAGCGGAGTACCGCGACTTGATTCAGTCCATTGGCACCTTGCGAACCAAGCAGCGGGTCATGGCCAAGGATTTGCAGAATCGGGATGTCTTTGGTTACTATGTAGATAAGGGCTGGATGTGCGTACAGGTCTTCTTTGTCCGCCAGGGTAAGCTAATCGAACGCGACGTCAATCTTTTTCCCTATTACAATGATCCGGACGAAGATTTTCTGACCTATATCGGCCAGTTCTATCAGGAAAAATCCCACCTCAAGCCCAATGAAATTTTGATCCCAGCTGATATTGACGAAGAAGCTGTCCGAGCCATGGTGGATACCAAGGTGCTTAAGCCCCAGCGAGGCGAGAAGAAGCAGTTGGTCAATCTGGCTATCAAAAACGCCCGAGTCAGTCTCCAGCAGAAATTTGACCTCTTGGAGAAATCTATTGAAAAGACTCAAGGGGCTATTGAGAATCTAGGGCAGCTCCTTAACATTCCTACACCTGTTCGTATTGAGTCTTTTGATAACTCCAACATCATGGGGACCAGTCCTGTATCAGCTATGGTGGTCTTTGTCAATGGTAAACCAAGTAAGAAGGACTATCGCAAGTATAAGATCAAGACTGTGGTAGGACCTGATGACTACGCTAGTATGCGAGAGGTCATTAAGCGCCGCTATAGTCGGGTAATTCGTGATGGACTAACTCCACCAGACTTGATTGTCATTGACGGTGGACAGGGCCAAGTCAATGTCGCTAAAGAAGTTATTCAGGAGCAGTTGGGATTGGATATTCCCATCGCTGGACTGCAAAAAAATGACAAGCACCAGACCCATGAATTGCTCTTTGGTGACCCTCTGCAGGGTTGTAGAATTATCCCGAAATTCGCAGGAATTTTTCCTACTCCAGCGTATCCAAGATGAGGTCCACCGCTTTGCTATTACCTTCCACCGCCAGCTCCGGTCTAAAAATTCCTTCTCATCGCAATTAGATGGCATTGAAGGCTTGGGACCAAAACGCAAGCAAAACCTTATGAAACACTTCAAATCGCTAACCAAGATTAAAGAAGCCAGTGTTGACCAAATCGTTGAGGTCGGCGTACCACGAGCAGTGGCAGAAGAGGTGAGGGAGAAGTTGAATCCGAAAACTCAGGAGCAGGAACAAGCACAGTTGCGAGAGGTGGCGGAACCACAAATAGGTTTGGAGTAGATGAGATTTTTTAATCATTAAGTGATTAGAAAATGAAACAATATATCTAGTATAAAAAACTGTTAAAAGTGTAAAAGGAATAATAATTATGGTAAACTAGAGACAGCAAAAGAATGCGAGGTGTAAAATGGCAAGCGATGCAGAATTAAAAAGTCAGTATTACAGTGTCAAAGCGGATCGAGACCGTTACCGGAGAGTACGTGATGGTATTTCCAGTCATCGGCTAGACTACAAACGTTCTACTTCAGATATGGAAGATTATATCAGCTATATTGAGAGTATTGTTAATACCATTGATGGTGAAAGTGGTTATTTTTACTTGGAGTCAGCTTCGAGCAAATTAAAAGAGCATAAGCAAGTCCTACAGGATTATGTCGACTTTGTGCAGAATTCTAATTCTTCCTTTATAAGCCTTTATAATGATGTTGTAGCCAAGATTAGCTCTTTAGAATCTCAGCTAGAAAGTATTAAAACAGAGTACAATAAAGGCAAGAAGCACTTCAATAGACTTGGTTTGGATGAGAATCCGCTTGATTTTTTTGGGGGGAGGCATCTTTTAAATGGATACAAATATCAATAGCATTCAAGATAGATTTTCTCATGATACAATTCGTTATGATGATGGAGAACTAAGGAATATCATCTCTCAGCTTAAGACGCTCCATGATTTAATCAATACAACTATTCCTTCTCAAGTTAACACCTTGGCACAAAAAGATTCGCTCTGGTCGGGTGAGACTAAGGAACAGTATTTGGGGCTTAAGGACTTCATTGAACAGTATCAGGCAGATTTTGCAGAAGCAGTAGGAAAGCTTCACGAAGCTACTGATGGCTTAGAAACTCTCTTTTATCACATCAAAGATGCACAAGTACTGAAGGATATAGAAAGCAAATGATATTTACACTGGAATCTTTATATGCTCTGCATATGCTGAATTATAATGGTTACTCCGAGGATTTGTTTCTGCTTCCTCTTCCAGAACTTACCGATGAGGAGAAGCCTGTGCAGCTCAAGCAGATACTGGAAAAAGGTTTTTCTGATCTCCAGTCTATGGGGCTTATTGATGAAAATAGTGAGCCGACAACAGCCTGCATGGCCAAAGCTGTCTATCTTCAAAAGTACCAAGAAGCCTATTCTCACTGCGAAGTAGATGATAAGTATTTTTGTGCACAGTTAGTAGACTCCAATCGTTGGTATCATATCGTCATTGAAAAAGTAGACAAAAACGCCTATAGGTTGGATCGTATACATAGCTTCCAATTTTTAGGTACGGTTATAAAGGAGCATCTCTTTTTGAGTGAGAAGATACCAGCACGAGATCCCAATCCAGCAGCGGCGGAATGGAGAACCTATTCTGAAGAGAGATTGATTATCTACTATGGTAATGCCCCGGCTTTGAGAATTACGTCATACTCAGGACAAAATAAATCCAGAGATTATCTATATCTGAATGCGCCTTCGGCAATCTATCAGTATGATGTTCTTGAGCAGAGAATCCGCTCTATCAGTACTGACGAGTTAAAGAAAGAAATCATCAACCAGTTGAAAGTGAGGATACAACCATGCCAAAAATTAGTATTTCCTTAACAGAACAGGAGGAATTACTGTTAGCATCCCGTGAGCTAGCAACAAGCTCTAGCCAGCTAACAACTCAATTGCAAGGTCTGATTGATAAAATTCCTGCTGTATGTAAAGAAGGATCTCTCCAATCTCGTCTGGGTGAACTTCCTCTCAATCATTTCACTGCAAAAGCGCAGACTTTTCAGGCGCTAACAGAGCTTCTTTTTCACCATATACAGACAACCTACCGTGGCTTTATCGATACTGATAAACTTTTAGCAGCGGATATTGTCAATGCGGCCTTGGTAGATCCAAACCTAGATTCTGAAACTCGTCAAGCCTTAGAGCAGGATCCTCAGAAAGCTTTTGAGTTGACACGTGATGGTTTGAAAAAAGATCAAGCAGCGCCAGACTATAAGGGACCTAAGTCAGAGGAAGCCATACTTTATAGTGGTCAGACTTCTCAGGGAGGTGCTTCATGACAGAGTACTATACTAATAAAAGCGACTTTGAGCAGGGGAAGCGGATTGGTTGGTTTGAGGATAATGTTAGTCAAGTCAAGGATCTACTTAAAGATATTTCTGAAACAGCTGAAATCGTCAAGAATAATGATTTATCTCATCTTTATATTGCTCAAGGTGGCGCGACCCTAGGCAAAGATATGCCAGAAAAAACATTCGTTGATTCTGAACATAAAATCTTAGACATGATGGAAGAGATGAAACGGGTGCATCGGGAGATTGTCCAAAACATTGAGAACAAGTACATAAGTGGTTTGGAAGATGCGATGGAGGCTCTGAATAAGATCAATGAAGGGAAGAATAAATATAAGTCTGAGCACCTGACCTATGAAGAAACGTACACCTATCAGACATCTTATCAGACAGGCTATGGCATACAGACAGCTAAGGGCAAACGTAAAGCCTATTACAGCCTGTCCGATATCTTGAACAGTGATAAGAGCCCTATCTCATCAGCTGCAGCTAAATATCAGGATAAGCTCAAGGTCGCCAAAGAAAACCTTGCAAAGCTGGAAGCGGAAGACAAGGAGACCTATGATAAAGTCAAAGACCTGTCTGAGAAAGAGCTAGTTGAGACCTTCTTCCCTACAGAACTAGGTGAATACAAACGTCTTAAATCTACTTGGTCAAAGGATAATGAATGGTGGCTAGGTTGGGTGGATATAGGTGTCAAAGTCGTTGGAACAGCAGCCTTAGTTGTCGGAACATTCGCATCTGGCGGAACTTTAGCTCCGGTAGCTTTGGGTCTGGGAACCGCCCTTCTAGGTGGAGAAGCAGCTTATCGCGCTATCTCCGGAGAAACCATTACAGGCGATGTCCTAACGAATGAGCAGAGAATATGGGCTGGCGCAGAGGCAGTTACTACTCTTGTATCAGGCGGTCTTGGTTCCTATCTGAAGGGAGCTAGTATTGCAGAACGGACAGTCTCCCAAGGCTTGCTCAATGCGGACAAGGTTGCCCGTTTTGGAGCTAATGCCTATGATGTTGCTCAGTTTGGCCATGACTTTATCGAGGATCCGCAAATGGCTCTAACTAACTTGGCAACAAGTCAGCTAATTGGTAGAACGGTGGGGCATCTCGGCCAGCGCTTTCAGGCTTATCGAGCTAGTAAAGCAGCGGATGTTAATCTGGGAAGCGGAAAGGCAGCTTCCTACAAAGGAAGTATTCGGGAACGACTAGGTAATTCTTGGACAAATGTCAAGACCAAGGTCGGAAATGTCCGAGCCCAAGCTAGTCAGGGTTGGGATGACTTCAAAATGAAGACTGCCAATAAGATGAATCAAACTCTTGCCTCAGGAGGAGAGAAGCTATCTAAGAAGTTGGATAGCCTTAATGCGAAATGGGGAGCTCAAAAGCAAAACTTCCAGAGGAATCTAGCGGCTATGCAAGGAAATCTTGTGCCTGAGTTTCAGTTTGCAGGAGGTGCCCCAGGCATTGGAGTCAATCCTAACTTTTCTGAAAGTATGGAAAACCTATCTCAAAAGATCCAGAAGTTTTCTGTCAAGCGCAGACAACAGATTCAGGATTTTGAGGGTGTTGGAGGAAGCAGTAAAGTTAGCACACCCCATAGTGATGCTAGCAGTTTAGAAACCTCTAATTGGGGTTCTGAAGCACTATCTGATTTACGTAAAAAATGGAATGTACCTGAAACAGATACAATTGCAGTTGGGAAGACAGATATACCTGGACTTGAGGATAGAGTATTTGAGGGAGGATCTCCTAAAGTTCGAAAAGAAGCTGGATTACCTGATTTAGATGATGCATTTCCGGATAGAGAAGTGAGAAGCTCGGGTAAAATTTCTTCAGCTACTAGACATGCTGAGGAGAATGTTGCAAATAATTTTATTGAGGCAATAAAAGAAGCAGAGTTAAATGCTGAAGACGTAACTGGAACACTTAAAATTCACCAATCTAACCCTAAAGGTGTATGCCCAACTTGTTTAAGTGGTCTAGGAAATCCTGCTAAACCTTCTGGAGTTATTAAACAGTTGAGTGAAATGTTTCCAAAGCTTAGAATCGAAGTGACTTCAGAAATAGTTGAGGGAGTCAAAGTAAATGGACGCTTACAATTTGTAGTTGAAAATGGTCTGTATGTCATAGATTAGAAAGGAAATAGAAATGGAATTAAGCCTTGAACTTTTTACATTTTATGCAAAAACTAACGAATCCTCTAGAAAGGTATATAAAAAAACCTAGACTATAAGGAATATGTACATGAAACATTAGAACTCACAAGTAAATCTATTAATAGAATTAGTGAGCCTGATCCAGACTTATTGTATAGTAGATTGGAAAAACATTGATGAGGAAGATATTTTAACTTATTTTTGAGTTAGATAATGAGACCAATCCTGCTATTTGGAGTTGCATCGCGAATTTCCTTGCTTTAGTTAGTTACTACTTTTTATGAAACTACTGGTGAAAAAAATATTTTCCTGAGACCATTGAGAGTGTGGATGAAGAAGCACTGGAAGATTATTTTTGATAATTATAAAAAAATTAATCAATTCGTACAAAAGAATTATCAAAAATTGAACAACACATTCCAGGGTGAGAAGTATTTAAAAGATGAAAGTTATTGCCCGTTATTTTTAAATTTCTTTTCGAAGGATAAAGATAAGAATATGAGAGTAATTGATCTTTACTTTATGCTAACTTATTCAGAGGCATTTTTTTGCTCAAATAAAAACACAATATAAAAACTCAAATTCGAGCTGCTTTTAGATGAATGTTGGAGTTTTTAGAAAACAAAAAAATAAGTCAGGTAAAGATCTTTATATTCTGTTAGATGATGGAACTGATTTTTAATGGAATTTTTTTATCTACATGCAGTTAGATAATGATGAATCTAATATTCCTTTATGGGATAATATCAGCTATGCGATAGCTGCAACTGCTAAGGAGGCGTACTTATTTGAACATCAAACACAGTTACCTTCTGCCTTGGAAAAATATAGATTCAAATTTATTAGATATATTTATTGAAAATTTAGAAGAAATAAACTCAAATTTATATAAATGTGTTGGAGAGATAAAAAAATTTGTGGGGAATGATCACTCATTTTCAAAAATTGCTGCTCTCAACGAATTGGGAAAATTGGGACTAATTGAATTGTAATGTGTCTTTTAAATATTTTGGAAAATGATAACAATTTGTTAAGAAGAAATTGCCGAATTTGCAAATCGTGAGCAAGTGATTGTTAAGTTGTGGTCCTATTGTTTAAAATGTGATAACTATGTGTTATCATATTTTTTATATTTTTGAAAGTTTTTGTTATACTAGATTTCTATTGATTACTCAATTGGTTGGTAATATTGGTTGAAGTTTTTGAAAAAGTGAGGTTATTTGCGAGGGAATGAAAAACTCCTGCAAACTCTTACAAAATATGATAAAATGAAGCTAGTATATTTAGAAAAGGATACGACTTATGAAATTTCTAGAACTCAATAAAAAGCGTCATGCGACCAAGCATTTCAATGACAAACCTGTGGATTCAAAGGATGTTCGCACAGCCATTGAAATTGCAACGTTGGCACCCAGTGCTCACAATAGCCAGCCATGGAAGTTCGTTGTGGTGCGGGAGCGTAATCAGGCTCTAGCAGAGACAGCTTTCGGTGGAAAATGTGGATCAGATTAAGGAAGCTCCAGTGACCATTGCCCTCTTTACGGATACAGATTTGACCAAGAGGGCTCGTAAGATTGCGCGTGTGGCTGGAGTGAGAAATTTCTCTGACGAGCAGCTCCAATTTTACATGCAAAATCTGCCTGCTGAGTTTGCTCGCTATAGTGACCAGCAAAAGAGCGATTATTTATCTCTCAATGCTGGTCTTGTGGCCATGAATCTTGTTCTGGCTCTGACTGACCAAGGTATCGGCTCTAACATCATCTTAGGTTTTGACAAATCTAAGGTTAATGAGGTTCTGGAAATCGATGAACGTTTCCGTCCAGAACTCTTGATTACTGTTGGTTATACAGATGAAAAACTAGAACCTAGTTATCGTTTGCCAGTTGATGAAATCATTGAGAAACGTTGATATAGTTAAATTTGCGATTTAATTCATATCTTTATTGATTTAAATCGAATTGGAAATTGGGGTAAAATAATGACAATTGATTTTAAAGCGGAAGTTGAAAAAAACGCAGAGAAGCTCTCTTAGCTGACCTGTTCAGTCTTTTGAAATTAACTCAGAGCAGGATGACTCCAAGGCGGACAAGGAGCATCCTTTTGGACCTGGTCCTGTTCAAGCTCTGCATAAGTTTTTAGAAATCGCAGAGCGTGATGGCTATGAAACCAAGAATGTTGACAATTATGCTGGTCACTTTACTTTTGGTGAGGGTGAGGAAGAACTTGGGATTTTTGCCCACATGGATGTAGTCCCTGCCGGGAGTGGCTGGAATACAGATCCTTACAAACCTGAAATTATTGATGGTAAGCTTTATGCGCGTGGTTCATCTGATGACAAAGGTCCAACCATGGCTTGTTACTATGGTTTGAAAATCATCAAAGATCTGGGCTTGCCAGTATCTAAGCGCGTTCGCTTTGTGGTGGGGACAGACGAGGAATCTGGTTGGCAAGACATGGACTATTATTTCAAGCATGTTGGCCTACCTGAGCCAGACTTTGGTTTCTCACCAGATGCTGAGTTCCCAATCATTAACGGCGAAAAAGGGAATATCACAGAATATCTCCACTTTGCTAACAGTAATGATGGCAGCTTTAAACTAAAGAGCTTCACTGGCGGACTTCGTGAGAATATGGTTCCAGAATCAGCGACAGCTATTTTTACAGCAGTAGTTGATGCAGCGGAATTGGATAAGAAATTACAAGACTTTGCTGCTGCCCACAAGCTTTCAGCTAGTCTGAAAGAAAATGGCGATGCTCTTGAAGTGACAGTCATTGGGAAATCAGCTCATGGTTCTACACCAGAGGATGGTATCAACGGAGCAACTTATTTAGCTCTCTTCCTCAATCAATTTGACTTTGCTGGTGACGCTAAGGCTTATCTGGAAGTTGCGGCTCAAGTTCTGCACGAGGACTTTACAGGTGAGAAGTTAGGAATCGCTCATACAGATGCTAAGATGGGTGCTCTCAGCATGAATGCTGGTGTCTTCCATTTTGGCAGTGCCAAGGCTGACAATACCATTGCTCTGAACATCCGTTACCCGCAAGGAACTGATCCGAAAACAATTCAGACCGGTCTTGAAAAAGTTGCTGGTGTTGTGTCAGTAAGCCTATCTGAGCATGGACACACTCCGCACTATGTCCCAGCAGATGATGAGTTGGTAGCAACTCTTTTGAGTGTTTACGAGAAACAAACTGGTCTCAAAGGACATGAGCAAGTCATTGGTGGTGGAACCTTTGGCCGTCTTTTGAAGCGCGGTGTTGCTTTTGGCGCCATGTTCCCTGACTATGTCAACACTATGCACCAAGCCAATGAATTTACAGATGTAGAAGACCTTTTCCGTGCTGCGGCCATTTACGCGGAGGCTATCTACGAGCTAATCAAATAAAAAAGAAGAACTCGTTTGGCCTTGCTGGATGAGTTTCTTTGCAAGGAGCTGTCATGCAAACAATAGAGGATATTGCCAAGGCCATCATGGCTGATCCAGAAAATCAGAAATTCACGGAGCAGGGAATCAAGCCGCTTTTTGCGGCACCTAAGAATGCTCGGATTAACATTGTTGGTCAAGCGCCGGGGCTGAAAACTCAGCAGGCAGGACTTTACTGGAAGGACAAGAGTGGTGACCGGCTTAGAGAATGGCTGGGTGTCAATGAACAGACTTTTTATAATTCTGGCTACTTTGCGGTTTTGCCCATGGATTTTTATTTTCCAGGACATGGGAAGTCTGGAGATTTACCGCCTCGTAAGGGCTTTGCGGACAAATGGCATCAGCCGATTTTAGAGCTTCTGCCCGATATTGAGTTGACTATTCTGATTGGACAATATGCGTAGAAATACTATCTGCATCAAAAAGGAAATATCAAGCTGACTGAGACGGTTCAGCATTATCAAGACTACCTCCCTGACTTTTTCCCACTGGTTCACCCATCGCCTCGCAACCAAATCTGGATGGCTAAAAATCCTTGGTTTGCAGAGCAGGTTGTGCCAGACTTGCAAGCGTTGGTGCAAAAAGATTATTCATCAATAAAGGAGAAAAACTATGGATGCTTATCAACAAGTAGCTAACAAGTTGCAAGAGTTGGGGATCACCTTTGATGTGGTGGAGCACCCACCTGCATTTACGACAGAGCAGGCAGATAGCTATATTGAAGGCATGGAGGGTGTTCGGACTAAGACTATGTTTTTAACCAATAAGAAGAAAACCCAGTATTACCTACTCATTATGGATGACAAGAAACGATTGGATATGGATGACTTTAAAGTTCAAGTGGGAGCCGATCGGATTCGTATGGCCTCATTGGACTCCTTGGCAGAGAAAATGAACCTACCAGCAGGAACTGTATCTCCCTTTGGTCTTCTCAACAATGAGGAGAAGGACATTCAAGTTTATTTTGATAGGGACATTGTATCAGAGGATATCATGACTTTCCATCCCAATACTAATGAAAAAACTATTTTTGTCTCTACAAGAGATTTATTTAAATTCTTGCAAGATTTAGGTTATTCTTACCAAGTTCTTGAGCTTTAACTAACCGTTTTGCTGAGTTAGAGGAACGCTATCCAGCTTCTCTTTCGAGTGATTAAACCTAGCAGATTGGTATCACTCGTTTGCTAGCACCTCTGTACCTCTATCTTGATCTTGGATGAAGGACGTGTCCAGCCACTTGGTTTCCCTCAGGAGATTCTCCAACAGCTAGCTAATGGTTTTGTCAAAGAATTATTAGATCTTGCAGGAATCTAACTGATTTTTTGAAAAGTCTAAGCTTAGAATGCTAAACTTTGTAGAAAGCGAGGTGATTCTATGGAAACGATGAAAGCTATAGTCATTTACGAAGCGGGTGGCCCAGAAAAGCTTCTGCTGGAAGAAAGACCGATTCCACAACTTCAAGAAGGCTGGACTCTGGTCAAGGTCAGAGGATTTGGGATTAACCACTCGGAGATTTTTACTCGTGAGGGTTTATCGCCTAGTGTCACCTTCCCTCGAATTTTAGGCATTGAGTGTGTCGGCCAAGTTGCCGAGACGACTCGAGCAGATTTAGAGGTCGGCCAAAAAGTGGTTTCTATCATGGGTGAAATGGGCCGAGCTTTTGATGGTTCTTATGCTGAGTATGTCCTCCTGCCGAACGACCAAATTTATACAGTCGAGACCAACTTGACCTGGACAGAGCTGGCTGCAGTGCCAGAGACCTATTATACTGCCCTAGGTTCTATGAAAAATCTGCGCATTGAGGCCAATGACAAGATTTTGGTTCGGGCTGCCACTAGCGGTGTCGGTTTGGCCTTTGCTCGTCTGGTCAAGGCACAGTTTCCAGACACACATATCGTGGGCTCGGTCAATAGCGGTTCCAAACAGTTTCTACTCAAGCACCAAGCCTACGACGATATCATTATAGACCAGGATGGCCGACTGGAAATAGAGGATAAGTTTGACAAAATCCTTGAGTTGGTCGGTCCAGCAACTGTTAAGGATTCTTTTGACCATATCGCAGAGGGCGGGATTATCTGTGTGACCGGACTCTTGGGAGGTCAGTGGGAGCTGGATGATTTCAACCCAATTGAAGAAATTAAAAACAACAGTTTTTTGACAAGTTTTCACTCAGCTCATGTGAGTCAAGACTTGATGGACGAATTATTTGACTATATTGACTGCTATCAGGTCAATGTTATACCAAGGCGTGTCTTTTCCCTAGAGCAAGTGCCCAAAGCTCATGCTTTTATAGAGGGGACGGCAGGTTTTGGAAAAATTGTGATTATGAATGAATAGGAGAAAAATGATGCAAAAAATTAGTGCGAAAGATTTATATGACAAATTGCAGGCAGAAGAACTGCAGTTGATTGATGTCCGCGAGGTGGACGAATTTACAGCTGGACATGTCTCTGGAGCTCAGAATCTGCCTCTCAGCAGCTTACCGGAGAATTATGGGCAATTGGATAAACAAATCCCCTACCATATCATCTGTCAAAAAGGCGGACGCTCAGCGCGTGCTTGCGAATTTTTGGAAGCTAAGGGTTACCAAGTAATCAATGTCGAAGGAGGAGTCGAAGCTTTTCCTGCTAAATTGACGATATGACAAGCGATTAAGAAGAGCAAATGCCGGAATAGATTGAATTTCCGGCCCTTTTTTTGTATACTATAGTAGTATAATAAATTGAGGATAGGAGAATATATATGTCAAAAGAAGATTGGCTTGAATATTTTGAGGCCGTTAATGGACGCTCAGCTACAGAGGAAGAAATTGCTCAAGCTTTGGCTGCTGGAGAATTTGTTGAAGCTGAACAGGTAAGTGCGGAGCAAGTTTCTAGTGAATCTAGCCCAGCTTCATCAAGTTTTGAACAGCCGCAAAACTTCCAACAGCCTTTTGCTCAGCAGGCTTCTCAACAATATCAAGAAGTTCCACAGCAACAAGCGAATCCAAATCAATTTGCTAATCAGGGACAACCATATCAGCAACAAGGATTTCAACAAGCGAGTCCCTTTGCTGGACAACCTCAGTTTTCTGGTCCGCAAGCTTATCAGAACAACCCACAGCAAGGACAGTTCAATTCACAAGTACCTCAACAAGGACCGCAGGCATACTACAGCCAGCAGCAGCCTGCTCAGCCGAGTGAGTTTTCTAAAACAATGAAAGGTTTCTGGACTTGGCTTGTTTCAGCTTGGAAATCACCGACATCTGAAGTTGAGAGCAGTAAGGTGAATGGCTACCTATCTCTAGGTTTTACAGTGTTCTTTTTTGCTATTGTCGCAAACTACAATATTTTCAGTAGCCTTGGCTTCATAAGCTTAGGTATGTATAATGGACCGACTTTTAATTTCAAAGTCTTCTTTGTTTCCCTGATAGCAGCAGCCCTCTTCCTTTTTTCTATTATTTTAGGTGGTTTTGTTGTGAAGCGTTTGGTCTACCAGGATAGAACTTTCACCTTCAACAAGGCTTTTGATTGGTACGGTCGACTGTATGCTATTGTTCTTCCATTTATTGCTGTTTCAGCTCTGTTTGCTTTGTTGGGTGTTATTCATTTATCTCTGTTCTTCACATGGATTGGTCTTCTGCTAGTAGGAGTTGGAGCGACCTTTGCTTTGATTTATTCCAAGACAAGCACCTCTATGGATCCTTTTTATAAATACCTATTGGCCATTATTGTCAATGGTGTGATTACACTTTTCTTCTCTTTCATCGCTTTTTCTCTACTAGCTAGTATCGTAATGATGTAATGGTGGAGGAGGAGATTTATGGCAACAAAAGAAAAATGGGTTGATCTCTTTGAAAAAGTAACTGGTCGAAAACCAACTGCAAGTGAGTTCCTAGCCGGCAAACAATCTAACTTTGATCCAAAAAAGATTAAGGAGATTGCAGGCGAAGCAGAGGAAGCAACCACAGAAACTTCATCAGTAGAAAATACTACTGATGAAGCATCTGATAATCAAAATACTGTTCAGGAGACACCTTCCGACGATCCTGTCACAGAAGAATCGGTTCAACTATCTTCCCAAGATGAGAAGCAAAGCTCATTTGAATCTAGTCAATATGAAGAACTTCGTAAGAATTGGCTGCAAGCTTTTGAAAATAATATTGGTCGAAAACCTACCAAAGAAGAATTTGCAGAAGCTAAGAGTCAAGGATTCTCTAACTTGCCTATTCGGTCTGAATTGCTCGACTCACAATTACCACAGAAAGCAGTAAAAAAGGCTAAAAAGAGAATATCAAAGAAGCAAGCAATCATGATTGGAGGGCCAACGCTTCTAGTTGCCGCTTTGATTGGAGCTTTCTTCTATCTAAACTCTATAACTGGAGTAAAAGTGGTCACAGACCATTTTGCAAAAGCCGTCTCTAGTAAAGACTTTGATGAAGTGGCAAGTCTTCTTTCTACTCAATCCGATAAGTGGACACGTGCTGAAGCAAGAGCTTTAGTTGAGCACCTAGAGAGCCAGGAGATTAATCTCGAAACTGAGCTAGATAACATTGTTGAGTCAAATGGCAAATCTGCTTATATCGATGACAACAATAATAAGATTTTAGGTGTTACTGAAAAGAGTAAGAAATTTGGTATTTTCCAGGAATATCAAATGGTTTCCTATCCAGTCAAAGTTAAAGTCAATACTAATTTAGATAATGCTACCATTAAACCTGGTGAGAAAAAAACTATTACTCTTAAGAAAAACACTGACACTGAATTGGGTGAATATCACTTTATCAAACAAGACTTTACTCTCAAAGGTAAGACGGATGTTGGAGATGTAGAGAGTAAGGTTCAGCTTGATTTAGCTACGGCTAAAGATAATGAAATCAAACTCGATCTCAAGTCTGAAAAGAAACAGCTAAAAATTACTATGCCTTCTGAAACTTCAAAGCAACAGATATTAAAATCGTTGTTAATGGTAAAGAAAGTGGTAGCAGTTTGACCCCTGAGTTGCAGCTTGTTCCTTATCAAGAACTTGAAATTTATGCTAAGTTTACTATCTCTGATACTACCTTTACTACCAATAAAGAGACAGTAATTGTGGAAGATGATACCACGAATGTGAAATTATCGCTTCCTAAGGAAGTAGTTTCTAAGATTAGAGAAAAGAACGAAGAAGCGAAAAAGGTTGAGGCTCAAAAAGCAAAAGTCTCTACTTTCCTGAATGACTACCGCAGTGCTGTTTTCAGCTCTGTTTCTAACAGGAGCAATAACTATTCTCAATACTACGATACCTCTAGCGCAGTATATCGAGAAATGGTTGAGTGGACTACTGGTGGTGGTGTTAAGAAAGCGAAAATTAACTATTATGAGCCAGGAGCTTTGGATATCCGCGAAATCAAGGAAGAAAATGGTTCCTATATCGTGACAACATATGAGGACTATACGGTCCACTATACCGATAACACTCCAAATAGTGTAAATCGTAAAAATAAGACTTATTACTTGAAACCTAGCGGGGATTCTTTTGTAATCTATAATCTTGAAGTTTCAGAAGGTTGATATTATGACAATGAAATACAGTAAACTAATTTTTCTTGCAGCATCTGTTCTTGTTCTAGGCGCGTGTTCGTCAGATAAAGACACTACTGGAGATAGCTCTGATAAACAAGCGGCTAGTTCAACCAGTACGGTTAAGAAACAAGATGCTGAAAATGGCAAAAACTCTAGCCAAGATACGACAACATCTTCAGATAGTGCTGATACTAAAAAGGAGCAAAATCACGAGGCCAAAACTCTTGATCAAAATGTTTCTTATAACGGTAGCCACTACAGTGTCAAAGGGAAATATGATGAGATTCTCGTTGTCAACAAGCACTACCCTTTGTCTGCTTCCTATAACCCAGGTGAGAATTCGACTGCTAAAGCAGAATTGCTCAAACTGATTGCAGACATGCAGGCACAAGGCTATGCTATCAGCGACCAATACAGTGGCTTTCGCAGCTATGATACTCAGACCGAGCTCTATCAAAACTATGTCAATCAGGACGGTAAAGCTGCTGCAGACCGCTATTCGGCTCGGCCAGGCTACAGTGAGCATCAGACCGGTTTAGCTTTTGACTTGATTGATAAAAATGGCAATCTCGTACAAGAAGCTGGAGCAAGTCAGTGGCTTCTAGATAACGCCTATAAATACGGTTTTATCGTTCGCTATCTAGAGGGTAAGGAAGGTTCAACTGGCTATATGCCTGAAAGCTGGCATCTGCGCTATATTGGTCAAGAAGCCAAGGAAATTGCTCAATCAGGCAAATCTTTAGAAGAATATTTCGGCATTACCGGTGGAGGCTATGAAGATCAGTAGTCACATCATCCATTAGAAGGAGGAAGAAAATGAAATTTTTTGTTACCAATCCCAATAATGATTTTGCAGAAACACCTGTTCAAGAAGAAGGCAGAATCATACATCATCTGCATCTTGCCAAAGGAAAAGAAGTACCAGAGCACAGTGCTGATGCACTAGTAACAGTTGTTTGTTTATCAGGAAATGTAAGCTTTTCTGCCGGAGAACAAACCGTACGGCTAGTTGCAGGTTCCTTTTTAACGATGGAGCCCAATGAGCCACATAGCTTGGTCGGTGAGGAAGATAGCCACCTCTTGGTTATCAAACAACTAAAATATTAATAAATTCAAAATACTAGAAGCTGGAATAAATGCTTCTAGTATTTTTTACTACTCTTTAATACTTATTCATTACTATAAATAAAAACCCATAAGGAAGGAATTTACAAACAGATTCTTTGATTCTTAAAACAAACTTAAATTTAGCTTAAAAAGGCTTAATATAAGCTTAAAATAAACTTAAATAAAAATCGGAATGATAGGGTGAGGAGTTTTTTTATAAATAAGCAATAAAAAAATAATTTACATAGTGTAAAACCAAATTATAAACATTTTTTTATATTGTCTTAGTTCGTAAAAAAATAAGATTTTATAGATTTTTTAAAAGCTAGAAAACAGAAAAAAATAAACAAAAAAATACGAACTATAAAAAAATTACCTATAAAAATAATTTACACCTTGTTAACTAAAAATGCTTGCATTCAAAAATTTCTTGTGCTATAATTCGTCTTGAGGGTGAGATATGCATAAAAAAGTATTTTCGAGCATATTGACTTCTTTCTTTCTAAATCAAATGTTATAAAAACATTTATGTGCAACCTTTAATCAGGTGGATTCACTAACTAGTGATTCGTTTTTTGCGTTTGATAATGATGGAGTAGTCAACTGTCAGCCGGCTGTATTTTCGTAAAATTCTTTTTTATGAAGTTGTGCACAAAAGATAAATTCCCCCCACAAAAATATGAAGTGATGTTGGTCACTTTGGAGGTTTAATTAATATGAACAATCGTTTCAGACTCTTATCAAGATCTGTTATGGCTGCTGCAGCTCTTATTCCAGCAATCGCTGCTGCGAATAATGTTGAAGCACAAGATTATGGTTATGGTTATAATTACTATCAACCAGGCTATAATTACTGGAATGGCGGCTATAACAATTATAATTATGGTTATAACAACTATAATTACCGTAACAACCGCAACTACCGTTACAACAATTATAACTATGGTTACAATAACTACAATTATGGCTATAACTACGGCTACAATGGTTATAATTACAACTATGGTTATAATAACTATTATCCAGGCTATAACAACTGGAATTACAACTATAGCAACAACTACGGCTATAATGGTTGGAATAACTACAACAATCTTGCAAACGATGAAAACTACATTTACTGGAATGGTAACCACTACTACCGTATGACAGATGGTTCTTACCGCATCTATCGTGATGGTGAGTGGAAACCATTGACAAATACTAACAATAACAGCACATCCAATAACAACTTGGAAAACGATCCGCATTATCGTTATGAAAATGGTTATCATTACTATGTATTGGATAATGGCGACTATTACTACTATCAAAATGGTAAGTGGGTGTTTGTTAAGGATTCTACTGATAACTCAACTAATCCAACAACTCCAAGCCAGCCGGAAGAACCAAAACCAGAAGTTCCAACTCCGACTCCAGCGGAACCAGAACAACCAACGCCAGCTCCTACTGATAAACCAGATGAGCCTACTACGCCAGCAGAACCAAAACCTGAGGTGCCAAGTGTTGATTTGCCAGAAAATCCTCCAATTAACGGTGCAGAAGGTGACCTAAATCCATTTGCTCCGAAACCAGAGCAACCAGCAGAACCAAAACCAGAAACTCCAACAAGACCTGCTGTGCCAGAGACTCCTGGTTTGGTAACAACTGATAAACCAAGTGAAGATCAAATTCCGCCGTATGTTGAGAAACCAGCAGAAGGTCTTGAGCATTTGGCGTGGGGTCCAAACAACCGTGCACCCAAAATAGTATACCCTACTGGTGTGCCAGGTGATGCAGCGTTGGAAAATGATCCTAACTATTACTTTGATGGTACAAGTCACTATTATCGTATCCCATCTGAATCGGCAACCAATGGATTCTCTCCATATTGGAAATGGTTTGGAGATAAAGTTAAGTGGAGACTTGAGGGGATGACGGATCCAAATGATCCAAGAATTGATCCTAAATTTCACGAGGGCGCTACAGATGATGAGTATATGTACAGCGATACAAACTCAAGTGTAAAAGTATTCTCAACCAATATCGTAGGAACTGGTAAAGCAGGTGAGCCGCTTCCATTCAAGAATCTTGAGGAGTTTAAGAAATACGTTATCGGTAAGATGAGTCCAACGTTTGTTGATAATGCCGGTTGGGACGCAAAAGTTGAGTGGGTTATCGAAGATGAAACGACATTTGAAGAAACAAAGGAAAAATCATGGGCTAGAGACTACGTCTTGACAGCAAATCTTAAGAGTGGCGTAGAAGGCGATAAATATAAAGATGTAGAGTTTGGTTATGTTAGATTTGTTTATCGTGTTGAAGCAACTGATGATAGTAACTTTATTGCTTTAGAAAAAGCTAAAGAAGGTTTCGCTAAAATCAATGAAGAGCGTAAAGCTCAAGGCTTGAAAGAACTGACTTGGTCTGATGAACTTTATCAAAACCAAGCTCTTCCAAAAGCTAATCAAATCTCACGCCAATACGATAGCTCAGGCTTCGTTGCTCGTCGTACGGATGATGCGTCAGAAGTAGTTAAGAAATGGGCTAACAGCGGTCTGAGAGAATTGCTCCTTGATCCAAACGTTACAGAAGGAGCAGTAGCTGTAGTAGTAGATGGTAATACGGACTATTACTGGACCTACGTTTATAAATAATAAGGAATTTTATTCTTAAACGTCTGTGCTCTTAATTTTTGGTTACATATAAACCACACTCCAAAAGTTGGATTTTAACCGTCTGACTTTTGGAGTTTTTTTGTTGAATTAACTAGGAAGCAAAAATAGCGTTTGTGAAGAAATTTTAGAGTTTTAAAAAGCAGAAAGAAACTTTTGGGTAAAAAAAAAGCACCGATTGGTGCTTATGATTATTTGAGACCGTATTTTTTGTTGAAACGATCCACACGTCCATCTGCTTGAGTGAACTTTTGACGTCCAGTGTAGAATGGGTGTGAGTCTGATGAAATTTCTACACGGATCAATGGGTAAGTTTCACCTTCGAATTCAACTGTTTCGTTTGAACGCTTAGTTGAACCACTAAGGAATTGGTAGCCGGTAGAAGTGTCCATGAAGACAACTGGGCGGTATTCTGGATGAATATCTTTTCTCATTTTACAAAAATTTCCTTTTCTGCCATGGTCTCTTTGCGAGCCATAGATTAGTTACTTTGATAGTTTATCAAATTCTGATTGATTTGACAAGACTTTTAGACTAATTTCTTACTTTTTTGCCAATTCTTTCATCTCGGTGTAGATTTGCTCAATTTCTTCTTTAGAAAATGCATTGGCTCCACTGGCTAGTGGGTGTCCTCCGCCATGATGATTTTTAGCAATACCGTTGATAGGAATAACCTTGCTGCGCATGCGGACACGGTAGTGACCTTCAGGCTGCTCAACAAAGATAGCCCACAGACCGACTTCTTCAATTCGTCCAGGTGCCCCGACAATGGCTGCAGTATCAGCATCAGTCAGTTGATAGGCTTGTAAAACTTCCTGAGGCAGAATGACCCGCGCAGTACCATTTTCATCTATTTCCAATTGCTCATATACATAGCCCTGCAGTTTAGCTACTTTGCGGCTGATAGAGTCCATTTTGCGAGACAAGGCTGATAAGTCGAAATCGTACTGGCGCAGCTTGGCAGCTACTTCGAATGTGCGGGCGCTCGTAGAAGGATAAAGGAAGCGGCCGGTGTCGCCGATGATACCAGCATAGAGGAGTTCTGCAGCTTCCTTGCTCAAGTCTAAGTTATTTTCAAAGGCAAAGAGAGCAATCATCTCACTGGTACTGCTGGAGCTTGTATCTACCAGAGAAATATCTCCGTAAACTCATCATCAGGATGATGATCGATTTTGATGAGGAAGTCACCATTCGTGTAGCGTTGGTCGTCAATGCGGGCTGTATTAGCAGTGTCACAGACGATGACTAGGGCCTCTTGGTATTCTTCGTCTGCGACTTGGTTCATTTGTGCTAGCCACATGAGATTGGGTTCATCGTAGCCTGTCGCTTTGATTGTCTTTTCTGGGAAGTGGTACTGAAGCAGCTTTTGCAGTCCGACCTGACTGCCAAGAGCATCAGGATCTGGCCGCATATGGCGGTGGATGATAATAGTATCGTATTCTTTGATCTTACTTAAAATATCATGATAAAGAGTCATAAATAACCTCGTCAACTTTCTTTACCCATTGTAGCATAAGAGTTTTTATTTTTAAAATAAAAAAAGATATGATATAATGAGAGCAGATTAGAATTTGGAGGAAACTATGACCTTAGCGAAAATTGTATTTGCCAGCATGACTGGAAACACCGAGGAAATTGCTGATATTGTGGCGGATAAGCTAAGAGAACTGGATGTAGATGTTGAAGTGGACGAGTGCACCACTGTCGATGCAGAAGATTTCTTGGAAGCAGATATTGCGATTGTAGCGACCTATACCTATGGTGATGGTGAGCTGCCGGATGAGATGATGGACTTCTACGAAGACTTGTCCGGTTTGGATTTATCTGGCAAGGTCTACGGAGTGGTCGGTTCGGGCGATACTTTCTATGACGAATTCTGCAAGGCTGTTGATGACTTTGATGCTGCCTTTGCTGCTACAGGAGCGGTGAAGGGCGCGGAAAGTGTTAAAGTGGATCTATCTGCGGAAGATGATGATATTGCACGCTTGGAAGCTTTTGCAGAAGGCTTGGTTAATAAAGTTTAAAGTGATAGATAGATGAAACGGCTGCGGCCGTTTTTATTTTGCAAAAATGTTATTTCTGACAATTCTCATGATTAGGAGTATAATATAGGTAAGCGCTATCCATCAGATAAAGGAGGAGTTCCTATGAAAGAACGCGACTATGCTTTTGGCTTTCATGATGATGTCAAGCCGCTCTTTTCGACTGGTAAAGGCCTGACAGAAGAAGTTGTTCGAGAAATCTCAGAAATCAAGAATGAGCCCCAGTGGATGCTGGACTATCGTCTGCGCTCCTTGGAACTCTTTCATAAGTTACCTATGCCCAGCTTTGGCCCGGATTTGTCAGGGATTCGCTTTGATGATGTTATCTACTACCAGAAGCTAAGCGGAGATCGGGCTCACAGTTGGGATGAAGTTCCAGAAGAGATTAAGAAAACCTTTGATCGCTTGGGAATTCCAGAAGTCGAGAAGCGCTTTCTATCTGGAGCTGTGGCTCAGTATGAATCTGAAGTGGTTTACCACAATATGAAGGAAGAGTTTGCCAAGCTGGGGATTATCTTCACTGACACGGATACGGCTGTTCAGGAATATCCAGACTTGGTCAAGCAGTATTTTGGTACTGTGATTTCAAATGCTGAGCATAAATTCTCTGCTCTTAATAGTGCGGTTTGGTCCGGCGGAACCTTTATCTATGTGCCCAAGAACGTCCAGTGCCAAGTTCCTGTTCAGACCTATTTCGAATCAATGGTGAAAACGCTGGCCAGTTTGAGCGCTCCTTGATGATTATCGAGGAGGGGGGCTCTATCCAGTATATTGAGGGCTGTACAGCACCGACTTACACAAGTAATAGTCTTCATGCGGCAAATGTCGAAATCATTATCAAAAAGGATGCCTTTTTCCGCTATACAACCATTCAAAACTGGTCGGACAATGTCTATAATCTTGTAACGGAGCGCGGGATTGTTGAAGAAGGCGGTACCTTAGAGTGGATTGATGGAAACTTAGGCAGCAAGGTCAATATGAAATATCCTTGTAGCATTCTTAATGGTCGCAATGCAAGAACTTCTGTTCTATCCATGTCTTTTGCCAACTATGGCCAGCACTTGGATGCGGGCTGTAAGGTCTTTCATAATGCACCCAAGACTTCCAGTACCTTGATTTCTAAATCAGTGGCTAAGGATGGTGGTAAGACCGACTATCGTGGTCAGGTTCGCTTTGGTAAGAATAGTGCTGGCTCCAAATCTCATATCGAGTGTGATACCATTCTGATGGATGGTGAGTCCAGTTCTGACACCATTCCTTTTAATGAAATCCATAATTCAAATGTCGCGCTAGAGCATGAAGCCAAGGTTTCCAAAGTATCTGAGGACCAGCTCTACTATCTGATGAGCCGAGGCATCAGCGAAGAAGAAGCCACAGCTATGATTATCAATGGATTTATGGAACCTATTACCAAAGAACTTCCAATGGAATACGCCGTCGAACTCAACCAACTCATCAACATGAGTATGGAAGGATCGGTTGGTTAAAAAGGTCCAGTGGACCTTTTTAATCTGCTGATGAGAACTCGCAAAAGCGAGTTCCCTTTAATAAGGTTCGGGGGACTGTTTTAGGTTGCGAATAAGCACTCGGTTGAGCGAGTGCTCTTTAATAAGGTTCAGGGATCCTTTTTTAATCTGTAGATAGGGACTCGGCCCTGCGAGTTCCCTTTAATCTAAGGTCCGGGGGACTGTTTTAGGTTGCGGATAAGCACTCGGCTAAGCAAGTGCTCTTTAATAAGGTTTGGGGAACCTTTTTAATCTGTAGATAGGGACTCGCCTTTGCGAGTTTTCTTTTAATCACGGGACTTGGAGCTTTTTATTTAGAATTAAACTAGAAAATTTTACTATTTTTTGTTATGATAGATGGGATACAAGGAGGAAGTAGATGACATTAGAAGAAATCAGACAGGAAATTGATCAAGTTGATGATGCAATCGTTGCCCTGTTGGAGCAACGCATGAATCTGGTTGGCCAAGTCGTGGCTTTAAAAAAAATAACAGGCATAGCTGTCTTGGATAGCAAGAGAGAAGATGTGATTTTTGCCAGAGTTGCGGATAAGGTTGAAAACAAGGACTACAAGGAAACTGTTGTTGCGACTTTTTCTGACATTTTAAAACGTTCGCGTGAATTTCAGAATAAAAAGCTCTAATGAAAGAAGTACAGAACTCGATAGCTGTGGCTTTATCTGCGATGGCAGGCGGTTGGATACGTTATCAAGTAGCACTCATATCAGTTTTTGATGATTCATTTCCGCTAGGTACCTTACTGGTCAATTATTTGGGAACTTTTTTGCTGGTCTATATCATCAAGGGCTATCTTAGCAGTAAAGTTAAGTCTCAGCGCCTAATTCTAGGGCTTTCGACTGGTTTTTGCGGAGGTTTGACGACTTTTTCTGGTCTTCTGCTAGACAGTATCAAACTAGCAGATTCAGGGCGCTATATGGAGCTTCTTATCTATCTAGTTTTAAGTGTAGGTGGCGGCCTTGCAATCGCCCTATGGGCTGGAAAGCAGGTGAAGCCATGATGTGGGCGATACTAATCTGCTGCGGCGCTGGTTCTCTTGTGCGTTATGTTTTCTCCAAGGTCAATAGCAGAGCATATCTGCCGATTGGGACTTTATTGGCAAACTTGCTAGGTGCTTTTCTCATTGGATATTTTTATAATCATATAGAAGACAAGCAGCTTTATGTGATTTTGGCAACAGGATTCTGTGGTGGTTTGACGACTTTTTTCCACTTTGAATGCTGAGCTGGCAGATCTCTTTTCGGAGCGAAAAAAATTTGTTCTCTATTTGGCTTTGACCTATATCCTCGGATTTTTAGCGATTCTTTTGGGAATTTCTCATTTAAACATCTTTACATTTTTAGAAATTTTGATATAATATAGTTTGTGCCTAATGGAAGCACAAAAAACGGCTAATCCGCTGCGGTCTTGAACCTTAAGATTAGTAAGATAGGAGTAGAAAAAATGAATCCATTGATCCAAAGCTTGACTGAAGGTCAACTTCGTACTGACATCCCTGCATTCCGTCCTGGTGACACTGTCCGCGTTCACGCGAAAGTTGTCGAAGGAACTCGCGAACGTATCCAGATCTTTGAAGGTGTGGTTATCGCTCGTAAAGGTGCTGGTATTTCAGAAACTTACACCGTTCGTAAAATCTCTAACGGTATCGGTGTTGAACGTACTTTCCCAATCCACACTCCACGTGTTGACAAGATTGAAGTCGTTCGTTACGGTAAAGTCCGTCGTGCTAAATTGTACTACCTTCGTGCATTGCAAGGTAAGGCAGCGCGTATCAAAGAAATTCGCCGTTAATCTTAGAAAGACTCTGTCGTTGGGCAGAGTTTTTCTCTAAGTCCCCTTAGTTCAATGGATATAACAACTCCCTCCTAAGGAGTAGTTGCTGGTTCGATTCCGGCAGGGGACATTCTAAAAGCCTGTCTAAGGCTTTTTTCAATACTCTCAGGAGGAAAAGAGATGGGTTGTCATTTTCTCTTGAGCCTGACTGAGTCAATAACGTTAGTTTTGGACGAAGTATTTAGAATATTAAATAAAGAAAGAATAGTCCCTATCGAAAGTCTCACGATAGGGATTATTTAGTGTAGTGTTTTAAATCTTAAGATAGAAATAACTATTCCTACTCTTCTACTGCCTAATACTCCCTAGTAAATAATTAAAAAGCGTTGCATTTTAGTTGAGTTTTTGGATTTAGTTATAAAATAGACTTAATATAATAATCTCTTCTTTGGGGTAGATAAGGTAAATTATGATATTAGCACATAAAGATAACAGAGGGAATAAACAATCTCTAGAAAAACATTCTTTTAACGTTGCTGTTCAAGCAAGGGAAAGTGCACAAGTTATTGAGCAAGGAGACATTTTGTTTTTATTCGGATTGTTTCATGATTTAGGCAAGGCGAGTATAGCTTTTCAAGATAAATTAGAGATGTACCCGAATAAACATGTTGATCACTCTTCTGCTGGAGCTAGGTATCTTTTTCAAAAAATACAAACCTTTTTAAAGGACTCATTTATTCAGACAAAAGACAGAATACTGTTTCAAGAGATTAGTGCCTATGTTATCTCAGCTCATCACGGCATGTATGACATTCCACTGCAAGATGAAGGTATTCAAGCAGAGCGATTTGCATTTAACAAGTTGAGACATCGAATTATAGGAGGCATAGCGAACGAGCCTTATCAAAAAGATATTCTACCCTTTGCTCAAAAATTAGAAGATGAATTAAGTGCCTATGGTTACAGAGATTTAAACGATTTAATAGAAAAAGCTTTTTGGGAATTACCAGCAAGCCTGGTCGAAACTTAGTTGTTCTGATGAAAGTGAGAAAGAATACTATAGTGGTTGTTTTATTAGGATGTATTTATCTTTTTTGAAGAATGCGGACATCTTAGATACTATCAATGCTTATGGATTACTCATTGAGCCTTTAAAAGATGAAGAAAAACAAAAATTAAATGAGTCTTATCTTGAAGCTATTGAGCGAAAATATGAGAGCTTTAGTCATCCAACTACAAGTCTTAATGAAATTCGCTCACAAATTGGTGAACGAGTTAAGAGTAGGGGTGAAAAAGATTCAACGGGAATATATCGTTTGGATCTGCCAACTGGCGCTGGAAAAACGAATCTTAGTATGAGATATGCCTTTCATCAGTTAGTTGATCAAAATAAATCAAGATTTTTCTATATCACACCATTTTTATCTGTCCTGGAACAGAATGCTTCTGAAATTAGAAAAGTAATTGGCGAGGTAGGTGTTCTAGAGCACCATTCTAATGTTGTTAAACAGACTGCCGACAATGATGAGAAAGAAGTTGCAATGTCTGACTATCTAATTGAAAGTTGGGATAGTCAGACTGTTCTTACGTCAATGGTACAATTTTTTTCAAACATTATTTAAGACAAAGTCAGCAAATATCCGTCGTTTTTCCAGTTTAGCTAATAGTGTTTTGATTTTAGATGAAGTACAATCGTTGCCTATTGAGGTGACAACTTTATTTAATTTAACCATGAATTTCTTAAATAAAGTTATGGACACGACTATTATCTTATGTACGGCTACACAGCCGGCTTATGATTCTACTGCAATTAAACATAAACTTTCTTATGGAGGAAAATATGGTGAAGCTGCTGATATTGTTGAGTTAACTCATGACGAAAAAGAAGTCTTTTCAAGAACAGAACTTAGAAAATTTGATGAAAATAATCAACATTCGAACCTGTCAGATTTAGTAGATTTTGTACTGGAAAATGACGAGTCTATTCTTGCGATTTTTAACACCAAAAAGACAGTTGATAAATTCTATATGATGCTTGAAGAATTGACTGATAGACCTATTTATCAACTTTCGACTAATATGTGTGCTCAGCACAGATTAGACATTATATCGGAAATTAAACAACATCTAAAAAAAGGAATACCTATTATTTGTATTAGTACGCAACTAATTGAAGCTGGAGTTGACATTGATTTTAATCGCGTCATTCGATCTTATGCAGGAGTTGATTCAATTGTGCAAGCTAGTGGCCGATGTAATCGTGAAGGTAAACGTGATAAAGGTCAAGTTACCTTAGTTAATCTTACCACTGAAGAGGAAAATCTATCACACTTGAAAGAAATAAAAGCTAAGAAAGACGCCACAGAATATATTCTACATAAGATTTCATCGCCTATTGAAATGTCGCTATTAAATCGAGATTTTTTTGAATATTATTATGCTAATAATCAAGGTTCAATGGATTATCCTTTGTCGCACGGTGAATCCGTTTATGACTATTTAAGTATAAACTCATATCAAGACAGAAATAATTTTAAAGGAAAGTTAAAACAAGCCTTTAAAACTGCTGGTTTAAAAATGAATTTAATAAACAATGACACAATAGGGGTGTTGGTTCCGTATAGAGACGCTATTGAGAAGTTGTTGGTTTTAGAAGAATTGTGTGAATACGATTATCCATCTGTTGAAGACTATCAAACAATAAAAGCTCTTTTAAAGGAATTGCAGCCCTATACGGTAAATGTTCGTATGCACGATCAAGTGCTTGAGGCAACAAAATCGTATCTGAATGGGCAAATTCAGATACTGTCAGATGGTTATTATGATGAGAAAAAGGGGATCACCCTAGAGTCAGGAAGTTTCCTGATGTAACAGTTAAAAGAAAACAGGCCAACGAGAGTCAGTAGAGGACTTCGTTGATCTGTAATTCAGTATAAATAACCACTAACTATAATTTCAATCCACGTAGATACTACTATGATGATCAGAATATATATAGAAATCAATTGGTATTTTTTGGAAATTCAAGTGCTAAGATAGGATTATAAAATAACATAAGGAGGTGTTGATTTTGTACAGATCAAGAAATTTCTATGCGAGGGTGCGTGGAGATCGAGCACTTTTTACAAATCCTGCAACAAAAGGTGGAAGCGAGAGATCATCGTACTCAGTTCCTACTAGACAAGCTCTGCAAGGCATAGTTGATAGTATTTATCACAAGCCGACTATCACAAATGTTGTGACTGAAGTTAAAGTCATCAATCAAATTCAGACAGAACTACACGGTGTTCGCGCTTTGCTTCATGATTATAGTGCAGATTTAAGCTATGTTTCATATTTGAGTGATGTAGAGTACTTAGTGAAATTCCATTTCATTTGGAATGAGAATCGTGAAGATTTGATGCAAGATAGGCTGCCTAAAAAGCATGAGGCTATTATGGACGTTCTATTCGGAAAGGTGGTCGGCGACATATTTTCCTTGGTACGACGGAATGCTTTGGCTTAGTCGAAGAAATTAGTCAAGAAGAGTATGAGAACACCCTTTCTTACTACGATGGAGTTATTATTGATTTAGGTATCATGTTCCATTCTTTTGCTTATCCCAAAGACGAAACGACACCATTAAAATCTTATTTCACAAAAACCGTTATGGATAATGGGGTGATTAAGTTTAAGCATCAGTCTGAGTGTGAAATTGTAAATACTTTGTCTAGTTATACATTTAAGACACCTGGCCAGGTTAAGTCCGTTGATGATGAACTTAAGGAATACGATGCTATGGAGAAAGGAGAAGAATAATGGATTTTTTTACTTCTCTCTTAAATGCTTATGAAATGGCAGAGGAGATAGGTTTAGTTGACCAACAAAATGGGGACAATCCTGTTTTGCTTCCGCTTTATCATACTAGTTTGAAGTCAAATGGTAAAAACATTATTACAGTTAAATTGGATCAAGATGGTAGCTTTTATAAGGCAGAATTCATGGCTGACAATCAAACGATTATTTTCCCTGTGACTGGGGATTCTGTTGCGAGATCTGGTAGCAATCCTTATCCACATCCTCTTGTAGACAAGTTTTCTTATTATATACCAGAGGTGAGTCAATCACAATATGATGATTTTCATAAACAATTAGCTAGTTGGATTGCTTACTGTGAGGAAGGTAAAGTCAAGGATTTTTTGACAAAGGTTCAGCATTTTATTCTCCAAACAGATTTTCTAAGTAGTATTCTTCAGTCTTTATATGGTGATCATTACCAAAGGGAGGGATTGAAAATCACCTATTCTGACTCTGATGGAAAAAACAAGACTGTTGATTTATCAGCTTATTTCTTAGAGTTTTCAATTGTACAATTTCATGGCTTTAAAGATGAATCAGTAACTAGCTACGAGGCATTGCATCAATCGTTTATTTCGTTTATAACAGCTAATCGAGATAATTTGGGAACATGTAATATCAGTGGACGAATGGAGCAAATTACAAATAAACATAGAGGACTAATGGGAACTGCGAAAATCATTTCAGTTAGTAATAAAGGAGAGGCTTATAAAGGGCGATTTAAAGAGCGAGAAGATGTTTTTAGTGTTGGCTATGAAACTTCGGAAAAAAATTCATTTAATGATTAAGTATCTTCTGGAAAATAAGAATAGTAGTACTTGGCTGGAATCTTCACAATATCTCATCAATTGGTTTAGTGATGATTTAGCGAATGAGAGCCAATTAGATATTGTTAAGCCGGCGTTTAATGATTTATTTGAAGATGATGAAGATGAAAAAGATAGTCTTGTTTTCATTAAACCGAACGAAGAAAACAAGAATATAGGCTCTTCGTTTATTAAGGGGCGAAAATTGTTTGGCAATGATGCAACCTACTATGTTGCAATACTAAATAAAACAAGCAATGGTCGTATCGCTCTAAAATATTTCCGTCAGGTTCAAGTTTCCCAGTTATTGAAAAATCTGGAAACTTGGCAGGAAAATTACTCTTGGGAAGCAAAATCTAAAGAAGATTATAGACTTAAAACACCTACTTTTAATGAAATAATCAACGTTGCCTACGGTATCGACAGAGAACGTTATTTGGAATTGGACAATGACAGTTTTAAGAGCGAACAATATCAGCAATTAGTAACAGCTTTGATTGATGGAAAATCAATACCAAATACTATTGTTAAAAAATTAGAAGATAACATTAAACAAAGACAGAAGTATTCTAAGCACTGGTACCAAGTACAACAAGTTAGTTTAGCAATTTTACACAAACAATATGGGAGGGAGTTCACACCAATGTTAGACCATCAAGAAACAGATCGTTCTTACCTATTTGGACGCTTACTTGCAATTTATGAGCTGTTCGAGGCGCAGCGCTATGCTCTAGATGGCAGCAGCCAAGAACGCATCACGAATGCTGAGCGTTACTGGAATGCTTATACTGGCCAACCAGCCAAGATGATGAATCATTTAGAAAATAAAATTAAGCCCTATGAGCAAGTTTTGAAATTGAATAGAACTGGTATTTGGCATAAATTGGAGAAAGAAAGAAAAGAAATTATTCAACTTTTGACCCCATTATATGCTAATAAAGAGTTTACACAACCTTTAGATTATAAATTTATCTTTGGTTACTATGCTGAAAAACAATTTTACTACACTAAACAAACTAAAGAAAACGAGGGATAAGATATGTTGGAACACAAAATTGATTTTATGGTGACGATTGAGGTACGTGAGGCAAATGCAAATGGCGATCCTTTATCTGGTAATATGCCAAGAACAGATGCTAAGGGTCATGGATTGATTTCAGATGTGGCCATTAAACGTAAAATTAGAAATCGTATGCAAGATTTTGGTTGTCCTACTTTTGTACAGGCAGGTGATCGCATTGAGGACGAGTTTCGTTCGCTTGAAAAACGTTTTTCTAATCAATTCACTTCAAAAGATTCAGATGCAGAAATTGAAGAAAAAGCTAATCAATTATGGCTAGATGTGCGTTCTTTCGGTCAAGTATTTACCTATTTAAAAAAGTCAATCGGTGTTCGTGGTCCAGTTTCTCTGAATATGGCTAAATCCTTGGAACCAATTGTGATTTCCAGTCTACAGATTACTAGAAGTACCAACGGTATGGAAGCAAAAAATGAAAGTGGTCGTTCGTCAGACACCATGGGAACTAAGCATTTTGTTGATTATGGTATCTATCTCATCAAAGGTTCGATTAATCCGAATTTTGCTGAAAAAACAGGATTTTCTGATGAAGATGCTGAGGTAATTAAGAAAGCACTTATCAGTTTGTTTGAAAACGATGCGTCATCCGCTCGTCCTGAAGGTTCTATGCGAGTAAGGGAAGTCTTCTGGTTTACACATTCTAATAAGTTGGGAAATGTTTCCAGTGCTCGTGTTTTTGATTTGTTTGAATTTGACAAAGAAAAACAGGATAAGGATAGTTATGAAGACTATGCTATCCATCTTAATCAAGAGAAATTGGCAGAATATGAAACTAAAGGATTGAAAGTTGATATCTTAGAAGGACTGTAATATGGTTTATGTTGAAAGTGACTATTTAATGTTATCTGGAATTCAGCATTTCCAATTCTGCAAGCGCCAATGGAGTTTGATTCATATTGAGCAGCAGTGGGTTGAAAACGAAGCGACAGCTCATGGGCAGATTTTACATCAAAAAGCAGACAATCCATATATCAAGGAAAAACGAAAGGATGTCATTACCTCGCGAGCTATGCATGTCTCGTCAAGAGAGCTTGGTCTCTATGGAATATTGGATGTAGTTGAATTCCATAAGGATGAAAAAGGAGTTTCGTTAAAAGGGAAACGTGGCAAATGGCTCCCTGTTATTATTGAATATAAGCGTGGAAAACCAAAAAGGGATACTCGTGATATTGTTCAGTTGGTTGCTCAAACGATTTGTCTTGAAGAAACTCTTGGATGCGAAATCGAGTATGGTTATCTTTACTATCATAGTGTAAATCAAAAGAAGCGAATAGAAATCACTTCTGATTTACGAAAAGAAGTAGCTGAGCTGGCTTGCCGAATGCATCAATATTATGATAAAAAGCTTATTCCGAAAGCTGAATATTTTAAAAACTGTCAGTTATGCTCCTTAGTTGATATTTGCATGCCGCGTCTGAGCAAAAAGGCACGCAATGTTGACAATTATATTTTCCAAGCACTAAAAAGTGAGGATAGCTTATGAAAAAGCTACTTAATACTCTATATTTGACTCAAGATAATTTTTATTTAACGCGTGAAAGAGACAATATCGTTATCAAGCAAGAAGGTAAGGTTGTCAGTCGTTTTCCATATCGGATAATTGATGGCATTGTTTGTTTTTCTTATTTGGGGGCGTCTCCTTCTTTGATTGAACTATGTGCCAAAAATCAGATAAATTTGTCCTTCCATACACCACAAGGGCGCTTTTGCGGTCGATTTGTTGGGCAAACAAATGGGAATGTTTTGCTGAGGAGACAGCATTATCGTTTGGCGGATGAAGAACAATCTCTAGAATATGCAAAACACTTTATTCTTGCTAAGATTTCAAATTCTAGGAAATATTTATTACGTTTCAAGCGTGACCATCGGGATCGGATCGATAGCCATCTCTTTGAAGAGGTGAATACGGAATTGACTTGGGCCTTGGAACAGGTTCAAGCAGCTGAAGACAAGGATTCTCTTTTAGGAATTGAAGGTCAGGCAGCAACCAATATTTTCGTATTTTTAATGATTTAGTATTAACTGATAAGGAGACTTTTCAGTTTAACGGGAGGACCAGGCGGCCTCCGTTAGATTGCGTTAATGCTCTGTTATCATTTGGCTATAGTTTGTTAACATATGAGTGCCAATCTGCTTTGGAAGCAGTAGGGCTGGATAGTTATGTTGGCTTCTTTCATACAGATAGGCCAGGTCGCGCTAGCTTAGCATTGGATTTAGTCGAAGAATTTCGTGCTTATATAGTTGATAGATTTGTATTTTCTTTGATAAATAAAGCTCAGTTAAACAAAAAACATTTTGACTTTAAAGAAAATGGAAGTATCATATTAACTGAAAAAGGGCGTACAATCTTTATTGAAGCCTGGCAAAAGCGGAAACATCAGGAAGTAGAACATCCTTTTACTAAAGAAAAGGTGAAATTGATGTTACTGCCCTATGTCCAAGCACAGTTATTGGCCAAGACAATCCGTGGAGAATTGGAATCCTATCCGCCGTTTTTAATATAGGAGGCAGTTTATGATGGTATTAGTAACATATGATGTGAATACTGAAACTGCGAAAGGCAGGAAAAGACTGCGTCATGTAGCAAATTATGTGTTGATTACGGTCAACGCGTTCAGAATTCAGTCTTTGAATGCTCAGTAACTCCTGCAGAATTTGTAGAAATAAAGGCTAAGCTTTTGAGTATTATTGACACTGAGTCGGACAGTATTCGTTTTTATTTGCTAGGAAAAAACTGGCAAAATCGTCTAGAAACAATTGGGCGTGATACAAGTTATGATCCTGATATAGGTGTATTACTCCTTTAAATTGCTTAGTGCGAATAGTGGTTGCTCATAAAAAAGTAGGGCTTTCGCGCGAAAAATAAATAAAAACAAGGTAAAGATTCAAAATTCTGGAAGAGTTTTCTTTCCTTGAAAGTTAATTTTTGCCTAAAACAGTGCAACTACGCGCTGTCGCTCCCTTCGCGGGAGCGTGGATTGAAATTTATCACAGAGAACTCACGTGAATACGGTACAGAGTCGCTCCCTTCGCGGGAGCGTGGATTGAAATTTTAACTGGTATTATCTGTACTTTGGTATAAAGAATGTCGCTCCCTTCGCGGGAGCGTGGATTGAAATGGTAGCTAAGACTAATAATGACTACACTGTGTCGTCGCTCCCTTCGCGGGAGCGTGGATTGAAATAGTATAACGACCTTGTGTTCACAGGGACACGAAGCGTCGCTCCCTTCGCGGGAGCGTGGATTGAAATATGTAGAGTAAGCATGTGCTCTCTAAATTCCTCTAGTCGCTCCCTTCGCGGGAGCGTGGATTGAAATTCATTGTGCAAGGGGAAAACAACCCTAGTATGGAGAGTCGCTCCCTTCGCGGGAGCGTGGATTGAAATTTTCAGGTAATAGGTACCAGAATCAAGACCTGCAAGTCGCTCCCTTCGCGGGAGCGTGGATTGAAATTTTTATCGAAAATATCGTCGATACGACGATAAAGGTCGCTCCCTTCGCGGGAGCGTGGATTGAAAATTAGGCAAGTATGAGCCAAACCCTGCCTCAGTAGCCGGTCGCTCCCTTCGCGGGAGCGTGGATTGAAATATAATCTGGATCAATATATTGTCTGACGAAGTCAGTCGCTCCCTTCGCGGGAGCGTGGATTGAAATAGCAACGGCAGCAGCAACCGCACACAGCCAGCTAGTCGCTCCCTTCGCGGGAGCGTGGATTGAAATTGGCGTTGCTATCGACCAGCTCGAGCGTATCATCGGTCGCTCCCTTCGCGGGAGCGTGGATTGAAATAAATCAATGCTTGGCGCGAACATCATCGGTAACGCGTCGCTCCCTTCGCGGGAGCGTGGATTGAAATGAGCGGAAGACCGAAGCAGAAGCGCGCAAGCTAGAGTCGCCCCTTCGCGGGAGCGTGGATTGAAAATATTACCGAAAAGGCTTCATCGTTGGCCTTATGGAGTCGCTCCCTTCGCGGGAGCGTGGATTGAAATTTGACATGACCTTTGAGGACGTCGGCCAAATCCGAGGTCGCTCCCTTCGCGGGAGCGTGGATTGAAATCCGTAGTTGTCGGCGAGTACAAGACAGGCGCAAACGGTCGCTCCTTCGCGGGAGCGTGGATTGAAATTATGACGCAGAAGACAAGGCGCAGGCTCTTATCGCGTCGCTCCCTTCGCGGGAGCGTGGATTGAAATTCGTAGTTGCGGGTTTTGATTGACCCGACAACCGTGTCGCTCCCTTCGCGGGAGCGTGGATTGAAATTGTATCTCCTTAAAATCAGGCGGAGCGGTAAGCCCGTCGCTCCCTTCGCGGGAGCGTGGATTGAAATAAGCTCATGCTAGAGCAAACGCCCGCAGGTATCGGTCGCTCCCTTCGCGGGAGCGTGGATTGAAAATACAACCTTTATGGGTACGCTGCTAGGTATCACTTCGTCGCTCCCTTCGCGGGAGCGTGGATTGAAATTTCAAAAGCTCGCTGTCCTTGTCTTCGTACGAGCAGGTCGCTCCCTTCGCGGGAGCGTGGATTGAAATTCGAAACAATCAACAACAAGAAACCAAACGACACCCTGTCGCTCCCTTCGCGGGAGCGTGGATTGAAATCCGATGCCTGCCGTTTTAAGCGCTGCACCGAACGCGTCGCTCCCTTCGCGGGAGCGTGGATTGAAATACCTTATTCTTGCAGCGTGCCAAGAACTCGTCCGGTCGCTCCCTTCGCGGGAGCGTGGATTGAAATAGAGCGCAAGTTCGAGCTGACGCGGATAGCTCGAGTCGCTCCCTTCGCGGGAGCGTGGATTGAAATAATCCGTTCGGCATTTTTGGAAGAAATGCAGCTGACGTCGCTCCCTTCGCGGGAGCGTGGATTGAAATAAGCACCCGAATATCTAAGTCGTAGAACTCGGCCGTCGCTCCCTTCGCGGGAGCGTGGATTGAAATTACCAGTACGGGTCTATGTTGTACGCTCCGCTATGTCGCTCCCTTCGCGGGAGCGTGGATTGAAATAACGGTTCAGATTATCAGAAATTGCAAAATATCGCGTCGCTCCCTTCGCGGGAGCGTGGATTGAAATTGTAAAATGCAATATTTTTTTGTTTGTTCCATGCAGGTCGCTCCCTTCGCGGGAGCGTGGATTGAAATGTCGAGGAAGACAACCAGAAACACCTTGTGAAAACGTCGCTCCCTTCGCGGGAGCGTGGATTGAAATTGCTGAAAACCCGGCACAAGCGATGAAGTCTCTATGTCGCTCCCTTCGCGGGAGCGTGGATTGAAATTGGTACTGCTCTTGCGTTTAAGTTGCAAGCAATGGGTCGCTCCCTTCGCGGGAGCGTGGATTGAAATACGGACAAAACCTAGAAAGCAGGTGATCCAACATCGTCGCTCCCTTCGCGGGAGCGTGGATTGAAATTCTAACTTGGGAAATCCCTGTTGATGAATACGGCGGTCGCTCCCTTCGCGGGAGCGTGGATTGAAATCTTCGGGTACGTTGTATGTAGTCATGTGCGCCTATGTCGCTCCCTTCGCGGGAGCGTGGATTGAAATTGCTCTATGCAGCTAGCAACGACATAGAACAATACGTCGCTCCCTTCGCGGGAGCGTGGATTGAAATCGTGTCGGTGGTGCGCTATATGATTATGCAGCTGGTCGCTCCCTTCGCGGGAGCGTGGATTGAAATTGAAATGAGAATGGTGTTCAAATCGGATTTCAGGGTCGCTCCCTTCGCGGGAGCGTGGATTGAAATTGCCGACCGCCCGGCAGGGCGTCACCATGTTCCCGTCGCTCCCTTCGCGGGAGCGTGGATTGAAATAATATGGATGATCCCGAAGATAGAGAAGCTTATAAAGTCGCTCCCTTCGCGGGAGCGTGGATTGAAATATCAGCTTAATCTCCTTACAGGGGAAGAAGAAACTCGTCGCTCCCTTCGCGGGAGCGTGGATTGAAATAATTTATTGTGTGTCTAATCCTAATGACTATTCTATCGGTCGCTCCCTTCGCGGGAGCGTGGATTGAAATTACAAACCGGCAGACATTTACATTATTTTCCAAAGGTCGCTCCCTTCGCGGGAGCGTGGATTGAAATCTTTTCGACCTGAATCTAATGTAGCTCCTGGAGCAGTCGCTCCCTTCGCGGGAGCGTGGATTGAAATCTAATGAGTTACAAAAGATAAAAACCATTTATCAAGTCGCTCCCTTCGCGGGAGCGTGGATTGAAATCTTTTCGACCTGAATCTAATGTAGCTCCTGGAGCAGTCGCTCCCTTCGCGGGAGCGTGGATTGAAATCTAATGAGTTACAAAAGATAAAAACCATTTATCAAGTCGCTCCCTTCGCGGGAGCGTGGATTGAAAATCGACGAGGAATAGAGTAACCAAACTTTTGATGTAGTCGCTCCCTTCGCGGGAGCGTGGATTGAAATAGGTTCTTCGGAAAACATTGCTCCGGCAGCAGCAGGTCGCTCCCTTCGCGGGAGCGTGGATTGAAATTGATAAAGTTGCTATGAATGGTACTGACGATTTAGTCGCTCCCTTCGCGGGAGCGTGGATTGAAATTGTACCATCATAAACAGTATCAGCTTTTACTTTAGTCGCTCCCTTCGCGGGAGCGTGGATTGAAATGGTTGAACTTTGCCGCCAAGAGCCTTTGCTACTTTAGTCGCTCCCTTCGCGGGAGCGTGGATTGAAATGGTTGAACTTTGCCGCCAAGAGCCTTTGTTACTTTAGTCGCTCCCTTCGCGGGAGCGTGGATTGAAATAGTTAAGAGGGAGAAAAGCTAGAGGGTGGTTGTCGTCGCTCCCTTCGCGGGAGCGTGGATTGAAATCAAATCTGCATAGCGGCTGGCATATCTAAATATAGTCGCTCCCTTCGCGGGAGCGTGGATTGAAAATGTATTATCGTCAATATAATCTTGTGCGATTGCCGCGTCGCTCCCTTCGCGGGAGCGTGGATTGAAATATCAATTAATAAAGTAAAAAAACGTAATTTCATCATGTCGCTCCCTTCGCGGGAGCGTGGATTGAAAATGATACTGAAGGCAAACCCTTAACACTAGCATCGGGTCGCTCCTTCGCGGGAGCGTGGTTGAAATTAGAAGTCTATGGAATGAAGATAGATGCTGCTGTGTCGCTCCCTTCGCGGGAGCGTGGATTGAAATAGTTGTTCTTTTTTTGCATCTAAACTTGATTGATTGTCGCTCCCTTCGCGGGAGCGTGGATTGAAAATTAGAAGTCTATGGAATGAAGATAGATGCTGCTGTGTCGCTCCCTTCGCGGGAGCGTGGATTGAAATAAAATGTTTCGATTTTAGCTACCAAGGCTTTTGGTCGCTCCCTTCGCGGGAGCGTGGATTGAAATTTTAGCGTGTCTGGATCATTAGATCCTAGTAAAGTCGCTCCCTTCGCGGGAGCGTGGATTGAAAATAAGCCAGCGAATAGTCTTGTCTCCCTCTGCCGAGGTCGCTCCCTTCGCGGGAGCGTGGATTGAAATATGGTTTCGTAAAGTTAAATTTACTCTTAACGATAGTCGCTCCCTTCGCGGGAGCGTGGATTGAAAATTATGACTATGTACAATAATATATATATGTATAATGTCGCTCCCTTCGCGGGAGCGTGGATTGAAATACCTCTTGTTTCTGACTCTTGATTTCAGTAAGCAGTCGCTCCCTTCGCGGGAGCGTGGATTGAAATATGTACGCGTCCGCCTGTATAGGACACTTCTCGGTCGCTCCCTTCGCGGGAGCGTGGATTGAAATATCTTGTTTAAATCAATTACTCCTGGCTCATATTCGTCGCTCCCTTCGCGGGAGCGTGGATTGAAATATTTGTTTTTAGCAGCTTTTTTTATGTGGGTTTAGTCGCTCCCTTCGCGGGAGTGTGGATTGAAATATCAACTGAAACCGCTCTGTCGTTAAAGCTCGCCGGTCGCTTCCTATATTTAGCTTTCTAGATGAGAGCAAAGTGGAGAACTAATAAAGTACGAAATGCTATTAAAAATAATCGAATATACTTCATTCGAAAAGAGACCTAAATTTTAGGTCTCTTGTTTCTCTATTTCCCCAAGCAAAATTGGCTGAAGAGTTGGGTGATGAGTTCGTCTGGTGCGGCGTCACCAGTGATTTCGCCGAGGATTTCCCAAGTGCGAGTCATATCAACTTGGAGAAGGTCAACCGGCATACCCATTTCCAAGCCTTGGTTGACGGCTTGCAGACTTTCCAGAGCTTTTTCAATCAAGGAGATATGGCGGGCGTTGGATAAGTAGGGTGGCGTCTTGCTCGACAATACCAGCATTTTTCAAAGAAGAGGTGATTGATGCGTTCTTCAATTTTATCGATATTTTTGATTGTGGAGGACAGAAATCTTGATGACATCAGTTGGCAGCTGATTCAACTCAATCTTCTCTTCAAGGTCGGTCTTGTTAAGCAGGATGATACGATTGCTGTCTTTGCTAATTTCAAGCAATTGTCTATCTTGATCGGTCAGAGGTTCGTTGGCATTTAAAACTAATAGAACCAAGTCAGCTTCCTGCAGGGCTTTTTTAGAGCGCTCAACTCCAATCTGTTCTACAAGGTCATCGGTTTCTCGAATTCCTGCGGTATCGATGAGCTTGAGCGGCACACCCTTGATATTAACATACTCCTCGATCACATCACGGGTCGTACCCTCGATATCAGTCACAATGGCCTTGTCTTCGCGCAGGAGATTGTTGAGCAGGCTGGACTTGCCAACATTAGGCCGTCCGATGATAGCAGTGGAAATACCTTCGCGTAAAAATTTTTTCCTCGTCGTGCAGTATCGAGAAGATTGCTCAGCAGAGCCTCGAACTCAGCTGTTTTTTTCTCGCATAAGCTGGGTCGTCATCTCTTCCACGTCGTCGTACTCGGGATAGTCAATATTGACCTCGACCTGAGCCAGTGTGTTGAGAATTTCCTGACGAGTATTGTTGATAAGGTTGGAGAGGGAGCCATCCAGCTGCTTGACAGCGTTGTTCATTGCTTTATCAGTTTTGGCGCGGATGATGTCCATAACGGCCTCGGCCTGAGTCAAATCCACGCGCCCATTGAGAAAGGCCCGTTTGGTAAACTCACCAGGCTCAGCCATTCTAGCACCCTCTCGGATAGCAAGCTGCAGGATTTCATTCGTAACTGCAATCCCCCGTGGGTGTTAATCTCGATGATATCCTCGCGCGTGAAGGTTTTTGGGAGAGCGCATGGCACCAAGCATAACCTCATCCAGAATTTCCTGATTTTTGAGGGTCAACGATATGGCCGTAGTTGAGCGTGTGGCTTTCCACTTTGCTTAGATTCTTCCCTTTGAAGATTTTTTGGGCAATAGCAAAGCTGTCAGTCCCGCTTAGTCTGACGATGCCGATAGCCCCTTCGCCAAGAGGCGTAGAAATCGCAGCGATTGTATCAAATTCTCTGGTAATCATACTGTATCTTTCCTTGTGTTTAAAATCAATTAATCTAATTGTAACGCAAAAATCAAGGAGGAGCAAGGCTTTCGATTACCAAGCGGAAGGAATGCAATTTAAGTCTGGTAAAGAAAACACTTTCATGTTAGTGAGAATCATGATATAATAAAAGTAGTGTGATTTGAGGAGGTGCTATGGAAAATCTTAAAAAACTGGCAGGTATCAAGGCTGCTGAATTTGTCCAAAACGGGATGATTGTCGGTCTCGGGACGGGTTCGACTGCCTACTATTTTGTCGAGGAGATTGGTCGGCGTGTCAAGGAGGAAGGACTTCAGATTACAGCTGTGACGACTTCCAGTGTCACTAGTAAACAGGCTGAAGGGCTGGGCATTCCGCTCAAGTCTATCGACGATGTGGATCAGGTGGATGTCACTGTTGATGGTGCTGATGAGGTTGATTCAGCTTTTAACGGTATCAAGGGCGGTGGCGGCGCACTTCTCATGGAGAAAGTCGTGGCGGTTCCTACTAAGCACTATATCTGGGTAGTCGATGAAAGCAAGATGGTAGAGAAGCTAGGTGCCTTCAAGCTACCAGTAGAAGTTGTTCAGTATGGTGCTGAGCAGCTCTTTCGTTGCTTTGAGCGTGCGGGCTATAAGCCTGCCTTTCGTCAGAAGGACGGTCAGCGTTTTGTTACGGACATGCAGAATTTCATTATTGACCTAGACCTTGGCGTGATTGAAGATCCTATTGCATTTGCTCAGGAGTTAGATCATGTAGTGGGCGTAGTGGAGCATGGACTGTTTAATCAAATGGTAGATAAGGTCATTGTTGCTGGGAAATCGGGTCTTCAAGTTTTAGAGGCCAATAAATAGAAAGAGGTATTTTATGCCAAAATTTAATCGTATTCACTTGGTAGTCATGGACTCAGTTGGTATTGGTGCTGCACCAGATGCTAATAACTTTGTCAATGCAGGGGTACCAGATGGTGCTTCAGATACTCTGGGACATATTTCCAAAACGGTAGGGCTGAATGTGCCAAACATGGCTAAGATTGGTCTGGGAAATATCGAGCGTCCTGTTCCTCTGAAGACAGTTCCTCAAGAAGAAAATCCTAGCGGTTACTATACCAAGCTGGAAGAAGTATCGCTTGGAAAAGACACGATGACTGGACACTGGGAAATCATGGGTCTCAATATTACTGAGCCTTTTGATACTTTCTGGAATGGCTTCCCAGAAGAAATCCTGACTCAGATTGAAGAGTTTTCTGGTCGCAAGGTCATTCGTGAGGCTAACAAGCCATACTCTGGTACAGCAGTTATTGATGACTTTGGCCCTCGTCAGATGGAAACAGGCGAGCTGATTATCTACACCTCTGCTGACCCAGTATTGCAAATTGCAGCACACGAAGAAGTGATTCCTTTGGAAGAGCTCTATCGCATCTGTGAATTCGCCCGCTCTATTACCTTGGAACGGCCTGCGCTTCTGGGACGTATTATCGCTCGTCCTTATGTAGGTGAGCCTGGCAACTTCACTCGTACAGCCAACCGTCACGACTATGCCGTTTCTCCGTTTAATTCAACTGTACTTGATAAGCTCAATGAAGCTGGAATTGATACTTATTCTGTTGGTAAGATAAATGACATCTTCAACGGCGCTGGAATTAACCATGACATGGGACACAATAAGTCTAACAATCATGGTGTAGATACTTTGGTCAAAGCCCTGAAAGACGAAAACTTCAAAGAAGGTTTCTCATTTACTAACCTAGTAGACTTTGATGCTCTTTATGGTCACCGCCGTGATCCACATGGCTACCGTGACTGTTTGGAAGAGTTTGATGCTCGTATCCCAGAAATCATTGAAAATATGCGTGAAGATGATCTGCTCATGATTACTGCTGACCATGGTAATGACCCGACCTATGCCGGAACTGACCACACTCGTGAGTACATTCCGCTTTTGGTCTTCGGAAAATCGCTGAGCGGTCATGGTCATATTCCTGTTGGACACTTTGCGGATATCTCCGCTACCGTTGCTGAAAACTTCGGAGTAGACAAGGCGATGATTGGTGAAAGCTTCTTGGACAAATTGGTATAAGCATAATAAGAGAGTGAGGAAAATGTTTTATGACAAGCTTATCAGAAAAAATCAAAGCAACAGCAGTCTTCTTGAAAGAAAAAGGGATGACAGAGCCTGAATTTGGTCTGATCTTGGGATCTGGTTTGGGAGAATTGGCTGAAGAGATCGAAAATGCCGTTAGTCTTGACTATGCGGATATTCCAAACTGGGGCCGCTCAACTGTTGTTGGCCACGCTGGTAAATTAGTCTATGGAGACTTGGCAGGACGTAAAGTCTTGGCACTGCAAGGCCGTTTCCACTTCTATGAAGGAAATCCTTTAGAAATCGTTACTTTCCCAGTGCGTGTGATGAAGGCTCTTGGTGCGACAGGTGTTATTGTGACAAATGCAGCTGGTGGTATCGGCTATGGCCCTGGTACACTTATGGCGATCACTGACCACATCAATATGACTGGTCAAAATCCTTTGATCGGTGAAACTTGGATGAATTTGGTCCGCGTTTCCCTGATATGTCTAAATCTTACACTCCAGAATACCGTGCCGTCGCTCATAAAGTTGCTGATAAGCTTGGTATCAAGCTGGATGAGGGTGTCTATATCGGTGTAACTGGACCGACTTATGAAACACCAGCAGAAATCCGCGCTTATAAGACACTTGGAGCGGATGCAGTTGGCATGTCTACTGTTCCTGAAGTGATTGTAGCGGCACATTCTGGTTTGAAAGTCCTTGGAATATCATGCATTACAAACTTTGCTGCTGGGTTCCAAGAAGAGCTTAATCATGAGGAAGTGGTTGAAGTAACAGAACGTGTCAAGGGTGATTTCAAACGATTACTTAAAGAAACACTTGCTGAATTGTAAAAAAATGTTGAAAGGCGGAGTGTCTGGGTTTGTAATTGACGCTGGAACAGCCTCTCTGTCTAACTGATAAAATTATAAAACTAAAGAAAGGTAAAGTGTGTTCAGATTTAAACACGAGCGAAAAACTATCTTTCAAATAAACACAGAAAGGAAGGGCGTCTGAGTTTGAATTGAACTCGGGCTAGTCTTTCTATGAAATATTAAAAATAAGAAAGAAAGGAATTGAACCCACCCCTAAAGCAGTGGGAAAAAGATAGATGGTCTTGCGAGCATCGCTCACTGCGACCATCTCCTATTTTCCCTTTGCTTTTGACGGGTTTGGTATCTTAACTATGTCTATTCATATTTCTGCTAAGCCAGGTGAAATTGCGGATAAAATCCTTCTTCCGGGGGATCCACTTCGGGCCAAATTTATTGCGGAGAATTTCCTAGAAGATGCTGTTTGCTTCAATGAAGTCCGTAACATGTTTGGTTATACAGGTACTTACAAAGGCGAGCGTGTTTCTGTTATGGGGACAGGGATGGGAATGCCATCAATCTCTATCTACGCGCGTGAGCTGATTGTTGATTACGGTGTGAAAAAGCTGATTCGTGTCGGAACAGCTGGCTCGCTGAATGCTGATGTCCATGTCCGTGAATTGGTTTTGGCGCAAGCAGCTGCGACTAACTCCAATATCATCCGCAATGACTGGCCACAGTATGATTTTCCACAAATCGCTAGCTTTGATTTACTAGATAAGGCCTATCATATCGCCAAAGATCTCGGTATGACGACGCACGTTGGAAACGTCATGTCGTCTGATGTCTTTTATTCAAACTACTTTGAAAAGAATATTGAGCTTGGTAAATGGGGAGTTAAAGCTGTTGAAATGGAAGCTGCGGCACTTTACTATCTGGCTGCTCAGCACCATGTGGATGCTCTTGCTATCATGACCATTTCTGATAGCTTGGTCAATCCAGAAGAGGATACGACAGCTGAAGAACGCCAAAATACCTTTACCGATATGATGAAGGTTGGTTTGGAAACCTTGATTGCAGAAACATGAAAGTAGATGTCAAAGAAGCCATTCTCTTTGCTATTTCTCGCTATGACTATGCTTATGCTCATAAACTGGCTGAGAGAGCAGGAAGCAGTGTCCAGTATGACTTGCTCCGTCTTCTTGAGGCTTTAGCGGAGCGAAGAGAGCTCAACATCCAATCTATGATAAATCTAAAGTTGAAAATCACTGGGTCTAACCTAGCTGATTTTCAGCTTTTTTGCCATGAAGATGAAGAGGATGAGCAGCTAGTCAATTACCTTTATGATCTGGAAGCTAAGCTGAGAAATGAGCAGCTGATTGACTTTATCCGAGCTGTCAGTCCGGCTATTTATCGGATTTTTATGCGGCTGATTCGCATGCAAATACCGGATATTGACTGCTATATTCATAATTCACGAGGGGCTAGTTATGACCGTTGGAAATTTGAAAAGATGCGAAATTCTGATAATCCTGACCTGCAAAATTTTCATGCGGAAAGCGCGGTCAATTCTTCTAGTTTGACGGAGATGATTTTGCAGTTGCATTTGCCCGAATCTGTCAAAGAATCAGCACAGCAGCTAAGAGAGTTAGAAAAATCAGTCCGCAATCCATTGGCACACCTTATCAAGCCTTTCGATGAGGAAGAATTGCACAGGACGACAGGTTTCTCATCTCAGCACTTTATGGCGCTTCTGGTTGATTTGGCGCAGGAGACAGGCATTGTTTACCAGAGGGAACCTTTTTACTTCGACCGAGCAAATAAGCTCATAGAAAGTCTCTTATAAGGAGTAGCAGGATGGATAAAATTGCAAGGCTGCAAGAATTGATAGACCAAAGTCAGAATATCGTCTTTTTTGGTGGGGCGGGGGTTTCGACTGAATCGAATATTCCAGACTTCCGCAGTTCAGATGGGATTTACAGCGTCAAGCTGGGACGGCATTTTACAGCAGAGCAGCTGGTTTCTCACACTATGTTTGAGCGCTATGACCTGCACCCCAAAAGTTAGACAGAAAAAATCTAACTTTTGGGGTGTTTTATTATGAAATTGAGTTATGAAGATAAAGTTCAGATCTATGAACTAAGAAAGCAAGGACAAAGCTTCAAGCAGCTTTCAAAAAGATTTGGAGTGGATGTTGCTGGCCTAAGATACATGATGAAATTAATTGACTGTTATGGAATAGAGATCGTTAAAAAGGGGAAGAATCGTTATTATTCTCCAGAACTAAAACAAGAAATGATTGATAAAGTTCTGCTGGAAGGTTGTTCACAAAGAAGTGTAGCTTTGGCTTATGCTTTACCTGATCGTTCGCTGTTGAAAAATTGGCTGGCGCAATACAAGAAAAACGGGTATACTATTGTTGAGAAAACAAGAGGGAGACCAGCTAAAATGGGACGTAAACGGAAGAAAACTTGGGAAGAGATGACAGAATTAGAACGACTCCAGGAGGAGAATGAACGCTTACGGACTGAGGTGGCCTACCTAAAAAAGTTAAAAGAGTTAGAGGAAAGGGACGAAGCCTTAGAGCGAGAAAGGCAGAGACAGTTAGAGAAATGGTTTCAGGAGGATTTCGACTAGATTTTCTTCTTGAAACAGCACGTTTAGCTCGCTCGACTTACTATTATCAGTTGAAGCAACTGGATGGATTTGATAAAGATAAAGAGCTTAAAACCGAAATTCAGGCCATTTATAATGACCATAAAGGAAATTATGGTTATCGGAGAGTTACTCTTGAACTAAGAAATCGCGGTTTTGTAGTGAATCATAAGAGGGTTCAACGTCTAATGAAGGTCCTTGGTCTAACAGCTCGGATTCGTCGGAAACGAAAGTATTCTTCCTACCAAGGAGAGATTGGCAAGAAAGCAGAGAATCTCATTCAACGCCGGTTTGAAGCATCGAAACCAATGGAAAAGTGCTATACGGATGTGACAGAGTTTGCCATTCCAAATAGCACACAGAAACTCTATTTATCGCCTGTTTTAGATGGATTTAACAGTGAAATTATTGCTTATCATCTTTCTACTTCGCCTAATTTAGAACAAGTAAAAACGATGTTGGAACAGGCATTCACAGAGAAACACTATGGAAATACGATTCTCCATAGTGACCAAGGTTGGCAATACCAACACGATTCTTATCATCAGTTCCTAGAGAGTAAGGGAATTCAAGCATCCATGTCACGTAAAGGTAACAGCCCAGACAACGGGATGATGGAGTCCTTCTTTGGCATTCTGAAATCGGAGATGTTTTATGGTTATGAGAGGTCATTTCAGTCGCTTAACCAATTGGAACAAGCTATTGTAGACTATATTGATTACTACAACAATAAACGAATTAAGGTAAAACTAAAAGGACTCAGTCCTGTGCAATACAGAACTAAATACTTTAAATAATTATTTGTCCAACTTTTGGGGTTCAGTACAGCTATCCGCAGGAGTTTTTCGACTTCTACAAGAAGTACCTGCTTTATCCAGATGCTAAGCCCAATGCAGCTCATCTCTACTTGGCAGACTTGGAGAAGACGAGTAAGCTCAAGGCTGTAGTGACTCAGAATATCGATAGCTTGCATGAAATGGCCGGTTCGAAAAAGGTTCTCAAACTACATGGCAGTGCGGATAGAAATTTTTGTCTGAATTGTCAGCGATTCTATGATTTGGACGGCTTTCTGGCTCTGCAGGGTACCATTCCTCACTGCCTTGACTGTGGCGGTATTGTCAAGCCAGATGTGACTCTCTATGAGGAACCTCTGGATATGGAGGTTTTCCGTCAGGCTGCCCAAGCTATCCAGCAAGCAGACCTGCTGATAATTGGTGGAACATCCTTAGTCGTCTATCCAGCAGCCAGCCTCATCCAGTACTTTGCAGGTAACCATCTGGTCGTCATCAACAAGACCAGTATCTCTCAAGACAGCCAGGCAGATCTTGTCATTGAAGGGAAGATTGGCCAAGTATTTTCTCAATTAAGACAATAAAAGAACACCTGAAAGAAGTGGAAATCCACTTGTTTCAGGTTTTTTTTGATTGAATGTTCTCTAATTAGGAAGTATATAATAATGATGGTGATTATGATATAATGAAATTAATTTCCCAGGAGGTGAGGAGTTGAAAAAGGTAAAAAAAGTGAATCGTAAAAATTCCACTTACTATTAAAGTTTTAGTTTGTTTTGCTATTGGACTTTATATTTTGCTTCGATATTATGTTACTCCTGGCTTATTTGATAGCAAAAATCAATACATCAAAGTATATAATTATCAAACTAATTCTATAAAAGCTAGACAGTCAACCATAAAAGAAATAAATCTAGAATTTATTTATGAGAAAGAGGCTGAAGTTCCTGAGGGACTAACTTGGTCAGAAATGACTTCGACAAATGCTGATCGCTATTATAAAAGTAGGGTCATTTTGAATGCTAAATTGGATGATGGGACAAGTGTTTGGATTTCGCTAAAAAAATTTTCTGAAACGGGTCCAGCTTTTAGCGATAAATTTTACATTGATGATAAACTTTTTCTAGACATGACCCAAAGATTTCCAGGCTTAAATAAGGCATATATGTCTGATTATAGGCTCGTCTTTCTCTCTGGGATGCTATATACTGGGGATACATTATACCAAATTCCAAAAGCATCCGATGTAACTCGTTTTGACCTCAAAAATCCTAGAACAGGTAAGTTACAGACCTATTATGAGTATGGAAATCCTCCAGGAAAAACAATATTTCCGATTTATTTGAAAGTTGAAAGAAGAGCGAATCAGGACGGATTGCAAGAATTTTATGATGATTATAACACCAGTAGTCTTGGTTATTGGGATAAGAGCTCTGACATCCCTAGAAAAATGCTTAGTCATGATTTTACTTTTCTATATGCTAAATGGTATTATTTCGATGCTTTAACTAATCTTCCTGTGAGTGTCAAACTGACGGGTTCAAAATTTAAAATCTCTGTTACAAGGACTCAACTACTGGATTATGGTTATGGTAAAGTAAAAGTACGAAAGGCGACCAAGTTATATTCAGAAGAAAATAAAGACGAATACATCAAAGAAGTTCTAGGCGATCTTGATACTTTTGTAAAAATCCAATGATGACGCTTTAACAAAAAGATATAAAAATAAAAATAAGCTATCATTTTATGAAATTAATTTCCCAGGAGGTGAGTATGAAGAAGGTGAAGTTTGAGAGAAAATATATCCTCCTTGCTTTTAGTTAGTTTGTTTATTGGCTATATTGGTCTTCGATATTATATCAAGCCAGAGTGGTTTGATTGACAGCATATCTATCATAGAGTTTATAATTTAAAAAGTTACTTATAAAAAAAGTCCCTAAAAAGACTATTCAGGATATTAATATCGAATTTATTCATGATAAACACGAAGAGAAACCTTCTGATGGTCAATGGACAGAATCAACCAGAACAGATTTAAAAATCTGAGAGGGATCATACTATTTTACATTTATCATTCACTGATAAAACAAAGTTGGATATTTTATTTGACACTTATAATAGCGGTTCACTGTTTAAATCGGATAATTTTAATTATAGACAGTTTAATGAATTATCACGTCGTTTCCCTGGGATTTAACGAGGTGATGGTAGCGGATATAGAAACTATCTGATGATTTATCAAAGTGATACATTATACCAAAATTCAGGCGGTCAATATGTAGTAACCAGTTTTCAGTTAAAAAATCCAAAATCTCAAAAACTACAAACTTATTATGAACATGGAGTTGTACCCGAATTTAAATTTTTTCAACCTATTTACTTTTTACAAGATAAGTCCCATTCAGTAGCTGAACGGCAAGATTTTTTTGATGACTATCAATCTGATGGTATGGTGAATTATTGGATACGTAGTGCTAAAAGAATATATGGTGGTTATGATAGTCTATTGAATAATAGGTTGAATATTGAGCTTGATGTATATCCATATCAATTATTTTTATTCTGAACAATTCGCTAATTTACCAATTAATCTTAGTACAACTGGAGATAACTTTAAAACGACAATAACGGAAACCTATGTGATTGATAGTAAGACGATAATAAAAAAGAAATTAGAGTTCAGTCTAGGTCGAAAACTTATACAAATGAAAATAAGGACCAATATGTAACTGAAATTCTTAATAAGAAGTAAAATAACTCCAGATTGCAACATGCAATTTGGAGTTGTTCTTTTATATAGCTTTCTTATTTATCAAACTTCACTTCCTCAATCAGATACTCAATAAAGCGTTCTCCCATTTTGGATAGGCTGGCTTTTTCGTGCTGGATGTAGACCAGTTCAATCGGATCATCAATGTCTAGTGGGATGGAAACGATATTATCTCCGTTGAGGTTGCTGTTTAGAATACCGGTTGCAATTGTGTAGCCGTCCAAGCCAATCAAAAGATTAAAGAGGGTTGCTCGGTCACTGACGACGATGGATTTTTTATGGTGTTCCTGAGAGAGAATTTCCTCTGAAAAGTAGAAGGAGTTGTGGGTCCCCTGGTCATAGCTTAGATAGGGGAAGTTTTCTAAGTCAGATAATTGAACCAGCTTTTTCTTGGCAAGCGGATTGGACTTGCTGACAAAGATATGGGGTTGAGCTGTGAAGAGATGAGTAGCAATCAGGTGATTGTCATCCAGCATCTTGGATAGGACATCACGGTTGTAGCTATTGAGAAAGAGGACGCCGATTTCGCTGCGGAAGTTTTTTACGTCGTCAATAATTTCCCAAGTCCGAGTTTCCCGCAGAAAGAGCTCGTATTTCTCCATATCACTTTTTTTTTAAGCAGGGAGACAAAGGCGTTGACCACAAAGGCATAGTGCTGGGCTGAAACGCTGAAAAGCTCGCGGTGGGCGACAGGGTTTTTGTATCGCTCCTCTAGAAGCTGAGTCTGCTCAACCACCTGCCGGGCATAAGAAAGAAACTCCATGCCGTCCTTGGTCAAGGTAATTCCTTTGGGATTGCGAATGAAAATCTCGATGCCCATTTCATTTTCCAAATCCCGCACAGCGTTGGACAAACTAGGCTGAGTAATGAAAAGCTGCTTGGCAGCTTCGTTCATACTGCCGGTCTCGACGATTTTGATAATATAGTGTAACTGTTGAATTCTCATAGGACTATTTTATCACAAACTTAGTTGATTTTTTTCTAGTGATTGCTAGTTCTGAGGAGAAACTTCACATATGTAATAACTTCTATATTTTACTATGGATATAGAATGGTGGGAGTAGATTTTTCTTAATCTACTTGAATAAAAGATTTTTTTATAAGATTGGTTGCATCTGGATTTTTTGATTTTTGAAATAGCCATGATAAAAATAAAAAGTCGGTCTTAGTCTATTAGATAGGGTTAATGAAATCTGTTTTTGAATACTATATATGTAGTCTAAAACTAAATCTATAAGTTAGTAAGGTAATTAAATCAAGAAGTTATGAAAAAAAGATGATGAATCATTCGAAGAAATATTTTCGGATATTTCTATAGAGGAGAAAAAGAATAAAAGGACTGCATTTATTGTCATAGGTTCTTTATTTTACGGAGCACTTGTTTTGACGGCTGTTGTTTTTTCATTTCTTCATTCGCATAAACATTCAACTTCTAGAAAAACTAGTTCAACACAGGAAATAGTATCTTCTACAAGTTCTGATTCTGAACAAAATGAGGCAGAAATTTTTGCTAGAAAGTTGATAAGTGACGAAAAAGAATATCAATTTTCTTGGGAAGTTCAGGATTTTGATGGTTTAAGATTTGACAAAAATCTTGGAGGGACAAGTCTGGATGCGATAATCAGCAGATATGGGAGGCCTGATTCGGGTGAAGGATGGATAGCCTTGAATTATGGGAAAGAAACTCCTCAAATTCGGTTGCGATGGCATAGTATCGAGCGTTATAAGTATGCTTATGTAAGCTTAGTTTTTGAAAAATTTAAAGATGAATACAAACTTATCTCTAAAGAATACTACAATTTAAATAGTTCTAAATTACCCATTGATACCGAAGCGAGCAGAGATTTCACTTGGACTCAAGCAGCGTTCGATAGTTTGCTTTTGGAAAATAAGGAAGGAAATTCTCAAACGGGTTCTACCTATGAAGAAATTATCAGTCTGTATGGACCACCGCAAAATCAAAATCTGTCAGCTGAAGATTATATTTCTAATTTAAAAGTTTCTTATGTGTCACCTAAGCCAGATGAAAGCAATATGAAGCTTAGGCAAGTCGATTTAGAGTTTATTAAGATAGATTCGGGCAGCTGGTATCTTGTGAAAAAAGATTCTGTAAATTTGAACTAGTTCTAGATTTTATTTTCTGATGCATTATTTTTTTGTAGTCACCTTGACATTCCTCATCTCTAACGATATAATGTTTACAATTTAACCTTTAATCTAGTCCAGTGAGGCTGCAAGGTGGGAAAAACAGTATAAGAGGCATTTGGGTGCCTTGTTTTTTGCGAAACCTTGCTGCGGCGAGGTTTTTTCTTGTAGAAAGTGAGGTTGTCATGGTTAGTGACAGTTGTAAAAAGAGATTTGGCAAGATTATGCTGGAGCAGATGGAGCTTCTGAATCAAGTAGAGATTGCACCTAATATTTTTTCTATGCTCCTAAAGGGCCAAATGGTCAGCCAGATGCAGGCTGGGCAGTTTTTACATATTCGAGTACCAGATGACAGCAAGCTTTTGCGCCGGCCTATCTCAATCGCAGAGATTGACCGAGAAAATCTGACTTGTCGCATCATCTATCGGATAGAAGGCGGCGGGACAGCTATTTTTTCTCAACTGACAGATGGGGCTTTGCTTGATGTTATGGGGCCTCAGGGCAATGGCTTTGATTTGAGTCCTGTAAGGGCAGGTGACCACGCTTTGATTATCGGTGGTGGGATTGGTGTCCCTCCCCTGCTTGAGGTTGCTAAAGAATTGCATGCCAAGGGAGCTCAAATGACAGCTGTTCTGGGATTTGCTGACAAATCCGCTGTTATTTTAGAGGAAGAAATGAAAAAATACGCCGAGGTCATTGTCACGACGGATAATGGTTCTTATGGCCGTCAGGGCTATGTATCAGCTGTTGTGGATGAGTTGTCCCAAGACTATGCGGCTGTTTATTCCTGTGGTGCGCCAGCCATGCTCAAATATGTGGATCGTAAGTTTCAGGACCATCCGCATGCTTATCTTTCCATGGAATCTCGTATGGCTTGTGGCATGGGAGCCTGCTATGCCTGCGTAGTTCATCTTGCAGGTCAGGACGAGTCGGTCAATAAGCGCGTTTGTGAAGACGGTCCGGTCTTTGAGACGGGCACGATTGTTGTCTAGGAGGGGAAAGAATGAGTGACCAACGTTTAAGAGTTTCCTTGCCAGGCTTGGATCTGAAAAATCCTATTATTCCAGCATCTGGCTGTTTTGGTTTCGGTCAAGAATATGCTAAGTACTATGATTTAGACCTGCTAGGTTCTATCATGATAAAGGCTACGACTTTGGAGCCCCGCTTTGGCAATCCCACTCCGCGTGTGGCAGAAACGCCAGCTGGTATGCTCAATGCCATTGGCCTGCAAAATCCAGGTGTTGAGGTTGTTCTGGCTGAAAAACTGCCCTGGCTGGAAAAGCATTATCCCAACCTGCCAATCATTGCTAACGTGGCAGGCTTTTCCAATCAAGAGTATGCCACAGTGGCTGGGAAAATCTCCCAAGCCACTAATGTCAAGGCTATTGAGCTCAATATCTCTTGCCCTAACGTTGACCATGGAAATGCTGGCCTTTTGATTGGCCAAGTTCCAGAGTTGGCTTACGAAGCAACCAAGGCAGCAGTAGAAACTTCTGCTGTACCAGTCTATGTCAAATTGACTCCGAGTGTTGCAGACATCACTCAGGTAGCTAAGGCTGTTGAAGACGCAGGTGCTGCTGGTTTTACTATGATTAATACCTTAGTAGGTATGCGATTTGACTTGAAGTCGCGCAAGCCTATTATTGCTAATGGCACAGGCGGTATGTCGGGCCCGGCTGTCTTTCCAGTAGCTCTCAAGCTAATCCGTCAAGTGGCTCAGGCAAGCAAACTTCCCATTATTGGTATGGGGGGGGAGTTGATTCAGCGGAGGCTGCTCTGGAGATGTTTATAGCAGGCGCTTCAGCTGTTGGAGTGGGCACTGCCAATTTCACGGATCCTTATGCTTGTCCGACCATCATTGAGAACCTGCCTAAGGCTATGGATAAATACGGCATCGAAAGTCTTGAAAGCTTACGAAAAGAAGTTCGAGAGAATTTGCTTTAAAGTTACATTTTTACTTGACAATCCTGCTGTTAAATTATAGAATGAACTAAATATAACCTTTAAAGAAGTCCAGAGAGGCTACTAAGGTACATACGTTTGAATGGCAGTTACTGCCACATTTTCGTGTAACCTTGCTCTCGGGCAAGGTTTTTCTATGTCTCTGAGCCTAATGTGACAGTTGGTTTTTAGATAGGAGTGCCTAGCAGATTTCTTTGAAGATAATAATTTAAAAGGAGATTTTCCCCTCATGCGTGAAGAACGGCCTATTATCGCCCTCGACTTTCCATCTTTTGACGATGTCAAAGATTTCTTGGAGCATTTTCCGGAAGATGAAAAACTCTATGTCAAAATCGGCATGGAATTCTTCTATGCCATCGGTCCAGAAATCGTGCATTATCTGAAAGGTCTTGGACACAGCATTTTCTTGGATTTGAAACTGCACGACATTCCCAATACGGTGCGCTCAGCTATGTCTGTCTTAGGTACTTTTGGTATTGACATGGTGACGGTTCATGCAGCGGGTGGTGTGGAGATGATGAGCGAAGCCAAGAAGGTTTTGGGAGATAAGGCTAAGTTGGTTGCGGTGACTCAGTTGACCTCGACCAGCGAGGAAGATATGCGTGATTGCCAAAACATCCAGACCACGGTTCAGGAGTCTGTTGTCAATTACGCTCGGAAGGCTAAAGAAGCCGGTTTGGATGGTGTAGTTTGTTCAGCTCAAGAAGTGGAACTGATTAAGGCGGCTACTGCAAATGACTTTCTCTGTGTGACGCCGGGTATTCGGCCAGCTGGAGCGGAAATCGGCGACCAAAAACGGGTCATGACACCGCAGGAAGCCCATCAAATTGGTAGTGACTATATTGTAGTAGGTCGTCCAATTATCCAAGCTGAGAATCCTTGGGATGCTTACCACGAGATTAAGAAGCAGTGGAATAGTTAAGCAAAACAAGAGATTCGAATTAAATCGTTATACAAAATTAACAGCATCATAAAATTTCAAATTTATAAGGAGAAAAAATGACTTTAGCAAAAGAGATTGCGCGTGATTTATTGAAAATCAAAGCTGTGTATTTGAAGCCAGAAGAGCCTTTTACATGGGCGTCAGGCATCAAGTCACCTATATATACGGACAACCGTGTGACCTTGGCATATCCAGAGACTCGAACCTTGATTGAAGATGGTTTTGTCGAAAAGATTCGGGCGGAATTTCCAGATGTAGAAGTCATTGCTGGAACTGCGACAGCAGGTATTCCTCACGGAGCTATTATTGCAGATAAGATGAACCTGCCATTTGCCTATATCCGCAGCAAACCGAAAGATCACGGAGCGGGCAATCAAATCGAAGGTCGCGTAGCGCCTGGGCAGAAGATGGTTGTCATTGAGGACTTAATCTCGACTGGAGGTTCGGTCTTGGATGCTATCGCTGCCGCTAAACGTGAAGGTGCGGATGTGGTTGGAGCAGCGGCTATCTTTACCTATGAGCTGCCAAAGGCAGAAAAGAACTTCAATGAAGCGGGTGTCAAATTGGTGACCCTTTCTAACTACACTGAGCTAATCACTCTGGCTGAAGCAGAAGGTTATGTCAGTCCTGAGGGCTTGGCCTTGCTTGAGAAATTTAAGCATGACCAAGAAAATTGGCAGTCCTAGACCGAATAGAAATAAAATGATCTGACCTTTATTCAGGTCATTTTTCAGTAAAACGTCCTTGTACTGTCTTTAAAAATGGCTTAAAGTCTCGGCGTTTGGTATAATAGAGCTATGTCTAAGATTTATCATCTATCCTTTTCGATATTACAGAAAGTTATGCTGGTTACGGCTGTTCACTGGTTTCTGATTGCCATCTGGCATGTTGCAGAGCTGAATAGTATAGCTATAATTGCCTTTGCTGGCTTGGCTTATCTGGCCTATCGCTATCGGAATTTGCTAGAAAAAGCTTATCATTGGCTGATGCAGCATAAACTTCTTATTATGCTAGCCGCCTTTATTTTTCAGCTGATTATGCTCTTTTCAGCAGAGCTTTTAATTAGGCGGGATGCAGCAGTTGTCTTTACAGGGGCTTTCAAAACTCTGAAAGAAAGTTCCATTTCCAGCTATTTGACCCGCAACCCTAACAATGTCTCACTCTTTCTTTACGAGCGTTTTTTCTTTAATGTATTTGGGGAATCTGGTCTATGGGTCATGCAGGCCTTGAATATTGTTTATACTAACGTAACGGCCTTGATTCTCTATAAGGGCTGCCAAAAGTATTTTTCCCAAAAGACTGCAGATGTTGTCTTTAGTTTATATGTGCTTTTACTGGGCTTTTCTCCTTATTTCTTTTCTATGTATACCGATATTCCGCCCCTTCCTTTCATCAGTCTGCAAATTTTTCTAGTTCTGGGGTTGCTGAAGGGAGAGGAAACCAGTCGACAGCTGGTTTGGCGAAGTATCTTGCTTGGGCTAATGACTAGCCTGTCCTTCTTCTTTAGACCAACAGTAATGATTTTGCTGATAGCTGTCTTCGGAGTCCTCTTTTTCAAAAAGAACTGGAAGAAGTTCTTTCTGACACTAGTGGTTTTTGCTTGCAGTTTTGCGATTAGCTATGCTCCGCTGCATTACTGGTCCAAGCACCAGACGGAAGTGCCAATTATGGAGGGAGAGGGACTAGCAAAAGGTCCTCTGCTCTTTATTAATCTAGGTCTGACCTTCAATGGCCACAATCAGGAAGATATGAAAGAAGGGCTCTTGCAGTATATTGAGCCTGACAAGCAAGCTGATTACAACAACGGTATGTTTTCTAAGGAATATGTTATCAAGGAAATCAAGCGGCGCTTAAGTGAATATAATCCTTTGACTTTCGCTCATCATCTCTTCCATAAGCAGTCTCTGACTGTAGCAGAAGGAGATTTGGGCTGGCTCTACCGCAGTGTCGAAAATGAAAAGACGCCTTATATATCGCCTTTTTACCAAGATACGAAGAATAATCCTTTTACTCAGTTTGTCCGTGACTTCTTTCTGAATACTGACAAGTCAGAATTTGTCTATTTCTCGCTTTCCAAGCAGGTGGTTTGGATTGTCATGGCAGCAGGACTTGTCTTTGCTCTTTGGAAATATCGCTCCAGTGATGAACTGAATTTTCTAACCTTAGCTGTTTTTGGCGGCCTGCTCTTTTTGCAGATTTTCGAGGGAGGAAAGACGAGATACCTGATTCAGTTTTTGCCACAGATTTTGATTCTGTCTGCTGTGGGCTTATCTCAGTACCCACAAGCCCTAGGGAAGTTTCGTTTTTGGACTAGAAAGAAGGAGTCTTTAGAATGAAAAGACCTGTTCCTATCTATGAACCGCTTTATAGCTTGAAGCCCATTGCTGAGAATATCTGGATTGTCGACGGTGATTTGATTGAGATGGATGCGGTGCTGACAAATCTCCCCTTTTCAACCCGCATGACTGTCATCAAGTTAGCAAATGGCCAGCTCTGGTGCCATTCACCAATCCAGCCAAATCAAGACTTGTTTGACCAGTTGGACGCTTTGGGACCAGTCGCACACCTCGTTTCACCTAATAAGATTCACTATGCTTATATAGCTGACTGGAAGAAGCATTATCCTGAGGCAATTGCTTGGTCTAGTCCAGGAGTTGAGGAGAGAGCGTCCAAGCAGAAAATCCCAGTCTCTTTTGATGAAAAGCTGACGAATGAGGCTCCAGCAGCTTGGAAAGACCAGATAGATCAGTTGGTTTTCAAGGGAAGTCCTTATATTGAAGAAGTTGTCTTTTTTCACAAGGACAGTCAAACTTTGATTTTGACAGATTTGATTGAGAATTTTGAAACAGAGCGTTTTCCGAGTTCGCTTCGCAGCAAGGTTTATAAATTGGTTCGTGTTGCAGCGCCGGATGGGCAGACACCTCTTGACTACCGTATGACCTTTATCGGTCATCAAAAAGAAGCCAGAGAGTGTTTGAAGCAGATGCTGGCTTGGCAACCAGAAAAAATCATCCTAGCTCACGGTTCTTGTTTTCTGGAAAATGGTACAGCAGAACTCAGAAGAGCACTTAGGTGGATTAAGCAATAGAATTTTTATCGTAGAAAATAAGAGGAGACATGTATGCAGCATTCAGCTTGGCATGCTTTGATTAAGGAGCAGCTGCCGGAAGGTTATTTTGCAAAAATCAATCATTTTTTAGACGAAGTGTATGCTTCAGGGATCATTTACCCACCTCGGGAAAAGGTATTTAATGCGATTCAGACGACAGATTTAGCGGATGTTAAGGTAGTTATTTTAGGGCAGGATCCCTACCACGGACCGAGACAGGCACAGGGCTTAAGTTTTTCGGTACCTGATGACATTCCAGCTCCGCCTTCTTTGCAGAATATTCTCAAAGAACTGGCTGATGATATCGGAGTGAAGGAGTCGCATGATTTGACTTCCTGGGCTCAGCAGGGTGTTCTCTTGCTCAATGCTGGGCTGACTGTGCCTGCTGGCCAGGCCAATGCGCATGCCGGCTTAATCTGGGAGCCTTTTACAGATGCTATTATCAAAGTAGTCAATGAAAAGTCTGATCCAGTTGTCTTTATCCTATGGGGTTCTTACGCCCGCAAGAAAAAAAGCCTTGATTAGTAATCCTCAGCATCTGATTATCGAGTCAGCTCACCCAAGTCCGCTGTCTGCTTACCGTGGTTTCTTTTGGCAGCAAACCTTTTTTTCTCGTACCAATGATTTCTTAGTGACTAAGGGCTTGGAACCTATTGATTGGTTAGCTTAGGAGGTAGTATGGTTCAGTTAGCAACGATTTGTTATATCGATAATGGCCGGGAGTTTCTCATGCTGCACCGCAACAAAAAGCCAAATGATGTTCATGCTGGGAAATGGATTGGTGTCGGTGGTAAGCTAGAGCGTGGAGAAACCCCGCAGGAATGTGCAACTCGCGAAATTTTAGAGGAAACAGGTCTAAAGGCCAAGCCTGTTCTCAAAGGCGTTATCACTTTTCCAGAGTTTACTCCCGACTTGGACTGGTACACCTATGTCTTCAAGGTGACTGAGTTTGAGGGGGAACTGATTGACTGCAACGAAGGGACTTTGGAATGGGTGCCCTATAACCAGGTTTTGTCTAAACCAACTTGGGAAGGCGATCATACCTTTGTTGAGTGGCTTTTAGAAGACAAGCCTTTCTTTTCTGCAAAGTTTGTTTATGACGGAGATAAGCTATTGGATACGCAGGTGGACTTTTACGAATAAGGAGATAAGATGATGCTATTAATCAAAAACGGACGAGTTATGGATCCTAAGACTGGTTTTGACCAAATTACTGACCTCTTGGTCGAGGGGAAGAAAATTGTCAAAATCGGTCAAGATTTGCAGGCGGAAGATGCAACAGTTATTGATGCCAGTGGTTTGGTTGTGGCTCCAGGTTTGGTGGATATACACGTCCATTTCAGGGAGCCGGGCCAGACTCATAAGGAAGACATTCATACGGGGGCTTTGGCAGCGGCAGCAGGTGGCTTTACGACAGTTGTTATGATGGCCAATACCAATCCGACCATTTCTACAGTTGAAACTCTGAAAGAAGTGCTAGAGTCGGATAGTCGTGAAAATATCCATATCAAGTTGGTCGCGACGATTACAGAGAATTTTGATGGGCAGCATCTGACAGATTTCCAAGAACTCTTGGCGGCTGGTGCAGTAGGTTTTTCTGATGATGGTATTCCGCTGACCAACGCTGGCATTGTCCGCAAGGCGCTCGTGGAAGCACGTAAAAATGACACCTTTATCAGCTTGCATGAGGAAGATCCTAATCTCAACGGCATACTTGGTTTCAACGAGCATATCGCTAAAGAGCATTTTCATATCTGCGGCGCGACAGGTGTGGCAGAATACAGCATGATTGCCCGCGATGTCATGATTGCTTATGATGCAAAGGCTCATGTTCATATCCAGCATTTGTCCAAGGCTGAGAGTGTAAAGGTGGTGGAATTCGCTCAGAAGCTAGGTGCTCAAGTCACCGCTGAAGCAGCGCCTCAGCACTTCTCTAAGACAGAAGCTCTGCTATTGACCAAGGGCAGCAATGCCAAGATGAATCCGCCTCTGCGCTTAGAATCGGACCGGCTGTCGGTTATTGAGGGGCTCAAATCTGGTGTCATTTCTGTCATTGCAACGGACCATGCTCCACATCATGCTGACGAGAAAAATGTTGAAGACATCACTAAAGCGCCTTCTGGCATGACTGGGCTTGAGACTTCGCTTTCTCTAGGACTGACCTACCTAGTTGAGGCTGGTCATCTGAGCTTGATGGAACTTTTAGAGAAAATGACTCTTAATCCGGCTCAGTTGTATGGTTTTGATGCTGGCTTCATCGCTCAGGATGGCCCTGCTGATTTGACTATATTTGACCCAGAAGCAGATAGACTTGTGACTGATCATTTTGCCTCCAAGGCGGGCAATTCACCTTTCGTTGGCGAAAATCTTAAAGGCCAAGTGAAGTTTACCATCTGTGATGGAGAAGTTGTCTTTGAAGGATAATGTAAATAAGACTCTGATGAATTTCAGGGTCTTTTTAACACTGAAAAACTTTCCAGAAAATTTCTGAAAATACGAATATTTGTTGAAATATTAAGGATATAGTTCCTTTTTAAACCAAAAAGAGGTATAATATAACAAAATACTAAAGAGGAGTGTTCGTTATATGAAGAAGAAATTTTTCATCTTACCTGTTCTATCAACAGTGCTTTTGGCACCTGCTTTCTTGGCGCATCAAGTCTCTGCGGAAGAGGCTCAGGCTAATCCAGAGCCGGCAACGACTGAGTTGACCAGTCAGCCAGCTGCTGAGACAGCTTCTGCAGCGCAACCAACTGCTCCAGCAGCTTCAGCAGAAGAAAAACCAGCAGCAGATAGTCAGAATGCAGCTGCTCCGGCTGGTCCAGCTGCGACAGAAGCCGCTGCAGCACCAGCCCAGTCTGAAAATCTACCAGAGGCTACGATTCTCCATACCAACGATGTGCACGGTCGCATCGTAGAGGAAAAAGGTGTTATCGGTGATGCTAAGTTGGCTACTGTTATCAAGGAAGAGCGCGCTAAAAATCCTAAAGTGCTTGTTGTGGATGCGGGTGATGCCTTCCAAGGGCTGCCAATTTCCAATAGCTCAAAAGGGGAAGAACGTGCGAAAATCCTCAATGAAATTGGCTACGATGCTATGGCAGTCGGTAACCATGAGTTTGACTTTGGTCTGGATGAGGCTAAGAAATACAAGGAAATTCTTAAATTCCCACTCCTCAGTTCTAACACCTACGCCAACAATGCTCGAGTTTTCCAAGCATCTACCATTGTGGACAAGGACCCAGCGGTTGAAGGAGATGAGTTTGTAGTAATCGGTGTGACAACACCAGAAACTGCTACAAAAACTCACCCTAAAAACGTCCAAGGTGTGACCTTCACTGATCCAATCACAGAGGTTAATCGGGTTATTGATGAAATTGAAGCACGCGCAGCGGCAGAAGGAAAGAACTACAAAAACTACGTTGTTCTAGCTCACTTGGGTGTTGATACGACAACTCCGACTGAGTGGCGCGGTTCAACCTTGGCTGAAGCCCTTTCTAAAAATCCTAAGCTCAAAGGCAAGCGCGTAACCGTTATTGACGGCCACTCCCACACAGTAGAGTCTACGACTTATGGTGATAATGTAACTTACAACCAGACCGGTAGCTACCTACACAATATCGGAAAAGTGACTTTCAAGGCCAATCAGCTTCTGGGTAATCCTCAGCAAATCCCTGCTGAAACAGCTAAAAAGTCGCTCCAGACCCAGTTGTTGCAGACATGGTCAGCAAGATTAAAGCTAGGTACGACGCAGATAATGCTAAGGTTATCGTTGCAAACAGTCCTGTAGAACTTAATGGCGACCGTGAAAATGTCCGCGTTCGCGAAACTAATCTGGGTAATGTTGTAGCCGATGCTCTCTACGATTATGGTCAAACTGGCTTTGCCAACAAAACAGACTTGGCTGTTACTAACGGAGGCGGTCTGCGCGAAACTATTGCCAAAGACAAGCCAATCACCAAGGGAGATGTCATCGCTGTCTTGCCTTTTGGAAACACTATTTCACAAATTAAGGTAACCGGTCAAAATATCGCAGATATGTTTGCCAAATCTCTAGGCTCTATTCTTCAGGAGAAAGATGGCAAGCCTGTGCTGGATGAGAACAGACAACCTTTGCTGGAACCAAGCGGTGGTTACCTGCAAATCTCTGGAGCTAAAGTCTACTACGACACGACTTTGCCGGCTAATCAGCGTGTCCTCCACATTGAGATTAAGAACAAAGAAACGGGTGTTTATGAGCCTCTTGATCCAAATAAGACCTACTATCTGACGACCAATGACTTCTTGGCTGCTGGTGGTGACGGCTATACCATGCTGGGTGGCCCTCGCGAGGAAGGACCATCTATGGATGTGGCCTTTGCAGACTATCTGGCAAAAACAGACTTGACAGCTTATGCGGCCATTAATCCAAACTCACGTGCTATCTCTATTTCATCCACTAAAGATACAGACGGTGATGGCTACACTGATATTGAAGAAATCAAGCAAGGAACAGATCCGGCTAATGCAGCTTCCTACCCAGCTGGTGCCAAAGCAGCTGATCCTGCAAAACAGGCAGCTCCAATGGCCAACACGCCAAATCAAACTAAGCAAGTACCTGTCCATGTTGCCAAGACCTTCACTAAGGACCCTGCAGCTAAAGAACTGCCACAAACAGGCAGCGAATCAGCAGTTGCTTTGAGCCTAGTTGGTATGGTTTAGGATTCTTTGGATTGGCAGGAATCAAAAAAAGTCACAAAGAAGACTAGTTAAAAGACACAATAAAACGGAAGTTGTTCACTTCCGTTTTATTTCTTTGCTTCAGGATTTTGATGGGTAATATTCAAGCCCCAAGGGATTAAATTTTCTTTTTTCTGTTTGATACGTTGGATATTGTCCTTGTGCCGGAGGATAATAATCAAGGCTAGCGCAATGATAATCAGAGTGAAGAAGAGGTCATAGCTGGACAGTATAAAGCCGACTAGAGGAAAAAGCAGCGCCGACAGGATAGCGATGACTGCTGAGAGCACACTTGCCAGAGAAATCATACTTCCCAGATAAAGGATGCTGGCAAAGATGACAATCAGATAGACAAAGAAGGCTGGTGAGAAGCCTAGAACAACCCCCGCACTGGTTGCCACAGCCTTGCCGCCCTTAAAGCCAGCAAAGATAGGAAAAGTATGGCCAATCACAGCCAAGAGGCCAAAGACAAGCGGCGAAACTCCCTCAATATGCAAAAAGAAAGGCAGCAGGGTCGCTGCAGTTCCTTTGAGAAAGTCAATAGCAAAAGTAGCCGTCCCCGCTGTCTTTCCTAAAATACGGAAAGTATTGGTCGTTCCGGTATTGCCGCTGCCGTATTCTCTCAGGTTCTTTTTAAAGAAAATTTGCCCAATCCAAAGTCCGGTCGGAATAGAGCCCAGTAAGTATGCTAGTATTAATCCAATTATCGTGTTCATCATGATTTTATTATACCATTATTTCGCTTTCTTACAATAGAAAAGGATAGAATTTATAGCAGGAAATGTCTACTCGGATATTGGATTGTTCTTCGTGTAAAATCAGTCCTCATCAGTATTATTTTCAAAAAAATCTTTGCAATATTTGCCAAAAACTTGTAAGATAGAAAAGATGAATCATTAGGAGGTTCTTGTGGCAAAAAAGGAAATCAATATTAACAATTATAATGACGATGCCATTCAGGTATTAGAAGGGTTGGATGCGGTCCGCAAACGTCCGGGGATGTATATCGGATCGACCGACGGAGCTGGACTCCACCATCTGGTCTGGGAAATTGTGGACAATGCTGTTGATGAGGCCCTTTCAGGCTTTGGTGACCGAATCGATGTGACTATCAACAAAGACGGCAGTCTGACCGTTGCAGACCACGGACGCGGGATGCCAGTCGGCAAGCACGCTATGGGGATTCCCACTGTCGAAGTCATCTTCACCGTTCTCCACGCCGGTGGTAAGTTCGGTCAAGGTGGCTATAAGACCTCGGGCGGTCTCCACGGTGTAGGGTCCTCTGTCGTCAATGCCCTTTCTAGCTGGCTGGAAGTGGAAATCACACGCGATGGCACTGTTTACAAGCAGCGCTTTGAAAATGGCGGAAAACCAGTCACTACGCTCAAGAAAATCGGCACTGCACCTAAGTCCAAGTCTGGGACTAAAGTGACCTTCATGCCGGACGATACGATTTTTTCAACGACGGACTTCAAGTACAACACTATTGCTGAGCGGCTTAAGGAATCAGCCTTCCTGCTCAAGAATGTCCGCCTGTCGCTGACCGATGCGCGGACTGGCGAAGAAGTAGAGTTCCACTATGAGAATGGGGTCGAAGACTTTGTCAGCTATCTCAATGAAGACAAGGAAACTCTGACTCCTGTTCTCTATTTCGAGGGCGAGGAGAGCGGCTTCCAAGTTCAGGTGGCCCTCCAGTATAACGACGGCTACGCCGATAATATCCTGTCCTTTGTCAATAACGTCCGCACCAAGGACGGCGGTACCCACGAGACGGGGCTCAAGACCGCCATTACCAAGGCTATGAACGACTATGCTAGAAAGACCGGCCTGCTTAAGGAAAAGGACAAGAATCTGGAAGGATCGGACTACCGCGAAGGTTTGGCTGCTGTTCTGTCCATCCTGGTCCCTGAGGCGCACCTGCAGTTTGAAGGCCAGACCAAGGACAAGCTGGGCAGTCCTTTGGCTCGTCCTGCCGTGGATTCTATCGTCTCTGACAAGCTGACTTTCTTCCTCTTGGAAAATGGTGAGCTGGCTTCTAACCTCATCCGCAAGGCTATCAAGGCCAGAGATGCCAGGGAAGCGGCCCGCAAGGCGCGTGACGAAAGCAGGAATGGCAAGAAGAATAAAAAGACAAGGGCTTGCTCTCTGGTAAGCTAACTCCGGCCCAGTCCAAGAATCCAGCCAAGAACGAACTCTATCTGGTCGAGGGAGATTCTGCCGGTGGCTCTGCTAAGCAAGGCCGTGACCGTAAGTTCCAAGCTATCCTGCCTCTACGCGGTAAGGTTATCAATACCGCCAAGGCTAAGATGGCTGATATTCTCAAGAACGAAGAAATCAACACTATGATTTACACGATTGGAGCGGGTGTTGGGACAGACTTTACCCTTGAGGATGCCAACTATGACAAGATCATCATCATGACCGATGCGGACACCGACGGTGCCCATATCCAGACCTTGCTGCTGACCTTTTTCTATCGCTATATGCGCCCGCTGGTCGAGGCTGGCCGCGTCTATATCGCCTTGCCGCCTCTCTACAAGATGTCCAAGGGCAAGGGCAAGAGCGAAGTCGTCGAGTATGCCTGGACCGATGGCGAGCTGGATGACCTGCGCCGCAAGTTTGGCAAAGGTGCCATGCTTCAGCGCTACAAGGGGCTCGGTGAAATGAACGCCGACCAGCTCTGGGAGACGACCATGAATCCCGAAACCCGCACCCTCATCCGTGTCACCATTGAAGACCTAGCCCGAGCCGAACGCCGTGTCAATGTCCTCATGGGCGACAAGGTCGAACCACGCCGCAAGTGGATCGAGGATAACGTCAAGTTTACGCTTGAGGAGAGTGGGGAGATGGTGTTTTGAAAGAAGTATAGATAAAAGGAAAAAATGAATGAAAAATAAGGTTTATTATGGAGAATATTCTTTGGATCATTGGATTAAGTTGATATTAAAGAAGAATATTGTGTTACCTGAATATCAGCGTTTTTATGTTTGGAATCAAGAAAAGGTTAAAACATTAATTGAGAGTTTTAATAAAAAAGAATTTGTTCCACCAGTTACTATTGGAGCGTACACGGACGATGAGGGACAGAAGAATTTAATTTTAGATGGACAACAACGTTTATCGTCTATATTTCTCGCTTACTTAAATTTATTTCCAAATCGTAGGTGTGGTGATTGGGCTCCGAAAGATTTCATTCCTCTAGCTGATACCAATGATGATACTGAAAATGATGAAGGTAGCAATTATAAGGGAGTGGAATGGAATTTTAATAGACTTCTATCGATTGGAAGTACAAAAGTAGATATAAAACAAAATGTAAAGACAGGGGCAATATAATACTCTAAATTTAGAGATTGGTGAAGACTTTTTAAAAAAATAATTATTTAGGCTTTTTCTTTTATAGTTCCGAGTTATGATGGGGAAGATAATAAAAAGAGCAAATTAAATTTTACTCTTCAGTTTTTTTCGCCATATTAATATTCAAGGAGAAGTATTATCAAATTTAGAGAGCAGGCGTTCTTTATATTTCTTGAACAGTGCTTTAGAACAATTTTTTTGATCCAAGTAGCTTTTAAAAAAATATTAAACTCAATGATAAAAAAACTTGATTTTGTGAGATATTTAGCGATTCTTGATAATTTTGAAAAACAAGATTATGACATTAATAGGGTTGCAGCAGGAAATGGAAATAGACTTGAACAGTTCTATGCAGATTATGTTTACAAAATTGCTGAAGGAGGGGACTTTGATTTTGATAATAAGATTTCTTTTACTTGATGAAAAATTTAAAATTAGATTTTTTTATCCCCGAGATTTCCCATCTATTATTGACGCAGATATCTATATGTTTGGCTTGATTTATTTTTCTATTTTTCGAAGAGAAGAAACTGAATGATTCTAAAAATTAATAATTTGCGCATTAAACTTAATAACAAAATAGAAGAATTAAAAAGAATTTAAGATACAGCCCAGTGACCTTTATCCTGAAGGTTATGACGTTGGATATTACCATCAGAAAAACCCCTAATGCTTTGAAATATATAAGAATACGGTTAAGAGAATCACTTGAATTGTATAAGGAGTATTTTAGTGAGTAAGCATACAGATTTTATTTTAACTCCTATAACTACTATTTTGGAAGAAGCAGTTGCTGCAACTTCTAGTATTGGTGATGGAATTGAAACCTACCCTTTGTGTGATTATATTTTACAAGCTATATTCTTGAAAATGACAGGTTTTCAAGAGCAAAAGATGAGATGCATTGCTTGGGAGTTGGGAACAAATGATTTTGAGTTTCGATATTGGTGGTTAGAAAAAGCTAATTTAGGAACCTACTCAACATATAATCACAAAAATAGTATTTATAAAGAATTTTGTCAGGTACTTAAGAGAATTAATATAGATTTTTGATATAAATGAAATCAATAAACAGATTTTTATTAGAGAATACTACTCAAAAAGATTAATGAAATATTTAAAAGATTCAAACCTGATTTCTTGGGTTCGTGCTGATTTTTTTCTTATTTTTGTATCAGATGATTGGACTGATATTGATCAATTTTTGAAAGATGAAAAAATATGTTTGAGTCAATGTCAAAGGAAAATAATAAAACTAAGAAGCCAGAGAGAAAAGAAAGTGATATTGAGCAAGGATATGAAGATAAACTTAGGGACTATAATACGAAATATACTATTTATATTAAAAATAAAGAGCATAATTTAAAATGTAAGTATGAAAATATGTTTTAATCAACGTAATCGATTGGCACATAATACTTTATCCTATCAGCAAAACTTACCGACATTAACTAAATTAGTTAATGAAACTCAAGAATCTAGAAATTACTTTATTTGGTTTGGACTGTTAACTTTAATTGATAATATTTTTTTATAGAATTATATCGACATTATCAAGAAGGATTAGAAGAGGAACTTAATTATTAAAAAGTATTAAAAAGGAATTTGCATTCACCGACTTGAGGTGCTCATCCCCCACCAGAAATCATCTTCCCTACCTCTAAAACAAGAACCTCTCACCAGATTTTTCTGACAAGCTCGCCAGAGCTTAAGTGAGGCCGTCAGATTTTTCTGACAGAGTGTTTTTAGGGGCAAATTCAGTTTGGCAGAAAATCTGGCGAGTATTTTTTTGAGTAAAAGACGAACGTTTGTTTTTTTCTGGTAAGCAGTTTTAAAGCAAAAAAACTTTTTTTCTGAAAATCAGGAAAGGTAAAAAAAGGAATTAAAGTTAAAATAAATAAAAAAATTTAGGAGATTAAAAATGAAAAAAATTTATGGAATTACTAGTGTAGATGTTCAGACTTTGGAAAACAACGAATTTTTCCAGCTCATGTCCGATAGTCGGAGCGAGGTTGCAGCATTTATCAAGGAAAATAAGGTGGATGGTATTTACACGACCAAGCTGGATGAGATGGACAAACTTCTGGAACAGCTGCAAGGCGGGCTTCATCAGACCAAGTCCAGCAAGCTGGTGGCTAGTTTGGATCAGGCTGACCGCGAGCGAGATGATGCTTTGGGCACGCTCCAGTCTTTGGTTCGGGCCTTTGCAAGGGTCAAGGATGCAGCGACCAAGGAAGCTTACGAGACACTATCTCAGCTCCTGAAAAACTACATCGGTCTAGCTGCAACTAGCTTGGAAAAGGAGACCGAGGGCATCAACCACTTGCTCCAAGAGCTGAAGAAACCGGCCTACCAGACAGCGCTGGCTAAGCTTCATCTGGAAGCCCATGTCGACAGTCTGGCTGCTGCTCAGAAAGCCTTTGAAAAGGTCTACAAGGAGCGACTGACTGAACTCAAGGGTAAGACACCAAGCCAGAATAAGAACGTCCGCCTCAAGCTGCAAGAAATCTATGATTTTCTAGTGGATTTCACTGCAATCATTGCCTACGCTTATCCTGAAAGAACTCACGTGGTCAATCTCCGTGACCACCTCAACACTATCCGCAGCCGCTACAAAAAACGCAAACCTGCTAAGAAGGCGAAGGAAGAAGCGTCGGAGAGTAACTAGAATATAACTAAATTTGAGATGAAAAATTGTTAGTAGTAGCATCGGATTTGAAAGGAGTAGAAAATGATAATCAGACCTGCAAGCACAAAAGATTTTCAAGCTATTTACGCCCTTTATCAAACTGAAAAATGGATGTCTTTTACAGAGGAAAAAGTGACATCACTATTTTCAACAAATCTGTCCCATTACTTGGTAGTTGAAGAGAACCAGAAAATCCTTGGTTTTGCCCGCTACTTGACAGATGAAGTCATGACGACCTTTTTAACTGAGATTATAATTGATAAACCCCATCGCGGAAAAGGATTGGGACGGCGATTGATCACTGAAATTCATCAAAAACATCCTTTAACTCGCATTGAATTAATATCAGAAGCGGATGAATTTTATCAGACAGTAGGTTTTAAAGCTGTGGGAACAGGGCTTAGGAAATCTGAATGAGAGGAGCCAACCCAATAAACTGGGTCTGACGGATTCGCTTGAACTAGCCAAGATGGAAGAAAAAATCAGTAAGCCCTCACAAAGGACATTCATAACCGCAATCTCTACATGAAAGGTGTAGACCATAGTTACTACTATGAAGGCTATAGCCTATATAAAGCTGAGGAGTTGTGAGGTAAGAAAGTTTGCAGAGGAGTGTTTAGATGACTGTTCTTGAAACAGACCGTCTCATCTTACGAGACTTGCAGGAATCTGATTTGTCGGCTTTGATTGCTTTGAATCAAGATTCGGAGGTCATGCAGTATTTCCCAAAGCCATATAGTCAAGCGGAGTCCTTACGGCTTTATCAGGGCATTCAAGATGAAGTTAAGGCTTATGGATACAGTCTTTGGGCTGTTGAAGAAAAGACGAGTCAGGAGTTTATCGGCTTGGTAGGTCTGCACCATTCGGATTTACGGATTTTTGCTGGAAAAGAAGCTGTAGAAATCGGCTGGCGTCTGCGAAAAGAGTTTTGGAATCGTGGTTATGCGACGGAGGCTGCCCAAGTCTGTCTAGACTACGCTTTCCAGCAAGCTGGCTTGTCAGAAGTTTACTCTTTTACATCCTTGCTCAATCTCCCTTCGAAAAAAGTCATGCAAAAGCTAGGCATGGAATTTGTCAAAGAATTTGATAATGAAAAAGTTCCAGCAGACAGTCCGCTTTATAGACATGTCCTCTACAGAATCGAGAGTTTCCACTAAAAAGGTAGGTGTTTCCATGAGAACTGAAACCGAGATGTTTGATGTGATTTTGCAAACCGCAAAAGAGCTACAAGTAGACGCTGTCGCTATGTCCGGCTCGCGGACAAATCCAAATGCTCCCAAGGACGAGTTCCAAGACTATGATGTGGTCTACATCGTGGAGGATTTGGACGCTCTGGTGGCTGACCTTGCTTGGTTGGAAAGGTTTGGCAAGCGCATGATTGAGCAGCAGGTCCTACTAGACCATCGCCGCCTCTACCTCATGCTCTTTGAAGATGGCAATCGGATAGATTTGACCCTTTGCCCAAAGGAGCACATCAAAGAGTGGGTGGATAGCGAAGCGGATTTCACGGTGCTGGATGACTCGCAGGGGCTGTTTGCTCCTATGCACCGACACCCAAGCGCTATTGGATGACACCAGCTAGTGCGACTGACTTTGATAAATCCTGCAATGAATTCTGGTGGGTATCAGCTTATGTAGTCAAGGGCATTCATCGGAACCACCTTATCTATGCGACGGATCATCTCTATGGTATCTGCCAGCAGGAATTGCTCAAGCTCTTAGCTTGGCAAGTAGCAGCAGATAAGGGGACGGTCGATGTTGGCAAGAACTACAAGTACCTCTTTCAGTATTTGCCTGCTGAGAAAGAGAAAGAATTTACAGCCTTGCTTGATTTTTCTGACCAGAAAAACCTCGCCAAGTCTCTCTTAGCTACCATGCACTTTTTCCACAAAGAAGCACAAGCTTTCTCTCTCAAAACTGGCTTCCCCTATGACAAAGCAACTGCAGAGAAGATGATTGCGTATGCTAAAGAGAAGCTTAGCTTCTAGTTATTATTAAAAAGAAAAATAAAAAGAGAATTATTATGTCCAATATTCAAAACATGTCCCTTGAGGACATCATGGGAGAGCGTTTTGGTCGCTACTCCAAATACATCATTCAGGAGCGGGCCTTGCCGGACATTCGAGATGGTTTGAAGCCTGTGCAGCGCCGTATTCTTTATTCCATGAACAAGGACGGCAATACCTTTGACAAGGGCTACCGCAAGTCTGCCAAGTCAGTCGGGAACATCATGGGGAATTTCCACCCTCACGGTGACAGCTCTATCTACGATGCCATGGTCCGTATGTCTCAGGACTGGAAAAATCGCGAGATTCTCGTTGAGATGCATGGGAATAATGGCTCAATGGACGGTGATCCACCGGCGGCTATGCGTTATACTGAGGCACGCTTGTCTGAAATGGCTGGCTATCTTTTGCAGGATATCGAGAAAGATACCGTTCCTTTTGCTTGGAACTTCGATGATACTGAGAAAGAGCCGACTGTTCTACCGGCAGCCTTTCCTAACCTTTTGGTTAATGGAGCAACTGGGATTTCCGCTGGTTATGCGACTGATATTCCACCTCATAATCTAGCCGAAGTCATTGACGCGGTTATTTATATGATTGACCATCCGTCTGCCAAGGTGGACAAACTCATGGAGTTTCTGCCTGGTCCAGACTTCCCGACAGGAGCCATCGTCCAAGGCCGAGATGAGATTAAGAAAGCCTACGAGACTGGCAAAGGTCGCGTCGTGGTGCGCTCCAGAACAGAGATTGAAAAGCTGAAGGGCGGAAAAGAGCAAATCGTCATCACTGAGATTCCTTACGAGATTAATAAAGCGGTCTTGGTCAAGAAAATCGACGATGTGCGGGTCAACAATAAAGTAGCTGGCATTGCTGAGGTGCGGGACGAATCCGACCGTGACGGTCTTCGCATTGCCATCGAGCTCAAGAAAGATGCCAATACTGAGCTAATTCTCAACTACCTTTTTAAGTACACTGATTTGCAGGTGAATTATAACTTCAACATGGTGGCAATTGACAATTTCACGCCCTCGTTTGGTGGGGATTGTGCCAATCTTGACCAGCTATATTGCCCACCGCAAGGAGATTATTCTGGCTCGCAGCCGTTTTGACAAGGCCAAGGCTGAGAAACGACTGCATATCGTGGAAGGATTGATTCGGGTGCTTTCCATCTTGGACGAAGTGATTGCGCTGATTCGTGCTTCAGAAAACAAAGCGGACGCCAAGGAAAATCTTAAAGTCAGCTATGATTTCACTGAGGAGCAAGCTGAGGCTATTGTCACTCTCCAACTCTACCGTTTGACAAATACGGACGTAGTGGTTCTGGAAGAGGAAGAAGCAGAGCTTCGCGAGAAGATTGCGATGCTGGCAGCCATTATCGGCGATGAGCGCACCATGTATAACCTCATGAAGCGTGAGCTCCGTGATGTCAAGAAGAAGTTTGGAAATCCTCGTCTCAGTGAGCTGCAGGATACAGCAAACGCCATCGAGATTGATACTGCTAGTCTAATCGTTGAGGAAGAGACCTATGTCAGCGTGACACGTTCTGGCTATATCAAGCGGACCAGTCCGCGTTCTTTCTCTGCTTCAACCCTAGAGGAGATGGGCAAGCGTGATGATGACCGACTTATTTTTGTTAGTCCAGCCAAGACGACCCAGCATTTGCTGATTTTCACTAGCCTGGGAAATGTTATTTACCGGCCTGTTCATGAGCTGTCAGACATCCGCTGGAAAGAAATCGGAGAACACCTCAGCCAGACCATCAGCAACTTTGATACCAAGGAAGAGGTTATCTATACAGAATTGCTGGATAGCTTTGAAGAGGGGACTTACTTTGCAGCGACCAAGTTAGGTCAAATCAAGCGTGTAGAGCGCAAGGAGTTCAGTCCTTGGCGGACCTACAAGTCTAAGTCGATTAAATTTGCCAAGCTGAAAAATGAAGACGACCAGGTCATTGCTCTGGCACCGATTAAGCTGGATGATGTTATGCTCGTGACTAGGAATGGCTATGCTCTCCGATTCAATATTGAGGAAGTTCCTGTCATCGGAGCTAAGGCAGCTGGGGTTAAAGCCATCAACCTCAAGAAAGACGATGTCCTAGCGGCAGCCTTTATCGCTAATACTGACTCGCTTTACCTCCTGACTCAGCGTGGTTCGCTCAAACGTATGGCAGTCGCAGATATTCCTGTTACGAGTCGAGCAAATCGCGGTCTTCAAGTTCTGAGAGAGCTTAAGACCAAACCACATCGTGTCTTTGCAGCTGGACCAGTCTATGGCGAAGCAGTGGACTTTGACCTCTTTACAACAGAAGCAGAAGCTAGCGAAGAGCAGATTTTGCAGGTGCTTTCTAATAAAGGAACTGCCTATGAGATCAATCTAGCTGATCTTAGCCTATCTGAGAGAACTAGCAATGGCAGCTTCATTTCTGATACCATTTCAGACGAAGAAGTCTTCTCAGCTTACATCAAATAATCATCAAACCAGTTCGCAGGAGCTGGTTTTTTTCAATTTCTAAAAAGTTTGATAGTGGCACAAAAGATTGAATAACAAAATTTTTCTGAAAATTGAAAAATAATACTTGAAAAATATCTTAAAAAGGTGTAAAATAGGGAGTATCTAAAAATGAAGTTTGGAAGAAGAGGAGAAAGACCATGACTGTAAATCTTGACTGGGAAAATCTAGGATTCTCATATATGAAACTACCTTATCGCTATTTAGCTTACTATCGCAATGGCCAGTGGGAAGAAGGGACATTAACGGAAGACGCTACACTCCATATTTCTGAGTCGTCTCCTTGCCTTCACTACGGTCAGCAGGCTTTTGAGGGTCTGAAGGCTTATCGAACTAAGGACGGCAGCATTCAACTCTTCCGTCCGGATAAAAATGCGGAGCGTTTGCAGCAGACAGCTGATCGCTTGCTCATGCCGCAGGTTCCTACGGAAATGTTTGTGGAAGCAGTCAAGCAGGTTGTCCGAGCTAACGAAGAATATGTACCACCTTATGGAACAGGCGGAACCCTTTATATTCGACCTCTCTTGATTGGAGTCGGTGATATTATTGGTGTGAAACCAGCTGAAGAATACATTTTTACTATCTTTGTAATGCCGGTTGGCAATTACTTCAAAGGCGGTCTGACTCCGACCAACTTCATTGTCTCAGATGACTATGATCGCGCGGCACCGCACGGAACTGGTGCGGCTAAAGTGGGAGGCAATTACGCTGCCAGTTTATTACCAGGAAAGATTGCTAAGGATAAGCATTTCTCAGATGTGATTTATCTGGATCCGGCAACCCATACCAAGATTGAAGAAGTGGGTTCAGCGAATTTCTTTGGTATTACCAAGAATAATGAGTTTGTAACGCCACTCAGTCCCTCAATCTTGCCATCCATCACCAAGTACTCTTTGCTTATCTGGCGGAGCATAGACTAGGACTTAAACCGATTGAGGGTGATGTTCCACTGGCAAACTTGGGTAAATTCACTGAAGCGGGAGCTTGCGGAACAGCTGCGGTTATTTCTCCTATCGGTGGTATCCAGCACGGCGATGACTTCCATGTCTTTTATAGCGAGACAGAAGTCGGTCCAGTCACTCGCAAACTGTATGACGAATTAACTGGTATTCAATTTGGTGATGTTGAAGCACCAGAAGGTTGGATTGTAAAAGTATAATCTAAAAACTGTCCTTGATTGGGCAGTTTTTCTGTGATTCTAGCCAAAGATAGCTTGCGTAGTCAGCTGTTTTCGTGTACAATAGAAATTTGAAAGAGGTAAGTTATGAGTAAAAAAGATAAAAAAATTGAAATTCAAATCACAGACAGCAAAGTGAAGGTCGGAGCAGACCAATTTGACGGTTATAGTCTTGCTATTGGCAAGAAGGTTATCGGAGAGATTGCCGAACTAGATGGCCAGTTTGCAATTATCAAAAATGGAAATGCTGAAAGTTTTTATAAAAAACTTGAAAGAGCTGTGGAAACTTTGATTGAAACCTATAATTTAAGCAAATAGGGCTTGCATTTTCATTGTATCAATGTTATAATAGATAGCGTTGATTGTCGGAGAGATAGCGAAGAGGCTAAACGCGGCGGACTGTAAATCCGCTCCTTCGGGTTCGGGGGTTCGAATCCCTCTCTCTCCATTCTTTATATTAATGGGGTATAGCCAAGCGGTAAGGCAAGGGACTTTGACTCCCTCATGCGTTGGTTCGAATCCAGCTACCCCAGTTCTTAGGTAATAGTTCTGATAAAATAATAAAATGTCTTCTGGTGTTTTATTTCTTTATAGGATAGAAATCGTTAACGATAGATCAATGTCATTTGCGGGTGCTTAGGAAAATAAATAAGTAGTATGTCAAGCGAAAGCTTGATTGTTGGAGGATTTTTTTAGATGAATGAATTTGAAGATTTGCTAAACAGTGTTAGCCAAGTTGAGCCGGGTGACGTCGTTACTGCTGAAGTATTGACTGTTGACGCTAACCAAGCTAATGTTGCAATCGCTGGAACTGGTGTTGAAGGTGTTTTGACTCTTCGTGAGTTGACAAACGACCGCGACGCTGATATCAACGACCTTGTAAAACCAGGTGAAACACTTGAATTGCTTGTTCTTCGTCAAGTAGTAGGTAAAGATACAGACACAGTAACTTACCTGGTATCTAAAAAACGTTTGGAAGCTCGCAAAGCTTGGGACAAATTGGTTGGTCGTGAAGAAGAAGTTGTCACTGTTAAAGGCACTCGTGCCGTTAAAGGTGGACTTTCAGTTGAGTTTGAAGGACTTCGTGGATTTATCCCTGCTTCAATGCTTGATACTCGTTTCGTTCGCAACACTGAGCGTTTTGTAGGTCAAGAGTTTGATGCTAAGATTAAAGAAGTAGATCCGAAAGAAAATCGTTTCATCCTTTCACGTCGTGAAGTTGTAGAAGCTGAAGCTGCAGCAGCGCGTGCTGAAGTCTTTGGTAAGTTGAATGTTGGTGATATTGTAACTGGTAAAGTTGCTCGCATCACTAGCTTTGGTGCTTTCATTGACCTTGGCGGAGTTGACGGATTGGTTCACTTGACTGAATTGTCACATGAGCGCAATGTATCACCTAAGTCTGTTGTATCAGTAGGTGATGAAATCGAAGTGAAAGTTCTTGACTTGAACGAAGAAGAAGGACGCGTATCCCTCTCTCTTAAAGCAACAACACCTGGACCATGGGATGGCGTTGAGCAAAAACTTGCTGCAGGCGATGTAATCGAAGGAACTGTAAAACGTTTGACTGATTTCGGTGCTTTCGTTGAAGTATTGCCAGGAATTGATGGACTTGTTCACATTTCACAAATTTCACACAAACGTGTTGAAAACCCTAAGGATGCCCTTAAGGTTGGTCAAGAAGTGACTGTTAAGGTTCTTGAAGTGAATGCTGCTGATGAGCGTGTATCGCTTTCTATCAAGGCTCTTGAAGAACGTCCAGCTCAAGAAGAAGGACAAAAAGATGAGAAACGTCAATCACGCCCTCGTCGTCCAAAACGTCAAGAAAAACGTGACTTTGAACTTCCAGAAACTCAAACTGGATTCTCAATGGCTGATTTGTTTGGCGATATTGAATTGTAATTAGATAAAAGAAGTTGAGAAATCTCAACTTCTTTTTCTGATTTTCACTTGTATTTTCAAAGAAAATCAGTTATAATGAATTAGTTGCCACCCTTAGTGTAATGGATATCACGCAAGATTCCGGTTCTTGAGATGGGAGTTCGATTCTCTCAGGGTGGATGACTTAAAATTGGACTCCTCGGAGTCTTTTTTGCTCTTTCTTGGAGGAAAATGCAATGACAGTAAAATTAATCGCCCATACCTTGATCGAGAAAGGCGGGAAGTATTTGCTTATCAAACGCTCGAAAATAAAGCGAGGTCGTCCTAATGTCTATCCATCTTATTGGGATATTCCTGGTGGGAGTGTAGAAGAGAATGAACTGCCTATAGAGGTAGCTCTACGTGAGGCTATGGAGGAGGTTAATCAAAAACTTCAGATTGATAAGATTATTCACGAAGATAGTCAGTTTGATGCTAGCAAAGATACTGTTTTCACACGCTTAGTTTATGAGGGCAGAATTGTGGAGCAGCGTGATATTATATTAGATCCAGAAGAGCATACAGACTTTGTCTGGATTTCTTCTTTGGAAGACATAGAGAGTGATCTTGTTGCGCCTTATTTGCTTGAAATTTTTGCTAACAAATCCATTTAAAGCAACAAAAAAACATCCCCTTTTATCAGGAGATGTTTTTTATAATTAGTTTTTAGATGCTTCTTGGAATTCAGGATTCTTCCATGCTTCATCAATAATTGCTTGCAATTCTTTAGCAGAAGCTTGCATTTTTTGAGTTTCAGCATCGTTAAGTGGGATGTTTACTGGACGTACGATACCGTGAGCACCAACGATAGCAGGCTGACCAATGAAGACATTTTCAACACCATATTGGCCTTCTTGGAAGACTGACAATGGCAATACAGCATTTTCATCGTCAAGGATAGCTTTTGTAATACGAGCCAAAGCAACTGCGATACCGTAGTAAGTAGCACCTTTTTTGTTGATGATAGAGTAAGCTGCATCACGAACGGAGATGAAAAGATCAACCAAGTCTTGTTCGTTCAAGTGACGGTTAGCTTGCAACCATTGTTCCAATTTCACACCTGCAACGTTAGCATGTGACCAAACGGCAAACTCTGAGTCACCGTGCTCACCCATGATGTAGGCATGGACAGAACGAGCATCGATACCAATCTTTTCAGCAAGAGCTTGACGGAAGCGAGCTGAGTCAAGTGAAGTACCTGAACCGATAACGCGCTCTTTAGGGAAACCAGAGAATTTCCAAGTTGAGTATGTCAAAACGTCCACTGGGTTAGCAGCAACGAGGAAGATACCGTTAAAGCCTGATTCAACGACTTGAGTAACGATAGATTTGTTGATAGCCAAGTTTTTACCAACAAGGTCAAGACGAGTTTCGCCTGGTTTTTGAGGTGCACCTGCAGTGATAACAACGAGGTCTGCATCCGCACAGTCTGCATAAGTAGCTGCGTAGATTTTCTTAGGTGAAGTGAAGGCAAGGGCATGACTAAGGTCTTCAGCATCACCGACAGCTTTTTCAAATAATTGAGGAATTTCAATGATACCAAGTTCTTGAGCAATACCTTGGGTTACAAGAGCAAATGCGTAAGATGAACCTACAGCACCGTCACCGACAAGGATGACTTTTTTATGTTGTTTAGTAGCAGTCATTTCTAAACATCTCCTTATTTTTTTAAGGAAGATTTCCCATACACATTCATTCTACCACTTTTGACATATTTTGTCACGGTCAACTTGTATATCTAGCGATGTAAACGTTTTTACAAATGGTTCAAAATACTGAAAAATTAAAGAAAATGTGGTATAATATAGGATAGTTTAATATGAAAGAAAGGCATTTTTTAATGCAAGACAGAAACTTAGTAAATGTTAATCTGACTAGTGAAATGAAGACTAGTTTCATCGATTACGCAATGAGTGTTATCGTGGCTCGGGCACTTCCAGATGTTCGTGATGGTCTAAAGCCAGTTCACCGTCGGATTCTCTATGGTATGAATGAGCTGGGTGTGACGCCTGAGAAGCCTCACAAGAAATCAGCTCGTATCACAGGGGATGTCATGGGTAAGTATCACCCGCATGGTGACTCCTCTATTTATGAAGCGATGGTGCGGATGGCTCAATGGTGGAGCTATCGCTATATGCTTGTAGATGGCCATGGAAACTTCGGTTCTATGGACGGAGACGGAGCCGCTGCTCAACGTTATACAGAAGCACGTATGAGCAAGATTGCTCTGGAGATGCTTCGTGATATTAATAAACACTGTTGATTATATCGATAACTATGATGCCAGCGAGAGAGAGCCTGTAGTTCTTCCTGCTCGCTTCCCTAACTTACTTGTAAATGGTGCGACAGGGATTGCGGTTGGGATGGCGACCAATATCCCACCACATAATCTTGGTGAGTCTATTGATGCAGTTAAGCTTGTTATGGACAATCCGGAAGCAACAACTCGCGACATCATGGAAGTCCTGCCTGGACCAGATTTTCCGACAGGTGCACTGGTTATGGGCAAGTCCGGTATTCATCGGGCTTATGAAACAGGGAAAGGTTCGATTGTTCTTCGTTCTCGCACTGAAATCGAAGAGATGAAAAATGGTCGTGAGCGAATTGTCGTAACCGAGTTTCCTTACATGGTTAATAAGACTAAAGTCCATGAGCATATTGTTCGTCTGGTGCAGGAAAAACGCATTGACGGTATCACAGCTGTTCGTGATGAGTCCAACCGTGAAGGGGTCCGTTTTGTCATTGAGGTTCGTCGTGATGCCTCTGCACATGTCATTCTAAATAACCTTTTCAAGCTGACTCAGATGCAGACCAATTTCAGCTTCAATATGCTGGCTATTCAAAATGGTGTGCCGAAGATTCTGTCTCTTCGTGAGATTTTGTTGGCTTACATTGAGCACCAAAAGGAAGTGGTGACTCGACGGACGGCCTTTGATAAAGAAAAGGCGGAAGCGCGAGCTCACATCTTGGCTGGTTTGCTGATTGCATTGGATCACATTGATGAAGTGATTCGTATTATCCGTAATAGCGAGACGGACGCAGAAGCCCAAGCTGAATTGATGGCTAAGTTTGAGCTGTCTGAGCGCCAGAGTCAGGCTATCCTTGATATGCGTCTGCGTCGTCTGACTGGTTTGGAACGTGATAAGATTCAGTCAGAATACGACGAGCTGATTGCTTTGATTGCGGACTTGGCTGATATCTTGGCTAAGCCAGAGCGCGTTATAGCTATTATCAAGGAAGAGTTAGACGAGGTCAAACGTAAATTTGCGGATGACCGCCGAACTGAGCTGATGGTGGGAGAAGTTCTTTCTCTTGAAGATGAAGATTTGATTGAGGAAGCAGATGTTTTGATTACCCTGTCTAATAAAGGCTATATCAAACGCCTGAATCAGGATGAATTTACCGCTCAGAAACGCGGAGGCCGCGGTGTTCAAGGAACTGGTGTCAAAGACGATGATTTCGTCAAAGAGCTAGTTTCAACAAGTACCCACGATAGACTGCTCTTCTTTACCAATAAAGGCCGAGTCTATCGTCTCAAAGGATATGAAATTCCTGAGTATGGCCGGACAGCCAAGGGCTTGCCAGTAGTCAATCTCTTGAAGCTTGATGAAGGAGAGACTATTCAGACTATTATTAATGTCCAGCAAGACCGCAGTGATGATTCCTATCTCTTCTTTACTACTCGTCATGGGGTGGTCAAACGGACCAGTGTGACAGAATTTGCTAATATTCGTCAGAACGGTCTTAAGGCTTTGAATTTGAAAGACGAAGACGAGTTAATCAATGTCTTTCTGACAGACGGCGCTGCAGACGTTATTATTGGTACTAAGTTTGGTTATTCTGTTCGCTTCAATGAGACAGCTGTCCGAAGCATGAGCCGTATAGCGACTGGTGTTCGCGGAGTTAATCTTCGAGATGGTGACCAGGTCGTTGGAGCTGGTGTGATTGCTGAGGGAGACGAAGTGCTTGTCATTACCGAAAAAGGCTATGGTAAGCGAACTCTTGCTAGCGAGTACCCAACCAAGGGCCGTGGTGGTAAAGGGATTAAAACAGCCAATATCACTGATAAGAACGGACCTCTTGCTGGTCTGATGACTGTTACTGGCGAGGAAGATTTGATGATTATCACTAATACTGGTGTCATCATTCGGACCAGTGTGGCTAATATTTCTCAGACCGGTCGTTCGACCATGGGAGTTAAGGTCATGCGTCTGGACCAAAATGCTCAGATTGTCACCTTTACAAGCGTCGAACCAGATGATAAAGAAGATGTGGCAGAGGAAGAAAACGAATCGTAAAAGAGGACCTCTATATGGTACAAGGAAAAAGAAGTCGAAAAAGAAAACAAAAAAGCAAAAGAAATATTTTTATCAATATTGTTGCGACATTATTAATTATTGTAGCTCTTGGCTTAATCTTTAATGCGCAAATCCGAAACATGATTATGGTTTGGCATACCAACCAATATCAGGTTAGCAAGGTTTCCAAAGACTCTATTAATAAAAATAAAAATGCCGAGACTAGCTTTGATTTTAATAAGGTAGAGTCGCTTTCTACAGAAGCGGTCATCAATGCTCAGTGGAAAGCCCAGCAACTGCCCGTTATCGGAGGCATCTCTATTCCAGAAGTATCCATGAATTTGCCGATCTTTAAAGGACTGGATAATGCTGGATTGTATTATGGTGCTGGTACGATGAAAGAGACCCAGCAGATGGGGCAGGGAAATTATGCCTTGGCTAGCCACCATGTCTTTGGCATCACAGGGGCTAGTAACATGCTCTTTTCCCCACTGGACCGTGCTAAGGCTGGTATGAAGATTTATATCACTGATAAAGAGCAAGTCTATACATATGTAATCACCAGTGTTGAAACGGTAACCCCGGATCGAACGGATCTGATTGAGGATACAGAAGGTGTTACAGAGATTACTTTAGTTACTTGTGAGGATGCTGCGGCAACCAACCGGACTATTGTCAAGGGAACATTAGAAGGCTCTGTTGAGTATGATAAGGCGCCTAAGGAAGTTCTTGAATCTTTCAGTAAGTCCTATAACCAAATGCAGATTTAAAGGTAAAAAAACATTTCACTCCAAAGGTTAGGAAGAACTCTAACTTTTGGAGTTTTTTTATCTAAAATTTGTTCTGGACGAAAGATTTTCAATCTTTAATTTTTGTATTTATTCTTGCCGATTTCAACTCTTTTTTCGAATAATAAGGTAAGGAGGTTTCTATGTATAGCATTTCATTTCAAGATGATATTAGCATCATGCCACGGGAGCGTTTAATGAGAGAAGGGGCTGAAAAACTCAGTAACCAGGAGCTTCTATCAATCTTTCTCAGGACAGGCAACAAAAAAGAAACTGTTTTTCAAGTTTCTCAAAGAATTTTATCATCTATTTCCAGTTTGAACGATCTTAAGTATTTAACTTTGCAGGAATTGCAGACTATTTCTGGAATCGGTCCGATTAAGGCTGTGGAGCTGCAGGCCATTATCGAATTAGGCCGTCGAATTAACCGAGCAGAGGTTCTTCAGAAAGAGCAGATTATGGGCAGTCAAAAATTAGCTCAGAAAATGCAGCAAGAGCTAGGAGATATGAGGCAGGAGTGCTTGGTTGCTATTTATCTTAATAGTCAAAATCAAATTTTGCACCAGCAGACTATTTTCATGGGGACGGTAAGCAGAAGCATTGCTGAGCCGAGAGAAATTCTCCACTACGCTCTCAAGCACCTGGCGACATCTATCATACTGGTACACAATCATCCATCTGGATCAGTCGTTCCTAGCAGGAATGATGATGAGGTGACCCAGCATATGAAAGAAGCGTGTGAGATGATGGGCTTGGTTCTTTTGGATCATCTGATTGTGTCTAGGTCTAACTACTATAGCTACCGAGAAGAGACAGATATGATATAATTTGATTTACTTGAATATAAAAAACTTCTATTCGTGTAGAACAGAAGTTTATCTAGAAATAGAGGCTTTTAAAGAATATTGACAACATAATCAAACAGGGCTAAATCTCCTTCTCTGGAGCCAAACAAGAACTCTGGGTGCCATTGGACACCAAGGAAAGGGCTACCGTCAGTAGAAGTGATTGCTTCAATAATCTTATCGCGAGGATCATAGGCGATGACTTCTAGGCCAGCCGCTAAATCCTTGATACTCTGGTGGTGGAAGGAGTTGATTTCAGATGCAGGGCCGTAAATTTCGTGCAGAATAGAGCCATTTTTGGTCACCATGCTTTGAGTTGTGTACTCAGCAGAGCTATCTTGCCAATGATCTTCAATGTCTTGATGAAGCGTACCGCCTAAGGCGACATTATAAAGTTGGGTTCCGCGGCAGACGGTGAAGATTGGTTTATTTTGATGGCGAGCTTCCTTGATTAAAGCTAATTCAAAAATGTCCCGTTTGAGTAGATAATCATTGCTTTCAATGACTTTTTCTTCCCCATAGAACTGCGGACATACATTCTGACCGCCTGTGATGATTAATTTGTCAACAACGGAAACATACCGTTTTGCCATTTCTTCATCACCAATTGGCAAAATTATTGGAATTCCGCCAACTTCTTTAACTCCCTCAACGAATCCAGTCGCCGTATAGCTCATATGGATGAAGTGGTCGTCTGGGATTTCTCTTTCATTTCCAGTTATTCCAATAATTGGTTTACTCATTGAGTGTTCAATACCTCTTTCAAATTAATGTTCATTTTTTCTCATGAAGTAGAGCAGAGTCTGCAGTTCGCTAGTCAGGTCAACATACTGAACGACCACGTCCTTAGGTAGGGATAGATTTACTGGTGAAAAGCAGAGAATGCCCTTGACACCAGCTTGAACTAAGATAGATGCAACTTCTTGGGCTTTTACGCTAGGTACAGTTAGGATGGCAGTTTGCACATTTCCTGACTGTATTTTTTCTTTGATTTGGGAAATTCCATAGATAGGAATCCCATCGCTGGTTGTGCTGCCAACTTCTGGATGGTCATCTGTGTCGAAAGCCATTACAACCTTCATTTTATTGCGCTCATGAAAACGATAGTGCAGCAGAGCCCGCCCCATATTACCAACGCCAACAATCATGACATTGGTGATAGCATTGTCATTCAAGAGGTCAGCAAAAAAGTTCATCAATTTCTTGACATCATAGCCAAATCCTCTGCGGCCAAGTTCACCGAAATAAGAAAAATCTCGTCTGACGGTAGCAGAGTCAATGCCAATAGCTTCAGCGATTTGCTTGGAGTTGGCTTTCTCAATCTTCTCAGCATTAAACCGTTTAAAAATACGATAGTAGAGCGACAGTCTCTTAGCAGTTGCTCGAGGAATTGTAGTATTTTTTTCAGTTTTCACAAAATCACAACCTTTCTAATTCTATTTTATAGGAAGTTTGTGAAAAAATCAACTAATTAAGGATGTTTGATTCACTAAAAAAAGAAAATCAGTAATCGCTGGGAATAGTAGCGTTGAAAAAAACTTAGTCCTGATAGGGACTTAGGTCTAACTGGTACATCTGGCGGTACAAGTCCCCAATTAGTCCCTGTAAAAAGGCAGCTGGTATCCCTTATAAGTAACAGAAAGCACCTTGAGCGAGTCAGGAACCGTGACGCAGCCAGAGAAGGCTAGAAGAAATTCGTCAAAGTCTTCATAGGTGAGTGTTCGTTTTACCTTATATGAGTCCAAATAGGTCAGTTCAACCATCGTTAATCCTTTTCCTTGTTTTAAATGTTCATTTTGATATTCTTCAAGGGTTCTAGGCAGAAGTCAAGCTCGTTTAAATTTTGAAGAGTCAAAACCAAAAAAAGCAAAATTACGAGAATCTTGCTTATTGTGGTGTCTTTTCAAAAATATTTCTTTCAACCAAGCTGTCCATCAAGAAATAAAATTTTTGTTGGATAATGTGATGATCTTCTGATTTGAAAATATTGACCAAGCGCAGGCCTGATTTGTCAGTGATGTTAATTTTAAAACCATTCAAATCTTTATTGACGATGATTTTCAGCAGAAAACCATTTCCGCTGTTGGGGACAGATTCCAGCAGACGAGAGAGTTCATAGTTTCCAACCTTGCTTTCCGCGAAAGTATTGTCGCGCAGGGTAAATTTCTTGACATTTGGGTGAAGTGAATAGGTATATTCACAGTTTGCTAAGCTAACAGATGTTTGAAAGGCCATCTTATCCTCCTAAAATTTCTTTTAATTTCTTTGTAAATGATTGAATCTCTTGCAAAGTCGTTTGGTCCGAAGTGCTGATCCGAACGGACTCATACAAGCAATTGGAATCCTTGCCATACATAGCCTGCAAGACATGACTGGGTTGTATAGCTCCGGCTGTGCAGGCTGATCCTGTTGAAATGGAAAATCCATTTAAATCCATTTGAAGCAGAAGCAGGTCATTTTTTTTGATTGGGAAATCCCAAATTGATGACATATGGCAAGCTTGGCTTACTTTCATTTAAGTAATAGTCAATGTCCGATAAGTCAGCAAGTAAGCTGTTTTTTAAGTCTTTCGCATGCTCTAGATTTTCCTCTAGGTGTTCCATGCTCTCTGACAGAGCCGCCGCCATGGCTGTGATAGAGATTAGATTTTCAGTTCCGGCCCGGTGTTTTTCTTCCTGGTCGCCACCGTGCATGAAATTGTCAAAATCCATCTTCTTAGCATAAAGGAAGCCAACGCCTTTGGGACCATGAAACTTATGCGCTGAAGCAGATAGAAAGTCAATCCCTAGCTCTTCAGGGTAGATGGGAAGTTTACCAATTGCTTGGACAGCATCAACGTGAAAAGCAGCAGGATGTTCTTGCAGTAATTCGCCAATTTCCTTAATGGGAAGGATAGTACCCGTCTCATTATTAACTGCCATGACAGATACAAGAATAGTGTCAGGTCTAAGTGCTTTCTTAATATCCTCCGCTCGAATCTGTCCCTCAACCGGCTGAACAAAAGTAGCTTCGAAGCCGAATTTATCTACTAAGTACTCTACCACTTCTAAGACGGCATGGTGTTCAATAGCAGTGGTGACAATATGCTTCCCTCGGTTCTGGTGACGAAGGGCATAGCCTTTGATAGCGGTATTATTGCTTTCAGTGCCGCCAGAAGTAAAAAGAATCTTATTGCTTTGAGTATGCAGGGCTTGTGCAATATCTTCACGCGCCTGTCTGAGCAATTTACTAGCTTCTCGACCGTGGCTATGCGTACTGGATGGATTTCCAAAGACAGTCATCGTCTTGGTCATTGCTTGGATTGCAGCGGGCGACAAAGCAGTTGTAGCGGCATTATCTAAATAAATCACTCCGGTTACCTTATTTCTTTTGATAGGCAAAGAGCGGGCTGACTGGTCTTCTTTCTTGGATACGGACAATGGCATCACCAATCAGTTCACTTGCTGTAATATAGTGGAGATTCTTAGGTGTTTTTTCTTTAGTATCAACAGAATCGGTCACAAGAATTTCCCTGATAGGAGAATTATCCAGCAATTCCGCAGCTTTATCCGCAAAGAGACCATGACTGGATACAGCATAGATTTCGACTGCACCTTCGCGACAGACAATTTTAGCTGCTTCAGAGAACGTCCTACCAGTATTTAAAATATCGTCAATCAGAATAGCTTTCTTGCCCTCGACATCTCCGATAATATATCCCTCAGAGCGACCCGCCTCATCTTCGCCATAATCAATGATAGCGATAGGGGCATCCAGATATTCAGCCAAATTGCGGGCGCGTTTTACACCAGAGTTTTTAGGGCTGACGACAACGACATCATCTCCCGTTAACCCCATATTGCAGTAGTGTTTGGCAAAGAGTGGGATAGTGAAGAGATTATCAACTGGGATATCAAAGAAACCTTGGACCTGCACGGCATGAAGATCCAAAGAAATCACACGATCTACTCCAGCGCCGACAAGCATGTTGGCAACCAGTTTAGCTGTGATGGGCTCGCGAGGGGCAGCAGTCCGATCCTGACGGGCATAACCAAAATAAGGCATCACAACATTAATCGTGTTGGCACTGGCACGTTTGCAGGCATCAACCATAATCAAGAGTTCCATCAAGTGATTATTGACAGGGAAGCTAGTGGACTGAATGATGTAAATATCATAGCCGCGGACACTTTCTTCGATATTAATCTGAATCTCGCCGTCCGAGAATTGACGGGAGGAAAGTTTTCCCAAAGGAACCCCAGCAGCCTCAGCGATTTTTTCAGCTATGGAATGATTGGAGTTGAGGGAAAAAAGCTTCATATTTTTTTTATCTGACATGAGTTGGACCGTCCTCTTTTTTTGTCTCTTTTTTATATTTAATGCTCTATGAAATTTTATTTTTTTCAATAGGCTTTTAAATTGCTACCTTTTATTTTTACCAAAAATTAGATTATTTCAGCTATTTTGTGGTCTTGGATTTACAAGTTTTTCAGAAAATCTTGCTATTTTGCTCTTGCCAGGTTTGTAGTCGATCTTGTGCTGTTTTAGGAAGTCAAGGAAATTTTCTTTTCCTTTTTCAAAATCTTCAACTTCGACTTCGAGTTCGAAGTCTGTTTTGCCCAAGTAGTGACTCTCATCCAGAGCAAGGAGGCCAATTTCGTCTTCTTTTTCATAGCGGATAGTCTCTAGAGAGCCAAGAATCTTCAAGTCTTGGATGGGTATTTCTTTCTGAAGCAGCGTCTCTAAAATCTCCCCCGTAGGAAATTTATTGTTCTGCAAAATATTTTCGGTCTCTTCTGGTGTCAAGTTCTGATTGAGTTCCAAGGATCCGACTTCTTGAGGAATCTTGAGCGTCAGCTCAGCTTCGCGATGGTTAAAAGTTCGTACTCGAAAAGCCATGTGGGCGTGTCGGATACTTTGCTTGTCTGACTCGATGTAGTAGTTGGTCTGGCTAATAGGCGAAATATCAGCAAATAACTGGAGCAGACGGTCGTGCTCTTCTTTGGTCAGCATAGTTTTGAATTCAATTTCTAAGTGGGTCATTTTCAAGTCCTTTTCTTTGCTTTTGTTTGAAAGCGATTTATGTTATAATAACAGTTGTGTTTATTTTATACAAAAAATAATGATATGACAAGGTAAGTGTATGACAATAGAATGGGAAGAGTTTCTAGACCCCTATATTCAAGCGGTTGGAGAGCTGAAAATTAAGTTGCGTGGAGTGCGAAAGCAATACCGCAAGCAGCAGCGTCATTCTCCGATTGAGTTTGTGACCGGGCGCGTCAAGCCGATTGAGAGCATTAAAGAAAAGATGGTTCTGCGAGGCATTCGCGAGGAAAATATCGAGCAGGAGATGCAGGATATCGCTGGCTTACGAGTCATGGTCCAGTTCGTTGATGATGTGGATGAAGTTTTAGAAGTCCTGCGAAACCGGACCGATATGCGGATTATTCAGGAGAGGGATTACATCAAAAACAAAAAAGCCAGTGGCTATCGGAGCTACCATGTGATTATAGAGTATCCGGTTGATACGATTAATGGTCATAGGCTTATTCTGGCTGAAATTCAGATTCGCACCCTTTCGATGAATTTTTGGGCTACGATTGAGCATTCTTTGAATTACAAGTATAAAGGAGAATTTCCCGAGGAAATCAAATGTCGCTTGGAAACCACAGCTAACCTAGCCTATCAGCTGGATGAGGAGATGGGTGCTATCCGTGACGCTATCCAGGAGGCTCAGGCTCTCTTTGACCCTCTTCACCGCAAGTTAAATGACGGTGTGGGAAATAGTGATGATACAGATGAAGAATACAGATAAAAAAATAGCGATTATCCGCAATCGGAAAAGACAGAGCGAACAAGTTTATCAGGATTTGAAGCAGAAGCTGAAACAGAACGGCTTTATTTTAACTCCTAAGAATCCCGACATCGTGATTTCGGTGGGTGGTGACGGCATGTTGCTATCGGCTTTTCATATGTATGAAGAACAGCTGGATCGGGTCCGCTTTGTTGGTGTACATACAGGGCCATCTCGGCTTCTATACGGACTACCGTGATTTTGAACTAGATAAGCTGGTCGAAAACCTTAAATTAGACTCTGGTGCTCAGGTTTCTTATCCAATTTTAAATGTCAAAATTACTTTTGAAAATGGTGATACACGCATTATTCGAGCTTTGAACGAAGCAACAATCAAGCGCTCGGATCGGACTATGGTAGCCGATGTCATTATCAATCGGGTTCATTTCGAGCGTTTCCGAGGAGATGGGATTTCCGTCTCTACTCCGACGGGCAGCACAGCCTATAACAAATCTCTGGGTGGAGCGGTATTGCATCCGACGATTGAAGCCTTGCAGGTGACAGAAATTGCCAGTCTCAACAATCGGGTTTATCGGACTTTGGGTTCGTCTGTCATTGTTCCTAAAAAAGATAAGATTGAGTTAGTGCCGACCCGCAGTGACTATCACACTATCGCGGTTGATAATCAGACTTTCTCTTTCAAAAATATTGTCCGTATTGAGTATCAGATTGACAATCATAAGATACATTTTGTGGCTTCGCCAAGTCATACCAGCTTTTGGAATCGTGTCAGAGACTCCTTTATTGGAGAGTGCAAGGAATGAGGTTTGAGTTTATTGCCGATGAGCATATCAAGGTGAAGACCTTTTTAAAACGGTACGAAATTTCCAAAAGCCTCTTGGCTAAGATAAAATTTCCGGCGGAAATATTCTCGTCAACCATCAGTCTCAGAACGCTGTTTATCTCTTGGATATTGGCGATAAGGTGACGATTGATATCCCGTCTGAAAAGGGATTTGAGAGTCTGAAGGCTGTTGATAAGGACTTGTCTGTCATCTATGAAGATGAGCATTTCTTGGTTTTGGATAAGCCGGCAGGGGTGGCCAGTATTCCCAGTGTTAATCATTCCAACACTATGGCTAATTTCGTCAAGGCTTACTATATTCGTCAGGGATATGAAAACCAGCAGGTGCATATCGTGACGCGTCTGGATAAGGATACAAGTGGGCTCATGCTCTTTGCTAAGCATGGCTATGCTCATGCTAGATTGGACAAGCAGCTGCAGAAAAAGCTGATAGAAAAACGCTATTACGCTCTGGTTAGGGGTAGTGGACTCTTAGAAGAACAAGGCGAGATTATTGCTCCGATTGGGCGCAACCCTGAGAGTATCATTACAAGGCTCGTGACAAAAGATGGCAAGTATGCTCATACCAGTTACAAGGTCATAGAGCGATTTGGAGATGTCTATCTGGTGGATATTCATCTGCATACCGGGCGGACTCATCAAATTCGTGTTCATTTTTCACATATTGGCTTTCCGCTTTTGGGTGACGACCTTTATGGAGGGAGTTTGGAACACGGAATAGAGCGTCAAGCTTTACATTGCCATTCTTTGAAATTTTATAATCCTTTTAGTGGCCAGGAAGTTGAGCGCGCCAGTCCTTTGCCGGATGATTTTAAACAAGTTATCGAGAAATTAAAAGCTAAATAGATAAAGGAGTGTTAAGAACCATGAAAATTTTTGACTCAATTCGTGAAGCCTTGAAAGATAAGGAAGTAAAAATTGTCTTGCCAGAGGGTGAAGAACCACGAATTCTGCAGGCGACTAAACTATTGGTGAAAGAAACCAGTATTACACCAGTTCTTTTGGGGAATCCAGATAAAATCCGTATTTATCTGGAAATTGAGGGAGTAAAAGAAGGATATCAGGTTATTGATCCTTCAAACTGTTCTTGCTTTGAGGAACTGGTAGAAGCATTCGTTGAGCGTCGCAAAGGGAAAATCACAGCAGACGAAGCACGTCAGTTGCTCAAGGAAGATGTTAACTACTTTGGGGTCATGTTGGTTTATCTTGGTAAAGTCCAAGGAATGGTATCTGGTGCGATTCACTCCACTGCAGCGACTGTTCGGCCGGCTCTTCAAATCATCAAGACTCTGCCTTGGGTTTCTCGCACTTCAGGAGCTTTCCTTATGGTGCGTGATGACGAACGCTACATTTTCAGTGACTGTGCCATTAATATCGATCCAGATGCCAATATTTTGGCAGAGATTGCTGTTAACTCAGCTTTGACAGCACAAATTTTCGGTATCGATCCCAAAGTTGCCATGCTCAGCTATTCGACCAAGGGCTCTGGTTTCGGAGAGAAGGTTGATAAGGTTGTGGAAGCGACTAAGTTGGCTCAAGAAATGAGTCCTGACTTGGTTATCGATGGTGAATTACAGTTTGATGCAGCTTTCGTCCCTGCAACAGCAGAGCTGAAAGCGCCTGGCAGCCCGGTGGCTGGTCAAGCGACCGTCTTTGTTTTCCCAAGTATTGAGGCTGGTAATATCAGCTACAAGATGGCAGAGCGTTTGGGTGGCTTTTCAGCAGTAGGACCTATCCTGCAGGGCCTTAACCATCCAGTTAATGACCTTTCCCGAGGATGTAATGCGGATGATGTTTATAAGCTGACTTTGATTACAGCCAGTCAGGCAGTTGGTCATTATTAAATGATAGGAAACAATTGGAGGGCGTAAGCTCTCCTATTTTTCTTGCCTTATGCTATACTAGATTTATGTTAGATTTGAAAGAATACGGAATTGAGATGTGGGAGGCAGATAAAATCGCCTCTTTTCGCGAGAAATTATTAACTTGGTATGATGAAAACAAACGTGACCTGCCTTGGCGCAGAACAAATAATCCTTATCATATCTGGGTTTCTGAGATTATGCTGCAACAGACTCGGGTGGATACGGTGATTCCTTACTATGAGCGTTTTCTTGACTGGTTTCCGACTGTAGCTGACTTAGCAGAGGCACCAGAGGATAGACTGCTCAAGGCTTGGGAAGGGTTGGGATATTATTCGCGGGTGCGAAATATGCAAAAGGCAGCCCAGCAGATAATGACGGATTTTGCTGGAAAATTTCCTGATAGCTATGAAGAAATTGCAAGCCTCAAAGGGATTGGACCTTATACGGCTGGTGCCATTGCTAGTATTGCCTTTGGCCTAGCTGAGCCTGCGGTGGATGGCAATGTCATGCGGGTCTTGAGTCGCTTGTTTGAAGTTGATTTAGATATTGGCCAACCTAGCAATCGTAAGGTCTTTCAAGCCATGATGGAGATTCTGATTGATCCAGACAGACCTGGAGATTTCAATCAGGCACTGATGGATCTGGGGTCAGATATCGAAGCTCCTGTTAATCCTCGTCCAGAAGACAGTCCTGTAAAAGAGTTCAGCGCAGCCTATTTACACGGAACTATGGATAAATATCCAATCAAAGCACCTAAAAAAAGAAGCCAGTTCCAGTCTATCTGCAAGGCTTGATTATCGAAAACGAACAGGGACAGTTCTTGCTTGAAAAAGAATGAGGCTGCTGGCTTGTTATCAGGTTTTTTTGGCATTTTTCCCTTGATTGAAATTGAGGAATTTCAAACTGAAAATCAGATGTCTTTGTTTGAGGTGGCTGAAAATCAGCCCAGTCTGGACTTGTCTCCTCAAGAAAGCTTTGAGCAGGATTATGATTTGATTGTTGATTGGCAGCAGCAGTCCTTTTCAAAAGTGCAGCATGTTTTCAGTCATCGCAAGTGGTATATCCAGCTGGCTTATGGCCGAGTTAAAGATAGTCAGCACGTAGCTGAGGGGGAGGTCTTGTGGCTTCATCCAGAAGACTTTGGCAATTACCCCTTTGCCAAACCCCAGCAGAAGATGTGGGAAGCTTTTCAGGAAGCTAGAAATAAGTAAAAAAATCTGAGACTCTTTTTGTCTCAGATTTTTGAATTGAATCAATTTTATAAGTTTGCAAAAGCTTTAATCTCATCTGCAGTCATAGAAGAATCACAACGAACAGATACTTGGCCGTCTTGAACATGAACAAAACCAGGGACCGTCGGAATGCTGTATTCAGAGCGGAAGGCTTGCAGTTTCTCTAATTCGCTGGCTTCTTCGCTATTGATAAAGAAAATATATGCCTTGGTATCAGCGACAACGCCAGCAAGAGTAGCAGCGAATTTACGGCAGTAAGGGCAAGTTTTACGACCAACGAAGAAAGTTGCAGTTTCTTTATCAGCAATCGCTTGACGAGCGCGGTCAACAGTTGTGACTTCAAGGTCTTTAATATTTTGAGCAAATTGTTCCATAAATAATCCTCATTTCTTTTGATAAAACTAGTATGCCATAAAAAGCAGAAAAATGCTTGATTTGGAAACGAAAAACCAGAGAATGTGAAATCCATCCTCTGGTTGATTGGTTGATAGTGTTATTTTTACTTGATAAAGGCATTAATCTCTGCTTCAATAGCAGCAATTTTTTTGCTTGAGCGTCTTCATTGCTATCACCGACAACGGCAATGTAGAACTTGATTTTTGGTTCTGTTCCAGATGGGCGAACAGCAATCCATGAACCATCATCCAAAGTGTATTTCAGTACATCGCTTGGAGGAGTTGTCAGAGCTGTAACAGTACCGTCTGCGGCGGTAGAAGTCTGGGCCTTAAAGTCTTCAGTAACAGAAATAGCAGTAGCGTTGAAATCTTTTGGACCATTGTCACGGAACTTGGCCATGATAGACTTGATTTGCTCAGCTCCATCAACACCAGACAGGGTTACAGAGATAGTCTTTTCAGCAAAGTAACCGTACTCTTTGTAGATTTCTTCAATACCGTCAGCCAGAGTCAAGCCACGTGAACGGTAGTAGGCAGCAAGCTCAGCAACAACCAAAACAGCTTGGATAGCGTCTTTATCACGTACAAATGGCTTAATCAGATAGCCGAAGCTTTCTTCAAATCCCATCATGTAGGTGTGGTTGTGTTTTTCTTCGAATTCTTGAATCTTTTCAGCGATAAATTTGAAACCAGTCAAGACATTGAACATGGTTGCGCCATAACTTTCGGCAATCTTAGTCACCAAGTCAGTAGAAACGATAGACTTGCAGAGAGCTGCGTTAGCTGGCAGAGTTCCAGCACTCTTATGAGCTTCTAAGATGTACTTAGCCATGATAGCCCCGATTTGGTTACCTGAAAGGTTGAGGTAGCTGCCGTCTTTTTGCAGGACTTCTACACCGACACGGTCAGCATCTGGGTCAGTTGCAACCAGAACATCTGCACCAACTTTACGGCCTAATTCCTCTGCTAAGGCAAAGGCTGCTTGGCTTTCAGGGTTTGGAGACTTAACAGTAGAGAAGTCAGGATCAGCTACAGCTTGAGCTTCAACAACTTCAACAGAATCAAATCCTGCTTGAGCCAAAGCGCGACGGGCCAACATTTCACCAGTACCGTGCAGAGGAGTGTAGACAATCTTCATGTCCTTACCGTATTCATCAATCATTTTTTGGTTGATATTTACATCTTTAACTTCCTTGAGGTATTCAGCATCAATAGCATCGCCAATCACTTCAATCAAGCCTGAAGCTTTTTCAGCTTCAACATCAGCGACATCAATAGCAAAAGGATTTTCAATCGCACGGATGTAGTCTGTCAATGCATCTGCATCATGCGGAGGCATTTGTCCGCCGTCTTCACCATATACCTTGTAGCCGTTAAATGGAGCAGGGTTGTGGCTGGCCGTAATCATGATACCAGCAAAAGTTCCTAAATGACGTACCGCAAATGAAAGTTCTGGAGTTGGGCGCAGACTTTCAAAGACATAGGACTTGATGCCGTGCTTTAGCTAAAACAGCAGCAGATTCAAAAGGCAAATTCTGGTGAGAAATGACGGGAGTCGTAAGCAATCGCAACACCGCGTTTTTGAACTCATCACCTTTTTTTCTTCAATCAAGCGAGCTAAACCTTCGGTTGCCTGACGGACAACATAAATATTAATACGGTTGGTACCAGCGCCAATCAAACCACGCATACCAGCAGTACCAAACTCAAGATTGGTGTAAAAAGGCATCTTCCTTAGTTTTTTTCGTCCATACTATTCAAGTCTTCACGAAGATAGTCAGGAAGTTCAGCATAATCAAGCCATTTTTTTGAAGTTATCTTGATAAGTCATAGGTGGAGTCTCCTTTATTTTTTTGAAATGAAGAGATGGAAATTTTAGTAAAAAAATCCTGCTCTTAAATTTTCTTAATCGCTTTCATTGTAGCATATTTTCATTAATTTTGAAAGAGGTTACCTAGAAAACGATGAAATACTTTTTCAAGCTATTGTTTCAAGGATTTCAGAATATTAGAGCTGAATTGCAGTATAAAAAAAGACCAAAGCATTGCTTGGTCCAGAAAACTAACTCATAATCATTTTTTGGATTTTTCAAGCGCAGGAATGATAGTTGCTGTCAAAATCGCAGAAATGATTAACTCGGCAATGGAATTTGCTGATAGAATCACAGCCAGAAGTGCTTTGATATCTCCTTGGTAAACATTTGCAAAGAGAAAGAAGATACCGCCCAAGACGAAGATAGTATTGGTAGCAGAACCGACGGAACCTGCTACAATCAAGCCAGCCTTATTTTTCATTGCTTTATATACGAAATAAGGAGTAATACCGATGAGAATACGAGGCACCATGGCAACAACAAGAGAAGAAAGGCTTCCATTTGGCACAAAAAGGGCTAAAGAGATAACTGGTTGGCAGCAGCACTAAGGTATTGGTAACAACACTAATGCACCCCATGAGGCCACCTAGAACAGCTCCGACTTTAGGGCCATAGAGGATACTGGCGATAATCACTGGGATGTGAATAATCGTAGGTTTAATGGGTACTGGAAGTAAGTTGAAAATGACTGAGCTGAGCAGGTGCAGTACCAACATAATGGCAAAGAAAAATAGCAATTTGAGCAATTTTTAGACTGTTTTTTTCATAAATAAGTTCCTTTACTGTATCAATAATTGTATCAATCTCAGCTAGAGCACCTGTCCCCTGATCGCCACAGGCTAGAACAGCTTCGCGCGGCTGGATAATCTTCCATCCAAAACTCTGCAGACGGTCCAAATTGTGCTGGGTTAGTGGATTTTCAAACATCTTAGTGTTCATAGCCGGAGCCAAAACTTTCTTGGTATGAGGCGGCAGAGCCAGGGCAGTAGCAGTCACCATATTGTCAGCTAAACCATTGGCTAGTTTAGCGATGGTATTAGCTGTTGCAGGCGCAAGCAGAAAGAGGTCAGACTTTTTAGAGATGTCAATGTGATTGACCTTGCTAGGATCAGGTTCTTGCATAATATCTGTAGCAACTGGCCTTTGTGACAAGACTTGCAGGGTAAGCGGTGTGATAAATTCTGTCGCTGCATCTGTCATGAGGATAGCAACTTCAAAGTTTTCTTTCTTTAGACGGCTAGTGATATCAGCAGCTTTGTAAGCTGATATGCTGCCGCTGACGGCTAAGGTAATCTGTGTCATCATTTACCTCCTTATGGACTATGGATATGCAGGTAGAGGAGCTGCGCAATTTCTTCTTTGGATTGAGCTTGGGTTACATTATCTTTTCCGACAAGATAGGCTTTGTGCTCCTGGTTAGAAATCTCTGTCAAATCATTGGCGACAATGATTTCTGCCTGATTTTTTATGAGACTGGCTCGCGCGGTCTTGAGTAACTCTTCATCAGAAACATCAACCAAGAGTTTGAAGCCAATCAAGCGAATGTCCGGATTCCATTTTTTTATCAGACTGATGATTTTCGGTGTCTTTTTGAGAAAAAGAATTTGAACATCATCCTGAGAAGAAATCTTACTTTCTGAGTTATTCTTATTCAGAAATTCAGTCATATCAGAGCTAGCTGCTACAGCTTCCAAACCAGTCATATAGACGGGGGTGTAGTCTGAGACAGCCATTGCATGAATAAGTACATCATGTGTGTGAACGAGTGGCTCCAAGCTTTCAAGCAGTTCTGCAACATTTTCAATCTGGACAATAGTAAGATTGTGATGAGCTGCAGGGCGAACAGCCTTGGGAGTCGTCACTAGAGTAACCTGATCGCCCTTGTCTAGGAAAGTTTCAGCTATGATTTTTCCCTAGCCTGCCCGTCGAATGATTGGTAATAGAGCGGACACGGTCGATTTTTCTCGCTGGTCCCGCCAGAAGTAATCAATATGTTCATAGCACTATTTTACAAGAAAAAAAGAAATTTAGTAAAAATAATTCTAATTGCAGAGTGTCACAGCGGAAAATAATTCTCTGAAATCTTATATTTTAGAGAATATAATTTTCTTAACTTTCCTTTTTTTCCCGAACATTAAAAATCTATTTAGAGCTTAATCGTGTAGATTTTGCTCTTTTTTGTTATAATCTTTATATTAATTGATAGAGGAGTTCTAGATGAAAACAGATATTGAAATTGCTCAAAGTGTTGAATTGCAGCCTATTGTTGATGTAGTGAAAAAAGTTGGCATCAACTATGACGACTTGGAATTATATGGTAAGTATAAGGCTAAGCTCAGCTTTGATAAGATTCGTGAGGTTGAAAAAAATCCTGTTGGCAAACTGATTTTGGTAACAGCAATCAATCCGACACCTGCTGGAGAAGGTAAATCTACCATTACCATTGGACTAGCTGATGCGCTCAATAAAATTGGCAAGAAAACTATGATTGCCATTCGCGAACCGTCTTTGGGGCCTGTTATGGGAATCAAAGGAGGCGCAGCTGGCGGCGGTCACGCGCAGGTTCTACCGATGGAAGATATTAACTTGCATTTTACTGGTGATATGCACGCCATTACGACTGCTAACAACGCCCTGTCAGCTCTCATTGATAATCATTTGCATCAAGGAAATGCCCTGGGAATCGATCAACGCCGCATTATCTGGAAGCGGGTGGTTGACCTAAATGACCGGGCTCTTCGCCATGTGACCGTTGGCTTAGGAAGTCCTGTCAATGGTATTCCGCGCGAAGATGGTTTTGACATTACGGTTGCATCTGAAATCATGGCGATTCTTTGCTTAGCTACGGATATTGAAGATTTGAAAAAGCGCTTGGCTAACATTGTCATCGGTTATCGCTATGACCGCTCACCAGTCTATGTTCGTGACCTTGAGGTAGAAGGAGCCTTGGCTTTAGTCTTGAAAGATGCGATTAAGCCAAATCTAGTTCAGACTATTTACGGGACACCAGCCTTTGTTCATGGCGGACCATTTGCTAATATTGCCCATGGCTGTAACTCTGTTTTGGCGACTGGCACAGCGCTGCGCTTGGCTGATTATACAGTGACTGAAGCAGGATTTGGTGCAGATCTTGGTGCTGAAAAATTCTTAGATATTAAAACACCAAACTTGCCAACTTCTCCAGATGCAGTCGTAATTGTAGCAACCTTGCGCGCCCTCAAGATGAATGGTGGAGTAGCTAAGGATGCACTTTCAGAAGAGAATGTTGAGGCGATTCGAGCTGGTTTTGCTAATCTCAAGCGGCACGTTGAAAATATCCGTAAGTTCGGTATTCCAGTGGTAGTAGCCATCAATGAATTTGTCTCTGACACGGCTGCTGAAATTACTGCGCTTAAGGAACTTTGTGCAGAAATTAAGGTTCCAGTTGAGCTTGCTAGTGTATGGGCTGATGGCGCTGAAGGTGGTGTGTCTTTGGCTGAGACTGTAGTCAAAACCATTGATGAAGAACCTGCTCGTTACACTCGTCTCTATGATAATAATCTTTCGATTGAAGAAAAAATAGAGAAAATTGTCAGAGAAATCTATCGTGGTTCAAAAGTGAACTTTGAGAAAAAAAGCGCAGACTCAAATTCGAGAAATTGTCAAAAACGGCTGGGACAAGCTGCCAATCTGCATGGCTAAAACACAGTATAGCTTCTCAGACAATCCTGCTGCTCTGGGCGCGCCAGAAAATTTCGAAATTACCATTCGTGAATTGGTACCAAAACTTGGGGCAGGCTTTATCGTCGCTTTGACAGGAGATGTCATGACCATGCCAGGATTGCCGAAACGTCCTGCGGCACTCAATATGGATGTTGCAGCAGACGGCACAGCGATTGGTCTATTTTGATCATGGTTTAAAAGGCTCTTTATGAGTCTTTTTTGGTATAATAATGAAAATACGGAGAATGTGGAGTCATTATGGATATCAGATTTGCTAAGCCATCAGATGCCAGAGCCTTGTTAGATATTTACGCGCCTTACGTAGAGAATACGGCCATCACTTTTGAATATGAAGTACCGACCATTGAGGATTTTGGAACTAGGATTGAAAAAACGTTGGAAAAATATCCTTATCTGGTAGCGGAAGAAGACGGTTTGATTTTAGGTTATGCCTATGCTTCAACTTATTATGCGCGTGCAGCCTATGATTGGGCAGTAGAATTATCAGTCTATGTCAGTCAAGATGCTCGAGGAAAAGGAGTCGGCAGTAAGCTTTATGATAAGCTCGAAGACCTGTTAGATCAGATGGGATATATGCATTTTCTAGCCTGTGTTTCTCTGCCAAACGAAGCTAGCCTAGCTTTGCATCGAAAAAGAGGCTATCAGCAGGTTGCGCATTTCCCTAAAATTGGCTATAAATTCGAACGTTGGCATGACATTGTTTGGCTGCAAAAGTCCTTAGACAAGCAAGCTAAACCAATCAAACCTTTAAAAGAAATGGAGTGGAAATAATGAAAAAGAAACATTTATTAATAATTCTTCTAAGTATTGGTCTTTTGACCTTGACCGGCTGTCAGGCCGTTGAAAATTGGTTTAAAAATGCCAAGGAGGAATGGCTTGGTTTAGAGATGACAGTTCGAACCTATGATGAAAATTCTCAGCTTATTGACCAAATGTCGGGTAAGTCTCTATCAATTTCTCGTAACGAGGAGTTTGACTCAGTTGATGCGGAGGGAAATTCCAAGGAAGATTCTTCTGTGCTCAAAATCACCTTGGGTAAGTATGAGATTGATCATGTGGGCTCTTCCTTGATTGCAGAAGAAAAGGGCTTGAAAGACGTGTTTGCCCAGTATCAAAAGACTGCAGATGTTGAGGAGAATAACCATTCAGTTCCCGTTTTAAATCGCATGATTTCAGCCTTTAAAAACGACTTTACCGGCAAGAAAAAGGTTATTCTTATTCGCTCTCAAAACGGGACTCCTCTAGCAGCTTATGCTGGCGACCGTGTCTCTCTTGATAAGTCAGATGCTCCTAAAACTTCTGAGTTGCTGATTGACGGCAAGAGGCTAGTGATTTACCGCTGTGACTACACTATTTATGACCGCGAATTGCTGGAGTAGGATATGAATGTAGAAGAATTGGTAAAAGAACTAAAAGCAGTAGCTAAACCTGATGATGCAGTGGCTATGAAAGCCTATATGAAAAATAAATTTGAGTTTCTAGGAGTCAAGACTCCAGCCAGGCGGAAACTCGCAAAAGCTTTTTTCAAACAGCAAACTGACTCTGTTATTGACTGGAATTTTATAAATGAAGCTTGGAGTAATCCCTATCGAGAATTACAGTATGCCGCGCTAGATTATCTGGAAAGTCGCAAGAAACCATTGACTCCATCTGACTTGCCACGTTTGAAAAAGCTGGCCCAAACAAAATCTTGGTGGGATACTATTGACTTTTTGGATCGCTTGGTCGGATCAATCATTGCCCGATTTCCAGAAACCAAAGAGATTATTTTATCCTGGAGTTGTGATGAGGATATCTGGCTGCGGCGCTTGGCCATTGATCATCAGCTGCTGCGAAAAGAGGAAACAGACACAGAGTTGCTAGAGAAAATTTTAGTGAATAATCTGAGCCAAACAGAATTCTTTATTAACAAGGCTATTGGCTGGGCGCTGAGAGATTATTCCAAAACCAATCCAAACTGGGTCAGAGATTTTATCGAGCGGCATCAGGCAGAAATAGCTGCGCTTAGTATTCGAGAGGGAAGTAAGTATTTATGAAACATATTTATTTAAAATATCTGGAAGAGAAAGATTATTCAGCTTGGCTGGAAGGATTTTTCCAATAGACTGCCTTCCCAATCCCCCATTTGATGATGGGCTTTTAGATATGACAATTTGTACAGAAAGTTGGTTTGAGGATTTGGTGGCTAAGCACCGAGATTTCCGAGAGAAAGACCAACAGTATATTTGGGGAATTTATGATGCAAAAAGCGGAAAACATGTAGGAATGGTTAATTTATTTGTGCTAGCTAGAGACGATTTTCAATGGGCGGAAATAGGTTATACGATACATAATCAATTTTGGCGTCAAGGCTACGCCAGAGCTATGCTAGGTGAACTTAAGAAAGTCAGTCGTGAACTAGGATTTCATCGTTTAGAAGCACATATTGATCTACAGAATATCCCTTCACAGAATTTGCTGGAGCAAGCTGATTTCTATCTTGAAGGAGTACGGAAACAATTCCAAAAAGAAGGTCAGGAATGGAAAGACAGACAAGTTTTTGTTTATATTTTAGATTAAATACCTTGACAAAACGGAAAAAGATAAGGTAAACTATATTTCGTGCGATGAGTCGATATGCAGCTTTTCTGCAAATTGAAGCATGGGAGGTCATAACGCAGGAGCGGACCTTGATCAGTTGTGTGAACCTGCTGATCACACGAAAGTGCCCTTATCCCCAATCTACGGATTGGGGATTTTTCTATGTCTCTTAGAGAGGCAAGAAGGATTGTCTCAGCTGAGCTTAGAGACATTGATTCTGAGACGCGCAGTGTCGTGAGCGCTATTGCTCTTGATGAAACAACTTCGCAGAAGGCAGTTGTGTCGTAGAGCTAATGGATGCAGTTTTGTTCGTGAGAACAAAATCTGTAAACCGAAAGCTCTCTTAGATAGGCATGAGAGTTGGTGTGGTTTATCAAAAAGTCGCACTTATATTCTTCAGAAATATTTGCATTTTTCCCTAAAAATAGTATAATACTAACAATACAAAATTTTTTGAAAATTCAGAGAGGTTATCGCATGGGATATACAGTTGCTGTAGTAGGTGCCACTGGTGCCGTTGGATCTCAAATGATTAAAATGCTGGAAGAATCTAGCCTTCCAATTGATAAAATACGCTATCTGGCGTCAGCTCGTTCAGCTGGTAAAGTCCTCCAGTTCAAGGGACAAGATATTACTATCGAAGAGACGACTGAGACTGCTTTTGAAGGTGTAGATATTGCTCTCTTTTCAGCTGGTGGTTCTACCTCAGCAAAATTCGCTCCTTACGCAGTCAAAGCTGGAGCAGTAGTGGTCGATAATACCTCCTATTTCCGTCAAAATCCTGATGTTCCTCTGGTTGTTCCAGAAGTCAATGCCCATGCCTTAGATCAGCACAAGGGAATTATCGCTTGCCCTAACTGCTCGACAATTCAGATGATGGTGGCTTTAGAGCCTGTTCGTCAGCAATGGGGGCTGGAGCGCATCATTGTGTCTACCTATCAAGCAGTTTCTGGTGCAGGTATGGGAGCCATTCTTGAAACCCAAGCTCAATTGCGCTCTGTTCTCAATGATGGTGTAAATCCTAAGGACACGGAAGCCAATATCCTGCCATGTGGCGGCGATAAAAAACATTATCCTATTGCTTTTAATGCCTTACCTCAGATTGATGTCTTTACAGATAACGACTACACTTACGAAGAGATGAAGATGACTAAGGAAACGAAGAAAATCATGGAAGATAATTCTATTGCTGTTTCTGCGACATGTGTCCGCCTTCCTATCTTGTCTGCTCACTCAGAGTCTGTCTATATCGAGACTAAGGAAGTTGCACCTATTGACCAGGTAAAAGCAGCAATTGCAGCCTTTCCTGGTGCTGTTCTGGAGGATGATGTAGCTCATCAGGTTTATCCGCAAGCAATCAATGCGGTTGGTAAGAAAGAAACATTTGTTGGCCGAATTCGTAAAGATCTAGATGCGGAAAAAGGAATCCATATGTGGGTAGTTTCAGACAATCTTCTTAAAGGAGCAGCTTGGAATTCTGTTCAAATCGCAGAGACATTGCATGAACGTGGTTTAGTTCGTCCGACAGCAGAAGTCGTTTTTGAATTAAAATAAAGTGACCAAGGAAACTTGACAGCACAGGGTTGAATAATCGTTCTTTCAACCCTCTTTTCGTATAATAAAGAGAGGTTAGTTTATGGCATATTCGGATCTGAAAAACTGTAAAATCATCACAGCTTTTATTACACCTTTTCATGAAGATGGTTCCATCAATTTTGAAGCTATTCCAGACTTGATTGAGCACCTTTTGGCACATCATACGGATGGAATTTTGCTGGCTGGAACAACAGCAGAAAGTCCAACTCTGACTCACGATGAAGAATTGGAGCTTTTTGCGGCAGTTCAAAAGGTTGTCAAGGGGCGTGTTCCTTTGATAGCCGGTGTCGGTACCAACGAAACGCGCGATTCTATCGAATTCGTCAAAGAAGTAGATGAATTTGGTGGTTTTGCAGCTGGTTTGGCTATTGTTCCCTATTACAATAAACCTTCTCAGGAAGGGATGTATCAGCACTTTAAAGCCATTGCGGATGCTTCAAACCTGCCTATCATTATCTACAATATACCTGGCCGGGTAGTAGTTGAGATGACACCTGAGACCATGCTGAGGTTGGCTGAACATCCAAATATTATCGGTGTTAAAGAATGTACCAGTCTGGCGAATATGGCCTATCTGATTGAGCATCGTCCAGAGGAGTTTCTGATTTACACTGGTGAGGATGGCGATGCCTTTCATGCTATGAATCTGGGGGCTGATGGAGTTATTTCAGTTGCTTCTCACACAAATGGCGATGAAATGTTTGAAATGCTGGATGCTATTGAGCACAATGACATCAAAAAAGCAGCAGCCATCCAACGGAAATTCGTCCCTAAAGTCAATGCCCTTTTCTCTTACCCAAGCCCTGCCCCTGTCAAGGCAGTGCTTAATTACTTAGGCTTTGCAGCTGGGCCAACCCGCTTACCGCTTGTACCAGCGCCTGAAGAAGATGCCAAACGCATTATCAAGGTCGTTGTTGATGGCGACTATCAAGCGACCAAAGAGACGGTTAAAGGTGTCCTGAGACCGGATTATTGATTGATGCAGCAGTCTTTAGGAATGCCATAGATAAAAATAATTAAGAAAGAATTGAAAATTGTGACAGAAAAAAACATAGTGAACGAATTGAGGAGTATAAAACTAAGCATAGACTGGAAAAACTTGAAGGTAAAAAAGTTTATGATAAGCCGCTTATTCGGACCGGTGATAAGGCAGGATGCTATGGTTCAGCATTGATTTTGCTTGGATTTGTTTTAGGAGTTATTTATTTACTTCTTGTACTTATAACGGATTGGGATTTGAAACTTTTCTCTTTCATCTGGGAAACACTTGCTGCGTTAGGGATAGTTTTCAGTCTTTTTGGAGCTTTTAAAATCGGTCAGTTGGAGTTGCACAGTTTGTCAATGGTAGCTGACAAAGAGAAAAATTTTGAAATCGATAAAGCTTTAAATCTTTATAACATCATTCACAAACCAACAAAGAAAATTCTACTTCAATATGATAGCGAGGATGATAGTTTAATTTCTCTGAATGCTGGAGGAGAGTTATTAGTTGAGCTCTTAAAGAGAGTTGAAGAAGAGAAATTGTCATTTAAGCCTATTAACAAAACATTGAGATTAGAAGAAGTGTCTGAAAATCACTGGAAAATGTACTATCGTTACAAAAGACAAGACATAACATTAGAGAAATCCGATACATGATGTTTGGCTTGCTAAGTTAGTTGTATTGATTTAAACTGAATAGTGAACTCAGTATCTGATAGTTTATGAAAACCATATAAAAAGGATTGCCCAGAGCAGTCCTTTTTATATAGTCTTTTAAGACTAAAAGGAAAAAGAGGGCTTCCTTTGAAAAAAATATTGGAAAAAAATTATATAATGTAAAAGTATGGTCTAGCTTTTGGGATTTCTTTTTGAGCAGACTATAGATAACTGGACTGGTAGCAGTCATGTTATAGACATACATTAGATTAGAAATTTATAATATAAAAGGAGTTTTTTATGCAAGTTATTAAACGGAGTGGTGAGGTTGTAGAATTTGACCCAGATAAAATTTATCAAGCAGTTTTAAAGGCGGCTCAGACTGTCTATGTGTTGACAGATGATTTGCGTCAGAATTTAGCGCAGGTTACAAAGAAAGTGGTTCTGGATTTGGAAGAAGCGAAGGTTGAACGTGCGACGATTAGCATGATCCAATCCATGGTTGAAAACCGCCTCTTGGGTGCAGGTTATATTACCATTGCCGAGCATTATATTTCCTATCGCTTGCAGCGCGATTTAGAGCGCAATGGCTATGGAGATCATATCGCTGTACATCTGCATTTTGAGCAAGTGAGATAAAGTTAAAAAGCCTGCTAGGGCTTTTTTTGCTCTTGAGGTAGAGAGCGCCGCTTTAGCATTCACCCGCTTAAATCGTAGAAATATGTTAAAAATAGTTAAAGATATAAAATTTTATCAATGATATTCATTGAAAGGATAAATTATGGCAACGATTCAATGGTTTCCGGGGCATATGTCCAAGGCACGGAGACAGGTACAGGAAAAATATTAAGTTTGTTGATTTTGTGACAATACTGGTTGATGCGAGGCTTCCTTTATCTAGTCAAAATCCTATGCTGACTAAGATTGTGGGCGATAAACCTAAGCTTTTTGATTTTTAAACAAGGCTGATTTGGCAGATCCTGTTCGGATCAAGGAATGGCAGAGCTATTTTTGAAAGTCAGGGAATTCCGACTTTATCTATTAATTCCAAAGAGCAATCTGCTGTTAAAAAGGTAACAAATGCAGCTAAGAAACTTACGGCTGATAAATTGGCGCGACAGAAAGAGAGAGGAATTCGCATCGAAACCCTGCGTACTATGATTATTGGTATTCCCAATGCTGGCAAATCAACTCTCATGAATCGCTTGGCAGGTAAGAAAATTGCTGTTGTAGGAATAAGCCAGGTGTGACCAAAGGTCAGCAATGGCTCAAGTCAAATAAAGACTTGGAAATCTTGGATACACCAGGGATTCTCTGGCCTAAGTTTGAAGATGAGACGGTTGCTCTCAAGCTTGCTCTGACTGGAGCTATTAAGGATAATCTGCTGCCTATGGATGAGGTAACGATTTTTGGCCTTAATTATTTTAAGGAGCACTATCCTGAGGAGCTGACAGCACGCTTCAAGCAGCTGGACCTAAGTCTGGAAGCGCCTGATATGATTATGGATATGACCAAAAAACTCGGCTTTCGCGATGACTATGACCGTTTTTACAGTCTTTTTGTCAAAGATGTCCGCGATGGCAAGTTAGGTCGTTATTGCTTGGACACGGTTGGAGAACTAGATGGCAACGATTAAAGAAATCCAGCAACGTTTAGAATTGGTGACTGATTTGGCTGACCCTTTTCTAGCAGAAGTAGCTAATGACCAGCGGAGCGGAGTTCAAAAGGCGATTGAAAAGCGTAAAAGAGCCATTCAAGCAGAGTTAGCCGAGGATTGTCGTCTTGAGAAGATGTTACGGTATGAAAAAGAGCTTTATCAAGCCGGCTATCAGACGATTGCTGGGATTGATGAGGTCGGTCGTGGTCCTCTAGCTGGACCAGTTGTCGCTGCAGCAGTTATCTTACCTCCAGGATGTAAGATTAAGGGGCTCAACGACAGTAAAAAAATTCCCAAGAAAAAACATCAAGAAATTTATAAAGAAGTTATGGATAAAGCTTTGGCAGTAGGTATTGGCCTGATGGACAGCGAGATTATTGATCAAGTTAATATCTACGAAGCGACCAAGCTTGCTATGAAAGAGGCTTTGTCTAAATTGAGTCTCAAGCCAGATTATCTTCTGATTGATGCCATGAAACTGGATGTTGAGATTCCACAAGAGTCCATCATCAAGGGCGATGCTAACTCTCTGTCTATCGCAGCGGCCAGTGTTGTTGCTAAGGTCACTCGGGATAAGCTGATGGCAGACTACGACAAGGAATATCCTGGCTATGATTTTGCGAAAAATGCTGGTTATGGGACCAAAAGTCATTTGCAAGGATTGGAAAGAAACGGCGTAACTCCTATTCATCGCAAGACATTTGAACCTGTAAAATCAATGTGTGAATAAACATAAAAAGGAGGATGCTATGCGAAGCGAATACGAAAAGATGATTGCTGGAGAGATTTACCGACCACAAGATGAAGATTTAAGAAAAATTAGAGCCTGCTCCAAAGAATTTCAATATCGTTTTAACCAAGAGCGAGACAGTGACCGGCGCAGTGCTATTATCAAAGAATGGTTTGGCAGCACAGGGGAGAATCTTGCTATGAAGCCTGATTTGGTCTGTGATTATGGAATCAATATTCATCTAGGGGAGAATTTTTATTCTAACTGGAATCTGACTATGTTGGACGTTTGCCCGATTCGCATCGGAGATAATGCTTTGCTTGGTCCAAATTGCCAGCTTCTGACACCTCTTCATCCGCTTGATCCAGTGGAAAGAAATTCCGGTATTGAGTACGGAGCACCAATCACTATTGGTGATAATTTCTGGGCTGGCGGAGGTGTGACGATTCTGCCAGGCGTGACACTAGGGGATAATGTCGTGGTGGGTGCCGGAGCGGTTGTGACCAAGTCTTTTGGTGACAATGTAGTCTTGGCTGGTAATCCAGCACGAATTATTAAGAAAATCCCTGTTCATAAAGAATAAAAAATGGGTTAAAGGCAATAGCCAAGAAAACCAGCTATTGGCAACATCAAATTCAATAAAATCGTAAAGAAGGAACTGTATTGCAGTTCTTTTTTTGAATTTTTTACGAATAAGAAAGTGAGGTGAAAAAATGAATAATTTTGAGATTTATAAAATGAAAAAAGCTGGTTTGACTAATCATCAGGTTTTAAATGTTTTGAGATACGCCGAGAGTAGAGATGGCAAGCTTTCTCTCGAGATAAGGCTGTCGTATCTGAGTGCCGTAATCCCGCTCTCTTTATAGAGAAATACAAGAGGCTTGATCTACCAGCTTTGAAGGAAGAATTCGAACTTTTTCCGTCCTTTTCTATCTTGGATGATATTTACCCTTGGGATTTATGCGAGATTTATGATGCACCGACTTTGTTATTTTATCAGGGAAATCTAAATCTACTAGAATTGCCCAAGGCTGCAGTCGTTGGCAGTCGAGACAGCAGTAAGCAAGGAAATACCTCTGTACAAAAGATTATCAAAGAACTGAACAATGAATTGGTTATCGTAAGTGGCTTGGCTCGTGGAATAGATACAGCGGCTCATATGGCTGCCCTGCAAAACGGGGGGCAGACGATTGCTGTCATCGGAACGGGATTGGATGTCTTTTATCCCAAGGCCAACAAAAAAATTACAAGCTTTACATTGGCAAAAAAATCATTTATTGCTGACAGAGTATGGACCAGGTGAACAGCCCCTAAAATTTCATTTTCCAGAGCGGAATCGTATCATCGCTGGTCTCTGTCGAGGCGTCATCGTGGCGGAAGCCAAGATGCGTTCAGGCAGCCTGATTACCTGTGAGCGAGCCATGGAAGAAGGGCGGGATGTCTTTGCTATTCCGGGGTCTATTTTAGATGGAAAATCTGACGGTTGCCATCATTTGATTCAAGAGGGTGCAAAGTGCATCACATCAGGCTCTGACGTCCTTTCAGAGTTTGATTTTTAAAACAAGTTTTCCTATAAGAAAAGTTAGCAGTTGACATCTATCAAAAAATAGTTTAAACTCTATGAGATTTATTTCTTATAGAAGGTGTCTAAATTGGTAACAAAAACAAAGAAAAAGTCTACGACCAAGAAAAAAATCTTGTCATCGTAGAGTCGCCTGCTAAGGCAAAAGACAATAGAAAAAAATATCTGGGACGAAACTACAAGGTTCTGGCCAGTGTCGGGCATATTCGTGATCTGAAAAAGTCTACTATGTCCATTGATTTTGAGAACAACTATGAGCCACAATACATCAATATTCGTGGTAAAGGTCCGTTAATTAATGACTTGAAAAAAAGAAGCGAAGAAAGCTAAGCAAGTCTTTCTGGCAAGTGACCCGGATCGCGAAGGAGAAGCTATTTCTTGGCATCTGGCTCACATTCTTAACCTGGATGAGAAAGAAAAAAACCGTGTCGTCTTTAATGAAATCACCAAAGATGCAGTCAAGAACGCTTTTAAAGAGCCACGACAGATTGATATGGATCTGGTCGATGCCCAGCAGGCTCGTCGAGTTTTGGATCGCTTGGTGGGTTATTCCATTTCTCCTATTCTCTGGAAGAAAGTCAAAAAAGGCCTGTCAGCTGGTCGGGTGCAGTCTGTCGCGCTCAAGCTGATTATCGACCGGGAAAATGAAATCAATGCCTTCAAACCAGAAGAATACTGGACAATTGACGGAACCTTCAAGAAGGGAACTCGTCAGTTTCAGGCTAGCTTCTATGGTATGAATGGTAAAAAGATGAAGCTGACCAACAACGATGAGGTCAAAGAAGTTCTGTCTCACCTCAAGGGTGATGACTTTACAGTCGACAGTGTCGAAAAGAAAGAGCGTCGACGCAATGCTCCGCTACCCTACACTACTTCCTCTATTCAGCAGGATGCCGCTAATAAGATTAATTTCCGGACTCGTAAGACCATGATGGTGGCTCAGCAGCTCTATGAGGGGATTAATATCGGTTCTGGCGTACAAGGTCTCATTACCTATATGCGTACCGACTCGACTCGTATCAGTCCAGTAGCGCAAAATGAAGCAGCAAGCTTTATCACGGATAAATTTGGCGCCAAATATTCTAAACATGGCAGCAAGGCCAAGAACTCTTCTGGCGCTCAAGATGCCCACGAAGCCATTCGTCCTTCCAGCGTTTTCAATACACCGGAAAGTATCGCAAAGTATCTGGATAAGGATCAACTTAAACTCTATACGCTAATTTGGAATCGCTTTGTTGCCAGCCAAATGACTGCAGCAGTCTTTGATACTATGAATGTCAAGCTGGGGCAAAATGGTGTCCAATTTGCTGCCAACGGCAGTCAGGTCAAGTTTGATGGTTATCTGGCTATTTACAATGACTCTGACAAGAATAAAATGCTGCCAGACATGGAAAAGGGTGATACCGTCAAGCGTGTCAATACCAATCCAGAACAGCACTTTACCCAGCCACCTGCTCGTTATTCTGAAGCGACTCTTATCAAGACTTTAGAAGAAAATGGTGTTGGTCGTCCGTCTACCTATGCACCGACCATTGAAACTATTCAGAAACGCTATTACGTTAAGTTGGTTTCCAAGCGCTTTGAGCCGACGGAACTAGGGGAGATTGTCAATTCACTGATTGTCGAATTCTTCCCAGGCATTGTAAATGTGAAATTTACAGCAGAAATGGAAGCGAAGCTGGATGATGTTGAAGTTGGGAAAGAGCAGTGGCAGAAAGTTATTGACGAGTTTTATCAACCTTTTGAAAAGGAAGTGGCTAAAGCTGAGTCTGAAATGGAGAAAATCCAAATCAAGGATGAACCAGCTGGTTTTGACTGTGAGGTCTGTGGCAGTCCGATGGTCATTAAGTTAGGTCGATTTGGCAAGTTCTATGCCTGCAGCAATTTCCCAGATTGTCGTCACACTCAGGCTATTGTCAAAGAAATCGGCGTGACCTGTCCACAGTGCCAGAAAGGTCAAGTTATTGAGCGTAAGACTAAGCGAAATCGCATTTTCTACGGCTGTGATCGTTATCCTGACTGTGATTTCACATCTTGGGATAAGCCAGTCGGTCGGAACTGTCCAAAATGTGACCATTATCTGATCGAAAAGAAAGTCCGTGGTGGCGGCAAGCAAGTGGTCTGCAGCAATGGCGATTACGAAGAAGAAAAAGTGAAATAGCAATTTTTACATAATTTATATTACGTAAAATATCTTTCTGAAGAAGAGGTGAAGTTTTATGACAGATAAATTTGGAGAATTTCTAAAAATCGCGTCTCAATTGAATAAGGTAGGAATTGTTCCACTTCTGATGGGTTCTCTAGGTCTGGAGCAAGTTACTGGACAAGACTGGCAGGCGCGTGATATTGATATTCATGTTCATGGTGATGAGCGTGGCTGGGAAGCACCAGATGAAGAACGTATTTATGATATGGACAAGATTGAGCCTATGATGGAGTGTTTGGGCTATCGCTTAGTCGATCTGCACGAGCATGAATTTCAAAAAGAAAGCTTTTCTATTGAATTTGGAGTCATGGAAACCTTGGAGGCATTCGCTGGTGTACCGCTAGAGAAGCTGACTCGAAAAGAAGTTGAAGACGTTGAGTTTCTACTGCCGAATGCAGAGCAATTCTTAGCTATCTACCGTGCTTCTTCCCAAGATTCTTACCGAAATGAAAATAACAATCATAAGGATTTTGCTAAAATTGCTTACTTGGAAAAAATGACAAAATGATGGATAGATGGGAATTCTCCTGTCTGTCTTTTTTACTATCTTTTTGTTATAATGGTCAGAGTGAAAATCTAGAAATATCCAAGGGAGAGTATCATGTCATCATCCTATATCAATGTTATCGGTGCTGGTCTGGCTGGCAGTGAAGCAGCTTACCAGATTGCCAAGCGTGGCATCCCAGTCAAACTCTATGAAATGCGAGGTGTTAAGTCAACACCTCAGCACAAAACTGCAGACTTTGCAGAACTGGTCTGCTCTAACTCTCTGCGAGGAGATGCGCTGACCAATGCAGTCGGTCTGCTCAAGGAAGAAATGCGACGATTGGACTCGGTTATTTTAAAATCTGCAGAAGCGACTCGGGTGCCAGCAGGTGGTGCTCTAGCGGTTGATAGAGAAGGTTTTTCTCAGATGGTAACGGAGCTAGTGACCAATCATCCATTGATTGAGGTCATTCGTGAAGAAATCACCGAAATTCCGGAGGATGCCATCACAATTATTGCGACAGGGCCCTTGACCAGCGATGCTTTGGCGGAAAAAATTCACTCGCTCAATGGAGGAGACGGTTTTTATTTCTACGACGCAGCAGCGCCAATTATTGATGTTAATACCATTGATATGACCAAGGTCTATCTCAAATCCCGCTATGATAAGGGCGAAGCTGCCTATCTCAATGCACCTATGACTAAGCAAGAATTCATGGATTTCCATGATGCTTTGGTCAATGCTGAGGAAGCACCGCTCAATTCCTTTGAGAAGGAAAAATACTTTGAAGGCTGTATGCCAATTGAAGTCATGGCTAAGCGAGGGATTAAAACTATGCTTTATGGACCGATGAAGCCAGTTGGTTTGGAATATCCAGATGACTATCAAGGCCCTCGAGATGGTGAATATAAGACGCCATACGCTGTAGTGCAGCTTCGTCAGGACAATGCAGCAGGCAGTCTTTACAACATTGTCGGCTTCCAAACCCATCTCAAATGGGGCGAACAAAAGCGGGTCTTTCAGATGATTCCTGGCCTTGAGAATGCAGAATTTGTTCGCTATGGTGTCATGCATCGAAACTCCTATATGGACTCTCCAAATCTGCTGGAACAGACTTTCCGCTCTAAGAAACAGCCAAATCTTTTCTTTGCAGGTCAAATGACTGGAGTTGAAGGGTACGTAGAGTCAGCAGCTTCAGGTCTAGTTGCTGGTATTAACGCTGCTCGACTCTTCAAGGGAGAAGAAGCACTTGTCTTTCCAGAAACAACAGCTATTGGAAGTCTGCCTCATTATGTTACTCATGCTGACAGCAAGCATTTCCAACCCATGAATGTCAATTTTGGGATTATCAAAGAATTGGAAGGTCCGCGCATTCGTGATAAAAAAGAACGTTACGAAAAAATCGCCGAGCGAGCATTGCAGGATTTACAGCCTTATTTGGATAAATAATCTATTTTCTATCATTATCTAATAAAATCATCAAAAAGTTAGGAAATCCCTAACTTTTTTTGCTTAATTTGTGATATAATAAATAAAAATTTTTGAAAATAGAAAGTTTTCTGAAAATGAATAAATCCTATTTTTACCTTGAAATGAAGACACATGAGTTGGTCGTTCCTTATACTAAACAAAAACGCCGTGTCCGCGTATTGCTTCCAAAGAACTATAGTCAGGACACAAATAAGACGTATCCGGTCGTTTATTTTCACGACGGCCAAAACGTTCTCTATAGCAAGGAGTCTTTCAGCGGCCATTCGTGGAAGGTGATTCCGACAATCAAGCGTAATCCAGACATTGAAAAAATGATTGTCGTGGCTATTGATAACGATGGTCAACGACGGATGAATGAATACGCAGCTTGGAAGTTCCAAGAGTCCAATATTCCCGGAATTCAGTTTGGCGGCAAGGGAACGGAGTATGCGGAGTTTGTCATGGAAGTCGTCAAGCCTTTTATCGACCAGCATTATCGGACTAAGTCAGATCGGCTGCATACAGCCATGATTGGGTCCTCTCTTGGGGGAAATATTAGCCAGTTTATCGGCGTTGAATACCAAGATCAGATTGGCTGTCTGGGCATCTTTTCATCAGCCATTGGCTGCATCAGGAAGCTTTTGACCGTTATATTGAGAGAAAGAAACTTCAGCCAGACCAGCGAGTTTTCATTTATGTTGGGACGGAAGAGGCTGATGATACAGACAAGACATTGATGGCTGGCAACATCAAGCAGGCCTATATTGATTCATCGCTCAGCTATTTCCGACAGTTACTTGTGTCTGGGGTAGACTTAGCCAATATCCAGATTAAAATCCAGTCTGGAGCTATTCACAATGAAATCGCTTGGGCGGAGCACTTGCCGGACTGTTTCCGTTTTATCGGCGAAAAATGGTAAGATAGTCAAACACTAAGAAAGAGGTAGAAACTATGCATGTAGAATTTTTAAGTCATTGGAGCGGCAATCTAGGCCGTGAAATGTATGTCAATCGCTATGGCCACGCTGGGCTCCCGATTATAGTCTTTGCATCATCAGGCGGCAGCCATAATGAGTATGCTGACTTCGGCATGATTGAAGCCTGCGCAGGTTTTATTGAGGCCGGTAAGGTCCAGTTTTTCACTCTTAGCAGTGTTGATAGTGAGAGCTGGTTGGCGGACTGGAAGCATCCTCACGATCGAGCAGAAATGCATCGTGCATATGAGCGTTATGTCATCGAGGAAGCTATTCCTTTCGTTAAGCATAAGACAGGCTGGTTTGACCCTATGATGACGACAGGCTGCTCCATGGGAGCTTATCATGCTGTTAATTTCTTCCTGCAGCATCCAGATGTTTTCAATAAAGTGATTGCCCTCAGTGGTGTCTATGATGCACGTTTCTTTGTCGGTGATAATTTGAGCGACGAAGTCATTTATCAAAACTCGCCAGCTGACTATATCTGGAACCAAAATGATGGCTGGTTTATTGACCGCTATCGACAGGCGGATATTATCGTTTGTACTGGCTTGGGCGACTGGGAGCAGGATGGCCTGCCTTCCTTCTACACGCTGAAAGAGGCTTTTGAGCATAAGAATATTCCAGCTTGGTTTGCTGAATGGGGCCATGATGTTTCCCACGACTGGATTTGGTGGCGTAAGCAAATGCCGTATTTCCTTAATGAACTCAATCTTTAAAGGAGGTTTCCTATGAATTATATCGTTATTTCTCCCTACTATCCGCAAAATTTTCAGCAGTTTACAGTGGAGCTGGCTAACAAAGGAATCACTGTTCTGGGAATTGGTCAGGAGCCTTATGACCAGCTAGACCAGCCTTTGAAGGATTCATTGACTGAATATTTCAGAGTAGAGAATCTTGAAAATCTTGACGAAGTTAAAGAGCGGTGGCCTTTCTTTTCTACAAGCATGGGCCTATCGATCGGATTGAGTCTCATAATGAATACTGGCTGGAACTGGACGCTGAGTTGCGTGAGCAATTCAATGTTTTTGGAGCAAAACCAAAAGATCTGAAAAAGACCAAGTTCAAATCAGAGATGAAGAAGCTCTTTAAAAAAGCAGGTGTTCCAGTCGTTCCAGGTCAGATTGTCAACACAGAAGCTGGGGCAGATTTGGCTGTTAAGAAGCTTGGTTTGCCTTTGATTGCCAAGCCTGATAATGGAGTGGGAGCAGCTGCGACCTTTAAATTGGAAACGGCAGAAGATGTCGAACGATTCAAGCAAGAATGGGATCATCAGACAGCTTATTTCTTTGAAAAGTTTGTCCAGTCTGGCGAAATCTGTACTTTTGATGGTTTGGTAGATAAGGATGGTCAGATCGTCTTTGCAACAACCTTTGACTATGCGCATACACCGCTGGATTTGATGATGTATAAGATGGATAATTCCTACTACGTTCTCAAGGATATGGATCCAAAACTCCGTACTTATGGAGAAGCGATTGTCAAAATCTTTGGCATGAAAGAGCGGTTTTTCCATATTGAGTTCTTCCGCGAAGGCGATGATTATGTAGCTATTGAGTACAATAACCGTCCAGCCGGTGGCTTTACCATTGATGTCTATAATTTCGCTCACTCAATCGATCTTTACAGAGGCTATGCAGCGATTGTAGCAGGAGAGCCTTTCCCGGCTGCCCACATGGAGCCACTGTATTGTTTGGCAACCTCGCGCCGTGCATCAACGAACTATGCTTACCCTGAGGCTGACTTGCTGGAGAAATACAGAGATAATTTCAAGGTTAAGAAAGACATGCCAGCCGCATTTGCGGAGCTGCAAGGTGACTACCTCTATATGCTGACAACACCAAGCCGCGAGCAGATGGAGCAGATGATTGCAGACTTTGCTAAACAGGCTGACTAATCAGAGGCATGCTCTGCTATTATTTTCGTATAACAGTTTCAAAATAGTAAAAACTACTCTAGCACAAAAAGTTTGTGAAATTTCTATTTTGATGTCGGAAACCAGTTTATCCAATGGATTGACTGGTTTTTCTTTGTGAAAATATAAGTGAGCAAAAAGTTTTTGACAGTGCTTACAGCTTTAGATAGAATTAATATAGAAGAATTATGCTTAGAAAGGCAAAAAAATGGCAACTTTAGATAAAGATCTTTTGTTAGAGATGTTCCGTAAGATGGAAGAAATCCGTCGTATGGACTTAAAAATTGCTCAACTTGTAAAAAAAGGAAAGGTTCCTGGAATGACTCACTTCTCAGTGGGTGAGGAAGCAGCCAATGTCGGTGCTATGCTGGCCTTAAATGAGGATGATTTACTGACTTCTAATCACCGGGGACACGGTCAAGCTATCGCTAAAGGAATCAACCTCAACGAAATGATGGCGGAAATCCTAGGGAAATACACTGGAACCTGTAAAGGAAAAGGCGGCTCTATGCACATTGCTGACCTAGATGCCGGAAACCTTGGTGCCAATGGTATTGTGGGCGGTGGCATGGGAATTGCTGTTGGAGCAGCTCTGACCCAGCAAATGCAGAAGACAGGCAAGATTGTTGTCTGCTTCTTGGTGACGGTGCTACCAACGAAGGTGTCTTCCACGAAGCAGTCAACATGGCTTCTATCTGGAATCTACCAGTAATTTTCTATTGTATCAATAACGGCTATGGTATTTCTGCTGACATCAAGAAAATGACCAATGTAGAGCACATCCATGAGCGCAGCGCAGCTTATGGCATTCCAGGTATGTTCATCGAAGATGGCAATAATGTTCTGGATGTCTATGAAGGCTTCCAAAAGGCTGTGGAGCATGTTCGCAGTGGTAAAGGACCTGTCTTGATTGAGAGCGTAACCTATCGTTGGTTGGGACACTCGTCTTCTGACCCAGGTAAATACCGTACTCGTGAAGAAGTAGAAGAATGGAAGAAGAAGGATCCAATCGAAAATCTTCGTAAATACTTGCTTGAAAACAAGATTGCAAGCGAGGAAGAGCTGGAAGCCATCCAAGTTGGAGTCAAAGAAGCAGTAGAAGCGTCTGTGAAGTTTGCAGAAGAAAGTCCATTCCCACCGCTTGAATCTGCCTTTGAAGATATTTACGCAGACTAAAGAGAGGAGAAAAAGAAAATGGAAACTAAAACTATGTCTTTTCGTGACACCATTATCCTCGCTATGTCTGAGGAAATGCGTCGCGATGAAAATGTACTCTTGATGGGAGAAGATGTAGGAGTCTTTGGTGGAGATTTCGGAACATCTGTTGGTATGCTGGAAGAGTTCGGTCCAGAGCGTGTACGTGACTGTCCGATTTCGGAAGCAGCGATTTCTGGAGCAGCAGCTGGAGCAGCTATGACAGGGCTGCGTCCAATCGTAGACATGACCTTTATGGACTTCTCTGTAATCGCCATGGATGCTATTGTTAATCAAGCCGCTAAAACACGCTATATGTTTGGCGGAAAAGGACAAGTACCAATGACTGTCCGTTGTGCAGCAGGTAATGGAGTTGGTTCTGCCGCTCAGCACTCGCAGTCTTTGGAATCTTGGTTTACCCACATTCCAGGGCTTAAGGTAGTCGCTCCAGGAACTCCGGCTGATATGAAAGGTCTTCTCAAGGCTTCTATCCGAGACAACAACCCAGTCATTATCCTGGAATACAAGTCTGAATTTAACCAAAAAGGCGAAGTGCCACTGGATTCTGAGTATGTAATCCCACTTGGCGTTGGCGAAATCAAAAAAGAAGGGACCGATGTAACAGTCGTTACCTACGGAAAAATGCTTCGCCGTGTCATGCAGGCGGCTGAAGAATTGTCAGAAGAAGGTATCTCTGTAGAAGTGGTTGACCCACGTACATTGGTGCCACTTGATAAAGATATTATCATCAATTCTGTTAAGAAAACTGGTAAGGTTGTTCTGGTCAATGATGCCCACAAAACTAGCGGTTTCATTGGTGAAATTTCAGCGATTATTTCTGAGTCCGAAGCATTTGACTATCTAGATGCTCCAATCCGCCGTTGTGCAGGTGAAGATGTGCCAATGCCTTATGCGCAAAACTTGGAAAACGCGATGATTCCGACCGTTGAAAGCATCAAAGACGCTATTCGGAAGACATATCATAAAGAATAAGGTATAATAAAGAAAAGGCTTTCTCATGAATTAGATTACATAAATTATTTTATGTAATCTAATCTTGTGTAGAGGGTTAAAGAGACTTAGAATTTTACTAATTGCAGAAAATCGTTAAAAAGTAACCTAAAAAAATTGTAAATCGATGACAAGAACGAATCGAATCTATCAAATTTGATGAGTGATTTGGTAAGACTATAATTTTGGACGTTGCTTGCAGGCTTGCGACAGGAGAGAGTCGAATCAATGATATTCGACGAACGACTTAGTAAGTCTACTAGGTTGGTCGCCGATAGCGGCAGCTGTAGCAACTTGAGATACGTTTCATATCCAAGTTACTTGTAGAGTTGAACATGGGCTAAAGTCTTTGTGAAAAAGATAAACTTTTCTAGAAACGAAAATTTCTTCGTTGAGCTTTCTATTTTCACTTTGACTTTTAACGCCTTAGTATCATGTAATTAAATTCGGACGGAGGTCTGTGAAAAAAGATAGATTCCTTGTGTTCATCGAACACAGCGTCAATCTCCTATTTTTTCATTGTCCTCTGCGTCCTTAATATCTTATAATAGAATTGGAGAGGTCATGGCTGATGATAAGCTAAGAGCGACTCCTGCAGCCAGAAAGTTAGCGGATGATTTGGGAATCAACCTCTATGATGTTTCTGGCTCAGGTGCAAACGGTCGTGTCCACAAAGAAGACGTGGAAACTTATAAAGATACAAATGTGGTGCGCATTTCACCACTGGCAAAACGAATTGCCCAAGAACACAATATTGCTTGGCAAGAGATTCAAGGAACTGGCCATCGTGGCAAGATTATGAAGAAGGATGTTCTTGCTTTCTTGCCTGAGAATGTTGAGAGCGATACAATCAAATCTCCTTCTCAAATTGAAAAAGTGGAAGAAGTGCCTGATAATGTCACTCGTTACGGTGAAATTGAGCGTATTCCAATGACGCCAATGCGGAAGGTTATCGCTCAGCGGATGGTAGAATCTTACCTGACGGCGCCAACATTCACCCTTAACTATGATGTTGATATGACAGAAATGCTGGCCTTGCGTAAAAAAGTATTAGATCCAATCATGGAAGCCACTAGCAAGAAAGTAACTGTCACTGACCTGCTTTCGCTGGCTGTTGTGAAGACACTGATGAAGCATCCGTACCTCAACTCGACCTTGACAGAGGATGGCAAGACCATTATCACACACAACTATGTCAACCTTTCAATGGCAGTCGGTATGGATAATGGCCTGATGACACCAGTTGTCTACAATGCAGAAAAAATGAGCCTATCAGAGCTTGTGGTAGCCTTTAAAGATGTAATCGGACGTACCTTGGAAGGCAAGTTAGCTCCAAGCGAGCTGCAAAATTCAACTTTCACAATCAGTAACTTAGGTATGTTTGGCGTTCAGTCCTTTGGGCCAATCATCAACCAGCCAAACTCTGCTATCTTGGGTGTAAGCTCAACAGTAGAGAAACCTGTCGTTGTTAATGGCGAAATTGTTATCCGTCCAATTATGAGTCTGGGCTTAACAATTGACCACCGTGTAGTTGATGGAATGGCTGGAGCTAAGTTTATGAAGGATTTGAAGGCTTGATTGAAGACCCAATTTCAATGTTGGTATAAGATTTTCTTTGCTAGTTTAAAAAGTAAAGAAACGAAGCACTCAGCAAGTGAAAAATTAAATTAGAAAAGGAAAGAAAAATGGCTTTAGAAGTAATTATGCCAAAAGCCGGCGTGGATATGACCGAAGGGCAAATTGTCCAATGGAATAAGAAAGTCGGCGAATTTGTCAAAGAAGGGGAAATCCTTTTGGAAATCATGACTGACAAGGTCAGCATGGAATTGGAAGCAGAAGAAGACGGCTACCTGATTGCCATTCTCAAAGGTGACGGAGAAACTGTTCCAGTAACGGAAGTCATCGGTTACTTGGGTGAAGAAGGAGAAAACATCCCAACTGCTGGCGGATCTGCACCTGCCGAAGTATCAGCTCCTGCAACAGCGGCAGTAAGTACAGATGATGATAAGAGTGATGATGCTTACGATATCGTTGTTATCGGTGGCGGACCTGCTGGTTATGTAGCAGCTATCAAAGCAGCTCAGCTGGGTGGTAAAATTGCCTTGGTTGAGAAGTCTGAACTCGGCGGAACTTGCTTGAACCGTGGCTGTATTCCTACCAAGACTTACTTGCACAATGCTGAAATCATTGAAAACCTTGGTCACGCTGCTAATCGTGGTATCATCATTGAAAATCCAAGCTTCTCAGTGGACATGGACAAGGTTCTTGAAACTAAGAACAAGGTTGTCAATACGCTTGTTGGCGGTGTTGCTGGCCTTCTCCGCAGCTATGGCGTAGATGTTCACAAGGGAATTGGTACCATTACTAAAGACAAGAATGTTCTTGTAAACGGCAGCGAGCTACTAGAAACGAAGAAGATTATCTTGGCCGGTGGTTCAAAAGTCAGCAAGATCAATGTTCCAGGTATGGAATCATCTCTTGTTATGACTAGTGATGATATTCTGGAAATGAACGAAGTGCCTGAAAATCTAGTAATTATCGGCGGTGGTGTTGTCGGTATTGAGCTTGGACAAGCCTTCATGACATTTGGCTCAAAAGTTACCATTATCGAAATGATGGACCGTATCGTACCAGCTATGGATGCGGAAGTTTCTAAAAACCTTCGCCTCATCTTGGAGCGCAAGGGCATGACAATTCTAACTGAAACCAAGTTGGAAGAAATTATCGAAGAAAACGGAAAACTTCGTATCAAGGTTGAAGGAAAAGAAGATATCCTCGCAGATAAGGCTCTGCTTTCTATCGGACGGGTGCCAGACTCTAGAAGGCATCGGTGAGGTTGAGTTCGAACTGGATCGCGGCCGTATCAAGGTCAATGAGTACATGGAAACTTCTGTTCCAGGTATTTACGCACCAGGAGATATCAATGGTACTAAGATGCTGGCTCATGCAGCCTTCCGTATGGGTGAAGTCGCTGCTGAAAATGCTCTGAAAGGTAACCACCATATTGCTAAACTCAATCTGACACCTGCAGCTATTTACACCCTGCCAGAAGTAGCAGCAGTTGGTTTGACAGAAGAGCAAGCTCGTGAGAAATATGATGTAGCGATTGGTAAGTTCAACTTTGCTGCTAATGGTCGTGCTATTGCTTCAGACGCAGCTCAAGGCTTCGTTAAAGTCATTGCTGACAAGAAGTACGGTGAAGTGCTCGGTGTCCATATCATTGGTCCTGCAGCCGCAGAATTGATCAACGAAGCATCAACCATCATCGAAATGGAAATCACCGTAGAAGAAATGCTTAAGACCATACACGGTCACCCAACCTTCTCAGAAGTTATGTACGAAGCATTTGCGGACGTACTGGGATTGGCAGTTCACTCACCTAAGAAAAAATAATTTAAAAGATAGATTAGACTGGGCATAAAACATTGTTCCAGTCTCTATCGTATAAAGAGGTAGCTTATGAAATACATTGTTAACTACTCAAATGATACAGCTTTTAATATTGCTCTGGAAGAATATGCTTTCAAACACCTCTTGGATGAGGATGAAATTTTCCTGCTGTGGATTAACAAACCTTCTATCATTGTAGGGCGTCACCAAAACACTATCGAAGAAATCAACCGCGACTACGTTCGTGAGCAGGGTATTGAGGTCGTACGTCGTATCAGCGGCGGTGGAACTGTTTATCACGATCTAAACAACCTTAACTACACCATTATCTCTAAGGAAAGTGAAGATCGTGCCTTTGACTTCAAGAGTTTCTACTCCGGTTATCAATACCTTGGCAGAGCTTGGAGTAAAGGCTGAATTCACTGGCCGGAACGACCTAGAGATTGATGGCAAGAAGTTCTGTGGCAATGCGCAGGCCTATATCAATGGCCGTATCATGCACCATGGCTGCCTGCTCTTTGATGTTGATTTGTCTGTCTTAGCCAATGCGCTTAAGGTTTCTAAAGACAAGTTTGAATCAAAAGGGGTTAAATCCGTCCGTGCACGCGTGACAAATATTGTCAACGAATTGCCAGAAAAGATTACTGTCGAAGAATTCCGTGACCTGCTTCTGGACTATATGAAGAAAGAATATCCAGAAATGACAGAATATGTCTTCTCCGAGAAAGAGCTGGAAGAAATCAAGCAAATCAGAGATAGCAAGTTTGGAACTTGGGACTGGAACTACGGTAAATCGCCTGAATACAATGTACGCCGTGGCACCAAATTTACTAGCGGTAAGGTAGAAATCTTTGCCAATGTTGTTGAATCCAAGATTCAGGATATTAAAATCTATGGAGACTTCTTTGGCATTGAAGACGTAGAAGCAGTAGAAGATGTGCTGCGTGGTGTCAAATACGAACGCGAAGATGTACTCAAAGCTCTTGAAACGATTGATATCAGCCGCTACTTTGCCGGAATCAGCAGAGAAGAGATTGCTGAAGCTATCGTCGGTTAAAATATGACATAAAGAAACCAAGCTCTCGAAGAGTTTGGTTTTTCATGTAAACAGTATATTTCAAATCAACAACATTCTTACGTTTCCTTGACCAGCTAGTTTTCTCTAGGTTTTATCTACCAGATATGATAAAATGATAGGGAACCAGAGAAAGAGGTGTCTTGATGCAGAAAGTCCCAGTAGAAAGCCTTGATCTGTTTGAGCAGTTGGATCGCACAGTTGTAGCTTTTCTGAAGAAAAAACCATCTCCTAATCCAGACAACTTTTATGTTAGCATATCTGAAGAAGATTATGAGAAAAAGAAAGAAGAATTTGAAAAATCAGGCTATCAAGCCGTGAAATTGCCCCTTGGCATAGCGTTAGATAATGTTATTCAGCAACCTTCTTTCCAAAATCTTGTCATTGGAGGACTCTACATGGTAGATATCTTCGTTCCCAAGGAAGACCTGATGCCCTTGAAGGACCTTGTAGATAGCTTTTGCATCATGTTTGCAGCAGCTAATAATCGAATAGAGAATATCAAGGCTTACGATCTGATGAAGAGTAAAACAGTTTACTTTATCGGAAAACTCTTCACAGACAATCCTCAGCCAGGTGATGAAGTTAGCTTCGAAGGATTGAATAGAGAGACAGCAGAAGGTTCCTACGAAGCAGTCAAGTGCTTCTTAACTAGAGAGAGCGCCGAAAAGTACAATGCCAAAAATCGACAAGTCACAGCAGCAAATTTAGAACATCTCAAGCATTTCTGGGGCAAACCACTGATTGTTGAACCTCATCGTAATTATTGGATTGAGTTTTTATAAAAGAAAGAGCGAAGTATCTAAACTAGATTTTCGCTCTTTTGTTGTTATTGTCTTTCTCTTAATTACATAATTAAAATTATGCAATATTATAATTTGTCCAAAGCATTCTTTTGCTCGTCATTGACAATGTGGGTGTAGAGGTCTGTTACCTGAGTGCTAGCATGCCCTAGCTGATGACTGACGAGAACTTGAGATTTGGTTGCATCGTATAAACGTGTAGCAAGTGTGTGGCGGAGTTTGTGTGGTGTCACTCGCACCTTGAAGTCCTCAGAGTACTTGGCTACCATTTTTTCGACACTAGAAGCATCGATTCGATTAGGAGTGCCACGGTATTCAGTCAAAAAGAAGGCTGTATCCGTCTTTTCGGCCTTGTATCGTTTGCTTCGAATACTCAGATAGTCTTCTAAATAGGGCTTAGCAAAAGCAGCAACATTGACAGAATCCCTTTTCCCGCCTTTTTCTGGTCACTTCAATGACCATCATTTTGAGATTGATGTCTTTTAGGTCAAGATTGACAGCTTCAGACAGACGAACACCAGAGGCTAGAAGCAAGGCAATGATAGCTAAATCTCGTTCTTTGTTCTTGTTAAAAGAAGACAGGGCGCGATTAGAGAGCTTCTTAGGGTACTCCGTATCAATATACTGGAGAAATTCTTCCGTCTCATCCCCTAAAAAGAGCTTTTGCTTAATATTCTCTGCACGAGCAGCCAGAGTTTCCTTTTTCTTCTTAGTAGCAACTTTTTTCATCACATTTCGATAGAAGTAGGGCTCACCCTGCTCGTTTTCCACTTCCTCTGTTAAATATTTGTAGAGGCTGGACAAGGCTGAAAGAGTACGGTTAATGGTTGTCTGGGAAACACCGTTTTGTGTCGTATTGGCATTGAGAAGCGGCCGCTCTCGCAGATAAAGAATGAAGGCTTCCATGTCTGTCTTGCTCATATTTTCCAAGACCGAGAGAGGGATCTCAGCAATATGCGAAGCATCCGTGATACCGGATTCCAGCACCCAATTAAAAAAGCGATCATATTCTTTGAGATATTCGTATAGGGTTGTAAAACTATAAGGCACCGCCAGCTTAGACTGGTAATATTCCAAAATGTACCAGGGCATAGTGGCTTTGAGTTTATCAATTCTTTCTAATAACAGTTCACGTCTCATCACATTTCTCCGTTTTTTCTATAACAGTAGTATAGCATATCTAGATATATTTTTCAAGAAAAATTATAGTTTTTCGGAAAAGATGATAGAGGGCCTATATAATCTGACTTTACTATTCAAACAGATTATATAAAATATAAATTAACTCATTAAAAAAATGTATTTTTATTTCGCGGAAAACTGAATTTTTAAAAACCAAAACTTACACTAAAAATGTACATTATTAAAGTATTAAAGTGAAAACTGAAATTTTTCATTTGTACTTTTTGATAGAACTGATTCGATATGTGAAAAATGAAAATCCGTTCCACTAACACTGAAAATGTAAATATTGCATCTATACTCTATAACTACAAAAAGTCTCAATATTGAGACTTCTCATTTAACTATTCTTAATACAGGACCTTTTTGTGCCAATTGATAATTATCATTAATTGAAATATCTAATGATTTTTCTAACTCATCTTTGGGTAGAGATAAGTTAGAAATCAGTTCATTTTTGTAAAATATCATTACTGATAATTAAGTCAAATACTTTTACGGTAAAGACTAGGTTTTTCAGGAGTCAATTCATCGTCCAAAGGCTCACGCTTCTTCCACTTATTAAAGCCAATTTTCTTAAACAAATATAATTTTTTGATCATCATTGATTAACTCTAACTGATAAGTTCTCATAATCATTGATTGAATAGAAACTTTCCAATATTTCTTTAACTCAATATAAAAGTCTAAATTAGTAGATAACAAAGATTTTAAAAACCATTCTCAGGTAACAATAAACAAGAAGCAAAATAGTTCGCCTGCCTCTCAATAATATTCTTTAATTCCTGAGAGGTATAGTCGTGAATACTTTCAATATCTCCATGGAGTAAAATATGACCTAATTCGTGTGCAATATTAAAACGACGACGTACAGCAGATTCTCCATTATCTGTCAGCATGATATACGGTCTATCTTCAATCCATTCTGACACTGCATCCAATTTGTCATCAGACATATTGGACTCAACAACAATAATACCATTAACTTCTGCAATCTCAGTGAGATTAGAAATTGGTATATCTTTACCTAATCCCCATAGTTCTCTTAATTCTTTAGCTTTTTCCTCAATATCGTTATCCGTAATATCGTAAATAGTTTTCGTTAAAATATCAGGTAGAGTTAATTCAGGAAAATTAACATACTGAGACAGCAAATCATAAATTTCCTTTTGAAATTCTAACCTGACAGCCTGCATATCCCTTGCTCTTTTAGTAGCCGCAGATTGACTACGAAAAAAAGTGGCCCCTTCATAAAACCTTTTAGGTTCAGAAGTAAAATAGGTGTATGGAAAATCTAGCTCAGCAACAATTGTCATTAACTTACTTGCTCCTGGATGTGTTTTCCCTAATTCATAATTAGAAATCATTTGTCTAGATATTCCTGTGCGTTCAGCCAATTCTTTTTTAGTTAATCCTCTGGCTATTCTAGCCTTTGTTAGTTTAGAGGGACTAAATATTCCTTGTTCCATTTACTTCTCTCCTAAGAAGCTTTTCTGACAGCTCCGTTAAAGTCAAATCTAGTTTCTTTTTGAGTGGTCTGCTCTTGTTCTTTCGAGGCAACAATCCGCTGGGTATTCATAATATCTACTTTCTCAATCCATTGCTCTGTATCAACATTTGGCAAACCTAACTGAACAAATTGCAGGTGATGATTCTTTCCACCGTATGTTAAGAGGAGAAACGGTGGGTTATCAGTATCATAATGCTTATTGATATCCTCTTGGGTCGTAAAGAGATCAAATTGTTTATTTTTCACACTAGCCACACTTCTGTGAAGAGCTTTTTTCGGCATTGTTTTTATACTTCTGGTTTTTACTGGAGAAATAATGGCTCCTTTTGTTTCAATCATTGTATAAGTATAGCCGTTCATTTTATTATTCACTGCCGATAACATTTGCACATCTGTTTTCATTGATGAATCTTCTAAAACTAAGCGCAACGCTACATCAACTAATGCTTGTCGGATATGCCCATAAGTCTTTCGCATTTCTGGGTGCCGCAATACAGGAGTGGTATCAATGAGTTCCCACAAAAAACGATAGGCCTCTTTAATACTGTATGCTAATTCACCAGCTAATCGTGGGTCACACTCTGCTTCTAAATGAGTTCTTAAAATTCCCATCTTTTCTCCTAACTATTAACTTTATACATGCCATGTTAATAGTTTACCTTTTTTAAAAAAAAATGTCAATACTGAAACATACTAAGAATAGTAGGGAGAAATTACGCACTGCTTTTTTGGGGCAAAGTAGAGGTGTCTTTTTAAATCAAGAGGCTTTTCCAAAATATTCATTTACTATTTAATATTTAGCATCCCCATCGATACAAACGTTGTACATTATTCTTTCTTAAAATAATGTACAAAACACAAAATAAAAGTACTTTTTCAATTTACGTATTTTATGCTTCTATCTCAATATTATCAAGGGTTTAGACCATCTTAAGTCAATTGTACATAAACTTTTAGTTTTCAAAACAGATAATAAAAACAAGACAGAATTGATGAGCTAAACTCTGGCTTGTTTTACCTAAAACTTATTCTTCTAATTCGATTTTTTGAAAATAATCCAGTTGCCATTTTTGTGTTGCCTGAGCTGTTTTTATTTAAATTTGTGCACCAGGAAGGATAAAAACCGCATAGCCATCTTTCCTTTACAATCCTTTTGTAGAAAGAATTTTTTTGCTGATAGCCACCTCTTTGGGAATTATAAATAAACCGCAATGACAGTCGTCGATAACGACAATAACCAGTTCATCACCCAAGTCTCTATCAGTATAAGGAATATTCTTGTTGTCTTGGTCTTTTTTCCAAAAGACTGTAAAGTATCCTTCTTTTTTGGGTGTTTTCTTTGCCAAACGGCATCTTTTATATTCTTGATTATCCTTTGGCTTAATTAAAATGCTTTCATAGTCTTCGTTCCATTTTTCATTTACCAGATCAAAGTCACCATAATACCTATAAAGAATGTCTGTCATTTTCATTGTTTTATTGCCTTTCTAATTTTTCACCAAAATAAAATTATGTAAAATAATTGCTAGAATAAAAATTCCCTAATCAAATCAACTACTTGCTCATTTTGCGGCAAGGAAGAATGATGGGCATCCTTGCCTACTATAACGACCTCTCTGTGTGAAGCAATCTTTCCTTTGTAAATCAAACTCCCAGCCTCTACACTGCTTTTATGGACAATTCCGTCACCATCTCGGAAAAAGATTCCTAAAATTGATAAATGCTGCAGCTTCTTAGGCAGTTTTCCTTGGTTGGCTACAAAGTCATCTAGCATTGGGACTCGATGATTGAGATTCTTCTTGTTTAGATTATAAGGACTGCCAATAGTCAGGAGCTTTTCCATCTCTAACCCAGAATGGTTTGCTAGGTATTGCTGAAGAAATACTGTATAAATTAGACCACCGTTAGAATGTCCTAACGCCTTAAAGTTGTTAAAAGAGTATTTCTCTCGCAAAACGGTCAAGGCAGCGTCAAACATGGCTGCCTGCTGCTTGATGTTTTCATAACCATCGCGATTATTTTTGAAAGCCAACTACAAAAATGGGATTTCTATCCTTTCGCTTCAAAATGCCCTCGGTAAGTTATACGACCGTCATCCCAGACTTTAATACGGATTAGACTATGATGCGGATGCTGATTTCGATTAAGCTTTTTAACCATTCGATTAAAACGATTCTCAGTCGCCGAACTACCTGGAATCATGATAATAGGATGTATTTTGACCTTGCTGGCAGGTAGATGAGAAATAGGGTGGGAAGGCAGCTTATTCAATAATTTTTGAAAAGGTTTTAGCAAGTCGATGAATTAATTGAGTCAAAAAGGATTCATTCTAGTCTCCGTATCTGAATCTGATAGTTTCCCAAAAAAACAAGTCACATAAAACTTAGTTATGCGACTTGTTTTTGTTATTAC
>BNJS01001662.1_pt1 | contig 135937 bp, 234 predicted proteins | sample 8540461 | NCBI WGS metagenome assembly BNJS01 (sample SAMD00202454, study PRJDB9452) | human saliva metagenome | isolation source: human saliva | place: Japan
ATTGAATGGAGGTGGAAATAAATTTTTAGTGGAAAAGTTCATTCTATAGACAAATCGTATATCACATGTATAGAAATTTTAATCCAAAAATGGAATGTTGATAAAACTTATTTATTAAAATTTTTAATAGTGGATAGAGGCTTTTTAATCAAACAGTTGAAATTAATAGAAGAAATTTTACAAAAAGAAATTTCAAAAATACAAATTATATTTATAGAAATCACGATTCAATTTAAAAAGAAAAATAATAATCAACTACATTGAATTATTGAAGAAAGAAAGTCATCAAATCGATACCAAGATATTCAAAATATTGCTATACAACATACACTATTAGCAAAATATTTTTCAAAAGAAATGAATAGTAATCATTTCAACATAAAACACTCAAAAGCAAAAGTTTTAATTGAAACGAATATAGAAGTAGGTAGTGAAAATGTACATTAATAGAGTTCCAAATTTTGGGTACATGAAAATAGTCAAAAGTACAGATGGTTTCATCATCAATTACAAATATTTCAAAGGAAAAATGAATCCAGGAAAATCAACTTTACATTCTTTTATTCAACATGTCTTATTTGGTTTTCAAAAGAAAGTTTCTGAGTAAATACTCTGAACCTCAAAATGAGGATTATGGGAGGACAGATTTGGTTAGATGAAACATGGAAGGTCCCTTTTCCTTGAAAGATATATTAAAATGGTGGCAATGTTTTAAATGTGAAACGACTTCAGGAAGGATTTATCCGAGATAAGATGGCAGCAATTGCTTTTCAAAATTGATGAAAAACAATATGCAAGTTTTGGATTTAATAAAACAATTAGATAAGTTTCTAATTTTCTTCAATGGAGGAAATGGGTCAATTTCTCTATAGTATTAGCTTAACTGGTAGTGAAGAATGGATGAAACTATCAACAAGATTGCAAGAAACAAGCAGACTCAATCTTTACTCCTAAAGCTGTTAAAAAATCATTAACCAACAATACAACAATTGATTTACAAATGATTAAAATAGAAGAATTAGCAAAAAATAATGATTTATATGAAGAAACAATTCAAAAATATGAAAATAAAAAAATAACAAAATACCGAATTGATAAAAAAATCAGGAAGAAGAAAACTTCAATTATTACACTCATTGAAAAGCCATAAAGATGGAAATAATTAAGAACAAAATTCAAATTCACCAGAAAAAAATGGAATCCAGAGGAAACAGAATTAGAACAAATCAATTAGATCACAAATGGAACGAACAACAAATCCATGAATTACAACAGAGTATCACTTAAGGAAACAAAACATCAAAGTGAACAATAACTAAAAGAAAATCCAAGATAGTCAAGTTACTAAATCTTCTTTAATGGAAGATGAAATAGAATAAAAACTTTGCTAGAAAAACTTAAAAATAGAATTGAAGAATTAAAACAAACATTCAAAAGAAGAAGAAATAAACAAATTCATCATGAAAACATTCCAACACAAATACCCAAATAAAATTGAAAGAAAAGAAAAGATGCATCACAAAAAACTTTAATTAAAAGAGTAGAATACAAACAAATGAACCGACTAAAACAGGAAAAAGAACAAATCAACAATCATTCTACAAAAAAATCCCACAAAAACTAAGTTTAATACAGGACCTTCTGATTAGTGGCTAGTAATGACACTTTATATCTCATACTACTATCAAATCCATTATTAAGCTATTCGAGTAATCATCGACTCATGATTGCAATTTTATCTATGAAAGAATTTAATCTATTCAAAACAAGAAATTATTCAAGAAATTAGAAAAACTAAGAAACAGAGCGGTATAAGCTACAAATAAAAAATCCACCAAAACTGGAAAACTATAAGAATTATCATTGGAAAAAAAACATGGATATGTTGATTCAAATATTACAGTTGAACAACTTTGCCAGAGATGTTTTAAAATCTCTTCGATATTTTATTGAACAAAGACAAATAAAAGAAGGAATACTTCAAAAATTGAAAAGAATTAACTCAATTACAGATGACCTGGCAGTAGAGGTTTTTGAAGTAAAGAAAGAGCTATTCAAATGCAAATTGAATTAGAATGGAAACTGTTGAAAGAAAATGATTCGAAGTTCAAAATTCTTATCAGAAAGAAATTCTTCAAATGAATGAAGGTTAAAATTACAGGAAACAAATTCAACAACTATATAGTGATAAACAATTATTAGAAACTCAAAAGATGTCGATATTTAAGAAAGCTAATGTTCAAAAATGCTGAAGAATTTTATCAAAAAGATGAAGCATATAGAAGAATCGTTTACTAATTCCGAGAATATACTCAGATAAAGCAACAATTGCAGAATTATTTAGAAGCATTAGAAGCAATTAAAAAGTAAAGAAGAACTAGAACATCGAGAGTTCACATCACTCGTTATTAAAACTTTTCGAAACAAATCAGTCGTTAATAGAAGAACAAGCACAAAACTACAACAGATTCAACAACTAGCAACAAGATGGAACATATCATGAACAATTGATTCAATTTGAATTATGAAGGCGAAAGTGAAGAACAATTAGTAGAATAGGGCAAGTAATTTATATGCTTCAAAATGGATTTTAGAAAAGTTTACAAAAACAGTTACCTTCTCAAACAAATGAAGTGATAAAGGTAGCGGGTCATTATTTTAATCGATTAACCCAGGGGAGATATCAAGGATACAAATGAAAAACATGAAAATAGTTGTGAAAAAGAATGATGAAAACTGGGTTATTTGCTAGTGAATTGTCTAGAGGTACATTAGTCGATTATTAGTCAGTATTCGTTTTAGCATTTATTGAAAAATCTTTCTTCATAGTATTACCTATATTAATCGATGATGGTTTTGTTAATTTTGATAGTGAACGTAAACAGATTATGTTACAATTAATTAAAAGAGCTTTCAAGTAAAGTACAAGTAATCTATTTTTCATTAGATGATGAACCTTTACACGATTGTTAGAAACACCTGCTAGCCTCATTAGGCTACTACAGATGAAAAGAGAGAATTAATGGTATTATATGATTATTCAGTAGATGAAGCATTAGAAATTATTTTTATTAATTAAAACAGCTGATGTGGAGATTAGCATGAAACCTGACTTTTTACATTTCCAAGATAAGTCAGGACAAAATGGATGGGAAATATTGGTCACAAACACCTAGAAGAAATTAGTGAACTTTTCATCAGGAAGTATTGTTCATTTAGTTGGAAAAAGAAATTTTTAATGGAATGCCTCAAATATAACTGGATTACGTCTTTCTAGACCAGAAATGGAGTGAACCAAAATGAAGTTTCAGATTTCTTGAACATGCTCCAAATGAAAAGGGAAGAGATGGAAGAAGAGTTTAAATTCTATTCTTTTTGAAATTATTAATCCAACAATGCGAAGAATTGTGCATAAATGGAAAGTATCAACACGATTTCTTTGAATATCCTGCTAAACGTCACCCATCATGCGTTTGCAGGAGGATTTAGTTATCATACTTTATCGATGTTGCGTTTAGCAAAAGCAATCTGCAGAACAATATCCGAAGTGAATCGTTCATTATTATCGGTTCTATTACATGATATTGGTAAGATTATTGAATTATCAGGAGCAATTGGAACAGAATACACTTAAAGGAAAATTAATAGGTCATATTGTGTTAATGGATGAAGAAATTACAAAGCCTGTGAAGAATTAGATATTGATCAAAGCCATGAAGATGTTGTCTTATTAAAACATTTTAGTATTAGACACCATGGTAAATTAGAATATGGTTCCAGTTCGTCCATTATTATTAGAGGCAAGATTTTTACATCATGTTGACTTAATGGATGCAAGTGTCACAATAGATTACATCAGCTTTACAAAAGACAGAACCAGGACAGTTTAGTACGAACGAATTTTTGGATTAGACAATCAGACATTTTATAAACCACGTACTGTGAGTAGATAAAAAGTCTGTTTTTCAGACTTACTATTTTTAAAACAAAACCATTTTACAAAAGATATAAAAGAGGTATATATTATAACTGTAATTAAAAATATTACATTTAAAGAAAGGTGATTCATATATCAAACGTATATTATTATCGGGTTTGGTAAAAGCAGGTGAAAACAATTTGCTTACTTAGGAACACAAGGAGAAGAAACAGTCTTAATTGAAAAATCTCCCGCAATGTACGTGGTACATGTATTAATGTTGGATGTATCCCAACTATTGCAACTGCAGCAGCTCATATAGCCAAGAGAGATGAGCAAGTTATTATATCAATTCAGAGAGAGACTTTAGTGCAGCATTAAAATCAAAGCGGATTATCAAAAAGTTAATTCAGCTCCTAATATAACAATTGTAGATGGATTTGGACGTTTTGTAGATGAACATACAGTTGCCTGTAGATACAGCTAATGGAGTAGAAGAATATGTAGCAGAAAAGAATCTTTATTAATACAGGTGGTACCATTCATCCCGCAATTGAAAGATTAAAAGTTGGGAGGACAATTCCTTCGATGAAACAATTATGGATTTAGAAGAATTCCCAGAATCAGTTGTTATTGTTGGTAGTGGAGTTATTGGATTAGAATTTGCACAACATATGCACAATTTGGATCGAAAAGTAACAGTAGTAGATATGTTGATGCATTTATTCCTCGTAGAAGATGATGATATTTCTGCTGCAGTTAAAGAACGTTTTAGAAAGAAATGGGCGTTACTTTTGAATTAAGATTTCTGTTAAAAAGTTGAAAACAGAAGGTAACAGAGCAACTGTTTACTATGCTAAAATGATGAAGAAAAGTACTTGAGCAGATGCTGTTTTAGTAGCAACTGGTAGAAAAGACCAAATATCCAGGATTGAGACTTAGAAAAAGCAGGGTGTTTGAATCTAGACGTGGTGCTATTAAACAGTGGAAAGATTTTTACAAACAAAATAAACCACATATCTTCGCATTAGAGCGATGTAAATGAGTGGACCTCAATTTACATTTATTTCATTAGATGATTTCAAATTGTGAAAAACTTCTTGGCAGAAACAAAGAATATTCAACTAAAAAGAACGTTCATTAATTCCAACTTCAACATTTATTAGCCCTACATTATCAAGTGTTGGTTTAAATGAGCAGCACAAGCAGCAGGAATTCTATAAAAAGTTGCTAAATTACCAATGGCTGCTGTTCTAAAAGCAAAAATTTTAGGAAACTAAGTTGGATTCTATAAAGTTTTAGTACATGAACAAACAAATGAAATTGTTGGTGCAACATTATTTGCGGAAGAATCTCATGAAGTAATTAATATCATTGCAACTGCTATATAAAGCAAAATTACCTTACGAAGCTACGTGACAAATCTTCACTCACCCAACAATGGCAGAAGCATTAAATGATGTATTTGGATTAATTAAATAGAGGAATCGAAATGGGAAACGACTTTATAGTGTAATCATCCATTGTTTAACCCTATTTATCTGTACATCATGATAGAAGATTTTCAAGCCAACAATTAGCACATAATGCATGTAGCAATCCAGTTATTGTTAGAAAAGTGTGAGTTTAGTTTCTTCTAAAGGATATGTAGATGTTGTTAATGGAGCTAATGGAGGATATAAGATTCAAGTAGTCCAAAAGATATTTCATTAGGAGATTTTATTTATTCTAGTTGGAGAGATAAACGATTACAATATCAATCTTCTCTGGATGAAGTTGCCTTGTAGCTAATCACATTTGTAGCGTGTTTTTCTGATTTGTAGAAGAACAAATTCGAAACCAAATAGATTTTTATCAAAAACAAGTATACTTGATATTGTAAAGAGATTACAAAAGTCAGAGAAAGTGAAGTATAGGATTTTTATGCTGAGATAGATTGAGTGAGGATTTGTAGAGAAGAAAATGCATTTAGACATTATAATGCAGCAGGTGAAGTAGATGCTGAAAATTACATTTTTCAGAGTTGAAAAAGATGTATTGATTGTCAGATATACACATGAGATCAACTTATAGAGGGCAAGGAATTGGAAAATACTAGTCGATAAATTATCGGATTATGCTGAGGAGAAAATCAGATCCATCAACATGTTCATATGTCGTTAATTTATTTATATGACGAAGATATAGTGATGTGAAAATATAGTTAAAAATTCATAAAAGTATCACATTCACAAAAATTCATATTTTACCTTTATGATACATCCATACCCAATAAAACACCTAAGGTTTTACTTCTCCCAAAATAAAAATGAACTCCCAACATGTTAGTAAACCCTCTAACCTTTTCCGTTGTTAGAAATAGCAACGGGTTTTTGATATTAAAATCGTTATAGAATGATTAATTTTAATCATAAGTATGGAAGTTTGGAAAAGAAATAGTATAGTTAAATATTATAGAGGATAAAGGAGAATTTGCGACAAATCATTATTATACAAAATCCAGATAGTAAAAGTCAGAAAACATTGGTCCTATCGCTTAAAATACTCTTTCTTTTACGGGAGTGATAATGGAGTATTCAAAACACACTGTTGATTTTGGTAGTGAATTATTAATAGAGTCTTATGATGTTCCTGAACAGTTTTCAAAAAGCAAGTTTATTGGATATTGGCTGTAGTTATGGTACTATGGGACTTGCTTGCAGGAAAGCATACCCTGAACTATCCGTTGAAATGATTGATGTCAATGAACGAGCAATATTATTACACAGGAGAATGCTCAGGAAAAATGAGATTCATAATGTAGATATACTAGAAAGTAATTTGTATGATGCTGTAAAAGAAATCTGAATATGAAATTATCATTAGTAATCCACCAATTCGTGCTGGAAAAACAGTAGTTCATACCATTTTGAGAAAAAGCTTTATGATTATTTTAGCTGATAATGGACAATTAGTCATTATTATTCAAAAGAAACAAGGCGCTCCAAGTGCTCAAAGAAAATGGAAGAAGTATTCAGAAATTGTGAAAGAATTCAGTGGGATAAAAAGTATTGGATTTTAGTAAGTACAAAAGTTTAAAAGGAGAATATTATGACGATAGTAAGAAAAGATTTTAAATTGGAGATTGTGGGTTGCGGACTATTATTTATAATCGCTGGATTTATTATTTGCTGCTGGTCCGATTCGTACTATATGTTGGCAGCAATTTCAGGCAGAACATGCTGTTCAGTTAAGTAAAAGTAACTGCAGCTGAAGTAAAGAAAATGAAACTCAAGAAGCAGAGTTTGATTTTTCAACAGTAGAAGCTTTAGATCTACAAGCGGTTGTAAAAGCTAAAATGGATACTTCTAAATTTTAACTTTAGGAGCAATTGCAGTACCAAGTGTCAAAATTAAATTTACCGATTTATAAAGGAATTTCTAATCCTGTATTATTAGCTGGAGCAGGAACTTCAAAACCAACTCATGGGTGAAGGAAAATTATGCGTTGGCGAGTCACCACTGTCAGATGAACGTTTATTATTCTCTCCATTAAGTAAATTAAAGTTGGAGATAAAATTTATTTAACAGATATGGAATATGTTTATGAATATGAAACTACAAGTATTGATTTAGTGGGAAAGCTTATCAAGTTGAAGTTATTTCTATGATGTTCCAGGAAAAACTGAAATTACTTTAATTACATGTGATGATTTACAAGCTTCTCATCGTTACAGCTTTAGGAAAATTCGTTTCAAAAACACCAGTAGTGATGTTACTGAAGATGTAAAACAAGCTTTCAATATTGACTTTGCTAACATTATAAAGAAGGTGGATTTGTTGGCGACTATTAAGGATATCACTAGAAAAGGCAGGAGTTACGAAAGTACTGTTTCGAGATTTTAAATGGTGGATCGATTAGTCTAGAAACAGCACATTGAAAAAGTAATAAAAGAAAGAAATTATATCCCTAGTCCATTTGCTCGTAGTTTAAAAAGCAAGTTAAGTTCGATTATTGGTGTTATTGTCCCAAGAGTTGATTCTGCAGCAACAGCTCAGACTTTAATCGGTATTGAGGAAATTACTGAAACATTAAACTACTTCTATCAGAATAATGCTAGACAAGATAACCAAAGAGAAATCCAAGCAATTGAAGGATTTGCAAGAAATAAAGTTGCTGGAATTATATTGAGTTGCTACTGAAATAACACCTGAACATATTAAAAACGATTAAAAATTGTCAGTTCCTGTCGTAATCGTTGGTCAAGAACATCCTGAAATTTATAGTGTCATTCATGATGATTTCACCAAGCAGGCTTTGAGATTGGTCGAAAATCTTGCTGAACTTGGTTATCATGAATTAACGTATGTGGGTGCTTTCAAAACGAGATAATGCTGTTGGAGTTGTTCGAAAAGAAGGAATTTTCAGGGCAAAAAGTCCATCAATTTGAGAGGAATGGAACAGTTGGAAGGAGATTTCTCCACTCAAAAGCATTAAAATAGGGATGGAGTTGTTTAGATGAAACTCATCCTTTAGTTATTGCTGCAACTGATAATCTTGCTGTTGCTTTGATGAAGGCAGCACAACAGTGTGGAAGAAAATCCCTGGAAGAAGTCGCGATTGCAGGGTTTTGGTGGATATGAGATTGGTCAATTTATAGATCCTACATTAACAACTGTCGAATATCAGTTTAAAGAAGCTGGAAGAGTTTCAATGAAAAGTTCTAGAAAAATTAATCCATAACATTCCATGAGATGAAAACAATGATACCTATTCATATAAAATTAGGAGACAGTACAGAAAGCTGAAAATTAGGAAATTCTAATTTCTAGCTTTTATCTGAGTTCAACATGGATGTCGACAAAGTTGATTGTCAAACTGGTCTTCTAATTCTAATTCAAGTTCTTCCAGTTATTTCATGGCTTCTCCATGCGTTAAAGTTGGATTCCATACAAACCGTTAAATCCAAATAAATATTTGAACCATACCGTCTTGCTTTTTATTTCTTCTATGGCTTTTTATTTCTGTGAGCGAGAACTAGTCGGTTTATAAGCTTTCATTTCTTCTGGTTCAAAATCCATCTATTAATTAGGCTACTTTCTTTCATATCAAATGCTGTTTTTAAAATCATCATGCCAACTATTATTGCCATTACTCCATCTAACCAAGAAAACTCAATTTTGCTGCTAAAATAGCAATGGAAGTCGAAAGACTTGTTAATGCATCACTACTTTATCTTTAGCAGCAGCTTTTAATCCTAGCGAATGAATTTTTATCGCAAAGGGAATGGTTATAATGATAGACTCCAAACATTAATAATGCAGAAATTCACCAATAATAGCAGTAATAAGGGATGGCTGTTCTTCGATGGGAGATTTGAAGTGACCCCCATGCATCTCGTATGACCTCTAATCCAATAATACACATTAGAAATGAAGTCATTAAAACTACCAAAGAGTTTCAAATTTCCAATGCCCATACAGGTGATTTTATCGGCAGGTTTTTGAGAAATTTTTAATCCAATGAATACAAGAATAGAAGATAGACATCCGTAAAGTTATTTAATCCATCGGCAAAGAGTGCTTGAGAGAAAAATAATTTTCCAACTATTAATTTACTAGATGAAAGTAAGATATAAGTGATAATACTAGAATAGCTCCTCTTTTCTGCCTGTTTTAATCGTTGAGTAGCATTCATGTGATTTCCTCCATTCCGTAAAAGTTATTATAAAATTATAACAAAAGAGTGAAAATAAAAAGAAAATGCTATGGAAGATAGTTTTATATGAAAATATGGATTAAAAATGATATAAGAAATCCTTTGTTTTGACTATCTCTATTGGCATTCTTGCATAATAAAAACAATTGAAACGAGAAGAGAGTGAAGTAAATGGCAACAGCATTAATTGTATATGCTAGTTTAACAGGGAACACAGAAGAAATTGCGTAGATATTTTAGCAGAATCATTAGAAGAACAAGGAGTGAAGTAGATATTAAAAGAATGTACTTCCGCTACAGCAGATGAATTTCATGACTATGATATTTGTGTAGTCGCACATATTTTATGGTACAGATGGTGATTTACTCAGATGAAATCGTTGATTTTATGAAGAATTAGAGAAGATTTAAGTGGAAAAATCTATGGAGCATTAGGTTCTGGAGATACATTCTATGATAAATTCTGTCAATCAGTATTAGATTTTTGATGAACAATTTGCATAAAACAGGTAACAAAAAGGCAGAAAATGTATTAGTTGATTTAAATGCGGAAGAAGAAGATGGAAAAATATTGGAAAGCTTTTATGAAAAGTTTAGTAGAAAAATTAGGATAGAAGAGAGGTAACAGTTTGGAAAAAGAACTGTTACTTTTATTTATGGAGAAAAGATGTATCAAACAATTGAAGGGATTGCGGAATATTTAAAGTAGATATTGCGTATGTATTATATTTAATTCGTGAAAAACAAATTTCTACAGATTACAGTCGATGATGCAGTCCTCATTAATCGATCTCAATTTGACTTTTTATAAAGCAACGGCAAAAATGATTGAAAGGAATATCAAAAATACTTAGATGAACCGATTCCGGAAGATATTGATATGAGGATGAGGGATTAAAAGAGTGTTGTATGAAAGGGAAAAAGTTTCGAACTATGAATTGTTTTTGATTTAGTGTTTATTCTTGCGACAAGTGGGGTTGTTGGGATTTTTACATTTCCACTCCAGAGCATATCGTAAGTTTTGAAAAGGATTTTAAGTTTTGTCGTTTCTACTTTATCTATTTGGTATGTTTGTCTATTTGAAAAACTCCAAGACGGTTTCACCGTCTTGGAGTTTTCTCCACATTTAGTGGAACGAGATGCAATTAATTACGATTTTTAACAGTGGGAGAACTGGTTATTGCTATTATTAAAAACGTATCCATTGTCAGAGCATTTCCTTTTGTCAATTTCTTACATTTGTAATGGTTGAATTTTTATTCGTTTCTTATGTTTATCAAACGGCTATTCTGAATGAATCATCATCAAGAAGTTGCAGTAGCATCGTTAGTGTATTTACATATTGCTATTTTAAATTTACTATCAACATTATAACGGCTGGAGTTGAGATGTGATTATGAGGGGCAGTTATTAAATATAGGAGTCTCAATGATTCTAATTGGAATTATGGTTTTTGTATTTATGTTTATATGGAACAACGCGGTATAACAAAGATGAAGTACATTAACGAAGGGAATTATAAAAGTCTATATACTGGTATATTTGATTTGTACAACACTCTGCAATTATCTTTAACAGAAATACAGAAATTTTTATTTAGCATTGGCGATACAATCTGTTTTAATGGTTTTATATTTCTGTAGATTATAGAGAGAAGAAGACTAAAAAGATGTATCAGACAATTGAATGGATTGTGTAAGTGCTATATTTAATTCAGCAAAAGAAAAATTTCTACGATTACAGTGGATGATGAAGTCCTCATTGAGTGACCCCAAAAAGTCTAACTTTTTGGGGTCACTTGCTAAATTATACTTTTTCTTAAACATTTGACTACAAGTAGGTATTTATTGTAAAGTAATTTTCATCAAAAATTTCATAGAGTAGCTCCCTAGAATCATGGAAAAGTAGTAAAAATAGTTGTTACTCCTAGTTGATTAAAAAATCCCTGATTTCCTCATCTTTTTATAAAATAATATATAATTTTCCCTCTCTTCTAGTGCCCAAGATGTTTTGATTGGCTAGTTTACGAAGATGGTGGGAAGTAGATGCTATACTGAGATTTAGTAAACAGGCTATATCACAGACACAGAGTTCTTCAACAGCAAGGAGATAAAATATGATATTTATCTGTTTATTATCGGTAAATTTTTGTTAAAAATGCGAAGTGATTTTTGGACTTTTTCCTTTTCAAGGTAGTTCATTGCGGTTGTAATATTTTTGTTGATTTATAACATTCACTTGCAGATACTATCTTTTTCATAATATTTTCTCCTAGCTTAACATAGTCCATAGCATATCAAAACTGTTATTTTTCAATCAGGATATATCCCCAATCCTAAATAAACAACGGCAATAAACCATCTGCTATATTTTTCCAAAGTTTCTCCAACAGATGGGACTTGTGCAATTTTGGGCAGAAAAACCAAGAGATAAATCATGATTAGAAAGGTAAGTATAGCTACTATCAAATTTTGCTAAATTTAAGGTGAAAGTAAAAATATGGGACAAAGACACCAATATTGTCAGCACCACAACTTGCAAAAGTAATCATAGCGACTAGAAATATCAGGTTTTTATTATCTTTGCGCAAACCTTCTTTGGCAATAGCTTCTCCATCAGAATCTCCTAAAAGCAAAACTTTGAGACCTAGGAAAATTGGAATCAAACCAAGCAAACCTAAAATCTCTTTTGCTAGGAATATAATTTAAGACAAATGCAAAAAGCAAACTTAGCAATATTAGACTAACAGAGCCTAGAAATTGTCCTAAATAGATGTTAATGATGTCTTTTCTGCTTTTTCTTTTGGCAAAAAATAACATTAGGATAATAAGTAAGTCTACGGCTGTCCCAGAATACAGGATTATTGAAGTAATAACATTTTGGATCATAAAACACCTCATTCAAATATATTTTTGAATGTATTGTAATATTAAACTTTGTAGATATCAACTTTCAACTCCCACCCAAGATATAGATAAGAAGTTGGTGTACCAAACATTAAAAGCCCTGCTATCGAAATGATAGCAGGGCTTAACTTCAATATCCAAATGATATATTTATCTAAAAAGATAGAGTAAATCAATTATTTTTAAGTAAGCAGCAGCTTGTGCTCCAGCTTGACGTCCAAAGATGATGATGTCAGCTACAGCGTTACCACCGATACAGTTAGCACCGTGAACTCCACCAGTTACTTCACCAGCAGCATATAATCCATTGATAACTGAACCGTCTTCTTTTAATACTTGAGCGTTTGTATTAATTTTCAAACCACCCATTGTATGGTGAATACCAGGTGCGATTTTGATTGCGTGGAATGGAGCAGTTGTTAAGTCGTGATCCATAGCAGTTGAACGACCAAATTCGCTATCTTTTTTTATCAGCAACAGCTTTGTTCCAAGCTTCTAAAGTTGCTTTTTAAGTTTTCAGCAGGTACACCAATTTCTTTTTGCTAAACCTTCTACTGTATCAGCAGTTTTTACTAAACCACGTTTTTCATAGAATTTAACAGCTTTAGCGCGATCAGTTAATGCATTATCTAAAATTAAGTATGCATATTTTTCTGGTAAACCGATAATTGCTTGAGATACTTTATCACGAGTTTCCATTTCATTGAAGAAACGTTTACCGTCTTGGTTAACAAGGATTGCACCTTCACCACGAACTGATTCAGAAATTAATGTAGAAGTTGATTGTTCAACAGTAGGGTGAATTTGATTTCTCCCATATCTACAGTTGCAGCGCTCGATTTCTTTCGCTAATACAATCGTCACCAGTTGAACCTTTTTTGGTTTCGTTGTTACAAAATCCGTTTAATTCAGGTTTGTACTCAGTAACCATTTCCATATTTGCACCGAAACCACCAGTTGTTAAAACAACAGCGTTTGAAGCAATTGTTTTTTTCTTTTCCATCGATAGAAACGTTGACACTAGTAACTTTACCATCTTTTCGTTCACTTTGTTTACAACAGCATTTACGAAAATTGGGATTTCACGTTCTGAAGCATTACGTAATAATCCAGCTACTAAGTATTCCCCTACAGCTGAACCATCAGCAGGACGGTGAGTACGTTTTTCGCTCATACCACCAGTAGTTGTTAAGTTACTTAATGTAATTCCCATAGAATCTAACCAATCAATCGCTGAAGCAGAGTTGTCTACTAAATAGTGTAATAATTCAGGATTGTTTGTTCCATGTCCACCTTTTTAAAGATTCTTCGTAGAATTTATCGTTTGAATCTTTAATACCTTCAGCTTCTTGGAATTTAGTTTGAGATGCATTCATCCCTGCAGAAGATTTAGTTGTATTTCCTCCTGCTGTTGCCATTTTTTCTAAGATAACTGGGTTTTTACCAGCTTCTTTAGCTTGGATAGCAGCTGATAAACCAGCACCACCAGAACCAACGATTACAACATCATAGCTATCTTTTAATGTTGAAGGATCTGCATATTTTTGAGCAGATGCACTAGCAACAGCTTCTGTTTTAGTTGTCTCCTTTGTTGTTTTTGTAGTACTACTATTTCCGCAAGCAGATAATAATAGAACTGAGGCGAAAGCTAAACTAGCCATAAGACTTTTTTCATCTCTATTCTCCCTTTTTGTGAAAAAAATTTTTGCCTTAAATATCCTACCATAATTTTCATAAACTACAATATTTTTGACAAAATTGTTACAGAATTGGGGATAAAGAAAATATAAAAAGTTGTTGACAATTGATTTGAAACCGAGTGCATAATAACGACATCAAGCGAAAAAGGAGTTAGGAACATGAACCAAGTATTAGTATTACAATTAAATACCTCGTTGGCAAAGCCACTAGATACAGGTTGTTCTTAACGTACATTTTGTACATATAGATACAACCTTCATTGACGTGAAATTGTATCTATGTGGAAATTTAAACATGAATGAACTCGACCACGTAGATTCTCATAAAAATGAACCTACGTGGTCTTTTGTATTAAGAGACCAGAAATGGTCTCTTTTTTTCTTTATCGAGTTCATTCGAAAAAGATTTATTTATATCGGAGGAATTTATTATGATAAAGGCATTTTTAGGATTTTCACTAGTATTATTTAGTAGTATTATTAGGGATCATTGATTTACAATACTGTTCAAAAATCATCACAAAAACAACGAATACACAACAAGTAGCACAAACAACAACTCAAGATAAAAAAGTGAAATTAGGCGTATTACAATTATTAAGCCACCCAGCTTTAGATGCAATCTATCAAGGGATTCAAGATGAATTAGCTAAAGAAGGTTATGAAGCTGGTAAAAACTTTAGAAATTGATTTCCAAAATGCACAAGGGGACCAAAGTAACTTAGCATCAATGAGTGAAAAATTAGTTTCTAATAAAAATGATGTTATTGTTGGGATTACAACACCTGCAACATTATCTTTAGCAGAATGTAACTAAAAGATATTCCAATCGTAATGGGTGGGATTACTTATCCAGTAGAAGCAGGATTAATTAAAGATGAGAAAAACCAGGAAACAATATTACAGGGGTTAGTGACCGTACACCAATTAAACAACAATTAGAAATTATGAAACAAGTGGTTCCAACATTAAAAACAGTTGGTATTTTTATATACATCAAGTGAAGATAACTCAGTAAAAACAAGCTAAACAAGCAGAAGAAGATGCTAAAAGCTTTTAGGATTTAGAAGTAAAAGTAGCAACAATTGCAAATACAAATGATATTCAACAAGTAACAGAAAGTTTAGCAAGCTCAAGTAGAAGCAATCTTTGTTCCAATCGACAATACAATTGCAAGCGCAATGGCAACAGTTGTAAAAGCAACAGATGCTAAAAAAATTCCAGTATTCCCATCAGCAGATACAATGGTTGCTGACGGTGGAGTATTAGGTTTAGGGGTTGACCAATACCAAATTGGTGTGGAAACAGCTAAAATGGTAGTAGAAGTATTAAAAAGGTGCTAAACCAGCTGATACACCAATTAAATTAGCAAATGAAGGTGTCATCTACTTAAATGAAGAAAAAGCGAAAGAATTAGGAATTACAATTCCAGCAGATATTGCTCAAAAAGCACAAAAAGTTACTGCTAAAAAATAATTAAAACAAATGTCTAGAGAGTTAAACATTATTGTTGAGGGAGAGGATAGAAAGTTCTCTTCCCTCAATGATTTATAAAATAAATGACATATAATGATAGCTAATACTGTTTAGATAAGGTATAGTTATCTAAAGGTTTTTGATACTATAGATTTGACAGAAAAGGAAGGGAAAATATGGATTTAGTTATTTCAGCGATTTCTCAAGGGATACTTTGGGGATTTTATCATTAGGTTTATTTATTAGTTTTAGAATTTTAAATATTGCAGATATGACAACAGAAGGAGCTTCCCATTAGGAGCAGCAACTTGTGTCATGTGTATTCAACATGGTGTACATCCCTCTTTTGCGACATTTATTGCGATGTTTGTAGAGCCTCTAGCAGGATATGTTACAGGATTTTTAATTACTGTATGTAAATTACCTAGCTTATTAGCCGGAATTTTAACAATGACAGGTCTTATTATCTGTGAATTTAAGAATTATGGGTCGTCCCAAATTTATCCTTATTAAATTATAAAACGATTTTTAGTTTTTTTAGAGGGAATGGAATTACCGAAAGTATTTTGATATTATTTTAATTGGAATTGTATTTGTTGGAATTCTAATCGTAGCGATGTATGTCTTTTTTTCGCAACTGAAATTGGTCAAGCATTAATCGCTACAGGGATAATGAAAAATGGCTATTTCTACTTGGAATTAACACGAATCAAAATGACAGTATTTGGCTTTAATGTTATCCAATGCGTTAATTGCAATGGCTGGAGCTGTTTTAGCCCAAAATAATGGTTATGCAGATGTTAACTCTGGTTTAGGAACAATTGTTATTGCCTAGCAGCGATTATTATTGAGAAGTGATATTTTGCAGATGAATCATTTGTCGGAAGATTAGTATGTATTATTTTTTTGGTTCGATTATTTATCGTTTATTACAAGCATCTATTTTTACGATTAAATATTTTTGATCCAAATGATTTCAAATTATTATCTGCAGCATTAATCGCCATTCTGCTTAACGATTCCGCAAATTAAACAAGCGATTTATAAAATTAGTCATCGTAAAAAGTGTACAATAGGAGGTAGAAGATGGATATTAGAATTGAAAATGTTCATAAAACATTTTACCCAAATACAAATAGAAGTCATGATGCATTAATCGATATTAACTTTAACAATTCATAAAGGGATTTTATTACAATTGTTGGGGGAAATGGTGCAGGAAAATCAACCTTTTTAAATGCCATTTCAGGAAGTTTTCCATTAGATAAAGGACATATTTACATGGGAGAAGCAGCAGTTGAACAAACAGCTGAATACGAAAGAGCAAAATATATTAGTCGTGTTTATCAAAAATCCTTTACAAGGAACAGCGCCTCGTATGACAGTTGCTGAAAATCTTTCTTTAGCTTTAAGAAGAGGACTAAAAACGTGGATTGAAAAAGGATATACTGCTGAAGAATTAGAACAATTTAAAGCATTATTAACTCCATTACAATTAGGATTAGAAGAACGATTAGATGCAGAAATTGGATTATTATCTGGTGGACAAAGACAGGCAGTTTCGTTATTAATGGCAACATTACGAACTCCTGAATTATTATTATTAGATGAACATACCGCTGCACTAGATCCAAAAACACAAACGAAAAAAATTATGCAATTAACAAAGGAAATTATTGAAGAGAAAAGAATTAACTACTTTTAATGATTACGCATAATTTATCAGATGCCTTAAGATATGGAAATCGTTTAATGATGATGCACCGTGGAAAAAAATTATTCGAGTATTCGAAAAAGATGAAAAAAAGATGTATTAACAGAAGAAAAATTATACCAATTAATGGCAGAATTAGACGAAGCAGATTTCAATCAAGAAGCTTTAATAATGGAGAAGGCAGACATTTGTAATAAAGTGTCTGCTTTTTGTATACAGAAATTTATGGTCATTTCAGATTTACAGTTTTTTTATTCTAATGGAATTTGGTATAATGGAAATAATTAGAAAATTGAAAGGATGTTTTAAAGTGGGATTGTTTAATAGTAAACAATTTGGGAAAAGAGCAGTTATATTGCAATAGGGGCTATTATAGGAATACTAGTTGGAACGACTGTTAGTTTATTCCGCTTATTTCTTGGGAAAAACATTAGAAGGAGTGTTGTTCGTTTATTCATATTTACAAGAATCTCCTCAATGGATTCCGGTATGGATTCCTATTTTCTATGGTGATGGCTGTGATTTTAGGTCAAATTGTTAAAAGTGATCCAGATATTAAAGGGAGTGGGATTCCACAAGTAGAGCTACAATTACAAGGCAAGATGGACATGAATTGGTGGTCTGTCTGTTGGAAAAATTTGTGGCAGGATCTATTTCGATTGGATCAGGATTATTACTAGGCAGAGAAGGTCCCTTCTATTCAGTTAGGAGCTTCTGTAGCTCAAGGAGTAGCTGAAGGGTTGAAAAGAGTAATCGAGTTCAAAAAAATATATTTATTTCAAGTGGGTGCGGGGCTGGTTTAGCAGCTAGCATTTTAATGCTCCAATAGCTGGTTTAATGTTTGTATTAGAAGAAGTTCATCATACATTTAGTCCATTAGTGGCTTTAACTACGCTAACAGCTGCTATCGTTTCGAATTTTCGTATCGTTAAATATTTTTGGAGCTCGTCCTTCTTTAAATTTAGGAAATGATCAATCTTTCCAATGAGCGCATTATGGATATGTGATTTGTATTAGGAATTGTTTTAGGATTTATTTGGATGGGTTTATCATCATTATACTTGCAATTACCAGCGATTTATGGGAAAATTATTTCCCGTTTTATTCCTAAATTATTATTATTGTATGGTTGCTTTTATAGCGATTATTCCATTAGGTTTATGGAATCCTCATGTCTTAGGTGGAGGCGGGGAAATGATTTTAGAATTGCTTCAAGAAAAATCATACCGTCCAATTTCTTAGCATTTTCTTATTTATTCTTCGTTTATTTTTATTCAATGCTTTCTTATGGGAACAGGATTACCATGGGTGGGATTTTTCCTTCCAATTCTTTCTCTAGGTGCATTATTAGGGTTAGTCTATGCAGAAGTTTTAATTCAATTCTTTTGGAGTAGATCCTAGTTTACGAGTAAGTTTTGTTTTCTTTGCAATGGCGGGATATTTTTCATGCAATTGGGTAAAAGCTCCATTTAACAGCTTTATTATTAGTAACAGAAATGGTTGGAGGATTAAACCAATTAATGCCATTAGGGAATCTGTACGTTAACAGCGTATATTGTAGCAGATTTCTTAAAAGATGGGTCCTATTTATGAAATTTTAGCAGAACGTTTAGATTCAGAACATCCACATGAAACAAAAAGGAAAACGAACAACATTTGAAGTACCGGTAATGGTAGAAAGTCCATTTAGTTGGAAAAATGATTCGAGATATTCCTGGCCAAAAGATATTGTTATTGCAACAGTAAGAAGGGAGCAAAGAAGAAATTACCCGTGGAGATACAATTATGCGACCTGGAGATATCCTTATTGTCGTCTGTGATGAAGGATTTAGTTGGCGAAAGATTTGAAACAATGACACAATTATCCAAGGAATTACCGTTTTCTTAAACTTTTATGGTATACTTCCCTATGACAAATGGAAATGAAGGGGGATAGAAGGAAATGACTAAAACATAACCTAAGTCCACAAAAGTGATGAATTGAAAGAATTTGGAGATTCATTTGCAAAATATTCACGTAAAAATACAGTTGGCTTTATTTATTATTTATCATTATTGTTTTATTTGGGAGTCGTTTATTTATTTAATACGGTATCTAAGCGTACAAAAAAATACCGATTGAGGGCTTATCGAGAAGAGTTTATTCAATTGAAAGAACAAATTCAACAGCAAGAGTTGAAAATTGAACAATTAGAGCAACAAATTAAACAATTATCTGAAAAAAACCATAACATTTTTCAATGGAAAAGAGTGAAAATTTTTCGTATTTATTTTCACTCTTTTCATTATTTTTATTAAGGAATCATTTGAGAGCTTTTTCTAAATTTGTTCGGAAATAGACTTGTAAAAAGGCTTTCAAATATGCTATACTGACTATAGTGTTTTTGTTAGGGAAAGAAAATGGATATTTAAGAACTCCTTTTTGAACCACAAGCAGAAATATGAATAACCGTGCTTCTGGCACAAGGAGGAAAATGTTCATGGAACAAGGTAAAAGTAAAATGGTTTAACGCAGAAAAAGGTTTTGGATTTATTGAACGCGAAGACGGAAGTGACGTATTCGTACACTTCTCAGCTATCCAATCTGAAGGTTACAAATCATTAGACGAAGGCCAAGCTGTTGAATTCGAAGTTGAAGAAGGCGCACGTGGTCCTCAAGCAGCTAATGTAGTAAAAATTATAATTTTATCAATTAAGAAAGAGGTTAGGAATTTCCTAGCCTCTATTTTGTTTTCATAAGCAAATTGCTGGAATTAATTTTTGACAGGTCTTCTAATTCGGTCTAAAAATAGGACTATTCTATAAAGAGGTGGTAACATGAAAGAAAGAACAGAAGTTCCAGTAGAACAAACATGGGATTTAATATTATTATTCAAAAACAGAAGAGGATTATAAAAAGTCTATTGAATTCTATAAACAATTGGTAGAAAATTTCTGTAAAACATTTTGAAAATCAAATCAACACTGTAGATAGCGATTCATCAAAGTTTGGCAGATTATCGTGAAATTTTAGAATTACGTGGAAAAATTGTTCAATATGCAAGTTTAGCAGTCAAATGCGAAATACTAAAGGACAGAGAAGCACAAAATCGTTTAGCACAAAACAAGAAAAGTAGTAGCAGAATGCGATGCAACATTAAGTTTCTTCTCTCCAGAATTAAGTCAATTAGATGAAGATTTATTAGCTAGAAGCTTTCAAAAAATCCAGAAAATAAAAATTTATCTGGAAAGATTATTAGAAGATAAACAACATTTATTATCAAAAGAAGTAGAATCTGTATTAGCAGCACTAGGAAATACATTAGATTTCCCTTTATCAAAATTATAATGATATAAAAATTTAAAGATATTCAATTTCCCTAAATTTTGAAGTAGATGGAAAAGAATTTGAAATGACATACAATAGTTTTTGAAAAACGTTTAGAGTCAGATGAAGATACAAGTGTCAGAAGAAAAAGCTTTTGAAGTATTTTTCAAATACATTACGTAAATATGAACATAGTACAGCTTCAGCTTATAATGCTCAAGTTCAAAAAGAAAAAAACAATGGCTACTTTACGAGGATCTGATTCAGTTATTGATTATTTATTAGATCGTCAAAAAAGTTTCTAGAGAATTATATAATCGTCAAATTGATTTAATTATGGAACATTTAGCACCGATTATGAGAAGCTATGCTCAATTAATTGGAAAAAAATTTATCAATTAGATGAAGTACGATATGAAGATTTAAAATTAGAAGTAGATCCTCATTTTGCACCAAAAAGTAAGTTATGAAGAAGCGAAAAGCTTATATTTTAGATGGGTTAAAACCGCTAGGTGAATCTTATCTTTCTATTATGAAGAGAGCATTTGATGAGAGATGGATTGATTATGCGAAACAATTGGAAAACGTACAGGAGCATTTTTGTGCATCACCATATGGGAGCAAATTCATTTATTTTAATGTTCTTTACAGAAAGGTATGAATGATGTGATGACATTAGCACATGAATTAGGACATGCTGGACATTTCCAATTAGCGCATCAAATATCAAAAATATTCAATTATCTAGACCTATCAATGTATTTTGTTGAAGCACCATCTACTGCTAATGAGTTATTAGTGGAAAATTATTTATTACAAAATGCAACTGATGCTAGAATGAAACGTTGGATTATTTCTGCAAATTATTGGTAAAACTTATTACCATAATTTTGTGACGCATTTATTAGAAGCACACTATCAAAGAGAAGTGTATCGATTAGTCGATGAAGGTAAAAATTTAGATGCAGAAACATTAAATCAAATTTATCGTCAAACATTAGAACAATTCTGGGGAGATTCTGTGGTATTAACAGAGGTGCAGAATTAACTTGGATGAGACAGCCACATTATTATATGGGATTATATTCTTATACTTATTCTGCTGGATTAACAATCGGAACTCAAGTTGCTAAAAATGATTCAAGAGAATCCTGAAAAAGCTGCAGAATTGGGTAGAAGTTCTTAAAATGGGAGGTTCTAAAACTGCAGAAGAGCTTGCTAAGGCTGCAGGGAGTAGATGTTTCTACAGATGAGCCATTGAGAAATACAATTGAGACAATTGGAGACTATGTACAAGAATTAATTTGTTTAACGAATAGACTTGACTGAGGTAGTACTAGGACGCCAGTAGCCCTCACTGTGTGAGTCTCTTGGCTCAAAAAGTTGAGCCTAGGTCTCAATCTTTTCCTGCAATAGAATCTGTGATACAGATTCTATTGCTCGTACTACGGCGTCAAGTCTTTCGTTCTTTACGTGGATATACGAGAGCGTTAAAAATAGACTGAACTGAAGTAGTACTAGGATGGCAGCAGCCCTTCGGTCTCATGCTCGTACTACAGCGTTACATCTGTTCAATTAAAAAAAGAGTTAGGGGAAACCTCTAACTCTTTTTGTTATGTCTATTTTTGTACCCAACAACGTCCGTCTTGAGCTAATAAGTCAAAACTTTCTTGTGGTCCAGATGAACCTGCAGGATAATTAGGGAATTGTACAGATGCCTCATTATCCCATGCTTGACGAATACGATCCACAAATTTCCATGATGCAGCAACTTCTTCCCAATGCGTGAAGTTAGTCATATCGCCTTCCATACAGTCTAAAATTAAACGTTCATAAGCTTCTGGACTATTTAAACCAAAAAATTCTTATCAAAGATTTTTTTCTAAATGACTTGTTTGTAATCCATATGAATTTCCAACTGCTTTTGAATTGATAACAAAGCAGAAGCCTTCTTTTAGGAGTAATATGAATAGAAATTTCGATTTGAAGGGCATTTTCCCTTTTGTTTCAGCTTCGAATAGTGGAGAGTCTGCTTCTTTAAACACAATATCAATCACAGTTGTTTTAGAATCTAAGCTCTTACCTGTACGAACATAAAATGGAACATCTTTCCAACGTTCATTATCGATAAAGACTTTACCAGCCACATAAGTTTCCATATTAGAATCATCCGAAACATTTTGATCTTGACGGTAACCAGGTAAGTTACCATCTAAAGAAGGGCCATATTGACCACGTACAAAATTTTTGGAAACTTCTTCAGGAGAATAGTGACGTAATTGTTCTAATACATTAATTTTATTTTGACGAACTGCTCAAATGATTGAGGTGGCTCCATAGCGACTAATGCTAAAATTTGTAAAATATGGTTTTTGAACCATATCTCGTAAAGCGCCACTTGTTTCATAATATCCACCACGCTCTTCAACACCTACTTGTTCAGCTAGTGTAATTTGAACATTGTCAATGTGATTGCGATTCCACATTGTTTCAAATACACGGTTTGCAAAACGAACAGCAGTAATATTTTGAATCATTTCTTTTCCTAAATAGTGGTCGATACGATAAATTTGATTTTTCATCAAAAGAATGACGTAATTGTTCGTTTAAAAGTTTGAGCAGATTCATAATCTTTCCCAAATGGTTTTTTTCAATAATTAAACGATTATAGCCGTTCTCTGTTAATAAAGCTTCATCTTTCAAGTGCTGAGTAATCGTTCCGAAAAATGAAGGAGCCATTGCTAAGTAGAAAATTCTGTTTCCTTCGATACCATATTGTTTGGTCTAATTTTTTTCAGATAATTCTTTTAATACGACATAGTGATGAGTATCCGTTACATTATGTGCTTGGTAGTAGAAGTGACTAGCAGAATTCTTCTGCTTGAGTTGACATCTTCTGTTAAACTTTGGACAGATTTTCACAACAACTTCACGAAAATATTCGTCAGTCCATTCACGACGAGCTGTACCAATGACTGCAAAATGATTGCGGATAAATCCTTTTTGAAATAAACGAAATAGTGCTGGGTATAATTTACGACTTGCTAAATCACCCTGTTGCACCAAAAAAAGTAATTAATACTTTTTGTTCTTGCATAATGAATGCCTCCTAGTTCAGATTTCTTTTCCAGTGTAAAATATAAAGGGAAAAATGTCTAATAATTGAACTGAAAATGAAATTTAAATTTTGAAAAGGAAAGATAGGAGTGAAATAAAGGGCATTTCTTGCATGTAGGAAGTAAAATATGTTAGATTAAACACAATAGTTCAATTTGTAGGAGTGTATCAAATGACCATAAAAAGAATTTTTGAGGATAGCAATTTTTCAATCCAACACAATTATGGAAAATTATTGTAAAACCAATGAAGTCCCTCAAAACGTGTATTTTTCTTATTAACTTTAATATTAATGTTACCAGGTATGATTCAAATGGCTGGATTATTTCACTCATTAGGGCAGGATTTAGTAGAGATTAGTCAACAAATACCAGAGTTTGAAGTGAAAAATCAGCAATTAATCACTCAAGAAAAAATAAAGGATTTGTTTATAAAACAGATAGTTTAATCTTTTGTTTTTGATGAAAGTGGAAAAACAACTAGTGAAGATTTATTAAATGAAACCTCTTCAACAGTTCCCTGTATTTGCCTTATTGAAAAGATGGATTTTATTTAGAAACGAATATTAATCATCAAAAAAATTGAGTTAAGTCAGTTAGAAAATATGAATAAATCATTTTTTTCAAAGATATTGCTAGTACTTTTCAAAAAAATATTTGGTTAAGTTTACTGATTGTTTTTATCATGTATTTTCCTATTTAATACGGTTTACTTATTCATTATTTTATGGATTGTTTCTTTCATAGTAAAGTAATAGCTGTATTATTTATGAAAGTTTTTATTCGATTCCCCAAAACCGATTGGTTGGCAAGTAGTTCTAGGAGCAGCTGTTTTACCTGTATTAATTTATACAGTAATTGATTTGTTAGGAATTCGTTTTATTGGACCCAGGGGAGTTTATCTTTTTAGCAACTTCCTTTAATTGGGTTTTAGGAATTCGAGAATTTTTAAAAATAATCGACCATCATAAAATAAGCTGGAGAATTTTTGTTCTCCAGCTTTTTTCTTTATTTACTATTTTTTTCTTTCTTGCAGATTGACGATTTTTGTTTTTTTGCGTTTCAATTCTTTGTTTTTGTTTAATTTCATGAGTTAGTTTTTCTTGTATCCAGGTTTAACATGTTTTTTTCGCTTTCTTAATCATACCTTTTAAGCGAGGATCTAAGTCAGAACTTTGGGTGTTTTTCTCTTTTTCACGGCGAGAACGGTCATAACTTTCCACTAATTCGCCATTTTTTTAATTCCATTGTTTCAAAAGAGATTCCTTTTGCTTCAAGCGTTTGGATGGCTTGTTCTTGGTTTGGTGTGTAGAAAGTGATGGCTTGTCCTGCTAAAACCATTTCGACCAGTACGTCCAACACGGTGAATGAAAAATTCTAATTCACTAGGAATTTCTAAATTAATAACATGAGAAACTCCTTCAATATCAATCCCTCGAGCAGCTAAATCTGTTGCAACTACATATTGATATTCCATTTGTTGAATTTGCTTCATTACACGACGACGCTCACGAGCAGGAATATCTCCATGAATGGTTGCAACTTTTAAACTTTTCTCACGTAAAAATGCTGTAACTTCATCCGCTTTTTGTTTTGTATTTACGAAAAATTAACATTAAAGTATGGATGACCTAATGTAATTAATTCAAATAGAACCTCTAATGGATTTTTGTGTTTTTCGTTACTAATAATTGATTTCGTAATCGTTGGAGAAACTAATTGTTTATTTTCACATGAATAATTTTTGGGATTTCCCAAGATATTTTTAAGGAATGGTTTAATTTTATCTGGAATTGTTGCAGAAAATACTGACATTTGTAAATCTTTTCGGCATTCTAGAAGCAATTTCATCGACGGTTTCTAAAAATCCTAAAGTCAAAAGTCATATCAGCTTCATCGACAACCTATCATTGCTGCCGTTTGAACAAGTAGGGCATTTTCTCGCATTAAATCGAAAAATTCGTCCTGGAGTTCCAATGACAATATGAGGAGCAGTTTGTTGTAATTTTTGAACTTGGCGAAGCTTGTCTGTTCCCCCAACACATTTTTCTAAAAAGAATAGGAGTAGGAGCTTCTTCGATTAATTGAGAAGTTACTCGTACTAATTGTTCGGCTAGTTCACGACTTGGGACAGTAATGACTAATTGTAATTCTTGTTTTATCTGGACTAATTTTATGAATAAGTGGTAATAAGAAACTGTGACTTTTTCCACTTCCTGTTTGGGATTGACCAATCACAGATTCTCCTTTTTAATAATAGAGGAATAATTTTTTTCTTGAATTTTTAGTTGGAGTAGAAAATGATAATTTTTTCTAATGCCTGTTGTAAAAATGGTTGTAATTGATAATCTGTAAATTTCATGTTTTCATCTCTTTTCTATAATCTAATTCTGAAGCGTTGTTATTATACCATAGTTTTTAAGGATTTAAAAAGAGAACCGTTAAATAATAGAAAAATCATAAAAAAGTAAGCATTGCGTTTACATATGAAAAGAGTGTTATCCTTTAAATATCAAAAACAGTACGTATAACTGTACTATATAGGAGGAATTAATTATGACTTATGAATTACCAAAATTAGCGTATGAGTTCTCTGCATTAGAACCTCACGTGGATGCTTTAACAATGGAAATCCACCATGACAAGCACCACAATGCTTATGTAACAAAACTTAAACGCAGCTGTAGAAAAACACCCAGCTTTATTTGAAAAAAAGTGTGGAAGAATTAGTAGCAGACTTAGCATCTGTACCAGAAGATATTCGTGGAGCTGTTCGTAACAATGGTGGTGGACATGCAAACCACAGCTTATTCTGGACAGTAATTTCACCAAATGGTGGTGGTCAACCTACTGGTGAATTAGCAGCAGCAATCGATACAAAAATTCGGTGGTTTTGATGCGTTCAAACAAGCATTCTCTCAAGCAGCAGCAACTCGTTTTGGTTCAGGTTGGGCTTGGTTAGTTGTTTCAAAATGGTGAATTAGAAGTAGTTTCTACTCCAAACCAAGATAACCCATTAACAGATGGTAAAAACTCAATTTTAGGATTAGATGTTTGGGAACATGCTTATTACTTAAAACTACCAAAACCGTCGTCCTGATTACATTGCAGCATTTTGGAATGTAGTTGATTGGAATGAAGTAGCTCGTCGTTATGAAGCTGCAAAAATAATTTTTAAGAAATATTGATTTGTTAACTCTTTGAGATTCCAGTGGGGACTTGAAGAGTTTTTTAGTATTTTTAAGTTTTTAATAGACTTCCCTGGGGATAGTAGCTAGGACGCCAGCAAACCTGCGGTTTTCATGGCTACAAAATCTGAGCCTATGGTCTCAAATTTTTCCAGTAATAAAAGCCAGTGTGGCTTTTTATTACTAAAGCTACTATGGGAAGTCTAATTTGGTGATCATAGGAGATGCGAGGTTTCATGATTTTTCGTTGTAGAGAAGGTTAGAAACAATATTTTTGTATTAATGTCGTTTGATAGACTTCCCTAGGTATAGTAGCTGGGGACGCCAGCAAACCTGCGGTTCCATGGCTAAAAAATCGAGCCTTGGTCTCGATTTTTCCTGTAATAAAAAGCCAAATCGGCTTTTATTACTAGAGCTACTATGGAAGTTTTTCTAAGAATCAATTTTTCTTGTACATCGTGACAAAATTCAAGAGAAATGAGAAAATGCAATTGACAAAATGTCAGTTGCGTAATATCCTTTAAGTAGGAGGGATAAAATGCGAGATGAAAGAACCGGAAATACGACGTGCTGAAATTATGGATGCTGCAATGCTACTTTTTATAGAGCAAGAGTATACTAATACAACAACTCAGGATATTGTTGACAAAGTAAATATATCAAGAGGCTTGCTGTACTATCACTTTAAGAATAAAGAAGATATCCTATATTGTCTTGTGGAACAATATTCAGATAAATTATTGAAAGATATTCATGTTATTGTCTATGATGAAGATAAAAACCGCCATTGAAAAATTTAGATCTTTTATAGATACCACAATTATATCTTCGGAAAATATTTCCAGCAGAGGAACAGCGTTACAAAAACAGTCGATCTTGAAGAAAATCGATATATGATAGATAAGTTATCCCACAAGATTATTGAAAAACTGACAATATATTTTGAAAGGATAATAAAACCAAGGAATATCAGAAAAACATTCTTTGTAAAATATCCGTCTGAAACAGCGGAATTTCTTATGACAGCCTATGTTTTTGTTTCAAATAACATAAGTATAAGATATTCAAAAAGAGTCTGTCAATGAGTATTTAAACGCATTTAAGATAATGCTTGAACAAAAGCTTAAATGCACTCTTTAGCAATTGAAAAATAGAATATTTGTAAAAATAATAAGGTTCCGATAGCTAATGCTAAAAAGCTATCGGTATTATTTCAAAGAATAACTGACAAATTGTCAATGGAGGTAAAAAGTATGTTAGAGATAAAATCATTTTAGTAAATTTTATGGAGACAAAAAGTTGTTGATAACCCATCCATTTTCAGTACAGTCTGGAGATATTTATGGATTCATTGTGCAAATGGAGCCGGAAAAACTACAAACAATAAAAGCCAGTACTTTGGGATTCATGATTTTGAGAATGGAAGTATAACGATTGAGGGGCATTCCATTAAAGACGAGCCTGTTATTTGTAAAAATAATGGCATACATTCCGGATAATCCAGACTTATATGAACATATGACGGGGTTTCAGTACATTAATTTTATTGCAGATTTATTTGAAATTTCTACTGAAATACGCAGAGAAAGAATTCTAAAATATAGTGATTTATTTGAAATGACTAAGCATCTTTCGGGGATGATATCTTCGTATTCGCATGGTATGAAGCAACGAACAGCGATTATTTCTGCACTGGTTCATTCTCCAAAGTTACTAATTTTAGATGAACCTTTGTAGGACTCTGATCCAAAAAGCAGCTTTTTCTACTAAAGAAAGTAATGCACAGAATGCGTGTCAGATGGAGGAGCTATTTTCTTTTCAACACATGTTTTGGATGTTGCAGAAAAATTATGTAATAAAATTGCAATTATAAAAAATGGAAAGTTAATCGCAAGCGGAAATACAGAAGAAGTCAAAGGTGATAAAACTTTGGAAACTTTTTTCATGGAGGTACAAGATAATGAGCAAAAATTTGGATACTAATTAGAGCCCAATTGATAAATCAATCAACGAAATTAGAGAGCCAAGAAATAAAAAGCAAAGCTCTGTTGTTATTGCAAGTTTTGGAATAATAACTCTTGCTATATTTTTCTGTGTCTATAATATTATGACAGCCAAAACACTGGTACAAGTTGGACAGCAGGAATTGATACCGGCTTATATGGTTGCGGTATCAAGTTTTTCAATATTATTTTTGACAATATTTTATTCTAATGGAATTTTATTTGGTAGTCGTGATATAGAAACGCTTTTATCGCTACCTTTAAAAAGCTCAGACATTATAAGTAGCAAGTTTATGTTTATGTATTTATTGAACTTTTTAATAGGATTCATGTTTATGCTTCCAGGAGGCATTGTTTGGGTATTAAAACGGAAGCTTTAAATGTATTACAGATTATATTGTATTTTACCTCCATGATTTTTGTTCCATTGATACTCTATGTGCATAGCAGCATGTATGGAATGATTGTTGTTGCTGTTTCATCTTATTTTAATAGGAAAAATGTTATTGCTCTAATCTTTTCATTTGTAATGATAGGTATAATTGGATATATTGCAGTCTCAGCTATGAAATCAGGTAATGAAGACAGCATTGAGATCATGCTTTCTAAAGCAAATTACAGCACTGTACCCAATATCCGGGTTATTCGTGCAACACACAAATTTTCCAATGTATATTGAATGGGATTATTTATTGCTTTTTCAACAGCAGTTTTTATATATTTGTAAAAATTGTTGAGATGAAAGTATGGATTGCTTAATACTCTTGCTAAAAACAACATCAAGAATATTCTGATATAAAACATCTTATAATAGAAAAACGATATTTCTTGCCTTGTATAAAAACGAAATGGGACGCTTTTTAAAGCTCGTACATGGCGGTCTTGAATGCAGGCCTCAGTGTAATACTTTATGTGTTTTTAGTATATTTTTACTTTTTAATTCGGTAGAACAAATAGGGAGAGTCTTCAGGAACAGAAAATATAAATGAATATCTCTCAAATTTTGCTCCATTATTTATTGCATCTATGCTCTTGCTCAGTTGCCCGGCAGCTTCAGCGATATCTTTAGAAGGAAAAATATTTGGATTTTGCAGCTCTCCTGTTAAGGTAAAAAGTATCTTAAATTCCAGATTGCTGTAAACCTTTACACTTCATTTGATTGGGTATATGATTTTCCATGTTTGCATTTTACATATAAAAACTTGATATGAACTTCATTCAAGTTATTAACTCAATAATTGTTCCTATATGCTATTCGATTTTTATAACAGTGATAGGAATTTCCTAAATAAAAAGTATCCAAATTATGAATGGGAAAAGCGAGATGATGGTTGTAAAGCAGAGCATAGCCCTGTTTAGTGTGTCTGGACTTTGTAGGGATAATTGCACTCATTACACCCATTCTTCTTAATTGGTTTTTCAAATCTTCGATAATACCAGTTTTTGGAGATAATGTCAATTTACTTACTTGTTATTTTCAAGCGAAGTTTACTAGAAAAGTTAGTGATTAAATTTTATTTAGTTCAAGGAGGAAAAATAGGTATGAAAGATGGACTTTTAAAAGATGTCTTGGTGTTGATATTAATGATTGTTGTAATATTTATTATTTGCATATTTCTCCCAGAGAAAATTCCTGTTCATTTCAATGCAAAAAGGAGTTGCAGATATGTTTACTAATAAATATTATCTTCTGTTTCACTATGCAGTTATTCCGTATTCTGACTATTGGAAATTTATACGAGGAAGGAAAAATAAAAGGTTAAGTGAATATGTATCCATATTTTACAAATAGCATCTAGGATAAGAGCAACTGTTTTTAAGAGGTAAGTATGTACTGGGACAACAGATGCCTCCCATAAGGACTTAAGCAGAGAGGGAAGAATGTAATCCTCACAACCGTCCGAAAAGCATTAAAAGTTCTTGAAAAACAGGGGTTGATTGTTAGTCGTGGAAGTAAAAGGATTTTTGTTATTGAAAGTGAGAAGAAAATAATTGAGTTAAGAAATCAGAATTTTAACAGGCTAACAAAAAAATATTGTTTGAAAAACCTATATGCCTTAGGATTTTCTGGATTCTGAGATTATCAAACTATTTGATAGAATAGAAACTTAAAAATGAATAAAATCAATTATGTGTAGAAGATAAAGATACTGACTATTTAGATTATTGATAAAAAGGAGGACTTCGTATGCCTAAGTGTAGAAGTCCTCCTTTTTACTTGTGTTTAATTGAGACATTATCACTTGTGTTTGACACCGATTTTTCTTGTACTTCGTGACAGATATTGGACTATCGTACTAATGGAGATACGTGTAGAAAGAATTAGAACGAATAAAAAGAAAAATAGAGATATTTAAGGAGGAACTGCGGAGTAGGTTTTTACCGACACCTATTTCCCTCAAGTAAGTGGTGTTGCTACGTCTGTTCTGAGTGTTGAAAGAAGAATTAGAACGCCCTCGGTCATACGGTTATTATTTTTACAACAACCGATCCCAAATGCTACGATGCCTGAGTGGAATATCGTTCGCTTTGGGAAGTATTCCATTGTTTTCATTTAAAGAAAGAAGAATTGCTGTTCAAGGCTTTATTGAAGCTTATAAAGTTTCTCAAGAATACGAATTAGATATTATTCATACATGCAAACAGAATTTAGTTTAGGCTTACTTGGCAAAATTTTAGGAGCAATGCTTGGGATTCCAACAATCCATACATACCCATACAATGTAAGAGAGAGATTTACACTATATTGCGAGATGGAAAAATTTTCAGACCAAGTCATGTGGCATATATTTCAAAACTTTTGTAATCAAACTCGTGGAGTGATTGCACCAAGTCAAATGACCAAAGATAAGTTATATCTTATGGAGTGACTCAAAGAAGTTCATAGTTATTCCAACAGGTGTTGAAATTTCAAAATTAAATCCACAGGCTGCAGAAGAATTACGTGAGAAATTAGGGTATACAAAAGAGGATAAAGTACTTTTTATCGTTAAAGTCGTTTATCGAAAGATATTGCTGTGATTTTAGATGCAATGCCTGCAATTTTAGAAAAAGATTCAACTGTGAAAATGTTGTATTGTTGGTGGAGGCCAGAAAAGAAGAACTTGAAAAACATGTGGAACGTTTAGGGATTACACCTTATGTGTACAGTTCGCAGGTGAAGTGGAGCATCATCAAGTGTCTCAATATTATCAAATGGCAGATTTATACGTGAATGCTTCTAGAGTCTGAAAGTCAAGGATTAACTTATTTAGAAGCTTTAGTCAATAAAATACCAGTTATTGCGAAGAGAAAAATGATTATTTACAACAATTTATTACAAAACCCTGAGTTAGGGAATGTTGTTTGAAAAAGATGAAGATATTGCTTCTAGCGTGTTAACTTATTTAGAATGTTACAATCAAACTTCTCATCAAGTAGAAGAATTACAAAATCAATTATTAGAGAGAAATCTCTTCTGTAACTTTTGCTAAAAGAGTAGAAGCATTTTATGAGGATGCGATTAGTAATTATCAACATGATAAAAGAAAATACAAAAACTTGGTTAGAAAAATGAATTTCTTCAAAATCTATGATGATAAGGGAGACTGAAGAATGAAGAAAAATAGGATTTGGTGGAACTGGTAATGGGTTCTTCTATGGTAAAGCACTTATTAAATGCCAGTTATCCAGTTACAGTTTATAATCGTACAAAAGAAAAGGCACAAACAGTTATCGATGCTGGCGCTATATGGGCAAATACTCCAAAAGAAGTTGCAAGTCAATCCGATGTTGTATTAACGATTGTAGGTTATCCAACAGATGTTGAGGGAAGTTTATTTTGGGGAAAACGAATTTTCAGGGATAGAAACAGGTAAGATACTCATTGATTTAACAACAAGTACGCCTTCTTTAGCAAAGAAAATTGCAGAAGAAGCTGAAAAATTCTCTTGTGAGGCGCTAGATGCTCCAGTTTCTGGTGGTGATTTAGGAGCTAAGAACGGAACATTGTCAACAATGGTTGGTGGTAAGGAGTCTGTTTTAGAAGAAGTACGTCCAATTTTAGAGACTTTTTCAAAAACAATTACGTTACAAGGAACCAATGGAGCTGGTCAACATACTAAAATGGCGAATCAAATTATGATTGCTGGAACAATGACAGGCTTAGTTGAAATGTTAGTTTATGCAAAAGCTGCGGAATTAGATTTAGACAAAAGTTCTTCAAACAGTTGGAGCAGGAAGTGCAGCGAACTGGTCATTATCGAATTATGGGCCAAGAATTTTTGAAGAAAGATTATAGTCCGGGATTTTTGCAAAAACATTTCTTAAAAAGACTTGCGAATTACGATTGATGAATCTGAAAGAATGGGATTATTTTTACCAGCCACCTTACAAGCAAGAAAATTATATGAAACAGTTTGTGATGATGGTTACGGCGATTTAGGGACTCAAGCTCTTATTCATTTATATTGACACTTCCTGAATAAATTTATAAAAAAAGTATGTTTTTAAAGGGATTTTTCATATAATCTAAAAAGTTTTATGGTAGAATAGAAATTAAGAAAGCTGAAAGGGGTAAAAGCAACATGAAACCTTCACAACTAGTTGCACAATTGTGCAACGTCTACAAACAATGGCGATCAAAGCACGGATATTGAAATTCGTCGTTTTGAAAAAGATGGTGATGGAAAAATGTGTTGTGACATTTAATCAAGAAGCAGATAGCTTTGAGTTAGAAGATGAGACAAAACAAACATTCCCAATTTGATGATATCGATTTAGTCGCAATTGAAATTTTTGAACTATTACAAGATTAATGACTTTGCGATAAAACCACGCGCCTATAAAATGTGTGCTGTGGTTTTTCAACATTTATACATAAAGAAAAAGTGAGGGATTACGATGAAAGTAGAAAAATTGGTTTATTAGGATTTGGAACAGTTGGAAGTGGCGTTTATCATATTTTTAACAAAAATCAAGCATCAATTGAAAAGAAAACAGGAGTTTCATTACAAATTGAAAAAGCTCTTTGTAAAAGAACCAGAACTATTTGCTGATAAAATTTCAGGCATTACATTTACTTTGGATGTAGACTATATTTTAAAATGATGAAGAAATCTCTATTATTGTAGAAGTTTTTAGGTGAGTGGATTTTTGCCTTTTAATTGTGTAAAAGCTTTAGAACTCGGAAAACATGTCGTAACAGCGAATAAAGATTTATTAGCAAAACATGTGTTGAATTATCTCAAATTGCTAGAGAAAATAATGTGTATTTATATTATGAAGCAAGTGTTGGGGCGGAATTCCTGTACTACGTCCTTTATTAGAACATGTTTCAAATAATGAAGTAGAAGCGATTTACGGAATTGTAAATGGAACAACAAACTTTATTTTAACTTCTATGAGCCAACAAGGATTATCTTATGAAGAAGTGTTAAAAACAGCTCAAGAAAAAGGATTTGCTGAAGCGGATCCAACTAAGTGATGTAAGGTTATGATGCTACTTATAAATTAATCATTTTTAACAAGATTAGCATTTGGAACAAATGTTTCATTCGATGCGATTCCAAAAAGGTATTACACAAGTGACTAAAAACAGATTTACAATTAGCTAAACTTTCAGAGCTATACGATTAAATTATTGGCAAGTGTTGTCGCAAAATGGTGAAGAAGTATACTTAGAAGTACGTCCTTATTTTGTAAGTTTAAAACCACTTGTTAGCTCAAGTTGCTTATGAAAATAATGCCATTTCTGTAACAGGTGATGCTTTAGGAGAAATTTTACTATACGGAAAAGGTGCAGGCTCACATCCAACTGCAACAAGTGTGGTAGCTGATGTCATGATGATTGCAACGCAACAAAAATCGTAATGCAAAAAGTAGTTCCGTTTGAACCATTGACAGAAGCAACGAAAAGTTCATACAACAACAGCTCCATTGAAAGATTATGCTGTTGTAATTGAAACAAGTAAAACCAGAAGAGTTTGATGGAGTTGTGTTACCAAATCAAGCAGTATTAACAAGATTTACTCAAATTTCAGAAGCTGAGTTAGAAGAAAAGTTTCCGCATATCAACAAATAGACGGTGTGAGAAAGTTAGAATCTATCCTGTGTTGGAGGCATAAAAATGAAAATTATTGTACCTGCAACAACTGCAATATTGGATTAGGATTCGATTCATTGGGATTGCAGTTGGTTTATATTTAACATTAAGAGTTGTAGAACCTAGTAATGAATGGAAAATTAAACATCCATTTGGAGAAGCCATACCAAGCAATCAAGAGAATTTAATTATTGAGACAGCTTTAGCAGTTTGTCCAACCTTACAACCTCACCATTTAGTATGTGAGAGTGACATTCCAATGACAAGAGGATTAGGAAGTAGCTCTAGTGCGATTGTTGCAGGAATTGAATTAGCAAAATCAATTAGGGATTTGAACCTAACTCCACAACAAAAAGTTGAGTGGGCAACAAAATTAGAAGGCCATCCAGATAATGTAGCTCCTGCTATTTTAGGTGGATTAGTCGTTGCGACTTATGATGAAGAAAGTCAAGAAGTTGACTATTTACAAAAAGAAATCCAATCTGATATTCAAGGGATTGCGATTAATTCCAGATTTTGAATTATCTACAAAAGCAAGTAGACAAGTTCTTCCTAGTGAATTTCTATATTCAAAAGCGGTACAAGCAAGTAGTCGTTCGAATGTATTAGTTGCAGCACTATGGCAAGAAGATTGGGAAAATGTTTCTAGAATTGTAGAAAAGATTTATTCCATGAACCTATCTGAAACATTAATTCCGTTTTTAACACCGGTACGTAAGCTTGCAAAAAAGAAAAAGAAAGCGATTGGTACGTACTTAAGTGGAGCAGGTCCAACTGTGATGGTGTTATCTTCAAAAGATAAGTCAACAACTATTGTGGAGCATTTACAAGAACATTTACCAAGTGAATTAGGAAACTATAATATTCAAGTAATAACTGTCCATCAATTAGGGCGTTCGAGTTGAAAAAGATAACAAAGATAGAGGAGAAATATGTCCATTAAACTAACACCAACGTGGTTTTATCAAAGATTATTTATCCATTTTCATTGAGTTTTTAAAAACAATCGATAAAAACAATTTTTGCAGATATTGATAATACATTAGTGGATTGGGATGAATTAGATACAAATGATACATTACAAAACATGGGTTCAACAATTAAAAGAAAATCAGATTGAAATCATATAGTATCTACTAATCGCATAAAATCGTATTGAAAGAGTGGCTGAACAATTAGGCGTACCGTACGTTTTTCCAGGACTAAAACCACTGCATAAAGGATTTAAAGAAGCATTGAGCCAAACGACTGCAAACAAAAAGATGAAATGTGATGATTGGAGATCAGTTATTGACAGATATTTTAGGGCGGAACTTTTTGGGATTAAAAACGATCCTTGTTAAACCTTTAAAATTATCAGATGCTAAGAAAAACAAGAATCAATCGATTTTTTGAAAAATTTAATCCTAACGATATTATATGGAAAAATTACTCAGAGAAATGGGAGGAGAAAAATCCATGACTGAAAAACCACTATTTTTTGTATGGGATGTGGAGCAACGATTCAAACAGAAAAATCATGAAGAAATCGAGCTATACTCCTACAAGTGTATTGACAAAAATATAGAAAAAAGAAGAACCCGTTTATTGTCAACGTTGTTTTTAGACTTAGAAATTATAATGAATTACAATCTGCTTCTTTTAAGTGATGATGATTTCTTAAAAATGTTATCTTCGATTGCAGAAGAAGATGCACTAGTTGTTTATGTGGTCGATTTATTTGATTTATATGGCAGTATGATTTCAGGGTTGAAAACGTTTTATTGGAAATAATCCAGTATATTTGTTGCAAATAAAGTGGATTTATATCCAAAATCAGTGAATCGTAATCGTTTGAAAAACTGGATTGAACGTTTTGCAAAAGAATATGGCATTCGTCCAGTCGATACGATTTTAGTGAGTGCGAATAAACGTATTCAAATTGACGAATTATTAGATAAAAATAAATGAATACCGTCAGGGAAAAAGATGCTTATGTAGTAGGGGTAACGAATGTAGGTAAATCTACTTTAATTAATAAATTAATTCAAAGTATTGGTGGAACAAAAGATGTGATTACAACTTCAATTCCCAGGAACTACATTAGGACAAAATTTATATTCCATTTGATGAAAAATCAAGCTTAATTGATACACCGGGAATTATTCACCGTCATCAGATCGCACACTATTTAGCAGAAAAAGAAGTGAAAAAGTATACCTCAAAAGGAATTACAACCAAAAACTTTCCAATTAAATGCAGAACAAACGATTTTTATTGGTGGACTTGTTCGAGTGGATTATACAAAAGGAGAAAGAAATTTCTAACATTTTATACCCACAAACAATTGAATTACATCGTACAAAATTAGAAAAAGCAGATGAGTTTTATGCAAGACACAATGGAACGATTTTTAACACCTCCTACCGGAGATAATGTGAAACAATATCCAACTCTACAGAAGACAGTCTTTTCAGTAAAAGAAAAAAATCAGATATCGTAATTGCTGGTCTAGGTTGGGTAACGATTCAAAACCAGGGACGATTGAAATTTGGAGTCCAAAAGAAGTAGATGTCATTAAACGTCCATCGATTATATAAGAAGGAGGGATTGGATTGGAATTAAAAGGAAAAAGAAAGACAATTTTTCAAAAAGAAGCATATAGTATTAAACCTATTTTTCTGAAATTGGAAAAAGGTGGTTTAAGTGAAGAAATGATTCAACAAATCCAATTTGCGATTGAAAAACGTGAATTAATTAAAGTTAGTTTATTACAAAATACAATGGAAGAACCTCAAGAAGCTGCTGAAGTATTAGCAGAACAAACAGGCAGCTACGATTATTCAAGTCATTGGACATACGATTGTATTGTATAAACAAGCTAGAAACCAAAAAAATCGTGATATTTCGATTCGATTTGCAGAATTTGTAAAAAGAGGGCGATAACATGATGCAATCCATCAAGCTTTGTCCAAAAGTGAAACAAAATGATTTTAGTGGAAAACAAAAGCGTGTTGGAATTTGGAGGAAGTTTTAATCCATCCTCATGTGGCACATTTAATTATGGCAGAGCAAGCAAGAGTTCAGTTGAATTTGGACAAAATCTATTTTATGCCGAGCCATATTCCACCCTCTGTAGATGAAAAGAAGACGATTGATGCTAATTATCGAGTAGAAATGACACAATTAGCGATACGAGATAATTATCATTTTGAACTTGAAACGATTGAATTAGAACGTACTGAAAAAAGCTATAGTTTTGATACGATTCAACTATTAAAAAGAAAAGAATCCAGATATAGATTATTACTTTATTATCGGTGGTGATATGGTGGATTATTTACCAACTTGGCATCGAATTGATGAATTAGTACATGAAGTTCAATTGTAGGGTTTGTCGTCCAGGTTATCCAAAAAGAAACTCCATATCCAGTATTATGGATTGAAGCGCCTCAAATGGAAATTAGTTCAACACAAATTCGTAAAAATGTGTTATGGGGACAAAGTATTCGTTACCTTGTTCCAGAAAAGTGTAGAAGAATATTTTTGAGAAAGGACTGTATCAAGAATGACAGTTTTAGATTTTTCTCCGTATTCTTCTTTGAGTCGTGAAAAATTTTACATCAAGTTCGCTCTCAAATGAGTCAAAGAAGATTTGAACATTGTTTAAGAGTGGAAAAGAAAAATCATTGAATTAGCAACATTATATGGGGCAGATGTTACAAAAGCTTCTTTAGCAGCTTTAATTCATGATTATGCAAAGGAAAGACCCTTAGAAGAATTACAAGAATTAGTGGTCAAAAAACAGTTGTCAGAACAACTTAAAAATCAATCTTCTGAAATTTTACATGGACCAGTAGGTGCAGAAATTTTTAAAAAGATGAATTAGAAATTCAAGATGAAGAAATTTTAGACGCTATTCGTGAACATACGATTGGCGGCACTTCAATGACTCTGTTATCAAAATGTTTATTTGTAGCAGATGCGATTGAAGATGGAAGAAATTATCCAGGAGTAGAGGAAGCAAGAGTGATTGCTCATCATAATATTGATGAAGCAGTTCGATATTTAGTACGACATACTTTACAATATTTAATTGAAAAAGAAGTGTATATTTATCCTGGAACATTAGAAGTGTATAATTATTTAGTAATAGAAAGAGGAAACGTATGACAGAAAATCGTAGTAAACAATTATTAGATGTAGTATTAAAAAGCAGCAGATGATAAATTAGCGCAAGAAATCGTTGCATTAGAAGTGGGACACTTAACACCTGTGGCAGATTACTTGTCATTACTCATGGGAAAAATGAAAAACAAGTACAAGCAATTGTAGATGCGATTGAAGAAGAAGTACATAAAGAAGGCTTTTGAAGTAAAAAGCATCGAAGGAAAAGACAATGCACGTTGGATTTTAATGGATTTAAATGATGTTATTGTACATGTATTCTATTATGAAGACCGTGAATATTATAATTTAGAAAAATTATGGAATGATGCACCAATCGTGAATATTGCGAGGAAAAAGAATGACCTATCAAACCTTTGCACATGTATATGATGAAGTAATGGATCATGAACAATACCAATTATGGGTGAAGTTTTACAAAAATTCTTTTAACACGTATACAAATCGAAACATTCAAAAAGTCATGGAATTAGCTTATGGGACGGGTGAAGTTTCGACTTTACTAACAGAGACTGGTTACCAAGTGACCGGCGTTGATTTATCTAGTGAAATGTTAGATATTGCCAAAAGAAAAAGTATCAACAAAGATTACCCAACCATTGAGTGGGTTCAAAAAGATATGCGTGATTTAAAGATGGATTAGAGACATATGATGCCATTACATTATATTCTGACTCACTTTGTTATTTAACGGAGTTTGAAGACATAATCAAAAGTCTTTAAAACTGTTTATGAGTATTTAGAAGAGGATGGTTTGTTTTATTTGATGTGCATTCTCTATATCAAATGCAAGAAGTATTTCCAGGATACCAATATCATTATACAAGTGAAAATTTAGCATTTTTATGGCAGAGTTATGAATTAGACGAACCTGGAAGTGTAGAACATGTCATCGATATGTTTGTCCGTGATGAATCTCAAACGAGTAAAGCAATATTTGAGCATTTTCAAGAAGTGCATGTGGAACAAACTTTCCCTATGGAATGGTATCAAGAAGCTCTTGAAATGGTAGGGTTTAAAAAAGTATGGGTAAAAGCTGAGTTTGGTGAGTCAGAAGTTGAAGAGACTTCGCCACGTTGGTTTTTTATTGCATTGAAATGAGGAATTAAATGAAAGCTTGTGGAATTATTGCAGAATATAATCCATTTCATAAAGGTCACCATTATCAAATCGAACAAATTAGAAAGCAAACAGATGCAGATGTCATTGTTGTTAGCGATGAGCGGGAATTTCGTTCAAAGAGGCGAGCCAGCTGATTGAAAAATAAAATGGCATCGTGCAAAAACGGCTCTAGAAAATGGAGCAGATCTGATATTAGAATTACCAACACTTTCAAGCACACAAGCCACAGATTGGTTTGCGGCTGAGGCGTTGGTATTTTGCATGCTGCTAAATGCCAGGAAATTGCTTTTTGGGGTTGAAGATACATCCATTGATTATCAAGTAGCGTTTGAAGAATGGAATACCTTACAAACACGAATCAAAAGAACATGTGACAGATGATGAAATGAAATCACTCACTTATGCGAATCGACTTTCTCTTGTTGCAAAAAGAAAATTTTGGAGAAAATAGTCCACTCTATCGATTGATGCAACAACCGAATCAACAATTAGGCTTTGCCTATGTAAAGGAAATTTTATCGAAAAATTTACCAATGAAATTTTTAATGATTGAAACGAAAAGGAAATGGACATTTAGATGTGAAAACATCCAAGATGAACAGTTCGCTAGTGGAACTGCATTACGAAAACAATTGTTAAAGGTTGATAGAAAATCACCAGTTGTATTCTCAATTACTTTATTTAACAGAAGTTTCTTTAGATGAGTATCGTAATCATTGGGAACAGATATTGGATTTTGTTGAAATATCAACTAGAACGAAGTAGTGTGGAAGAATTAAGAATGATTTATCAAATGGATGAAGGAATTGAATATCGTTTCAAAATTCTACCTCAAGCCAATTCTTTTGATGAATTTTCATTCAATTATTGAAAAATAAACGATGGACTTGGGCAAGACTACAACGCTTATGCTATCTATGTGTTATTAGGAATTACAAAAGAACAAGTAAAAATAATTTTTGAAACGATCCATTCACCAAAAGAAGTGACTGTTTTTAGGATTTAATGAAAAGAGGAAGATTATATTTAAAAACTTTAAGAGAAGAAGAAACAGAATTTATTACAAATTATGCAGATTCATCTTTAGAAACACAAAAGAAATTTGATAACATCTATGATATAATGAACCTGTCTTGATTATAAATCTGCTAAGCAGTTTAAGCCGGAGATGAAAGGTTTGCTTGAATAAAAATGATTGCAATCTTTGTCAGAAATCTGTAGAATCAGTTTATAAAAATAAAATGATGGAGAAATATACAATTGTCAAGTAGAAAAACATTGACAAACAAGAGATTCCTTAGTATAATTTCTATGTTGCTTTAGGGGTGAAAAATGTGAAAATATCATTAAAACAACTTGAAAATTCTCAAGGAATGCCTGTTTATTTTGAAGAGGAAATGCACGTAGAAGACAACTTAAAGAGTCGTGACGATACGATTTTGGCGGTTTCTCCTGCAGTAGCGAAAGGTTTTTCTTGTGTATCAAAATGAAACAGTCATTGCGCAATTTACTTGTGCTGTCGATATCACACTTCCTTCATCCAGGTCTCTAGAGCCAGTGGTTGTGCCATTGTCAATAGAAATTGTTGAACGATATATTCCAAAAGGAACTTCATTTGAAGAACAGGAATTAACAGAAATTGTTATTCCGTTAGAAACTGATTGGATAGATTTACAACCTGCTGTGGAAGATCATATTTTACTTTCAATTCCTTTTACAAGTCTTATCGCCAGAGGAATTGAGTGAAGACCGAATGCCAAGTGGTCAAGATTGGGAAGTGATTTCAAGATGAGTTGTCTTTAAGACGTACAGTTGCAAAAGAACAACAAATTGATCCAAGGTTAGCGGCTCTACAGTCTTTCTTCGATTCCGATGAGACTGAAAAGTAAAAAGCATTTTTATGTAAAGAAGATTGATTAGAGGTGTACAAAATGGCAGTACCAAAACGTAAAACATCAAAAGCTAGAAAAAGCTAAACGTCGTACTCACTTCAAAATTAGAAGTACCAGGGTTAAACGCATGCCCTAACTGTGGTTCATTAAGAAAGCTACCATGTTTGCCCATCATGTGGACAATACGATGGAAAAGAAGTTGTTTCTCAAGAAGCATAATTTTGACATTAAAGCCTACACATTATGTGTAGGTTTATTTTTTATAAAAATTGAGTCGTTTATGGAGGAAGTTATTCTTCGTAAGCGACCTTTATATTACATAAAAAATTCATTAATAGGGTGGAAAATAATCATTTTGCAATATTAAATATGATATTTTTAATGAAAATGTCATATTTCTAAATTTGTGAAAAAAATGTATAATGAAATATTGATTTATAGATAATCTTTTTGTGAAAAATCATATACATACAATTTTGTTGTAATTAATAAAATATGCTATTATATATGTGAATATCTAGATTAAGAAGGAGCCAATATGTATAAGAGAAATTTAAAAATAATTATAATAAAATCTCAAAAATTTTCTATAAGAAAGTATAGTTTTGGTGCAGCGTCTGTAGCAATTGCCAGCTATTTATTATTTATGGGAAATGGTGCTATATGCAGCAAATGAAGTAGTTGTTCAAGAAAATTCAACTCAAGTAGCCAACACAAAGGTTGATGAGACAACTAAAAAGAAGAAAAAGAATTGATAGAGAAAAAGAATCAGAAAAATGAAAATAAAACAATTAACAGGTGTAAAAGAAAAATTACAAAATTATATTCAAGAAATTGAATCTAAATTAGCGCAAGGGCATATTCTGAACAAGACTGAAGAGAGTATTCAATTAGTACGAGAATCACTAGCTTTAGCAAATATTGCGAAATCTTCAAACACTATTTCTGAAGTAGAGAGTGCTTATGCCCAGTTAATTACAACAGTCAATACAAAATTACGTAATAAAACCCTTTAGAGAAAAAGAAACCCTGCTAAAGATACAACTGAAGGTAAAGAAACAGTTGGAATCAAAGCGGAAAACACTGAGAAAAAATCAGGAATCTAATGCAATTGAAAAATACTGGTGCTAATGATTCACGTAATGGAAGCAAAAATTGAAAGTGATACTACATTTCGTGCAGCTGTGAATCAAGATCCAAAGGTAGATTTCACATTCTCGATTCCAGATGAGAAGAAAATCTATATCTATAACTGAAGAGCATTTTTCATTAGAAATTCCGGTATATCTGAAACGGGAAAGATCTGTTATGCAAACGATTAAGAAAGGATCAAGACAAAGATTCCCAAAATGTTGCAGGTACGGAAACGATCTGATGTTGAATTTGATCTCACAGCTACTGTAATAAACCGTGCGGAGACAGTAGGAGTAACGTCGGATGCTAGTCAAGTACAAATCCTACGAAAATCGTCACATGGGTCGTCCGAATGACATACTAAAAACATAGGGATTACATTAAAACAAGAAAACCAAACATTAAATGTTGGTACTCGTTATATTCAGGTAGTTGACGATCAAGGTAGAGAGAATCTTAAAAAGGTGATAGTATTGCAGACCCAGGATATTTCTACTTAGCATTAAAATCACAAGCATACGCCTTAAGATCTCAACCTACAGATGAAAAATTTCTGTAAGTAGTTTAACAACCAACAGCGGAAGATTTGAAAGAAAAATCAAAGATAGTATTCAATTAGAATATTCAACAACAAACGAAGATGCAAGATTTGCTGATAAACGTGGAACTTTAGTAGAACATCCTGAGGATGTTATTCAATCGGTTAATACGTTGGAAATGATATTGTTAGTTACATTTACAGACGGTTCTACGAAGACAAAACCGGTAAGTGAAATTGTACAAAAATATTCCACTCAACAGTAACAGTCCTTATTCAGATGCAACCAATAGAAATGTTTATATTTATTCTGGAGAAGAGACTGATTTAACGTTTACTGCAAACGATGAATCTAAGATTAAGGATTTAAAACTTCGTGGGCCTGGTGATATTAACTGATAATACATAGCAAATTTCGGTTTTAGCTGTTGGTAAAGTATCAGATAGTGCTCTATCAAGTGGAGATGGATCTGTTTCAGATGATAAGAAAACGGCTACCATTAAAAATGACTGGAACAACTAATTTAACTGCTGGGAAAAAAATGACAAGTATTATCGTTGCTAAAGATGATAATAATGGGGAAAGTGCACCTTTGATGGAAGAATTAATGCAACTCACAAATCCAGTAGAGCGTCAAAAATTGAAGGTTATGTAGAATTTGTTGTAAAAAATCAAACTTCAAAATATGATATTAAAGCACCAGAAGGAACCGTTAGTGTAGCAGATCCGACAAATGTAACTACAGAAGAATTCGAAAAATTAAAGAAAAAGTGAAACTGAATATTCTAAGACAAATAATGATGCAAATTTCACTAGTAAGAGTGGACAAACTGTAGATAATCAAGGAACTAAAATTTCTACAATCACAAAGGATAATAATGGAAATCTTGTTGTGACCTATAAAGATGGTTCAACTGATACAAAAACCTTTATCAGAGTTCACAAGTTTGAAATAAACAACCTGCAATTGATGCAGTGAATAAAGCTGCGGAAGATAAAATTGCTGAGATTAATGCAAATACAAACGCAACTGCTGAAGAAAAAGAGGCTGCAATCCAAAAAGTTACGATGATAAAACGAAAGCTTTTAACAGCAATTAACGATAACTCGGTGACGACAAAAGCGGCATTAGATAATGCGAAAACGTCAGGGACAACTGCGATTAGCAATGATAATCCTGCAGCAACAAAGAAAGATACAGCAAAAGCAGCTATCGATACAGCTTTACGAAAAAGAAGCCGCCATTGATGCGAATAATGCTTTAACGAATGAAGAGAAAAACGCAGCAAAAGCTGATGCACAAGCAAAAGCAACAGCAGCGAAAAACAGCCATTGATAACGCAAATGCTAACGCAGCGGTTGATACAGCACAAACAGATGGAACAACAAGCGTAGGTGGGTAACACCAACAGCAGTAGCTAAGCCGGCAGCAAAGAAAGCTATTGAAGATGCGCTGAATGCTAAAAATAGCACAACTTGATGCAAGAAATGATTTAACAACTGAAGAAAAAGAAGCAGCAAAAAGCGGATGCTATCTTCAGAGCGAATGCAGCAAAAACTGCAATTGATAATGCAACAACAAATGCAACTGTAGATACTGCAAAAACATCAGGGTTGCTGATGTAGAAAGCGTTAATCCACAAGCAAGTCAAAAGAAAACTGATGCGAAAAATGCGGTAGATGAAGCGTTAAAAGCTAAGGAAGCAGCGATCGATGCGAATAACGATTTAACAGCAGAAGAAAAAAAGCAAAAGCTAAGGAAGATGCGAAAGCGAAAGCCGATGCAGCGAAAACAGCGATTGACAACGCGACAACAAACGATGCAGTAACGCAAGCTAAGAATGATGGAGCAACATCAGTAAATTCAATGAATCCAACAGCGCAAGCGAAACCAGCGGCTAAAAAGGCAATCGATGATGCACTTTGAAAGCTAAGAATGACGCAATCGATGCGAATAATGACTTAACAGCTGAAGAAAAGGCAAAGGCAAAAGAAAATGCGAAAGCGAAAGCCGATGCAGCGAAACAAGCAATCGATAATGCGACAACCAATGACGCAGTAACGCAAGCTAAGAATGATGGAGCAACATCAGTAAATTCAGTGAATCCAACAGCGCAAGCGAAACCAGCGGCTAAAAAGGCAATCGATGATGCACTTAAAGCTAAGAATGACGCAATCGATGCGAATAATGACTTAACAGCTGAAGAAAAGGCAAAGGCAAAAAGAAAATGCGAAAGCGAAAGCCGATGCAGCGAAACAAGCAATCGATAATGCGACAAACCAATGACGCAGTAACGCAAGCTAAAACTGATGGAGCAACATCAGTAAATTCAGTGAATCCAACAGCGCAAGCGAAACCAGCGGCTAAAAAGGCAATCGATGATGCGCTTAAAGCTAAGAATGACGCGATCGATGCGAATAATGACTTAACAGCTGAAGAAAAAGGCAAAGGCAAAAGAAAAATGCGAAAACGAAAGCCGATGCAGCGAAACAAGCAATCGATAACGCAACAACAAACGATGCAGTAACGCAAGCTAAAAACGATGGAGCAACATCAGTAAATTCAGTGAATCCAACAGCGCAAGCGAAACCAGCGGCTAAAAAGGCACTCGATGATGCGCTTAAAGCTAAGAATGACGCAATCGATGCGAATAATGACTTAACAGCAGAAGAAAAAGCAAAAGCTAAGGAAGATGCGAAAGCAAAAAGCCGATGCAGCGAAAACAGCGATTGACAACGCGACAACAAACGATGCAGTAACGCAAGCTAAGAATGATGGAGCAACATCAGTAAATTCAGTGAATCCAACAGCGCAAGCGAAACCGGCGGCTAAAAAGGCAATCGATGATGCGCTTAAAGCTAAGAATGACGCAATCGATGCGAATAATGACTTAACAGCTGAAGAAAAGGCAAAAGGCAAAAGAAAATGCGAAAGCGAAAGCCGATGCAGCGAAACAAGCAATCGATAATGCGACAACCAATGACGCAGTAACGCAAGCTAAAAACTGATGGAGCAACATCAGTGGATTCAGTAAACCAACAGCGCAAGCAAAACCGGCGGCTAAAAAGGCAATCGATGATGCGCTTAAAGCTAAGAATGACGCAATCGATGCGAATAATGACTTAACAGCTGAAGAAAAGGCAAAAGGCAAAAAGAAAATGCGAAAGCGAAAGCCGATGCAGCGAAACAAGCAATCGATAATGCGACAACCAATGACGCAGTAACGCAAGCTAAAACTGATGGAGCAAACATCAGTGGATTCAGTAAATCCAACAGCGCAAGCAAAACCAGCAGCTAAGCAAGCAATTGACGATGCGCTTAAAGCTAAGAATGACGCAATCGATGCGAATAATGACTTAACAGCTGAAGAAAAAGCAAAAGCTAAGGAAGATGCGAAAGCTAAAGCGGATGCAGCAAAACAAGCAATCGACAACGCGACAACAAACGCAGCTGTAGAACAAGCTAAAAACGATGGAGCAACAAGTGTAGGCTCAGTAACTCCAACGCCAGTAGCAAAACCAGCAGCTAAGCAAGCAATTGACGATGCGCTTAAAGCTAAGAATGACGCAATCGATGCGAATAATGACTTAACAGCTGAAGAAAAAAAGCAAAAGCTAAAGAAGATGCGCAAGCGAAAGCCGATGCAGCGAAACAAGCGATTGATAACGCGACAACAAACGATGCAGTAACTCAAGCTAAAAATGATGGGGCAACATCAGTAAATTCAGTGAATCCAACAGCGCAAGCGAAACCAGCAGCGAAGAAAGCAGGGAAGATGCGTTAGCTGATAAGATTAAAGAAATCGAAGCAAATAACAACTTAACAGACGAAGAAAAAAACTGCAGCTAAGCAAGAAGCGCAAGATAAGGCAACTGCAGCAAAACAAGCTATCGACAATGCGACAACAAACGCAGGAGTAGAACAAGCTAAGGCTAATGGAACAACAGAAGTAAATAATGTAACCAACGCCAGTAGCGAAGCCAGCGGCTAAAAATCAGTAGAAGATGCGTTAGCTGATAAGATTAAAGAAATCGAAGCAAATAACAACTTAACAGACGAAGAAAAACTGCAGCTAAGCAAGAAGCGCAAGATAAGGCAACTGCAGCTAAACAAGCAATTGACAACGCGACAACAAACGCAGCTGCTAGAACAAGCTAAAAACGATGGAGCAAACTCAGTAAATTCAGTGAATCCAACAGCGCAAGCGAAACCAGTGGCTAAAAAGGTAATTGAAGATGCACTTAAAGTTAAGTATGACGCAATCGATGCGAATAACGATTTAACAGCAGAAGAAAAAGTAAAAGCTAAAGAAGACGCGAAAGCCAAAGCCAATGTAGCGAAACAAGCGATTGATAATGCGACAACAAACGCGGGAGTAGACCAAGCTAAGGCTAATGGAACAACAGAAGTAAAACAATGTAAATCCAACACCAGTGGCGAAACCGGCAGCTAAGAAAGAAGTAGAAGACGCATTAAAAGTTAAGAACGACGCGATTGACGCGAACAACGATTTAACAGACGAAGAAAAACTGCAGCGAAAGCTGACGCAAAAGCTAAAGCTGATGCAGCAAAACAAGCGATCGACAATGCGACAACAAACGCAGGAGTAGAACGCTAAGGCTAACGGAACAACAGAAGTAAACAATGTAAATCAATACCAGTAGCGAAGCCAGCGGCTAAAAAGCAGTAGAAGACGAGTTAGCTGATAAGATTAAAGCAATCGAAGCAAACAACGACTTAACAGATGAAGAAAAACTGCAGCTAAAGAAGAAGCAAAAGCAAAAAAGCCGATGCAGCAAAACAAGCGATTGACAATGCGACAACAAACGTAGGAGTAACTCAGCTAAAAACGATGGAGCAACAAGTGTAGACTCAGTAAAATCCAACGCCAGTAGCGAAACCAGAGGCGAAGAAATCAGTAGAAGATGCGTTAGCTGATAAGATTAAAAGCAATCGAAGCAAACAACGACTTAACAGACGAAGAAAAACTGCAGCTAAAGAAGAAGCAAAAGCAAAAGCCGATGCAGCAAAACAAGCGATCGACAATGCGACAACAAACGCAGGAGTGGAGCAAGCTAAGGTTAATGGAACAACAGAAGTAAACAATGTAAATCCAACACCAGTAGCGAAACCAGCGGCTAAGAAAGCAGTAGAAGATGCACTAAAAGCTAAGAATGATGCGATTGATGCGAATAACGACTTAACAGACGAAGAAAAAACTGCAGCGAAAGCTGATGCGAAAGCAAAAGCCGATGCAGCTAAACAAGCAATCGACAATGCGACAACAGACGCAGGAGTAGACCAAGCTAAGGCTAACGGAACAACAGAAGTAAACAATGTAAATCCAACACCAGTGGCAAAACCAGCGGCTAAGAAAGCAGTAGACGATGCGCTTAAAGCCAAAGAATCAGAAATAGATGCTCGAGATGATCTGACAGCTGAGGAAAAATAGTAGCTAAAGAAGAAGCTAAAGCGAAAGCAGATGCAGCAAAACAAGCAGTTGATAAAGCGACAACAAATGCTGATGTAGAACAAGCTAAGACTAATGGAACAACAGAAGTAAACAATGTAAATCCAACAGCGCAAGCAAAACCAGCAGCTAAGCAAGCAATCGATGAAGCTCTTAAAGCTAAGAATGACGAGATTGATGCTCGTACAGACTTAACAGATGAAGAGAAAGCTACAGCTAAGGCAGAAGCGAAAACTAAGGCAGATGCAGCGAAAGAAGCAATCGATAACGCGACAACAAATGTAGCTGTAGAACAAGCTAAAGCGAATGGAACAACAGAAGTAAACACTGTGAATCCAACAGCGCAAGCAAAACCAGCAGCTAAGCAAGCAATCGACGAAGCTTTGAAAGCTAAAAATAACGAGATAGATGCTCGTGCAGACTTAACAGATGAAGAAAAACTGCAGCCAAAGCAGACGCTAAAGCCAAAGCCGATGCAGCGAAAGAAGCAATCGATAACGCGACAACAAATGCAGCCGTAGAACAAGATAAAGCAAATGGAACAACAGAAGTAAATAATGTAAATCCAACAGCGCAAGCAAAAACCAGCAGCTAAGCAAGCAATTGACGAAGCACTGAAAGCTAAGAATGATGAGATTGAAGCACGTACAGACTTAACAGACGAAGAGAAAAACTGCAGCTAAGGAAGAAGCTAAGAAAAAGCTGATGCAGCCAAGGAAGCGATTGATAATGCGACAACAAAATGCGGAAGTTGACTCAGCTAAAACAGCTGGAACAACAGAAGTAAAACACTGTGAATCCAACAGCGCAAGCAAAACCAGCAGCTAAGCAATCAATCGAAGATGCACTTAAAGCTAAGAATGACGAGATAGATGCTCGTACAGACTTAACAGATGAAGAGAAAGCTACGGCTAAGGCAGACGCAAAAAGTCAAAAGCGGATGCAGCAAAAACAAGCAATTGACAAAGGACAACAAATGCGGAAGTTGATCAAGCTAAAACAGCTGGAATAACAGAAGTAAAACAATGTAAATCCAGAAGCAGTAGCGAAGGCAGTAGCTAAGCAAGTAATCGATGAAGCTCTTAAAGCTAAGAACGCTGAAATCGATGTTCGTGCAGACTTAACAGATGAAGAAAAAGCTACAGCGAAGGCAGATGCGAAAACCAAAGCTGATGCAGCAAAAGAAGCAATCGATAACGCGACAACAAATGCAGCCGTAGAACAAGCTAAGGTTAACGGAACAACAGAAGTAAGTTCAGTAAATCCAGAAGCAGTAGCAAAAACAGAAGCTAAGAAAGCAGTAGACGAAGCTCTTAAAGCTAAGAATGACGAGATCGATGCTCGTACAGACTTAACAGATGAAGAGAAAGCTACGGCTAAGGCAGACGCAAAAGTCAAAGTGGACGCAGCGAAAGAAGCAATCGATAAAGCAACAACAAATGCAGAAGTAGAACAAGCTAAGTCTAACGGAACAACAGAAGTAAAAAGCTGTAGATCCACAACCAGTAGTTAAAACGGAAGCTAAGAAAGCAATCGATGCAGCTCTTAAAGCTAAGAATGACGAGATCGATGCTCGTACAGACTTAACAGATGAAGAGAAAGCTACGGCTAAGGGCAGACGCAAAAATCCAAAGCGGACGCAGCGAAAGAAGCAATCGATAAAGCAACAACAAATGCGGAAGTCGATCATGCTAAAATAGCTGGAATAACAGAAGTAAACAATGTAAATCCAGTAGCAGTGGCTAAGAAAAAGCTAAGCAATCAATTGATGATGAAGCAATTACTAAAAAGCAGCGATTGATGCAAGAGAAGATCTTTCAGAAATTGCTAAAAATTCTAAAACTACAAGTGGATGCAATAGTTAAACAAGCAAAAAGAAGCTATCGATCTTGAAACTAAAAGATGGAACTGTTAATAGCGTTACAGAAAATCGAAAACTTGCTGTGAAATCAGTAGGTGAAGTAATTGTCCCAGCTGAAAAAAATAGTTGTTGTTAATCCAACTAACTTAACAGATGAAGAAAAATCTAAAGTGTTAGAACTGGTTAAATTAGTAAATCCAGAAGCAACAGTAGCAGTTGATGATAAAGGGAATGTAACAGTGACGTCTAAGAGTGGTATAAGTGAAACAATTTCTGTTGAAAAATTAGTAAAAGTTTCAACTGGTTTAGATAATATTAATTTAACTTTGATAAACAAATAGTGTTAGATATTTCGCGTATTACTAAAGATGAAAAGAAAAAGCAAAATCTATGATTATAGCTAAAAATCCGGAAATTGCTGATGTAGTTTTTGATGATAAGGGAAATGCAACTATTATTCTAAAAGATGGACAAATCTTAAGAGCGTTAGCAAAAGATATCTTTAAACCATTAGAACCATCACAAGAACTAAGCGGAGTAGTATCAACACCACAAACAAAATGTAAAAGTTGATAAAGCACAATTGAAGTATCAATTCTTCAATTAGATAGTCTAGTATCTAAATTGAATGATAAAGAAGGTTCAGAATTATTGGATGCAGCTAAAGCAGTATTCAATAATCCAAGAGCTACACAAGAAGAAGTAGATGCAATGGTGAAACGTATTGCAGAATTTATCGCAAAAGTTTCTACAAGTTCTTCTAAAAATGCAGTAAATTCTAAAGATGCTAACAATAAAGAAACTAAAGCAGTAGGTTCATCAGTTGGAAATACAAAACAATCTTCTCAAAAAGAACTTCCAAATACAGGAACATCAATATTTGGAACAATTCTTCCAGCAATGGCAGCTCTATTATCAGGAGTAGGATTATTTGTGAAAAAGAAAAAGAAGATGAATAATCAATAGATTTTATTGTTCGAGATAAGAAGGATTATAGCTAAAAGAAGGCTATTTTCCTTCTTTTTCTATCTGAATTCACAATGTTTGAAGTATGTAAAAAGTATGTAATACTATTTAGCTAAGGTAATAGCAAATGAATAAAATAGGAGATGAACGCATGAAAGCGATCATTATCATTAAGAGGATTTAGAAAATTACGTACAGGCGCTATTGTTGCGACTGGTGTATTTTTAATTGGATTAGCAAGTGTCCAAACAACTGTTAAAGCAAGTGAAGAAGATGGAGTTTGGGTAGCAAGAACTGTTGAACAAGTAAAAGCAGATATACAAAAAGAAGATAATTTCTTTAAATATGAAATTAAATGGGGAGATACGTTAAGTGTCATTAGCGAAGCAAACGAATATTCCTGTAGATGTATTAAAAAGAAATGAACCGTGTTTCAGATAGAAATTTATTTTTTTACCACACAATGAATTACTTTACACAGAAGGTGAAAATGTAACAGATTCAAAAACAAAACATAAAAATTGTCATTAAAGAAAGTTATGGTAAAAAGAAGTTAGAACTTATGAGTTGTACTTCAAAAATCATGAAACAGCAGAAGTAACGTTTGAATTGAAAGAAACTACTGAAAAAGTTCAAGAAAGTTATACATCAGTTGTAAGTTGCGGTGAGGTGTATAACTTAGTTTCAGATGAAGCAGAAGGTATAGTGGAAAACACCAGGTGAGGAAGATACAGTAACTCCAGGAGCAACAGAAACACTAACACCAGCGCAACCAGCGGAAGAAAAACCCTGTAACTCCAGGAACAACAGAAACACCAACACCAGCGCAACCAGCGGAAGAAAAACCTGCAACCCAGGAGTAACAGAAACACCAACACCAGCGCAACCAGCGGAGAAAAACCTGCAACCCAGGAGTAACAGAAACACCAGCGCCAGTGCAACCAGCGGGAGAACAACCTGCAACTCCAGGAGTAATAGAAACACCAACTCCAGCGCAACCAGCGGGAGAAAACCATCAGCGCCAGGAGTAACAGAAACACCAACACCAGCGCAACCAGCGGGAGAAAAACCTGCAACTCCAGGAGCAACAGAAACACCAGCGCCAGCGCAACCAGAGGAAGAAAACCTGCAACTCCAGGAACAACAGAAACACCAACACCAGGGCAAACTCAGCGGAAGAAAAACCTGCAACCCAGGAGCAACAGAAACACCAGCGCCAGTGCAACCAGAGGAAGAAAAACCTGCAACTCCAGGGAGCAACAGAAACACCAACTCCAGCGCAACCAGAGGAAGAAAAACCTGTAACTCCAGGAGCAACAGAAACACCAACTCCAGCGCAACCAGAGGAAGAAAAACCTGCAACCCAGGAGCAACAGAAACACCAACTCCAGCGCAACCATCGGAAGAAAAACCTGTAACTCCAGGAGCAACAGAAACACCAACTCCAGCGCAACCATCGGAAGAAAAAAACCTGCAACTCCAGGGGCAACAGAAACACCAACTCCAGCGCAACCGGCAGAAGAAAAACCAGCAGGTTCAGGAGTAACAGAAACACCAACACCAGGGCAACCATCGGAAGAAAAACCAGCAGCGTCAGGCACAACAGAAACACCAGCGGATTCAAATAATCAGAATAATCCAAATGTACCAAAAGATGATGTTGAAAAAAAGGTTTAGAAGAAAAATGGCGCAGAGTTAGAGTCACGTAAAAATAAAATTAGAAGAAATTAACTCAAGTAGTCTATCATCTAGTGAAAAAGAAGCTGCTAAATTAAAAAGTAGAAGAATATACTAAAAAGCTAAAGAAGAAATGAAACAAGCAAAAAAACTACAGATGACCAAGCGGCTGTAGTGGAGAAATATTCAGATGATTTAATTACGATTGATACTCCTGGAGTTGACCAAGGTAAACCAGATTACTCAAATTCAGGATTATCTGGAAACGGACCAGAAGGAACAAATATTGGAGACAACAATGTTATTGGTCATGGGAATAGTACACCAGAAAATACAGGGTTTAGAAGTGCGCCAGTTTATCAACCACGTGTGACACGTCGTGAAAGAAGTGTTGATGAACCAAAAACAAAGTTTCTATTTATTATAATTATGATGGAATGAAAGATATTCCTGGTTTCTTCAATGATTTAGATAGTAAAATGAAGTTGAAGTCCCTCAAAAAGCTCCAGCTCAAAACGTTGAAGTCTATTTTGAAATCAAAAATCGATCAAAAGAAAAGCAGAACTTGAAAGAAAAGGATACAAAATTGCTGATGAATATTTTGTAGGAATTAATCAAGAAAAATGCAACACATTATGATTATGTAGTAACTTTTTACAAAAGCATAAGATAACTTCATCAAAGAAGGCTAGCAAAAGTGTTAAACTTAAAGCTAGCCTTTTTGTGCTATTGTTAATCAATTATGAAAAAAATAAAAAGGAATGTAGTATGGTTGTTTAGGGAGAAAAGAGGTAGGTTCAATTGCTTTTAAATAGGAAACTGCTGTACGAAGAAGAGTTTCTAGTGTACAATACAGTCAGAAAAGGAGAGAAAAGAATGTTTTTATTAGCACTACTTTTAATTACCATAACGATAGCCAGTTATGCCGTATTAAAATATTATTTTTGGAACAAGAATTTATTTTTCAGATTCATTCTTTCTAACAATAAGAGAAGTAATGTTACCTTTTATTAGTTGTTAGTTTTGAAATTTTTTCTCAAGTAGTTTTTAGGATATTCTCAATTACCTTGGATGATATTATTTAGTTGTATTATTGGAGTAACATTGTTATTAGTGAAAAAGGTAACCATGAATTCTCGTTGAGACAATATTTATATCAATTTTTCTCATTAGAATTTTTTTGGTATTTGTAATGGGACATCTGTTGTTAGTCATTCAGTATTGTTTTTATTTATTACTCTCTTGGGGAGTTGTCCGTTAATAGTTTTTAGAAATAATTAGAGAAGCACTTAGTCAGTTGATTAAGTGCTTTTTATTTCTAAAAATACAAAGTAAGGATAAAAAGTGGGATTGTAATAAATTGATGAAAAACATTGATATATAAGTCTTTTTGAACGTTCTACAATGAAGAGTGTTTTTAATTTTATATAAAAAGGGATGGGTTTAAAATATTTTTTTAACTTTTTCATAAAAAAGTGGTGAAAAGTGGGGGAGTGTGGTAAACTATGGATAATTAATGAATGATAGGAGGAGTCTGCATGTTAATCGGTGAATATCAACACACAATTGATGCTAAGGGACGTATGATTGTTCCAGCAAAATTTCGTGAAGATTTAGGATTCACTTTTGTTGCAACACGTGGACTAGACGGCTGTTTATACGGCTATCCTCTTGAACAATGGCAATTGCTTCGTCAAAAGTTGAGTGAATTACCCTCAATCTAAAAAGATGCTCGTGCATTTGCTCGTTTCTTCAATTCTGCTGCTAGCGAAGTAGAATTTGATAAACAAGGAAGAATTAATATCACACCAACATTAAGAGAACATGCTGGACTAGTAAAAATTGTCGAGTAATTGGTGTGAATGATCGAATTGAAATTTGGGATGAAGAACGTTGGAAAGCATATATTGCTGAAACTGAAGAGAATTTTTGAAGAATTAGCAGAACAAATGGCTGATTTTGGATTTTAGAAAGGATATTAATAAAGAATGTTTAAACATGTAACCGTATTGCTACATGAAACAGTGGATAATCTTGAAGTAAAACCAGATGGGATTTATGTAGATTGTACATTAGGTGGAGCAGGACATAGTGAATATTTATTAAGTCAGTTAACAACAGGTCACTTATACTGTTTTGACCAAGACATGAATGCTATTGATAATGCTAAAGTCCGTTTGAAAAAAATTTATTGGAGAAGATAAAGTAACGTTCATTCATGCAAATTTTTAGAATGATTCAGAAAAACTAAAATGAATTAGGAATCCAAAAAGTAGATGGAATTTTATATGACTTAGGAGTATCTTCTCCGCAATTGAGATCAAATTGAGAGAGATTTAGCTATCATCAAAAATGCTGTATTAGATATGAGAATGGATCAAACTGCGCCGTTAACTGCCAAAAGAAATTATTAATGAGTGGAGTTATGATGAATTAGTCTGAATTTTTCTACCGTTATGGAGAGGAAAAATTCTCAAAAACAAATTGCAAGAAATATTGAACGTATCTCGTCAAGACCATGAGATTGAAAACGACTGGAGAATTAGTAGATATTATTCGAGATAGTATTCCTGCCGCTGCAAGAAGAAAAGGTGGACATCCTGCTAAAAAGAATTTTTCCAAGCAGTTCGTATTGCTGTAAATGATGAATTAGCAGCAGTTGAAGATTCTTTAGAACAAGCTTTTTGACTTGTTAGAAGTTGGAGGGAAAATTAGTGTTATTTCGTTCCATTCTTTAGAAGATCGTATTGTTAAGACGATGTTCAAACAAAAAGTACTGTAGAACAAGGTCCCTAAAATTTACCAATTTTACCTGGGCAGTTAGAAAGTGCTGATTTTAAATTGATTACAAGAAAACCAATTTTGCCAACAGAAGAAGAAATGCAAGAAAACTCAAGATCACAAAGTGCAAAATTACGAGTGATTGAACGGTGAAATAATTAGTAAAGGAGGCGTTTTTGATGGCATTAGCAGAACAAATCGTTGATGTAAATTCTACAACAACAGTCAAAGAAGCCTTTTACGAATACTTATTATGACAAAGTAGTAACGGCTATTCCTCAAGAAAAAGTAAAAGTTAATTATGCAAGAAATATGATTGTTTCAATTATAGTAATTGTATTATTAGGCACTTTAACAGTTGTTAGCTCAATGTTAGTGGCGAATAAAAATCGTCAATTGCAAGATATACAAACTAATACAACATTGATGCAAAGAAAAATGATACGTTATTACAATCGGCGCAAGAATTATCACAATATGACCGTGTGAATCGTATTGCAAAAAGAACAAGGGTTACAAATGGGTCAAAATAACGTAAGGAATGTTGGACAATGAAAATGAATAATTTTAAGGAATATTTGGGAAATAGAAAGATTGCGATACGTTGCTTGATGGCAATCGTATTCTTCCTATTTCTCATTTTTCTTTTCACTTCTTTAAAATAATGGTGTTGGGACAAAGTCATGGTGTTAATTTAAGAGAAGAATTAGATAAAAATTAACTCATACAACACTGTTAAAAGCAAAACGTGGAAATATTTATGATGCAAGCGGTAGTCCCATTGCGGTTGATGCAACGAATTATTCTTTATTCGCTGTTTTAACAGATCAATGGGATAAAGGAAAAAAGATTATGTACAAGATTTTTCAAAAACAGCACAAATTTTATCGAAATATATTGATATGAAGGCTCCGGAAATTGAAAAAAATCTTATCTCAAAAATGTTGCTCAAGTAGAATTTGGGAATGCAGGGAAAAATCTTTCGGTTGAAACAAAAGAAAAAAATTGAGAAAGAGGAATTACCTGGTATTAAATTCACAGAGAATCTTTCACGGTATTATCCAAATGGGATTTTTGCTTTACATTTAATTGGATATACAGATGTAGAAGAGCAAACAGTAGATGGAAAACCAGTGGAACAATTAGTCGGTAAAATGGGGATTGAAGCATTATATAATGCAACCTTAACCGGGAAACCTGGAGAAGTTGTTTCAAGATTGGATGGAAATGGATATGTACTCGGGAAGTGAAGAAGTTACTCAACAACCAAAAAGATGGAAATGATTTATATTTAACATTAGATAAAAATGCAAACGTATTTAGAGTCATTAGTCTCTCAAGTGACGGAAAAGTACTTGCCGAATCAATTAACAGCGATGTTAGTAGATCCAAAAATCTGGAGATATTGTTGCAGCAACTCAACGACCAACCTTTAATGGTTCGACTAAAGAAGGTATCAATACAATGTGGAATAATCTATTAATGGATGAGGCTTATGAACCAGGTTCTACTATGAAAGTATTAACCTTGCTGCTGCTATTAATGAAGGTGTTTTTTGACCCGAATGAAAAATATGAATCTGGTAAAATCCAGATTTTTAAAGATTTAGTTCGTGACTATAATAAAGTTGGTTGGGGAGAATCACTTATTTAGAAAGTTTAGCTCACTCAAGTAACGTTGCTTTTGTTCATGTAGTTCAAAAATTGGAGTAGAAAAATGGAAGCAATATTTAGATTTATTTGGATTTGGTCAAAGTACGCAATCAGGATTTTTAAATGAAGCTACTGGATTGAATACATATAATTCTTATTTACAACAATTGTCGACTGGTTTTGGACAAGGGATTTCTGTAACAGCTTTTCAAAATGGTACAAGCTTTTTACAGCAATTGCGAATCAAGGAGAAATGAAAAAAATTAAGAATTGTGCATCATGAGTTTAGACCAGCAACAAATACTACAGTTAATTTTTCTGAAAATTCTTTAGGGCAAGTAATTAAACCGGAAACAGCTAAAAACTCTAGAATATTTACGTCAAAACAACTACTATGAAAGATGGAACAACTAATGGGTTTGATATTGAAGGTGAGGAAATAGCTGTGAAAAACAGGAACTGCCGAATTTGTAAATCCTGAAACAGGAACTTATTACTCGTATGGAAGTAATTATATTTATTCTGTAGTTGGATTTGCGCCTGCAAGCGATCCAAAATATATTTTATATATTACATTGAAGCAACCTCAAAATAACCCTTATGGAGCTGGAGGTAGTGCTTTTAATTAAAGAGATTTTTAATCCAATGATGAAACGTGCGTTAGATTATAGTCGATTAACGCAATAAAAAGGAGGAATTTAGAAATGTTAGCTACAGAATTAGCTCAATTAATTTATCTCAAAAAGATTGAAGGTAATTTATCAGGTGTAACAATTGATTTTTAGCACAAGATTCAAGAAAAGTTCGTCCAAATACATTATTTTTTCTGTATTGATGGAGTTACAGTAGATGGGCATCGCTTTGCTGCTGCTGCGAAAGAAAAAGGTGCTGTTGCCTTTGTAGCTAGTAAATCTATCAAAAATCAAGTAGGGGATACTCCAGTAATTTATGTTAAAGATGTGACAAGAGTGATGGCTTTGTTGGCAAATCATTTTTTTATGGATATCCAACTCAATCTTTACAAATGATTGGTGTTACAGGAACTAATGGTAAAACGACAGTCACTCATATGATAGATGCATTATTGGAAAAACCGAATAAACCAACTGCATTAATTGGTACAATTTATCGTAAAATTGGTCCAAAAATTATTCAGACTCATAATACAACTCCAGAAATTTTAACATTGCATGAAACTTTCCAAGAGTTAAAAAGAGATTGGTGGAGAGACTTGTTTGATGGAAGTTTCTTCTCATGCCTTACAATTAGGCCGTGTTTGGGGATTAGATTATGATTGTGTAGTCTTTACGAATTTAACACATGAACATTTAGACTTACACAAAACAATGGAACAATATGCATGCTAAAAAGTTTATTATTCTCTCAATTAGGGAATTATGTTGGAGAAAAATTCTAAGCCAAAAGTAGCGGTTTTTAAATGCGGATGATGAACAGTTTCAAATGTTTGAGTATTCAACTCCAGTTCAAGTGATTAGCTATGGAATTAATGAGGAAGCTGACTTCAAAGCTGAAAAATATTCTGTACAGAAAAATGGACATACAATCTTCGAACTAGTAATTCAAAAATGATGAACGTTACTTAGTAGATATGCCATTACTAGGAATTTTCAATGTTTATAATATGTTGTCTGCAATTGCAGTAGCATTTGTTTATGGAGTTTCTATGGAAGAAATTTTGAAAAAAGTAAAAGCTTTCAAAGGGGTAGCAGGTCGTATGCAAGCAGTTGATAAAGGACAAGATTTTCAAGTAATCGTGGACTTTGCTCATACTCCGGATGGATTAGAAAATGTATTAGATTCTTTAGCACAAATTCCACATGGGAAGATTATTACAGTTGTAGGGCATAGTGGAGGAAATCGTGATTCTAGTATGAGACCAGAATTAGGAAGGATTGCTCTAACTAAATCAGACCATGTAGTCTTTACAGCAGATAATCCTAGAACAGAGCCATTAGTAAATATTTATGAAGGATTGTTAAGTGCGGTTGATAAGAATTCTGTTTCTTATGAATGTATTGATAAACGAGAAGAAGCCATTGAAAAAGCACTTCAATTAGCGAGTGTTGGAGATATTGTTTTACTTGCTGGAAAAGGTGTGGAGCCTTATCAAATTATTGGTGAAGTAGAATATCCTTATAATGAAATTGAAATCGTAGAATCATTATTAGGAAATAGATAAAAAGGAGAAAATGATGACATTACAATTATTACTTGTATTAGGAGCCACATTACTAGCAACAGTATTTGCGGAACCTAAATTTATTCAATTTATGCGAATGAATCAGTTTGGACAAACAACTTTAGAAGATGGGCCATCTTGGCATAAAAGCCAAAAGTGGAACACCCTACGATGGGAGGGTTTATCTTCTTAATGATGATTGGGATTGTTAGTTTAATTCTTGGAGGATTATTCGGACATTTTAATTTCACATTATTAAGTGGCGTCATTGGATTTGTATTTTTGGTGGAATCGGATTTTTGATGATTTTATTAAAGTGTTTAGAAAACAAAATCAAGGCTTAAAAAGTCATCAAAAATTTGTTTTTACAAATAGTAGGTTCTGCAGTTTTTGTAGCTTTATTCTTATTAAGTGGACGTACTCCATTAATTTATATTCCATTTTTGGTGAAGTACATAGTTTAGTCTTATTTTGCAATTTTTACAATCATTTTGGATTACAGGTTTTTCAAATGCGGTAAATTTAACAGATGGATTAGACGGTCTTGCAACTTCAACCTCTATTGTAGCTTATGGTACATATGCATTTTTAGCATTACACTCAAAGCAAGTAGAAATTGCATTTTTCTGTTTTTAGTGTAGTTGGAGGTTTAATTGGCTTTTTAATGTTCAATTGGAAACCCTGCAAAAATCTTTTATGGGGGATGTTGGTTCTCTAGCTTTAGGTGCAGGATTAGCGATTATTTCTTTAATGCTTCATCATGAATGGAGTTTACTAGGAATTGGTATTGTATTTGTATTAGAGACAGCTAGCGTGATTATCCAAGTAACCTCATTCAAATTAACAGGAAAACGAGTGTTTAAGATGAGCCCAATTCATCATCACTTTGAAAATGTGTGGTTGGAAAGAAGTGAAAATCGTTTTAGTCTTCAGTTTAGTTGGGATTAATCGGAACACTCATTACACTAGTATTGATTTAGAAAAGCTTTTTAGCTTTTCATACATATTTTTACGGCAGTTTATACTGCCATATACATATTGAAATTGATTTAGGGGGCATATTAGGTGCTAAATAAAAAGTTTTTGAACATAAAAGAGTATTAGTCATTGGATTAGCAAAAAGTGGAGTCGCAGTTGCAAAACTATTATTACATCAGGGTGCGATTGTAACAGTAAAACGATCGTATTCCATTAGAAGAAAATCCAGACGCAAAAAGTTTAATTGAAGAAGGAATTCGAGTTTTTAGCGGGTTCTCATCCAGTAGATTTATTAGAAGAACATTTTGATTTTGTAGTGAAAAAAATCCTGGAATTCCATACCATAATTGTATGGTAGAAGCTGCCATGAAAAAAAGGCATCCCAGTTTATACAGAAGTTGAAATTGCATATCATTTATTAGAAGGTTTAATGATTGGGATTACAGGGTCAAATGGTAAAACAACAACGACAACATTAGCAAGCTTAATGTTGAAAGAATCTTTCCCTGAACGAAATGTATTGCTGCGGGTAATATTGGAATCCCATTATCGCAATTAGCAGAACAATCTAAAAAGAAGATATTTATGTTTCAGAATTAAGTAGTTTCCAATTGATGGGAATTGATCAATTTAAAACCGAAAATTGCGTGTATTGTAAATATTTTTAGTGCGCATTTAGATTATCATGGGACACGAGAAGAATATATTAAAAGCAAAACTTCAATTAACGAAAAACCAAACAGAAGAAGATTATTTAGTTTATAATGCTGATTATCCTGAATTGATAACATTAATTGAGGGAAATACTCAAGCAACATTAGTTCCATTTAGTAGAAAAATGTTTTAGAGTTTGGAGTTTCAGTTGAAGGTGAGTATATTTGCTTTAATGGTGAAAAAGTAATTCCTGTTTCAACGATTCAAGTTCCAGGAACACAAAACGTTGAAAATGTATTAGCGGCAGTTGCGATTGCAAAATTAGCAGGAGCTACAAATGAAGTGCATTGAAAAAGCTGTTCAAAAATTTCCATGGCGTAAAACACCGTACACAATTTGTTAAAGAAGTCAATAAGAGACGTTTTTTTATAATGATTCGAAAGCTACAAATATTATTGCAACTCAAACAGCATTACGTAGCTTTTACAAATCAATCTGTTGTTTTAATCGCAGGTGGTTTAGATAGAGGTAATGGTTTTGATGAATTAGTATCCGATTTAACATCTGTATCAGGAATTGTTTTGTATGGTGAAACTAAAGAAAAATTACAAGAAGCCGCAAAAGCTGCAGAAGTTCCTGTTATTGAAGTCGTTAATACATTAGAAGAAGCAACTAAAAAAAGGCTTATGAAATTAGTAAAGAAGACGATATTATTTTTATTATCTCCAGCTTGTGCAAGTTGGGATCAATTTAAGAATTTTGAAATTCGTGGGGATGAATTTATTCTGAGTTGTAGAGAATTTATAAGAAAGAGGAAAATATTCATGAGAGTTGTCGTATCTGGCGGAGGTACAGGAGGTCATATTTATCCTGCCCTTGCATTTATGAGATATTTAGAAAAAAACAAGAGGATGTAGAATATTTATATATTGGAACAAAAACGTGGATTAGAAAGTAAAATTGTTCCTCAAGCAGGGTATGCATTTGAATCTATTAAAATCGAAGGGTTAAAAACGTTCGCTTTCATTAGAAAAACTTAAAGACAGCATACTATATGGTAACAAGTGTCATTAAAGCAAGAAAAAATTTTTAAAAGAATTTAAACCAGATGTTGTCATTGGTACAGGTGGTTATGTTTGTGCACCAGTATTATTTGCAGCTAGTTTGCTAAAAAAATTCCAACTATTATTCATGAACAAAATAGTGTTGCAGGAGTTACAAATAAATTTTTAGCAAAAATGGGTGAATAAAATTGCGATTTGTTTTGATGATGTAAAAAGATTTTTGCTTCTTATAGCGATAAGGTAGTTTTTGACAGGAAATCCTAGAGGACAAGAAGTTGTAGAAATCGAGAAAAATCCTAAATATTTAGCTTCAATAGGAGTAGAGACAGAATTACCAATTGTTGTTATTTTTGGTGGAAGTCGTGGGTCTGAAACGAATGAATGAAGTGTTTGTTGAGGCTTTAGAAGGATTTGCTGATAAAAATTATCATGTCGTAATGGTTACAGGAGAAGTACATTATGACAAAATCAACAATCAGATTACAAATTTAGAAAAATCATTGCCAAATGTTTCTGTTTTTTTCCGTATATTAAAGATATGCCACAACTATTCCAAAAATGTGGATTTAGTTGTTTGTCGTAGTGGCGCAACAACTTTAACGGAACTAACAGCATTAGGTTTGGCAAGTATTTTAATTCCAAGTCCATATGTAACGAATAATCATCAAGAAGCCAATGCTCGTTCGTTGGTCGATCAAGGTGCAGCATCGATGATTTTTAGAAAAAGAATTGAATGCTCAAACAATGTTAGCTGAAATCGATCTATATTTTTATTAGATTCTAATAAAAAGAAGCAATGGCTAATTCCGCTAAGAAAATGGGAATTATAGATGCAAGTTCAAGATTAACAAGTATGATTCATGAAATGTTGTAGAAAGAAAAAGGAGGAGCCTTATGAAATTTTTTTAAAAAGCTTCAACTTCTTCGCTCCTCCTAGAGAGACAAACGAGAGATTCCGAAAAATCTTTTCTACCAATTAAAACAATTTCACTTTTAATCGTTTAGAAATGAAAAATTTTTATGGTGGATTTTTCTGCTAGTATGTTCTGGAGTATTTATTTTATTTCGCCTTTATCAAAACCAAAAAGCGATATACGTATATGGGAATAGACAAGTGGAAGTCGAAACAATACGAGAACAAGCTGGAATTAAAAAGGAAAAACGATATGGGGTATCTTGTCTGAACATGAAACGATTCAACAAAAGATTAACAAAAAGAAACCCTAAAATTAAGGATGCTTCCGTTAATTTAACTGGTTTAAATACCATTCAATTAACAATTTTAGAAAAATCCTGCCATTGGATATTATTACGAAGATGGTAAATACAAGGAATTATTAGCGGATGCTCAAACGATTCAAACAGAGGAACCCATTAATAAAGAAAGCTACCCAGAATTAGTAAATTTTGACGAAGAGTCGAGAACTCAATTAGCGAATCAATTGGAGAAAACTTCACCCTAGTGTGATTCTGTATGATTCGTCAAATTCAATATGTCGATCCAGAGAAGAAAACCATTAAAACTTCAAATTCGAATGAGAGATGGATGAAGGTTATTGGAACATTAAAAGATATTGGAGAAAAATTGAATTATTATCCAAGTATTTATAATGAATTACAAAATGAAATCTGGAACAATTGACATGGAAGTTGGTATTTTCTATACACCAGATATTAATGCTCAATAGAGAAAGAAAAAAATCGTAAAAATATTCAAATATTTTCTTAACTAGAAAGAAATATGGTAGAATAGAAAATGTATAGTTATTTATAAAATGTGAATGAAAAATATTAGTAGGAGGTTTCAATAAACGTGAAAAATCAAGGAATTTATGTGAGTTTAGATATTGGAACCACTTCAATTAAAGTTGTTGTTGCTGAATATATTCTGTGACAATTAAAACATTATTGGAGTCGGCAATGAAAAATCTCAAGGACTTAGTCGGGGAGTAATTGTAGATATCGATGAAAACTGTTGAATCTATTAAAAAGCCGTTAAACAAGCAGAACAAAAATCAAATATTGAAATTAAAGATGTTATCGTAGGAATCCCAAGTAATCAAATTTCGATTGAACCATGTCATGGCATGATTGCTGTTTCAAGTGAAAATCGTGAAATTACAGATGTGGATGTTCATAATGTGATTTCAGCAGCAAAAGTTCGTTCAGTTGCTCCTGAAAGAGAAATTATTTCAGTAATTCCAGAAGAATTTATCGTGGATGGATTTGATGGAATTAAAGATCCTAGAGGAATGATTGGAGTTCGATTAGAATTATATGCAAGTATGATTACTGGACCGAAAAACAATTGTTCATAATATCAAACGTTGTATTGATAAAGCAGGATTAAATATTGAAGAGATGGTTATTCAACCTCTTGCCATTAGTCAAGTAGCAATGTCTGCTGGTGAACGTGAATTTGGTACAATCCTAATTGATATGGGTGGCGGACAAACTAGTGCGTCAGTAATGCACGATCATCAATTAAAATTCTCTTTTGTTGACCAAGAAGGTGGAGACTTTGTAACAAAAGATATTTCTGTCATCTTGAATGCAAGTTTTGAAAATGCAGAACGAATTAAACGTGAATATGGATATGCTATTTCTACTGAAACTTCTGATGAAGAATTCTTCCCAGTTGAAACAATTGGTAAGAAAGATCCTGTTAAAGTAGATGAACATTATTTATCAGAAATTATTGAAGCAAGAGAAGTTCAAATTTTTGAAACAATTAAACGTGCTTTGGATCAAGTAGATGCTTTAAGCTTACCTGGAGGAATCGTTTTAACAGGTGGAGCATCTTCTATGGCAGGAGTACTTGAATTAGCCCAAGAAATTTTTGGAGTAAATGTAAAAACATATATTCCAGAACAAATGGGCATGAGAAATCCAATATATGCAACAAGCATGGGATTAATTCAATATGCTGCATCATTAGATGATGTACATCGTATCGCTCAAAAAGGCAAATTAACAACTGAAAAGAGAGTAACACCTCTAACTCAGCCCAAGCCGTCCAGTTGTAGAGCCAACACCACAACCAGTTGAAAACCAAAAACTGAAGTGGAAGCAACACAAGAAACTGAATCAGAAAGTTTTTGGAGATAAAGTGAAAAACTTCTTCAAAATGTTTATAGACTAGTACGAATCTAAGGAGGAAAAAGAATGGAATTCGAATTTGATACAAATTTAGAAGGCGCAGTAATTAAAGTCATTGGTGTAGGGGGAGCAGGTAATAATGCTGTTAACCGTACGATCGATGAAGGCGTTCAAGGCGTTGAATTTATTGTTGCCAATACAGATACACAAGCTTTTAGCAAATTCTAAAGCAGAAACTAAAATTCAATTAGGACCTAAATTAACAAAAGGTTTAGGAGCAGGTTCATTACCGGATATCGGTTTAAAAGCAGCAGAAGAAAGTGAAGAACGTATTCGTGAAGCTTTATCAGGAGCGGATTTAATTTTCGTTACAGCTGGTATGGGTGGAGGAACTGGTACTGGTGCAGCACCAATCGTAGCTCGTATCGCAAAAAGAATTAGGAGCTTTAACGGTTGGGGTTGTGACTCGTCCATTTAGTTTCGAAGGACCAAAACGTGGTCGTTATGCAGCAGAAGGGTTGCACAAAATGAAAGCTAATGTAGATACATTAGTAACGATTTCAAACAATCGTTTATTAGAAATCGTAGATAAAAAGACTCCTATGTTAGAAGCTTCCATGAAGCAGATAATGTATTACGTCAAGGGGCACAAGGTATTTCTGATTTAATTATCGCACCTGGCTATGTAAACTTAGACTTTGCTGACGTTAAAACAGTGATGAAAGCATCAAGGTTCTGCATTACTGGGAATTGGGGTTGCTAGTGGTGAAAACCGTACTGCAGAAGCAACTAAAAAGCTATTTCTTCTCCATTATTAGAAGTATCAATTGATGGAGCAGAACAAATCCTATTAAATATTACAGGTGATCTGATTTAACATTATTTGAAGCACAAGATGCTTCTGATATCGTAGCAGCAGCTGCAACAAATGATGTAAACATTATCTTTGGTACATCTATTAATGAAAATCTTGGAGATGAAGTAATTGTAACAGTTATTGCGACTGGTATTGATGAAGAACACAAAGGTACAAAAAAAGTCGGTAGCCTCGTTCTAGCTGTCCAACATTAACACCTACAACACCTGCTTCAACAAAAAGAAATTGGAAATAATCCTCAAACATTCCAAGAAAAAAACAAGTAACACCAAAGAAAAAGCAGTAGTTGAAGAAAAACAACCTGAAAAGATATTTTTTTGGAGATTGGGATATTCGTCGTGAAGCAACTGTTCGTGAAACTATAACAGAAAACAGATTCTCCATTTGCTCAAAAGAGTTTCGTAGAAGCTCCAGTTGAAACAAAATATGAATCTGATGATACTTTTAGACACACCACCATTCTTCAGAAGAAGAAACAGAAACTAATGACCATGATTAAAAGTAATGCAGAACAAATTGTAACTCGCATTCAACAATCATGCGACAAAGTTTCTAGAGATGTACAGGAAGTATGTCCTATTATAGTAACTAGAAAATCGTATCGAATGAAGAAATCCAAGAAGTTTATTCTCTTGGATTTCGGCATTTTGCGGAGAATCGTGTCGAAAAGCTATTAGCACGACAAACTGCATTTCCGCAAGAAGATATTGTTTGGCATTTAATTGGCCCCTTTACAAAAAAGAAAAGTAAAACAAATTGTGAATCAAATTCGATATTTTCACGCGATTGACCGTTTATCGATTATGGAAGAAATTGATAAACGATTAGATTCACTCATTGAATTGTTTTTAGAAGTCAATGTTTCAGGAGAAGAATCTAAGCATGGCTTTTTGACAGTTTCAGAAGTTTTTGAAGCATATGAAGTTGCAAAACAATATCCAAATATTGAGATTATAGGTTTAATGACAATGGCGCCTTTTTGAAGCAAAATGATGAAGTAATCTGTAACTATTTTAGGGAGTTAAAAAGAAGTTTCAAAAAACTTCAAAGTACGTTCACGCTAAAATTAAGCATGGGATGAGTCAAGATTATCCCATTGCAATTGAAGAAGGAGCACACTTTATTAGAATTGGTACTGCTTTGGTTTGAATAGGAGGAGTAGTATGGGATTTTGGAATCAATTTAAAACATTTTTAGATCCAGATGATGGCTATCATGAGGTAGAAGAAGAAATCTATGAAGAAGGAAATGATTCATCCAATGTTCAAGAATATAGAAGAACACCTTCTAATGTTGTTTTTTTCAACAAGCTCAACAAAAATAAAAAGGTATCAAAAATTTTTGTCATGGAGCCTTCTGTTTATACTGAAGCAGAAAGAATTGCAGATGCCTTATTAAAAAGGTGAAGCGGTTATTATTAATTTTTAAAAAGATGGAAGTTGCAGATGCTAAAAGAGTCATTGATTTTTGTAGTAGGAGTGACTTTATGCCATTAATGGAGATGTCCAACAAATTAGAGAGGATATTTATATCTGTTCTCCGCCAAATTATCAAGTGCAAGGTTCTTTTTGCTGAGGATGATAATTCTTCTTTTTAATGGGAATATATTTATGTTAAGGAGAAAGATATGTTATTATTTCACTAATCCGTCTATTATTACGGGCAATCGATCTTTTATATATTGTTAATTACGATTTATATCGTATTAACTTGGTTACCACAAGCGCAAAAATACTAAGTTAGCAAGATGGCTTCAAGTATTGTGTGAACCATACTTATCTTATTTTGACAAAAATAAGAATTGGAATGTTTGGTTTTTCAGCTATCTTTTGGAATTTTATTTTTACAGTTTGTAAAACTAGGCATTATTCAAATTGTTAAATTTATATTTTTAATAGGTGATAGTTATGGATACGTCTATATTTCAACATTTTAGAAAAAGAAGAACAAGATTTTTATTCGAAAAAGTAGAATCTTGGGTTGTTTCTTTGTCAAGAACAGTATGCACCGATATTGACCCCCATTTTTGAGATCCACGTCAACAATTTATTGTTGAAGGATTGTTGGTCAATATGATGACATTAGATTTCAGTTTGAAGGTGGATATATTGCTGCTGAGAGAAAAAGATGTATGATTTATCCAGATTTTTATGCACCGACAACAGAAGAGTTCGATGTTGAATTGATAGAAATTCATTATCCAATTAAATTTTTCTTCAATTAGTCATGGACAAATTCTTGGTTCTTTTGGTAGGCTTAGGGATAGACCGTGACCAATTAGGAGATATTATTTCTGATGGAATCTGTTGGCAATTATTGCTGACGAAACAAATGTTACCCTATTTGAAAACAAAAATTTTCAAAAAAAGTTGGAAAAATTAGTATTCGAATAGATGAAAAAGAATATACAGAATTAATTTTTACCGATCGATCATTGGACATATACAACCGCAATTGTGTTCTCATTACGATTGGATACATTAATTGCATCTATTTTTTCATATTTCTAGACAGCGTTCGAAGGAATTAGTAGAGAGTAATAAAGTAAAAGTTAACTGGGCTGAAGAAATTCGTCCTGATTTTTATGATAGAATTACTTGATATTATTTCCATAAGAGGGTATGGTAGAATACAGATAAAAATATTGAGGGACGGACAAAAAGGATAAAATAAAACTTGAAATAGGTCTGCTCGAGAAAAACAACAAGAGGAGTTGGAATTATAGCTAACACCAATCGAAATTCATAATAAGGAATTTCCTACAAAATTTAAAGGATAAGGACCCTGAAGAGTAAATGATTATTTAGATGAAGTCATCTGTATGGTTGAACAATTAATTCGTGAAAACAAAGATTTAGAAAAACGTGTAAAATTCAATGAAGAAAAAGTTTCATACTTCAATTCAATTCAAGAAACATTGAATAAATCAATCATCGTAGCTCAAGAAGCTGCAGATCGTTTGAAAGAAAATGCACGTAAAGATGCAGAAATCATTATTTTTTTGAAGCTGAGAAAGAAGCTGAAAGATTATTAAAAAGAAGCTGCAGAAAAAGCAACTGAAATTAATCGTGAAACGGATGCATTGAAGAAAGAAACACGTATGTTCCGTCAAAGATTACAAATTATGGTGGAATCTCAATTAGAAATGATTAAAAATGAAGAATGGGATATATTATTAAATAGCCATTCTAAAATTGAAGTATCAGCACCATCGATTGATACAATTTTAGCTGGTCGTGCTAAGAAAAATGAACAATTATTTACACCAGAAGTAACTCCAGAAGTTGTACCAACTTTTGAAGAACTGACTCAAATCAACAAGAAATTATTCTTCCAACAGATGAAGTTATTACCGTAGGTGGATTCGAATAATCAAAAACGTGATACTAAGAAGGTATCACGTTTTGTATGTCCATATTGAGTGAAGTCTAAATAGAGAATCTACTGTAAAAATTGCTAGAGCGATCATACCTGCTACAGCGATTGTACTAGATAAATAATAATGAGCTTTAATGGAATCTCCTGTTAAGAATGCATAAGTTGTCTCGATACATTCCAGCTCCGGGAACTAGTGGGAAAAATCCAGGAATAAAGAACACGGTTACTGGAGCTTTTAAAAATCTTGCTGCTATATGTGAAAGAAAAGCTACAGTTAGACCACTATAATATGTAGAAAGCTCCATTCCTGCACTTTCTAAAAATAAAAGATAAATCCACCAAGCAATTCCACCAATTAGCGCGGTATATTTGATTAAACGTTTAGGGACTCTCGAATACAATGCTACTGAAATAAACAGCAATGACTGAACTAATGACTTGAAACATCATAATGGATTCACACCTCCTCCAATTAATAGACCAATTACTAGCAGCAATGGAAATGGATAGAGCAGTAACTGCAGCCCTCAACAGCTCGTGCTGTTCCGGAATTATAATCTCCGCGTAAAGTATCACGAATGGCATTTGTAATAGCTGTTCCAGGAACTGCTGGCATAATTGCTCCAATAATCGGAATACCGATATGAATAGATGGAAAGACATTAGCTTGTAAAAAGCAAAATGATAATGACTATTGGAATAATAGAAACTAAGTTAGTAATAAAACATACCAAGCCCAAGTTTGGCATCAAGTTTATAAACAAAGGTAAAAACAATTGCAGCAATACCTGCAACAAAACATTTCTAATAGAGTTGCTCCATAGAGGGCTGCATAGCAACCACACATAATGACTAAACCAACATTTTTTAACCAAGATGGATAATCTGATTCTTTTTAAATTTTGAAATTTTTCTGTAAGCAGTAAAGTCGATATCACTTTCTCCACTGACTAATTGACGTGAAATACTATTAACTTTATAAATACGATTTAAGTTTGTATCTCGATTTGGAACACGACGGATTCTCAGTAATACAATCAATACAGTCATCGTCTAAAAGTTGCAAAAATCCCTGTTGCATTTTGCGAAGGCTTCACGTTGCAAAATGTGAAGTTGATAAAATATAATTCATCGTTTCTTCTACACGATAACTCCCAGCATTGCATTCTAACATAATTTGCCCTGCAAGCATGGCAGTATCCATCAATTTTTTTAGCGTATTCTCGCATGATGAATCTCCTTTAAAAACTTAATAAGTTTAGTATACCACAAGTTTAAAGTGTAAATAAGTCTTTCTTTTTGAACTGTGTTAATCATTAGACTATAACAGATATGAAAATTTGAAGAATATTCTTTTAATATTCAACTTAGTACTGTTTTTAGAAGGAATTTGTTGTATCATAGTGATAGAAAATAATTGAGGGATAGTTGTGGAACTATTTGAAGAATTGTCAGGCAAGATTAAAGGGAAAGGATTAAAAATTGTTTTCCCAGAAGGAAGCGAACCTCGTATTTTTAGGTGCTGTTGTACGTTTGAAAGCAGATGAATTATGTCATCCTATTTTATTAGGTAAGATGAAATTGAAGAAGTAGCGCAAAGACGTGGATTTAATTTACATGATATTACTGTTATCGATCCAGAAACTTATGAAAACTTTGATGCAGTAGTAGAAAGTTTTGTAGAACGTCGTAAAGGAAAGGCTACTCCAGAAGCTGCTCGTGAATTATTAAAAGATGTGACTTATTTTGGAACAATGATGGTACATATGGGATTAGCAGATGGTTTAGTATCTGGTGCAGTTCACTTACTGGAGACACTGTACGTCCAGCGTTACAAATTATTAAAACAAAACCTGGTGTATCACGTACTAGTGGTGCATTTATCATGATTACAGTGATAAATCTAAGAAATATTTATTCTCTGATTGCGCCATTAATATTAATCCAAATGCGCAAGAATTAGCTGAAATTGCTGTTGAATCAGCTAAAACAGCTGAATTATTTGGGATTGAACCTAATGTTGCTTTTATTAAGTTTTTCAACGAAAGGTTCTGCAAAATCTGAGGAGGCTTTTAAAAAGTAGCAGAAGCTGCTCGTATTGCGAAAGAATTAGCTCCTAACTACAATATTGATGGGGAATTACAATTTGATGCTGCATTTGTTCCAAGTGTTGGTAAACAAAAAGCTCCAGATTCATCAGTTGCAGGGGAAGTTACAGTATTTGTATTCCCTGAAATTCAATCAGGAAATATCGGTTATAAAAATTGCACAACGTTTCGGTAACTTTGAAGCAATTGGACCAATCTTACAAGGTTTAAACAAACCAATTTCTGATTTATCTCGTGGATGTAACGAAGAAGATGTTTATAAATTAGCGATCATTACAGCAAACCAAGCTTTAATGGAAGCTTAATCTGAAAATAACGAAAGCATGGAGTAATCGTTCCATGCTTTTTGCGGATACAGAAACCTAGACTAAACTTTTCAAATGTAGCAACGGCGCAAGCAGCCCTCGTTTCAGCGAGTCTCATTGCTAAAATTTGAGCCTAAGGTCTCACTTTTTCCGGTAACAGAATCTGGCTTGCCAATTTCTGTTACTACTGCTACGGGAAAAGTTTAGTCTAGGGTTTCTGTTATGTTTGTTTCGTTTCTAAATTGTTTGTATACGTTCTTTGCGTAGACATAAACTTTAGCCATGAATTTTCGTTTTACATGCTGTCACCAAAAGAACGTAAAAAAATCATATAAAAAGCAAGAAACAAAAATTTTTTTAGTGAAAGTAATGTAAGCCAGGATGGCTTATTACTGGGAAAAATCGAGACCAAAGCTCGATTTTTTTAGCCAAGAGACCGCAAGGGCTACTGGAGACCCCTACAAACAGAAAATATTTTTTGCTTCTTGCTTTTATTCCGCATAGGCTATCAATGCAAATTTTTATAAAAAAATATGGTACACTGAAAAATAACATTGTGAAGAATTGAGGAGCCTATCGTGAAACAAAAATTATTACTAGTAGATGGCAGCAGCTTAGCCTTCGTGCCTTCTATTCTATCTTAGATCTAAACCGATTCAAAAACCAAAACGGATTACATACATAATGCATTATATTCATTCCACCGCATGTTCAAAAACAATCTTAGAACAAGAAAACCCTACCCACGTATTAGTAGCTTGGGATGCAGGAAAAACAACTTTCCGTACAGAAATGTATGCAGAATACAAAGGTGGAAGAGCAAAAACACCATCAGAATTCAAAGAACAAATGCCATACTTCAACGTCTTATTAGACGCATGGGAATCCCTACATTATCGCTTAAATCAATACGAAGCCGACGACATTATCGGAACATTAGCCCACCAAGCATCAAAAGAGAAGGCTTTGAGTTGTTGTTTTATCGGGAGACAAAGACTTAATTCAATTAGCAACTCCAGAAATTACCGTTAAAATAACAACAAAAAGGAGTGAGCGAATTAGTCGAATACACTCCAGCATTTATCAACGAAAATATGGACTAACACCTGAACAAATTATCGACATGAAAGGATTAATGGGCGATTCATCAGATAATTACCCAGGAGTAACAAAAGTGGGTGAAAAACTGCCATTAAATTACTCCAAGAATACGGAAGTGTGGAAGGAATCTATGAACACGTCGAAGAAATGAAAAAGTAAGCTAAAAGACAATTTAATTCAAGATAAAGAACTAGCCTTTTTAAGTAAAAACATTAGCAAGAATCGACATTAATTCTCCATTAGAGATTACCGTAGCAGATACCCTTCGAAAAGAAGAAAAACATTGAAGAACTACTAGCTTTCTATAAAGAAATGAGTTTCCAATCATTCCAAAAAGATTTACTCAATAAAAAGGTGGGCAAGTCGTTCAGGAAGAAACGATTGATAGTCCAAACGTTCAATGGATTGAAACCATCACGGAAAAAGAATTACAAGATGCAATAACGGTTCATTTTTGAAACATTTGAAAATAACTACTCATGTTGCTCAGTCTTGGCAGTCGCATCTGGGATCGGAAAAACAAGTGTATGTCACTTCATTGAATCTGCTGTTCAGTCTGAAGCGTTCAAGCAATGGTTAGCGGACGAAACAATTGAGAAAACGATGTTTGATACGAAAGCAATGAAAGCTCGCAAACCGTTTTGGTCTAACTGTAGCAGGTGCAATATACGATGTTTCTCTATTAGCTTACTTAGTGGATGCGAATGAAATAGTAAACGAAATTTATGATGTAGCGAAACGATTTGGCATTTCACTATTGAAGACCGATGAAAAGCGTATGGGAAAGGCGTTAAAATAAAAGTTCCAGAAGAAAAAGAAGTATTTTGGAATCATTTAGCCGCTAAAATTTATGTACTAGCAACTGCTCCAAAACCTTATTAAAACAATTGGATGAGAATGAACAAAACCTCATTTATATTGGGAAATGGAATTACCATTGAGTGATATTTTTAGCTCGTATGGAAATTGAAGGAATCTGAGTGATCAGAATCGTCTAATTGAAATGGGCCAACAGTTCGAAGAGCGTCTCAAAGAAATCGAACAAAACGATTTATGAATTAGCAGGAGAGAATTTAATATTAACTCCAAAAACAGTTGGGTGTGATTTTATTTGAAAAATGAATTTACCAGTCATTAAGAAAAAACAAAAACAGGTTATCTCGACAGCGGTCGATGTATTAGAAAAAGCTAGCTTCCCAAGCTCCAATTGTTGATTCTACTTTTAGAATATCGACAATTAGCAAAATTAAATTCAACATATGTTGAAGGATTACAAACCTTTATTGATGAAACAGGGTAAAATTCATACACGTTTCTGTCCAAAACTTAACGCAAACAGGACGTTTAAGTTCTCAAGATCCAAACTTACAAAATATTCCAATTCGTACTGAAGAAGGTCGACAAGTTCGTTCAGCATTTTTACCAAGTCAACCTGAATGGAAACTACTTTCAAGTGACTATTCACAAATTGAATTACGAGTATTAGCACATATGGCAAAATGATGTTCATATGATTGAAGCATTTAAAAATAATATTGATATTCACACGAATACAGCGATGCGTGTATTTGGGATTCAAAATCCTGAAGAAGTGACAAGTAGTATAGAGAAGACAGGCGAAGGCTGTTAACTTTTGGAATTGTGTATGGAATTAGTGATTATGGTCTATCTCAAAATCTGAATATTCCACGTCAAAACAAGCAAAAGAATTCATCGATCGTTATTTGAAGAATTCAAAGGCGTCAAAGACTATATGGAAACTATTGTAGAAGAAGTCGTCAAAAAGATTATGTAGAAACATTATTCCATCGCCGTCGCTATTTACCAGAAATTCATTCGAGCAATTTTAATATTCGTTCATTTGCAGAAAAGAACAGCGATAGAATTCACCAATTCAAGGAACAGCTGCGGATATTTTTAAAAAGTGGCTATGATTGAGTTAGACCGAGAAATGCAAGAACGAAATTTCCAAGCAAAATTATTATTACAAGTCACGATGAATTAATTTTTGAAGTACCAGAAGAAGAAGTGGAAAGTTTACAAAGCTTAGTAGAAGAAGTCATGGAAAATGCGGTAAGTTTATCTGTTCCATTAAAAGCGGATAGTAATATTGGCAATAATTGGTATGAAGCAAAATAGGTCGATCATTTAGTAGAAAGGGAAAAAGAATGAAGCATAAAAGAATTGTGTTTAAAGTAGGAACAGTTCATTAACAAATCCAGATGGAAGCTTGTCACGTGCAAAAAGTAAAAGCTATTACACAACAACTGGCTACTTTACATGAAGAAGGACATGAATTAATTTTTAGTTTCTTCAGGGGCGATTGCTGCAGGCTTCTCTTCTTTAGGATTTAAAAACGTCCAACAAAGATTGCTGATAAGCAAGCTTCTGCCGCAGTTGGGCAAGGATTATTATTAGAAGAATATACGTCTAATTTATTAATGAAAGGTATTGTTTCGCGCAAATTTTATTAACGCAAGATGATTTTGTCGATAAACGTCGTTACAATAATGCTCACCAAGCGTTATCTGTATTATTAACTCGTCATGCAATTCCTATTATTAATGAAAATGATACAGTTTCAATTGAGGAATTAAAAGTGGGGATAATGATACTTTAAGTGCGCAAGTAGCTGCAATGGTGCAAGCAGACTTATTAGTTTTATTAACGGATGTTGATGGCGATATAATGATAATCCTTCATCCAGAAGCAAAACGATTTGATACAATTGATGAAATCACCAAAGAATTAGTTGAAATGGCTGGAGGAGCTGGTTCTAGCAATGGAACTGGTGGAATGTATACGAAAATCAAAGCAGCAACGATTGCGACAATGGCAGGTGTCCCTGTCTATATTTGTTCATCCTTAAAAGAACAAGACTTATCGAAGCTGCTCACAAACTGTTGATGGCACCTATTTTACAGCGCAAGAAAAAGTGATGAAAAACTCATAAACAATGGCTTGCTTTATATGCAAAAAGTAAAGGAAAATTAGTTGTTGATTCTGGAGCAAAACAAGCTTTACAAGAAGAAGGTAAGAGCTTATTAATTCCGCGTGAAAGCTGTTGAGGGAGAGCTAGTGAATCCGGAAATCGTCACAGTTGTAGATGAACATTATCATGATTGGAAAAGGACAAACTCGTTTAAGTAAATACGCGATTGCACAACAATTATCGAAAAATAATCGAAAAGGAATTGTCATTCATCGAGATGATTGGATGACTATTTCAGGAGAATTAGAACTATTAGAACAAGAATTTTTAAGGAGGGATGCATATTGACTACACAACAATTGTTAGAAACGGTGAATCGCTTTTAAAAAGAAATCAATATTGCTTCCACAAAGTCAAAAATGAAGCATTAGAAGCAATGGCTCTAGCTTTGTTAGAAGATACAGAAGCTATTTTTAAAAGCAAATGCACTAGACTTAGAAAAGCTAAGGGACATATCTCTGACGTGATGCTGGATCGTTTGAGATTAGATGAATCTAGAATTCAAGCAATGGCTGAAGGAATTCGACAAGCAGCTCAATTGCTGCATCCAGTAGGAGAAGTCATTGAAGAAACAGTCGGCGCACAAAATATTCAAATTAAGAAAAAGAGAGTCCCATTTGGCGTTATTGGAATTATTTATGAGAGTAGACCTAATGTTACGTCAGATGCAGTAGCCTTATCGATTAAGAGTGGAAATGCTGTTGTATTAAGAGGTGGCAAGGAAGCTTATCAAAGTGCTTTTGCCATTGTAACAGCCTTGAAAAAGGTTTAGCGAAAACGAGTATTTCTCCAGAATGTATTCAATTAGTTAGTGATACAAGTCGAGAAAGTGCAATGGCATTAATGAAAGCAAAAAGGATATATCGATGTTTTAATTCCTCGTGGTGGAGCAGGATTAATTCGTGCAGTTATTGAAAATGCGATTGTCCCAGTCATTGAAACAGGAACAGGAATTGTGCATATTTATATTGATAAAGATGCCGGATTTAACTAAAGCCATTAAAATTGTCGAAAATGCAAAAATGAGTCGTCCATCTGTATGTAATGCTATGGAAGTGTGTGTGGTCTGCAGAAACCGTTGCTCCTCAATTTTTACCATTATTAAAAAGAAACTTTAGTGATCATCATACTCCAGCTGTTGAGTTAAGAGTTGACGAAAAAGCAGCTCAATATATTTCAGGAGAAAGCTCAAAAAGAAGATTTTGATACTGAATTTTCAGATTATATTATGGCTGTAAAAGTCGTAAGTTCGATTGAAGAAGCAGTTGATCATATTGAAACGCATAGTACTCATCATTCCGATGCGATTATTTCTGAATCGGATGATGCCATTGAATTCTTTACTACAAGAGTGGATAGTGCTGCAGTTTATGTCAATGCTTCTACTGATTTACCGATGGTGGAGAATTTGGCTTAGGGTGTGAAATGGAATTTCTACTCAAAAATTACATGCTAGAGGGCCAATGGGCTTAAAAGAAATGACAACTTATAAATACATTGTGTATGGAGAAGGTCAGGTGAGATAAGATGAAAAACTATTGGAATCATTGGTTTAGGAAATATGGGAAGCGTCATTGCGACAATTGCTGCTAAACTTGAAACTTATCCAGTATTACTCGCCAACCGTACTCATGAAAAGGCTGTGAATCTAGCAGAGAACTTGAATGTTACAGCAGTTACTAATAGCCAAGTCTTTGAACAGGCAAATGTGATTTTTCTCGGAGTAAAACCCAATCAAATTCAAGTGTTATTAGAAGAAAATGAACATATCTTACAAAGACGAGAGTCTATTCTATTAATTAGTATGGCTGCAGGTGTGACTCTAGAACAGTTACAATCCATGACAGATATTCGTCATCGTTGGATTCGTATGATGCCAAATACACCGTTAGAAGTATCAGAAGGAGTGATTAGTTTTTCCCCTAGGAAAAAGCAACTCAACAAGATAAAGAAGTCTTTCTTCAATTATTGCAATCGGGTGAACTGTAATAGAATTACTGGAAGCTCAAATAGATGCTGCTACGGCATTAGCAGGTTGTGGCCCAGCTTTTTGTTTATATGTTTATTGAAGCATTAGCAGAAGCTGGAGTAAGTATGGGTTTATCTAGAGAAGTTGCATTGCAATTAGCAACTCAAACAGTTAAAGGTTCCGCAAGTATGGTAGGTGAAACGAAGGAGCATCCAGCTATTTTTAAAAAGAAAAAGTTTGCAGCCCAGGAGGCTCAACAATCGCTGGAGTGATTTCATTAGAACAAACAGGATTTCGATCAGTGTCATCGAAGCGACTAGACGTGCCAAACAAAGAACAGAAGAATTAGGCAAGTAAATAAATTAAAATAAAATCAATTTTTACTCGATGTGAAAAATCATACAAATCTATGTCTTAAATAATCATATGAATTGAGTTTGTGAGATTTTTGTAGTATAATTTCTGAGTTGAAAAGAGGTTTGAGTGATGGAAATTCCCTTTTAGCGTATTCCATCACTTTCATTTTTGTTACAAATTGGAGGAAAACATGAAATTAAGAAATGATATTCGTAATATTGCCATTATCGCTCACGTTGACCATGGTAAAACAACATTAGTAGACGAATTATTAAAACAATCAGAAACATTAGATGCACGTACAGAATTATCAGAACGTGCAATGGACTCAAACGATATTGAACGAACGTGGTATTACGATTTTAGCAAAAAAATACTGCTGTGCAATATAAAGGTACTCGTATTAACATCATGGATACACCAGGACACGCGGACTTCGGTGGAGAAGTAGAACGTATCATGAAAATGGTAGACGGTGTAGTTTTAGTAGTGGATGCATATGAAGGTACAATGCCACAAACACGTTTCGTATTGAAAAAGGCATTGGAACAACATTTAACACCAATCGTAGTAGTTAATAAAATTGACCGTGACGCTGCTCGTCCAGAAGAAGTAGTCGATGAAGTACTTGAATTATTTATCGAATTAGGAGCAGATGATGATCAATTAGAATTCCCTGTGGTTTATGCTTCAGCCCTAAACGGAACTTCTAGTATGTCTGATAATCCTGCAGATCAAGAACCAACAATGGACTATTTATTTGATACAATTATTGAACATATTCCAGCACCAATTGATAATTCAGATGAGCCTTTACAATTCCAAGTATCATTATTAGACTATAATGATTATGTAGGACGTATTGGTATCGGTCGTGTATTCCGTGGAACTGTAAAAGTTGGGGACCAAGTATCTCTATTAAAATTAGATGGAACTAAGAAAAACTTCCGTGTTACAAAATTATTTGGTTTCTTCGGATTAAACCGTTTAGAAATCAATGAAGCAAAAGCAGGGGACTTAATCGCTGTTTCAGGGATGGAAGATATCTTCGTTGGGGAAACTGTAACACCAGTAGATGCACAAGAATCATTACCAGTGTTACACATTGATGAACCAACATTACAAATGACATTCTTGACAAATAACTCACCATTTGCAGGACGTGAAGGTAAATTTGTAACAGCACGTAAAATTGAAGAACGTTTAATGCGTGAATTACAAACAGACGTATCTTTTAAAAAGTAGAACCAACGGATTCACCAGATGCATGGATTGTATCAGGACGTGGAGAATTACACTTATCAATCTTAATTGAAAATATGTCGTGAAGGATACGAATTACAAGTATCTCGTCCAGAAGTAATCATTAAAAGAAAATTGATGGTGTGAAATGTGAACCATTTGAACGAGTACAAATTGATACTCCAGAAGAATACATGGGTTCAATTATCGAATCATTAAGTAACCGTAAAGGTGAAATGCAAGATATGCAACATAATGATAATGGACAAGTTCGTATTGTCTTCTTAGTTCCAGCTCGTGGATTATTAGGATATACAACAGAGTTCTTATCAATGACTCGTGGATACGGAATTATGAACACACATTCGATCAATATTTACCATATATTGCTGCAAATATCGGTGGACGTAGAAATGGTGCATTAGTATCTACAGATACTGGTAAATCAACAACTTACGGAATTATGGGTGTTGAAGACCGTGGAGTAATCTTCACTGAACCAGGTACTGAAATTTATGAAGGTATGATTGTTGGGGAACACTCTCGTGAAAATGACTTAGCGGTTAATATTACGAAAGCAAAACAACAAACAAATATTCGTTCAGCTACGAAAGACCAAACTTCAGTGATTAAGACTCCTAAGAAATTATCTCTTGAAGAGTCATTAGAGTTCTTATCAGATGATGAATATTGCGAAATCACACAGAAACAATTCGTTTAAGAAAACAAATCTTAAAACAAAGGTGAGCGTGAAAAAGCAAATAAACGTAAAAAAACAAGCAGAAGCTGAAAATAATTAATAATAATAGAAACGTAATATAGAAATTGACTTTGCTAATAGTAGCTATGGACTGCAAGCAGCCTCGCTTATGCGAGTCTCATTGCGAAAGTTATTATGCAAAAGTCTTTTTCTGTTTGAATGTGTAATTATAAAAATGATAATAATTTTTGAGTACCGAATCCAAATTGAGTCGGTATTTTTTTATAACAGATTTTGTGTAAAACTATAAAAACTTGACAACAAATAATTATATTTATAAATGAATGAAATATCCCTGATATTAAGGAATAACTGTTATTCCGATTTTTACATTTATTTTTGAGCAGAATATTTGAATTTAACGAACTGATTAGTATACATTGATATGTAATATTAAAAATGGGGAAAGTGTGAATAAGAATGTTAGGTAAAAATAATTTTTACATGAATCAAAAAGTCCGGTAGGAAATTTGAAAAGTATTCAATTAAGAAATTAAAAGTCAGGGGCTGCCAGTGTATTAGTAGGGGCAGGATTCTTTTAGGATTTCATGTTGAAGCTAGTGAAGTGAATGAGCCGGCAATAAAATGAAGTTGTAAGTTCATCACCAAAGGATCGAAAAAGAAAAAGGCTAGTGAAGCTCCAAAGGTAGTTGCAGAAATTGAAGAGAAAAACAAATCAAGCAACTCCATCTATTAACAATCAATTAGTAGAAGATACTAATGTAGCAACCGAAAAAGCAACTCCGGTAGAAGAAAAACTTCTACTATTGTGGAAAAAGCAGAACAGAAGACTGATGAGAAGAAAGCTACAGTTGAGACAAGTCAATTAGTAGATAAAATAACAGCTTTACAAGAACAAGTAGATCGTGTTCGCTCAAATGAAAAGCAAAAAGCCTTGTTGAGAAAGCTGAAAAATTATTAGAAGAAGCAAAAGCTTTACAAAAAATTCATCGACTGCGACTCAACCAGAAGTAGATGCTAAAGCAAAAAGAAATTAGCTCATTAACTTCTATTTTAAAATCGATTAAGGGAGTAGAAAAGAAAGAAGTTTCTACAAAAAAACGAAGTAATTGAAAACTCTACTGCAACTAAAGAAGGATTAAAGAAATTAGCAGATGAATTAACAGAAGCTGTTTCAAAAGTAGTAGATTTATCTTCTGAAGATGAAAAGAAAAACGATTGCTGAAGCTCGTGAGATTTTAAAGGAAGTACAATCTTTTAATGAAAATCAAAACGAAAACAGAATTAGTAAAACTATATCAAAAAGTTCAAAAAGTAGAAACTCTATTGTAAACTTATCTACACGTACATTTAGTGGTAAAAAGAGATGTTCGTAATGGAAAAGAAATTCCTAAGGAAGATTTACGTACAGATGCTAGTGTAAGTAATGATGCACTTTATGGACATTTATCGTTTTTAGATTCTAATGGGGTAAGTAAAAAAATATAAGTGAAGATATTATTCCAGTAGTGAGTAATGGAGATGGAAAAACGTGTCTTGAAATTACAATTAGGTTTTTCAAGTTCATCTGCAACACCAATTAAAAATGGTAAAAATTCGTTATATTATTCCTAAAAAAATCATTTGAATTCAGATGTGAAACCATCACTTTCTAACTCAGCGTTAGCAAGTGGAGGTCCAAAAGATCTTTCAGATGAAAATAACTTTATTTATGAAATTAATCTGAACACGATTACTGGTGGTGCTGTAGGTCAAATTAATATTGAACATCAAATTAGTTCTTCAATTGATAAGAGTCCGTCAGCAGGTGATACAACTGTTGCTAGAGCAGAATTTTTATAACGGAGACGAGCTAATCTCTACAACAACTGCAACTGCTAGATATGATTACCTATCTCAAATCTTTATAAAGAATCTGATAAAAAAAGAAAATAAAAATCTTTTGATTATGTTCCAGGCTACTATGATAGAGATTTAATTGTTGGATCTAAAAATTCCGATGGAACATTTAGTCCAATTAAGGGGAATACTTTTACTCTGCCATTTATCACATATGATAGAGGAAAAAGAATTCTTACAAGGTACAGATGTAGGGATAAAAATGGGAACGGTCGACTAACAGATGTAGATTATACAATTACAGGTATTCCAGAATTCCTAGAATTAGTTCCAACAGTTGAAACAAAACCGTTATTGGACATTAGAAGGAAATGTTGCTAAGTTAAATTACGATAAAACTTCTGTAGATGCATATAAGAGACCTACTAGAGTTGGGGCACAAATTAATAATAATGGACCAGTCTTCCGTGTGAAAAGAAGGATATTTTTGATAATCCACAAAAATGGAAGAGTATTTAAGTTCTAATGGTGGTAAAAAGTTGATATTGAATACAAGGCAATTGGTCATCGTCCAGATGGTTCTACTTACACCCAAATATTAGCGACATCAAAAGCTTTTAAAATAATCAATTAAAATTCTCAATTGGTGATGGGATTCCAACACCCTATTCCGGGATGAACGTATGGCTACTGGTGTTACTACACCAAATAAACAGCGTTTATTCTCTAATCAGAGTGATACGGATGAGTTTAATGTTCATTATGCTTACAATCCAGGTCCATTAAGAGATAAAAACGGTGCAATGACACCAAGAGCGTTAAAAGGTAATGGAGATAAACTAGATAATAATTATTTTTGTATACTCTGTACCAACAGATAAAACCAAATACTTACTTTTACTCACTTCCAATTAACTGAAACACATGCAAATGTTATTCAAAAGATGGAACAACTAAACTTGAATACTATAATAATTCAGAAGCAAGTAAACAAAGTTTTTAACTATACATTTGCAAAAACCATTTAAATTATATGGGGTAAAAGCAGATGGAACTCGTGAAGAGTTAAAAGAAATGTCAACAGCTAATCAATTATATGAAGAAGTTGAAATTGATAAATCAAAACAATTCACACGATTAGTCTTAGAACATCCAGATATTGCTGATAAATTTATCGAAGCTGGCGATAACTACGTTCCATTAGGATTCAGATCTACGGTTAGAACGACAATGGCTAATTGGCAAGAAATGGCAGCAAATGATAATATTACACGTCATGAAAATAATATTGGAGTTAGCATTTCAACTAGTGGGAACTCATTAGATGCTGCGACAACAATGACTTATCCTGCAACAGTAAATAAGAATGCTTATAATACTGCTGTTCATACCAAAGAACGTTTCACAGCTGAGTTAGCGATCAGTCCGGTATTACCAAATGGTGATAAAAATGCAGCAAGTTATGATGCAAACCGCGGAAGCGATAAGAATAATATTAGTCGTCAACAAATTGTACCATTTATGGTTCGTTATAAAAGCAAGTGAATACTATAATAATGCTATTAAGACAGTAGATGGTAAAAAAAGTATTAAATAATGACGACTTGGATGAAAAATTCAAAAATGCGACAGTGATGCTTTGTTGCGGACTCAACACTTCCATTAACGAATTTCCGTATGCCAATGGATAATAAAATGTTTTTCAAACAAATTCTCAACACAAGGTAGAGCGAACTACAGTGCAGGAAATTATGAAGATGTTGTTAAAGATACAGATGTCATTAATCCAGATAAAATTATAAAAGACTATAAAGGTGAAAAAGGGAAAACAGCTTATATTTTTAAAAGCAAAAGACTTAGGTTTGAAGTCTGTAGATTTAAAATTTAAATCAATTGAACAATGATGGACCAGTTGCCTTAACATTTGAAGTAGTTAATAATGGACAAGCAGAAAATGGTACGTATCATATTGATTCATACTTAGTATGGGATAAAGAATCACAACGTTTAGTAGGTAGAGATCCAAGCTTTAAGTGCAGACATTTTTAGAAGGTCATGAACCAGGTCGACAAGTTGTTAAAGCAAGTACAGATGTAACATTAAAGAGTGGCATCGGAATACTATACTCAATTAACCATTGCGAAGAAAAATGAAGTTGGAGTAATGGGAATTATCAACGTTAAAAATGGTGAAGATGTTGTACTTTCACCATCTGTTACAAATGCGGCTGATGCGCCAGCAGTTTTAAAAGAATTAATGGTTGAAATTCCTAAGAATTATGCTGAACCTCATAAAGTAGCAGAAACAAGTTTGAAAGGTCCTCATTGTAGGTACTGCTGATTATCATGTGGAATATACAACTCTACAGGAACAAATGCTGAAAAACTGTAGCTCCATTTGTTCAGTGCAGATCAAATTACTGATTGAGTGCTGTTACTGCAGTTAAGTATGTATTTGACAGAGAATATACTCTTAATAAAGGAGAAAAATTCCAAACGAGTTTTTGATGTTAATGTGCATACAGATAACCCTAATTTAGTTACAGGACAGTCTCAAGTTTGGCTAAAAGATGGTAAGAATACATGGTTAGAATCTAATAAAGTAGGATTAGTAACAGAAGATCAACGTGGTAAATTAAAAAGTAAGACACCTTAACTTATCAGGTAATGATATTATGTCAGAAACTACTGATAAAGGTTTCCAAACGATCCATATACTACTTCATCATATGGTATTATTGATAGAGCTAATGATGGAAAAGCTTATATTTATAGCCATATTCATAATGAGTCTGACCCTACTGACGGCATTTATGAAAAACAACAAACGAAAAAGTAATTTATGTTTATGTAGAAGCCGATCGTAAAGAGGAACGTAAAGAAGTAACTCGTACAATTAAATATGTAGAAAAAGATAATGAAGGAAACGTCATTTTTCCCTCAGAGAACATATACACGTCCAGCTAAACGTGTTATTTATACCATTAAAGAAGGACCAAGAGCAGGAGAAAAATTTATGGACCATGGCAAAAGAGTTCATAATTTAACGCCATTAGATTGGCCAACTGAAATTTCTCCGACTGGCAATAATGAATATACTTTAGTTGGTAGAAAAGATGATGAAGCAATTAAAAATGTTGAGAAAGAACCAATTGTTACTTGGAAATCTCCAAATGAGAATATTCAAGTAGATCCAGTTACAGGAAAAGTAACGATTGCAGCTGATAAAGTTAAAAGCTGGAACAGGAATTTCTGTAGTAACCAAAGATTCAAACAGTACATTAACAAATGTTTCTTCAACGGATAATGCTGGTAATAAAGTGATTTCTCCATTAGCTTCAGAAACTACACGATTAGAAATTACTTATATTCCTAAAAGGACAAAAGAACCAATTACTTCTATTGTTACAAAGAGAAGGAAATAGATGGACTACAACAGACACTAACCTTACTTTTAAATGCAAATAGTGGTGAAGTAACGATTTCTAAAGATAAGAGAGAATTTGGACAAAGTGTTACAACTGTAGCGAAAGATAGTAATGGTAACAGTACAACTTTAACTGCAATTAGTAATACAAAAGATGCTGTCATTAGACCAGTAACTGAAGCATTTACAATGGATATTACTTACACTCCTGCTGGTCAAGAAACGCCTGTAACCGTAACTGTATCAAGAGAAATTATTGAAAATAAAGAATATACAGTTCTTTATGAAGCTAGAAAAAGGTTCAATTAATATCAATTACGAAGATACAGAAGGAAATGTCATTAAAGCTAAGCAGGCTTTATGTATCTAATCAAAGATTAAAAACGCTAGGGATGTTGATGGTACAGAGCTTACAGGAGCTAATAAATCAAGTTTTAGTATGGGTGCTCTTCAAGGTGAGAAAAGAGAAAAATTCAGACCTGATAAGATTACATTGGAAGATGGAAAAATTTATAACTTGAGAAGAGTGAAACCAAACACATCAAGAGATTATGGTAATTTAGTAGAGGGTACTACAGAGATTACTTATGTTTATGAATTAGCCAAAGGTACTGTAAGAGTGAAGTATCAAGATACCAATGGAAGAGGATTCGGATTAGCAGATAAGGTTATTAAGGATAATGTTCCAACTGGTGAAGCGTACGATACTACAACTTCAGAAAATAAACCAACTCGTTATGAAACAGCTGACGGAAAAAGTTTATGAATTAGTATCAGTAGCTAAGACAGACGGTAATGTACAATATGATGCTAATGGTGTAAGAACGAATGTAAACCAAGCGACAAAAGCAGAACCATCTGGAATAGTTGCTGAAGGAAATAAAGAAATTACGTATATTTATGAGTTGAAAAAGGAAGCGTAGTTGTTCACTATATCGATACAGAAGGTAATAAAATTAAAGACGACCGTACTGATAAAAGATAATGTAACGACTGGAACACAATATAATGTAACTGATGCAACCAATAAACCAGCTAAAAATTACAACGCCTGAAGGCAAAATCTTTGAACTAGTAACTGAAGCAAAAACTGAAGGTGAAGTTCAATATGATGCAACAGGACTTAAGAAAGATTCTGCAGCAGTAACTGGACGAGTAAAAGCTGAAACATTAGAAGTAACTTATGTTTATAAAGAGAAGAAAATCTGGTGTTAATGTTAAATATGTTGATAGTCAAGGTCATCCAATTGCGGGAACTGCAACAATGCCAGGTGATACAACTGAAACAGTAACAGTAGATGGATTAAAACCTGTAACAGAAGCAAGTATTAAATCTGACTACGATGTTACAAGTAAAAAGCAACTAAGATCACAACTGAAGATGGTAAAGTTTACCGACTAATTGGCTGATAGAGCTGGTTTACAAGCAGGGATCTAAACCAGCAACTGGTAAAGTAGAAGAAAAACGTAATTACAGTTACTTACCAATATGAGTTACTAGGAAGTGTAGTGACTAAATATGAATTATCAGATGGTACTAAATTAACAGGTGCATTAACATTTGATAATGCAATAACTCCAACTACAGTAGAAGAAAAAGGATTAGCTGTAGCAAGTGCAACAGATGTATCAAATGGTACAAATTATGATGCAACTACTTCAGCTAACAAACCGAATAAGATTACAACAGCAACTGGAGAAGTCTATTACTTTAACAACTTCAAACAATGGAGTAAAAGCTGATTCAGCACCAGTTACTGAACTGTAGAAGAAGGTAAAACTAAAGAAGTTACTTATGTCTACGAAAAAGCAGGTTCAGTAGTGATTAAAATACATTAATACTGATGGAACTGAAAATTAAAAACATCTGTACAAGATTCTACAAATGTTAAAGCAGGAACAGCATATAACGCAGCTGAAAACTGATGAAAACCAGCAACAATTGAATTTAACAATAAGAAATATAAACTAGTTACAAAAGAAGGTACTACTACAACTAATGCAACTTACTCTGCAGAAGCAGTCGTAACAAACGGAGAAAACGTTGGAGCTGCAGCAGGACAAGTAGTAGCAGGAAAAACACTTGAAGTAATATATGTTTATGAAGAAGTTAAAGGAAATGTACTTGTTAAATATGTAGATGAAAAAGGAACTCCTCTAGCAGGAACAGCTTCAATGCCAGGAAATATAAGTGAAGCAGTAAAAACGGAAGGTGTAAAAGCAGTTACTGAAGCTGAGTTAGGAACAAGTTATGCAGATAAAGTAGCTGAGAAAAAGCGACCAAGATTACAACAGCAGATGGAAAAGTATATGAGCTGTAGCAGAAAAATAATGGATTATACAATACATCAGAGCCAGAAACAGGAACAGTAACGGAAGCTGATAAAGTAGTAACATTCGTCTACAAAGAGAAAAAATCAGCAGTAAATGTGAAGTATGTTGATAAAGTTGGACAACCAATCGCAGGAACTGCAACAATGCCTAATAATTCAACCGAAGAAGTAACCGTTGACGGATTAAAACCTGTAGCAGCTGCAAGTGTAAATTCTGATTACACTGTAGCAGACAAAAAGCATCTAAGATTACAACAGAAGATGGTAAAGTTTACCGATTAATTGCTGAACGTGATGGGTTATTGATGGATCTAAACCAGCGTCTGGTAAAGTAGAAGAAAATGAAATCACTGTAACTTATCAATATGAGTTAGTAAATGGTAACGTAACAGTAACTTATAAAGATACTGAAGGTAATACAATTGAAGGCTACGAAACACCTAAAGATGCAGAAAAAGATGCACCAACAGGAAAAGACTTCAATACAGCAACAGAAGCGTTGAAACCAACTAAGATTACAACGCCAAGTGGCAAAGTATACAACTTAGTACCTGAAAGTACAGAAGGAAAAGAAACTGGTAAAGTAACAGAAGGTACACAAAACGTGAAACATATGTATACAAATTAGCTAAAGGTAATGTAACAGTAAGTTATAAAGATACTGAAGGTAACAAAATTCCAGGTTATGAAACACCTAAGAATGTTGAAACACAATCACCAACAGGAAAAGAGTACACTATTGTAACAGAGGCTTGAAACCAACTAAGATTACAACGGCAGATGGAAAAGTATATAACCTAGTACCAACACGTACAGAAGGAAACGAAAGTGGCAAAAGTAACAGAAACCCCACAAAATGTGACTTATGTATATGAATTAGCTAAAGGTAATGTAACAGTAACTTACAAAGATACTGAAGGTAATACAATTGAAGGCTATGAAACACCAAAAGATGCAGAAAAAGCTGCACCAACAGGCAAGGACTTCAATACAGCAACAGAAGCGTTGAAACCAAGCTAAGATTACAACACCAAGTGGCAAAGTATATAACTTAGTACCAGCCCGTACAGAAGGAAATGAAAGTGGAAAAGTAACAGAAACCCCCACAAAACGTGACTTATGTATATGAATTAGCTAAAGGCGATGTAACAGTAAGTTATAAAGATACTGAAGGTAACAAGATTCCAGGTAATGAAACACCTAAGAATGTTGAAACACAATCACCAACAGGAAAAGAGTCACACTACTGTAACAGAAGCGTTGAAACCAACTAAGATTACAACGACAGATGGCAAAAGTATATAACCTAGTGCCAACACGTACAGAAGGCAACGAAAATGGTAAAGTAACAGAAGAACCACAAAACGTAACTTATGTATATGAATTAGCTAAAGGTAATGTAACAGTAACTTACAAAGATACTGAAGGTAATACAATTGAAGGTTACGAAATACCAAAAGATGCAGAAAAAGCAGCACCAACAGGCAAAAGACTTCAATACAGCAACAGAAGCGTTGAAACCAGCTAAGATTACAACGCCAAGTGGAAAAAGTATATAACTTAGTACCAGCACGTACAGAAGGAAACGAAAGTGAAAAGTAACAGAAACCCCACAAAATGTAACCTATGTATATGAATTAGCTAAAGGCGATGTAACAGTAACTTATAAAGATACTGAAGGTAACAAGATTCCAGGTTATGAAACACCCTAAGAATGTTGAAACACAATCACCAACAGGCAAAGACTTCAATACAGCAACAGAAGCGTTGAAACCAACTAAGATTACAACACCAAGTGGAAAAATCTACAACTTAGTACCAACACGTACAGAAGGAAACGAAAGTGGAAAAGTAACAGAAGAACCACAAAACGTAACTTATGTATATGAATTAGCTAAAGGTAATGTAACAGTAACTTATAAAGATACTGAAGGTAACAAGATTGAAGGCTACGAAAACACCAAAAGATGCAGAAAAAGATGCACCAACAGGCAAAAGACTTCAATACAGCAACAGAAGCGTTGAAACCAGCTAAGATTACAACGCCAAGTGGCAAAGTATATAACCTAGTACCAGCTCGTACAGAAGGGAAACGAAAGTGGAAAAGTAACAGAAGAACCACAAAACGTGACATATGTATATGAATTAGCTAAAGGTGATGTAACAGTAACTTACAAAGATACTGAAGGTAAAAACAATCTGAAGGTTATGAAACACCTAAAGATGCAGAAAAAGATGCACCAACAGGCAAAAGACTTCAATATAGCAACAGAAGCGTTGAAACCAGTTAAGATTACAACGCCAAGTGGCAAAGTCTACAACCCTAGTACCAGCTCGTACAGAAGGAAACGAAAGTGGAAAAAGTAACAGAAACCCCACAAAACGTGACTTATGTATATGAATTAGCTAAAGGTAATGTAACAGTAAGTTATAAAGATACTGAAGGTAACAAAATTCCAGGTTACGAAACACCCTAAGAATGTTGAAAACAGCAATCACCAACAGGAAAAAGAGTACACTACTGCAACAGAAGTATTGAAACCAAGTAAGATTACAACGCCAAGTGGGAAAAGTCTCACAATCTAGTCCCAACACGTACAGAAGGAAAAGAAAGTGGAAAAGTAACAGAAACCCCACAAAACGTGACTTATGTATATGAATTAGCTAAAAGGCGACATAACAGTAACTTATAAAGATACTGAAGGTAAAACAATCGAAGGTTATGAAACACCTAAAAGATGCAGAAAAAGATGCACCAACAGGAAAAGACTTCAATACAGCAACAGAAGCGTTGAAACCAAGTAAGATTACAACGCCAAGTGGCAAAGTATACAACCTAGTACCAGAGCGTACAGAAGGAAACGAAAGTGGAAAAGTAACAGAAACCCCACAAAACGTAACGTATGTATATGAATTAGTAAAAGGTAACGTAACAGTAACTTACAAAGATACTGAAGGTAATACAATTGAAGGATACGAAACACCAAAAGATGCAGAAAAAGCTGCACCAACAGGAAAAGACTTCAATACAGCAACAGAAGCGTTGAAACCAGCTAAGATTACAACGCCAAGTGGCAAAGTATACAACCCTAGTACCAGCACGTACAGAAGGAAACGAAACTGGAAAAAGTAACAGAAGAACCACAAAATGTTACTTATGTTTATGAAGAAGTGAAAGAACCAAAAATACCAACAAAACCAATTCCAGAAACCCAAATACAGATGAAATTAAATCTACAATTTGGAAATCAGTTGATGGGGAAAACTCTAAAACCTAGAGAAAAAGGGTACGAAGGATAAATCTTTAATTCCAGGGTATGAATTTGTACGTACTGAAAAAGATAAAGAAGGAAATACTGTTCATATCTATCGTAAAAATTTCTTCACCAACTCCAGAAGTGAAGGAAAAAGTAACTTCATATGTAGATGAAAATGGAAAAGAACTGTTTACCTCAAGAAAGGAACTCATCCAAAAGAAATGATTCCAGGGTATAAGTTTGTACGTACTGAAAAAGATAAAGAAGGAAATACTGTTCATATCTATCGTAAAGTAACTTCATCAACTCCAGAAGTGAAGGAAAAAGAAACTCATATGTAGATGAAAAATGGTAAAGCAAACTGTTCTACTAAGAAAGGAAAACAAACCAAAAGAAAATATTCCAGGATATAAATTTGTAAGAACAGAAGAAGATTCAAAATGGCAATGTACGTCATGTATATCGTCAAGTTGTTTATTCTGAATCTAAAGTGAAACACCAAAAACTGTTCAAGAACAAAAAGAATGAATTACCAAATACTGGTACTGGAGATGAGTTTACAATCTTGGAGCAGCTGCAGCTTCAATTTCTTGCTGGATTAGGAATTGCAATTCCAGGTAAGAAAAAGAAGATTAAAAACTTAATTTTCGATGATTCTTTCATCTGAAATAAGAAGTTTAGTAAGAAAAAGGAAGGAAATAGCTCTGTCTATCTCTTTTCCTTTTCTTTTTGGTTCTGATAGACTTTATAGGGTTGATGGAGAAAATCCACCAACCCTATTTTTAGTAGTATACAAAAAGGGCTTCATCCCTTATATTAAAAGCGTCCAACTATTTAAGAGGAGATGAAACCCTATGACTACTATACAAGAAGTTGTGCTACAAATCAAAGATAAAAAAATATAAAATGGGAAAAATAATGTGGAGGAAGTGTATTTTAAGAAGAAAAAGCCTGTTTTTTTCTTCGCTACCTATACTTATTGCCCAAACGCTTGTCCTAGTTGTGGTTGTGTCAATCGTGATTTTTTTCTATTGTTAAAAAAATGGTACTCGTACTTCTCGAATTACTCTTAATTCGGTTTCTGGCTTGCCTGCTTTTCTTAAATTAAGAAAACAACGTTTCTTCTGCTGTGAATGCTCTCATAGTTTTACTGCTGATACAACTAGTATCGTAGACCTTAATGCTTTTTATTTCTAAAAAAATGTAAAAATGAAATTAAAGTAAAAAGCTTGCGAAACTGTTTCTGAATCCCATATTGCTAAAAGAAATGAATGTTTCTGTTCATACTGTTCGTAGAGTCGTCAATGAAACTGCTGAATCTCTTAGAATTAAGCCTTTAAATGAGTTACCTGAACATATGTGTTGGGATGAGTTTAAGTCTGTAGCTTCTGCTGAAGCTAGTATGAGTTTTGCTTATTGTGACGCTATTACTCATCAACTTGTTGATGTTGTTCAAGATAGAAAAATGGAGAATTTAGTTCGTTATTTCAACCAGTTCCCTCTACAAACACGCTTAACTGTTAAAAACAATTTCGATTGATATGTATGCTCCATACATTGAAGTCATTAAACGTTTATTTCCTAAGGCTAAAATTATTATTGATCCATTCCATATTATTCAAGCTTTAAATAGAGAATTAAACAAGACAAGAACCAGAAAAATGAATCAAGTACGCTATAAAGACAGACGTCTTTATAATAAATTAAAAGCGTTACTGGAAACTAATCTTAAAAAAATCGAGATGACCTTCAATCATACAACTATAAACATTATAGATTATTCGACTGGTTAACGCATTCTCAAGGAATTGTAGATTACTTACTACAAGAAGTACCTTCACTTAAACCAGAATATGAAACAGTACATCAACTAAGAGAAGCTTTTAAAGAGCGCAATTTCATTGAATTTAAAGAAGAAATAGTGAGTGTACAACCAAAAACTTCTGTCTGATGGATTAAATCGTGTTCTTCAAACATTTAAAAAAATTTTTACCGTATATCCAAAATACATGTGAGTATCCAACACTTTCAAATGGACCTATTGAAGGGATTAACAACAAGATTAAAGTACTTAAAAAGAAACGCTTATGGATACAGCAGTTTTACTCATTTTAGAAATAGAATTCTACTAATGTCTAAACTATTTACTCCAACAACTAAAAAGGAATTAAGCAACATGACGCTGCTTAATTCCTTCACTAAAAATTGTTTCATCAACCCTATTTGATTAAAAGAGCCTTTTGTAAAAATTAGAAACAAAATTTTCCATAAAAAGGGTTATCATTTGTATTGTGAATAACATTTATTATAGAATGAATCATAATGGGTTAAAAATAAGGAGGAGATATTATTGTTTCTCAAAGTAAAGAATATCAAGAAAAACAATTACGTTATTCGATTAGAAAAGTAAGTTTTGGGGCTGCATCAGTAGCGATTGCATCCTTGTATTTATTCATGGGTAGGTGCTGCAGTTTCTGCGACTGAAGTTCAACCTATAACTGGAGAACAAAACACTGTTACAAATACAGAAGAAGCAAAGAAAAATGAACAACAGACAGAAGAAATAGAGATTAAAAAGGAGAAACTTTAGACAAAACAAGCTTAATCAAATTCATTGAAGAAATTGAAGGAAAGTTTGCTAAAGGTACTTACGCCAACAAAAACAGAAGATAGTGTGAATCAATTGAAATCAGCTTTAGGGTGAAGCAAAAATCTGTATTAAACAATGCAAAAACACAAGCTGAATTATCGCAAGCACACGCTAACTTAATTGTAGCAACAACAAAATTACAAAACAAAACCAGAAGAGAAAAACAAGCACCAGCAGTAGATACGACAAATGGAAAAAGCTACTGTAGGTATTAAAAAGCAACAAATACTGAGAAAGCATCAGACTCTAACTCGATTGCAAAACTCAGGTTCTAAAGATGAACGTAATGGAAAAGCATTGATGCTAATAATCCATTCCGTACGGATGCAGCTACAACGGATACCGATCCTGCTGCGAATCAAACTTATACTGCACCTGCGGCAGATGCAGATTTAAATACTTTTAGTTAAAGCATTATTAGCATTAGATCCTACAGTTGAAAATAATTCAAAACTTTCACAAAAATATGGATAGCTTTAGGTGATAGTAAACAAGTGGCAAAAGGTGCTGTAAAAGAGATTAATGAGTTTGGAGGTTGGACAGCAGTAGATGGAGGAGTGTTCGCTATTGCTAGAAGAACTGAAGAAGGTGTGTACCCTCTGAAACAATCAATTCAACACTAGATGATACTCGTTTGGTTACAAGAACAAGCTTTTGATAGAGATACTGAGTACACTTTTATTGTTATCAAAAGAGTAGAACTAGAAGTAATAGAAATGAAGTCACTTATGATAATAGTACTTATAAACCGACTGGTGAAGGTGGAGGAATTACAAAAATCTTGCAAGATATAAAAGGGATTGAAAAACATTTACAGCATATTCAACTGAAGAAGGTTCAGATGTGAATTGTTAAGTTTAAACCTGGTTATGTTGGAGATAGCGAAGGTTCTAAAGCAAACTATAAAAGTTCAAGTTTATAGTATAACAGGTAACCAAGAGAGTTTAGTCTATGAAACGACTTTTCGATCCCTCTCGAAATATAAATGACGCTAAAACAGATTGTAACAGCAGCAACAGATGGAACGAATAAAGCAAAAATTAAAATTCTGATGCAGGAAAAAGGAGGCGTGAGATTTGACCCTAATACCGGAGTAGATAATACTGAACGTCCAAATTTCATCGGTAAAAGAGAAGCAGAAAAAATTAATGGCACAACCTGGGAATAAACCAAATGGAACGGCTGGGACATTTACGAGTAAGCCCTATTGCATTACCCTCAAGGTGCAGACCATTACAAGGTTAGAATTAGTTTAGCGGATCAAAAATCGTACCGGTATGAGTTATCAAGCTTTGGGATGACAAGTATTCAGTGCCTGTTACAGGAGCAGACTTCTCAATTGCACAAGATACAAGTAATGTAGCGAGAAATCTTTACAAAAGAATTTATGATAAATTAAAAAGCTACAGAATCAGCAGATAAAAATGGTAAAACTTCAAACAATTCAAGATTATGAAGCAGAGTTAGAAAAAGTTAAAACACTATTAGCAAAATCCCGCTGCTAGAACTCCTAATTTCAAGCAAGCTTTACAAGATTTATTAGCTAAAACAATCAGGCTTGAAAAACTGATAAAAACAGGATTAACGAACTCAAAAACTGAATTAGATGCTTTAGTGAATGAAGATCCAACACCTGGAAAAACAACTGATACTCGTAAAAGCGTATAATGCTGCAAAAAGAAGCAGCAAAAACTGAAATAGCAGCAGCTTTGACAGTGATTAATGACGAAAAATGCAACACCAGAGCAAGTAATCGCTGCATTAGAAAAAGTTAATGCCAAAAACAGCTTTACAACAAGCTAAAGATGGCTTAATCGAAGCAGCAACGGCAGAAGAAAAAGCTAAATTGAAATCAGATGCAGATTCATTAGTAAAAGCTGATACAACTGAAAAACACCAAATAGTATTGAAGCCTATAATACAAAATATGAAGCGATAAAGCACAATTAGAAGTTGCCAAGACAGAAGCTGCTACAGTATTAGCAAAAAGAAAATAATGCATCTAAAGCAGAAGTTCAAGCAGCTCAAGAGAAAGTAGATGCAGCAAAAGCAGAGTTAACAAAAGCTGCAGAATTGTTAGTTAATAAAGCAGATAAAACAGAGTTAACAAAAGCAAAAAGAAGAGTTAAGCACTTTAGCAACAGAAGCAGATCCAACAACAGGAAAAACTGCGGATAGTGCAAAAAACATATACTGATGCAAAAACGGCTGCAACAGAAAGCAATTAAAGCAGCAGAAACGGTTATTAATGATGAAAATGCTACTCAAGACCAAGTAACAGAAGCTTTTAAATAAAGTTAATGAGAAGAAATCAGCATTAGAAGCAGCAAAAACAAGCTTTTAGTAGAAGCAGCAACAACAGAAGAAAAAGCTAAATTAAAATCAGATGCGGATTCATTAGTAAAAAGCAGATGAAACAGGTAAGACACCAGATAGTATTACAGCATATGAAAGAAAAATATGAAGAATTAAAAAGCACAATTAGAAGCAGCAAAGCAGGAAGCAGACAAAGTATTAGAAAAGGCAATAATGCAACAAAAGAGGAAGTTAAAGCTGCTCAAGCAAAAAGTAGATGCAGTGAAAACGGAATTAGAAAATGCTAAAAATCTACTTGTAGAAGCTGCAACTACAGAAGAAAAACAAAATTAAAAACAGATTCTGATGCATTGAAAAAGTAGATACAACAGGAAAAACTGCAGATAGTATTAAAAAGCATATGAAGCAGAATTTGAAAAATTAAAAACTCAATTAGAAGAAGCAAAAGCAGAAGCAGACAAAGTTTTAGCAAAAGGTGATAATGCAACAAAAGAGGAAGTTAAAGCTGCTCAAGCAAAAGTGGATGGCAGCAAAACAGCTTTAGATAAAAGCGGCAGAATCATTGAAAGATCTTGACAGAGATGCTGCTAAAAAGAAATTGCAGATGCCGCTAAAAAGCTACAGATGCTATTGAGCTAGTACATGCTTAACGCCAGAACAAAAAGGCGGAAGAAAAGCAAAAAGTAGCAAAAAGAAGCAAAAGATGCAACAGATGCTATTGATAATGCAACAACTGAAGAGGATATCAATTCTGCAAAAGAAAATGGAAAATTAGCTATCGAAAAAGAAGCAGCAATTACAGTAATCAATGCTGGAAAAAGCAACGAAAGAACAAGAAATCGATAATAATTCTAAGTTATCTGATGAAGAAAAAGCAGCAGCAAAAGCAGAGGTAGCAAAAAGCAGCTACAGAAGCTGTAGATGCCATCACAAAAGCAGCTACACAAGAAGCTAGTAGAGACAGCTAAAGAAAAAGGTAAAAACAGCAATTAACGCAGTAAATCCAGTCGGTAAAGAAAAAGCCTTGGAAGCAATTCAAACAGCAGCAGAAACTAAGTTAGCAGAAATTGATAAGAATACTAACTTATCCGATGAAGAAAAGCAGCCTTAAAAGCAGAAGTAGCTAAAGCGGCAATTAAAGCAGTAGAAGCCATTCAAAATGCAACTACACAAGAAGCAGTAGATGCAGCTAAAACAGAAGGCGAAACAGCAATTAACGCAGTAAATCCAGTCGGTAAAGAAAAAGCCTTGGAAGCAATTCAAACAGCAGCAGAAACTAAGTTAGCAGAAATTGATAAGAATACTAACTTATCCGATGAAGAAAAAGCAGCCTTTAAAAAGCAGAAGTAGCCAAAGCGGCAATTAAAGCAGTAGAAGCCATTCAAAATGCAACTACACAGAAGCAGTAGATACAGCTAAAAACAGAAGGCGAAACAGCCATTAAAAGCAGTAAATCCATTTGGCAAAGAAAAGCCTTTGAAGCTATTCAAGCAACAACAGAAGCTAATTAGCAGAAATTGATAAGAATATAAACTTATCAACCGAAGAAAAAGCAGCAGCTAAAGCAGAAGTAGCCAAAGCAGCAATTAAAGCAGTAGAAGCAATCCAAAATGCAACTACACAAGATGCAGTAGATGCAGCGAAAGCAGAAGGCGAAACAGCCATTAAAGCAGTAAATCCAATTGGCAAAGAAAAGCCTTGGAAGCTATTCACAACAACAGAAGCTAAATTAGCAGAAATTGATAAGAACACAAATTTATCAGCTGAAGAAAAAGCAGCAGCTAAAGCAGAAGTAGCCAAGCAGCAATCGAGCAGTAGAAGCTATTCAAAAATGCAACTGCACAAGATGCAGTAGATGCAGCGAAAGCAGAAGGCGAAAAGCCATTAAAGCAGTAAATCCAATTGGCAAAGAAAAAGCCTTGGAAGCTATTCAAGCAACAACAGAAGCTAAATTAGCAGAAATTGATAAGAACACAAATTTATCAGCTGAAGAAAAAGCAGCAGCTAAAAGCAGAAGTAGCCAAAGCAGCAATCGAAGCAGTAGAAGCTATTCAAAAAGCAGAAACTCAAGAAGCTGTAAATGCTGCTCAAGAAAAAGGCGAAAGACAGCGATTAAAGCAGTGAATCCAATCGACAAAGAAAAAGCCTTGGAAGCTATTCAAACAACAACAGAAGCTAAATTAGCAGAAATTGATAAGAATACTAACTTATCAGCTGAAGAAAAAGCAGCAGCTAAAGCAGAAGTAGCCAAAGCAGCAATCGAAGCAGTAGAAGCTATTCAAAAGCAGAAACTCAAGAAGCTGTGAAATGCAGCACAAACAAAAAGGCGAAAATAGCGATTAAAGCAGTAAATCCAATTGGCAAAGAAAAGCCTTGAAAGCAATCCAAGCGATAAAAAGATGCCAAGTTAGCAGAAATTGACCAGGCTACTAGTTTATCAGCTGAGGAAAAGGCTGTAGCTAAAGCTGCTGTAGAAAAAGTCCTATAATGAAGCAGTAGAAGCAATCCAAAAAGCAACAACGCAAGAAGCCGTAAATGCTGCACTAGCAAAAGGTGAAGAAGCGATTAAAGCAGTGAATACAATTGGTAAAGAAGATGTAATGAAGCCAAAAGCAGCCGTAGAAGCTGCAGCAGCTGAAAAATTGCAAAGTATTAAAGCAAATCCAAAACTTATCAGCTGAAGAAAAAGAAAAAGCAATTGCTGAAGTTGAACACTTAAAAACAAGAAGCATTAAATGCCATTGATAAAGCAAAAACAAAAGCTGAACTAGATAAAGCTTTTACGTACTTTCTTATATCAATTAGATCAAGAATCATTAGTTTATGCACGACCAACTTTCAACCTTGATGGCATACATTCAAGCATCAATTACAGGAGTTGTAAAAGTTGAACGTGGAAAAGTAATTACTCAAGCAGCTATCATTGCTAAACTAAACCTACCGGAGAGTGTTACAGTCATTAGTGTAGACTTACCTGATACAAATACATTAGGTAGAAAATTTGCTAAAGTAACGTTAAGATTACCTGATGGAACAGAAGCAACGGTATTTGGTCCCAGTTGAAGTTGTTGAAAAGTCAGTAGAAAATCATCAACAAAAATAATACTCAAGTAGAAAAATTCAAAACCGGCAGCAGAACCTTCTAAGAATTCAGAACAACCTGCTGTTAATCAAACTGAAGATGTAAAAGAAAATGTCTAACTACATCTCAAGAAACAAAAAGCTTTCAAATCAAAAAGTATTACCAAATACTGGTACGGGTAACGAAATTTCAATCTTGGTTCAGCAGCAATGACTGTGTTAGCAAGTCTCAGGTCTTGTAGCTACATCAAAGACAAAAAGAAGAAGAGTAATATTAGAATAAAAATTTATATCGATTCGACAAATCCTGTTGGTGAGAAATCACCGACAGGATTTTTTATAAATATATTTGTATGGATCCTTTTCAAGAATTCCTGTTAGAAGTATAATGAAAGGTAATAAAGGGGAGAAGGTTATGAATGAAGTAGATTTATATCAAACGTTTGTAGAAGCTGAAAATTTTACTATGACAAGTTTTGGTTAGGAGTTATTGGAGTAGCTTTAATATTATTCTTTTTGCTGGTGATGCTTTTTGTATGCGAATAAAAAGCAAAAAGATTATTAGTCTTCTATTAGCAATGTTTTTAATGATTCCAACTGGAATATATTTGGGAGAGAAATTTTTGTAAACTACCATTCTACTATTCAATGGATGAGTCAATTAACTCCAGCTGTGCGAGAGTATGTATGAAAGCCATTTTCAAAAGAATATTATTCTGTTTTTGAACAGGAAAGTTATCGTGGAAAAATAATCCCAATCAATATCCTGACCAATTGTATCAAAAAGACTCAACTTTCAAGAAGGAGTCCTTTATCTAGGGAAGGATAGAAATTTTATTTATGTTCAAATTGGGAATGCTTCTTATAAACTATCGAAAAATTTATTAGAAATACGAGATATAGTTTCTTCAGCTAGTAGAATTGCTACACAGTATGTTCTAAAGGATAATAGATTTACACAAGAAGGATTTATAAATGAATCAGCTATTTTCTAGAAAAATTGTGATTCCAAAAGAATTAGAAAGTTTTAGAAGTGGATGCTTCAATCTTAATGCTTTAAAAATCTAGTACTAAAAAGATGGGAACATGGACGATTTCATAAAGAGTAAAAACGAGACGAAATATCGTCTCGTTTTCTATATAGTATTCAATTTTTCAAGCATCATTTGCCCAATCTGCTCAACATCTCTTTGACTCTCGTAATTCAAATTCATCTAATACAGGGAAGTGAAATCTCTCAGAATATTGACGAGCAGTTAAAACAAAATTGTTTGTTAAAGTTTCGATTTCCACTACCGACAATACCGAAACATTTTTTGTAATTATCATGATAAGCAAGGAAATCTCCAAGAGGATTGGTTAGAATTTCAGTATCCCCGTTATCTACCATTTCCCCTTCTAAATAGAGTAGGTAAGAAAGCAATAGTAGGATGCTCTAATTCAAAAATTCTATACGATCCTGAATGATATCTTTAACATTGATTAATTGGATTTGTAAAGAGGATTGTTGAAATTTTAAAAATACTCGACTAATTTTGTGACAAAACTATGAGTATTGCCTGTTAAGCTAATATATACGATTGATAATGATTGAGTCATAAAATCCTCCTTTTGTAATATCATAGCATAAATAAATGAAAAACAATGGAGTTTCTTGAATCTTGAAATGTGAAAATGCATAAGACCTTGCTTTTTCAAAAGTTGAAAATCGGCTATAATACTAAAGAAACGATTAGAAAAATATAGAAGTGGAGTTATATACATGTCAAATCAATTAGCTGCAGAAGTTTCTTCACGTAAGACTTTTGCTATTATTTCTCACCCGGATGCGGGGAAAACAACGATTACTGAACAATTACTATTATATGGTGGAGCGATTCGTCAAGCGGGTACTGTTAAAGGAAAAAGACTGGTAAATTCGCAAAAATCAGACTGATGAAATTGAAAACAACGTGGGATTTCTGTAACAAGTTCTGTGATGCAAGTGGAATATGATGGAAACCATATTAATATCGTAGATACACCAGGGCACGAAGATTTCTCTGAAGATACGTATCGTACATTAATGGCGGTAGATAGTGCAGTCATGGTTATTGATAGTGCCAAAGGGATTGAGCCTCAAACGAAGAAATTATTCGAAGTTTGTAGTATGCGTGATTCCACTTTTTACATTTATTAATAATTAGACCGTGATGGTCGTGAACCACTAGAGTTGATTGCCGAATTAGGAAGAAGTATTAGGTATTGATGCTTATCCAATGAACTGGCCAATGGGGATGGGAAAAACATTTTTAGGACTATACGATATTTATAATAAGCTGTAGAATTAATGCATCCTGAAGAAAATGGGATAATGACTTCACCATTAAATGAAGACGGAGAAGTTGAAAGGGGATTAGTGCGTTCAAACAATCGACTTTATATGAACAAGCCATTGAAGATGCACAATTATTATTAGAAGCAGGAAATGATTTTAGTGAAGAAGCGATTGCAAATGGAAAATTAACACCAGTATTCTTCGGATCTGCCTTAACAGGTTTTGGTGTACAAACATTTTTAGATGCCTTTGTGGATTTTGCACCAAGTCCTTCAGCTAAGAAAAACAGAATCTGGAGAAAAGTTGAACCATTAGAAGAACAATTTAGTGGATTTATTTTCAAAATCCAAGCAAATATGAATCCGGCTCACCGAGATCGTATTGCCTTTGTCAGAATTTGTTCAGGAGAATTTACACCGGGAATGGATATTACTGTAAATCGTTCTCAAAAGAAAATGAAATTATCTCATACAACGCAATTTATGGCAGATTCTCTGAAACCGTCAAAAGCAGCGGTTGCTGGGGATATTATCGGGTTATACTGATACAGGAAATTTCAAATTGAGATACGATTTATAGTGGTAAATAAGCAATTCAATTTGAACCACTCACAATTTACACCGGAATTATTCAACAAAGTGGCTGCAAAAATGTGATGAAACAAAAATCATTCCATAAGGGAATTGAGCAATTAGTGCAAGAAGAGCCATCCAATTATATAAAACTTACCATACTGGTGAATATATTCTTGGAGCTGTTGGTCAATTACAATTTGAAGTATTCCAATATCGTTTAATGAATGAATATAATGCGGAAGTTGTGATGACACCAATTGGTAGTAAAATTGCTCGTTGATTGATGAAGCCGACTTAGATCCAAATATGTCCTCAAGTCGTAACTTATTATGTCGAGACAGATTTGACCAACCAGTATTCTTATTTGAAAATCAATTTGCCTCTAAATTGGTTTAAAGACAAACATCCATCGATTGAATTAAAATCATTATTCTAATGAAACTTACCGTAGAGGAAGAAAGAATGTTTCTTTCTTTACGGTTTTCTTCATGTCTTTCATAAGTTTAGGGAAATCCAACTGATTTTTCAAGCGAAAAATATGATACACTAATGCAGTAGGAGTTGGAGATTATGAAAAAGAAAGCTAATATAAAAACAAATGCCATTCGTATGGTAGAACGTCAAAAAGTTCAGTATCAAATTTTTTGAATATGAATGGGACGAAGAACATTTGGATGCCGTTCATGTGAGTGAACAAATGGGCATTTCAGTGGAGCAAGTATATAAAACAATTGTATTACACGGAGATAAAACAGGTTATTTAGTAGCTTGTGTTGCAGCTAACCATGAATTAAATTTAAAAGCTTTAGCAAAAGCATCTAAAAACAAAAAGTAGAGCTAATCCCAGTATCTCAATTAGAAAGTTTAACAGGATATATTAGAGGTGGCTGTTCACCCTGTGGGAATGAAGAAAGTTTTCCAACTTATATTGACTTACGTGCTAAAAGAACAAGAGACGATCTGAGTTTCAGCAGGTAAGAGAGGAATACAAATGGAATTAACACCACAAGATTTACAACAGCTAACTAGAGCAGAAATGGTTTGACAATCTAGAAAATTAAGAAGAAAGGGAATTTATATGAGCGAAGTAAAAGAAGAAACAACTCAGAAATGAATTAAATGAAGTTTTAGAAGAAATCGTCGCACCTCAAGAACAGGGAAGTAGAACGTGTCGTATTTTGGGTAGACGAAACTCATGTGAAAAATTAAAGAAGTACATTATGAAATTGTTGAAGATTATCGTGAAGGTTTTTGAATTAGATGCCTTTAATGCACGTTATCAAGATATTTTTGACAAATATGAGTATATTGTTGAGATTGGGGACATGAAAAATTACGTCTAAAAAGGATTTTATGAGTCAAAAATAGACTATCAACTCCAGATAAGGATATTGCTTACCTACAAGATTATATATATGAATTTTTGTAATTTTTGGATGTCGTTATTTTGTATTAAAGAGAGATCCAAACGTAAAAACCAGTAGCTCTAGAAGATGAAGGAATTCCAAAACGTCCAAAAATAAACAACAAAAAGAAATAATAAGCGTTTTAATAATGAACGAGTGGAAGATAAGAACTTTTAAAGAAACATGCAAAAATAATCGTTTTACACCTAAAAACGTAATTTTGATATGAAAGAATCACCAAAAACAAGATTTTTGGGTTGAGAAGAAATGACGCACAAAGAAAGTTTGCATATGGATACTAAGCAATCTCACATAACATTGAAAAATAAACGTCAAGGACGTAATTTCTCAATAAAAAGAAGTGGAACAAACAAAATATCAAAAATACACCAATGAAACAAAAATAATCATCCTAATAAGAGATTTGATATTCGAGAAAAACCACAAAAAGAGGGAAATAAGCATGTATAAAGCATATTTTATTGATTTAGATGGAACAATGTATAAAGGAAAAGAACGTATTCCAACAGCAGAAGACTTTTATTCGTCGCTTGCAGGAAGCCAATATTCCATTTTTATTTGTAACGAATAATGCTACCAAAACTCCACAACAAGTTGCTGATAATTTGAGAGAAAATTATGGAGTAGAAGTGACTAAAAATGTGAGGTCTATACAGAGTGAGTAGCAGCTATGGACTTTTAGAAAGTCAAAAACTTTGGCAAAAATTAATGATTGTCGGAGAAGAAGCACTAAAACTCTCAGCAGTAGAAAGAGGATATGAACTTGTAGGGGAAAATCCAGATGTTGTTTTACAGTCGCTAAATCGTGATACAACTTATGCTGAATTAGAAGCTGCTACTTTTAGCCATTCGTGCGGGGCAAAATTTGTTGTTACAAACATCGACTCTAATCTTCCAAGTGAAAAAGGATTTATTCTAGTGATCAGGTTCTATTACAGCATTTTTAAAAATGTCTACACAACAAGAGCCAATTGTGATGGGAAAAACCAAGCAGTATTATTATGGAATCAGCTTTGAACTATTTGAATCAACAATATCCAGAGCAAATATTTTACTAAAGAAGATATTGCAATGGTTGGAGATAATTATAATACAGATATTCAAGCTGGAATTCAATATGGAATGGATACATTAATGGTGTTAACAGGATTCTCTACAAGAGAAGATTTAGAAGGAGTAGCACAGCCTACGCATCTAGTGAATAATTTTAAGAGAGTGGAAGGTATAAGAATGTTCACAACCATAAAAAGATGGAGTTTTTCGATTGTCTTGGCATTGTTTTTATTGAGTACAGCTATTACCTTTGTCATCTTTTTGAGCCACTATTTCGAGGTGTCATCTTTATTATTTGGCTTAGAACAGCATAGTGGAATTTCTACAGCAAAAATTAATGGAGAATTATCATGTCTTAATTTCTTATTTAACAAGACCTTGGATTAAAGGAATTAGTGATGCCAGATTTTCCGAGTTCTCCTCATGATTATTTCACTTTGAAGAAGTGAAACGTTTATTTATGATTAATTTGTTATTGCAGTGATTTCTACGATTGTTTCACTTGTTTTGATAAGAAGGTTGAAAAAGAAAGAAAAATTATTCCTATTACTTACCCTTTAAAAAGAATATTGTATGCAACACTATTATTTGTCGTCTGTTTAGTGAGCTTTTTGATGTTATTTTTGAAAATTCCATGAATTATTTTTCCATAATTCAGCATGGATATTCGATCCAAAAATTGTATCCAATTATTGAAGTATTGCCAGAAGAATTTTTATGATTTGCTTTTTAATTGTATTTCTATGATTTGTCTTTGGAATTATAGGGATACGGAGATGGATTAAAAACAAGAACACTTTTAATTTAAAAATATACTTTAGAAACTATCAATCATTAGAGGAAACTTAGGACGATTGATAGTTTTTGTTGTTTTAATACTCAAAAATTAAAACATGGTATGATATTTAGGAAGACTATATTTATCAAGGAGAAAATATGAAAATATCAGTAGTAATTCCTTTTTTATAACGAGGAAAGAATGATTGAAAAATGTACAGTGAATTAGTTCGTGTACTAAATCAACAAACAAAAGAAGAATTTGAAATTATTTTAATTGATGATGGAAGTAAGGATAAAACTTTTGAAAAATAGTAGAAATTGCCAAAAATTGATGAGAGAGTTCGTTATTTGAGTTTTAGTCGTAATTTTTGGGAAAGAAGCTGGAACAATTGCTGGATTACAATACGCAACGGGGAAGCCAGTTATTTTTAATGGATGGGGATTTACAGCATCCACCTGCACTTGTTCCGCAAATGATTGAAGCTTACCGTGAAGGCTATGATGTCGTTAGTGGTCGTAGAACAAGAACGGTGAAAGCCAATTTCGTACCTTTTTAGCCAATCGTTTTTATAAATTAGCGAATCGACTAATGGATACACCTTTAACGGATGGAATTTCTGAGTTTTCGCTTATTTAGTCGAAAAGCAGTACGAGCGATTTTTATCATTGAATGAATATAATCGTTTTTTCAAAAGGGCTTTTCTCATGGATTGGGTTCAAGGAAAAGTAATTGAATATGAAAAATCATGTTCGAGAAATAGGAGAAACAAAATACTCCTTAAAATTTTCATGGAATTATGCCATCTCAAGGGATTTTATCATTTAATGATAAAACCATTACGCGTGTATTAATTTGGGATTAGGCTGTTTATTAATATCTGTGCTATATATCGTGTGGATGTTTATTAAATATATGATCGATCCAAGTTCCTTTAGTGAGTGGCTATTTTACAACGATTTTTGCAGTTGTTTTACTAGGGGAATTCAGTTAATCTCTATTGGAGTTTTAGGAGAATATATTGGGAAAAATTTATTATGAAGTGAAAAACGTCCTCACTATTTAGTGGATAAAATGAATTTTGAGGAGGAGAAAGATGAGTAAAAAGAAAGTAGTTTACTTAACGAGTTTCTTCCTACCAATTGGCATTATACTTGTTTCGTGGATTATTAATGGATTTTTCCCATTTGGTGCAAAAATCACTGATGGCAGTAGATTTTAATGCTCAATATATTGGATTATATGCTTATTTGAAACATTTCTTCTTAAATGGAGATTGGAATAGCTTTTTCTATTCCTTTTCAAAATCCATTGGTGGAGGAATGCTGGGCATTTGGGGATTTAATTTAATTAGTCCGTTTAATGTATTGTATTTCTTCTTTTCAGAACAAAAACTTTCAATGGGCGGTAATGTTAACCATTGGTCTTCGATATGGAGTAATGGGGCTTACTTGGACACATTTTTGTGAAACGATATAATGGTTTAGAAAAATCCTGAATTTCTACCCCTTTTTGGAAGTTTATATGCTTTTGAATGGTTTTTAATGTTAGTTATCAAATGAATCCTATTTTTATGATGGGATGATTATGTTACCACTTGTATTAATGGGTGTAGAAGAAGTTTTGGATAGAACAGGTGCCAAAACGCTATGTCCTATTGTTAGCTTTAGCTTTATTACTGCATTTTTACATGGGATATATGATTTGTATTTTTGTAGTCATCTATGCATTGTTTTTATTTATTCAAATCAAAAGATAGAACGTTTAAACAAGGGTTTATTCAATTGCTTCAACTAGGCTTATATTCTATTTTTAGCAGTTGGTTTAGTAGCCTTTATTATTGTTCCAATTTTTGATGAGCTTAGTTTCTACTAAAGGTGGACTTGAAAGTAAATTATTATTTGAATGGAAATTACAAATCGATCTCTTTTGATATTTTTCTAAATTATTTTTAGGAGCATTTGATAATTCTTCTGGCCAGCAGGTCCAAATTTACCGAATATTTATGTGGGAACACTAGGAACGATCGGAACTGTTTATTATTTCTTAAGTTCTAACTATTCAAAAGAAGAGAAAAATAGCTTCTTTAGGTGTCTTTAATTGTTTTTATCCTATCTTGTGTTCATGAATTTACAAGTAAATTATGGCATATGGGACAAAAATCCGGCAGGATTCTTCTATCGTTTTTCTTGGATTATGGCGTTTTTTCTTCGTTTATCTAGCTTATTTATCCTTAAGAGAAGTCGAGCAATTAAATTGGAAAAAATCATTATAATCGCTGGAATCATGATTTTAATTTTCATTTTAGTGATGACAAGACAGTATTCCTTCCTAATTGTTCCACAAAAATTGCGACATTGGCATTGATTTTTGTGATGTTATCTATTTTAGTGTGGCCTACAAATTCATAAAAGATGGGCCTTTTTGGCAGCAGTAAACTGCAATTGAATTAATGATGAATGCAACGATTGTTCAATCGAGAGTAGGGTATACGGATGCGTATAAATATCAAGATGCTGTAAAACAATTACAAACAGCAGTAGCTCCAATTCGCCCAAATGATAAAGAATTTTTATCGTATTCATGGAAGCTTCCATTTAAGTAAAAATGATCCATTTATGGCGGATTATCCTGGAATGTCGGTGTTTAGTTCTAATTTGGAAAATTCAACAAGAGATTTATTTGAACAATTAGGAAATAACGGAATCAATGCGACCACTTATTATTATGGAACACCATTAAGTGATGCATTATTCAGTTTAAAATATTGGATGACGCCTAAACCGGTCTATACGAAGGATTATCCAGATACAAGTAAAATGTATGTGTTTGGAAAAATATGCGACTCGTTTAGATATTACAGAAAATACTCCTGTAATTTAGTGAAGAGGAGAGAACAGAGGTATTTCAAATTCCACAAACTCTTCCAATAGCATTTTGGAGGAATGAAAAATTAGCTTCATTAGAATTAAGAATGAATCAACTGATTCAAAACTATAATAAAATTACAGAAGCTCAATTAGGAGAAGACTCTAAATATTTGGAGATGTTAGTAGCAAATGAAATTACAACTGATAATTTTTAGCAGTTGAAAGAGCAGAGACGTATCAAAGAATTGATTCGTCAAAACCAGCTAGTATAACGTACCGTTTTACTCCTCAAACAGATGAAGAGTATTGGGTAACTTTACCAACACGCTTTTTCAAAAATGATAAAAATAATATTAAGATGTATCTCAATGGAGAGGAATATCACTTAAATAATTATCAAGCGACTCAATTAGTAAATATTGCTTCGCAGTCCCAAGGAAAGTCTATTGAATTTAAGATTGAAGTGAATACAGATGAAGAATATACTTTTACTGGCGTTAGATTAGCAAAAACTTATCGTTCAGTTGCAAATCAATTTATTCAAGAACGCCAAAATCAAGCGATTCAATTAACTCATTGGGATAACTCTCATATTCGTGGAACAGTTACGATTACAGATGATAGTAGTGTCATGTTTACTTCGATTCCATACGATAAAGGATGGACTGTAAAAGTCGATGGAAAAGTCGTGGAAACAAGAAAAAAATTTGGAATAGTTTACTAGGTTTTGCGATTACGAACGGGGAACATACAATTGAATTAAGTTTCATTCCAGAAGGATGGAAGATAGAGTGGGGATTTCTATCGTTTCACTTATTGTATTCTTTGGATTGATTTATAAGAAATGGATTTAATGTTTAGAATAAGACTTCTATTGGTTAGGGTAGTAACTGATAGGAGTCTTTTTTTCAAGTATAGTGTTTTTGGGACGAAAAATTGTTTATATCGACAAAAATATTAAAGAAAAATTTTGAGATATAGTAATAAAAATCTGATTTATCAGATTTTATTAGAGGAAAAATTGAGACCAAGGCTCAAATTTTTAGCCAAGAGACCCTGTAGGGGCTACTGGCGTCCTTTGTAGCTACAAAAATTTTTCTTTAATATTATTTATATTTTTTAAAAATTGTTTGAGGTCGTTTAGGGCTGATATCGCTACTGTTTGATAAAGTTTCTTGTAATTGACCGTCTTTAAAGACTAGTAAAGTAGGAATAGAATTAATATGATATTGTTCTGCAAACTTTGCTAATTCATCAGTCTTATTTTTCTGTATCAATATAATAAATTGTAGCATTAATACTTCTAGCAGCCTTTCTTAATTTTGAGCAAACTCTCTACAATACGGACAAGTTTCACGTCCAACATAAACAAAAACGAAGCTGTCTCTTTTGAGTACTCCATATATTCTTGAATAGTCTGAATTATCTAGTTGGACAAAATGACGTGGCTTGTACATACTCACTGGAACGATAAACCAAAAGTATTGTCATTTTGAAACATAGACTACGAGGATTAATGATAGACATCATGAAATAAAGAGCAATATAGGAAACGATGAATCTTTTTCGTGGGACTCCAAGGTTTTAAAGAAATAATCTTTTTAGAATAGAAAAATAATATCCTGATGCTACAAGATATTGTAAAAGGAGATCCATAGGATTGAAAAACTCACTGACAAAAATAATTAAAATATCATATAAGCTAAAAAGAATAATTAAGAATATACAATCACCTTTTTGTTAAAAATTTTAACTTTAGACATTACACCCACACCCTTTTACTAATTTGATGATTAAAGTATAGCACTATTTTCCCAAAAATGAAAGTGGTTTCCTTCGATTTTTGAAATGTTATTATCGAAAAATAGTTTAGTAATGATAATGAAATATTAAAGAAAAAATTTTTGTATTAGCAGTAATAAAATCTGATACATCAGATTTTTATTAGAGGAAAAATTTGAGACCAAGGCTCAAATTTTTAGCCATGAGATTCGCTATGCGAAGCTGCTGGCGTCCTTTGCAAGTTACAAAAATTTTTCTTTATATTTACTCAAGCAGTTTAAAAATTCTTTTGAGGGCGTTTGGCTGATATCGCTACTGTTTGATAAAGTATCTTGTAATTGACCGTCTTTAAAGACTAATAATGTAGGGATAGAATCAATATGATATTGTTCTGCAAACTTCGCTAATTCATCCGTCTTATTTTCCGTATCAATATAATAAATTGTAGCATTAATACTTCTTGAAGCCTCTTTTAATTTTTGGAGCAAATTCCTACAATAAGGACAAGTTTCACGTCCAACATATACAAAACGAAGCTGTCTCTTTAGATTCTTCATATCTTCTTGAATCCTTGAATTATCTAGCTCTACAAAAATGACGTAGTTGCTTGTACATATTCAGTTGTTCGGTAAATCCAAGAGTTATTTTTAAAAATAAATAATGGTGGAGCGATTAAAAAGAGTCATTAAGCAAACACCTATTATGTTCTTTGCTAGAGTGAAAATTTATCACTTAGAGGTGATTTAGATACTAAATAGATAGCTCCTGTTGCTATGACAAAATTCATAGAGCATCCACAGTAAATGAATATCCACTAATAAAAATAATGACAATAGTAAATTGACAAATAAGAAGGATTGAAAACAATTTGTCATCTTTCGTCAAAGACTTAATCTCATACATTAAAAACCAACCTTTATTATTTTATACATTTATTATACTATAAATTTATTTTTTGAAAGCGGTTTAATGGAAGGTTCGATTGTTTAAAGAAAAAATTTTGTATACAGTAATAAAAACGTTTTCAGAAGATTTTATTAGAGGGAAAATTTGGACAAGGCTCAAACGAGATTCGCTTTAGGGTGCTGTCTGCAAAAATCTTTATTTAGTTTTTGAGAAAACATGAAATCATACTTTTGTCCCATTGTCGTAGGATGAGAATATGCTATAATTTTCCTAAGAGAGTTGATGAAAGGAGAAGTCTTATGAAGAAACATATGATTCAAGCGATTAAAGCTATTTTTCTTTGTATGCAGTCAGTTCAGAGTGTTTTTGTAAGAAATGCATAGTTCTGCAGAAATGTTTCTATTTACTTTTATTATGCTATGGAATATTTTTTTCTATAGTTCTATTCCGCAAAAGAAAATGAATCCACCAAATTGGAAAACATACCTACAGAAGGAAAAAGAATTAGAAGGGCCATCAGAAAAACAACAAGAGATTTATAATAAAGCAGGATCTAACAGAAAGTGATGTAGCTTTTTTAGAGAAAAATGAATCGAGCAAAAACTCAAATTCAACAAATCGAAGCTTATACAAAACAAAAATAATAAACTAGAAGCGATTGCGAATCGTTATCAAACTCATGACCGATTTTTAAAAGATTATTTCAAAGGAAATTGTTCAACATCCAGAACGATTACATACCGTTGATAAATTTTTTTAAATACGTATTTACCAGGTTTAGAAGAAATGATGGGAAAATATATTGAAATCGAACAACATATTTCTAAAACACAAGAAACTGTACCAAAGTGTTGGATCAAACAATGGACTTATTAGATGACTGTTGTCTACAAAGTGAAGCGGATTATCAAAAATTCCAATCACAAGATTTTGAGTGATTTAAACTTTAGAAAAGGAACATCTTCAAAAAGCAATCACAAAAAGAAGAGTTTGAAGACTTTTTAGGAGGAAATATACATGACAGAAAAAAACATCAACAGTTGAAGATTTAATTCAAAAATCCATTTGGAGAACAAGTGAGCGTAACACCATTATCAGAAGTGTCTCATGACTTTTCCCAGCAACACAAACTGAAGCAAGTCCAAAGAAATTGATTGATACATTGGATGAACAACATCAAGAACAAGCTCGAGCATTAGCCAAGCAAATTGATGAAAAAAATTTACAAGCGATTATTAGTTATGGAGCTGCAGCCCAAAAAAACAATTAGGAGAATTTTTCTCATCAAATGCTTTCTCATGTACAAGCAAAAGATACTGGAGAAATTGGAGATATTTTAAATGACCTAATGGAGCGTTTAAAATGAAACAGACCCAAATGATTTAGTAGCTGAAAATCAAGGATTCTTCCAAAAATTCTTTGGAAAAATTAAGAAGAGTATTTATGAAATGCAAGCCAAATATCAAGAAGTAGGTTCCCAAGTCGATAAAATTGCAATTCGTTTAGACCATGAGAAAAATGGTTTGTTAAATGATAATTTATCATTTAGAACAATTATATCAACGTAATAAAGATTTCTTTGATGCTTTAAATATTTATATTGCAGCTGGGAGAATTAAAATTAGCGGAATTACAAGAGACATTTAATTCCGGAAGCTTTTAGAAAAAGCACGAGTAACAGGAGACCAAATGGATGTACAAGTCGTAAATGACTTAGAACAATTCCTAGACCGCCTAGAAAAAAGAAATCATGACTTGAAAAATTAACGAGACAAATGACGATTCAACAAGCACCACAAATTCGTTTTAATTCAAAAATACAAACCAAGCATTAGCTGAAAAAAATTCAATCATCCATTACAACAACGATTCCATTATGGAAAAAAATCAAATTAGCGATTGCGATGACATTATTACGTCAAAAAGATGCTGTAACAGCACAAAAGACAAGTGTCAGAAACAACGAATCAATTAATTCAAAAATTCAGAAATGTTGAAAATTTCTACAATTGAAACTGCTCGTGAAAATGAACGAGGCATTATTGATTTAGAAACATTACAAAAACTCAAAAAGATTTAATTGAAACATTAGAAGAAACATTGAAGATTCAACAAGAAGGTAGAGCAAGAAGAAGAAAAGCGGAAGTTGAATTAACGAATATGGAAGAAGATTTAAGACAAAAATTATTAGTGTTAAGTCATAAAGAAAAAAACAAACTTCACCAAGATTAATAGGTTGAAGTAATGGATAGATTTTACATATTTTCATAGATTTACGATTCAGTAGTAAAAGTTGTAATCTGCTTGTAATAAAATAAACTTGCGATTTTTTTCAAACATTATTTACAATAGAGATAAATAAATTTTTTTAATGAGGTGAGAAAATGCACGTTTGGATCGTAGTAGTAGCATTATTAGCTTTTATCAGTATTTTTTTCTTATTCATTTCATTGTTCTTAAAAAGACAATCAATATGAAGATGAATTAGATGAATTAAGTGAAGGCTTATTAGAATTAAATCGAGAAGTGTATTCTTTAAAGAAAAATTCAAGAGTTGGAAGGAACACCCTATTTATCGTGCTCCCAGTTGAGCATACTCCTCAATCCCGAACCAGAATTTACATTTTATTCCATCAACCAGTAGTTGAGCCAGAACCAACGTCACTCCAAGATTTGAAGAAAAAAGAAAGGAAGTTCAACCAGTATTTGAGCCACAACCAGTAGTTTACTGAACCAACTTTTTCACAGCAGAAGCAGGAAGAAAGAGTTACATAGTATCACTCGTAAACATATCTAACTTTATTTAGTCATGGTGGTTCATATGAAGAAATTGCTGAACAATTAAATGTACCAGTTTCAACTGTTCAATTAGTAATTGATAGCTATTTTGAATCAGGATTCACATTAAGGAGGGTAATATGAGTAAAACAAAATTTCGCTCTTTAGGGTGTAGGTTTCCTATTATCAGCAATTTTTCTTAGCTTTAGCAACTGTGGCATGGCCATTTGTTCCTGAATCATTGAAAAAGTCAATTAGATAGTGTTCATTTACCATTAGTAACAGACACTGTTAAAAACGACTGAAGAAACAACTGCAGCTACAACTGCAAGCTACACAAACAACTGAAACAACTACTAAAAACAACTGCTAAAAGTTGCAGATAAACCTGTAACAATTACAGTTGAAAGTGGAGAAGTTTCAAGTGATGTAGCTCGTAAATTACAAGAAGCAGGAGTTATCACTGATTCTAAAGCATTTGTAGATTATTTATTAGAAAATAATATTGCAGAAAATATTTTGGCAGGAACATTTTGAAATCCAACCAAATAGTAGTTTTGAAGAAATTGCTCGTACAATTGGAGCTTTACGTTAATCTATAAAAATAAGAGGTAGACACTCAAAAATAGTGTTTACCTCTTTCTTCGTTTTAGATTGAAGATTGTTTTTCATCCAGATTAGATAACTAAATAAGACAAAGATTAAAGATCGTTAAGCTAATGAGTATTTCAATCGTAACGAAATACATTCAATAGAGGAAATTTGTAAAATTCCTTGAGCCATTTTCAGTGAAGTTGCTGTAACAATTGTTGGGAATGTTAAAGCTGAAAATGCAGGGTTGAAATCCTTGTTTTTAAAATTTAAGTGTAAACGACTTAAAAGACTAAAATAAGAAAAAAATACTTGAGATGCGATAATCATCATGATTAATCCCCAAATGTTGGTAGATTGATTGTCCCACTACACGGACTAATGATGCTAGTAATAAGGAAAATGGAGCACAATAGATTCCTTCTTGACCTAATAATGATGTAGGAAGTGGCTTTTTCTTTTAAATCTTTATAAATACGTGGGTATAAATAAAAGGTTAAGATAAAAACCAAAAATAATCGTTGCATAGGCTATTTGAATAATTCCTACAACTGGATAGGTTAAAAGCAGCAACAGCAATTCCGACATATAAAAACGGTCCAAGATGGCGTTGCATAAATTTTTTTCTTTTTGAAGTTAATAATTGAATTGTAAAAATAAGTGATTAGTCCAATATCTAATAGGAATGAGAACCACCAAAAGAACTTGTGCTAAGAGAGGTACAGTTGGAACTGTACGTAGTACATAAGTAGCTAAAATCATTCCTGCCATAGGGAATGTAGCCATTCCTGATAAAACAGGTGGTTTCTTTAATTCTTGCTGGGCTTCTTTTCCAATCTAGTAAATGTGTAACAAGAAAATAAATCCATAAGACTAATCCCATGATACTTAATGTATGAGATAACTCAGGATTGAGTCGGATATAAGATTTCCAGCGCCAGCTAACTCCAAGAAGGCAACCAGAAAAGGCTAAAGGTAACTTTTTTTCATAACATCCTCCAATAAACTTTTTTTATGAAAAGTATATCACAAAATAGAATACAGGAACATTTAAATTTGTAACTTTCTTAAAAAGAGTCATTAAAAAAATCCATTTTATTTCGTTAAATTATTTTTAAAAATCTGATAGATTTATTATTAAACCAATTATAAATTATGCTATAATGGAGCAGTGAATATTAAAAGATGGATGTGAATACATGATTAACAAAAAGAAAAATCGTCCTATAAAGAAAAAAATCACATATTCCATTTCGATTAAATTTATTATTTTTATTGTGTTTTTCTTTTATGGCATTAATCGGACGATTAGCGTATGTTCAATTAGTCAAAGGGATGATTTCATCGCCTTAGTGAAACGTACAGAAACTTCTACTGCAAAAAAAGCAGTTCCAGAGGGTTCTATTTATGATAGTAAAGGAAAAGTATTTAGTAGGAAATAAACCAAAATTAGCAGTGAACTATACACGTTCGTCAGATGCTACAACAGCAAAAGTATGTTGGAAACCGCTAAAAAAATTAACGGAGTTTATTACAGTAGATACTAGTAAATTAAGAGAGAGATTTAAAAGATTATTGGTTTGCAACTCATCCGGATGAAGCTAGTAAGTTATTAACTGCAGAAGAGAAAAGAAAAGCTTCAAAGAAGGCTTATCGAAATAGTAAAGACTTATGAGATGCAATTAGAGCATATAACAGAAGATCAAATCAATTATTCTGATAGTGAAAAACAAGCGATTGCTATTTTTTTACGAAGATGAATAGTGCTTATGCCTTATCAACTGTTACGATTAAAAAAATGATTCTGTAACAGAACAAGAAGTTGCTCGTATTAGTGAACGTCTTGGAGAGTTAAAAGGATTGACATTGATTCAGATTGGGATCGTGAATATCCAATGGGAGATATGTTGAAGACAATTCTAGGTTCTGTATCTTCTGAAACAACAGGTTTACCTTCTGATAGAGTGCGTTCTTTATTAACTCTAGGGTATTCATTAAATGACCGTGTAGGTACAAGTTATTTAGAAGAACAATATGAATCAGTTTTAAGTGGAACAAAAACAGTGGTTCAAAGCCAAACGAATAATCGTGGAGAAGTGGTTAACCACGAAGAACGTTATGGTGGAAAAGCTGGTTCCAATTTAGTGATGACAATTGATACGGATTTTCAAAAGAAATTGGAAGATATTGTTACTAAAAGCTGTAGAAGGATTATCAGATGCCACTGCAGACCGAGTGTATGTTGTTGCAATGAATCCAAAAATCCGGAGATGTTTTTAGGAATTACTGGTAAAAAGAAAAAGTATAATGAAAATTATCAAGTAACTGGAATTGAAGATGATGCCTTAGGAGCTATTAATGGTGCCTTTGGGATGGGGTCAGCTGTAAAAGCGGCAACAGTTATTTCTGGATATATGGATGGAGTTATTACAAGAGAAGATAATACGATTGTCGATGAACCAATTGAGTTTGAAGCTTCTAAACCGAAAAGTTCTGTATTCAACCGTAATGGTAGTATTCCTGTAACAGATTTAGATGCGATTGAGCGTTCTTCTAACGTTTATATGATTAAGTTAGCCATGAGAATGGGTGGACAATATGAGTATAAAAAGGTGGAAAATTAAATATTAATCTTAACGTATTTGATAAATTACGTGAGTATTATGCCCAATTTGGTTTAGGGGTTCGTACAGGAATTGACTTACCTAATGAAGGAAAAGGATATAATGGTGGTACAGGTGCTGCCTTCTCTGCACTGGACTTTGCGTTCGGTCAGTTTGACTTATATACGCCATTACAATTAGCTCAATATATGGCTACTATTGCCAATGGAGGAACACGTATTGCACCTCGTTTAGTAAAAAGAAATTCATTCAACAGGTAAAGATGGAGGAATTGGTGATTTAGAGACAGTTGTTCCAACAAAAATTATGAATTCTCTCCAAGTAGAAGCAGGATTAATTGATCATATTAAAGAGGGATTATATCGTGTAACGCATGGAGCAAACGGAACTTCAGCTTATACATTTAGAAATTATACGCCTTCTGTTTCTGGTAAAACAGGTACAGTAGAAGCGTTCTACGATGGACCATTACCACAATTTAAACAAAAGGAAGTAGAGAACTCTACATTTGCTTCTTATGCTCCTTCTGATAATCCTGAAATTGTTGTATCAGTAGTTGCACCATATTTTTCAAATGGAATTCCTGGAGACTTTGCAGCTGGAATTACAAAACAAGTGTATGATGCATACTTCCATCAAGAAAGTTCAACTTCATCAACAAATTCTACAACTGCTAATGGACAAACAAATACTACAAGCAGTAATCGTCAGCACAGCTAGCAGAATGCACAAGTCGAACAAAATACTCAAGCTGCAACAGTACGACAACAACAAAATGCTACTGTTCCTGTAGCTCAGTAAGAAGACAAGGACAATAATGGAAAAAGGACTTTTGAATTTTCAAAAGCCTTTTTTTATTAGCTAAAATTGAATAGACAAGATATAATAGTATTAAGGAGGCGTATTTATGAATGATTTTTACAGAAGTAACCGTACAAAAAGAAGTGAAATATCAAGGTGGTATTTTTACAGTTGAACACCATGTAGTATCTCTTCCAAATGGTAAACAATCAACGAGAGATATTGTTTTTGCATAATGGAGCAGTAGCAGTTCTTGTTGTCCATGAAGGAAAAGATTTTATTAGTTCGTCAATATCGTAAAAGCCATTGAAGCTCATACATTAGAAATTCCAGCAGGTAAATTAGACCACGATGGAGAAAGTCCCATTAGAAGCAGCCAAAAAGAGTTAGAAGAAGAAGCACAATTAAGTGCAAATGAATGGAAAAAGTAGTTGATTTAGTACCAACTCCAGGATATTGTAATGAAAAATTCATCTTTATGAAGCAAAAGGAATTCAGCATTTTGAAAAGATGCAGCACCATTAGATGAAGATGAATTTGTTTCAATTGAGTGGATTCCAGTGGAAGAAGTCATTCAAAAATCCATAACGGAGAAATCACGGATGCCAAAAACGATTATTGCTGTTCAATATGCAGCATTGCATCAATAGGAGAAAATATGTCGAAAGAACCATTATTAACTAGAAAAGCATTTGAGAGAACATGATTGTAGAGCAAAAAGGTACTCAAGATAGTGAAGAATTGAATGGAATGATTCACCAGTTCCTAAAAGCCATTATTAGAAAGATATAATCGATATTTTAACAATTTGGATGATTGCGATGATTGTACTGATTATTGTAGCAATCGGAGTTCAAATCTTTCTTTAAAATGATGATATTATATTCTGATTTGAAACATCATTTAAGGGCTAGACAATTTATAAGAGCTTTGATAAAATAACACATATATTTAAAGACATTGATGGAAAAGGGTTATAGACAAATTTCATTATTAGGAGAAAGGTCAGCGACTGAAAGCCTTTCATGAAACATCTACAACTTTTCACTCTGAAGTCGCCATTTGGGATTCGATAAGATGAATAATGGAACGGTTCGTTACCGTTAATAACGCCGAGTGCCTGCAATGCAGGAATGAGGGTGGTACCATGATAAGTTTCGTCCCTTACAATTTTTAGGAATTGTAAGGGACTTTTGTTTATTAAAATGATTTATAGGAGAAACAAAAATGAATTTAGCAGAAATGAAACAACAATTTGATGCGATTCGTCAAGATGTATTAGCTGCATTAGAAACCGTTCAAACATTTAAAAGAAGTTGAACAAATTCTGTGCAACAATTAGGAAAAAGGACCTATTACGGAAGTTCTAAAAATATTAAAAATATCGTTCCGAAGAACGTCCACAAGTAGGAGCTTTAGCAAACGAATTACGTAGTGTGATTGAAGAAAAATTGCTAGTATTAAAGCAGACTTAGAAGCAAAAAGCATTAGTAGAATCTTTTACGTAAAGAAACAATCGATGTCACTATGCCAGGTCGTCCAATGACTGTAGGTACAAAACACGTTTTAAGTCACGTTAGTGATGAAGTGGAAGATTTTTCATTGGATTAGGATATCAAGTAGTAGAAGGTCCAGAAGTAGAATCAGATCACTATAACTGAAAATGATGAACTTACCAAAGATCATCCTGCTCGTGATATGCAAGATACATTTTATATTACACCTGAGTATTTATTACGTACGCAAACATCACCAGTTCAAGCAAGAACGATGGAAAAACACGATTTTTCTAAAGGACCATTAAAAATGATTAGTCCAGGGCGTGTATTTAGACGTGATAATGATGATGCAACTCACTCCCATCAATTCTATCAAATCGAAGGATTAGTAATTGATAAACATATTACAATGGCAGACTTAAAAGGAACATTAGCTGCATTTGCCAAAGAGTTATTTGGTCAAGAGCGTGAAGTTCGCCTACGTCCAAGTTACTTCCCATTTACGGAGCCTTCTTTAGAAGTAGATATTACCTGTTTCAAAATGTGGTGGACAAGGTTGTTCAATTTGTAAAGGAACAGGTTGGATTGAAATTTTAGGTTCTGGAATGGTTCACCCGAATGTATTAGAAGCTGCTGGAGTGGATTCAAGCGTTTATGGTGGATTTGCCTTTGGATTAGGACAAGACCGTATTGCAATGTTGAAATATGGAATCGAAGATATTCGTTCACTTTATACGAATGATGTTCGTTTCTTAAATCAATTCACGAAGTAAGGAGAAGAGAATATGAAATTATCGTATGAATGGTTAAAATGAATATTTTAGATTTAAGTTCAATTACTCCTCAAGAATTAGGGGAAAAAATGTCACGTACTGGGATTGAAGTAGATAGTGTATCCGTTCCAGGGGAAGGACTAAGTGGATTAGTCGTAGGTCGTGCATTAGAAGTAGTAGATCATCCAGATTCAGATCATCTACATGTCGTTACAGTGGATGTTGCTGGGGAAGAATCTTTACAAATCGTCTGTGGTGCACCCAATATTGCTAAAGGGCAAAAAATTATTGTAGCGACTCATGGAGCACGTATTGCTAGTGGTCATAAAATTAAGCGTGGAAAAATTAAGGAGTAGAGTCTCAAGGGATGATTTGTTCACTTCAAGAATTAGGGCTTCCTTCTTCATTAGTGCCAAAAGAATATGAACAAGGCATTTACGTATTTGAAGATGATGCTATTGAAGTTGGAATGGATGCAGTTAAAGCTTTAGCATTAGATAGTGCGATTGTGGAATTGGATATTACAGCTAACCGTGCAGATGCTTTAAGTATGAGAGGTTCTGTACATGAAATTGGTGCTATTTATAATTTAGAAAATACATTAACACCAGATGAATTTTTAGAAGGAGTTCGTCTTCATTAGATCCATGGATGACAGTATCGGTTGAAGATGAAGAAGATGCTCCAGCTTATCACTTTACAAATTATTAAAAATGTTACGGTGAAAGCCAAGTCCTCAATGGATGCAAAATCGATTGATTGCAGCAGGTGTTCGTCAATTAATAATATCGTAGACGTTACAAACTATGTTTTTAATGGAATATGGACAACCGCTACATGCCTTCGACTACGATCGTTTAAATTCTAAACAAATTCATGTTCGTCGTGCAAAAGATGGTGAAATATTAGTAACATTAGATGGTGTTGAACGTACATTAAGTAATGAAATTGTTATTACAGATGGAGAAAAACCAGTTGCCTTAGCTGGTGTAATGGGTGGATTAGATTCAGAAATTATTGAAACTACAACGACTGTTGCATTAGAATCAGCATTATTTGAGCCAAAAATCGATTCGTTTAGCTTCTCAAAAACATAATTTAAGAAGTGAATCAAGTAGCCGTTTTGAAAAAGGAATTAATAAAGCGACAATTTTACAAGCTGGTAAGAGAGCTGCAGCATTAATTGCTGAATTAGGCGATGGTGAAGTAGTTGATGGGTAGCTTCGTGCAATCACTAACATTAGAGTTACCAGTTGTTTCTATTTCACTAGAACGCTTAAATCATGTTTTAGGAACTAGACTTACAACTGAAGAAGTATTACAAGTATTTAAACAATTAGCTTATCCAACAGTTGAAGAACAAGGAGTATTCCATGTTACAGTTCCTGCATGGAGATTTGATATTTCGATTGAAGCAGATTTAGTGGAAGAAGTAGGACGTATTTATGGATATGATAAAATTCCTTCAACATTACCAACATCTGCAAGTACACAAGGTGGATTAACTGAGAAACAACGTTTTGTTCGTTGGACTCGTCAATTTATGCAAGGAGCAGGCTTATCTCAAGCGTACTCTTATGCATTAACAACTCCTGAAAAATCTCATTGGTTTACAGTAGAAGAAAGACCAAGTATTCGTTTAGACTTACCGATGAGTGAAGAAAGAAGTGAATTAAGACAGTCAATGTTACCAAGTTTATTGGAAGCATTACAATATAATGTCGCTCGTTCACAACAAAATGTTCGTTTATTCGAAGTAGGGAAAGTATTCTCCATTGGCAAAAATGGTTCTGAAGATTTCCAAGAAAGAGAAGTGATTGGAGCTGCTGTGACTGGAGAATGGGGATCATGCTTCATGGCAATCACCAGCACAACCTGTTGATTTCTTCGCATTAAAAGGAGTATTAGAAGCTTACTTTTGCAGAATTGAACTGTAGTGATCGTATTCGTTTTGTTGCAACAGATGCGATTGGGCAGTACATCCAGGGTCAAACAGCTTATATTTATTTAGGTGAAGAATTAGTTGGATTTTATTGGGAAAAATTCATCCAGTGATTCAAAAAGAATTAGATTTATCAGATACATTTGTATTTGAATTATTAGTGGAACCTTTATTAGCAGAAGGATTACAAGAACGTGTGATTCAATCTGTACCAAAAATTCCCATCAATGACACGTGATATTGCGTTATTAGTTCCTGTAACAATGGTGCATGCAACATTAGAAGCAGTCATTAAAGAACAGGCTGGTCAATATTTACAATCAGATTTACTTTATTTGATGTTTATAAAGGAGAACATGTACAAAGAAGGATACCAATCATTAGCTTATTCGATTCGTTCTTAAATAAAGAAGCTACTTTACAAGAGGAAGAAATTAAACAAGCAATGGATCGTATCCAAACAGCATTAGTTGCATTGGATAATGTAACTATTCGATAATACGCTTACGAATAAAAGAATTTCCTTGCGTAGCAAGGTCGCCAGCAACCTCGCTTTGCGAGTCTCATGGCTAAAATTCGAGCCTAGGTCTCGAATTTTTCCCTACAAAAAGCCAGAAATCTTTCTGGTTTTTGCTTTTACTACAATCCTTTGTATTCCTCCTTAGAACGTTTAAAATAAAACTTTCCTTCGTAATGAGGAAAGTTTTTATGTTATTCGTTCTTTATTCATGAGGAATATCAATCGTTTCGTTTCTTTCCCACATTGGAATACTGCACATTACAACTAGGAAAAATGAAAGCTGATTGAATCCAAAATAGTGCTAAGTCGAAAAATACCCGTGAACCGCAACAACAACTAAAAATGAAACATATAATCCAAGAATTGGACGTTTTTGAGGTTGACGACTCATTTCGATTAAACTACGAACGGGCTTGATACTAGCGATGGCTAATAATAGTGTACCAATATATCCATAACTTAAAAATCGTATCAATATAAATACTATGCGCATGTTCATGATAAATCGCACCAATTCGTTGATAACTATGCATATACGTTAATGGGCCTTCACCAAATAATGGATTTTTGTTTGAAAAGGTAAACCCTGCATTCCAAATAGAAATACGTTCATCCATGGATGAATCTAATGTTCCCATACGAACTCCAATATCATTTGAAAATAGGAAGAATAGTCCAATAATAAAGACACCAACACTTAACCAAAATGCACGTGAACTTTTAATTGTTGTAAATAAATAGATGATAGCTCCACAAATGATAGCTGGGAAAGCTGTTCTATTTTGAGTAAAAGTTCAAACCAAACAAATTGATAAAAGCAAAGCGATAATACAGATGAGTTTCCATTTCCAATTTTTGGTTGTTGTGAAAAGGTAAAAGCGATCATAATACAGAAACAACAAATGATTCCGTAATAATTTGGATTAAAGAATGTAACCTCGGCACGGTTTTGATGCCAAACTTGCATATTCGGTGCTAAAAATGAGTAGTTGAAATTTATGAACAATTTCAAAATGTTCTAAAAAGGCAAATAGCGCTAGCAAAAATATACTTCCGAGTAAAATAGTCTGTAAGACAATATGGATCTAGCATTAATCCGTTTCTGGTAATAAACAAAGAAATATTGCAAACCATAGAAACAAAAATGGAAGCTAGCTATTCCAAGTATATTACCACTTACTGCTGAGATAATCGTGCTATATGCAACAAAAACGTTAATAACGCTGGGATAATTCAGTAGTTGTCTTAAAATATGTTTCATTTTTCCGGTAAAGACTAATAGGATAAAATAAAAACAAGAACAATGATAAAAACAAGTAAAATGGTAAGAAGATACTGACAATCATTAAATAGAGCGCCAAATCTTGATTTGGGAATCGCTTTGATTTTATCAAGGATATACATTAGTTTCATAATTTTTCTTAAAATGAGAATGTTCTCATATAGGTATGATATCTGACTTATTTTACCATTTTTCATTGAAATGTGGAAGATTTTTAGCAGATTATAAGGTTTCTCATAAAAATCAATATACTTGTGAGCAATCATAGAAGACAAAAACTGATATGATGATATGATGTCTGTAAATGAAAGTCATTAGATATTTTTAAATAAAGATGAAAGAGGAAAGAAACTATGAGAGAATACGATATTATAGCAATCGGTGGAGGAAGTGGCGGTAGTGCAACGATGAATCGTGCAGCCATGCATGGAGCTAAAGCAGCTGTTATTGAGGGGAATATTATTGGAGGAACATGTAAACGTTGGATGTGTTCCTAAAAAGGTAATGTGGTATGGTGCTCAAGTGTCAGAAACACTTAAAAAACTATGCATCAGATTATGGATATACAATTGGAGAAACTTCATTTGATTTTTAAAACTTTAAGAAAAATCGTGGAAGCTTATATTGAACGTTCACGTCAAGCATTTTCAAATAATTTCAATCGAAATGGATGACTATATCGAAGGATATGCTCGTTTTCGTAGATAAAAATACAGTAGAAGTAAATGGTGAACTGTATTCATGCGAAACATATTGTGATTGCGACAGGTTCATATGCTTTATGTGCCAAATGTTCCAGGTAGTGAACTTGGTGGAACTTCTGATGATGTATTTGCTATGGGAAGAATTACCAGAATCAGTATCAATTATTGGTGCAGGATATATCGCAGTTGAATTGGCAGGAGTATCTGCATGGATTAGGAGTAAAAACGGACTTATCTGTCCGTAAAGGTGGTCCCGTTAAGAGGATTCGATCAAGGAATTGTTGAAGTATTAGTGGAAGAAATGAAGAAAAATGGTCAACCATTACATACACATAAAGTACCTCAAAAAAATTAGAGAAAATTAGACAATGGAGATATTCAAATTCATTTTGAAAGATGGTACAACTCATACAAGTCAAAAAGTTATTTGGGCAGTTGGACGTAAAAGCAAATGTTCAGCCAATTAAATTTAGAAGCAGCAGGAGTCGAACTTTGACATGAACGTGGAGTTTATTCAAGTAGATGAGTATCAAAATACAACAACATCTGGCATTTTATGCACTAGGGAGATGTTTCTGGTGAAAAAGAATTAACACCAGTAGCGAGTTAAAGCAGGTAGAACGTGGCAGAACGTTTATTCAATGGTAAAAACAGATGCAAAAATGGATTATGAATTAATTCCAACAGTTGTATTCTCGCATCCAGCGATTGGATCGATTGGTTTTAACATCAAGAACAAGCGGAAGCAAAAATATGGTGTTGAAAATATTAAAGTATATCAATCAAACTTTGCAGGAAATGTATTCAGCGATTACAGTTCATCGTCAAATGACAAAATTAAAAATTAATTACATTAGGTGAAGAAGAAAAAGTATTGGCTTTACACGGAATTGGTGGAGGCGTTGATGAAATGATTCAAGGTTTGCAGTTGCGACTTAAAATGGGTGCTACTAAAAGCAGATTTTGATGCAACAGTAGCCATTCACCCAACAGCTTCTGAAGAATTTGTTACAATGAGATAAGAGAAATTTGAAGGATACGATATTTTTTGTTTCGAGCAAAGGTATCCTTTTTATCGAAATGAATATTAGTTGAAGAATGAAGCTACAGAGTGTATGATAAATTGTCATAAGATTTTAGGAGGAAAAGAAGTGAAAAATACCAATATTTAATTTTCGATTTAGATAATACAATTTTTTGATTTTTGGGAGCAGAAAGACTATGCTTTATCTCATATTAGTCAAGAAGATGGATTAGAATGGACTCCAGAAGTTTTTGAAGTTTATCGTACAATGAATAAAGAATTATGGGAACAATATGAACAGGAGAGATTTCTCAAACTTATTTAAATGAAGAAAGATTTGTTCGTTGGTTTCGCACATTATGGGAATTCAGGTAGATGGAAGTGTTTGTGAGAAAAAAATTCCGTCACTATTTAGCAGAAGCAAATACAATGATGCCAGATGCATTAGACATTATCTCATGAATTAAAGAAAGACTTTGTCATGGTTGCAGCAACAAATGGAATTGAAGAAACTCAATTATTACGTTTGAAAAACAGCTGGATTAGAGAAACTTTCTTTGAAAAAGTTATTTATTTCTGAAGTAGTGGGATATCGTAAAGCCAAGTAAAGAGTTTTTGAAGCTGTAGTGATCAAACAGAAGGAATGACGATTGAGAATGCCTTAATGATTGGGGATAGTTTTAAGGCGGATATTTATGGTTCAAGTCGTATTGGAATGGATACTTGTTGGTATATGGAAACACCTGAACGACCAACTGAGCCTGAGGAATTGTTGTCAGTAGAGCCGACGTATCAGATTGGGCATTTATCGGAACTGTATAAGATTGTTTTTATAATGGATTTGATCTATAGTAGCAGAAGGACGCAAGCAGCCACCTAGCGGTGTCTCATTGCTAAAAGTTGAGCCTAAGGTCTCAACTTTTTCCTGTGATAAAAAGCTGCAAAAGCAGTTTTTATCACTTTTGCTACTATGAGAATCCTTTTGGTTCGGGCATATATGAGGGACGTTTAAGATGGAATGGATTTTTCTATAGTAGCATAAGGACGCAAGCAGCCACCCTGTCGGTGTCTCATTGCTAAAAGTTGAGTCTAAGGTCTCAACTTTTTACTGTGATAAAAGCTGCAGAAAGCAGTTTTTATCACTATTTCTACTATGAAAAATCCTTGGGTTTTTGTCATCTGATAGAATTATCAAAATATAAAATAAAAAGGGATGAAAGCATGGTTTCATCCCTTTTTCTGTATTTATGCGGCCGGCGGGACTTGAACCCGCACAGGTATACACCCACTGCCCCTCAAGACAGCGCGTCTGCCATTCCGCCACGACCGCTCAATGTATGTAATAGTATCAAAGTTTCTCTTAGAATGCAAGCTATTAACAATGGCTATATTCTTATGACTCAGAAGTAGAATCCAATACTAAATTACCACGACAACGACCACAGCGAAATTTGTTAGTATCAATTTTTTCTCATACGATGAAAAGTCGTCACAAGAATTGCAAGCATAAACGTATCGATAAGGTTCCATTCGTTCTACAAAAACGATGACCCTCCAACTTCTCGTAAGAGCATTTTAAAATCTCTATCTTGGTATCGATAACCTTTTCCTTCTTGATGCAAGTGATAATGACATAATTCATGTTTAATAACGCCGATTAAGACTTCTTTTCCAAGTATATTTTCAACTTTTAGGATTAATCTCAATATTGCTTGTTTTCAAAAATATAACGACCACCACTTGATTTTTAGTCGAGAATTATAACTTATTTGATGGTGGAACTCTTTATGAAAGTATTTTTGAAATTTCTTGGCATAATAGTTGTAAGTCTAATTCTTCCATTTACATTCATTCCTTATATTTTTCATGCTTACATTCGTAATATAAAGAAAGAGTTCATTGCAATACATTGACGTTCTTCTATTATAAGAGTAAAAATGACACTCGGAAGATTTTAAAGACCTGGAGGAAAATGTGAAAATAGTAATTGTTGGTGGAGGAAAGGTCGGCGAAGTACTATGCCGTGAACTAACTTCAGAAGCAAATGATATTGTTTTTAATTGATAAGAAATCCCAGTCATTGTAGAAAGAATGATGAATAAATTTGATATTATGGGGATTGTTGGAATGGTGCAAGTTATGATATCCAACAAGAAGCAGGAGTTACGAATGCAGATATTTTTCTAGCTGTATCTGAAATGGATGAAATTAATATTATTGCAGCCATTTTAGCAAAACAAAATTGGAGCAGAATATACAGTAGCTCGTGTTCGAAATCCAGAGTATTCTCAACAGTTGAATTTTTATTCGAGAAAGTTTAGAATTTCCTTATTAATTAATCCGGAATTATCAGCAGCACGTGATATTTTTTAAAAATTTTTAAATATCCATCTGCTTTAAGTGTAGAAAGTTTTGCAAGTAATCGCGTTAGTTTAATTGAGTTGGAAATTCAAGAACATTCACCATTAATTGGATTAAGCTTAAAAAGATTTTTAGAAATCGATTCGGGACTATCCTAGTTTGTGCGATTCAACGTGATTCTGAAGTATTTATTCCAAGTGGGGATTCTTTTATTCAAAAAGGCGACCGTATCCATATTACTGGAGCATACGAAGATATTTCTACCTTTCTTTAAAAATTACGAATTATATTACGAAACAAGTCCGTTCAAGTTTAATGGTTGGTGGCAGGGAAAATTGCGTATTATTTATTAGATATGCTTAAAACGACCAAAATTCACCCAAAAGTCATTGAAGTCAATGAAGAACGTGCGAAATTTTTAAGTGAACAATTTCCCAAAATGCTACAGATTATTCATGCAGATGGAACGGATCGATGATGTATTAGAAGAAGAGATGTTAACAAACTATGATGCCTCTCGTTTCATTAACAGGAATTGATGAAGAAAATTTAATTTTATCAGTATATAGCAAAAACATCGTGGTGTTCGAAAAGTTATTACTAAAATGAGCCGTATTGGTATTTTAAAAAGTATTAAAAAAATGTCGATCCACAATCGATTATTACGCCAAAGCAAATTGTTGCCAATGAAATTGTTCAATTTGTGCGTGCTCGACGAATACTAAGGGGTCAAATGTTGAAGCTTTTGTATCGTGTAGCTGATAATCAAGTAGAAGCATTGCAATTCCGTATTGAAAGAAATAGTCGTGTTTGTGGGATTCCACTCTCTAAATTAAAAACAAAAATCTAATTTATTAATTGCCTTTATCGTTCGTGGGGGAAAAATTAATTTATCCGGATGGAAATGACCAATTAGAACCGCATGATAGAGTAATCGTTGTAACAACTCAGAAAAACTTCGATGATATTATAGATATTTTGGAATAGGAGTTGATGATTTTGCAAAAGAAGAACAGTATGTTATTTGGTAGGAAAAATTTTACAAGTCGAAGCTTTATTATTACTTCTACCATTAATTGTTAGTTTGATTTATCGAGAAAGTCTTCATCAAATGTTAAGTTATGCAGGAACGATTGCTTTATTAGTTGTTATTGGGACAGTTTGTACACTAGCAAAACCTAAAAATATGAAAATCATGCCACGAGACGGAATTGTAACGGTAGCTCTCAGTTGGATATTTGTTATCATTTTTTTGGTGGACTACCATTTGTATTTGCAGGAGAGATTCCAAATTTAGCAGATGCATTTTTGAAACAGCTAGTGGTTTTACAACAACTGGTTCAAGTATTTTAAGTGATTTATCTATTTTTAGGATATTCCTCATTATTTTGGCGTAGCTTTTACCCACTTAGTTGGAGGAATGGGAGTCTTAGTATTTGCGTTAGTATTTTTACCAAGTACGGGATCTGATTCTGTTCAGTTAATGCGTGCGGAAGTTCCTGGGCCTGTTTTTGGGAAATTAGTCTCTAAACTAGCAAAAACTGCCCGTATTTTATATGCGATATATTTAGTGATGACAGCGATATTGGTCATTATTTTTAATGCTTGTTAAAGTTCCGTTATTTGATGCCTATTATTATCATTTTGGGACAGCTGGAACAGGTGGATTCTCTATTAACAATGCTGGATTTGCGATTTATCAAAATCCTGAGATGGTAGAATGGATTATCGGTGTTGGAATGATGCTCTTTTGGAGTGAACTTTAACTTATATTATTTCTTATTAGTAGGGTCGATTCGAGAAGTGTTGACGGATGAGGGAAGGTCGTTCTTATCTTGGGATTATGCGTTTTGCTTCAGTGGCTATTTTTGCTTCATTAAGCATCGTACAGTCTCAGTTAGATGTTCCGTTTAGAAGTGTATTTTTCACAGGTATCATCTATTATTACAACAACAGGGATATTCTACAGTCTGATTTTGGGTCTGTGGGGAGTATTTCCACAAGTAGTCTTATTACTATTAATGTTTAGTAGGTGGATGTGCGGGATCGACTAGCCGGAGGAATTAAAGTTTCTCGTGTAGTGATTTATGTTTAAAAATGCCATCGCTGAAATTAAGAAAATGGGACAACCTCGTCGAGTGATTATGTCGAAAAGTTTAACGCAAAGTAGTCGATGATAAAATGTCGAGTGGAATTTCGAACTACTTTATTAGTGTACGTAGCATGTATTTTTAGTGTTGTCATTTCTGCTTTCGATTGAAGCACCTGACTTTTAACAGCATTTTCAAGTGTTGCAGCGACGTTTAATAATATTGGACCTGGTTTTGGAGAAGTAGGGACCAACAAGTAATTTCTATGTATTCTGATTTTAATACGATTTTTGCTATCTCTTGGAATGATTGCTGGACGTTTAGAGATTTATCCAATGATTTTATTATTCTCTACCACTTCACTAGGAGCCTTCTTCATTTCTGAAAAATAGGAGGAATCGTTTTGGATCAAATTAGTAAAGGGAAGAGTTTATACATTAATCGGTGCAATCTCATGGGGATTATCTGGAGCCTGTGGTCAATATTTGATGAATGATTCAGCAGTTTCTCCAATCTATTTAACAGCACTTCGAATGATGATTGCAGGTATTAGTTTTAACTCTTTTTGCATATTTTGAAAGCAACCAAAAAGCAATTTCGTGAAGTAGTGAAGTCTCCAAAAATAGTGGGAAAGAATGTTGTTTTGGAATTTTTGGATTGATGTTATGTCAATTGACGTATTTAATTTGCGATCTCATTCGTCTAATGCTGGAACAGCGACTGTACTGCAATATACTTGTCCGATTTTAATTGTCATTTATGTGAGTTTAAAAGAGAAGACAGTACCAACAGTAATGGAATTTGTTGCGATAGTTTTTGCTTTTAGTAGGTACGTTTGTTATTGCGACTCATGGTAAATCCATTTAATTTATCCCTTACTCCTGCTGGGCTTTGTTTTGGGGAATTATTTCCGCATTTACCTATGCATTATATACCTTATTACCTGGAAAAATTAATTCAGCAATGGGGAAGTTTAATTGTAACTGGATTAGGATTATTGTCCGGTGGAATTCTATTTTATATCGTAGTGTGAGTTGGCAATATACGATTCAATGGAAACCTTATACATCATTGCATTTTATCGGAATTATTGGGATTGGAACGATTGTTGCATATACATTGTATTTAGAAGGAGTTTCACTTATTGGACCTGTTCAAGGAAGTTTATTAGCTTCAGCTGAGCCGATTTCTTCCGTATTCTTTTCGATTATATTATTAGGAGAAGTATTCCAAGGAATTGATATTGTGGGAATCGTACTTAATATTAATAGCGGTTTATCTCATTACAATGAAAGAACAATTGCAAAGAAAAACATATGAAAAATAAAATATTAGCCTATACCTCTGCGAAGAACATTCGCAGAGGTATTTTTATAAATCTTAATAAAAATCTCCATATTTTTCATAGAGTAAGATAATAGAATCAAAGGAGGTTAATGACATGATTTCGCCCTATAGTGGTTGGCTACAATGCTATTAGGACTTGTTTCTCAGCAAGTATATGCATAGATACAACAGCGATTAATGAGAAATGAAAACCAACTGTTGTTTATGGAGGCGGCTTAAATGAGCAACAAATGAAAGAAAACATCTAAATGATTAGGAATTAAGGATGAAAATACAGTCACAACAGCTAAAAGCTACAGGAGAAGATTGAGTGAAATACTTGGGAGCTGGTGAAAGCGAATACTGTTAATGATTTCATCTGTCATGGTTCAAAAGAGAAACAAAGGAGAAGGAGTAAAGCATATTGCTACTCCGATATTACACTTGTTACTTCTGAACAATATGCCAATGCAGCGATTACAGGCAGGGGTAGCAGATGCAGAAATTGAAGTTGCAGCTGTGTCGAGTAACGGTGAATCAGCTTTTAACAGGTGTGTGTATAAAGCTTTTGAAGCAAATGGAGTAGTATTAGATGAAAAACGTACAGCAGTTGCTCAAAAAGAGCTAGAATTAACGAATCAAATTGCTCAAGAACAGTCAAAAAGAGGCTTTGATGTGAAAAATTAGATCGACTGCTATGATTGATATTAAGAAAGCTCTAGCAGAAATCAAAGAAAACAAGGTCAAGTAGCTACAAAAGAAGATGTTGAAAAAGAATTGTGAATGAGGCATTATATGGATTAGATACAGTTATTAGTCCAACTCAAGTGAATAATATTATTCAGTTTGCCTTGTTACCAACAAACTATGCGATTGATTCCAAACAAGTTATTAGAACACTCAAATTCGTTGTCCAATACCGTAAAAGGGAAAAATTGCAATTAGTCGATCGAGCCAATCGTGAAGGACATGGTTTGATAAAATCGTGACATTCTTCAAAAGAAATATCCACGTTATTTTAGTTCAGAAATAGAGAATAACAAAAAGTCTGCTGTAGAGGACCATGCGACCCTCTACCGTCTAAAACAAAGTCAGTTAGAAACTTAGTATAATAATTAATTGAATCGATGAAACCAATTAAAGCTACATATGGAGTATCTATACGAGTATCATTTTGTTCCTGAGCAATGGAAATGACAATAAATGTTACGATAAATGTAAACAAATGCAATGTAAAGAAGAATAAAAATGACAACCAATAAAGCGATTGGAGACATTAAATGTCATAAATGCTGTAATCATTAATAAAATAATCGCTAAATGCATCTCATGGATTCATATTAGTGTTAGCACAATGAAAATACATGTTGGCGTTTTCGTAAGAAAATATGCTTCACCCAAAAGGCAATGAGCTGGGAAAGCCAAAATAAAAATACAGCGTAGAAATAATAGTAGTTTAATGAAAATAACTAAAACATAATTCGATGTAACTGTTAAAGCTTGGTAGGATAGAAATATCTGCCAAGTAGTTGATATTGTGACATTAGCTCGAATCCCATGAGTGGTGATATACGCTGACAATAAAGTCGAAACGATAATCATAACATATCCAAACAAACGACTATTTTGACGCTTCCTGAAAAAATTATTTGTTGATGAATGAGTTTCAACAAAAAACTAAAGAATCGAATGATTTTTTCCAAAACCAGCATAAATGCTTGGTTATTTTAATACGATATTCTTGCTCGCTACGATTTTCGGTAGCAGTTTGTTGAGTAGTTGTATTCATCATCAAACAATGATGTTTGAATCGAGTTTGAATCTTTATCTACTGATTCTTCTTGAATAGTGCCACAGAAAGGACATATGACTCTTTTCTTCACTAACTCAGAAAGAAAGGGCATTGTTTCCACGTAAATCTCCTTTTAATTTATAACTGATTTTCTGTTGTATTGTATCATAGAATGCAATTGACAAAAAAAAAAGGACAGAAATTCTAACCTTTTATAGTGGCATATACTAATATATGTGTCATGGTGTTCATCACACATGAACAAACAGCTACATCCGGTAGTGTGCAAGCATATCTGTTCCACTTGGACTGTAGCACTTCTTTGTCTGCTTGTCGCCTCAATGCATAGATAGTATTATAGCAGACAAGAGAGAGTAGCGTCACGTAAAACACTAAACATCCAATTTTCAATATAAAAAGCACCCGCAAGGTGTAAGTTGATTACATTTCAGTAAACTGCTAGTGAACTAAGTCACGTAAAATGTTTCTTTTTAATTTCCCCTTTATTATTAGAAAAGGTAAATTGGAGTATCAGCAGGGCATAGTTCTACTAATACTGACTGGCATAAACAGCATGGAGGTAGGAAGTCAGTCCGTTCTACCAGCTACCACTAACATTTCCACATCTTCTTTTTGATAGCGCTTTTATTACGGTAATCAAAAGCTGTACGCTCTGCACAGTTTGTTGCTCCAAAAGAAACATTTTCGTTCACTCCAGCAATCACTGTTCCATCTTTATACAAAATAGCACAGCCTACTGGAAAATTAGAGTAGGGACAATATGAATGTTCCAATGCGTTTTGCATATACATATAATTCTTCAGGTTTCATAAAAGGACCTTAATTGGGATTATTTTTTGACGAATAATGATTTGTATCCACTGAGATCTTCATAAAATAATAATTTGCAGGATTTGTGAAGTCCTTTTAATTCTGTAACATCATAGCCCTTGCTACGTGTTCAGCATGCCAGCTTCTAAATCATCACTACTAATCGCAATATGACCGTAAACCATCTCCGATTTCGTATCCTGATGACCATAGTTATATGTTAATTTAATTCGTAATCGTCTCCTTCAAATGCTAAATAAACGATTGTAAATTTATGTTCTGGAAAACTTTATGATGAGTTTCTTTTAAACCAAATGTTTTGCAGAAAGCTAAACTCTTCTAAGTTTTAACACGAACACAAGTGTGTAACATTTTTGACATAGTATTTTCTCCTTTTAGTGTTTTTGTCTTATTAGCATAACGGATTATAGATTTTAATGCAAGAAATATACAACTTAGGACGAAAGGAAGGTTGCTCAAAATAAACACTTGTTTACAAAATAAATACACTTTTGATGAAAACGAGGAAAATAATTGCAGTTCAAAAAGAATTTGCTATCCCGTTACCATTATCAAAAAAGTCGAGTGAATCTAAAGAGGTGTCAAAGTGAGTAATTAAATTTGGTGGAAGTTCATTAAAATAAAAATCAAAAAGTACTTCAAATTGTTCAAGCAGATAGTGATAGAAGAATTGTCGTTGTATCTAATCCAGGAAACGTCATTCAGACGATGAAAAGTAACGGACTTGTTAATTCAATTAGAAACTTTCATATTGAAGGACAGTATAATGAAGCAGTTTTAGAAGTGATTTTAGAACGTTATCAAGAAATTAAGATGAATTACAATTAAACTCAGATGTAATGGATAACATTCTGTCAACATTTTGCAAAATTAAAAGGGAGTGAATTAGAACCTGATTATTTAATGGACGCTTATAAAGCGAGGAGAAGATAATAATGCAAAATTAATTGTAG
>BNJS01003701.1_pt1 | contig 135891 bp, 174 predicted proteins | sample 8540461 | NCBI WGS metagenome assembly BNJS01 (sample SAMD00202454, study PRJDB9452) | human saliva metagenome | isolation source: human saliva | place: Japan
TGGAAGTTACGCATTGCTGTCAATAAGTTCATATTCATATTAAAGTCCTGTGCTATTCTAACCATTGCACCATAAACTGATGAATCTCCATGCGATGGTATTTCCCCAATACATCCCCAACAATTCTGCTGATTTTTAAATGGAGTCTTATGGCTCATTCCCATTTCACTCATGGAAATAAAAAATTTTCATGCACAGGCTTTAACCATCACGTACATCCTGTATGCAACGCCACGGCTAACACCACTCATCGAATAATCCAAATAAGCCGCCTTTATCTCATCCTCAATATAAACATTAGATTCATTTGATAAACTGTAGCCTTAGGGCAATCCTTCCACAATGGATTTCCTTTACCACTGCCTTATCCATTTCCGTTATCTCTTCTTCTCTTTCATCGTCATCTCTAAAATCGTCTGACATCCTGCACCTCTTTTCTTCTTTTCTTTACAATATGAATCACACTGCTATTTCAAATTTTTATTACAAGTTATCTTATAGTAATTGTTTTCCTTTTATATTAACACATCTATTTATAATTAAACTAAATGTGATTTTTTTTTGGAAATGAAATTGACTGTTTGAGCTTTTCATTTTATTTAAATCGTGATTAATTTAAAGAGTTGATAATAACTTCGTTAAAAGCGTTTCAATTTTATTTCAAAAAATGTTTAGACAAGCTGCTGATTAGTGCAGCACTTTTCGCCAAAATCTTCAAATGTTATAATTTGAAGAAATTAAAATTAAATTCAATATTGCGGAATAAAAGGAGATGGGATTGCTCCCCTTTGCTTTTAAAAGAAAACATAAATATTATAAAAAATATCTATTAATAAAATAATTTTTCTCAATTTTTAATCAAAATTATATATCCAAATTCCTTTACGTAGTTTGTATTATCTTCAATAAACTTCCTTCTCGGCTCAACTATCCCTCATCAGTATATTAAACATCTTATCGGCATAGGATGCTGTCTTCCATTGATACTTTTAACACTGTTCTCACTTCTGGGTCAAGAGTTGTTTCCAAAGCTGTTCTGACGTCATTTCTGCAGCCCTTTGTAACGCTGGATTGTATATTTTCGTCCTTTCTTCCAGATTTTGCTCGTCACTTGTTTCTATCTGGATCGTCTGAATAGGCGTTATCTGATTGCTTTCCAGACCGAATTTGTATAAAGGCGGTCTGTGCGATATAAGTCTGTAGCCTTCTGCATTTATTAATTCTCTCAGATGTCTCGTAGAAGAAATGTCAGCAGTACACGTTCTGATGTGAGCTCCGTCAACATCGGCATCTGTCATACCGACGATTTTATGGTATCTTAGTAAGTCCATTTTCGCCAAATCCAGCTCCAAAAGGCTCGTAATCATTGCTCTAATTTCTGCATTTTCAAGAGCCTTGTGCACTCTCGACCTTTTTCTACATTCAAGATTTTTCCACGAAGAGGCACATACTGCCTGAAAATCTTCTATCTCTTCCTGTTTTGCAGAACCTCCTGCTGAGTTTCCTCTCGACTGCTGAAAATTTCTGATTCAGCTGTGGATCTTTGGAAGAGCCAGTCTGCCAACTCTCCTGTGCAATGATCCCACTTTCCAACGTATCTATAGGCCAGTTCTCTGCCTGCTTTTTCTTTTGCGCTTCTCTCGCCTCCTGTATACTGCTACACTCTCAATATCTTTCTATGCCTCTTTGATGGTCTCTCTAGATAACCCCTAGTTGCTCCAACAATATTTCCTGAGACAATTCCTGTAACTTCACTGTTTCCAAGTTTTGTTTTGTGTCTGCCTTCAAACTGAGGCTCAGGTAGTCTTATCACTTTGTCTGGCACAGAGATGTTAGTCTCTCTCTTCTTACGTCTGTCCCTTGAAATGTCCCATTTTTATTCCTTGATTAAGCCCATCTGCTTTTGTAATATCATAATTGTTCTCGTAAGTGCAGTTCCAAACGCAACGGACATGAGCTCGCCTTTCATGAGTATTTATATTATTTCACAAACGAATAAACTGTTTCTCGTAGAAGTCGTGCAGCTCATCGCAATTTCCACCTCCACATCTTGCACTTTCGTGCTGTTTTATCACCGTGCTCTGCCTCAATCCCCAGCTTCCACCTCCTTCGCTTCTCAACTTTGCAGCTCGCACCGCCAGCATAAATTACATCATCAATTATCCTCATCTATAATCAGTATAAAGAAAATCCTTTCTTTATTCCACCCTCAAATAAAAATTCCTCAGCTACATTTGTCAGCATTTCTTTCATCGCCAGTTCAATTTCTTTAAGCCTTTATGTCACATATGCCACCTCTTTTAGACGGGATTCCGAAACATGCAGTCAATCGTCAAACTGTTGTTCTCGAAATATCTCATCATCAGCTACCCACTACAGTCCCATGTGTACCATCGTCTGCCACGCCACCTCTCTCCTCCCACAGGCGTAGCTAGACACACGCCTGATATGTCTGCTCAAAAATCTTCCACCACGTGCCATAGCTAGCGCAAGCCATCTCTGGACAGCCACTTTACGACGATACCCCAACCCGTGAAGTCCACATCGACACTTATAACTACTCATTGTCAAATCTCCGGCAGCGAAGCGCAGCAAGTACAATAAACTCTAAAGTTGATTCCAGTTTTGTGCATCTACGGGGATTCCACGTCCATTACCAGATACTCTGATAATATTTTCCAAGTACCTTTACAGTACTCTTTATCACAAATTCGCAAGTGTCTCATCCACGCGCTATCCACTATTTCCCATACCTAGATGCGGTGGTCGCACGTGCTGAAGTTGACTCCAATATACATCCCTGATCGCTTAACTGTCGCTTCCAGCCCTTCGTAACAGTAATCGCTTCTGCTCCATATTATTATCCTTATTTATTTCCTCCATTTTATCCAAAACTTTTCATTTTTTATAAAAGTGATTAAAATCTATTTTCCGTACAAAATTCCTAAATACATGATCTGTGTTATCCCTGACGATATTTCCTAGCACTCTGAAAGTGAATCCAGAGCTTCTTTTCAAATCCATAGAAATTAAGTCCATAGGGAAGTCCCATTCATTGGTTTCAAAAAATATTTATTATACCTGTTTTCTCAAGTGCTGCTTTTGTGACGAATATTTGTAATTACTGCTCTTCTGATGAGTTTTCCACATTTTCTTCACAATATATTAGTGATTTTTTGCATATCTTCAATTCCAATATTGCCTTTTGCCGAATTTATCAATATTTTCCAAGTTATGTTCTTCAAGATTAATTCTTTATTTAACCAATCTTATCAATAATACTATAACTTCTTTGTTATTTTCTTTTATCTGATTTATAACTTCTATATCCTCATTTTCCAGCTCCCTTCGAAGCATCCAGTACAAGCACCCAGATCAGCCTTTTCTATAAACTGTCTGATTTTCACAATGGTATTTTCCACAATGCTCAATAGTTTTTCTGATTCTGCTGTATCAAACTAGAACTAAGGGAATTCCTTTATATTGATTATTCTCAATAATATCTCCCTGTAGTCCCAGCAATATAATATAATGGCACGTTCTTCACGAAGTAAAGTATTTAGCAAGGTAGATTTGCTGACATTTGGTTTTCCCAATAATAACTGCTCCTATTCCTGCTTTTTTTCCCAGTCATACGAGTCAATTAACCGATTTGCTTTTCCATACTTTTTCAAGATTATCTCTAAGTTCTACCGGCAGCGGCTCGTCCAAGAGGTACAACTTAAATGTCTGCACATAACAAGTATTAACTGAACCTTTTTCCTTCATTCCTTTTGAGAGCAACTTAAATCTTCTTGTTATATCAATTCCCAAATCTTTTAGTATATTTTGTGCTTTCACGGTCAAAATCATCGTAAAAGTCTGCAAATAGCTGCAAAATCGCTACTAGTCTTAGAATTATCCAAATAATTCTTTATCAGGCAAATATGCAACAATCTTTTTAGTTTCTACTCCTGGATTTTTCCTGTCTATAAAGAAATTTCTCCTTCAGTAGGTTTCAGTAGTCCATTTAACAGCTTTATAAAAGTTGTTTTTCCACTTCCATTTGGTCCCTAATAATCCAATAATTTTACCAGTTTCTATTGATAAATTTACATTATTTAATGCATTATCAAAATCATAAGTTTTGGATAGATTAGTACATTTTAAAATAACGTTACCCATTAAATCATTCCTTTTCCATTTTTATTTAGTGTTATATTTATTCATTAACTTTTGAAATTGTCATATCATCTTTTGTATCGTCAATCAAGTTAAATATTTTTCTCTTGAACTTTTTCACAACTTCCTTTTTCCTCAGGCGAAAATTTTCCCAGTACAAATCCCAGTGTTTCTTCCTTTGTTTTTGGTTTTTCCAATTCCAAATTTTATCTCACAAATTCATTTCCAACATGGGAAATAATGGATTTTATCCCATTGTGCCCACCTGCACTTCCATTTTTGCTTAATTTTCAGTTTTTCCAAACTGCATATCCATATCGTCGTAAATTACAAAAGTTCCGTTTTTCGGATCAATCTTAAAAATCTGACAGCTTCTCCAACTGCTTCTCCACTCAAATTCATAAATGTAGCTGGCTTTTGGTAAAAACTTTATCTCCCTTTATAATTAGTCTGTACAAACAGAGACTTAAACTTTTCCTCTTACATCATTTATATTATTTTTCCTTCAAATATTCGTCAATAAATATAAAAACCGATATTATGCCTTGTCAATTTATACTGTTCTCCAGGATTTCCCAGTCCCACTATTAATTTCATTAAATTTTTCTCCTTTTTCAATCTTTTTAATCATCCTCATCCGATTTAGGAATTTTTCATTTCCTTTTTCAAAAATGATTACCGATACAATAAATGCTACCAGATCCGCTATTGGAAAAGCGAACATAATTCCATCAACTTCCCATAAAGTACGGTAAAATTATAAGTAGCGGCAATAATGATATAATCTGTCTTACAAGCGATAGGAAAAGCCCCTTGAAATGCCCTTCCAATTGATGTTAAAAACAATGTAATTGCACCTTGAATACCATTTAAAAATATGAAAAATAAAAAAATACTCTCATATTTTTTGTTCCATATTTTAAAAGTAAAGTTCACTTCCACTTCCAAATACAGAAATTATCTGTACAGGAAAATCTGAAATATCGCAAATGCTACTATTGAAATAACAAAAGCGGCTTTTAATGTCAATTTTAATATTTCACGGACTCTCGTATATTTCCTTGCTCCATAGTTGTATCCCGCAATAGGCTGTGCCCCTGTGTCAGTCCCAATACAATCGCTATAAATATAACATTTATTTTCATAACGATTCCAGCAACAGCAATTGGAATTTCACTTCCATAAATGGATTTTGCCCCGTATATCTTTAGCAGATTATTTGTTACAATTTGAATAATTAAAGCAGAACATTGAAAAATAAAAGGCGATGTTCCCAATGCAAATAAAATCCCTATTTCCCGTATTCTTATCTTAAAATCCCTCAACTCAAATTTCACGCTTTTAAATCGAAAAAATACAAAGCCAAAATAATTGCTGATACAAACTGCCCAATTACAGTTGCCCAAGCCGCACCATCCATTCCCATATCAAATCCAAAACATAAATAACGGATCTAATATAGTATTTACAAGCGATCCAACAACTATCGCAAGCATCGAATAAAAGGCATTTCCATCAGCTCTTACCAAAGGGTTTGCCCCTATTGCAAATAATAAAAATGGTATTCCTAAAGATGTAATCTGAGTATATTCAATTGCATAATCAAAAATCTGATTTGTAGCACCAAATGCCGTCACATCGGTCTTAAAAAAATATTAATCAATATGCACAAAGATAATTCCGCCTAAAAAGCAGCATTGTTACTGCCGTTCCAGCCACACTTTTTGCTCTTTTTGGGACGCTTTTCTCCCCAATTCCAGATTAAAGTTCGTCGCTAGCTCAACTCCCAGTCATAAGTCCCAATCGCAAGGCAAATTGTCGTAAGTGGAAAAGCCACATTCGTAGTCGCATTTCCTAGAAAATCCAATTTTTCTGTCCAATAAAAATCTGATCCACAATATTATAAAGTGCATTTACAAGATTAGCAATAATTGCTGGTACTGCAAGTGAAAACTAGCAATTTTGGAATTGATTCCGTCCCAAATCTCATTTTTATTATCTACCAAGCTGTTTTTTTATCTTTTATACTTTCTTCCATTCTTTTTCCTTCCTAAATTTTCAAACATTTCAATAAAATTGATTAAAACTGAACTCAAAAACTATAACTATACTTTCTAGACCCCAGTATTATTTAATTTTTATCAATTCTTCAAAATCGCAATTAAAAGCGAAATATCATTATAAGTAACTCCGCTGATTCTGCTAGCCTGCCCAATCGTTTCAGGCTGTCCATACATAAGCCCAGAAATAGCGATATTACTAAGTCCTTTTACGCTTTCATAGTCAAATCCTTTTTGAATTACCATTTTTCCAGTTTCTTAAACTTCTCAATCTGTGCCTTTTTCTCTTTCAATAAATACATTATATTTTCGCATTTATTTCTACTTGTTCCTTCGCTAAATCAGATAATTCCCACAGTTTCCACAAATTCACTTAAATTATCATAGTTAATTTCTTTTCTCGCAAGAAATTCAAAAGGCTGAAACAGGGCTGTTCATACTATTTTTTTACTATTTTTTCAATTTCCGCACTTTCAGATTGATTTTGTTTTTTCTACAATTTCAAGTAATTTTTCATTATTTTCCTTAGTCGGATAAACTGTAATTCCTTTCAATCTTTCAACTTCATTTTTCAATTTCCTGACACGTATTTTCAAGTTCGGCTAATTTTTCAGCATTTAATAACCCAATTTCCTTCGATTTTTCCAAAAGTCTTATAAAAATGTTGTCTTGACGCAAAGTCAGTCTGTATTCAGCTCTTGAAGGCAATACACGATAAGGCTCTGGTGTTTTTTTATTTATTATGTCGTCTATCAAAACACCGATATATCCCTCACTTCTGTCAATCACAATTTCCTTTTTCCCTAAAATTTTTCTCGCAGCATTCACTCCCGCCATAAATCCTTGACAGGCAGCCTCTTCATATCCACTCGTTCCATTAATCGTTCCCGCTGTGTAAAGTCCATCCAGAACTTTTGTTTCAAGAGTTAATTTTAACTGATAAGCAGGTACAAAGTTATATTCCACCGCATACCCGTAACGTACAATTTTAGCATTTTCTAGCCCGCTGATTGTCTTTAACATTGCTTCCTGTGCAAATGGAGGCATTGCTGTCGTAAATCCGTTTATGTAGATTTCATCTGATTCTACAGATTCCTGCTCCAGAAATATCTGATGATTTGTCTTTTCTGGAAAATTCATAATCTTTCTGTCAAGGGAAGGGCAATGCCGTGGACCTTTCGTACTTACAATTCCTGTAACAATTGGCGAATATTTTAACATTTCCTGTCCCACTCGTATTGTTTCGGGTGTGGTGAATGTAAGCCAAGTTGGTAAAGTCGAATTATATTCTTTTTTTGTTTCGTAAGAAAAATATCGTGGCTTGTCCTCTCCCTTTAATTCCTCTGTTTTTGAAAAATCAATTGAAGATTTGGCAATTCTCGGAGGAGTGGCAGTCTGGTATCTATCCAGCTCAAAGCCATATTCCACTAGTCTATCAGGCAAATCTACACTCGCAGGCTCTCCTTGCCGTCCCTGACGAATATTTTACATCCCCCATAACATATTCTCCGCCTAAGAACGTCCCTGTACATAAAACAACAGCCTTTGCCCCATATTTTATCCCAAGATTGTCTTCAACTCCCATAACTTTCTTATTTTCCACAATCAAATCCACAACAATTCCCTGCACCAAATCCAGATTTTCCTGCTTTTCGATAATTTCCCTCATTTTAACCCTGTACCAGTATTTATCGGCTTGAGCCCGTGTAATCCGTGAAAGCCTAGCCCCTTCTGTATGATTCAAATTCTTTAACTGCAAATTGTAATTGTCAATATGCCTTGCCATTTCTCCACCAAGCATTCCAAGTTCCGACACCAGATGGCTTTTTCCAGGACCTCCAACCGATGGATTGCACGACATCATTGCAATATTGTCAAGATATATCGTAAACAACGCTGTTTTCAGTCCATGTCTTGCCGCCGCAAGTGCAGCTTCCACCCCAGCATGACCCGCTCCAACAACAATTATGTCATAATTTTTTTCATTTTTTTAAATTTTTCCTTTCAACTTTATTATTTTTGCTAAACTTATTTAAATTCTAATAAAAAGGCTTTTTATAATCTTAAATTTTTATTTATTAATTTTATTAGTAATTTTTTCCCTTTTTATATTTCTTAAATCTTTTTAACGTAAGGGCATCAGACGCCATGCCCTTACAACCCCTTTTTACATCAAAACTTTTCTTATAAAGAAAAAAATAAAACTCGATTTTGAATTAAGTTTATTTTTAATACAAATAACTTTATATAATTTAAAAATTCACTCCAAAAATCTCAAACAGTTATTTTTTTCTTTAACGAAATTTTGCTTTGATATTTGAATCTATTATAATTAAACTAAAATTGTCGTGATTTTTGGAATGAAAATTGACTGTCTGAGCTTTTTCAAACTCTTCAAATTTTAATTAGTTTAAAGAGTTGATAATAACTTTTTGTTAAAAAGCGAGTTTCAATTTCGTAGTAATCCAGGTTTATCCAAATAATAAATGTTTAACTACTTTTCCCAAATTTCTATTTGGGAATATTTCAAAAATGCTTAGACAAAGTGGTTTTGCAAAAGGGGATGGCGACTGTTCCCCTTTGCTTTATAAAAATAGAAAAATATAAAAATGAAGTAAAAATAATTATAAAATATATATCTGTAATAAAAAATCATTTATAAAATACTTTGTGATAAATTTTAAAGATAAAATCTTTTTACTTTTTAAAATTATTAAACAAATTCACTTCTTTCTTTTTAAAAACATTCCTTACTGGACGAGTAATATCCTTAAAATACACATATACTATTTGTGTCTTTCTGATATAATACCTCAAATATCTAAAAACTAAATCTTCCCTCTGTTTATAATACTTCGCGTATTCATTTGCAAAAATTCTGGCTAGTTTTTCATCTTCCATCATTCTTGAAACATTTTTCATTCTTTTATCCAGATTCAGTTTTACTCCAAATTTCATTCTATTTAAGTCAACCAGATAAAACTCATAATTTCCACTTTTTGTCCTTAATCAGTACATTTCCTGGTGAATAATCTTCAAATTCCACACCGTTTTCATGCAAGTCAAACGAAAATTTTGCAAATTGTCTTATGATTTTTTCACGATTTTTTTCTACTTTTGCAAGCATTCTTTCTGTTTCTTCACTTATCTTGTAATTTTCCCCCTGTTCAGCCTTGTCCCGCTCGATATCCTCAGGCCAGAAAACTTCACGGCAGGTAAAATCATATTTTAATTCCTCGCTTATATAATAACTATATTATTTTTTCGTTTACAAAATCATCAAAATATGCAATTGGTTCTGAGGTTTTTATTTTTATATTCTAATAATTTTTTGCATATTCATAAGAACGTTTTGCTTTTTGAGCCTTTAAATTTATAGAAAAAGTTTGTAATAAAATCTTTTTGTTTAAATTTTTTACATTTACTATTTTTTTGTTTCAGTATTTTCAATGTTATTATTTTGTTTTTCTTTTTCATTCTCTTTTTTCCAAATTATTTTTCAATATCTATCTCAAACTTTTTATTTCATTTCTTCCTGGCTCTACAACATATTCTCCCAGTTTTATCAAAAATTTTTCAGTACATTTATCAATATTTTTCTCATCATATTTCTTATTAACTTCATAATTTTTCTTCCATTTAAAAATCCTCATAATTTCTAAATTTTTACTTTTTCTTTATTTTTCTAAACTTTTCTCATTTTTCCTTTTCAAATTTTCTCTTATTTTTTTCTCAATCTCTTTTTCAGTTCCTTCAAAAGTCCTTATCTTCTGTAAATTTATCCATCTTTAGCCACATATTCAAGTGCTTCATCATATTTATGCTGTAATTCCAGCACATATACCAAATTCATATAATGACGAGATATTTTTCAGGTTCTAAAATAATCATTTTATCACAAACCTTCTGTGCATTTTTCATAATCTTTGGTTTTCACAAAAACCTTCCTTGCAAATTTCAACATTTTTATTCTTGAAAGCCCTTTATTCTCATTCGTTGCATTTTTCATAATTTAAAAAGCAGAAGTTTTATTTCCTCAAACTCCTCTGCTCTGAAAACAATATCTCAAAATAATCCTCAAATATATAATCTTCCACATTTTCACAATTTATGGCGATATTATAATATTTCACAACTCTTTTATATTGCTTGAATAAGCCATTGTGTCGCCCATCCGTGCGTAAAGTGAAAATTCCTCCACCTCGTTAAATTTTGCATTTAAAAAGTCTTTTGTATTCACAAATTGCTTCATCATATTTGCCCCATCATTGTAAAAGGCAGTCACCTTTCTCAACATACGCTTCTGAGCTTTCAGGCTCCATTTCTATCGCCTTTATCAATATTTTCTATCGCCTTTCTATAATACTTTAACAAAGCATAAGACATTCCCATATTCAAATACACAAAATAATTTTTTTCCATTTCCAGAAATTTTTTATAAAGCGAAATCGCCTTTTTCAATCTTCCAAGCGACTGATAGACAAATCCCAATGTAAAAAGCGTATCCCTTGCTGTCAGGATACTTTTTCTGCAATTTTTCCGCATATTCCTTCGCTTGTTCAAACATTCCAAAGTCTGAATAAATCTTAGAAAGTGTCATAAGTGCCGAATAGTTATTCTCATCAATTTCAAGTACTGACTTCAAATACACAAGTGCATCCTCGTACTTGTAATTTTCCATTGATTTATCCGCTTCTTTTAATAATTCTTCTATATACATCTTTTCTCCATTTATATTCCAACTCTTTTTAAAATCAACTCACTAAAACTATCAAAATTTTTTTAATCTAAATAAAAATAATTATACTTTTTAAGTTTAAATTATTTACAAAAATTACTATATATTAGAGATATTTGAAGTTTATCTCAAATTTTTATAAATATTATTTTACCATATTTTGAACCAAAACCATAAATAAAATTTTTACTTTAAAAATTGTGATATGTAAACTCAGATATTTTCAATACCTCCTATTATTCTCAATCCTAAATTTCATATCCTTTCTTAACCTTCTCAAAGCCCCACTTTCTCTCAACCTTAAAAACTTCCTCATTATCGCTCCCAATTTTTATAATCCACATAATTTTTTTATAAATTTTTCACATCTTCCTAGACTCACTCCGAATTTCAAATTCATAATCTTCATTTAAAGAAATTTCTCTAGTTTTTTCAAGACAATAATAAAGCATATCGTTGTAAGTCTGCTGTGCTAAAATGTCCCGTGCTTTGTAATAGGTAGCTTTGTCAGTATTTCGTTATTCTAACTGCCTGTTTTTTCAGATATATACGGCTTTATTTCTTTATCAAATCAGTCATTTTCTGAAATTTTCGATTTTTTCATTCATTCTGCATTCAAAGCACATTTTCTCGTTACTTTTCCTGCAAGAATAAAATTTTACAGTTTTCACATTCAATATATCCATTATTTTTTTAGATATTTTTCCCTCTTTTTCAGCTTTTATCGCAATTTTTTCCAGCCTTCTGCAATATCTTCATACTTTTTATCAATTTTATCAATATTCTCATGAATTTCTTTAACTTTCTTCAGGCAAAAGCACAATATCCCTTCACTTTTTTCTGTGATTTTATTTTTCAGAATCAATATCTATCCTATTTTTTCCCTGACATTTCCTCTTAGGGAAATTTCCCAGTTCGAATTGTCCCTCTATTTTTCCTCATTTTCAATAAGTTCATCCAGCAAATCTCGCTTTATTTTTGTAATTTACCTTCGAAAATTCGATACTTTCCAAAAATTTCCCATTCAAAAAATGTGTTTATTTTTTCCTTTATATTTTTCCGCATACATTATCGTCGTATGATAAATAATTCCATCATTGATAACCACAACTAGATTTCCCATTAAATAGAGCTCTTTTGGATAAGTTTTTTTCTCACCAATTGGGACCGTTCACAATCTGCTGTCCAATTTTTCTTGATTTTTCCACAAAATATATTTTTCATTTTTTCAAAAGCGAACTTCTTTTTCTCAATTGCTTTCCAGTGCCAAATTTTTTAAATCCTTAATTCCTTCCATTTTTTTCAACCCCTTTTTACTCATTAATAATCTTCCCCTTTTCCACAATAAATTTTTCCCTCTATTCCCAAATCCTCTGTTGAAGTTATAAAACATTGAATTTTTATTTACAAAATAACTTAAAAATATGCTTTTTCTGACTTCATCAAAATATGAAGCAATGTCGTCCATTATAAATATTGGATACTCCTTTTTTCCTTTATTAAAATATCAATTTCTGAAATTTTTTTAGCGAAAATATTATAGATTTTTCTCCCTTGTGAAGAATACGCCTTTGCATTTTTTTCCCATTCAGCTCAAAAGACAAAAATCATCTTTTTGAGGACCGAGCAGGCTGTATCCAAGAAACTTTTTCCCTCTCGCTTTTCCTTTTGCATAACATTTCAAATTTTTCCCTTCAGTTCTTCCCTAGTCTTCTTTTCCACATCCCCAAGAAAAACAGTCATATTTTAATTTTAATTCTGAATTTTCATCAAATAATTTTACGATAATTCAAGTTTAATAGAATTGATATTTTTTATAAATTCTCACCGATTTAAAAACAATATTCAGCCCCTTCCTCTATAAATTTTTCAGTTATAGATCTTTATAAATTTCCTCGCCAGTCTCCTTTATAAAGTTTGTTCCGCACCTTCAATATTTTCTCAAAATTCACAATCGACTGTAAATACTCCTTTTTGCCTGTGAAATCTCATAATTAAAAAGTTTCTCCCTAACGCCAGGATTCCCAATAATCAGCTCAATATCCTCAGGAATAAAACGAAATAATGTTAAGTAGCCCCACATAATTTATATATTTATTCTTTTCCCTGTCAATATAAAAAGTCCTTTCTTATCCTCATTCACATCAATAGCAATAGTATTTTCCGACAAATCCTTATGTCTGTACTTCCCAAACACAATCAGCCTGTTCAAGTTATACTTGCGAATCTCCTTAACCTTCTTAGTCCTAAAACTTTTCCCCAGTAGCTAAAAATGAGACAGCCTCAATAAGCGATGTCTTCCCCTGTCCATTCTTTCCCATATATTAAATTAAAATACCTGTCAAACTTCAACTTCCCATCCACAAGGCAACGAAAGTTATTAAAACTAATCTGATCCAAATACATCGCTATTTCTTTCCCTTTCTAATCTCTATAATAATTCTTTACAATTTTAAATTTATCTATGTTTTTAAATATTTTTAACGAAATTTTATGCTAAAAAATTTTTAATAGATTATATTGTAATAAAAATTTATAGAAAAGATATTAATTAATAAATCCACAAGAAATATTTGATAAAAATATAGTTATACTGATTATCTGTAAGTAACTTTAACTATTTTTCCGCAAAAAGCAACCCCAACAAAAAGTAACGTCCTTAATACCTCTATCTCTTAACCCAATATCATACTTCTCTCTGTTATCTGCTCTATCGCCTCTTCCGAAACTTTCTCCAGATCATCTTCATTTTTCACAACTTTAAACTCCAGAATAAACCCTCTATTGTTCTTATTCTTTGGCTCAATTACAACATCATATCTTCCAAGGCCACTTTTCTTCATTAGATTTTTACATAATAATGATTATCTAGATAAAACATCATTCCTAAAGACTAATCCATGATAAAAGTCTTCATTTTTAGTATCCATAAAACTTGTTGATTTTTAATAAAATATTTTGTAAATATTTTTGAAAAATATCAAATTTAAGGTTTTTAAGCCCCTTCCATAGCCTTTCTAAACATACTTTCCCCAAAATTTACATCAATAAATTTCTTCCTAAAAACTCCCTTACCTCCCTATTAGGCAGTCTCAAGGAATACACATCCTCGTAGTCTTCCCCAATTTTTCATCAATAGTTAAATATCCGCTAAATAAAAAGAAGTTCCCAAATTTCCTCTTGCCCCAATAAACTGAGATAAATCAGAATTACCACTGATATTTTCTTCAACAGTTTCTCCATTAAAAAAAGATCTTTCCAAAGTTTTCCATAATTTCAGAATCTGTATTTTTCAAAAATCTGATTAATCAAGAAATTCCCAGAAGTATCAATCCAGTGAGGAGCTAATTTTCTAGATTTTAAGAAATTTTAAAAATGCTCCAAGGGTTATATACATCAGAATTTCCAAATTTATAACCATCATACCATACTTGACATCAGAAAAGTTTATACTTTACATCAAAATCTTTAGAGTCTCTTCAACCTCATCTCCATTAAAATCCAAAAACTCAGGGAATACTGTCTATTTTAAAAATAGAATAAACATCTTAAATTATTCAAGTCAGAAAAATATTCCAGCCTTAATAACCCTTATAATCCCAGTCATAACTCCCATTTTTAAATACTGGTTAGTTTTCAGTGCTTCTCCGTAAAATACTTTTAAAAATGCGATGGCATCGCTATAATAATGATGTTCATAAGCAGAAATCAAAGGACTGTCGTATTCATCAATTAATAAGATAACTTCTTTTTTATACTTCTGAAATAATATTCTAGTTAAAAACAGCAAGGCATTTTTTTAACTCAGAAAAATCTGCATTGCCCATTAAATACTTCTTAAATCTAGGTAAGTCATACTCATCCAAATTCTCTAAAAGATACTTGTACTCAGAAAACAATTCTAAAACTAACAATCTAATTTCCTGTATCGCTTCCTCCCAAGTTTTTTGCCTTTTATACTTTTTTCAATGAAATAAAAATCACTGGATATTGCCCCTGTTCAGACATATATTCAGACTTTTTCAACATCGAGTCCATTAAATAACTTTTCTATTTTTCTTCTTTATTTTCAACATTAAAAATATTTTTAACATCGACATATTAAGCGTTTTCCCAAATCTTCTTGGACGTGTGAATAGCTTTATTTTTTTGATTTATCCTCTAAAAATTTCTCCTATCCATTTTGTTTTGTCAATATAATAACAATTCTCTTTTATTACTTCACTAAAAATCTTTCTACTCCAATTCCTATACCTTTTTTTCATAAAAATCTCCCTTAAATTCTCCACAGCCTGCTTTTCACTATTATTTATCTTTTTAGTAAATCAGCAAACTATTTAATGCTTTTGCCCTTACAACAACTTTTTCTCCAGCAAACTCCACAACATCCCCATCATAAATTTTTCCCACGTCTAGTTTCCACAGCGTCATTTACTTTACTTCTCCATTCAAAATAAACATTTTTCGCTTCCCACTCCAGAACCTGTAAAAGTTTGCCCACTTCAAAAGCTGATCCAATTTTTATAAACTCAGTATTTATAACAACTTCTTCAATTTCATTATCTATATTTTTCATTAATTTCCTCCGCAAACTTATTTTTTTACCAAAACATATTTTTCATCATATCCATTACCATTATCTACCCAATAACAAAACAGAATTGTAAAATCTTTTTGATTATAGTATGGCTTTATTTCATCTCTAATTTTTCAATCTTTCTTGGAAAAATGTCCTACATAAATTGATATAATAGGATGAATATTATTAAATTTCATAAATTCATACCAGTCTATCTCCTCAAAATTTCTAGGCTTTGAAAAATATTCCTCTAATTTTTTGCCATACATTTTTCAGCCTTTCTACTTTTCCTTCTGCCAGTTGATTTCCACATTCTTCATCTATTACTGTTAGTACTGTATTTTTACTTCTCAAATTTTTTCAAAACTTTCATCATTTGATTCTTTGAGCATTGTGCACGATAACGACATGTTCTTCTTCAGTAGCTCCAACTGGTACTTTTTCATCATATTTTATACCATGTTTTTAATATTTTTTCTATCTTTTCAAAGTCATTTCCTTTGGATTTATCGTATATGAGACTGCTCCATAAATACGGCCTTAATCCATAGTAATCACAATTTCAAGCAATAATCTTGATTTTGTTGTTTTATTAAAAATGGAATGTCTTTTTAAAGCTCTGAATTAAGAGGCTATATTAACTCTATCTCCTCCTTCAAAGCGAAATTTTGTTGGAGGATATTCTACGATGTATTACATCTCTGTTATAAAAAGAATTCTGATTTATACTTAGGAATGTTATAGCTGTACAGGACATAGGAGTATGGATTATGTATCAGATCTCCAGCCATGTTGCTCTTCTTCTTTACATAATATGCTCCCTTGTTCATTCTCAAGTTAAATTCTTTTGAGCATCTCCATATAGTCATTCTAGCATTTTTCTTCATTCATAGCCGTTACTTCTTCAGGGTCTCTGCAGGAATGAAGACATAGCATGGAAAGTATAATTAATAACAACATCATCATTTTTCATCTTACTTCAACACCTTCATACCTAATATTATTATAGCTTAAAATCTGGTTATTACATATTCAAACATTAACCAAATTAATGTTTAATTTTTATTGTGGAAAAATCCGATTTCTACGTTGAAAACTTTTCCCACAAATATTTCCACATCTTTTTCCACAATTATAATATATTCCTATTTTTTAGTAATTTCTTTTTGTAAAATTTTTCCCACATTGAATTGTGGAATTAATTTTTACTATGTGGAGAAAATTTATATGTTTTTTATTTTTTATTATTTTATCACAGTTATTCTTTTAATTTAAAATTAAATATTTTTGAGTTATCAACAAATGTGGAAAAATTTTGTTTATATTTGTGGATATTATGATTTTAATTTTATACATTAAAAAATTTTATTTTTCCACAAAATTTCTTTTAATACAATATTTTTTTAATTATTTTTTCCACAATTTTTTTGTGGAGAAATTTTCAAACATATAGTGGAAATTAAGTTTTATTTTTCCACATTAATATTTTCTAATTTATTTTATTAAACAGAATTTAATTATTTTATTAAATATTTTTATAAAAATTAATTATGTAGAAAACTTTTTTTCCACTGTGGATAATTTTTTCAAATATTATTATTCTTTCCCACAAAAATTTTCAACATTCTTTCCACATTTTTCCACAATTCTCTAAGCTCTAAAAATCTTCTTGTTCAAAGCTTCAATTTCTTTTTGAACACAACATCTTCCTTCGTTTTTTTATCAATTTTTCTGATACTGCTTATAACTGTACTGTGATCTTTTTCCGCCAAAAAGTCCACCAATTGCTGTTAAGCTTAAATCCAGTTCATCGTTATTTTTTAAAAGATACATTGCAATTTGTCTTGTTTCTACTATTTTTCTGACGTTTTTTTAGATTTCATGTCAGTTACACTGACACCATATTGTGTAGAAATCATTTCTATTACTTTTTTGGCTGTTACTTTAGACTGTTCACGTTTTACATTGTGCATAAGCATTTCCTGTACCAGCTGCATTGTTATCTGTTCGTTTAAAAGTTTTGCACGTGCGTTTAAGTTTGTTAATGTTCCTTCCAATTCTCTTACATTTGTATCAAGAGAATCTGATATGTATTCAAGAATACTGTCGTCTATTTCAATTCCTTGTGTCTTTGCCATATTTTTCAAAATCATCATACGAGTTTCGTAGCCTGGGCTTTGAATTTCCACCGTTAAACCTGACAAGAATCTTGATTCCAGACGTTTTGACAGATTTTTTATTTCCTTTGGCGATTTGTCACTTATCATTATTATCTGTTTCCCCAGTTCCTGAAGTTTATTAAATGTGTGAAAAAACTCTTCCTCCACAGTTCCTTCTCCACGTCCAAACACCTTCTCAAAAAACTGTATATCATCTAAAAGAAGACATCCAAAGCACTGGAATGTATCACGGAAATGCTGAATCCGTCCACTGTTCAAAACTTTAAAAAATTCATTTGAAAATTCTTCTGAAGTAGAATAATATACACGCTTGCTTGGTTTATTTTCCAATATTGCGTTTCCCACAGCCTGCATTAAATGGGTTTTACCAAGTCCTGAACTTCCATAGATAAAAAAGCGGGATTATAAACTGGCGTTGGATTGTTGACAACTGCAAGACAGGCGTTATACGCGAGTTTACTATTTTCCCCTACAACAAAGTTGTCTAGTCTATGTTTAGGATTTAAGCCTGTGTGGAAAACTTGGATTTTTTCCTTTGCATCTTTTGAAAAACTATGTGTTTCAGACTTGTATGTCATTACATCCTGCTGTTTTTACTTCAAAGTTTATTGTAACTTCCTCATCTGTTACAATTTCGACAATATCTTCCATCTGGCTTTTTATGCTTTTTCCATATTCTGCTGTATCAGCTTTTGAATTGCATACAAGTGTAAGTTTTCCATCTTCCAGCTTTTCCTGCTTCCACATTGTTAAAAATGCCTCAAATTCTGCCTCGTTTACTCTTTTTCATTATTTTCTTTATTTTTCCCACAATTTCTCAATATCCATTTACTTTTTCTCCTTTTTTTAGTTAATTTTAATTATGAATAAAAATTTTTAAATTTTCTCTGCATTTTGCCTAGTAAACTCGTTTATTGATTTTTCCTTTAAATTTGTACTTTTATTTGATTTTTACTATAACATAAATAAAATAAATAATCAAGATTTTAAACAAAAAGTTTTCCACAGACTTTTTCCACATAAAAATATAATATTTTTTTCTGCTGTTTATCAAAAATTTTTACTTTTTAAATTTTTATCCACAAAAATTAATTACATCTATTTTCAGTATCTTTCCACACATTATCCACATACTTTTAATTTATCCACAAACTCTGTTGGTAATTATGTTTACAATTTTGTTGATAATATTTTTCCACAAATTTGGCAAAAAGTTTTCTACACCTTTTCTCTGTCAATCCCTTTATTTATAAATGTTTCCACATTTCCACAATGTATAATAATAATATATTTAATTATATATATACTATTATATATTATAGAGTTGTGGATAAAAAATTTGTATAAAATTTTATAACAAATAAATTAAATAAAATTTACTTTTTGAATAGAGCATTGAACTTGACTTTTTTGAATATTGTATATAATGTCTATAAAAAGACAATAATTTTTAAAACTAAGATAGAAAGGAAAAAGAATGACAAAAAGAACATATCAACCAAATAAAAGAAAAAGAAAAGACTCATGGATTTAGAAAAAGAATGCAAAATAAAAAGCGGAAGAAATGTTTTGAAAAAGAAGAAGAGCTAAAGGAAGAGCTAAATTATCAGCATAACCCGGTGTTAAATTCAACACTGGGTTTTTAAAAGCATTATATCTAAATAATAAGAAGCTTTATATACTAAAACCTCTTTAAAACTGGACACAAAAAGTTAAAACTATCCATAAATACATGTTTAGTTGATTTTTGTCTAATTTTAAAGAAGGTTAATATATTAAGCTCTCACTCATTTTAACTCAAAAAGAAGAGAAATATGTCTATTAACAAAATATCAAAAGGATTTTTCATTAATATATAACAAATCACAAAAATGCATACAAAGTATGCTATTATTTTTATAAAGGAAAATCTAAAATAACGAACAACGATTTGGCTTTTGTAGCAAGTAAAAACTGGAAATGCAGTTCAACGAAATAGAATCAAAAAGAATATTTAAAGAATTTGTAAAAATACATAAAGATAAATTTAAAAATACAGATTATATATTTGTAGGCAAATCTGTCTTAAAAAGAAAAATATAAAAATTAAAAATATAAAGATATTGAAAAAGATATAAACAAGGTAATAAAATAATGAAAAATATTATTATTTTTAATAAAAATTTTATCAAAAGGGTATTTCTCCATATTTTAGGAAGACGATGCAGATTTTACCCAACTATGCTCAGAATACTCAAAACAGGCAATAACAAAATATGGAGCAGTAAAAGGAGTTATCTGGCAATCAAAAAGAATATTAAAATGTCATCCTTTTTCATAAGGGAGGATATGATCCGTTAAAATAAAAAGTGGAGGAAATAATATATGTTTAAAATACAGGCACTTGTTGATTTTGTCGTACATGTACTCAAATGCAATATATGGTGTTGTGAGGAAATTATGGTAGCAATAATAATTGTTACAATTTTAATGAGAATAATTGTATTTCCATTGACGTTAAAACAAGAAAAAGTCAATGATGAGAGATTTACAGCCTGAACTTGATAAAAATAAAAGAAAAATACAAAGATAGTCCACAAGAATATCAACAAAAACGGCTGAACTGTACAGAGAAAAGTGGAGTAAATCCATTAGGAGGATGTTTGCCATTATTAATTCAGATGCCAATATTTGTGGCACTATATTGGGCTAGCGGAAATGCAATTCCAGCAGATGCCAAAATTTTTATGGTTTACACTAAAACAGCCTGACAGATTATTTATGATGGGAAATTTTGCATTTAATTTACTGCCTATTTTTAAATGTGGGAGTTACATATATTCAGCAAAAAATCATGGCAAGTGCAACTAGTGGACAAGAAAGTAATCAGCAGATGCAGACGATGCTTTATATGATGATGCCAATTATGATGTTATTCATATTTTATAATATGCCATCTGGGGTAACATTGTATTACTTAGTTTCAGGGAGCTTTGTCACTGGTTCAGCAGTATTTCATTTTGAAAGGAAGAAGTGATGATGGAAAAGATAGTATTAAAGGCGCAAAATGAGGAAGAACTTAAAAATATGGTAAGCTGTTCATTGACTTTAAAAGAAGATGAAACTTATCAGGTGAAAAGTTTTGAAACATCCTAAAAATATTGTTTATCAATATAAAAAGGTGAATATGAAATTGAAATTGTTAAAAAAATCTGATTTGAAATCAAGTGATGTGAAAACAGAAAAAAATCAAGAGTACAAAATGAAGAAAAAATTTTCCCAAAAAGAGACACAAAAATCAAAGTAATATTGATTCCTAGAAAAAAATAGCAATAGAAAAAAATTACAGAAACGAAAAATTCTGAAAAGTGAAGAAAAATCTAGTCAAAAATCAAGCTGATATAAATATAGACAAAATCAGGGGATTTTTCAAAGAGTTTATCGTAAATATAAAAATGGATATACGAATTGTTAATATAAAAAGAAAACAACAACAAATACTTGGTTATTCTTGATGGAAAAGATATGAGATTTTTTTAATTAGGAAAAAGGAAACACATTAAACAGCTTTGAATACTTGTTAAGCACAACAAGACAGTTTAAAAAAATATAAAAATAGTTGTGGATTCTAATAACTATAAGGAAAAACGTGAAAAATCATTAAGAGATCTGGCAAGAAAGAAAGGTAAAGGCGGTCCTTGCAACAGGAAACGCCATAAAATTAAATCCAATGTCAGCGCATGAACGTAAAATCATTCATGAGGAAGTTTCCTTTATGAAGGGATTACAAACTGAAAGTGTTGGGGAAGAGCCAAAAAGATATTTGGTTATTAGAAAATTAGATGAAAAATTTTAAAAATTGAGTTAGTGAGTTACATTGTTTGAAAAAAAGATTTTTTAAACAGTTTTAGTGTAATATAAAAATAAAAATAAAATGATTTTTAGAAAATAGAGGGATAAAATGTTGTTTGATACAATTCATAGGGATTTCCACTCCAAAAAGGTGAAGGCGGGATTGCCATAATAAGAATATCCGGCGATAAATCATTTGAAATACTGGACAAAATATTTATTAAAAACCCAAATGCTGATTTGGGTTTTTATAAATTAAATTACGGATTTATCAAGGATGGAGAAAAAATAGTGGATGAAGTTATGGCTGTAAGGCTAAAAACCCCAAAAAGCTATACTTGTGAAGATATTGTGGAAATAAATTGCCACGGCGGAACGCTTGTTTCAGAAAAAGTGCTTGAACTTGTGCTAAGAAATGGAGCAAGACACTCTGAAAGTGGAGAATTTACAAAGCGAGCATTTATGAATGGACGTATAGACTTGTCACAGGCTGAGGCGGTTATGGATATTATTCAGGGAAAAACAGAAAAGAGCGTATCACTGTCGCTTGATCAGTTAAGAGGGGACTTGCGTGACAAAGTAAATGAGTTTAAAAAGGCATTGCTAGATATCACAGCACATGTGAAATGTGGTGCTGGACTATCCTGAAGAAGGGATTGACGATCCGCTGCCGGTAGAACTTAGAGATAATCTTGAAAAAGTATATGAAGAAGCAAATCGGTTAATTGACTCGTATGACACAGGAAAAAAAATAAAAGAGGGAATAAAGACAGTTATTGTGGGAAAACCAAATGTCGGCAAATCTACCTTGCTAAATGCTTTGCTTCGTGAAGAACGTGCCATTGTAACCCATATTGCTGGGACTACGAGAGATGTTATTGAGGAAATAATCAATATAAAAGGAATTCCCTTGGTTCTGGTTGATACAGCAGGAATCAGAAAAACTGATGACATTGTGGAAAATATTGGTGTGGAAAATCTAACAGTTTATTGAAAAGGCTGATCTGGTGCTTCTTGTACTGGATGCTTCGAAGGAGCTGGAAAATGAGGATATAGAAGTTATAAATCAGATAAAAGAAAATAAACAAGAAAGTTATAGTATTATTGAATAAGATTGATTTAAATAAAAAATTAATCTTGAAGGGCATAACTTGGAAAAATATTGTTGAAATTTCTGCAAAAGACAATATTGGAATTGAAGATATGCAGGAAAAATCTATTCATATATTGTAGAAGAAGATGTGAAAACTCATCAGAAAACTGATAATTACAAATATTCGTCACAAAACAGCACTTGAGAAAACAAAAGACGCAATAAGAAATATTTTTGAAAACAATAGATATGGGACTTCCGATGGACTTAATTTCTGTAGATTTGAAAGAAGCTTAGATTCACTTTCGAAATTACTGGGAGAAATATCGTCTGAGGATATTTTTAGATCATGTATTTGGGAATTTTTGTGTTGGAAAATAGATTTTAATCATATTTTTATAAAAATATGAAAAGTTTTTGGATAAAAATGGAGGAAATAAATAATGGATAATAATTATGGAGCAGAGGCGATTACGGTTCTGGAAGGGCTGGAAGCAGTTAGAAACGTCCAGGAATGTATATTGGATCAACTTCAGCACGTGGGCTTCACCATCTAGTATGGGAAATTGTAGATAACAGTGTGGATGAGGCACTTGCTGGAATTTGTGATAAAATTACTGTAAAAGATACTTGAAGGAAATATTATCGAAGTATCTGATAATGGACGTGGAATCCCTGTGGGAATGCACAAAACTGGAAAATCAACTTTAGAAGTTGTACTTACTGTACTTCACGCTGGAGGAAAATTTGACAATGATAATTATAAAGTGTCAGGTGGACTTCACGGAGTTGGGGTATCTGTCGTAAATGCTTTGTCAGAATGGCTTGAGGCAACTGTAACACGTGATGGAAAGATTTTTAGACAGACATATCAGCGTGGTGTGCCAACTTCGCCTGTGGAGGAAATTGGCGTGGCAGACGATGGTGCACATGGGACTGTAGTAAGATTTAAAGCTGATGATGAAATATTTGAAACAACAGTTTACGATTATTCTGTATTGGAATCACGTCTAAAAGAATTGGCATATTTGAATAAAGGCTTAAAAATTGAACTGGCTGATGAGAGAAATGCTGAAAATGTAAAAGCTGAAGAATTTTTATTTGAGGGTGGAATAAAGGATTTTTTAAATGAAATTATAGATGAGGAAAAAAATAATTGATGATGTAATTTATATGGCTGATACGATGCAAATTGAGGAAGCGAAGGAAGTGGAAGCTGAGGATGAAAACGGAAACACAGTGATAAAACAGCGAAGTGCAAAATTTGTGGAAGTGGAAATTGCGATGAACTACACGACTTCACAAAGAGAAACTGTTTATTCGTTTGTAAATAATATAAATACTCATGAAGGTGGAACTCACGTCAGCGGATTTAGAACTAGCACTTACAAGAACAATTAATGATATTGCAAAAACAGATGAACTTAATCAAGGATAAAAATGGGACATTTCAAGGAACAGATGTAAGAGAAGGTCTTGTCTGTGTAATAAGTGTAAAAAGATACCTGAGCCTCAATTTGAAGGGCAGACAAAAACAAAACTTGGAAACAGTGAAGTTACAGGAATTGTCTCAAATATTGTTGGAAGCAAACCTGAAATTTTATCTGGAAGATCATCCAAAAGATGCTGAAAGAGTTATTGAGAAAATGGTAATGTCCAAAAAGGGCAAGAGAAGCTAGCGAAAAAGCAAGAGAACTTGTACTTAGAAAAATACGTTGGAAGTAGGATCATTGCCTGGAAAAGTTGGCAGACTGCTCTTCAAAAAGATCCAGCTGAATCAGAAATTTTCATAGTCGAAGGAAACTCAGCAGGAGGTTCTGCAAAAACAAGGGAAGAGATAGAAGATTTCAGGCAATATTGCCTCTTCGTGGAAAAATCTTGAATGTAGAAAATCAGGAGTACATAAAGCTCTTTGAAAATGCAGAAATTAGAGCAATGATTACAGCCTTTGGAGCTGGATTTGGCGAAGAAATGGACTTAAAAAAATTAAGATACCATAAAATCGTAATTATGACAGATGCCGATGTTGATGGAGCTCACATCAGAACATTAATGCTGACATTCTTCTACAGACATCTAAGAGAATTAATAAATGAAGGCTACATCTATATCGCACAGCCGCCTTTTATAAAAATTCAGGCTGGAAAAAGCAATCAGATACGCCTATTCAGACGATCAGATGAAACAAGTGACAAGAGTACTGGAAGGGGAAGGACGAAAATACACAATCCAGCGTTACAAAGGGCTGGGAGAAATGAACCCGGAACAGCTTTGGGAAACAACTCTTGATCCAGAAGTAAGAACATTATTAAAAGTATCAATGGAAGACGCTTCCTATGCCGATAAGATGTTTAATATTCTGATGGGGGATAAGGTTGAGCCGAGAAGGAAGTTTATTGAGGATAATGCAAATTACGTAAGGAATTAGATATATAATTTTTGATTAAAATTGAGAAAAGTTATTTTTATTAATAGATATTTTTCTATAATATTTATGTTTTTCTTTTTATAAAAAGCAAAGGGGAGAACTACTCTTTTATTTCGCAATATCGTTATTTTTCTACTTTCTTCAAATTATACATTTGAAGATTTTTAGGTAGCACATCCCAGCTTGTCTAAGCATTTTTGAAATAAAATTGAAACTCGCTTTTTAACAAAAAGTTATTATCAACTCTTTAAATTAATCACGATTTAAATAAAATGAAAAAGCTCAAACAGTCAATTTTATTCCCAAAAATCACGACATTTTTAGTTTAATTATAAATAGATATGTTAATATAAAAAGGAAAAACAATTACTATAAGATAACTTGTAATAAAAATTTAGGAAATAGCTTAATTAATAGTTCACTTGTTGTAAAAGAAAGAGAAGAAAAGAGGTGCAGGATGTCAGACGATTTTAGAGATGACGATGAAAGAGAAGAAGAGATAACGGAAATGGATGAGAATGATGATAGGGAAATCATTGTGGAAGGATTGCCTAAGGCTACGGATTTATCAAATGAATCTAATGTTTATATTGAGGATGAGATAAAGGCGGCTTATTTGGATTATTCGATGAGTGTAATTGTTAGCCGTGCGTTGCCTGATGTACGTGATGGATTAAAGCCTGTGCATAGAAGAATTTTGTTTTCCATGAGTGAAATGGGAATGAGCCACAAGACTCCGTTTAAGAAATCGGCAAGAATTGTTGGGGATGTATTGGGGAAATATCATCCACACGGAGATTCATCGGTTTATGGTGCAATGGTTAGAATGGCACAGGACTTTAATATGAGATATGAACTTATTGACGGACATGGGAACTTTGGTTCGATTGATGGGGATGAAGCGGCGGCAATGCGGTATACAGAAGCTAGAATGGCTAAAATTACTGAAGAATTACTTGCGGATATTGGAAAAGATACGATTGATTACAGAAAGAACTTTGATGAAAGTTTGGATGAGCCAGTTGTACTGCCTGCTAAACTTCCAAATTTACTGCTAAATGGAGCAAACGGTATTGCCGTTGGAATGGCTACAAATATTCCGCCACATAATCTAGGAGAAGGTCGTTGATGGAATTATTGCATTGATTGATAATCCTGAAATTTCGATTGATGAACTGATTACGTACATAAAAGGTCCAGATTTTCCAACTGGAGGTATAATTAACGGAAAACAGGGAATTTATGATGCGTATAGAACTGGACGTGGAAAACTGCGAGTTGCAGGACGTGTGGAAGTTGAAACTTCAAAAACTGGAAAAGAGTCGATTATTGTTACAGAATTGCCGTATCAGGTAAATAAAGCCAGACTTATTGAAAAAATTGCTGATTTGGTAAGACAGAAGAAAATTACTGGAATATCTGACTTGCGGGATGAAACTGACAGGGATGGTATCAGAATTGTAATTGAGCTGAAAAAAGGTGAAGAAAGTGAATTGATTCTGAACAGCCTTTATAAATTTACTGATTTACAAAATACATTTGGTGTAATTATGCTTGCACTTGTGGATAATGCACCAAGAGTGTTGAATTTAAAGCAGGTTCTTCAGAAAATATCTGGAACATAGATTTGAAGTAATTACAAGAAGAACTGAATTTGAATTGAAAAAGGCTAAAAATAGAGCTCATATTTTGGAAGGGTTCAAAATTGCACTTGATAATATTGAGGAAGTAATTAGAATTATACGTGCTTCAAAGGATGCAAATGTTGCACGGACTGAATTAATTGCAAAATTTGGATTTTCAGAAATTCAGGCAAAAGCTATTCTGGATATGAGATTGCAAAGGCTTACTGGACTTGAAAGAGATAAAAATTAATCAGAATATAACGAACTTATGCTATTAATTGAAGAATTAACTGGAATTTTATCTGACGATTCAAAAATATATGGTATAATTAAAGAGGAGGCACTTAAAGTTAAAAGAAGATTTTGGTGATGAACGTAGAACTGAAATCAGAAATGCAAGAGCCGAAATTAGCATAGAAGACTTAATTAAGGACGAAGAAGTTGTTGTAACACTTACAGAAAAAGGTTACGTAAAACGTGTGCAATTGACACTTACCGTTCTCAAAAAACGTGGTGGAATCGAGTAAATGCTACAAATACAATAGAAGACGATGTAGTAAAAGATATGTATATAGCAAAAGACTCTTGACACATTGCTTATTTTCACAACAAAAGGAAAAGTATTCAGCATAAAAAGTGTATGAAATCCTGAAACTGGAAAACAGGCACGTGGAAAAACTGATTGGAAATATTATAAATCTGGATGATGATGAAAAAGTCAGCACAATAATAAAGAGTTCGTGAATTTGAAAAATAAAAACTTATTCTTTGTAACACGAAATGGAGTTGTTAAAAATCTGAACTTACATTGTTTGACAATATTAAAAAAGCTGGAAAACGTGCAATTAAGTTAAATGATGATGATGAAGTTATGTATATTGGGCTTACAAGCGGAACTGGCGAAGATGAAGTATTTTGCAGCTACAAGAAACGGTATTGCGATTAGATTCTCTGAAAAAGATGTAAGAAGCATGGGAACTGGAGCGGCTGGAGTAAAAGGCATAACTCTTAGAGATAAGGACAAAATTGTAGGAGCCGCAATTATTAATTCAGAAATGAATAATGATGAAATGAGAATTCTGACAATTACTGAGGAAGGATATGGAAAACGTACTAAGTTATCAGAATATAGACTTACATCTAGAGGCGGAAAAAGGAATTATCAATGCAAAACTTAATGATAAAACTGGGAAAAATCGTAGATGTAAAAATTGTACAGAAAATGATGAAATTATGCTTATTACGTCAGAAGGAACATTAATCAGAACGAGCGTTAATAGACGTGTCAGTAATAGGGCGTTCGGCATCTGGTGTACGAATAATGAAAGTTAGAAATAATGAAAAATTGCTTCAGTGGTAAAAATTACAGAAGAACCTGAAATTGATGATGAAGATGAACAGTAAATAGGATAAAATAAAAATTATCATATGGAAGGAAGTGGTTAAAATGTTACAAAAAGCATTATTTTTTAGTTACAGCGGAAAATGAAAGTCAGCCATTGAGTTAATTTTGCAGAAAGTTTTCAAGCAAAAATATAACGCTGATGTTGATGTTATTTTACATTAAAGGATGTCCTAAAATATGAGGTTTTTCCTGTCAGCATAGAAGGAATGGGACTGAAATAGTGGAGCAAATTACGCCTTTTAAGGAATATAGGGAACTGGAAGAAAAACTGTAAAAATTAAAAGGAAAAATGACTCTGATATTTCAAATTTTTATACAAAAGATGGAGAAACATCTGAAATTGTTCTGGAAGAGTTAAAAAAATACGATTTGCTAGTTCTTGTAAAAATGAAAAAGTAACATCAGTAGTTAAAAGGAAATTTTTAGAAAGCATTTTCAAACCACTAATTATTTTTACCAAATGTAGAAAGATTTCAAATTAGATAATTTGGTAGCTTTTGATGATGGAGCTTATAATGCAAATAAAACATTATTTACTTTCTTCCATATATTTGGGGAGCAAAAAGTGGATGTATTACGTGTAAATGTGAGGAAGAAGATGAAAAACAACCTAGTTGAACGTTTTGAGACAATTACAACCTTATTCACAAAAGGAGATACATTCCAAGACAATTATAGAATGAAGCTCAAAACTATGACCTAGTCTTAGATAGATTTGAGATACACAGTAATGGTGGAAAGAATTACTGGTAAGCTAGGAGTTAGAATACTTGAAAATCTTCAAAAGCCGATTTTTATAGTATAGTAAAACCATTTTAGACCCCAAACTCAAAGTTATGTTACTATATATGATCAAACAGTTTTTATAAATTCAAAATATAATTTCTGTTTGAGTAAATATATATTTATCTATATTAAAATAACTTTCGTAATTATATTTTTAAAACATTTGTTTTCTATGGATTTTATAAAAACAGGTCAATATTATAACTTATGATTATAAAATATAGTTATAGTATATAAAAACTATATTATTTTAAAAGATTTTCGATAAAAACACATAAAAAATATATTTAAGTATATTATAAACAAAAATTTCTATAATCATTTCATTTTAGAACAAAATAATTTGTAATTTAGAATAGTTATAAAATTAATATGATTGATTGTCTTATATTTCACAAGCAAAATACGCTTAAATAAACGCTAAAACAGTATTTTTATATAGTAATTATAATTTTGATTTTTAGAAATTCTTAAAAATAAAGAAAATTATAATAAAAATAATATACTTTATAAAAATCTTTTGGATTATAATAGAAATGGCAGTAACGTAAAAATGTTGTTTCTTATATATAATATAGAAAATTAGGAATAAATTAAAAAGTGTGTTATAATAAATAATAAATTATTTACTAAAAATATTTGGAGTTTAAATATTTTGCTAGTTTGTATACTAAAAACTCTTTTCATCGGACGAAAGATGAATAACTTTAGGACAAAAACGTAATGACAAAATGTTTATATTATAGTATTAAAGTATATTTTCTTGAAGTTTGATTTTGAAATTGAAAAAGTTTTCAATGGAGAAATAAACAAAAAGGAATATGGAGAGGAGATTTAATGAGAGTATTGATTTGTTCCGATAGTCATGGAAGGCTGATTATTTTCAACAAGTAATGGATCTGGAGCAACCAGAAATTGTAATTTTGGAGAGATCACAGCACAGATGCAGATTGATATGTCGTTGGTCTACAGAGATGTACTCTTTGCCATTGTAAAAGGTAATACTGATATGGATGATTATGAGTCTAGAGAAACTAAAATATTTGATTTGATGGGAAAAAGGTAGCTATTAACACACGGACATCTATACAGTGTAAAAACGACACTTGAAGATTAGGAAAAGAGGCTCATTTAGAAAAAGCTGAAATTTGTGTTTTTGGACATACACATAAAGAATTTATGGCAGAAAAAGGTGGAATAGTATTTGTAAATCCAGGAGCATTACAAGATAAAAATATATGGTTTATTATGGTGGTAAAAAGTTTGAGCATATTAAAATAAGATAAGCTGTTATTGGCTTTTAATTGGAATGCAAAGACATAATTATTGATTAAAAATCAACGTTGTGTCTGTAACTACAATGCTTTTTACCTTGCATTAGAAGTCATTTTTAATATGTTATATAAACTTAAATATAATTTTAAATGTTATAAAGTATTGACAAAAATGAAAATCATAGTATACTCAAATATGAGAGTTATATTACAATGGAAGTAATATAAACTTTAAAAGTAATTATTCAAATAAGATTGCAATTATAAATTAAAAATATAAGTACAATAATATTTAAGAGCAAAGGAGCTTGAAAAATTATTTGATTTTTAGTTCTTTTTATTTTTTTGCTAATTTAATAATTTATTATATAATTTTAGAGCAAGGAGGTGAAATCGAAAATTAAATTATTTGTCAAATCAAAAATAATTTTAGGAGGAAAGATATGGCAACATTAAATGCATTAGGAATGATAGAAACAAAAGGATTAGTAGTCGCTATAGAAGTCCGCAGATGCAATGGTAAAAGCACGAAATGTTACATTGATTGGGTAAAAGAGCATGTAGGTGGAGGATTAGTAACAGTGCTTGTAAGAGGAGATGTAGAGCTGTAAAGGCTCGCGACAGATGCAGGAGCTGCGCTGCAGAGAGAGAGTTGAGAATTGATTTCAATTCATGTAATTCCACGTCCATGCGGAAGTGGAAACTATTTTTGCTAAAGGAAGAGAATAGTATAAATAATTTTATAATAAAACTATTTATAAAAATTTAGGAGGTAATAACTATGGCAAACATTAAATGCACTAGGAATGATAGAAACAAAAGGATTAGTGGCTGCAGATGAAGCTCGCAGATGCAATGGTAAAAGCTAAAGCAAAACGTAACATTAATTGGTAAAGAACATAGGTGGAGGATTAGTAACAGTTCTTGTAAGAGGAGATGTAGGAGCTGTTATAGCGTGCGACAGATGCAGGGAGCTGCAGCCGCAGAAAGAGTTGGAGAATTGATTTCAATTCATGTAATCCCACGTCCACATGCGGAAGTAGAAACTATTTTGCCTAGATAAAATAAGTTTTAGAAAGGATTTGTTAAATGGAAGAAGAAAAAACAGAGAATGATACAGGAATATGTGCCTGGTAGGCAATTGACACTGGCTCATATAATTGCAAATCCCCAAAGAGATTTATCAAAAAAAATAGGACTTCATGAAAACAAGGTAAATGCTATCGGAATTTTGACAATAACTCCAGGAGAAGCAGCAATAATTGCCGCAGATCTAGCTACGAAAAGTGCTGGAGTTGAAATAGGATTTGTTGACAGATTTACAGGATCCGTTGTAATAAGCGGAGATGTAGGTAGCGTAGAAGCTGCTGTAAATGAGGTAGTTTCCTACTTTGCAAATATATTAAAATTTAGCATAACTCAAATAACGAGGTCATAAAATTGAAAAGAATACTTTTAATAGGGAAATCCATGTGCGGTAAAACAACATTAACTCAGAGAATACATGGACTGGATATAAAATATGAAAAAACACAGATGTTAACGTATTCTAACGACATACTTGACACTCCAGGCGAATATATGGAAAATAGAATGCTTTACAAAGCACTGATTGTAAGCTCGTATGATTGTGATGTTATCGGGATGGTACAAGCGTGTGACGAAGAGCATAATGTGTTTCCGCCAGGATTTTCAACAGCTTTTACAAAGCCTGTAATTGGAATTGTAACTAAATCTGATTTGGGCGGAGATGTGAAAAAGGCTTGTGAAATATTGGAAAATGCAGGAGCTGAACAAGTTTTTGTTGTAAGTTCTTATGAAAACGAAGGAATTGAGGAGCTTGTAAAATATTTGGAAGATGCTTCCGAGTAGACAAGAAGGTGATAGATAGATGGATTCATACGGATATGTGGAGACACGGGGGCTTGTAACGGCAATAGAAGCTGCAGATGCCGCCTTGAAGGCAGCTAATGTAACACTTACAAACTGCTATTATGTAAAAGGTGGAATTGTAACCATTGAGGTCATGGGAGATGTAGCCGCTGTAAATGCCGCTGTGGATGCCGCAAGTGAAAGTGCCAAAAGGCTTGGAAATTTCCTGAGCAGTAACGTTATTGCAAGAGTGGCTTCTGAAACAAAGAAAATTCTGATAAGTGATATTGGAGAAAAATCTGATGAAAAAACTGACATGTGCAAAATGATGAAAAATTATTGAAGAATTAGACAATGAAATGATTGAAGTTGAAAATAGTTTCCAGAAGAAGTGGTTGAGCAGGCAGTAGATGAAAAATTCAGATATTCAAATGAAAATCAAGTGACTGAAGAGCAATCTGAAGATATTACGGAAAAATTGAAACAGAAGAAAAACCAGAAGAAGTAATTCAGGAAATAACAGAAAATGAAGAAGTTTCGAAACAACAGAAAACGATATTATTCAGGAAAATGAAGAAGTTTCAGTAACAGAAACTTTAGATGAAGAAACAAAAGAAGAGATAAAAAGGCAAAAAACATTATCAGGACATGAAGGTGGCAGATTTAAAGACAAAAAGTAAACAGTCTTAAACTTGGGTACACTTGGAACCAGATAAAGACAATGCCAAAGAAAAATTAATAGAAATTTTCGATAAAAATAATCAGGAGGAATAGAGATGGCAACATTAAATGCATTAGGAATGATTGAAACTAAAAGGATTGAGCTAGCAGTAGAAAGCCGCAGATGCAATGGTAAAAGTGCAAATGTTACATTGATTGGAAAAGAACACGTAGGTGGAGGATTAGTAATAGTATTGGTAAGAGGAGATGTAGAGCTGTTAAAAGTCGCAACAGATGCAGGAGCTGCAGCAGCAGAAAGAGTTGGAGAATTAATTTCAATTCATGTAATCCCACGTCCTCATACTGAAATTGAGGCTATATTGCCAAAAGCAAGAATAGTTGAGGCTGAATAAGAGAACTTAAAGTAATTAGATAACAGTGATTATTTATAGAAAGGACAAACTATGGATAAAGATTTACAATCAATACAGGAAGTAAGAGATTTATTAAATAGCGCAAGTAAAAGCATTTTGAAGAATATAGTCAGTTCTCGCAAGGTCAAATTGATGAAATAGTAAGGGAAATCTGTGAAGAAGCCCAAAAACATGAAGTTGAGCTAGCAAAACTTGCTAATGAAGAAACAGGATTTGGACGTTGGGAAGACAAAGTTTTAAAAATAGACTTGCTCTCAATAGGAGTATATGAAACTATAAAAGATCAGAAAACAAAAGGGATAATTTGTGATGACAAGGAAAAAGGGATAACTGAAATAGGAGTTCCAATGGGTATAATTGCAGCCTTGATACCATCAACAAACCCTACTTCGTCAACAATTTATAAAATAATGATAGCATTAAAAGCAGGAAATGCAGTAATTGTAAGTCCGCACCCAAATGCAAAAGACTGTATAATTAAGACTGCAGAATACTTGATAAAAGCAGCTGAAAGAAAAGGTGCTCCAAAAGGGCTTATTGGAGTTATAAAAACACCTACATTACAAGCTACACAAGAACTTATGAAACATAAAAAGACTTCATTGATTCTTGCAACAGGTGGAGAAGCTATGGTAAAAGCTGCTTACAGTTCAGGAACGCCTGCAATAGGAGTAGGACCTGGAAATGGACCTTCATTTATTGAAAGAAGTGCAGACATTAGAAAAGCAGTTAAACGAATAATAGACAGTAAAACTTTTGACAATGGAGTAATTTGTGCGTCAGAACAGTCAATTGTTACAGAAGAAGTAATTAAAAATCAAGTAGTAGATGAACTGAAAAGACAAGGAGCATACTTCCTTAACAAAGATGAAAGAAATAAAGTTGGAAGCATCCTTATGCGTGCAAACAACACAATGAATCCAAAAATAGTTGGAAAAACAGCTCTTATATATAGCTGCAATGGCAGGAATAACAGTTCCTACAACTACAAAAGTACTTGTTTCTGAAGAAACAGAAGTTTCTCATTTAAATCCTTATTCAAGAGAAAAATTATGTCCTGTATTAGGATTTTATACAGAAGAAACTTGGGAAAAAGCATGTGAAAAATGTATAGAAATTCTTGAAAATGAAGGAATTGGACATACAATGTCAATGCATACAAATAACGAAAATATCGTAAGAGAATTTTCATTGAAGAAACCTGTATCAAGATTACTTGTAAATACACCTGCAGCACTTGGAGGAGTAGGAGCGACAACTAATCTTATACCTGCATTTACATTAGGATGTGGAACAGTTGGAGGAAGTGCAACTTCTGACAATATAGGACCTCTAAATCTTATAAATATTAGAAGAGTAGCTTATGGTACAAAAATGAACTGGAAGCATTGAAAAATGAAGATGCTTGTAAAGTCATGTACAGATCTGATGTGACTAAATAAGCGAAAATGATATAGAAAGATATCATAAGACAAAGTATTGGACGGAATTTATAAAAATAGATAGGGTGTGATAAAAATGCCTGTTATAACAGAAGGAATGCTTAGAAAAATTAGATAAAAGGAAGGCGCCTTGAAAAAGTACATATAACTGAAAAAGACATCCTTACACTCGTCAGCAAGAGAGTTTTTAAATGTATTGATTTTAGAATAAAAAATCACAGGAGCAAGTTGTAAATAACGAATCAAATGATGTAAACAAAGTTAAAGACTCTCAAGCATAATACTCTGAGAAGAAAAAGTTGTCAAAAAGAGAATACAGAGATTATGTGACAGGGACGATTTACGATAAAAAAGCCTGAATTTATGACTCAGCTTTTTGGGAGACAACTTTAGTTGTAAAGAATCATAAAAGAATCAGTTTTTAAGAGGGAAAATTTGATATTTTGCATGCTGAAATAATAAAGATATTGGAAAAATATGACAAAAAGCTGGAAAAGTGACTTTGCACAGACATACAGATTTGTAAGAGATCTTATTTATAAGCGAAATGACCGATACAATGCATTTCAGGAAAGAGATGTTCTTGGACATGATATTGATACATTAAAAGGATATAACTCATAATACAATAAAATATTATAAAACAGGACATCTGTTTGAAATAAATATAGATTTTGATGAATCGGTTATTGATATAAATTGTCTTGAGAGCTTTGTCAAGAGAATGTGAGCTTTGCCGCAGTAGACGCTTTTTACAAGGAAGGAAAAGTGGAAAGACTGGATATGCTAAAAGGCATTAAACCGTCTGAGCAGTATATTGTACTTGATGATGTTAAAAGCGAATAACGGAGATTATAAATCATAAGCTCCGAATTGGGAGATATTATGGATAGAAATGAATTGGAGAGAATAATAAGAGAAAAATTACAGGAAATAATGGGTGCAGAAAAAGATGATACCTTTATGGTTGAGGCTTCGGGACGACATGTACATCTTACAAAGGAACACGTAGAAGCACTTTTTGGAGAAGGTTATGAATTGACTCCTGTAAAGGATTTATCACAGCCAGGACAATTTGCAGCTAAGGAAAGAGTTAGGGTAATCGGACCAAAAGGCGAATTTTCCAATGTTGCAATATTAGGACCATGCAGAAATTTTTCTCAAGTGGAATTATCACTTACTGACTGCCGTGAAATAGGAGTCAAGGGAGTAATAAGAGAAAGTGGAAAAATCGAAGGAACACCCAGGAATACTTACTAGGTGTAGGAGATAAATATGTGCATCTGGATAAAGGTGTTATTGTTGCCAAAAGACATATTCATATGACAAGAGAAGATGCAGAAAGATTTTCTGTAAAAGACGGTGAAACTGTAAAAGTAAAAATTCACAGCGACAGACCGTTAATATTTGATGATGTTTTGATAAGAGTAAGGGACAGCTTTAGACTGAGATGTATATAGACTTTGATGAAGCCAATTCTTGCGGATATATTTCAGGAGTGACTGGAAGTATTGAAAAGTAGCTCTAAAAAAATTGATGAGGAGATAAAATGGATACTCAAAATTTGATAGAAGTGCTTGCAAGGGAAGTGTTAAAGGAAATTGCAAAAAGGGAAAATGAAAAATCATCTGAAAATAATGAGGTAATTTCTAAAAAATCTGTAGTAACAGCTTTTTTGGGAAATGATGAGGTTTTGAAGGATGAACTTAAAAATGAAACATCATTTATGGATAATGTAAAGCTAGACAGCACTATGGGAAGACGTTAGACAAAATGAAAAATAAAAAGTACTTGTAGTATCAACTCTTGAATAAATGATTTAATAGATCTTTCACAAGGTAGAAAAAGTATTATGACAGAGTTTCTTTTTAATGATTGCACAAGTTATTCTTGTAGAAGAAGGGCTGGAATATAAAAATATACTAAGCCTGCTCAGCGTTAATTAATCTTTACGACGAATATCTTGAGAAAGTAAAGGAATTTGGAATAAAGGTTGTGAAAAGAACAGAAGTTAAAAATATTTTTGTGCAAAAAGAAAAGGTTTATTTGAAGGATTGATAACAGAAAGTAGACTTAGAAAGTTAGGATTAAAAATCAGATGCTTGAAGTTGATGCAAAATCTAAAGTAACTTCCCTTGCAATGGATTATATAAAAGAAAATGGTATTGAATTATACTATGAAAGAGGGACAATAGTATGTTAATTGGAAAAGTTGTGGATAATGTCTGGGCAACAAGGAAGGATGAAAAACTAAAAGGATTAAAACTTATGGTAGTTGAAGTAGAAGGAACTGGCGAAGGGCATGGAAGCAGAAAAATGGTAGCGGCAGATTACATTGGATCTGGACAAGGTGACAAAGGTGATAATTGTTACAGGAAGTTCTGCAAGACATATATTTGACGCTGAAACTCCTGTGGATGCAACTATTGTAGGAATAATAGACAGTTTGGAGTCGGAAAAGGAGTAAAAAAATGAAAAAAAGATTGATTACGGTAAAAAATCTTTCTGAATTTGTTCAAAACAAGGAATTAGTGGTTCAGGCTGATATGATTATTACTCCTGGGCAAAGGACATAATTAGGGAACAGGAGTCGAAGTAAGATATGAAAAATCTTTCTGTGAATCAAACTGTGAATCAGAAAACAAAGTAAAAATGAAATAAAAAAAGACTGTGAAGATTTAGAAAGAAAAGTTATTGAAATACTTTGTAAAAGATTATAAAGATAACAGATTTTGAAACAGTCCAAAAATATTATCCAAATTAAAAAGAATTACGATAAGAAAGGAAGTGGATTCAATGGGGTTATTTCAAATAAAACCGGATATTCATTATGGTGCTAATTCTTTGGATATATTAAGAACGCTGGAAATGGAAAAAGTATTTTTAGTTACAGATGAAAATATGGTAAAAACTAAAAGTTACAAATAAAGTTGTTAATATTTTTAAAAATCACGAGAAATAGAAACTAAAATATATTCGGATGTAAAGCCTGATCCCACTGATGAGGAAATTATAAACGGAATGCTGGAATTAAGCGCATATAATCCTGACTGCATAATAGCACTTGGAGGAGGTTCCCCAATAGATGCCTGCAAATCAATGATTTATTTTACAAATCAGATAAAAAAGGCAATTGGACAAAATAAAAAGCCAAAATTTATTGCAATCCCTACAACGAGCGGAACAGGGTCAGAAGTAACATCTTATGCAGTTGTTACAACAAAAGATAAAAAAATACCACTAAGTGACAGCGAAATGCTGCCAGATATAGCGATCTTAAATCCAGAATTTATAAAAACTCTTCCACCATCAATAATTGCAGACACTGGAATGGATGTTTTGACACACGCCATAGAAGCATATGTTTCAAGATCCAGAAATCTGTTTACAAATACACTTGCGCTAGGAGCAATAAAAACTGTTTTTGCTGATTTGGTAAGCAATTTTGAAAATCCTGGGCTGGAAAGGGAAAGAATTGATTTACAGATTGCTTCGTGCATGGCAGGAGCAGCATTCAGCAATGCAGGATTAGGAATAAACCACAGCATAGCACATTCGCTAGGGGCAAGATTTCATAAGCCGCATGGACGGCTTAATGCAGTAATAATGCCAAAAGTTATAAAGTTTAATGCACAAAATAAGAATGCACAAGATATTACCGTGAAATTATGAAGTGTTGGGATTTCACACCCAAAGAAGATGCAGAAGGTGTGGAAATGCTAGCAAAAGCCATTAAAATGAGAGCGCTTAAAATGGGAATACCAAATAATTTAAGAGAACTAGGAATCCCGGAGGAACAATATTTTTCTGAAATGGAAAGTATCATTGATCAGATAGAAAAATGATTCGTGTACAGGGGAAAAATCCTAGACGATTTAATAGAATTGAAAATGAAGCAGTTATTGAAAGATTTATATTAAATTTGGAGGAAAAGGAAAAATGAGAAAAATAATAGTTGTAGATGATGAGCCGATAACAAGGATGGATATTTGTGAAATACTCTAGAGAAAGCCAATTATGATGTAGTTGCTGAGGCAGGGTGACGGATTTGATGCTATAGAGCAGAGCAAAAATATATCCCGATTTTGTAATAATGGATGTCAAAATGCCAATACTGGACGGATTGAAGGCGCTGAAAGTAATAACGGAGCAAAATTGTCTAGAGGTATTGTTTTACTTACAGCATATTCCAACAAAGAATTTATAGAGGAAGCAAAAATATAGGAATAATAGGATATATAGTGAAACCCATCGACGAAAAATCCTTTATTCCTAACCTGAGATTATATTTAACAAACAGGAAGAATTTGAAAACTGGAGAAAAATATTTGAAAAACAAGTCAAAAGCTGGAGGATAGATTGATATAGCCAAAAAGTATTTTGATGAAAAACAAGGAATTTTACTGAGAATGAAGATACGAGTACATAAGAACACTTAGTATGAACAAAAGGTGCGATATGGGAAAAATAGCTGATATTATAATTTTATCCGGAGATGAAGATGCTTAGAACGATATGTGAAACACATACGGAGCTTTCAAATCAAAGATATTGAAAAGCTGGAGAAAATATGTGAAGGGCTCCAGTTATGAGCAAGTTATTAAAAGCAGACGTATTTATTGATTGTATGACGGAAAAATAGAGATACAGCGATTGTAGTAAGCGAGGCAAACTCAAGACGAGGTTCGAGTTACACTCAGAGCGTTGTAGGAAATTTGCCTATAGAAAATGAGCCTGCGGTATATACAGAACGCTGGAAACTGGACATCCATCACGAGATTATAAGGCATTGACACAGGAAAATAAAAGCGTAACACAGAATGTAGTGCCTATAAGAAGTGATGAGGAATCTGGAGAAATAATAGCTGTTCTTATAGTCGAAGAGGGCATGAATGAGGAAAATATTAACAAGGAACTGAGTTTTCTTTAATAATGCGACTGATGATATCCTCTATGAGCTCTGCTGGAATGTTGCGTAACGTAAAATAATCGACTACATCAATGATGGAATTATAATTTTTAATGAAGAAGGTCTGTACATACGCTAATTCCAGAGCAAAATATGTATACAGGAAGATTGGCTATAAGGATCCTGGAGAAAATTTGATAATATAGTAACTGATGATGTTGAATTTGGAGGATGCTAAATGGAAAAGTAAGTGAAAAATCAGATGTAAACATATCAAATATGGTTTTGAGTTTGGAATATATACTGGTAAAGGAAACAAAAGATGTTTAAAAATGTCGTTTTATTTATAAAAGATATTACAGAAATTAAAAATCAAGGAAAAGGAAACTGATTTTAAAACTCGGTTGCAATTAAAGAAATTCATCACAGAGTAAAAATAATTTACAAACCATTGCAAGTTTGCTTTGGATACAGGCAAGAAAAACAGATGATAAAGTCTGTAAAAGTCAGATGTAGTGATAGTATAAACAGAATATTGAGTATATCAGTTACCTATGAATTACTTGCTCAGAATGGACTAGATGAATTGGAAATAAAGGAAGTTATCACAAAATTCTGAAAAATTCGGTAAGAGAAAAATTTGAAGGGCATTTAAAAACTAAAAATAGATGTAATCGGAGATACTTTTGAACAATTCAGACAAGGCAACAACAATTGCACTTATAGTAAAATGAACTTGTGAAAATTGATAAAGCACGCTTTACAGAGGCGTAGCAGAGGACATATAACAATTAGAGTAAAAGTGAGAGATGAAACCTCGTATTTTTCATAAGTGATGATGGGATTGAATGGACGAAAAGAACTTTGAAAAAGGGAGTATCGGATTGCAGATAGTGAAAAGTCTTGTAAAGGAAAAAACTTTATGGGAATCTGGATATAAAGACTGGTAGTAAGGGAACTGAAATCAGTTTTGGGTTTGAAATTGATTTATCTTTATATTAAATATAATGGAGACAAAGGAGTCTCGTATAATGATGAAGAAATATTATGTAGGAATAGATATTGGAACTTCTACTACTCAGCTTATTTTTCTCAAAAATTTATATAGAAAAACAGAGGAACTGCATTTACAGCGCCTCAGCTTAAAAATACATAGGAAAAGAAGTTATATATAGAAGTGACATTTATATTACTCCGCTGGAAACTGAAACAAAAATAGATGCAAAAAAGGTTAAGGAAATAATAGAATCTGAATACAAAAAAGCCAATATTCAATACAAAGATGTTTCGACAGGGGCTGTAATAATAACAGGAGATACGGCAAGAAAGGAAAATGCCAAGGAAGTACTGCAAAATTTAGTGGAATGGCAGGAGATTTCGTTGTTGTGACAGCAGGACCTGATTTGAAAGCATTATTGCTGGAAAAAGGTTCGGGAGCTTACGGATATTCTGATGAGAAAAATACAAGTATCGTAAACTTTGATATTGGAGGAGGAACTACAAACATTGTAGTTTTCAACAGAGGAGAAGTGGAAGATACTACTTGTCTTGACATTGGAGGACGACTTGTAAAATTTGATGAAAATGGAAATATACGTTATATTTTCATGTACGATATTGTCATGATGTAAAATCTAAAATTAGAATTAGGCAGTATAAACGAACAGGATTTGAGAAAAATAACGAGAAGAATGGCACAGCTTATTCTTGAAAGTATTGAACTTTTTGCCAAAAACAGATTTGAAAATCATAAAATAGTAACATATATAAAGATTTTCAGAAAACGTAATGGCAACGATTGAGCATTATTCATTTACTGGAGGAGTTGCAGATCTGTTTATGGAAAAACTGAAAAATGACTTGTACAAATATAATGATATAGGGTAGTACTTGGAGAGGAACTGGTAAAAGTCCTGAAAGAGTTAAATATAGAGCCTCTGAAATTAAGTGAAACAATTGGAGCGACAGTAGTTGGTGCAGGAAGCCATACGACAGAGATAAGTGGAAGTACAATAACCTATACTGAAGGAATTTTTCCAATAAAAAATATTCCTGTACTGAAAATGTCTGAGGCAGATGAGCAGCTGCCAATTACTGAGCTAGGAAATATTATTGAAAGTAAACTAAACTGGTTTAACTCTGAAAGTGAAATTGAAAAATGTGGCACTTGCCTTTAAAGGTAAACACAATATGGCATATACTGACATAATGGAGCTATCTTCAGTGATTTCAGATGTTATAAAAAGGAAACATGACAAGACTCACCCTGTAATCGTTATAGTTGAAAATGATATGGCAAAAGTATTGGGACAATGTATGAAATTGGAGCTTGATGGTTACGATATAATTTGCATAGACAGTGTAAAAGTGAGAGATGGAGATTATATTGACATAGAGCGCCCACTAGGAAATGGAAATGTATTACCTGTGTAATAAAAACATTGGTATTCAGTTATTAAATATTTAGAGAGGTGACATGTAACAATGGTATTAAAAACTAAATTATTCGGACATACTTATGAATTTAAATCTGTAAAAGACGTGCAGAACAAAGCGAGTGAATTTAGATCAGAGACGAACTTGCAGGAGTAAGTGCTAAAGCACAGCAGAAAGAAAGAGGTCGCCAAAAAGCTGTATTGGCTGAATTGACATTGGCAGATGAGAAAACAATCCTGCAGTACCTTATGAAGAAGATGAAGTTACAAGAATCATACAGGATGCTGTAAATGAAAAAATTTATGGAGAAATAAAAAACTGGACTGTAAGTGAATTAAGAGAATGGATTTTGGACTCTCATACAAGCGGTGACGACATAAAGAGAATCAGTAAAGGTCTTACAAGTGAAATGGTAGCAGCAGTTGCTAAACTTATGAGTAATATGGACCTTATTCAAGGAGCAAGCAAAATAAGAATTAAAAAATTCTGTAATACTGAAATAGGTGGAGAAGGAATACTTGCAACAAGATTGCAGCCTAACCATACAACAGATGATCCAGATGGAATTATGCTTTCAACTTATGAAGGGCTTAGCTTTGGGCAAGGAGATGCTCTTTTAGGATTAAACCCAGTTGATGACAGTGTTGACAGTGTTATGAGAGTGTTGCACAGATTCCACGAAATAAAGACTAAATGGGAAATTCCTACACAAATATGTGTATTAGCTCACGTAACTACACAAATGGAAGCAATTAGAAGAGGAGCCCCTACAGACTTAGTTTTCCAAAGTATTGCAGGATCTGAAAAAGGAAATGAAGCATTTGGAATAAATGGAACAATGATTCAGGAAGCAAGAGATTTGGCATTAAAACACGGAACAGCAACAGGACCTAACGTAATGTACTTTGAAACAGGACAAGGTTCAGAATTGTCATCAGATGCATCACCATGGATGCGATCAGGTTACAATGGAAGCAAGATGTTACGGATTTGCCAAAAATTTGATCCATTTATTGTAAATACGGTTGTTGGATTTATTGGACCAGAATATTTGTATAACAGTAAACAAGTAATAAGAGCTGGACTTGAAGATCATTTCATGGGTAAACTTACTGGAATCTCAATGGGAGTTGACGCTTGCTACACTAACCACATGAAAGCGGATCAAAACGATATCGAAAACTTGAAAGTATTATTAACAGTTGCTGGATGTAACTACTTTATGGCTATTCCTGCGGGAGACGACATCATGCTTAACTATCAAACATCTTCTTATCACGATGATGCTACATTAAGAGACCTATGTAACAGAAGACCTATAAAACCTTTTGAACAATGGTTAGAAAAAATGGGAATAATGAAAGATGGAAAACTTACAGATAGAGCCGGAGATGCTTCAATTTTCTTAAAATAGGGAGGAAAAATCAATGTTATCAGAAAGAGAACTAAAAGATGTAATCGAAAAAATAATAGGTGAAATAAAAGTAAATGAACCAGTAACAGCTGTGGAAGAAAAAGCGCCAGTTGTCAGTACAAGCTCAGTTTATATTGAAAGTGGAGATGAGCCACGTGAAAATCCTCATATTGTAAACGGAGAAGTAAGAGATATTGGACAAATAAACATAAAAGATCAAATGCTTGTGGATAATCCTGAAGACAGAGAAGAATATATGAAGTTAAAAACAAAAACATCTGCAAGACTTGGAATCGGAAGAGCTGGAACAAGAATGAGAACAGAAGTTTTGTTAAGATTAAGAGCAGATCACGCTGCAGCACAAGATGCTGTGTTTAATGATGTTCTACAGAATTTCTTGATGAACTTGGATTGTTTGAAGTTACTACTGAATGTGAAAGCAGAGACCAATATATCACACGTCCTGATTTAGGAAGAAGAATTTCTGAAGAAGGAATAAAGACAATAGAAGAAAAATGTAAAAATCCAACAGTTCAAATATTATTGTCAGATGGATTAAGTTCAACTGCAGTTGAAGCAAATGCAAAAAATATAATACCTGCATTGTTAAATGGACGAAGGATATGGAATTGAGACTGGAACACCATTTTTATCAAATATGGAAGAGTTGGAGCAGGAGATCATGTTGAGAAATTTTGAATGCTGATGTAGTTTGTATATTAATAGGAGAACGTCCTGGACTTACAACTGCAGAAAAGTATGAGTGCCTATATTACTTACAAGGCTCGTCCTGGAATTTCTGAAGCAAAAAGAACAGTTGTTTCAAATATTCATAAGGATGGAACTCCTTCTTCAGAAGCAGGAGCTCACGTTGCTACATTAATTAAGAAAGTAATTGATGCAAAAAGCAAGTGGACAAGATTTAAAATTATAAATTAACTTAATAAAATAAAAATTAAAAACTTTAGGAGGAACAATGAAAGGCGATAGATTTAAAAGCAAATGTACTAGCTGTAAGATTAATTCCAAAATGTAGATAATGATATGGCTAAAGAGCTGGAATTACCTGAAGGACATAGAAGTATAGGAATTATAACAGCAGATTGTGATGATGTTACATATACTGCACTTGATGAAGCTACAAAAAAAGCTGTAGTTGATGTAGTTTACGGAAAATCATTCTATGGTGGAGTCGCAAATGCGAATACAAAACTTGCAGGAGAAGTAATAGGAATATTGTCAGGGCCTACTCCTGCGGAAGTAAAAAGTGGACTAGTCACAGAAGAGTTGACTTTATTGAAAATGAAGGAGCATTCATAAGTGCAAATGATGATGATAGCATTGCATATTATGCACATTGTGTATCAAGAACAGGAAGTTATTTATCAAAAACAGCAGGAATTGCAGAAGGGGAATCATTAGCATACCTCATAGCACCTCCACTTGAAGCAATGTACGCTTTAGATGTTGCATTAAAAGCAAGAGATGTAAGTTTAGTTGCATTCTTTGGACCGCCTTCAGAAACAAACTTTGTGGAGCACTTTTAACAGGAAGTCAGTCAGCATGTAAAGTGCATAGTGATGCTTTCGCTGAAGCAGTAAAATCTGTGGCAGATAATCCATTAAATTATTAATGAGTAAATCATTATTATAAAATAGAATTGCCTTGTAAATTTTAACATTATTTCCATTATATAAATAATTATTTTGATTAGGCAATTCTATATTTTTCTAAAAATATTTGAGAAAAATCTTATAGTTTAAAATATAAATTTTATTTGCAGATTTCAAAAGTCAAATAAAAATATTTTATTAGGAAGTAACAGAAATATAACATAATTTTGAGTATTTTCACTGAAACTAGAAAATTTGAGTGAAAAATTTGGGAGGAATATAAAATGGGAATAGATAAAAATAATAATAATGTATACTGACTATTATTTATGGCAATAGGTGGAATAGATAAAACGTATATGGAAACAAACTGGGGTATGGTGAAAAATTTGAAGAAAGGAATAATGGCTATGGGTTCTTTGCAGCTGGCATATGGTTGGGATTATTTCATTGGCACCAGTTTTAGGAATATTGTTGACAGTCCCAATAGTAGGTCAATTTATTCAACTGTTAGGAGCAGATCCGTCAATGTTTGCAACAACACTTCTGCAAATGATATGGGAGGAGCTCCGCTTGCATTAGGAATGGCTAAAAATCCAGGCTGGAAAGATTGAAGATTTATTTTAGGTGCAATGATGGGACCAACTATTGTGTTTTACAATACCAGTAGCATTGGGAATAATTGAAAAAGATGATAAACCGTTCTTAGCAAAAAGGAATTTTGGCTGGAATTACTACAATACCATTAGGAGTACTTGCAGGTGGAATAGTGGCTGGATTCCCAATAGGGCTAATTTTAGTAATTTGATACCAATAATAATTGTTGCGCTGTTAATTATTTTAGGATTAATTTTTATACCAAAAATGACAAAGGATTTGCAGTTTTTGGGCATGAGTGTTATTGTTATTACATTAGGGATTAATTGTAGCGCAATTATACAAGCTTCAGTAGACAGGTTTTTGACTAATTCCTGGAATGGCTCGATATTTACAGTATGACAAATCTACTCAGGAACTTGTAAAGTTGGATGAAACAATGGATAATTGCAGTTTGCTGGAGCATATCCGTTAGTGCATTTTATTACAAAAGTATTTGGAAAAACCACTTGAAGTATTAGGAAAAGGACTTGAATGAACGAAGCTGGAGCAGCTGGATTAGTTGCAACTTTAGGCTAACAATATTCAATGTTTGGAATTTTAAAAGATATGGACGCAAATGGAAAAAGTTATGAATATTGCATTTGCAGTAAGCGCGAGTGTCTGTTTCTTTGGAGATCACTTAGGATTTACAGCTGGATTTGATGGTGGAAAATATACTCAAATGATTTTTCCAATGATAGTTGGAAAAATTAGTGGCAGAGTAACAGCAATATTAGTAGCAAAAATATTATTCTGTAGAAACTATAAAAATAAAAATAAAATAATATACCCAAGGAGATGAAAGATGAAATTTAATGAAAAATTAATTGGATTATTGGTATTTTTAGTTATGGCATCTGCTTTTATCAGTCGCCAATTTAGATGAATTAAGGTGGGTTCCCAAAAATATAGGGCGCTTTGTCAAAAACTTATATGATGAAAATAAGAATCAAGGAAACTATGTAGTTTTTGACTGGGACTATACATCAATTTATCAAGATACTCAAGAAAATCTGTTTAGATACCAAATAGATAATTTGAGATTTGAAGATGACGCCTGCCGCCTTTTCAAAGGCAATTAGAAAAGATATTCCACTAGATAATTTTTGACAAGGAATATTCAAATGTGAAGGGGCAAGCTATTAATATTACAAAAATAGCAAATGATTTAGATAAAAGATATACTTTTCTTTTATAATTATATAAAAGATAAAAATGTCTTTGGAAAAATAAAAGCGACAGAAGAATTTAAAGACTTTTAGAGGGAAATTGGCATTTCTTTATGAAGCAATAGGGTGGAAGTTTTCTCATGATATTGCTTTATCCATGGGTTCTTTACCTGTTTCGACAATATGACTGTGGAAGAAGTGCAAAAATTGGCAAAAAGAAGCTAATGACTTTTGGAATAGGAAATAAACTTGAAAATATGTTCTTGAATCAAGTGACAAGTTGACAGGTGAAGCTGGAAAAGTTAGATATGAATATAAGAGTGATTAGAACTCAGCCTGAAACAGCTAACTTATTTCATCGAATTTGAAAAATGGTATAAAAGTGTATATAGTTTCAGCGTCTCTTGAAGATATAGTAAAAGTTTTCGCAAATGATAAATCTTATGGGTATAATTTGAGTGCTGACAGTGTTTACGGAATGCGTCTTGAGATGAATGGAAATAAATATAGAGCTGAGTACAAACATGGTTATCCACAAACACAAACTAAAGGAAAAGTTGGAAGTAATAACAAATACATAAAAATCAAACATGGTGGAAAAAGATCCTATTTTAGTTGCAGGTGACAGTATAGGAGATGCTAATATGCTTTCTGAATATAAAGGTACAAAATTTTTACTTCTTATGAAAAGAAAAGGAAAAACTTGACGACTCTAGCAAAAGATCCAAGAGCATTAATTCAAATAAGAAGTGAACAAACAGGATTATTCGTTCCCTGAAAAATTAATAATAATTTGGAGGAAGAACAATGGATTTAAAAATTTAGACAGAGAAACATTAGAAAAATATCTAGAAAAGTAGATACAAGAAGAACTAAAGAGAAAAGTCGGAGGTTTGAAAAACATATTGATAAAAAGTGGAGTTGGGGTTGTTAAAATTCCTACTGTAAAACCAGAAAAATTTGATACAGGAAATCCGAAATGACAAAGTATTCCTCAACAGACGTATTTTCAATTGAGGAAAGTGGAAGATTAAGCTGTGGAGTTATGGAAATGGAAGAATCTACATTTGATTGGGAATTAAACTATGATGAGATAGATTATGTAATAGATGGAACGATTAGAAATCATAGTTGATGGACGTAAAGTTACAGGAAACAGAGGAGATGCTATTTTAATTCTAAAGGTTCAAAAATAAAAATTTAGTGCTCCTAACTTTGCAAGATTCTATATGTAATTTATCCTGCACCATTGGCAAGACACTCTGTAGAATAAGTTAAATAAATGCCTCAAAATAGAGGCTGTAAAATGATATGCACACAGCCTACTTTAATTTTCTTAGGAAAATACGCAGATGTATAAAACAGATTACTTGATAAAGATAGAAAATAATACAAATGAGGTTAGTTTTATGGAGAAATAAATAAATCAGATAGATATCTGCATGCAGAAAGCGAAGTGTATTTAAAAATAATATGGAAAATCAAATAGGACTTTTGATGTATTTTTACGTACAGAAAAAGGAAAATGATTATGCAGTAGTGTATGGATAGCGGATGTGCTGGAATTGATAGATACCCTTTCTAATACTTTAGGAGGAAAAAGAAAAATATTTGTCAAAAAGTTTTGGATAATTTAGATTTGATTGAATATATTGCCAATATGAAATTTACAGGCTCAATAAAGGGATTAAGAGATGGAGAAATCGTTTTTTCAAATGAACCAGTTCTTACAATTACAGCCCCACTTATACAAGGAAAAATTCTTGAAACTCCTATTTTAAATATTTTGCATTATCAGACACTTGGCAAGAATCTGTCACTTCTAAAATTGTACAGGCTAAGAAAGAATAGGATGTGTTATGGAAGCAGGAGAACAGCAGGCTTTTGAAGCAGTAATGTCAATAACGAAAGCGGCTTATTTAGGTGGGTGTGTAGCTCATTCCAATTTAATGGGGGAATATCTTTATAATTTGAAAAGTGTAGGAACTATGACGCATGGGTTTATTCAAAGTTTTGGCATGGAAAAAGATGCCGAATATAAGGCGTTTGATATGTTTATAAAGACTTATAGAGATAGCAGGCTCTAATAATGCTAATAGATACTTTATGATACGCTTAATAGCGGTATAGATGTGCAGTCAAAGTATGACGCGAATAAAATAGATGATGAGTATGAAGGAAGTTATGGATTAGGATAGATTCAGTGCATTTGAAGATTTGTCCCAAAAATGCAGGAAAATACTGGATAAAATGGGTTTTATAAGGCAAAATCATATTAACAAGCGGACTTGATGAGGAAAAATAGAACATTAATATATATAGGCAAAAGTCGATACATTTGGGAGTAGGAGATGCATAGCATTACCCAAAAAGGAAATAAGTACCGTCTATAAATGGCTAAAATTAAATGAAAAACGACTGTAATGAAAATTTCTGATGAAAGTAGAAAACATCATTGCCAGGAAACAAGGATTTGTATAGAGTCTATGGAAAACAATGATTTTTACGATGTCATAGCATTGAAGACGAAAAGCTGGAAGATACAGGTAATATTATTAACAATTGATTATATTTCAGAGGGTGAAAACATTTGTAGAAAAATTATGAATTGCTGAGTTGAAAAAGGCAAAAGAGTATTATGACAGTAATTTGATGCTTTGTAAGAAAAGTATATGGAGAAAAATTAAAATATAAAAGAGGCATTATTGTCAGATTAAAGAGCTGAAAAATTTACTTGAAAATAAATCAAAAATAACATACTAATTATAATTTAATTCATAAAATACGAAAACAAAACAAAAACGACACTGATAAACAACAGCAGATATTTCTAGATATGTAATGTAACCAAAATATTAAAAGACTGTACAGTTGCATAAACAATTATTATAATGTGGGTATGAAGATGAAATAGTTTGATTGTCAAACTTAAACTAATACAACTATATTAGTTTTAGGATTTGAGTCAATCTTAATGGGGTTCAGAAGAATTGAGAAATTGAAGCATAAGTAGGTTAGTAGGATTGTTATAATATTGTAGAAAGGAGGTAAAAATTTAGTTTTAGATAAAATGGAAAATTGAAGGTAAAAATCTATAACTTTAAGAATGAAAGGAAGTGTCTATGGAAAAAGCAGTTTTAGTAACGAGTTTTAGAACATCGCACAAGGATACGAGAGAAAAATGCCTTGATTTGATTGAAAATGAAGTAAGAGCTAAATATGAAGTGAAAAAAGTGGAAAGAGCCTATACATCGGGAGTTATAAGACGAATAGTGGAAAGAAAGGAAGGAATTCACATATTTGATCAGAATGAAGGACTGGAAGCTTTGAAAAATAAAGGTTATGATGAGATTGTAACAATGTCACTACATATTCTGGATGGAATTGAGTAGCGCTAAAAACTTAATGATAAATATGGAAAAATCTCAAAACCACTTTTTAGTAAATGATGAAGATTTTGAAAAAGTTGTAAACGACGAAGAGTTTAACAGTACAGAAGGCAATGATGCCATTGTGTTTATGGGACATGGTTCCGAAAGTGCAAAGAGACAGTACATATCAACGGCTTCAAGAGGAATATCTGAAAGCTGGGAAAGATAATATTTTCATAGCTACTGTTGAGGGGCAAGTGACAATTGAAGATGTTATTCAAAAATTAAAAGGAAGAGGATTTAGAAAAATATTGTTAAAAGCTATTTATGATAGTGGCTGGAGATCACGCTAAAAATGATATGGCTTGATGAGGAAGATTCTGTGGAAAAACAATTCTTCAAAATGAAGGATATGAAGTAACGCCTTTATTAAAAAGGAATGGGCGAATACGAGTTTATACTGTAAAATGTTTATGGATAAATTAGAAGAAGTTTATTAATATAACAAAAAGAATAATTTTAAATTTATAATTTTATAGGTGTTGCATAAACTTAATAAGGAAACCAGTTGGAATCTGTACAGCCACTCTACTGTGATACTGACGAAAGTATGAAAACCACTAAAATATCATTATATTTTGGGAAGGATACGAGTAGGATGAAGTTAGTCAGAGACTTGGCCTATATATAAAATTTATATTTTTTCGGGAAAGGGAAAAGATTTAATATATAAAGACTGCTGGAAATTTACATAGATACTTTTCATCTGTTTTAATATATAAAATTTGATTCAACTTTCTGAGTTGGATTTTTAATTTGTATAAAATATAAATTTTTGTAAAGGGAGGAAATTTTATAAAAGTAATGGCAAAGAATATAATAAAATACATTATACAGATATTAGTTGTACTTTTTGGGAATAAGCTTTTTACATTTCTGTCTAATGTATATTTCACCAGGAGATCCTGCCCAAGTTATGCTTACAGAATGCGGACATCTTCCAACACCGGAGCTTTTAGCACAGACAAGAGCTGAACTTGGACTTGATAAGCCTTTTTATATCCAATACTGGAAATGGCTGTTTGGAGTTCTGCAAGGTAATTTTGGGAAGTCCTATTCGTTAAGAATTCCAGTAATTCAAAAGATAGCACAGGCATTTATTCCAACATTGTCCCTTTCATTTATGGCACTGTTTTTAATGTGCGTAATTTCGATACCGACTGGAATACTTGCGGCTGTAAAAGAAAATAAATGGCAGGATTATTTAATAAGAATGTTGACATTCATGGGAATGTCTGTGCCAAGTTTTTGGTTAGGACTAGTATTTTTGAGCATATTTGGAGTACAGCTGGGACTTGTATCAGTTTCAGGCGGAAATGCTGATTTTGGCTCAATGATCTTACCTGCATTAACAATAGCAATAGCAATGTCTGCTAAGTATATACGTCAAATAAGACACATATTCCTCGAAGAACTTGGAAAAAGTTATGTGACAGGGGCTAGAATGAGGGGAATAAAAGAACGTGATATTTTGTGGAAACATGTACTGCCTAATGCAATGCTGCCTATAATAACGCTTCTAGGACTTTCATTAGGAAGCCTTCTGGGAGGAACTGCAGTTGTAGAAATAGTTTATAACTGGCCGGGAATGGGAAGAATGGCAGTAAAAGCAATATCAGCTCAGGATTATCCTCTAATTCAGTCTTATGTGCTAATAATCGCATTCTTGTACCTGATAGTAAATATCGCAGTTGATATTTCGTATAAATATCTGGATGCAAGAGTTGAGGAGGTAATTTAAACTTGAACAAATTGAAATTTATGGGAAAAAATACACAACTGAAAATATTTCTGGCACTTGCGATTATTGTGGTACTAATTGCAATTTTTGCACCATTTATAGTGCCAAATGATCCTTTTAAACAATTAGCGCCAAGTTTGCAACGTCCATCAAAACAGTATATTTTTGGAACGGATCAGCTTGGGAGAGATTTGTTCTCAAGAGTTATATATGGTTCAAGATACTCGATATTCATGACTTTGACTTTGATGTTCATAATTTTTGTTGTAGGAACGATACTGGGAGTACTTGCAGGATATTTTGGAGGAATTGTTGATACGGTGATAATGAGACTTGGAGATATGATGATTGCATTTCCAGGATTAATTCTTGCTATAGCGATAGCTAGGACTTTTAAATCCGAGTGTGAAAAATTCAATTATAGCAATAGCGGCAGTTACTTGGACAAAATATGCGAGGCTTGCAAGAAGTATGGTTCTTAAAATAAAGCAGGAACTGTATGTGGAAGCGGCAAAAATAACAGGAAGCAGGGATTACTCAATAATATTTAAATATATAATTCCAAATATGATTACAACGATGATAGTAACAGCGGTTTCGGATATGGGAACATTAATGCTGGAAATAGCGGCACTTTCATTCTTAGGATTTGGAGCACAGCCTCCAACACCAGAGTGGGGAGCAATGCTTAATGAAGGTAGAACAACACTTAGCAGAGCTCCTTGGATGATGATGTATCCAGGGCTAGCAATAGTAGTGTTAGTAATTATATTCAATATGCGGAGATCTAGTAAGAGATTTGAGTTGATAAAAAGTGAATAATTTCTAAAAATAAAAAGTAACAAAAATAAAATATATAGGAGAAAAGAATGTTGAAAAATCGTAAAAGTAAATTTTTAATTTTTAATTTTAGCAGTGTTGATGTCGCTTGCATGTGGTGGAAAAGGTGGTTCTGGAAAAAGTAAAGACTAATCCAGATGAACTTGTAGTAGGAGTAACTTCGTTTGCAGATACGCTTGAGCCTACAGATACGTATTTTAGCTGGGTTGTAACTCGTTATGGTGTTGGAGAGAACTTGACAATTTTTGATGAAAAGGGTAACTTGCAGCCATTGCTTGCTGAAAGCTGGAAATTAAGTAATGATAAATTAGAGTGGACTTTTAAAATAAGAGATGGAGTAACTTTCTCAAATGGACATCCATTGACAGCAGAAGCAGTATCAATAGAAAGAGTATTTGCTAAAAATAAAAGAGCAGAATCATTCTTTAAATATGCTTCAATAGAAGCCAATGGACAAGAATTGAAAATAAAAACAAAAGAGCCTGTAGCAATATTGCCTGAATCATTGGCAGATCCATTATTCTTAATAGTTGATACATCAGTTAATACAGATGAATTTGCTCAAAAAGGACCAATATCAACAGGACCGTTTATTGTTCAAGAACTTTAAGCCTGGTGAACAGACAGTTGTTGTAAGAAATGAAAAGTATTGGAATGGAAAAGCAAAATTGGCAAAAGTAACATTTAAAGATATAAATGATCAAAATACAAGAGCATTATCGTTAAAATCAGGAGAAATTGATGTAGCGTACAACTTGAAAGTTACTAATAAGGCTGATTTTGAAGGGGATAAAAATATTGTAATAAATGAATTGAAAAATCACTGAGATCAACTTATGCCTTTATGAATCAAACTAAAGGACTTAAAAGGACAAAGTATTAAGAGAAGCAATAATAAGAGGTGCAAAGAGAAAAACTATACACAAAACTTATTCAAAGGCGAGTCAACTCCCAGGAAAAGCACCAGTACCATCAACATTGGACTTTGGATTTAATGGAATTAAAGGATGAAAAATGCGTATAATCGTGAAAGTGCTAAGAAAATATTAGCAGATGCAGGTATAAAGATGTGGATGGAGATGGGTTTTAGAACGTCCTGATGGATCAAAATTGACTTGAACTTTGTAATTTATACAAGTAGAGAAGAATTACAAATTTATGCTCAGGCATTCCAAAACTGATATGAAAGAAATTGGTATAAAAGTTACGTTAAAACCAGTAAGCTATGAAACAGTTTTGAGCATGAGAGACGATTCAAACTTTGATATGCTAATTTGGAACGTACTTGCTGCAAATACTGGAGATCCTGAAAAATACTTGCATGAAAACTGGTATAGCAAAGCAGAAACAAACAAAACAGGTTATTCAAACCCTGAAGTTGATAAAATGCTTGATGAATTATCAAAAGAATTTGACAAAGCTAAGAGAAAAGATCTTGTTGTAAAAATACAGCAGCTAATAATGAACGATGCGGCGACATTATTCTTTGGATATGAAACTACATTCCTTTACAGCAACAAAGCAGTAACAGGGCTTAAAATGTATCCAATGGATTACTACTGGATAACAAAAGATGTAGCAAAAGCTAATTAAGGAGAATTTATGTTGGAGATAAAAGATTTGACAATTCAGTATGGGAGATAAGGATCCAGTAGTTGAAAAATTTTTCTCTTTCATTGAAAAAAGGTGAAATAATAACAATTGTGGGGGAAAGCGGTAGTGGAAAATCTACCGTTCTTTCTTCTATTTTAGGACTATTGCCAAATGGAGGGAAAATAATTTCAGGCGATATAATTTATAATGGGGAATCAATGCTCAGTAAAAGCCTTAATCAATGGAGGGAGCTGCGAGGGACTGAAATAACTATGATTTCACAGGATTCGGGAGGAACTCTTAATCCAATAAGAAAAATAGGAAAACAGTTTGTCGAATATATTCAGACATTCAAAAATGTCAGTAAAAAGAAGCTGAAGCAGCAGAAGTATGTTTTTCCAAAGTAAACTTGCAGATCCTGAAATCATTATGAAAAGCTATCCTGCCCAATTGTCAGGTGGAATGAAACAGCGTGTAGGAATAGCAATGGCACTAACTTTCCATCAAAAATTATTCTGGCAGATGAGCCTACAAGTGCATTAGATGTTATAACACAGGCTCAAATAGTAAAAGGAAAATAATGGATCTCAGAAAAATTTGACACTTCTATCATAATGGTAACTCACTAATCTGGGAGTTGTCGCATATATTCAGATAAAATAATTGTTATGCAGAATGGAAAAATAGTTGATGCAGGTAATAAAAACGAAGTTATAGAAAATCCAAAAAGTGAATATACTAAAAATTGCTTGAAGCTGTACATCTGAAAATTGGAGGTGAAAAGGCTTGTCTAATATTAATGATGTAATTCTTGAAACAAAGAACCTTACAAAAATTTATGAAAATCAAATGATAAAAAGTAGTGGCTTGTAACAACGTAAATTTAAAAATTCATAAAGGAAAAACTTTGGGAATTGTTGGAGAATCAGGATCTGGAAAACCACACTTGTAAATATGCTTATGGACTTGGAAAAACCAACTTCTGGAGAGATTTTGTATCACGGAAGGGATATAAGCAAGTTTACAAAACAGGAAGTGTGGGAAAATAGACAAAATATCCAGATAGTCTTTCAAGATCCATGGTCAGCTTTCAATCCAAAAATGAACGTTATGCAAATCCTCACAGAGCCATTAATGAACTACAGGGAGACTAAAAAGATCGGAAAGAAAGCAAAAAGCTATAGAACTTCTTAAAATGGTTGACTTGCCTGAAGAATTCGTAACAAAGTATCCACAAAATATGAGTGGCGGCAAAGACAAAGGCTTGGAATCGCAAGAGCAATTTCGCTTGAGCCTGAGATACTTATATGCGACGAGGCAACTTCCGCGTTTGATGTTTCCATTCAAAAAAACATAGTGGAACTTCTTGTAAAGCTGCAAAAAGAAAAAAACATAACAATGATTTTTATATGCCACGACATAGCACTAATAGAATCTTTTGCACACGAAATCGTAGTAATGTACCACGGAGATGTAGTGGAAGTAATAGAAGGCGGACAAATTTCTGAAAAAGCAAAACACCCATATACAAAAGTCGTTATTAGTGCAATTTTTCCGCTGTGGAGAAATGGTCGAAGTTAAGTAGTTTCTACTGTTGTGGAATAAAAGTTTTGTTTTTATAATTTTATGCTATAATGGCTTATATATTTATGTATAGGGTGATAAAAATGAGTAAAACAACTTGCATTTTAAATTAGACGATAATTTAAAATTTGATTGGAAAAATGTATGCGAAGAATTGGGAATAACCTACCTGTTACAATGGCGCCAGTGGTTAGAGAGAGAAAACTGGAAATTGACTTGTCAGAAAAAGATGATTATTTCTGACAGTGGAAAATACTAAGACTTCTAAAAGCAAAGGAACAAATTGACTATGGGAAATAGTTCATGAGGGTGCTGTAATGTAGTAAAGATGGTCTGATGAGGGAAGATTTTCTTTTGGTAGAAAAATGATAGTAAGTTTTCAAAAATATTGGAACTTATAAAAGACATTGATAGAAATGGATAACTGGTATCAGACGCTTGAAGCTACTGAACTATCTGGGTATTGGAGAGGAGAATTAATGAAGGAAATAGAATTGTTTATAAAATAGAAAAATGGGTTGAAATCTGTTTTGCAATGCGGTTCATTATAAGATAGGGTGGAAAATTTTCTACCTGAGTTTGGCTTAAAACTAAGTTTCATTAAATTATTGAAATATTTTGACACATTTTTGATTAGATGTGTCGATGACCTAAGTATGTGGCGCAAAGTGACCCCTGATTTAGAATATTTGTTTTATTAAATTCTAAATATATAGTTATGAGACAGGTCTATTGAGTGTCACAGTAATCGACGAAATTTAAAAATATATGAGAAATTAAGATAAGAATTGACTGAGCATCTTGGATTTATACATAAAAATATTAGAGATGAGTCAAATGAAAAATAAATTACGATTACATAGAAGACCGATGAGTTTGAAATTAGATTTAATGGATGTTTTAGTAGTGTCCAGTTATTATAGGTGATAAAAATGATTTTAGAACTTATACTGATGGTTTCGATCATTGATGACATACTGACTCCTAGAAACTTTATGTTAGATCAGCATCAAACTAGAAGTTTTTATTTTAAAGTCCTTGTAACAATACGGATTAACAGCATACAGTATAGGTATAGTGTCATAATGAAAAGTAAATGCGATCACGCAGGAAAAATTTTTCGATGCTTGATAAAGAAAAGAGGATATACTCAAATGATTGTTGTACTGCTACCTTTAGAAGTATGGGGATATTTTCAAACTTTAGAGTCTAGAATTTGACTTTAGAGGATGTCAAGATTCAAAGATTTTCATGAAAATTCGAGAGTATAAAGAAAGTGTTGAGTATAATCAAGATTATGATGAAATTACAGCAATTATACGTGAAGTAGTAATTCGAAAATTGAAAATTATCGAAAGTAATAAACTTGATAATAGTTTGTAAAAGACAGGATTATTTTATATAGAAAATAAAAATGAGTGATACTTTTGTATTAAAGTATTACAATTGAGGGTAAAACCAAGTATTTAGGTTTGAATAGATGATTCTGTCAATTGTATCTATATGATATTTACTATGTTATTCGATTTTGAAAAAGCTCTGAAATTGAGCAATGATAAAATATGAAGTATTTTAGAACTTTTAGAATGATAGAAGATTAAAAATTTGTGAAGATAAGAAACTCGAAATGTTTGAAAGTAAAATTTCATAAGGAATAATTTTATAGCATTTATGAAAATAGTATAATTTATGAGAATAGTATATATATGACTTGAATGTAACTATACAGAATATTATTTGTAGTAATATTTTTGATGACATCTGATAAACTGAAAGAAGGACTCAGACATTTTGTGTAGAGTCCTATTGAATAAATTACTGTTTTATTTTTGAATTTTAAATATAATAATAAAAATGATAACTTTGACATAATCATTAATTATAGATAATATTTCTTATTCTTCATTTAATCTAGCAAGAAAATGTTTAAATTGTTCTTCATCAGTGTCTAACTTTCCGAAAAATTTCATCGATTTGTCTAACCAACGGAATGGCTTTTGTAATACTTTTCTCCTTTTTGTCTCAAAATAACAGCTTTTGCCCCTTGTATCTCTTGAATGTTCTTTTTCTTTTACAAAAATTCTTTTTTCTAATAAACTCAATATTTGAGATACTGTCATAACATCTATTCCTGCGAGTTTTGAAATCATAACTTGGTGTACTTCTTCATTGCGTTTTGCGATAAATAGCAAGAGAAGCTTTAAAACAACAAATTGAGGGTGTGTTAAGTTCATTTTCTCTTAACTCTTTTGATAATAGAATGCCATTTATTGTATACTCTCAAATAACAATCCTGATGGATTTTTCCGAATTATCTTTATATCTTTGACGTAAACGCACTCAACTCACCTTATCTTTCCAAGTACTAGAATAAATATAGAGAGTGAGGACATCTGAAAAAGACTCTGGCTTAAAAATTTCAAATGTTTCTCATCTTCACTATCTAAAATTACAGTATGTTTTATATTTATGTTCCATCGTTGTTATCAATTATTTGATGACCAAAAAGAATATCTCCAAATGGAGTTTCTGTTTTATCCCAAAAGTTCTCAAAAGGTTTTACAAGAGTGTTTTCTATTCCATAGGGGGCATTCCTTCAGTTCCATAGTTCCATATGAACCTGTCTTAAATCTCACCTTTTCAATGTGATATTTTTTAAATCTTTTTCCCAATCATACCATTTTTCAATATTTGCATAGTATTCCACGCATCTTCTCGCTTTGATTTTTAAAGTAAAATCTAAATTCCATTATATTTCCTCCTCATTATTATATGTGTACTTATTATAAAATTATTTTACAATGTTTGTCAACAAAGTTTTGTATACTCCAATATCATATTAATAAATTATTTAAATTTGATAGTGCTTTTTAGGGTTGACAACATAAGAAAGAGAGTATAATAATAGTAAAGAATTGTAGGTGTTTTTATAAACTTAATAAGGAAATCGGTTAGAACTGATGACAGCCCCCTACTACTGTGAAAGCTGACGAAAGTACACAAAACCACTGAAACATTTTTGAATATTTTTGGGAAGGGTATGAGTAGGATGAAGTTAACAGAGACTCTGCTCTAATAATATATATAAAATTTTCTGGGAAGGGAAGATTTAATATACATCAATGTAAAAATAAATCAACGGTGATTTGTCTCCATAAGCGTACTATACGATGGTGATATAGATTGTTGTGAAGTTTTGACGGGTATTGGCTTCAGCTTTGGCATTGATGGAACTTGCTGAAGGTTAAAAATTAAATTGGAGGAGGAGAGAAATGAAAAAGAGAAACATTATTGTCTGGTTTTGAATCCAGCATGCTGTTAATAGGTGTAAATGGTTATTCAATGCACATTATGGAAGGTTTTTTACCTTTAAATTGGGTTATAGTATGGTTTGCAGTGTGTATTCCGTTTTGGATAATAGGAATAAAGAAGCTTCAATCTGTTTCTAAAGGGAGTGTGCGGGAAAAATGACGCTGTGCATTAGCAGGTGCATTTATATTTGTATTGTCTGCACCTAAAAATTCCATCAGTTACAGGAAGTTCTGTCACATCCTACAGGAGTAGGGCTATCTGCTATATTATACGGACCTTTTGTAACTTCCATTCTTGGAACAATCGTATTAATATTTCAAGCAGGATTGCTTGCACACGGAGGATTTACAACTTTGGGAGCAAACGCTGTTTCAATGGCAATTGCAGGACCAATTGTATCATATTTAGTGTATAAAGGATTTGAGAAAAAGATAAGGCATTAGCAGTATTTTTTGGCGCTAGTGTTAGAGATCTCATGACTTATGGTGGCACATCAATTCAGCTTGCACTTTGTATATCCATCTCCACAAGGTGGAGAAGTTGCTCATTTGATCAAATTTGGAGCGGTATTAGTAACTCAGGTGTCCTCTTTGCAGTTATCGAAGGGCCACTTGACAAACGTGGTGATGAATATACTTGAAAAATATAGCGTAAAAATGAGGTGAAAGTTTAATGTTTGAAAATACAAAGTGTATTTAAAAGAATATTATTTTTAATTGCATTGACATCTTTAATAGGTGCTATTCTTTGCTTCGTCAAAATCTGAATTTGGAGGATCTGATGACAAGGGAGAAGAAGTAAAAAAACTATAAAAACTCTGATTATGAGCTATGGGACTAAAAATTTAATAGAAATTACCAGGAGATGAAACTGAAAGTCTGCTGTTTGCATTACAGGCGAGATTAGGTAGGAATTGTAGGGTATGTATTAGGCTATTTCAAAGGTGAAAGAAAAATGCTAATAGATAAGGTATCTCACACAAATCCCTATAAAAATATAAAACCCCGGAGTAAAGTTTATATTGTCATGACGACATTTAGTATTTTTAGCTTTTATACTGAAGTAAAATAGTATTTGTTTTTAATTTTATACTGTTTAATTTACTTTTGTTTGTCGTAAAAGTGAAAAATAGGTGACTTGTTAAAGCTGAACTTTATTCCGGCTTTATTTATTTTTAACGACTGTAATTTCTGCTGTTTATAAAAGCGGATATATGGACATTTTTGCTATGTCTCATCTTTCCTCGATAGCTGTAGTTTATTTCTTATTTGTTCTACTCCAATTATAGATTTGGACTATATATTTGCAAAGCTGAAATTTCTAAAATATTTAGGGAAATGTTTTTACTAATTTACAGATATATTTTTATTATTTGACAAATAAGGAAAACATTACCTAATGTACAGGAAGCAGAGACTAGGATACAGCGAGTTTTAAAATGGGATGAAATCATTTCCGATGCTAGTAGTTGCTATAATAAAAACATACTACTATAATCTGAATTCTATAAAGGCTGTGGAATCAAGAATGGAAAGGAGTTTATCTCAGAGAAATATATTGGGTTTGAAATCAATATTCAAATAATAATAGTTATAATAAATTTATATTTGGTGGTAAAATACAATGCTTAGACTTGAAAATATAACTTTTTCTGATATGATGAAGAAAAACAGAGGCTCTAAAAGATGTAAACTTTAAATATTGAAAAAGGGAAAAACATTATTTCTTGGGGAAAATGGTCTCAGAAAAATCAACATTATTTTTAATAATGAATGGACTTTGAAAGCACAAAAGGGAAATATTTATTTTGAAGAGAAAAAAATAGAGCATAAAAAGAAAAATCTGAAGAATTGAGAAGTTGGGATAATTTTTCAGGATCCTGAAATACAGATTTTTGCACCTTTAGTATTTCATGAAGTAGCTTACGGACCTGAAAATCTTGGATATTCTAAAGAGGAAGTAGAAAAACAAATGTAAACAGGGCAATGAAAGAAATCAATATAAACTAGATTTAAAAGATAGACCTTTGTCATCATCTGAGCTATGGACAGAAAAAAGAGTCTCAATAGCTGCAATTACGGCAATGGAGCCAGAACTTTATTCTAGATGAGCCAACTGCATGGCTTGATTCTATAAAAATACAAAAAGAGTATCAGAAATTTTAGATAATTTTTCCAAAGCAGGAAAAACAATGGTGGTATCAACGCACGATACAGATTTTGCCTCATGAATTTGCTGGACTATATCTCATGTCCTTGAAAAAGGGAGAATTGTACGGCAAGGAGCAGGGATGAGGTTTTTGAGGATTTTTGACTTTTTGAAGAAATTAAATTTGAATATTCCGAATGTACTGAAAATAAAAAGTTATCTCAAGTATAAAAATCTTGATGAAAACTGATTATTATAAATCTTTTGGAGGAAAAACTAGCAGTGAAAAAATATTTATATCGTGAGCAATGAGCGTAGTGGAAAGAGACTGCGGTAAGCAGATATTGATGCTCAGCTTTAAAATGTGGCACCTTTAAGGTCTGGTCCAGACTACATCGATCCTGGCTATCATGAGTTGTTTACGGAAATAAATCTCGTAATTTAGATGCTTTTTATGTTTGATGAAAGTACGTTAAGGCACATATTTGAAAACTAGGAGCAAAAAGGGAGCAATATCGCTAAGTTGAGGGAGTTATGGGACTTTATGATGGAACTGAGCATGAAAAGGATAATTTTAGTACAGCCTATGTATCAAGAATTTTTGATATTCCCAGTAATTTTGTAGTTAATGCAAAAAGGAATTTCGCAAGCAGTAGCAGCTGAAGTTTTGGGTTTCAAGCTATTTTGATAAAAATGTTAAAATAAAAGGCATTATTTTTAAACAATGTTTCTTCTGAGAAAGCTATACTCGAAACTTGAAGGAATGCTAGAAAGATTTACGGAGATAGAATGCGTAGGATATTTGCCGAAAAATGAGAAATTATCGGTGAAAGCAGACATCGGGATTAAAACAGGCTTTTGAAATTGAAAGGCTCAAAAAGAACTTGAGGAAAAAGAAACAGCTGTTTAAGGAAATTGCACAAAAATTGCTTTAGATTTAGAAAAAAATTTACGAAATAGCAGAAGAATTTGAAACAAAAAGCAGTATGGACAGTTTTGAGCCAATAAAGGACTGTAAAGAATAAATATAAAGGAAAACGTGTTGGAGTTACTAAAGATGTAGCATTTTCACTATTATGAGTCAAATCTGAAACTGATGAGATTTTCAGGATTAGAAATAGTAGAATTTAGTCCCGTAAAAGATGAAAAATACCAGAAAATCTTGATATGATTTATCTTGGGGAGGCTATCCTCGAACTTTACTGGAAAGAATTGTCTGAGAATGTTTTCATGAAGGAAAGTGAAAGCAGGCTTATAGAAAAATGGAGTAAAAATCTATGGAGAATGTGGCGATTTATTTATTTAACCAACAAAACTGAATTTGCTAGACGGAAATAGTGGAAATTTCGTGGATTGATGGATGGAAATTTCATGAAAAATAGCCTGAAACATTGGAAGATTTGGTCATATAAATATAAAAACTGAAAATGGAATTTATATAAAAGGACATTGAATTTCATTATTCAGAAACTTTCTGTGGATAATGAAAAGGGAAAATTTTATAAAATAGAAAAATGATGGAAGAAATTGGACTTGTGGGTATAGGAAAAATAGTCTGCTAGCGGGTTATCCACATATTTTTTTATTCAAATATAAAAATTTTTCAAATATTTAATTGAAAAATTGTAAAAAGCTATCTAAAATTTAAAAATAATATATAATTGTATAGTAAAACTATTTTAAAAATCGAACTAATCAAAGTTATAGTCAAATCCACTTGAAAAATTGTTGTAAAACTGTTAAAAAGCAATGGATTGGCTATAGATAGTAAAGATGTACTTTCTAGTTTTAAACTGGAAATTGACTATATTTAAAAATTTAAACTTAAAATATTGTTTGATAGTTTAAAAACATATATATTGAGGGAACTCAATTTATGTCGTATATTAAGAGATCCGAAAGGGATAGAAGTAAGAAGTTTTGAAATGATTACGGAAGGATTAGGGAACAAGGTAGACCACTTTGCTGAAAATGAGAAGCCAATTGTGAAAAGACTGGTGCATACTACTGGAGATTTTGGGTATGCAGATATTACAGAGTTTCATAATGATGCGGTAAATTCGGCTATGGAAGCTATAAAATCAGGGTGCAAGATATATTGTGATACAAATATGATTGTTACTGGATTAAATAAAATAGGTCTTGCGAAATTTGGATGTTCAGCATATTGTCTTGTAAATGATGAAGAAGTGGCAAAAGAAGCTAAGGAAAGAGGAATTACAAGATCAATGGTTGGAATTGAAAGAGCAGTGAAAGATAAGGATACAAAAATATTTTTGATTGGAAATGCTCCAACAGCATTATTTAAACTTCTTGAAGAAATAAGCAAGGAAGGGGCAGAAAAGCCTAAACTTATTGCAGGAGTACCAGTAGGATTTGTAGGGTGTCCTGAATCAAAAGCCGCGCTTTCAGATTATGATGTGCCATTTATAAGAACTAACGGTACAAAAGGTGAAGTACAGTAGCTGTGAGCAGTATTACATGGAATACTGTATCAAATGTCTGAAAGAGACAGATATTAAAAAACTACTAACAAAGGGAAGGAAGTAAAAATGGAAGAATACGTATATTTTAACGGTAGAAAACTGAGATATGGCTATACAACGGGAAGTTCTGCAACGGCAGCCCACGAAAGCTGCGCTTATGTATCTTCTGCAAGACGGAGAACAGGATATACCAGAAGTAACTATCGGACTTCCCTCAGGAAAATCTATAACAATAAAAGTAGATTCATTAAAAAAAGCAGATAACTATGCGCTTGCATCGGTTTTAAAGGATGGGGGAGATGATCCCGACGTTACTCACGGACTTCAGATTTTTTCAAAGGTAAGTTTGCGTGATGATGCAAAAATAAATATTTTTGGTGGGATAGGAGTAGGGAAAGTTACCAAAAAGGGTCTTCCCATCTCTCCTGGAAATTCTGCAATAAATCCTACTCCTTTAAAAATGATAAGAGCGGCGGTGGAAAGTGTTCTTCCAACTGGAAAAGGTGCAGATATAGAAATTTTTGTGCCAAAAGGCGAAGAAACTGCAAAAAAAACATTGAATGCAAAACTTGGAATTATTGGTGGAATTTCAATTCTTGGTACAACGGGAATAGTAAAGCCGATGTCGGAAGACGCATGGAAAGCATCGCTTGCCATTGAATTGAAGATGGCTCTCGAAAATGCTGAAAATGGCGAGGCAATATTTCTATTTGGAAACAGGGGGAAAAAATATTTAACTGACAATTTTGAGGATAATACTTCATTATCTGTTGTAATAAGTAATTTTGTGGGCTATATGTTTGACAGGGCGTGTGAATTTGAGGCAAGAAAAATTTACTTTATTGGTGAACTTGGAAAATTTGTGGAAAGTTGCAGGAGGGATATTTACACACACAGCAGAGTTTCCTGACGCCAAATGGAAATACTCACGCAAATGCATGCTCAGAGGCGAAAAAGCATGGAAAACCTGAAAAAGATAATGGCTTCCAACACAACCGAAGAAGCTACAAAATACATTGAAAAAACAGAAGTTTACGATCTTCTGGCAAAAAAAGCCAAACAGAAATGTGAAGAATATTGCCGAAGAAACGGTTGGGATCTGGAAGTGGAAACACTTATTATTTCTGCTGAAAGAAAAGAGCTGGGAAGCAGTAAGAACTTTTTTGATAATTTTAAAAAGAAAAGGGCTTTTAAGGATATAGAAGTTGTTACGGTTGTTGTTAGCAGATTGAAAAATCAGACTATACTATGATGTTTGGAAAAATGCTGTTTGTATAATAGACCTGTTAGACAGCCTAAGTTTTTATTTCTCACAAGGGTTTTCAATACTCTTGTTTCAGAATATTTGTTTTATCAAATTTCTAAATGCAAGTTTAATTAAAATTTATGAATAAATAAAAGCTAGTAAAACCTCATTGATAATTTTAAATTATAGGATTACATTCCCTTAAGAAAATTAAAAATCTCAAAATTTACGGAATATATTCCAAAATTTTGTCAATTCATACATAGGATTATATTCTATAAAAATTGATTTTAAATAAAAAGGGGTATAATTTAAAAGGAAATGAGGTGTTAAATGATAAGAATAGATCGAGAAAGAATATTTAGATTTTTTAGTAAAATCAAAAGACAGACAAATAATAAAGGTAGTGTCTGGTGTAAGAAGATGTGGGAAAATCCACTTTTGAGATATATAAAGATTTTTCGACTTGGAAATGGAGTTGAAAAAATGAGATTATATCTATAAATCTTTGAAGATATGGATTATGAAGAACTTACTAGATTATCAAAAACTTTATGAATATATAAAATCTAAAATGATTGAAGATAAAAGAATTATATATTTTTAGATGAAATTCAGCATGTGGATAAATTTGAAAAGTTGTAGACAGCCTTTTTATAAAAAGAAAATACAGATCTATACATAACAGGCTCTAATGCCTATTTTATGTCAAGCGAGCTGGCAACTCTTTAAGTGGACGTTATATAGAACTGAAAATGTTGCCCTTTATCATTTAAGGAGTATTATCAGGCTAAATTAGAATATGAAAAATGGAGCAAAAAGGAAAATAGGACGTTAAAAAACACTTATACAATATTATAATGAATATATAGTAAACAGTTCATTTCCTTATACTTTACAGTTAGACAGTGATTTGAAAAATATACATGAATATTTAAGTGGAATATATAACTCAGTGCTTTTGAAAGATATAGTTGCAAGATTGAAAATTTCAGATGTAATGAGACTTGAAAGTGTTGTTAAATATATATTTGATAATATCGGTAATTTGACTTCGCTTTCAAAAATAGCGAATACCTTAACTTCAATGGGAAGAAAAACGGATGCAAAAACCATTGAAAAGTATATTAGAGGGCTTACTGACAGTTTACTTGTGCATGAAGTTAGCAGATACAATATAAAAGGGAAAGAATTCCTGTCCACATTATCAAAATATTATGTTACAGATTTAGGGACTCAGACAGATGATTTTAGGTAACAGAAATATAGATATGGGACATATACTGGAAAATGTAATTTATCTTGAACTGCTTAGAAGAAAAGGCAATGTATATGTCGGGCAGTTTGATAAAAATGAAATTGATTTTGTTATTGTCAATTCAAATGAAATTGAGTATTATCAGGTCGCTTTGACTGTCTTAGATGAAAATACTTTAAAAAGGGAACTGGATGCCTTTAAAAATATTAAGGATAACTATCCAAAGTATCTTATAACTTTAGATGATGTAAATGGTAAATACTGACTATGACGGAATAAAGGTTGTAAATGCTGGGGGTTGTTGGAAGCCTGATAGTGTTGGATTTAAAAAGGTATTTACAGTATTTGAAAATAATTAATAAGATATAAGATTTAAATAAAAAAGGATTGATTATGATTAAATTTTACTGATTTTATTAAAAGATTTTACGAAAGATAAGAAATTAAGTAAAATAAAATGTAAGTTTCATATGAATACTAATTTTTGAATTAAATAAATCTCCATATGATTGTTTAATAGAAGATACTGAAGTTGGGAATCTTTAAATAATTTGTGAAAATAAACTGGGAATTGTACTATAATTTGAGTATTTAATAAGTCTGCAATATAATATCTATGGTGAAATTTTGTATTTGAGAATATATATAAGATTGATAGCAAAAACCTAAATACTAAGGTATTGCAGGATACAATCTTACTCGTTTTAGATGAGTTTAAAGAATACAGAAAAAGATTAGTAATAAAATTATCTGAAAATATAGAGAGTAAATTACGAAACTAAATATGGAAACTATTCAAAAGAAAGAGAATTGAAATTTTTGAACTTTTCAAATATTGCTCACAAGAAAAATTTAATGGTTATCAAAAATGTTAGCCTTATGTATGAGGAGCTAAAGAAATTGCTTTTAAGTGACCCTACTTGGATAAGAGTACTTAAAAATGCAAAAGCTGTTTACACTATTACTGATGTGTTTTAATGGAAAAATTATATATTGGTTCAGCTTATGGTGAATGATTGTTTTACTAAATAGATGGAGTAGTTATGTTAATAATTTAACTGGAGGAAATGTAGAATTAAAAAAGTTTTTAGAGGAAAAAGGTGAAAAATATATTTCAAACTAACTTTAAGTATTCTATACTTGAAATTTTTGATACCAAGACAGAAAGATATATATATTGAAGAAAAATTATTGGAAGAATGTTTTTGAAAACTAAAAATATGGAATGAATAGAAATTAGAGGAGAAAAAATGGCTAGTAAATTAGGTAGTCTATGGAATAGGAGTAGGAGTAGGGATCCTGAAATATAACAGTTAAAGCAACAAAAGACTGCATAGTAGATGTGAGTAGTACTGCCTGAGGCAAAAAGCGGAGAAAGGTAAAGTACAGCCTTAATATTGCAAAAGAATATGTAAAACACGTAGTAGAGCAGTTATTTGGGTTTCCTATGATAAAGGACGTGGAAGCGAGAAAAGTTTTTCGTAGAAAAATAATGCGGATGTAATAAGTGCCGAATTGGAAAAAGGTAAAAATGTAGCGTTTTTAACAATAGGTGATCCAATGACTTATAGCACTTATACTTATGTATTGGAACATATATTTCAGATGATGTGGGAAGTTGGAAACTATCGTGGAATAACTTCGTTTAATCAGTATTGGCAGTAAGACTTAATATACCGCTTATGAGTTGGAGATGAAGATTTAAAAATAGTGTCTGTCAACAGAAAAAGACTGATGTTCATAAAGAAATTGAAAATAACGAAAAATCTAGTGTTAATGAAAATATAGCCGAGATTTTGAGAGAATAAAAAAGCGATTATTGAAACAGGAAATAAAAGAAAATATAGTTATTGTTTCAAACTGTGGAAAAGAAAATGAAGAAATTATTACAGATATTGAAAATGTTGAAAGTGCATTATTTTTCTACATTAATTCTTTAAAAACAGGAATAGAACAATGGAAGAGATTTCAAAAACACTTTAAGAAAAATAGAACTGGTAAAGTTTATAGTCTTCAAATTTTATTTTTGTATATTTATTTTTCATAGGAAAAATATGACTGGGATTATGGTTTTGATTTGCCATTTCTGATTATTTTGGAGGAATGTTTTCAATAATAACTGGGAATAATTTTTGGCTTAATGTTTTTATTTCATGGGAAAAACCAGATATGAAAATGATAAAATTTTGAAATTGCCAATATTTTTTTATAATTTTATCAATAATATTATTGTTTAGAATAGATATTATTGGAGTTATAAAATTATGTTTTTCAACGGATTATTCATTTTTAGGAATATTTAGAAGTAAAATAAAGATCAGAAGTTATTTGTCTAAGTTTTCTAAAATTATATTGTGGTTTGTTACAATGTACTGATTCCTAGTTTTGCAATTTGTTTTGGAGTTCAAATATTTACAATTCCAATGGAAAGTTACGAAGATAGAATGCAATTTAGTATTTTAATCCCATTTGTTATTACTCAATATTTGTTTTTGGATTTTTATATATATTTTTGATAAAGAAGAAATGAAAATTATAGAAAATTGACAATAGTAGGTTGTTTGATAATTGCATTTATATTTATTTTATTGGGATTCAATTGGTATAAAGAAGACTATTATGCAATAATTTATACTTTTCCATATAAAGTTTTGATGTATTTTTGAAAGAAACTCAGATTAGTATTGAAAAAGATTGGGATTATAAAGACATTAGAGTCGAGATACTTTGTTTATGGGATGATTGTTAATATGGATTTTATTTTGGGAACTTTGACAAAAATAATAATATTGTTTATGGCAGAGAAGATTTAGGATAAATATAAAAGTGTATAAAGTAATAAAAATGTTATTATTTAATTAAGAAAATTCTCTGAAAGGAGACTCGTTATGAAGAGATTGCCAATAGGAATAAGTGATTTTTAAGTATTTAATAGAGGAAGACTATTATTATTTTTGACAAGACAAATTTCATTGATGAGATTATTAAAGATGGCTCTCCAAGTAAAAACTTTTTACTAGACCAAGAAGATTTGGGAAAAACGTTGAATATGTCGATGTTAAAATATTTTTGATATTAAGGAAGTAAAAGAAAATAAAAACTTTTTAACGGATTGTATATAGAAAAGACAGAAAGTTTTAAAAAGGCAGGGGCAATATCCTGTTATATTTTATCCTTAAAGGATTTAAAAGCTGAAACTTGGGAAGAAATGCAAGTTGGAATAAAGAGTTAGTTACAAAATATATTTATAGAATACAAAAATTTAGCCAAGGAATTAGATGGAAATTTGATCTATTAAATTTCATTATTAACAAGGAAATAGAAGTTGAAGGATTAAAATCTTCATTAAAATTTTTAGCAAGAATATTATATAGAAATATAATAAAAAGTTGTGGTATTAATAGACTGAATATGATGCTCTCTAGTATCGGTATATATGAACAGATATTATGAAAAAGGCTAAAAACTAAAACTTTTTACAGCACAGTGATGAAAGACAATGTCTATTTACAAATAGGAGTAATGACAGGGATTATTAGAGTTATAAAAAAGCTGGTATCTTCTCAGATTTAAATAATATAAGCACTTATACTATATTAAATGATTTTTATTCTGATTGTTATGGATTAACAGAAGAAGAAAGTAGAACAGGTATTAAAAAGATTATAATTTAGAATATGAAATACAAGATGTTAAAGATTGGTATAATGGCTATAAATTTGGTAAAAAGTGAAGTATATAATCCTTGGAGCATATTAAATTTCTTACAATCTAAAGAATTAAGAGCCTACTGGGTAGATACTTAGGAAAACGATTTAATAAATGATGTACTGAAAACAACAAATAAATACACTCATTAGAGCTTTAGAAAAATTATTTAATGAAAAGGGTTTAAAGCAAAATATATCTTCTACATCAGATTTATCAAGGTTGTTAGAGCGAGGACGAATTATGGGAATTACTGCTATTTGGCGGTTATTTAACAGTTAAAGATTGGAGATATTCACGAAAGTATTTATACATTAAGATTACCAAATAAAGAAGTGAAGGATCTTTTTAGAAAAACATTTTTAGAAAGATATTTTTGGAAGAGGAAGTAAACTAATAGATTTAATGGAGGCTTTGACTGAAAATAGAATAGAAGATTTTGAAGAAAAAGTTTCAAGAAATTTTGTTGACTTCAGCAAAGTTACCATGATACAAAAATGAAGATTTTTATCACGGATTAATTTCTTTAGGAATGGGCCTTTATTTAGAGAATCAGTATTATATAAGTTCAAATAAAGAAAGTGGCTTAGGGAAGATACGACTTAGTAATGGAACTCAAAGAATAAAAATGATAAAGCCTATATTTTAGAAATTTAAAGTTGCCAAAAGTGAAGAAAGTTTAAATAAAAGAAAGCCAAGAAGCAGTAAAAAGCAAATAATCTCTAAAAAGTATGATGTAAACTTGAAAGAAAAGGAATAAAGGACATTATTTTGAGGTGTGGCTTTTTGGTGGAAAAATTAGTGAAGGTTGCTAGAAATTAAGAATGAAGTTTAAAAATATAAATTAAAAGTAAAAAGTAATATTTAATTTTGTACAATAATTTTATTTATATCGAGAATAATAATTATGAATAAAAAGAATTACCGAAAGTGTTCTGTTGAAATAACACTTTCTTTTAATTTCTAATAAATGGAAAATACTTATAATAAGAGATTTACTCGATGGAACAAAAGATTTGGAGAGTTGAGAAAATCTATAAACGGAATTTCTAATAAAGTTTTTGACATACAATTTAAGAGAAATGGAGGAGGACAATCTTCTTATAAGAAAGATTTATCCTGAAGTTCCTCCAAAAAGTTGAATATTTTTCTTACTGAAACAGGTTACAGTTTAAAGCCAATACTGGAAAGTATGGACAAATGGGGTGTAAATTACCGAGAAAAACAAAATACGAATAACTGAAATTGTATCAAATTAATTATGGTTTTTCGATTTTTAAAATTTTTCATTGGTATAAGTTTTTTAAATCAAAAAGTCCTTATTTCTTCTACATTAATATAAAAAAAGTTCAAAAAAATAGGATTGTCAGGAGTTTTAAAAAGTTCTTTTATTGCTGGATATTCATTTAAAACTCTTGTTTTAAGATCAATATCATCAGTAAAAATGAATATTTCCATTTACAGATATAAAAAGATAAATAGTCTTCTGAATGAGAGAGAAAAGAAACGTAAGGACATTAACTGTTTATAAACGTTTTTATTATTTGTAGTTGCAAGATATACTTTTGTTTTTCTCAGAAAAACAGATACTGAAAAAAATTCTTGTTTTTAGGTTTGCTATCATCGAGTGTAGCTAAAATTCCCGTAAGAGTTTTCTTTTTAATATTTTATTATAATCAATCATCTCAATTTCCTCAAATATAATTTATTTCGAGTTAGCTAACTGTGTTAATTATAATTTAAAATAGAAAAATTGTAAAGAAGGCACAATTTTTTATTACAAGGTAACAAGATGGTAACTTTAGGAAGGGGAAAATGTTATATTAAATTTTTATTTATCAAATAACAATGTTGTATCTTATGAAAATATGCAGGAAGTAAATATTTGATATTTGAAAAAGCAAAATAGTACAAAATAATAGAGATGAAAAGAGATGTTAGAAATAAAAAGAAAAGTCTATGATGATAAGGATTGGTATGAAGAATATATTCAAGTTTTTAAAAAGACGGAAAAAGAAATTCATTATGGTGAAAGTTTTGATTTTTCCAAAAATATAAAAATGGAAATTATGTATTTTTATTTAAATTATGGAAAATATAGAGTATTACAAATTTTTAAAATTTATTTGAAAAATGGGAAGATAAAATTTATTTTATTCGAAGTATAATTTTTGTAATGAGAAGATATATGGATATTTACCGTTGGAATTTTTTTGGAAAATGAGATAAAAAGAAATTTTAGAGAATAAGGAAGAAATTAGTAAAATCAAGAAATTGACAATAAAGGATATTTTTGTGTGAATGGGCATGTAATAGTCAGTTTAGAGAATTTTTGCAATAGTTTTGAAGATTATCAGAAAAATTGGTTAATGAAATTTATTTTGTAGATAACGAGATAATTAATAATGATATTTCAGGAAAATTTGAAAAAGATTTTCGGAATAAAAACAAAAATAGAAAAAAATAAATGTTGAAGAAGTTGAAAAACTTGATAAAATATCCGTTTATCTTGAAAATGGAAAGTCCGGGAAGCATTTTTAAGAAAGATAAAAATATATTTGAATACAGAAATATCAGTAAGTTTTGAAATAAATGAAATATTATAAAACAAAAATTAAAAAGAAAGAGGTAATTTTTATGAAAAAGTATATTTCATAGGAGCAGGACCAGGGAGATCCTGAATTGATTACAGTAAAAGGGCAAAGAATCGTAAAGAAGCAGATTTAATAATTTATGCTGGCTCATTAGTTCCAAAAGATGTTATTGATTGCCATAAGGAAGGAGCTGAAATTTATAATTCTGCTTCAATGAACTTGGATGAAGTGATGGAAGTTACGATAAAGGCACAGAAAAAAGGGAAAACTGGTAGCAAGAGTTCATACTGGGGATCCGAGCATTTATGGTGCAATAAGGGAACAAATGGATATTCTGGATGAATATGGGATTGAATACGAAGTAATTCCAGGAGTGAGTTCATTTGTGGCTTCTGCTGCTGCAATAAAAAAAGAATTTACTCTGCCAGATGTAAGCCAGACAATAATTTGTACAAGACTGGAAGGAAGAACGCCTGTCCCTGAAGCAGAAAGCCTTGAAAGCCTTGCTTCTCACAAATGTTCGATGGCAATATTCCTATCTGTGCAAATGATTGATGAAGTTGTAAAAAGATTATTAAAACATTACGATAAAACAACACCAATTGCAATTGTTCAAAGAGCAACTTGGGAAGATCAGAAAGTTGTTATGGGAACACTAGAAACTATTGCCGAACTTGTGAAAAAAAGGAAAAATTACAAAAACGGCACAAATTCTTGTAGGAAACTTTATGGGAATGAATATTCTAAGTCTAAACTTTACGACAAAAGCATTTTCGCATGAGTTTAGAAAAGGGAATTGAGGAATAATGAAAAACTAATAACAATAATTCTATTTATATTTTTCCTTCAAAATTTTTGCAGGGCAGTATCAAGTAACTAAAGCAGAAAAAATGTTACTTTGTCAAAAAGAGCAGATTGATGTGGAGAATAAGAAAAATTGAAGAAAGATTGAATAAATATCCTAAAGAAAGACGTGAAAAGAAATGATTTCTATATTTTTCTGTAGCAAGTAAAGTTAAATAATGAAATGAGCAAGAGAAGATAGAGAGAGTATGCAATTTGTTATCACAGAATTTTCTAGTTTATAGTCTGAAAATACTAAAATAAAATATAAAAACTATAAAATATTTATCAAATACAAAAGCAGTTGTAAATACTTATGAAGTAGTTATTCATCTGATAGTTTTGATAATCTAAATGGAAATAGAACTAGAAAAGATTTTATAAAAAATATGGATATGAAATTTGAAAAGATGACTAAAATGATTTTTAAAAATCGTTATCAGAAGTTTGAATTTTTAATGGCAGATTTATAATAAAAATGAAATGTTAAGAGAGGAATGCGACATCCTAAGAATTATTGAAGATAAAGTAACGATGAATTAAATAAAAGTTAAGAATGGGAAATTGAAAGATGCAAAGAATATGAGCAAAATGTTAAATAAAAATGAAGTAATAAAAATATTATTTATTACGTGAGGATTTTAAAAATATGAAATTATAAAACTTGAAAATCAGAAAAAAATGATTCTTTTTGAAGCAGAATGTTTTTTGCATATTGAGAAGCAAAAGAAGATAAAAATTATGTGGCATTTGATTTGGAGAAGGGAAGATGATCCGCTGTATAGCTGTTCTTATTATGATTTTTGAGAAAGAAAAAGGAGACAAAAATATTTCATTGTTTTGATGGGCAGGATTATTCGTGGAAATGTTTTGAAAAATGAAGTTACGAATGATGAAAAATTGAAAAAATGAAATTTTTAGGAAACTATGATATTTTGAGAAACAGCACAATTAGATATTTGAAAGAAATAATTCATAAAAAAATAAGGTTGATTTTTTCAAAAAAATTAATTGAACTTCTTGAGAAAATAAAAGCGGGAGAAAAATAAACAAGAAGGAATTTCGGGATAGAACTGAAAAAAAGTTGGGCTGTATAAATCAATTTGGAAAGAAAAACAGAAATTTTTGATGATGTTGTAAAACGGGAAATTGGTTTTGAGAAGATAATGAAAATTTATTGAAGAAAAATAATGTGAATAGGATTGTCTTTGATAATGACGAGTTTTTAGAAAATGAAGAAATAGGAAAATTTATTAAAGAATATACAATTGTAGAATTTCGTGATTTTAAGCCAATTAAAGATTTTGATATGATAAAAATGACTTTGGAAGAATGGAATAATCTCAAGAAATGGAAAAATTGGAAGTAGAAAATAATGTTATTGAAAATTGAAGAAAAAGATTTTTGAAAAAGATGTTTTCGATTTATAGATTAAATGGGAGAAAAATAAATGCAAAAATAGAAGTTACAGATTTTTGTGGAAATTAAAAAAATAATTTTTCTTTCGTTATTTTAATAAAATGGTTTAGTAAGGGAAAAGATAATAATTTGAGAGAAAAAGACAGTTATAAAAGGTGTTATACGAGATGGGAGAAAGTTTTATAACTGGATTTTTGATAAAAATAATAAGATTGTAACAAGAGAAGAATATGATGAGTTTGGGAAAAGATGTGATTTGAAAAATGAGAGCTGAAAAATATGTAAAAATAGTAAAAAATAACTATGATTAAAGAAACTGACAATAGTTTGATAATCATGTTTTTTTATTTTTATGTGTATTAAATTACTCTTTCTAGATTATAAGTTCTTTTGTATTGCATTACATAAATTATTTTTTTCGTAAGTTTTTATTTGCCATAAATTTCAATATTAAATGCAACTTTTTCTTTAAATAATTTTTAATTTTAATATTTTATAAAAATATGTTATACTTGTAAGAAAACCAAACGATAAAATTAGGAGAGTTTATGAAAAATTATTATTTGTGTTAATGCTGGCAGTAATAGGAAATACGTTCGCAGTACCAAGATCACAAAAGGCTAAAAAGCACAAGAGCCATAACAACAAGCAGAATATCAGAAAGCGATAGAAAGGAGATTGAAAAACGTCATTCAAAGGGATATGGCCCCTATTTTCAATAAGCTTTTTAAGTATTGGAATTAATGATTATAAAAAGGAAATTGAAAAAGATAGCAGTCTGTTTGAAAAAGAGCTTTTGTCATAAGTGAGCCTTTGAAAAAGAAATCTTATATTCAGATGAAATAGTAAAATTTATTTTAAAAGTCTTTTTGATTTAAAAATTAAAATTAATCAAATTAGCTATATTTTCAGAGAATAAAAGTAAATGCAACTTTGGACTTCACGTCAAGAAATTTGGATGAAAAGTACTTGATATAGGGAGGAAAAGATGATATACTTTACGAAAGAAGCTTTAAAAAGATTAGGATATAAATTTGTAGATGAATTTGAAAAAGTTATGAAAAATAAAGGAAATGAAGATAAAAAAACGAAATTTTTATAACGTAGCACTGGAAGAAACAATAAATCTTTTGAATGAAAAACTTGAGTGAAATTAAAGAAGAAAAATGTATTTTTAAGCAATGTACCTGTAAAATTTAATAAAAAGTAAATGGAAAAATGGGAAATAGAAAATTTGAGAATTTAGGAACGCTTTTAATTAATAAATCAATAAAAATGAGGATAACCATGAAGAAATTATTATTTCCGCTAATATTAACGGTAACAGGAAATACATTTACAGTACCAAAGTCGCAAAAGACTAAAAAGTACAAGAAATTCAATAGCAAGCAGAATATTGGAAAGCGAGAGAGATTGAGGAAGCAGTTCACAAAACCTTTTGCAGATTATGTTATAAACTTTGGAATTACGGAAGCAAGAAGAAATATTGGCGAAGAGGCATTTGAACAATTTTTTGAAAAGATTACATTATAAGTGATATTTTTGAAAAAGAAATTGGAAAGTGGTAAGTTGAAGACTTAGGATATACTAATACTTTTAACTAAAAGTGTGATATAATTTAGTGGAAACTAAAAAACAGAATAAGGAGATAAATATGAAAAAATATTATTTGTAATTATGCTGAGCAGTGACAGGAAATATTCTCGCGTCAAACCGTAGCATATCGGAAACAATCAGAAGGGGAAAGGAAGAGAGAGCGAAACTGGGAAAAGGAAATTGAATATACGCTCCAAAGAGATTTGCAGAATTTCTTTACAGCTATGTAAATGCTGTGATAGGAGAAAATGAAAAACTTGAAAAAGCAGGCGTATAATAATCTGTTTGACAGAAATTATATTGTAAAGCAATTCACTAAAAACGTGAAATTGCAGAAAAATATGTACGTGAATTGGCAAAAGGAGGCAATAAAGGAATCAACTTTGAGATTTGAAGCAAAACAGATAAATCACATTTCAGAAAACAAAGTGGATGTAGTTTTTCGACATAAAAGCAAGAAACTTGACAAGAGTCGCAAAACGGACTGGCAATAAACAACGATATTATTGGAAGAGTTGTAGAACGTGCAAGATTTGGAAGTGTGGATGAACTGGAAAGAATTATGAAAAGAAGAGAAACGAGCTCGCCAAAAGAAACTTCTACAATGTTGCATTGGAAGAGCTGGTAGCCGTTTTGCTGAAGAAATAAAAAAATATTACAGATGAAGATGTAATTCGGATGAGTTTGCAGCAACACTTCAAAGAGTGAACGGAAAATGGAAAGTTATAAATCCTGTAGATTACAGAAGATGGGATAGAATTAAAATAGAGGATACAAATTCCTGTAAACAGAAGATTGAGAAATAAAATTAAGAAAAAGACCCTCTAAGTATGCTGTTAATTTAGTATATTTTAGAGGTTTTGTATTTCATAATAAAATTATTTTTGAAAATGGAAATTAAACTTAAAAAAAGCCATTCAGTTTTTGTCGAATATTAACAGGATTTAAGCGGTAAAATAGCATAAATTTAGAAATTATATAAAAGTTTTCAAAATAAAGTATTGACAAAATTGAATTTATTTTGTATAATAGTTCTTGTCTTAGGAGATATTGTTGGGCTGTCGCTAAGCGGTAAGGCACTGGACTTTTGACTCCAGCATGCAATGGTTCGAACCATTCAGCCCAGCCATTTTTAATTACAAATTATGTGATATATAACTACTAATTTTTCATAGTAGTTTTTTTATTATAAAAACAAAAAAACTTATATAATTTTTAGTAATTCCAGTATAAAATTTTATTAATTCCCTGACTGTTGAAAAATTAAACAAAAATATGGTATACTTAAATTGTATAGAATAATATATTTTTAATATATTAAAAATTTTTAGGAGGTATTATTAAAATGGCAGTTAAAGTAGCAATTAATGGATTTGGAAGAATCGGAAGATTAGCATTAAGATTATTAGCTGAACAAACAGACAAATTTGAAGTGGTGGCAATTAATGATTTGACAGATGCTAAAATGTTAGCACATTTGTTCAAATATGATTCATCTCAAGGAAGATTCAACGGAACTATCGAAGTTAAAGAAGGAGCTTTCGTAGTAAATGGAAACGAAATTAAAGTTTTTGCAGAAGCTGATCCTGAAAAATTACCTTGGGGAGAATTAGGAGTAGACGTAGTATTAGAAGCAACAGGTTTCTTTGCAACTAAAGAAAAAGCTGAAAAACACGTAAAAGCAGGAGCTAAAAAAGTAGTTATTACTGCACCTGGTGGAAATGATGTTAAAACTGTAGTTTACAATGTAAACCACGAAATCTTAGATGGAACTGAAACAGTTATTTCAGGAGCTTCTTGTACAACTAACTGTTTAGCGCCAATGGCTAAAGCATTAAATGATAACTTTGGTATTGTAACTGGTACAATGACAACTATCCATGCTTACACTGGAGACCAAAACACTTTGGATGCACCTCACAGAAAAGGTGACTTAAGAAGAGCAAGAGCTGCAGCTGTAAATATCGTTCCTAACTCTACAGGAGCTGCAAAAGCAATCGGATTAGTAGTACCTGAATTAAACGGAAAATTAGACGGAGCTGCTCAAAGAGTGCCTGTTCCAACTGGTTCATTAACTGAATTAGTATCTATCTTAGAGAAAAAAGTAACTGTAGAAGAAGTAAATGCAGCTATGAAAGCAGCAGCAACTGAATCATTCGGATACACTGAAGAACAATTAGTATCTTCTGACATAGTTGGAATTCACTTCGGATCATTATTTGATGCAACACAAACAAAAATCGTTCAAAACGGAGATACTCAATTAGTTAAAACAGTATCTTGGTATGACAACGAAATGTCTTATACAGCTCAATTAATCAGAACTTTAGGATACTTCGCAAGCAAAATTGCTAAATAATTGATTTTAAACTGAAATCTTTAAAAATTAACTTAGGAAAATCGACTAGAAATGGTCGGTTTTCTTTTTGTATTGGAAGAAAATTAATATATTTATTTTTAAATTTCTATTTTTTAAATATAGTTATACTATAATAAAATCAGTTTAAAAGCCAAAACTAAGAGATTCGGATTATTTTTGTTTAATTCTCGAATTTTTAGCTATTTACAGAGGTTCAAACATACTTTATAAAAATCATAGTTTATGGAAAAAAAGGGATTGTTGTTGCAAGTTATGGAACTGTACATACTGAGACATTAAAAACAATAGAAGTTATAGAAAATAACGTAAAGAAAAATATGGAGAAAAAGAATTTTTGAACGTGCATTTACATCTAAAAAGAGTATGCCATAAACTGAAAACTGAAAAATTATTTAGCCTTTAATCATGAAGAAGCTCTGAATGCTTTAAAAAATAAGGGTTTTAATAATATTGTAACAATGTCGCTTCATATTTTGGATGGAATTGAGTACAAAAATTGAATAATAAATACAGAAAAATTTCAGAACCATTATTGTTTGTAGAAGAAGATTATGATAAAATTGTTGAAAATAAGAAATTTAATGATACAAAAAGGCAATGATAGCAAATTATTTTTGTAGGACACGGTTCAGAAGATATTTCGGATAAAAAGTTATGAAAAGTTACAGATATGAAAAAGCTGGAAAAACAACATTTTTATTGGAACAATCAGAAGGCAAGATTCAAATTTCAGATATTTTTAGAGAAATTACAAAAATACAAATTATAAAAAATACTGATAAAACCTTTTTAATAGTTGCTGGAAAAACATGCAGATATGTATGTCAGATAATGAAAAATTCATGGAAAAACAATTTTTGATGGATATATTGTGAAACAGAATTAGTAGGAATGGGAGAAATATCAATTTATTCAAGAAAATGTTTATGAAAAGCTGGAAAAATATTATAAATGAAGGAGAGATTTTATGGTTAAAATAGAAGTTGCAAAACCGATAAATTTTAATGAACTTATCACGGCTAAGGAAGCCGAAGTTGTAAGCATGAGAATCTTAAATCAGTCAAATAGCTATATTTCTTTATTTTCTTTAGCAAAAGATGAGGAAATAACCGCAGAAGCTATGCTTGGAAACCGTTATTATACTGCTTTAACGGTAATGGAGAGATTTTTATTGAAAATAATAAGAAAGTAATTTCAATGGAGACTTTCTTGAAATCACAGCAAATCATAATTACTCTATCGAAGCAAGAGATAATTTGAAGTTAATTGAAATTGGAGAAAAGATAGGAGAAGGAAATATGGAAAATAAGACATTAAAAATGCTGGAAAGTGCAAGTGCTTTTTAATCTTGCTGAAGTTGTTGAATATCAGGAAGGAAAAATTGTAAGCAAAAATTTGGTAGCAAAAACCAAACTTAGTAATGACAATTATGTCTTTTTGGAAAGGTGAGGCCTTGATCCACATAAAGCCCCTGGAGACGCATTTGGTTACTGTGCTTGATGGGGAAGGTAAATATTACGTTGATGGAAAACCATTTGTTGTAAAAAAGGTGAAAGTGCTGTTCTTCCTGCAAAATATACCTCATGCTGTGAAGCTCGAAACAGAAAATTTCAAAATGTTATTAATACTTGTTAAAGAATAAGAATTTTTATCAAAAATATATATAAATTAGACGATATTGACCCCAAAAAGTTTGGACAAATTTAATTCTTATTTTATAAAATTTGTGATATAATAATCTAAAAATTATAACTTTGCTGTTAAAATTCAAAAAAATTTTTAAAATTTGGAGAAAATATGGAAAATAAAAACATGAAAAAGTTTTTACGATACAATCGCAGAAAAAAATATGATTTTATTTTTTCACTTTCAGATGTTCAGAAGAATTTTTCAAAAATATGTTACAGGTAAAAAGTGCTTGATGTGGGAGCAGCAACAGGTAATTTGTCAAAATTTCTGAAAAATGAAGGATATGATGTAATTTCGATTGATATAAATGAAAAAAATTGATTGAGCAGGCTAGAGAAAAATGTTGATGTAAAAAATTGGATATGATGAGAGTCGATGAATTGGGAAAAATTCGACACAATAATAAATGTTGGAAATACGTTACCGCATTTAAATAGCAAAGATGAGATTTTTATTTTTAAAAAAGGCTTATTCACAGCTTGAAAATAATGGAAAAACTGATTATTCAGCTAATAAATTTTTATAAATTTTTTTGAAAATCAAAAATCTGAATCTAATTTTTGGGAAATTTACCATTGATTGAAAATGAAAATGTGAAATTTGAACGTTATTATTACAAAAATTCTGATAATAATGTGATTTTCAAAACTATTTTTGGATGATAAGTTTGAAAATGAGGAAGTTTTAACAAATGTCAATTATTTTTGATTTTATGAAATTTTTGAACAGTTAGAGCATAAGCAATGTAAAAAGGTATTTGGAGGATTTAATGAGTCTGAGTTTATCTTTGGAAAAAAATCACACCTTTAATATTTGTGATCACAAAAATTGATTAGATTTAGTTGGAAATATGTTGTAAATGTATTAATTTTTGTAAGAATTCAGATAGAATTTTTGAATAAAAATAGAGCATGCGTTCTCTTGAATCAACGTAAATAAATAATAAAGGAGAAATTTGTAATAATTAATGAATGTAGTTATTATAAAGTAAAAAAATAAAAAAATGATGGAATCTTTTAAAAATTTTATAAAGGTAACTTTGATAGGGAGCTCCACTTTTTAAACAAAATGATTGGAATATTTCTTATATCAATCCTGCCTATAATTGAGCTTCGTGGTGCAATACTGATTGAGCGACTATTGGATTGCCCTGGTACTTTGAAATATGATTGTTTCGATTGTTGGAAAATATGCTTCCTGTACCATTTATTCTGCTGTTTTCAGTAAAAGCCTTTGAATTTATGAAAAACATAATATTATGGTAAAATTTATTGGAAAAATAGAAAATCGTGCGAAAAACGAAGTGAAGGACTTGCAACAGGAGAATTTATTGGCTTTAATGCTGTTTGTGGCAATTCCGTTTCCAGGAACAGGTGCCTGGACAGGCGCATTAATTGCGGCGTTGCTTCAATTTGATAGAAAAAGATCATTTTTTTACATTGGATTAGGAGTCGTAATAGCTGCAGTAATAATGACTTTAGCGTCTTACGGTGTAATAAGCCTTTTTGCACCGAAACATTAAAAAAAATTAAAACGGCTGTTGAAAAATAAATGTTTTTGTGATAGAATGACTTAAGAGTTAAAAATAGTTAAGGGAATGTTTTGGTTTCGACAGGATAAAAAGATTATTATTGGCAAGTAAGCGGGAGCTTTTAAAATCCAACTTAAAAATAATCGGAAACGATAATTACGCATTAGCCGCCTAAGATGGCGGCTCATCTCTTTTGGGAACGCCATTTTTCCATTAGATGATGTCATTTTTAATGGCTTACTTAAATGTATGATTATGTCATTTGAGGAAATCTTATAATCTCGCCTTTAGACTTTTGTCTGTTTAATATCTAACGGTTAAAGCGTTAAATAGACTAAACTTGTAGAAGATAGTAAGAACTTTTTATTTTTGGACACGGGTTCGATTCCCGTCATTTCCACCAAAACAGAAAAATAAAAATATAATTATTAAATAACGAGAACGGGTTGAACAACTCGTTTTTCTTTTAAAAATACTTTATTGAAAAACAAAATATTAATATATAATGGATTTCATAAAAAGATTTGGAATTGAAAGGAGAGTGTAATTTTTAGGTCAAAGTATTATTTTTGAGAATAAAAATTACAATTTATAAATAAAAATGAGAAATTATGATGTAATTGTAGTTGGTGCTGGACACGCAGGAATTGAAGCGGCATTGGCATCAGCGAGATTAGGGTTGAATACAGCAATTTTTACAATAACATTAGATAATATAGGTGTTATGTCTTGTAATCCATCGGTTGGAGGGCCTGCAAAAAGCCATCTGGCTAAGGAAGTTGACGCATTAGGTGGAGAAATCGGACGAAATATGGATAAAAGCTTTGTACAAATGAGAATTCTAAATACAAAAAAAGGACCGGCAGTTCGTTCGTTAAGGGCTCAGGCAGATAGAAAAATTTACGCAAGGGAAATGAAAAAAACAATAGAAAATCAGCAAAATTTAGATACTGTTCAAGATATTGTCACAGAATTAATTGTAGAAGAAATTGAAATTTTAGAAGGTAATTCTAAAAGAATTGAAAAAGTTATAAAAGGGATAAGAACTAAGACAGGAATGGAGTTTTTTGCAAAAGCGGTTGTACTTGCAACAGGAACATTCTTGAGAGGGCTTTTATACATTGGAGATAAAAGGGTAAAAGGTGGAAGAATGGGAGAGTTATCAGCAGAAGACTTTACAACTTCCCTGAAATCTTTAGGATTTAAAATGGATAGATTCAAGACAGGGACACCTCCTAGACTTGATATTAGAACATTAAATCTGGAAAAGTTGGAAGAACAGCCGGGAATAACAGGTATTCCATTAAAATTTTCAATGAGAACTCCAAATAGTGAAGTTTTAGAAAAACCTCAATTATCCTGCTATTTAACACGGACAAATGAAACAACGATAAAATAATACTTGATAATTTGGACAAAGCGCCAATGTATAATGGAAGTATAAGCAGCACAGGGCCAAGATACTGCCCGTCGATTGAAGATAAAGTTGTAAAATTTAATGATAAAGACAGCCATCATCTGTTTTTGGAGCCAGAAGGATTTGACACGGCGGAAGTCTACATAAGTGGACTTTCCACAAGTTATCCCGCTAGTTTGCAGCAAAAGATAGTAAATACAATTGATGGACTCGAAAATGCCCATATAATGCGATACGGGTATGCTGTGGAATATGATATTGTAGACCCTAGCGAACTTGACTACACTCTTGAAACCCGTAAAGTAAAAGGACTTTATTTAGCTGGACAGCTAAATGGGACAAGTGGTTATGAAGAGGCGGCTGCACAGGGAATTATAGCAGGAATCAATGCAGCTTTAAAAATTAAAGGAGAAGAGCCGTTTATTTTGGATAGGGAGAGTTCATACATTGGGACAATGATAGATGATTTAATAAATAAGGAATTGTTTGAGCCATATAGAATGTTTACAGCAAGATCTGAGTTCCGCCTTATTTTACGTGAAGACAACGCTGATATAAGACTTTCTGAAAAAGCTTATAAAATCTGGACTTCTTGATAAAAAATATTACGATATTGTACAGGAAAAGAAAAATGTTAAAGAAAACAATAGAAAACCTTGAGAATATAAAACTTGGAAGCAGTAACCAAAGACTTATGGAAATTCTTGATAAATACAATGAAAGTCTAAAAAGTGGAACGACTTTAAAGGAAATTTTACGCCGTCCAAAAAGTTACATATCAGGATATAAAAAGTATATCGCTGAAATCATTGAAAATGTACCAAATCTAAAATTTTTGACGATGAAACTGAATATCAAATTGAAGTTCAGACAAAAATATGAAGGCTACATCGCCAAAGCTATCCAAATTATGGAAAAACAGCAAAAACTGGATGATAAAAAGAAATTCCTAAAAATTTTGACTATGACAGTATGAAGGGAATTACAAGAGAAGCAAAACAAAAGATTAAAAAGAAAAATAGACCATATAATGTAGGACAGGCATCCAGAATGTCGGAGTAACGCCAGCAGATATTTCTGTGCTCGCTCATGTATTTAGATGGAGTTTTAAAATAAAATCGCTATTTTAAAAATCAAACTAAAAAAGCTTTTATATATTAATGGAATGTAAGGAGAAAAAAAGTGGAAAAATATAAAACGAAGAAGCCAATTTAAGAGAATATTTCTTAAACTTGCTTTCAAAATCAGAAATTAAAGTACCAGATGAAAAATTACACAAATGCTGAAAATTTTTTGGAACTTTTTATATAATAAAAATCAAATTATGAATTTAACAGCAATTCGTGAGAAAAAGGAATGCTGGAAAAACATTTTATAGATTCCTTGCTTTTTAACAAAAAGTTATAAATGATGACGAAAAATCTTTTATAGATGTGGGAACAGGTGCTGGATTTCCTGGGCTTGTACTTGCCATTTATTACCCGAGAAAATAAAGTTTTTCTGTTAGTAGATTCAGTAAGGAAAAAATAGAATTCATAAAATGAAGTAATAAAAGAATTAAATTTACAGAATGTAACCACAAGTTTTTGAACGTGCAGAAGAATTAATAAAAGATAGAAGAGAATGTTTTGATGTTGCTCTTTGTCGAGGAGTAGCCAATTTAAGAATAATACTGGAGTATATGATTCCATTCATAAAAAGTAAATGGACGATTTTTACCACAAAAATTAAACCCTAAACGAAATAGAAGAATCGAAAAATGCTCTAAAGATTTTAAATGCAAAAATAAACAAAACTTTTTGAATTTTGATCTTCCAGAAAGCAAAGATACAAGAATAATATTGGAGATTATAAAACTTCAAAAACAAATATAAAAATATCCTAGAAAAGTAGGGAATACCAGTAAAGAAACCTCTATAACTACAAAAACACAAATTTTTGAAAAAGTAGTTGACAAATAAATTTCAATTATGATAATATATATCTTGTCGATACGAAAAATCGTGTCGCAGGACAATGAGATAAGAATAGAAGAAGCAATAAGTGTAAAAGATAAATAATAATGTCAAGAACTCTTGTCTGTAAAGACAAGATTCTCGTCAAGACAAAAGGTGAAACTTAAATATATGTAAAATATATTGAATGAAGAGTTTGATCCTGGCTCAGGATGAACGCTGACAGAATGCTTAACACATGCAAGTCTTTGGCGAATCTGTGCTTGCACAGGCTAGCCAAGGCGGACGGGTGAGTAACGCGTAAAGAACTTGCCCTGCAGACAGGGATAACAGACGGAAACGACTGACAACACCTGATACAGTTGCCGGCACGCATGTGCCCGGCAATGAAAAGAGATGCTGCGGGAGAGCTTTGCGTCCTATTAGCTTGTTGGCGGGGTAACGGCTCACCAAGGCGATGATAGGTAGCCGGCCTGAGAGGGTGAACGGCCACAAGGGACTGAGATACGGCCCTTACTCCTACGGGAGGCGGCAGTGGGGAATATTGGACAATGGGGGCAACCCTGATCCAGCAATTCTGTGTGCACGAGGAAGGTTTTCGGATTGTAAAGTGCTTTCAGCAGGGAAGAAGGAAGTGACGGTACCTGCAGAAGAAGCGACGGCTAAATACGTGCCAGCAGCCGCGGTAATACGTATGTCGCAAGCGTTATCCGGAATTATTGGGCATAAAGGGCATCTAGGCGGCCAGACAAGTCTGGGGTGAAAACTTGCGGCTCAACCGCAAGCCTGCCCTGGAAACTGCCTGGCTAGAGTGCTGGAGAGGTGGACGGAACTGCACGAGTAGAGGTGAAATTCGTAGATATGTGCAGGAATGCCGATGATGAAGATAGTTCACTGGACGGCAACTGACGCTGAAGTGCGAAAGCTGGGGGAGCGAACAGGATTAGATACCCTGGTAGTCCCAGCCGTAAACGATGATTACTGGGTGTGGGCATGAAGAGTGTCCGTGCCGAAGCAAATGCGATAAGTAATCCGCCTGGGGAGTACGGCCGCAAGGCTGAAACTCAAAGGAATTGACGGGGACCCGCACAAGCGGTGGAGCATGTGGTTTAATTCGACGCAACGCGAGGAACCTTACCAGATCTTGACATCCCACGTATGCCTGCGAGAGCGGGCAGTGCCTTCGGGAACGTGGAGACAGGTGGTGCATGGCTGTCGACAGCTCGTGTCGTGAGATGTTGGGTTAAGTCCCGCAACGAGCGCAACCCCTATCGCCAGTTGCCATCATTAAGTTGGGGACTCTGGCGAGACTGCCTGCGAAGAGCAGGAGGAAGGTGGGGATGACGTCAAGTCATCATGCCCCTTATGATCTGGGCTACACACGTGCTACAATGGCCGGTACAGAGAGCTGCAAGGCGGCAACGCCCAGCGAATCTTTCAAAGCCGGTCCAAGTTCGGATTGAAGTCTGCAACTCGACTTCATGAAGCTGGAATCGCTAGTAATCGCAGATCAGCAATGCTGCGGTGAATACGTTCTCGGGTCTTGTACACACCGCCCGTCACACCACGAGAGTTGTTCTGCACCTGAAGCTGCCGGTCTAACCGCAAGGAGGAAGGCATCTAAGGTGTGGACAGTGATTGGGGTGAAGTCGTAACAAGGTATCCGTACCGGAAGGTGCGGATGGATCACCTCCTTTCTAAGGAGCTAATTCATTACACTGCTTCTTCGTATATCTTATGGGCGTGTAGCTCAGGTGGTTAGAGCACTGTGCTGATAACGCAGGGGTCGCTGGTTCGAGTCCAGCCATGCCCACCATATTATGTCTTGGGGATATAGCTCAGTTGGGAGAGCGCTGCCCTTGCAAGGCAGAGGTCAGCGGTTCGAACCCGCTTATCTCCACCAATTAATATTTAGGACAATGGGAAATGAATAGTAGGTAAAAGATTACAATGAAACTGGAGTAAAAGTTATTCTGGATAAAAAGCTAACAAGGGCACACGGAGGATGCCTAGGCAACAACAGCCGATGAAGGACGTGATAAGCTGCGATAAGCCGGGAGAGATGCACATAATCGTTAATCCCCGGATCTCCGAATGGGAAAACCTGCATGTCTGGAGGACATGCGTGAAAACGGTAAGCCCGCGAACTGAAACATCTAAGTAGCGGGAGGAAAGGAAAGTAAAAACGATTCCCTGAGTAGCGGCGAGCGAACGGGGAAAAGCCTAAACCGTGCCAGTGCCAAGCGGACAGCGTTGCTGGCACGGGGTTGTGGGACTTCCATTAACGGATTGTCATAATGTTTAAGCTGTATGCATGTAAGTGGAACCAGCTGGGAAGCTGGACCAAAGAAGGTGATAGTCCTGTAGAACATAAAATGCATATGGTGACTGGAAGCACCCGAGTAGCGTCAGGCACGAGGAATCTGGCGTGAATCAGCGTGGACCATATCACGCAAGGCTAAATACTGCTGTTGACCGATAGTGAAGAGTACCGTGAGGGAAAGGTGAAAAGAACCCTGAGCAAGGGAGTGAAACAGAATTTGAAACCGTGTGCTTACAAACGGTAGGAGCGCTTTATGCGTGACTGCGTGGATTTTGGTTAATCATCCTGCGAGTTATGATCAGTGGCAAGGTTAATAAAGCGGAGCCGAAGGGAAACCGAGTCTTAACAGGGCGACAAGTCGCTGGTCATAGACGCGAAACCTAGTGATCTAGGCCTGTCCAGGCTGAAGCTGAGGTAAGACTCAGTGGAGGGCCGAACTCACCGCCGTTGAAAAGTTGGGAGATGAGGCAGGTCTAGGGGTGAAAAGCCAATCGAACTAGGAGATAGCTCGTTCTCTCCGAAATGCATTTAGGTGCAGCCTTGACGTCAAGATATGTGGGGGTAGAGCTCTGTATGGTCTAGGGGGCGTACTGCTTACCGAAATCAAGCAAACTTCGAATACCATATATTAATAGTCAGGAGTGAGTCCGCGGATGACAAGGTCCGCGGACGAGAGGGGAACAGCCCAGACCGCCAGCTAAGGTCCCTAATTATGTCTAAGTGGGAAAGGAGGTGGATATTCACAGACAACCAGGAGGTTGGCTTAGAAGCAGCCATGCCTTGAAAGAGTGCGTAACAGCTCACTGGTCGAGAGTATCTGCGCCGAAGATGTAACGGGGCTAAGACATAAACCGAAGCTGCGGAGGCGTGTTGCACGCCTGGTAGGAGAGCGTTCTGTAGGCCGTTGAAGGAATGCCGCAAGGCCGTTCTGGAGGTATCAGAAGTGAGAATGCAGGAATGAGTAGCGAGAAGGCGGGCGAGAATCCCGCCGGCCGGAAGTCCAAGGTTTCCAAGGGAAGGTTTGTCCGCCCTGGGGAAGTCGGGACCTAAGCATAAGCAAAAATGTGATGGCGAATGGAAAACAGGTTAATATTCCTGTACCACTATTATCGCTTGAGAGACGGAGTGACGCAGGAAGGTATGCGGGAAGACTGACGGAATAGTCTTTCTAAGGGCGTAGCATGGGACATGCAGGAAAATCCGCGTGTCTAAATGTGAGACCTGATGGGGTAAGTGCATTAGCATAAGTCACAGATCCTACACTGCCAAGAAAAACTTCTATCGATGAGAACAGTGCCCGTACTGTAAACCGACACAGGTGGACAGAGTGAGAAACTTAAGGCCGACAGGATAACTCTAGCTAAGGAACTCTGCAAAATAGCCCCGTAACTTCGGGAGAAGGGGTGCCTGACATACCTGAGAGGAGAACGCCTCAAGGGGAAACAGGCCGCAGTGAAGAGTCCCAAGCAACTGTTTACCAAAAACACAGGTCTATGCTAAGCTGGAAGGCGACGTATATGGGCTGACACCTGCCCAGTGCCGGAAGGTTAAGAGGAGGACTGAGAGGTCCGAATTGAAGCCCCGGTGAACGGCGGCCGTAACTATAACGGTCCTAAGGTAGCGAAATTCCTTGTCGGGTAAGTTCCGACCTGCACGAATGGTGAAATGATTTGGGAGCTGTCTTGGCTGGAGACCTGGTGAAGTTGTAATGCCGGTGAAGATACCGGCTACCTGCAGTAGGACGGAAAGACCCCGTGGAGCTTTACTGCAGTCTGGCATTGGGTTTTGGCTGTGTGTGTATAGGATAGTTGGGAGACTGTGAAGCTGAGGCGTCAGTTTCAGCCGAGTCGCCGTTGGAATACCAACCATATGCCGTTGAAATTCTAATCTGGTAACGGAGACAGTGCTAGATGGGCAGTTTGACTGGGGCGGTCGCCTCCAAAAGAGTAACGGAGGCGTTCAAAGGTTCCCTCAGGCTGGATGGAAATCAGCCTAGGAGTGCAAACGCATAAGGGAGCTTGACTGCAAGACTGACGGGTCGAGCAGGCACGAAAGTGGGAGTTAGTGATCCGGCGGTTCCGCATGGAAGGACCGTCGCTCAACGGATAAAAGCTACCCCGGGGATAACAGGCTGATACTTCCCAAGAGTCCATATCGACGGAAGTGTTTGGCACCTCGATGTCGGCTCGTCTCATCCTGGGGCTGGAGAAGGTCCCAAGGGTTGGGCTGTTCGCCCATTAAAGAGGCACGCGAGCTGGGTTCAGAACGTCGTGAGACAGTTCGGTCCCTATCCACTGCAGGCGCCTGAGCACTGAAAAGATCTGACCTTAGTACGAGAGGACCGGGTTGGACAGACCTCTGATGTACCAGTTGTCACGCCAGTGGCACGGCTGGGTAGTCACGTCTGGGACGGATAACCGCTGAAAGCATCTAAGCGGGAAGCCGGCTTTGAGATGAGTGTTCGCAGTATCCATGGAGAACACATGGTTGATAGGCCAGGGGTGCAAGCGCAGCAATGCGTTCAGCTGACTGGTACTAATATTACATCTGCTTTTTAGTTAATCTTTTACTGCTACTATTTATTTCCCATTGTCTTAGCTAGACAGTTTAATTTTTTGAAGTTTGGTGATGCTAGCAGCAAGGATACACCCGGTCACATTTCGAACCCGGCAGTTAAGTCTGCTTACGCCTACGATACTTGGATTCGTCCCGGGAAAATAGGCAGTTGCCAAACTTCTTTTCTTTTGCGTGTCTCCGTAGCTCAGCCGGTTAGAGCATCTGACTGTTAATCAGAGGGCCGTTGGTTCGAGTCCAACCGGGGACGCCATTTTTTTTTGCAAGATTTCATAGGAGTTTAAAGGCAGAGGCAGGAAAGCTATTGTGCAGCATATCAGTGAACAGCTAGCTGTAAATTGTAAGGACAGCAGGTTGTCGGGAATATGGGAAACTTAGGCAGGGAAGCTCTGATAGGAAAGGATTCCAAAGTACTCCTGCTGCTTTTTCAGAAAGTAAGCTATGCTTTTTGATAGGGGTTTCAAAGTTTGATAGTTTTATTACAGAAATCATATTATGAGCAAGAAGTTAAATAGTATGTAATTTAAAAATTTGTTAATCATTTTCTATTAAGAGGGATGGGAATAGTACTAGGTAGTTGCAAAAATCAAATTTGTTTATTTCTATACATAAATTTTAGAGAGTATTTAATGGTTGTAAGGTGATAACTTTTGTTATAAAAATGGATAAATAGTATTTGTTTTCTTTATTTTGTACTTTTATTTTTGATATACTGTAATAAATATATGGAGATATTTGAAATTACGGGAGAAATAGTATGGATAGGATTATGGATATTTATGAAATGATGAGAAATGTTAGAAGGATTTCTTTTAAGGCGAAAGAGTTTGGAAGGGTCTCGACAGGTTGGAATTATGTTGGCAAAGGGAATGTTGTGATTAGAGAAGAAGGAGATAGGTTGTATTTTTATTGAAGAAATTATTCTTGATAATGATATTCGGTATAGTGATAGAAAATTATGGAGTTTAAAGGAAAAATTATATTGATTTTATAGGTTTAGAAATGGTGATTAGTGAGAAGATATTTTGAGTTTTTATTTTTGTGATGGGGAATTTATGATGAAGAAAGAATATTTGTGCAGTCCTGATTTATATTATGGAGAAATGAAAATTTTTGGATAATAGAATTTGTTTGATATAAAAAGTAAAGGGGAAAAAGAAGAATGAAGTTTTAGAATACACGTACTTTAACATAGAAATTTAGTCAATTTAGGACTTTTTGAAAAAGTGTTGAAGTAGAGTGGTTAGTGTAGGCTCTGTTTGATAACGATATGTATTTAGGAATTTAATAAAAATAAATATTCTGAGCAGGGTAAGTTGCCTTTGTGGAAATGAAAAACTTAGGTTAGAGAATACATCTAGTATACTTGGTACTAAACTTCGTTTAAATAATTAATTTATTAAACCTGTTCGATAACTATGCTGAATTTGAAAATGTAATGAGATAAATATTACTCTGAAGGAGCAAGACATCTTATTAGAGATAAAAATATAAAGTTGTCGAACAAGTCTATTAAAAATATTTTTAGCAAGAAATTAAAAATGTAGTTTTTGCTTTTTAAACTGATTATAGGATTAAAATCTAGAATTTAAATTAGACATGTCTAAAACTCTTAAAATAATGAATTTTTAACAAATTTTTTCTAAAATTAGAAATAATAAATACTGATTTTATGGTGCTTTTTGTACAATTTCTAAAATCAAAAATATTAAAAATAATATAGATTTTAAGTTTTCAGACACAGCCCTATTTTTAAATATTGAAATAAAGTAACTTATACTAAAACCCTATTTAAAAATAGTAATAAAAATTTTTATAATAATTAGTTTGATAGTCTTGTATCAAATCTAACTTTTTAAGTATTTGTATAGGAGATTTTTATTCAGATTTTTGAAAAACTGCTTATTATTAATAAATAAAATTACAAAAAGTTTTTAAGACGAATATTTAATGATTAAATTTAATTATAGGATATTTTATGCAAGTACATAGATTGTAAATAGTACACTTTGTACAAAAGGCTTTTAACTCGATAATTTTCTGATTTCTACTATTTAAAAAATGAGAAAGTAGTATTAATTCTAAAAATAACTCGCTGTCTTTTTACAACAACGGTTATCTAAAAATTTTAACTATTTTCTTTCAAGATTATATTTCTTTACATAGTCTTCCATCATTTTTCACTGCTATTGGTCTATTAGACCTTTCTCGCAAATTCTAATTAGCTGTTAATCCCATTGTCCTTTTACTAATAGTGGAAGTCCTGGTTGAGAAAATATTAATTTGATATAATGGCAACATTTTCCATTTCAGCAAAGTACCAGTATTAAAATATTCTTTAAAAACTGAAACTGTCTGTTCGTCTTATAAATTGCTGTTATATCTGCTCCTTTTTTCCAATAATGTTTTGCATATATTGTTGTTTTTACTATATCATGTCCTACCACTATGAGAAATAAAAGGGAAAAATAAACGTAGTCCCTCTCTTCCTGTTCTATCTTAATATCAGCGCCCTTTTATTTATTAAAAAAATTAGATATTTTATAACGTGCATCTATTATTTTTGCTTAATGCATCATATAAAGATACTATCTCCTCGATGCACTCTCCAATTTTTCATCATCCTTTTTGAATAATTTCTATAACATCTTTGTAATGTTCCAAATCTTACTGCTACGCAATATTGTTGTATATTCTGACATTTTTATCTCCTTTTTTTAATTTTAATGCTTCATTTTTGTTTTTAAAAATATTTAAAATTTAAAGTTGCTTTTTATTTTTATTCTAGTATTCTTAATAATTGCCTTTCAGCACTTTCTACTAGCACACATCTATTTTCTATATTCTTTTCCAGGATACTTGTCTCATATTTTTAATATATTTTCTTTTTCTTTTCTCGGTACTGAAACATATTTTTATTTTTTTGCTTCCTTATCAATTCCAAATGCTATTCCAAATAACTTTCTTTTGTATAGAACCACTCCAACTATTTCATAAGCATAATCTCTAGCTTCTCTTAATGAAGCAAAAAAATTCATCTTGATTAGCAATTTCTCGCATTTTTTTCCATTTTTCATCATCTATATAAAATTTTTATTTTGCCTTTCTTTTAAAAATCTTATAATTTTTCGTAGTATTCTTTTTCTGTTTGCTATATAGCGATTATTTGGACAATCCGATACATTTATTCTTGCTTTTTAAATGATTTTTATAAAAATAGACCAATAGCAATTATAAAAAGTAAGTAACAATAATAATTTAAAAACTTATTCATAGTTGATCTCCTTTCTTTTCATTTTATTTGTATTTTCAAATTATATTTTCTATATTATTTATATAATCTAGTTTAGATTTTTAATACAGGACTCTTTTAGTAAAAATTACTCTTTTTAGAAGTTCTGTTTTATAAAAAGAGTTTAGATAGCGGTTATCTGTTATAAATCATTATTCGAGAATAATTTCTTTTTCTTTATGTTAGAAAATCTGTCTATCTTTGTTTAATATTATGTAGCGTTTAATTAATTTTAGAATATTAAATAATTCTGTGAGTATTGGGAGCAGGAGTATTATAAAAATTAGCAATGTAGGATTTTTGAAAAATAGGATACGAGGACGTTTATTATGTCGTAGCCTTTTTAGGTTTTATCAAAAATAGACTAAAGATAAAATCTCTTATTAATAGCGTTTGAATCAAGGCTATTGGGAACATTAGCAGTTTTATTGTTCTTAGGATTGAAAAACGGATTTTTATTGTTAGAGTATCATTTAGCATTAATTTGGATACTATTTTTCTTTTTCTTCAAATGGAAAAATTGTAGTATTCGTATTCTATCAAAATAAAAATTATTAAAAATGTAAACAAAAATTATTTATAATTTTTGATATTTAAAACTAGTTCCATCACACCAAAATCACTAATTTTTACTTTCATCCTGTAATTCAAAATTATTGTTTAATATTAAAAGTTTCACCAGTTTCCAGCTTAATTATTTTTCCATATACTCTCCTTCGATAATCTTTTTATTTTTAGTTTTATTTTTACGGTATCCCAGTTGAAAGTAAATTATCTTTTCCTTTTAGCCATATTGTTTCATCATTTATAAAGATAAAATTTACATTGTTATTAGTCGTCAATTACTGTATCTGTGATATTTATATTTCCCTTTGAGAGTTTTCGCAAGTAAGATTTTTAAATTTTTATCTACTTTCCATTTTGTTTTTCCATCTTTGTTTACAATTTCGAGAGTGCTGTTTTAACTCGTCTATTGAATTTATTTCTGCGTTTTATTAGAATAGATTTTTATTTAATATTTCAAGTCTCGTTTTTGTAAGAATTAAGGAAGTAGCTCTACCTAAAGAAAAATTACAGCCATTAGAAAAATTTTTAATACTATGGTCGTAAAAATAAGCAGTAAAAATTTTCTTTTAATAATAAAAGTTATAAGCATTGACAAAAACGATAGTATTATAGTAATAACAGCTGAAGCGTATATAAAGTAGTTGTAGCTTTTAGATTTAAGGCAAGATTTAAAAATGAAATATAAAATAGGACTATGAGCAGAAACCTTAAAACATATCTATTTACATTTATAATTTGTATTTTGCCATTTTTATATTTTGAATCCAATTGCTTATTTATTTTAGTTTTATTTGTATTTTTTAATTTTTAGCTGATTGTTTAGCAAGGTTGATTTTTATTTAGTTCATTTAATAATTTTGGTTCATTTTTCCAGTTCTCTTTTTGTATAAAATATTTTTGAAAAATTCGATAATTTCTATTTTACTTTTAAATAGTTCTTTCATAAAGTTATCCTCTTTTATATGTAAAATTTTGTTTTGTTATTATAGCACTTTATCATTATTATTTTCATATATTTTACGTTTATAGCAGGAAATTTTCAAAAATAATTATAATCAAGATAGTAATGTGGGTATTAAAGAAAAAGATTAGTCTGAAAGGATAAAAGGATATAAACCGAATCTTTCTGAAATCGAATTAATGTGAGGATAGCGGAGTTTTGACTGACTTTTATTGAAAAAGTTATAAGATTCTACCCTATGCAGAATATTTATGGTATTATAATATATAGAGGGATTTGAAAAGTATAAAAACTTTTAGAAAAGAGGAAATTTATAGATGACTAATAAAAGAGAAAGGAAATAAAAGAGAGATAGAATACAAAGGAATTGCGTTGTTAAAAAGGGAAGAATATGTAAATAATGGGAAATTGAAAAGGAAATTAGTAGTTTTGAGAGAATTGAGAATGTTGTTTAGAAGAGTTATGGAGATGGAAAGTGATGAGAATATAAAGAGTTCTTAACGGAACTGGGAAATGCTTTGAAATATATGGAAAATTTGAAGAGTCATCAGATTTTAGCTAAAGGGCGAAAAAATGGTTTTAAAAAAATATGGTGAAAAATAGTCTTGCCTTTTGTAACTTGCAGCTATAACATGGCTGGAAGTTTATAGAACTATGAAAAATATGACAAGGTGGAGGAAAAATATTTTCAAGGCAATAAAAAGTTTATATATAATTTTAGAATGGATATGTATTTTTGCAGGGTATATGTAATACTTTGGGACTATGAAGAAAATGAGACATTATCAGGATTCGATAAATGGCAGCAAAAAAAGTTTGGAAATATTGAAAAAGACTTGAGAATAGATCAAATTCAGAAAGCAGTATATTAAGTAATATGGTAAAATCGTATGTGAAAACTTGGTGAAAAACATGAAAAATGCATAACTGGACGAAATCATTGAAAAAGGAAATGAGGAGAAAAATATCAAACTTTTATTTGAAATATTTTTAAATAATTTGGGCAAATGTCTATTTTGAAAAACAAAAGAGCTATAAAAATCTTTAGTATTGTTGAAAAATGTGAGAAAATTTGTAAAATGTTTTAGGAACAGAGAAAATGAAAAATTATAAAAATATTTTAGAAAAGATTTCAATTGTAAGGAAAGAGAAATCGATAAAACACAAGATGGAACAGTATGTATGGAAGATCAAATTGTAAAGAAAAGTTAAAAATTAGCTATTTAAATAAAATTCAGGTAATAAAAAAGAGTTGGGAAATTATGGATAAATTAGAAGACTTTCTGAAATATTCAGTCTTTTTTCATATTATGGAGAACCTTTTTCCCCAAAAAGAAAAGGCAATATTTGGAACTTTATCTGGAGGAAAAACAGCTCACTTTCAGAAATTGCTGAACAATGTGGAGTTACAAGGCAGGCTGTTTTTGATAATATAAAAAGGTGTCTCAGAAAGCTGGATGAATATGAGAATAAACTTGGAATATTTGAGAAAAAGAAAAAGGAATTGAAGTGAAATTGGAGCATTTGAGATTTTACGAAAGAAAAATTTGGAAAAGATAATAGAAGATTTTTGAATATACAGAATAATAATTAAATTTGAAAAAGCGAAAAATAAAAAATAAATTGCTATTGACAAATAGGAAAAGTCAAGGTATAATAGTTATGTAAAGAATATGTGAAGTTTATGAAATTTGAGGGTTATTACTATTTGGATTAGACAAAAACTGAAATGGCGGGAATATGCTTTTAATAAATGTTTTCCCCTTTTGGTTTTGCTTTTTAGTTTAGATAGAGGAAGGATGATTATTAGTAAACTGGAAAAAGGAGAATTTTACAAACTAATGAAAATGAAATAGCAGATTACATTTTAAAACACTTGGATGAGGTACATTTGCTGTCACGGAGAGTTTGGCTAAAAAGGCGTTTGTGAGCAAGGCTACTGTTGTGAGATTTTTGCAGAAAAACTAGGGGTTAAAGGGGTATAGGGACTTTCAGAGAAGTCTGATAAGGAAGTCGAGGAAATGATGAAAAATTAAAGGACTGCTTAGCGAAGAGCCTGTAAACAGTGAAACAAAATACGATGAAATTATCTCAATTATTCCATCGCTTTATGAAAGAGTTGTCGGGGCTACAAAACTTAATTTGGATACACCTGTTATGGAAAAAATTATTGAAAAACTTAAAAACGTTAAGAAAATTGAGATTTATGGAACTGGAATTTCATATATATTAGCAAAATTGGCTTCATTTAAATTTATGACGCTTGGAATAGAGAGTGCGGCTTATGATGGTCTTAATGAGCATTATGTAATTTCTACGGAAAAAGGGGAAAAAGACATGGCTCTTATTATCTCGCTTTCAGGGAATAATCCCTATATGATTAGAATTGCGGAATATTTGAAAAAAAGGAATGTATTTGTCGTAGGAATTGGGAATGGATCATCTGAAGAAATAAAAAAAGCATGTTCAGAATATATTGAAATACATGCTCCGAATTATATTTTGAGTTTTTGAGATGGTATCGGTATTTACTGGTGTTAATTATGTGCTGGACATATTTTTTTACTTCCTTTTAGTGTCGAACTACTACAAGAATATAGATACATCTTTGGAAGTTAGTAAAAATTATGAGAAAAATGAACCAAAAGTATCAAAAATGATTAAAAATAAAAACAATTTTGAAACAATGGGGAAAAATTGAGAAACATTCTTGTTTTTGTAAGATTTTTAGTGTTATATTTTTAATGTAAAGGAAATTATTAAAAATATTAAATGCAAAAATTTTTAGAGGAGATGGAAATGGGATTTAGAAAAGACTTTTTGTGGGGCGGAGCCACTGCCGCAAATCAGCTTGAAGGAGCTTATAATGTGGATGGAAGAGGGCTTGCAAATGTAGATTTGTCGCCAGTTGGGGAAGATAGGCTTGCTGTGATTACTGGTGAGCGAAAAATGCTGGAATTTGACAATGAGCATTTTTATCCTGCTAAAGGGGCGATTGATTTTTATCATAGATACAAGGAAGATATTGCATTATTTGCTGAAATGGGATTTAAGACTTATAGAATGTCAATAGCATGGACTCGTATTTTCCCAAATGGAGATGAAGAAACTCCGAATGAAAAAGGGCTTGAATTTTATGAAAATGTATTTAAGGAATGTAGAAAATATGGTATTGAGCCATTGGTTACAATAACGCACTTTGATTTTCCTATTCACTTAATCAAGGAATATGGGGGATGGAGAAACAGAAAAGTTATTGATTTCTACAAAAGATTGTGTACTGTAATTTTCACTAGATATAAAGAGCTTGTAAAATACTGGCTTACATTTAATGAAATTAATATTTTATTACATGCACCATTTATGGGAGCAGGAATCGTTTTTGAAGAAGGGGAAAATAAAAATCAGGTTTTGTATACTGCGGCACACAATGAATTGGTAGCAAGTGCTTGGGCTACAAAAGATTGGACATGAAATTGACCTGAAAAATAAAATTGATGTATGCTTGCAGCTGGAAAAATTTTATCCACTGACTTCAAAAGCCTGAAGATGTATGGACTGCACTTTGAAAAAGACAGAGAAAATTATTTTTTCATAGATGTGCAGGCTCGTGGATATTATCCTGACTATGCTAAAAAATTTTTTGAAAGAGAAAATATAAACATTGGAATTACAGATGAAGATGAGAAAATTTTGAGGGAAAATCCAGTTGATTTTGTTAGTTTTTCTTATTATACAACTCGTTGTATCTCTGCTGAAGCTGATAGACTTGGAGAAGGAAACTTACTAAAAACAATGAAAAATCCATATATTGAAGTGACAGACTGGGGATGGGGACTAGATCCGTTAGGATTTAGAACGACAATAAACGAAATTTATGACAGATACCAAAAACCGTTGTTTGTTGTGGAAAATGGGCTTGGAGCTGTGGATATTCCAGATGCAGATGGATATGTGGAAGATGATTATAGAATTGACTATTTGAGAGATCATATAAAGGCAATGAAGGAAGCGGTTGAACTGGATGGGGTGGAACTTCTAGGGTATACAACTTGGGGACCTATCGACTTAGTAAGTGCGGAACTGGAGAAATGAAAAAACGTTACGGATTTATCTATGTAGATAGAGATAACGATGGAAATGGAACATTGAAGAGAAGCAAGAAAAAATCATTTGACTGGTATAAAAAGGTTATCGCAAGTAATGGAGAAGATTTGGATTAGCATTTGAAATTATTTATTGAAAAATTAATAAAAATAAGGATTTTTTTAAAAATAGCGAAATCCCCTTTGCTTTTTGTGTGAAACTTTTAAAAATGAAACTGAGAAACTTAAATAATATCAGAATTTTAGAAAAAATAAAAATGTAAAGGGAGAATTGTTATGAGACAGCTTATGGGAATAATAGATTTAGCAAGATAAGAATCTTTTTCAGGAGCACAATTAAAATATATTGCTTTTTATCAATGTTGATTGATCACGTGAATAAGGCTTTGATGTATCCTTTGTTAACAGAAAATGGATTTTAAGATATGTAGCGATGTATTTGATATTTTGGGCATATTGAGGCTGTGTTTTAAAAATGGAGAAATGGAGAGAAATGAATAGAATGATAAGAGCATATGGATTGCTTATATTACTTACAATATTAGCAGGTATGGAATTAGCACTTTTGGTAAAAGATGAACGTAGGAGTTGGGCCTTGGGATGCGATGGCATTGTCTTTTCGTTTTTGACAGGAATAAAAATGGGAACAGTAGCGATAATATGTAATTATTTATGTGTATTAGGTCAAACTTATTTTTGCTAAAAAGGAATTTAAAAAGATAAATTTATTACAAATACCTAGTTTCTATGTTACTAGGGATATTCAATTAATGTATATGTAGTTTTTAAAAAAATATGGCATTTAATAACTATATTTTTCAGAATAACAACTAATATTATAGTACTTGTATCAGTCGCTTTTACAATGGGAGCAATAGTAGTTTTGGGATTACCAACGTTTTGCTTGAAGGTTTTTGCAGTGCGATTCATGTCAAAAACTGGGATTCCTTTGCAAAAATTTAGGCAATGGATAGATTTTTTTCTGCGTTGGTCTTGTCAGTTGTTTTGACACTTATATTTCCTATAGAATGGAGTTTGCGTGAAGGTACGATAATTAGCATGGTTCTGTTTGGACCTTTACTTGGAATATTTATGCCAAGAATTGAAAAACTCTATGAAAAATGGGATTTAGTTGATGGAAAAAGTCAGATTGAGAAGGAAATAGAAGGATTGGAATAAAAATAAATTTTATAAAAATGTGAAGGAGATTAATTATGAAAATAAATCATGTAGCAATTTATGTAAAAAGATTTGGAAAAACAAGGGAATTTTATGAGAAATATTTTGAAGCAAAGGCAAATGAGAAATATCATAATAAAAATACTGGATTACAGACTTACTTTCCTAACTTTTCCAGATAGTGAAGTAGGCTTGAAATAATGTCACGTCCTGAACTTTCGGAAAGAAACGATAAAATAATGAATGAAGGCTTTTATTCATCTTGCTTTTAGCGTTGGAAACAAAGAGAATGTCGATAAATTGACAAAAAGACTTGTAAAATGATGGGTTTAGATGTTTAAGTGGGCCTAGGACGACTGGAGATGGATATTATGAGAGTGTTGTTGAGGATTGTGAAGGAAATTTGATTGAAATAACAGAATAATAAAATATTTATTTGCAAATGGAGAAAAAGATTTGAAGAGTATAATTACTAAAAAGACACATAAAAATTTACAGATACGAGGAGTGGTAATTATGTTTAAAAATTAGAAAAAATGGATTTTTATTATGGATTTCCAGTATTACTGATGACTACAAAAGGATAAAGAAACGGGCAAAAAGCAATGTAACTCCGTTATCATCTTCATTTGTACTTGGAAAATCAATAGTTGTGGGAATAGGATTTGGAAATAAAGGATTTAAGAATATTGAAAATGGATCAGATGTAACTTTTAATATTCCAGATGAAAACTTGTACGAAAGTGTGAAAAAGATTGAAAAATTTACAGGCGATACAGAAATATCAGAAGTAAAGCAAAATCTTGGATATATATATGTAGAAGATAAGTTTAAGATTGCAGGATTTACTGAACTAGCTGGTGAAATGGTAAATTCTGTGAGAATAAAGGAGTGTCCAATTCACATAGAGGCAAAAAGTTACAGATATTCAAAAAAAAGACTGGTTTGCTATAGTAACCTGTGAAATACAGGGATTTTTGTTGATGAAAAAAATAATGAAGGATGATTCTCACATCGATACAAAGAAATGGAAACCATTGATTTATAAATTTAGAGAATATACATCGACAGGCGATAGATTGGGATTAAATTTTTAATTTTCAGGAGGTTTAAGAAGAATTTGGAAGTTATTAAAATCAAAGATTCTGTTGTTTTTCAAGAAAGGCTATTTTAAAAATTATTTTTTGATAATTGTTTGAATTAAAAATTTTTAATACCTATTGTAAATAAGATAATCCATTGCATCTATAAAAATTTTTGTAAAGGGATTTTTTTCCCATCATTTATCCATTGTTTATAACTGCCTAAAAATAGATGAAAAAAACAGAAGATAAAATAATATTACGTAGATAAGGATCTATTTTCTTTAAAAAAATCTGCTTTTTCCCATGCTTTTTTTATAATATTATTTATCATTTTTTTGTAATATATAATCATTTTTGGGATTAGTTATCATTTTATCGTGAGCTTTTTCCATAAATTTCTGAAAAATCAATAAAAGTATTAATAATATTTTCTAAATCTTCAGGAAAAAGAAAGTAAAGAAAAATTTTTGTATATATTCGTTGGTAATTTTATCTTGTATTTCTAAAAAAATAAGTTATCAATAGACGAATAATAACGGTAGAAAGTTTTTTTGCTAATTTCAGCTTTTTTTCAATTAATTCTTTTACAGTTATTTTTTTCATAGTCTTTTTCTTTTAAAAAGTTCTAGAAAAAGGATTTGTGAATGTTCTTTATTGTATTCTTATATCGTTATAATTAATCATCGTTTTTTCAGTTTCTTTCTAAAAATATATTTGAAGTCATTTAAAAATTAAAATGATAAAAATTATATAAATTGATATTTGTTATAGTTTTTAAATTTTTTTATGCTATAATGAATTTTACAATGAAAAAAATACTAAAATGCAACTTTTTTTGTGTAAAAGTGTAAAAAGATACTTTTTACTAGCTAAAAAGTTTCTCAAAAAAAGAAATAGATATGCTATACTTGTATAGTAAAATATAATAAGTGAAAGGATAAATATGGAAAATCAAATATTGTTTACTCCGTTAAAATTAAAAAAATGGAGAAGTTATAAAAAAATCGTTTTTAAAATCTGCAATGAGTGAAGGAATGGCAAATTCCCAAGACTAATTCGCCAAATAAGTTGCATATAAATTTATATAGAAAATGGGCAAACGGAGGGACAGGACTTCTTATAACAGGAAATGTTATGATAGATAGACATGCTTTAGGTGAACCAGGAAATGTAGTAATAGAAGATGAAAGAGATATGGAAATGCTTAAAAAATGGGCAGAAGCAGGGAAAGAAAATAATACGCATATATGGATGCAAATAAACCATCCAGGAAAACAAGCTCCTAAAAGTGTAGCAAAAGAATCTGTTGCGCCAAGTGCTATAGAAATTCAAGGAGATTTGAAAAGTGGATTTGTAAAGCCAAGGGAACTTACAAAAGATGAAATAAAAAAATTGATAAAACGTTTTGGAAAAGCAGCAGAAATTGCTAAAAAATCAGGTTTTACAGGAGTTCAAATACATGGAGCACATGGGTATTTGATAAGTCAATTTTATCATCTGCAGATAATGTGAGAAATGATGAATATGGTGGAAGCATAGAAAATAGAATGAAATTTTTTAGTTGATGTATATAATGAAATGAGAAAAAGTAGGAAAAGAATTTCCAATAGGATTAAAAAAATAAATTCATCAGATTTTTAGTAATAATGGATTTACAGAAGAGGAATCTATTATTGTTATATGTCCGAAATAGGAGTAGACCTTATAGAAATATCAGGTGGAAATTATGAAAATTCTAAAATGCTTTCTGAAAGAGGAGATAATGAAAAGGTATTTTTTTATAGATTATGCTAAAAGAGTACTATCTTTAGTGGATACACCTATTGTAGTGACAGGAGGATTTAAAAAGTAGAAACTATGGAAAAAGCCATCGAGAAAGAGAAAAATATCCATGATAGGAATATGCAAGACCCTATAGTGATATATCCCAAATTTGCCTAATGAAATCAAAAAGAAGGGGTATATATCATCAGTTTCTTAGAAAGATTAACAACTGGCTTAGAGGATTGGACATTAGGAGGTCTTATAGGAGTTGCTTATTAAGGCAAAGCAAATCCGAAGACTTGCAGAGAATAAACCTGTAAAAATTCATAGAAATGCCTGGAGTCCGGCTATTATTTACAATATTGTATCATGGAAAGAATGCGTTAAAAACCTAGACGAAGATAGGTTTAGTTAAATTAAATAAAGATTGTTAAATTTTATCAGAATCTTTAACCTCATAGGTAAATATATCTATGGGGGTTTCTATATTAAAGTAAAAAGAATTTGGGAAATAGAGAAGTGTATTAAAATGAGAATAGAAAGATATATGGCTAGTAAAGGAGAGTTTACAGAAATGAAAAATTATAAAGAATTAGAAAAATATTATTTTCAATGGATGGAAAAAGTTATTCGTTGTATAAGTCGCTTAAAGGGGAAATATAGATTTGAAAAAGTATATTCTTGCGATTGATCATGTGCAGTCGGATCCTTATGCTCCGCCTTCAAAAATGAGGGTTATAATGGATAGGAAAATTTGCGGGATTCCTTGTGAGCTGACAGATACGAAGGATAAGAATATTGCAGTTTCGGATTTTCTTACGAGAAATTTTTACAGGGAAATTCAGAAAAGTGGGAATGACAGTACAGGAACTGGAGGAAGTGGAAGAACTTTTTATTGACAGGTGTGGACAGGAAATCTGGAAAGAACTTCAGTTATGATAAAGGGAGATAAAGTTGAAGTGAGGTTTGAAATGGGGATGCCTGCGAGAGGCAGACGGATAATGGGAAAAGCCGCACAGAAAATTATTTTTGAGCAGTTGCCTGAAATTGTGGAAAAATCCATTATTTATGATAATTTGAATAAAAAAGCGTTAAATGAGCAGGTAATTCTAGTGCTGGATCAGGAATATGCGAGAAAAATGTTGAAGGAAAAAGGGCTTGTTGCATTTGTGGCTAATGATTCTGTGCTTCCACGTGAAAGTGGAGTTTCGGATAAGCCTATGAAAAATGCAGTTAAGTTTAAAAGTCCAGAAAAATTTGAGATTACATTAAAGCTTCCAAGTGGGAAAGAAATAAGCGGAATGAGAATTCCAAAAGGAATTACGCTAATTGTGGGTGGAGGTTATCACGGAAAATCCACGTTGCTTGCGGCACTTGAAAGAGGGGTTTACAATCACATTGCTCAAGATGGGCGTGAATTTATAATTTCTGAATCGGATGCGGTAAAAATACGTGCGGAAGATGGAAGAAATGTGGAAAAGGTAAATATAAGCGGATTTATCAATAACTTGCCACAAAATAAGGATACAAAGGGCTTTTTCAACTGAAAATGCGAGGCGGAAGCACATCGCAGGTGGCAAAATGTGGCAGAAAGCACTGGAATATGGGACTCTTTGCTTTTTAATAGATGAGGATCACTTCGGCTACTAATTTTATGATCTCGTGACGGAAGAATGCAAAAACTTGTGGCAAAGGAAAAAGAGCCGATAACACCGTTTATTGACAGGGTAAAGGAACTTTATGACAATTTTGGAGTTTCTACGATATTGATTGTCGGTGGCTCTGGAGATTATTTTGATGTGGCAAATCACGTTATAATGATGGATGAATATGTGCCAAAAGATGTAACGGAAAAGGCGAAGGAAATTGCAAAATTGGATGAAAACAAGCGAGAATTTTCTTCAAATGATAAATTTCAAGGAGTTACACAGCGTATTCCACTCAAAAAGTTTTTCACAATCTGGAAAACTGGATAAAACAAAAGCCAAAGGAAAATATAGCATTCTGTATGGAAAAGAACTAATTGACATTTCCGGGCTGGAGCAGCTTGTGGATGACAGCCAGACAAACTGCATTGCTGTAATGATTGACTATTTTAAAAATAAAGTGCTGGCATGAAAAAGCTGACACTTTTCGCAAGCGCTGACAGGATTTATGAAAAAGATTGCAAAAGGAAGGACTTTGATTCGATTTCTTCGTGACACAGAGCCATCAGGAAATTTGGCATTACCGAGAAAGCAGGAATTTTGTGGGCGGTGAATAGATATAGGAAGTTGAAAATAAAATAATCTGCCTATGAAATGATAAAGGAGAGAATTTGTTTGAGTAAACGGCAAAATAGAATTTGAAAAATAGCAATAAAAATTCTATAACAATTAATTCGATAGTTTTTGCTGAAAAATCAAATTTAATTCTTAAGTATCCATCATAAAAGAGTTTTATTTACATATTTTCTCATGTAATTTTATGTCTTTTTTATAAAGCAAGGGAAATCAATCGCCATTTCCCTTGCAGCCTAACTCGTCTAAGCATTTTTGAAATATTCCCAAATTTTATTTGGGAAAGTAGTCGAAACATTTATTATTTAGATAACCTGGATTACTACGAAAACGAAACTCGCTGACTAGCTCAGACAATCGTTTCATTCGATCACGACACTGTATATGAAATTATAAAGATTATTATATTTAAATTTTAAGCTTTTTACATTTGAAAAATATTAAATACATATAAACTAGTATTAATCATAATACTTATAAATAAAATTATAAAAAGTCTTTAAGATGGATACTTAATGATAAAATTTAATTAAAGGATATTTTAATAGTTACTATAATCATGTAAAATGACTTTAATTTCATGAATTTTGATTTCTGCTCTTTAAATAGGAGATAGTATGAAATTATTCTCAATAATGATATTCGGTAAAAGTTAATCTCTTGTATTTTTAGCAAAAGCGACTTGATTCTATAACCGCCATTCTTTTACAACAACGATTATTTAATAATTTTAACTATCCTCTTTGCAAATTATATTTCTTTACATAATCTTCCATCATTTTCACTGCTATTGGTCTATTGACCTTCTTGCAAATTCAATTACTGTTAATCCCCATTTTATCTTTTTACTAAAAAGGAAGTCCTGGTTGAGAAAATATCAGTTGGTATAACGGTAGCATTTCTATTTCAGGAGTGCCGATGTTAAATAATTCTGAATAGAAACCGTTTTTCTCTTTCTTATGTATTGTTGTTATATCTGCACCTTTTTCCAATAATGTCTTACACAAAATTGTTGTTTTTACTATATCTTGCCATCCATGCGAAAAATAATGGAAAAACATACTCATTCCATCTTCTGTTATTATTTTAACATCAGCTCCTTTATTTATTAAAAAATTTGCTATTCTATATCTTTCTTTTGATTTTGTATTACATAATGCTATAAAAAGTAAACTTCTTCCTGATGCACTTTATTTTATTTTGATCTGCCTTCTTTAAATAATTTTTAAAGAAAATTCTTCATATGTTCCCACTATCTGCTGCTGAATAAATTGTCATAGCTTTGTCCTTTCTCTATTTTGTAGGTATTTTCAGTTTGTTGTTTTGAATTATGTTTTGTATATTATTTATATAATCTGGCTTATATTCTAATATAGTAAAATTTTTAGTATTCTACAATCTCTATTTTGCTTTTAAATGGTTCTTTCATAAGTTATCTCTCTGATAGTAGATTTTGTTTTGTTATTATAGCATTATTGTATTATTTTTCTATATATTCATTATAGAATAAGGTAATTGTGTATTATAGATTAAAAGATATATCTTTTTGAAATAGAGGTTGCTTTATTAAAAATGGAAATATAATAATATTGGAAAATAAGGGAAAAATACGGATAATTAGATAGATGGAGTGATGTGTATGGCAAAATTGAAATTTCAGATCATTTCTCGTGAGGGATCTACTACTGGACCGCAGAGCGAGGAGATTTAATAAAAAGAATAGAAATATGTTTGATTACTGGTTTGATACAGATAAGAAGGCGTGGTGGTGTAGGGCCGATGTGGCTCAAATTTTTATAACAGTTTTAGGGAAGATAAAATTGTATAAGAAATAGGGCTTAATTCACTGAACATCGATTCAATGGACACAGCTTATAAGATTTTGAAACTCGGGGAAGTTGATGAGGGATAGAGTGAGATTTTATACAGAGGTTATAGAGATTTGAGGAAAAATGGGATTACTCTTGTAATGAACTTGTTTCATTTTGATATGCCGATAGAATTGCAGGAAAAAATATGAAGCGCTGAGATCAAAGCATGATAGTTGAATTGTTTGTAAAATATCTGAGACATTTGAGCTGTTTGAGAACAAGGTAAAATACTGGACGACTTTTAATGAGTAGATAGTGCCTGTGGAGGCTGTATATGTATCAATTCCATTATCCGCGTTTGATTGTGGATGGAGCTATACAGGGTTTTGTATAATACGGCACTTGCTTCGGCAAAAGGTAATCGGGAATTTAGGAAAATAGAATCGTGGAGATGGGAAATAGGAGTAATTTTGAATTTGACGCCATCGTATCCAAAAGTGAAAATGAAGAGGATGTAAAGAGCGCTAGAAATATCAGATGTGTTTTTAATAATTCATTTTTAGATCCTGCGATTTATAAATTTCCTGAATTATTGATAGAAATACTGGAAAAGGACGGAGTCTTGTGAAAGCCAGAAGAGGAACTAAAAAGTTATTGCAGAAAATACAGTTGACTTTCTAGCGAGTGAATTATTATCAGCCAAGAAGAATAAAGGCTCGAAAAACGGAATTTATATTTCTAAAAAGGCACATGGCTCTGATAAATATTTTAGAAAATTATGATATGCCGAGAAAGAATGAATATTTACAGAGGATGGGAAATTTATCCACGAAGCATTTATGATATTGCTAAAAATATTCAGGATAATTATAAAAATATAAAATGGTTTATTTTCAGAAAATGGAATGGGTAGTTGAAGGAAGAAAAATTTAAGAATGAACAGGGATAATTGAAGATGATTACAGAATAGATTTTTAGGAACATCTGACACATCTTCATAGAGCAATAGAAGAAGGCTCAAACTGCTTTTTGGCTACCACACTTGGACACCGATAGACTGCTGGTCCTGGACAAATGCCTACAAAAACAGATATGGATTTATCTCTGTAGATTTACCAACACCAAAATAAAGACGGTAAAAATCAGGGTACTGGATAAAGAAAGTTCTCGTGAAACTAACGAAATTGATGAAAGCTGGGATATTAAAATTAATAAATGTAGATACTTATGGTAAAATTACTGGTAAAATATACTTAAAATTGAGGTTATTCTGCTGAAATTTTGTTATATAATTTTTCCAGCTTGACTCTACACGGATTTGTGCATAAAGATAAATTCCTTTAGAAAATTTTGATATAAAATATATTGATGCTCTTCAAATGATATAATTTATAATGCGAATAATTGTGAAAAAGTATTAAATTAGATAGGAATCGAGAAATTTTATGAATAAAAGCTGAAGTGTTTCAAAGTTTCTTTTAATAAAGTAGAAAATATCAGATTTAGAGATAAATAATATTTCGATTAACTCGAAAGAACTTGATAAAAATGATATTTTTGTTGCTATCAGAGGTGGGAACAATTTTGTTAATGAAGCTTGGAAAAAGGTGCTTTTGCTGTTTATGACAGTGAAAACTTTAAAAATAGATGAAAAATATGCCGATCGTGCATTTTTGTAAATGATAGTGTTGAATTTTTACAAAATTTTGCTAGAGAATGGCGGAAAAATTTAGATATAAAAAGTAATTGGAATTACGAAGTAATGGAAAAACGACTGTAAAAGGACATGATTTACCATTTTGCTTTCACAAAAATATAAAGGGAAAAAGACTGGAAGGAATCACAATAATCATATTGGATTGCCCCTTCACTTTGTTGCGTGCTGAAGAAGATGACAATATTTATTATTTTGGAAATGGGAATGAGCGACTTTTGGAGAAATTGATCTTCTTGGGCAGATTGATTGCCCGTTTGATATTAATGTAATTACCAAACATTGGTGAATCATATCTGGAATTTTGAAACGAAAGGAAAATGTATTTTTGGCAAAACGGAAATTATCCCATATATTAAAAATACGCTTGTAATCAATGGAGATGATGATTATTTAAAAAATGTAAAAGCTGAAAATATTGAAGTTGTAAAGGCTTTGAATCTAGGAAATAATGAGTTTAGGGAGAAGACGTCTGATTTTTATTATGGAGACGTTCATTTAACGAAAATGGAACTGATCTGAAATATTTTTGGAAAAATTTGTCAAAGCACAGTTGAGAGAAATTATAAGACGAATGTTCTGGGAGAACATAATGTATTAAACTTAGTTATGGCAATTGCTGTAGCTAAACAATTCGGAATGGAAGATAAAATAATCAGTGAAGCTGTGAAAAATATTGGCTTGACTGGAATGCGGTTTCAAATAATTGAAAACGGCGATACAACATATATTAATGATGCCTATAATGCAAGTCCAATGTCTATGGAGAAAATCACTTGAAACATTTTCCCAAATATATAACGATAAGACTGAAAAATAATGGTTCTGGGAGATATGCTGAACCAGGGAGAAATAGAACTGGAACTTCATAGTAATCTTTTTAATACAATAAAAACTACAAAATTTGACAAACTTTATTATTTTGGAGGAAAGGATGAAAAAGCCTATTTGAAAAATAAAGGAAAATGTGGACAATGAGAAATTATAAAAACAAGGAATTTGGACATTTTGATGAAAAAGAAAAATAAAAGATAAGACAGATTTCTGAACAAAAGGTAGGTGCTAAAAAGCATCACGAGGAATGAGACTAGAAGAAATCATAGAAAAATAAATATTATAAACAAAGAAAAGGAGGGAAGAGTATTACTGTATAATTTGTTTAAATATGGATTATTGCACTCTCATAAAGAATGTTATATTTACTGCAAGAGTTATTTATCAAATAACTGGAGAGTTTTACGTATTTTTAAGTCAATAATGTTAAGAGCGTCTGTGGCGTTTATGATTGCGTTTCTGTTTATGTTAGATTTTAGGAAAACCGTTTATTGCTTGGCTTAAAAAGAAAAATATGGAGATACAGTAAGAGAAGAAGGTCCAAATCACATTTTGACAAGCGGGAAACGCCTACAATGGGAGGACTTTAATAATTGGTACACTTTTATCTGCAACTGCTATCGCTGGTAAATTTTACAAATAAATTCATTGTGTTTTTGTTTGTAATCACAATTTTATTTACAACAATTGGATTTTATGATGACTATTTAAAATTGACAAAGCACAAAAAGGGCTTTCTGGAAAGATATTAGGACAACTAATAATCACAGCATTAACATTCGGTTTCGTATATAAATCGGACTTGTAAGTAAAACTATCGATTTTTCAATAATAAATCCGTTGATTAAAAATTCATATTTATATATAACTCCAATCTTGTTCTTTTATTTTTGTGGCATTTGTAATAATCGTTCTTCAAATGCAGTAAATTTGACAGATGGACTGATGGACTTGTGAGCGGACCTACAATTGTAGTAAGTATTACGCTTTTTAATTATTACTATATTTAACTGGAAATCGTAAAATATGCAAAATACCTAAATCTTTATTACGTTCTGCAGGCAGCTGGAAAATGATAGTTTATTTAGCCTCAGTAATCGAGCTTTAATCGGTTTCTATGGTATAATTTCTATCCAGCTCAAAGTGTTTATGGGAGATACAGGTTCCTTTACACATTGGGTGAATTTTTAGGAATTATCGTTATTTTTATAAAGCAAGAGACTGTTATTGCCAATTGCTGGATTTATATTTATTATGGAAGCTCTTGTCAGTTAGATTCAAGTCCGGCACTTTAAAACTTTTGAGAAAAACGGGTATTCAAAATGGCACCAATATCATCATCATTTTGAACTGCTGGGATTGCCTGAAACAAAAAGTTACAATAAGATTTCTGGATTGTTTCAATAATGACATGTCTATTAACATTTGTAATTTTTGAAAATTAAGATAACAAAAGCAGGGGATTTTTCCCTGCAAACTAATTAAATTATATTTTTATTTATTGTTTCATATGAAATTAAATAAGAATATAATGATTATAAGTATCAACTACTAAAAATTAAAATAGATAAATAGTTATTAATAAGACATTTTTAAAATGAAAAATTATTTAGTTAAATACTTAGGATTATTCATATGAATGATAGAGAGAGGAAAAATCACATGGATAAAAAGGGAATTGTATTTTGTGCTGGGTTGAGTGGGCTTGGTGCTAAAAGGAATTAGAAAAATGATATGAAGTGTATCTGATGAGATGATAAGGTACAATGCCATCGACAGAGGGAATAAGACTTTTGAATGATGAAAAAGTTGAATTTATAGTAAAAAGTCCTGGGATTCCGTGGAAGGCAGAACTTTTGAAAGCCGCCATGAGGTGTCAAGATTATTTCAGAAATTGATTTGGCTTATAAATATGTGGATAAAAATATAAAAATTATTTCGTTTACTGGGACAAAACGGAAAAACTACGACATCTACTAAAATGGCAGAATTACTTAACTTTTGCTGGATTTCGTGCAAAACTTGCCGAAAATGCAGGTTTTTCATTTGCAAAACTGGTGGCTGATGAAGAAGAGCTGGATTATATTGTACTGGAGCTTAGCAGCTACCAATTGGAAAATAATCCGCAACTCATTCAAAATATCGCTGGAATAATCAATTTGACCCGCATCATTTGACACGATATAATTCGGTGGAAGATTATTATATTACAAAGTTTGCGATTTTTGATAAGCAGACAGGATGATGACTTTTGCATTGATTGATCCGGATGATGAAGTTTTTGCAGAACTGTGATGAAAGAAATGAGATAAAGGAAAAAATAAAGCTCAAAAGTTTATTTGAGTAAAGAAACAAAGGGACAGTTTTTGTTTATGAAAAATAATATTCGTATAATGAAGGATTTGAGTAAACGGGATTGATGAAATTCAGAATTTTGGTGAAAAATTGATGAAATTTCAGAAATTTTGTTAAAAACTGAAGAATTGTCATTAAAAGGGTAGACATAATTTGGAAAATATGTTATTTTTGATAAGTTCGAGCGAAAAATATTAAATGTGAAATGAAAATTAGCTGAATTTTTAAAATCAACGAACTGCTCTTGGAACATAGGCTAGAAAAACTTTTTGTGAAAGGAAATACAACGTTTATTAATGATTCTAAGGGAACAAATGTAGAATCAACATTAAAAGCAATTGACTCATTTTAACAATTCGATTATTATGATTCTCGTGGAGATGATAAGAAAATTGATAATATGCCTTTGATTGAAAGAGTTAAGGAGAAAGTTGACTTTGTTTATTTAATTGGAGATAACGCTCAGATTTTGATTGACGATATGGAAAGATTGGATATAAAAATTATAAAAATTTGGAAACAGTTGAAAAGTGTACTAAATTACTTGAAGGGAAAAATGTGGATTTCTACAAAATCAGACAGCACTGTTTTCACCTGCAACATCGAGCTTTTGTCAATTTAAGAGTTTTGAAACATAGAGGAAAAGTCTTTTAAGGAATTGACACAAAAGAAAATTTTAGAAATAATTTCCTTTTAGTAGAAAAATGTAATTTAGGAGAGAAAAATTGAATAGTAAAAAGTATTGGGAACAAGTTTTTATAATAATAGTTTTTAATTCTTTCGGCACTTAGCCTTATAACGATGGCAAGCCTGAGCTCTGTCTCAAGAGTGAATACGGGAGAACAGCTATCATTATCTGATTTTTCAGGGGACGGGATGGCTGCGTTGCAGGTGGCGTAGGATTTGTATTTCACAGCAAATTACAGCTATAGAAAAACTACAAAAATATAGCAAAAATATTACTATCTATAGGCGCATTTCTACTGTCTGGTGCTATATAGGGTAAAAATACGAAAGGGGCGACACGTTGGATTTCCATAGGACCGATATCCGTACAGCCTTCAGAATTTGTAAAAATAATATTGATTATCACGCTTTCGACAATTATTTATAGTTAAAAAGTAAAGATTGATAAAGGTAAAAAGGGATAGACAGGACAAGAAATTTCCGTGGGTGTCAAGTCTTATAATCATGGTGCCAGTCTTTATATATGCTGGTCTTGTCTACATTGAAAAATCATTTAGTAGACACAGCTCAAAATCATAATAATTGGAATGACATATCTTTTATTTCAGAAATAAAGTATTTCAGTAATTGGTCTATGCATCCTTAATAGGTATAGGAGGCTGGCTATTGATATAGGTTGGATACAGGGCAAGCAGGCTGGCATCTTACAGTTCAAAGGACAGCATTGTTTACCGACACATCATTCTTTAATTGCAATAGCAAACGGAAAGCTAAGTGGAAGATTTTATGGAAATGGGCTTCAGAAATATAATTTTCTGCCAGAAATACATACTGACTATATTTTTCAGGATTTGCTGAAGAAAAACGGGTTTATGGGAGTAGTGTCTTTATGTGGGGCTATACTTAGCTTATGCTTGTTATAATGTGCAGTTACCTTGATAAAAGATGTCTATGCAAAAATATCTTTTTAGTAGGGATTTTTGTGATGTTTGCCACTCAGAGTAATTGGAAATATGGCAGTTGTAAGCGGAGATATCCTTCGACAGGAATTCCACTTCCAATGATGAGCTATGGCGGAAGCTCCATAATTACTGCAATGATCACGCTTGGAATAGCATACAACATAATAAGGGCATTGTACAAGCAGGAAATGGGAGATAGCCTGGACAGAGCTGAATGAAGTTGACTATTTGATGTAGTTCTGAAGAATGTTGAATAATTTTGAATTTATTTTTACAAGACTTTTGAAAATAATTTATAAAATACTGGAAACGAGAGGAATAATAAACAATGGAAAAAGTAGTATTTACTCAGGGAGGAACAGGCGGACATATCTATCCAGCTTTGTCAATTGCAAAAAGTTAGGGAAAAAGGTATAGATACACTGTTTATTGGAACAAAGCACAGAATGGAAAAAGGATATTGTTCCAAATGAAAAATTTTAGATTTATTGGGCTGGATGTATTGCCTTTAAGAAGTATAAAATCAGGATTTAAAATGATAATGGCAACGGCAAGCGCAATAAAACTGCTAAAAAGAAAAGCCATACAAAAATTATAGCATTTTGGAAATTATATAACAATACCAGTGCTAATAGCTGGCTAATGTGTTATGAATACTGTATTATCTGCAAGAACAGAATCATACAATGGGTCAGGCTAACAAATGGTTTCTACAAAGGTGCAAAGAAAGGTATTTTATTGCTTTTGGAAATACACTTTGAAAGTATGTCAAGGAAAAATATAAAAACAAATTTGTTGTGACAGGAAATCCGTTTAAGAGAAGAATTTTACGGAAAAATAAGCAGGAGGAAAGACAGCTTGGATAAAAAGATGATGAAAGAGTAATTCTGTTATTAGGTGGAAGTCTTGGTGCAAAAACATAAAACGAAGCAATTGTGAAAAATGGAAGACAATAACAGAAGATAGAGAGAATACGCTGTTCTGGGCAACTGGAAAAAGATAATTATGAAGCATCACTTGCAGAATAAGAGATTTTGGAACAGCAGTAGTTGAACCGTATTTTGAAAAATGTTCCAGAGCTAATGGCGGCTTGATATTGTAATCTGCCGTGCAGGAGCTTCGACAATTTCTGAACTTATCCAGCTTGAAAAACGTCAGTACTGATTCCATACGATTTTGTTGGACAGAAGGAAAATGCAGATGTGCTGGAATATGCAAATGGCGCAAAAATTTTACAAATGAAACAGTGGAAGAAAGCATAGACGAAGCTATCAAGAGTGCGACAAGCATCAATGCTGGAATTTATGAGTGAAAATCGTAAAAACATCGAAAAAGGAAATTCAGCTAGTGAAACAATAGTTGGATGAAATGGGACTTTAAGAACAAATTAGGAAAAATTTGAGGATAAATTATGCTAACAAAAATAAATAAACTGTATATTTTAGCGTGAATAAACGGAATTGGAATGAGCGGGACTTGCAAAAATTTCTGGGCAGCAGATCGGATTTAATGTGCAGGTTCAGATCTTGAAAGAAAAGCCTGTAACAGAAGATATGGAAGATATGGAATAAAGGTTTATATATGGACAAGTTGAGGGAAAATGTAAAAGGACAAAGGAATAGATCTTATTTGTATATTCAACTGCGATTAAGGAAACAAACCCTGAGTACAAATACATTGTAGATAATAATATAAAAATAAAAGAGGGAACTGCTTGCTGGAAATAATGAACAGATTTGACGGAATCGCTGTGGCAGGAACTCACGGAAAAACACTACAACAAGTTCAATGATGAGCGTAGCGCTTTTGGAAAAGGAGCCATTTATAGTAGTTGGAGGATTATTCCAGAAATAAGAAGTAACAGCCAGATTGGTAATTCAGAATATTTTATTGCTGAAGCTGATGAAAGTGACAATTCATTTTTATACATTAAACCAAAAGTATTCTGTTGTAACAAATATTGAAGCTGACCACTTGGATCATCACGGAACTTTTGAAAATATAAAAAAATCATTTGAGCAGTTTATAGACAGTACAGAAAAAATAGCGGTACTTTGTAAAAGATACGGTAGAAAAAGTTGGACTTAATATAAAAATAAAAATGTAGTATGGTATAGCATAAAGGATGAAACCGCTGATATTTATGCGAAAAATATAAGAGTAGAAGATGGAATAACAAGTTTTGAAGTTGTAGAAAAAGGTGAAGATTTAGGAACATTCAGCCTAAGCATCCCTGGAGACCACAATGTTTCAAATTCACTTCCAGTAATTTATTTTGCACACGAGTTTAAATGTAATATGAAAAAAGTAAAAGAAAGAATCTTGAAGTTTAAAGGTGCAAACAGAAGATACCAAGTTATTTATGACAACAATCTGAGATTGATTGATGATTATGCTCATCATCCGACAGAAGTAAAAGTAACAATCAATGCGGCACACAATACTGAAAAAGGAAAAGTGACTGTAATTTTCCAGCCTCACCGATACAGCCGTACAAAATTTTTCTTTGATGATTTCGTAAATTCATTAAAAGATGCTGACGACTTGATTTTACTTCCAATTTATGAGGCAAGTGAAGACAATACTTATGGAGTAAGTTCAGAATTGCTTGCAGAAAAATCGGAGGAAATGTCAGAGTGCAAACTCAGGAAGAAATAGAAGAAATAATATGACAGAAATAGTGGAAATACCTATGTGTTTATGGGAGCTGGAAGCGTATCAAAGGTGGCTCATGAGATTGCAAATGACTTGAGAAAGATGGAAATTGACGGTTAGAATAAATAATCATTGCAGAATAACTGAAATTTTTTATAAAGATTCATAGAAAGTGAGAATGAAATAAAATGGAAATAATAAAGAAAATGCCAAGATGAAGGAATATTCAAATATGAAAGTTGGCGGAACTGCAAAGGAGCTTATTTTCATAGATGATAAAAATGAATTAAAGGAAATTTACAAACTAGAAATAATATTTTTCTTTTTGGGAAATGGTACAAAACACTCTTATTAATGATGGAAATTTAGATATAAGCTTTTTATCATTAAAAAGATTTGAAAAATATAACAGTTGAAGAGGCGACTATGATTTGTAAGAGTGGAAGCTGGGCTGGACTTGGATGATTTGATAGATTTTATGGAAAAATGATTATTCAGGGCTAGAAAATATTACTGGTATTCCAGGATCTGTTGGTGGGCTTGTAAATATGAACGGTGGAGCTTATGGAACAGAAATTTTTGACTGCATTGAAGAAGTGGAAGTTTGCAAAAATGACGGAGAAATTGTAAAAATTAAGACAACGAGACTTTGAATTTTAAATACAGAACCACTGAAATAAAAAGAAAATAAATGGATTGTAGTTTCTGCCTTGTTTAAATTTGGTTTTGGATTTGATAAAGGCAGCTTCAGAGGACAAAAAGGGAGCAGAGAAAACCAAAACATCCATTGGATTGCGAATTTAGGAAGCACATTTAAAGAAATCCAGAAGGTACATTTGCGGCAAAAACTAATTTCAGATGCTGGTTTAAAAGGGATATAGAGTTGGGAGATGTGGAAATTTCCCAAACATCCAAATTTTGTAACAAAATTTAGGAAATGCATACATTTAATGATATTATTTCAGTTATTGAACACGTAAAGGAAGTAGTATTTGAAAAATTTGGAGTAAAATTGGAAACAGAAATTATAATAAAAATAATGTAAATAATTTTAATTTATTAAATTAAAATAAATTTATTTAATATATTGAATAAAATCAGTGTATAATAATAGACGGAGTTTTTAAATATGAAAAAGGTCGATTAATGTATTGATTTTACTATTTTTATTAGCTAGGAATGATGTTTTTGGTAAAAGATTTATTGACACGGATTACTTTAAAGGTTCAGGAAGTTCTCATAAAAGGAGTCTCAAACTGCTGAAACAGGACATAGTAACAAAGCTTGAACAGATGAAAGGCAAAAATATAGTATATTTGAATACCAATGAGATTGAGAGCCTTTATAAAAAGAGATGCAAGAGTAAAAAGTATCAGTGAAAAACTTTTTCCAAGCAAAATTGAAGTTACGCTGGAAGAAAGAGCAAACCTTATGTATATGTGAAAAAGAGGAGATGAAACTCTTCTTGCAGATAAGGATTTGGTCATTTATGGTGATATTTTTGGAAGATCCTTCCAGAAATATTCCTGTAATAGAATATACAAAATGATGAAAGTCTGACGCTATAAAAACCATACTTTCTAAAAATAAGAAATAAAGATTTTTATGCTATGATTTCCGAGATAAGGCAATCTGATTATGAGATACTTCTAATTAATAACGTAAAAATAATAACAGATACATGAGTAACAGATAAAAATATGAAGATGATATAAATTATACGAAAGAATAGAGAAAGAGCAGTGACTCTATGGATTTAAGATTCATAGACATTGTTGTGAAAGAATACTTGCGTAAAATAAAGAAAGGAGAAGCTACTTTAATAAATTTTACAGTATGTCAGCATTTTGTAAGTAGCAAAGAAAAATGGATAACCTTTAGTAATGCAGCTGAAACTGAAAAGTAGTAGGAGTAGGTGGAGCCGGTGGAAATGCGATAAAATGATATGATTGAAAGTAATATAACAACTGTTGAGTTTATAGCAATAAATACGGATCAGCAGGATTTAGATAGATCGAAGGCGGCAACAAAGTGCTTTTAGGGAAGAGGAATGGGAGCTGGAGCAGATCCCGAAAAAGGGAGGATTGCAGCAAAAGAATCAGAAGAAAAATAAAGAAGTGCTAGAAGGAACAGACATGCTGTTTCATAACTGCCTGGAATGTGTGGAGGAACAGGAACAGGAGCATCTCAATTATTGCTGAAGTAGCAAAAAGCAATGGGAATTTTAACTGTAGCCATTGTAACAAAGCCATTCAGTTTTGAGGGACCGCTGAAGAAAAGCAACGCTGCAATGGGAATTGAGAATTTAAAGGAAAATGTAGATACATTAATAGCAATTCCAAATGACAGGCTGTTTGAAATACCGGGAGATGAATATTTCTTTAATGAATGCTTTTAAAGAGGCAAATGGCGTTCTTAAAATGGGAATAAAAGGAATTTCGACTTGATTACAAAACAAGGAATTGTAAATCTGGATTTTGCAGATGTAAAATCTATTATGCAAAAATTTCAGGAATTGCAATGTTAGGATTTGGAGAGGGCAAATGGCGATGAAAAAGCTAAGAGCGCAACTGCTCAGGGGCATTGAAACAGTCCATTGCTGGAAAAATCAATTGAAAGGAGCAAGAAAAATTCTAGTAAATATTACTGCAGGGACCGGATGTTGGATTACAGGAAATACAGGAAGTTGCACAGACAATCTCGAAAAAGCTGGGACATGACAAGGCAAACTTGCTGTGGGGGTATATTATGGAGCCTGGAATTAGAAGGTACAATAAGCGTATCACTAGTAGCAACAGATTTTCAGGGAAGAATTTTGAGTAGCTGGATGAGACTCAGGAGACAATCAGGTTCGCACCATCTGGAAGAGGCAAAGACTGAAACAGAAAAATCAGAATGAAGAGAAAAACAATGAGAATGCTCATCTGAACGAAGAAGAAAATCATGAAGAAGACAAGGAAGATCGAAATTGATTTTGTATTACCGCCATTCTTTGAAGAATAAAATAATTTAATAAATATCAGAACTGCCTAATAACAGACTCATTACAAAATGAATACAATATAAAAACTATTGCTGAAGAAAAATCTGATAGTTTTATTTTTGTGTACAGAGACATTTAGGATTTCATAGTAGCTAAATAATTTTGAAAATGACTTGATTTTATTAGGGACTTTTTGGTATAATAATAAAACCTGCTCTATTTTATGGAAGTAGGGCTAAAAAGCCATAGGAAAGGAGAAAGAAAATGAGAAATTACGAAATTATGTTTATTTTGTCTCACACAATTGACAGATGAAGAAAAACAAGCTGGAGTTGAATTTGTAGAAAAACATTGACAGCTGCTGGAGCAACTGAAGTTAAGACAGAAATCTGGGGAGATAGAAAATTAGCTTACCCAATCAAGAGAAAAACGGATACTATGTTTTAACAACATTCCAAGCAGATGGAACTCAAATTTACTGAAATTGAAGCAAAATTAAACATTAACGAATCACTTTTGAAATATATGATTGTTAAAATGACTAATTTGAAAATAACTTAAATTATAAGAGGGTCAATACTTATAAATTAAATTTGAGGTTTGGTTATTTTAAATTATAAAATTAAATATAAAAATTAGGGGGAAAATTTATGAACGTAGTAATACTAATGGGAAGAATGACAAGAGATCCTGAATTAAAATTTACTTCGGGAGGAAAGGCATTTGCAAATTTTTCATTAGCTGTGCAGAAAGCAAAAGATGAAGTGGAATATATTGACTGTACTGTCTGGGAAAAAACAGCTGAAACAATTGCTGAATATTTTAGAAAAGAGGTAATAGAAATTCTTGTACAAGGTCGTTTAAAGCGTAAATAGTTACGAACAGAATGGTGAAAAAGAAGAAGAATGAAAAGTTGTTGTAAATAGCTTTGAATTTGTTGAAAGTTCGAAAAGTTCTGGGAATAGCGAAGGATACCAGCAAAACAAATCTTTTAGCAATAATAACAGCAAACCAGTACAGAATGACACTTTTGATGATGATAATGATGATATGGAAGACGATGAAGAGTTTCCATTTTAATGATAACTAAGTAGATTTTATAATAGAAAATGAAAATTTACTATAAAAAGTTTTAGGAGGTGCAAATTAATGAGAGCTAAAACCAGTTACAGAATTTTAAAAAGAAGAAAAAGACGTCCAAAAGTTAAATTAAAGTAGAAGATATTAATTATAAAAACGTTGAACTGTGAAAAACTTTTATGAACGATAAAGGAAAAATCTCTCCAGCGAGAGTAACAGGATTAGAAGCTAAAGTTCAAAGAAAAATTGCTAAAGCAATTAAAAGAGCTAGACAAATCGCTTTGATGCCTTATACAAAAATTGAAAAATAATAGAGTTTTTGTTTTTATAAATTTTTAAGACTATTTAAAAATGAGTATGACTTATTTTTAGATAGTCTTTTTGTGAAAAATATGGAAAAATTAAGAATAATATTGTATAATGTATAAAATTACTAAAATTGGATTATTATAAATAAAAGAATTACTGCAATAAATTTTGATTGGTTCAGTTTTGAAGAGGTTTGAGTATATATAGAAATAGGTGGTAAAAAAATGTTGAAGAAAAAGTCAGGTCTGTTTTTGCTTTTTGGTTATTTTTATGCTGAGCTGTGGTAAAAAGGAGAGATCAGGAGAGAAACATGATAAATGTACAGAATAAAGTCACTGAGGAAAATAAATTTTTCAAATAATTCTATATGAAAAATAATTGAAACTTTTACTAAAAAGTCTAAAGATAATAAAATAAGCATTGGAAATTTTGAAAAATTGGTATGAAAACAAGAACTACTATTACGCTAAGATACATTCCAAAGGAGATGCAATTTATGCGCTTGATTACAGCGGAATAAGTGCAACCAGCATATTTCTGAAGGTTAGCAAGGTGGATGGAGCTAACTTGGGGATAATTGAAAACATGGTAGTTAATCTTATACAGGTGTCTGATGAAAAGATTAACGAGTCTGAAGCTAGAGCAATTTATACAAAAATGTTCGGCAAGTATGGAGAAAAGGAGCTATCAAAGCTTTATTAACATACACAAATGGCATAATATATGGAATAAGAATAGATTCAACGACAGGTGAATTTCATATTTTTGGTAGAAATCAGAAAACGAAAATGCAGTTACAAGCATTCAAAATCTTAAAATTTAATGATAAAAAGAAATAACTTCAAAAGAATAGACAAAACTTTGGGAGAAAAGGTAATATCGATGTATAATAATTTGAAAATTATTATCAAATATCACTTTAAAATGTAAACTTAAAAAGTTATTGCTGTTTTGCTCAGCTTTTTAATATTATTTAACACATTGGTTAGATATAAAAGTAAGTTTGAGCATATAAAAATAAAATCAAAATAAATAGCAAAAATTTAGGAGGGAAAATGAATTTAGAAGCATTATTAGGATTATTACAAGGACAGGATTTAGGAAAAAACTGGCTGAACAGGTCGGGGAAACAGCGCGGAAGTTAAAAATGGAGTTGCGATGAGCATTTACCGGCAATATTGGCAGCAGTTAATAAAAATGCCAATAACAGTGAAAAAGCGGAAGGATTGAATAACGCATTGAATCAGCATGACGGTTCAGTATTAAAAATCAATCTGGGTAATTATTTACAAAATCCCTGATTTAAAGGATGGAGCAGGAATTTTGGGACATCTGTTTGGGAAATAATACTCAAAATGTAGCAAATGCTGTTTCACAGATCAAGCGGACTGATACTCAAGGAAGCATGAAAAATATTACAAACTTTGGCTCCCCTTTGTATTGAGCGCATTGGGACAGCAAAAAGGAAAATAATCGGATGCAGAAGGAATTGGAAATTTGACATCAGACCTATGCAGCAAACTTTTCGCAGGGAAGGTGGAATTATGAGTATGGTTACAAATCTGTTTGGATTCAAATAAAGATGGAAATGTTATGGATGATGTAATGGGATTAGTTGGGAAAATTTTTGGCGGTAAAAATAAAATAGTGTAAAAATAAAGTATATTTAATTAGGCAAAGGGCTATTTTTATTTTTAAAGTTATCTCATCAAAAGCTTTACCTTATTTTTTAGATAAATTTTTAGTATCAAGGATGGTAAATAATGAAATTTTTGATGATTGGAATTGGTTGGGGAATTGGGGCGATTCTTCGGTATTTGATTAGTGCTGTGCCTATGAAAGTGAGTTTTCCCGTGCAGACTTTTGTTACAAATGTTCTGGGAGCAATATTGATTGGGGGTTGTTGTTGAGGTGGTGGCTGGGAAAGCAGGTTTCACAGAATTGAGATTAATCTGGAGAGTGGGAATTTGTGGAGGATTTACGACGTTTTCTACATTTTCGCTGGAAACGTATAACTTGATTGAGAAGGGGAACAGTTGGATTGCATTGGGATATGCGGTTTTGAGCGTTGTGCTGTCGGTTGTGGGAGTTTTTATTGGAAGAGGGATTATTAGAGTTGCATAAAAGAGTGTAATGTATTTGGAATATTTTTATTAAATTTTTGAGTATGACTTGAATATTTAGTGAAGGAGTTAATATGGATAAGGAACATTCAATAGAAAATACGAAAAATATGCGATACTGGAGGTTATGTTCTTTAATGGGTATTCAGTGGGAATGCAGAGTTTTGTGCTTTTGAGCTTTAGGCGATTTATTTTTAATATGAGTTCTTTTTATATCAATTGTATCATCATTGCCAACGGCAGGATATTTGCTGCAGATATTTACTAAGCGGGTAAAATCTTCTGCTTGGGAGCAGGAAAAAGGACGATGGTGATAGCGGCGACTGTTTCAAGGCTGGTTATTTGTATTATGCCTTTTGCTGTTCTTTTTGATATAAGAAGGCAGGAAGTCTATTTTGCGGTAATGTTTATTTATGCTCTTGTTTCACCTTTTTCAAATAATGTCTGGACGGACTGTGATGACGAAGATTATTGATAAAAGGAAAGAGGGAAAGTATTTTTGGGAAAGCGTAATTTGTTTTCATCGCTGTCTACTGTGGTTTATACTTGATTTATGGGTATGTCTTGTCAATGCCAGACAGGAAAAATGCAATGCTCATCTTGACAACGGCAATGTCGCTTTCGGCAATAGGTTCAGCAATATTTATGTGTCTTCATTATGTGCCTGATTCAGAAAGCGATATGAAAAAAGTGAGCATAAAGACGGCATTTAAAAATAAAAATTTTGTCGTTTATTTAAAATTTGCTTCTGTGTGGCTGTTTACATGGGAATTTCTAAAGCCAATGACAGAATATTACAGAATAAAAAGTGCTTGGTTAAATACAATGTTCATTTCCCAAATGGGAGTTCTAACAGCGATATTGTCAAGCATACTTTATCTAGTTTATGGAAAATTGTCTGATAAATACGGAAACAAGACAATGTTAAGAATGGGAATATTTTTTACAACATATTACGTGCTTACCTATTTTTCAATGACTCAGGACAATAAAATGTCAATGCTTTTTGCAGCCGCAGTAATTGATGCAATAGGATTTACAGCGATAACATTAAGTTTGCTGAATCTTATGATGGAAGTTTCAGGCGAGCCTGCTGATGCTTATGTAGGAGCTTATGCGATGGTTTCAGGGCTTTCAGCAATATTAGCAGGATTATTTGGTGGAATACTGGAAAATTTTATAAATAACGGAGTAATTTATATTTTTGGGGAACAATTTTACACAATAAGATTTGCCTTTGTATAGGATTTATTTTGAGATTATTTTCATTGCTCGAATTAACGAGAGTTTATTCATTTGAAAAACATTTGTGTATCCTGGCGGAAGCAGTAGAATAAAAAGCATGTTTTCCAAAAAATAATGTTTTCAGGCTCAAGATACGTTATTCATTCTAATAAAGGAAAAATGAGGATTTTGATGAACAAAATGTAGATAAGGAAAGAGAATGTTAATGATAAATCTGATGAGAAAGATGAATGAAATAAATTTAGAAAACATTGATTTTGGAAAGCTTTGTTGATTGATGATGAGAATTTTATGAAAAAGATTTTAGAAAAATTGGGAAAGATGAGTTGCTGGAATATTGGCGTTTGTCTAAAGGGAGATTTGATGTTGGGAATTTTTGTAGGAATTAATGGTGAATTTGCTATTTTTACATCAATCAGTCCGTATGGGAAAAAATGGTGGATTTAGATTTATAAAGATAGATGATTTGAAAAATTTGGGAAAAATACGGAATATTGGGAATTAATGAAGGAAAAATAGAAGAAAGAGAAAATCTCAGTGATAGAAAAATTATTGAACTTGAAAAATAAATGAGGAATTGTGAAATATTTCAAAAAGAATAAAATTAAGATTAAGATTATTTTATGAAGATGACTATGAGAGAAGGGATATTTAGTAAAAAGAATCAAAAGAAATTTTACACTTTCAATGGTGTGATGAGGGCGATGAGAGATCAGAAGAATTTATAAGAAAAAAGTGAAATGAAAAGTATAGAGATCGGGAAAAATGTTGTTAAAGATATTGTCGATAAAGATGATAAAATTCAGAAAAATAAAAATTGATGATGCGAGAAATGATATTCAAGGAAATGTTATTTTTCAAGATGAAAATATACGTTAATTTATGAAAATGATTTGTTCTGGGCAGATTGTAAAGTTTATAATAATAAAAACATCAGATATTTGGGAAATTACAGAAAAAGTTTATCGCATAGAAACAGAGAATATATCTTTAGAAGAAATTTTTGCCTGATATTTCAAATATGGAAATAAAGGAAATCTTGAAAAAGTGTTTTGAAAATAAAAATATTAGTACATTTTGAGTATGAAAAATCATATTTTGAGAAATTTGGGATAATTGAAAAAGATTTGAGAATGATAGATTGATTTTGCGGGAAATAGATATAGAAGTGGAATTTTGTTTCTAAATCGAAATATTGATTGAGGATATTTCGTTTTTATTTAGTGAGAAATTATAGAGTTTTAGGGAATTTGGAAATTTTAAAAAGGCTTTGTTCTTTATTGAATGGAGTCTATTTTGTTGTATTTTATATGATTTCAAAAATTTCACAAACGTTGTAAACAAATATCAAAAATGATATAATTTTAAAAATAAATTTAAATAAAAATAATTTGATAAATAACGAGAAAAAGGAAAGGAAATTTAATGAGTTTAGTTCAGTTTAACAAGGTATATAAGCAATTTGCAGGGGAATATATTTTGAGAGATGTTAATTTTACGATTGAAGAAAGAGATAAGATTGGGCTTGTAGGGTAAATGGGGCTGGGAAGTCTACGATTATCAGAATGCTTTTGGGGGAAGAGCGGATTGATGGGAATGAGAATAATCTTAATGAGTTTGGGGAAATTGTGAAAAGTGGGGCTACAAAAATTGGGTATTTGTCACAGAATACAGAGTTTTCAGATGAAAAAAATACGATTTACGAGGAAATGATGACTATTTTTGAGGAAGAGAGAAAAATTTGGGACGAGATTCAGAAAGTTAATATGCTTATGGGAACAGCGAACGAAGATGAAATGGAAAAGCTGATTAACAAATCTGCTGAACTTTCTTCTATTTACGAGGCAAAAAATGGCTATGAGATTGAATACAAGATTAAAGCAGGTGCTTACAGGACTTGAGCTTACTGGGGAATATGAGAATTTGTTATTGCAGGATTTGAGCGGTGGGGAAAGAACACGTGTTTCGCTTGCAAAACTGCTTTTGTCTGAACCTGACTTGCTGATTCTGGACGAGCCGACAAACCATCTGGACTTGATTTCGATTGAGTGGCTTGAGGATTATTTGAAAAGGTATAATAAGGCGTTTTTGCTTGTTTCTCACGATAGAATATTTTTGGATAATGTCTGTACGAAAATTTTTGAGTTGGAAAATAAAAAATTACACAAGTATGATGGCAAACTTTTTCATCGTTTATTCTTCAAAAAGGAGATGATTTTGAAGGGGAAATCAAGCGGTATGAGAAGGAGCAGGAAAAAATTAAGAAAATGGAGGAATACATTGACAGATTTCGAGCTGGAATAAAGGCAAGACAGGCGAAAGGACGACAAAAATACTGATAGAATCGAGAGAATGGAAGATCCTGTATTTAATCCACAAAGAATGAGGGCTAAAATTTGAAACAGCTAAAATGAGCGGAGAAAATGTAGCTGAAAAGTTAGAAACTTGTCTAAAAAGCTTTGATGGGAAAAAGTTTTGAATAATATAAATTTTGAGCTTTTTCCGTGGAGAAAGAGTTGGAATTATTGGAAAAATGGGATTGGGAAAAATCTACGCTTCTAAAAATACTTTTGGATAAGTTGTCGAAGGATACAGGCGAAATTGAGTTTGGAACAAGGCTAAAAATCGGATATTATGATCAGAATCATCAGGAATTTTCACAAGGAAAACACAATTTTACAGGAAATAAACAATTCACTTGACTTGACAGAAGAATATTTGCGAACACTTGCAGGTGGATTTTTGTTTTCAGGAGACGATGTGCAGAAAAAAATCAGTATGCTAAGTGGTGGAGAAAGAGTTCGTGTGGCATTTTTAAAACTTTACATGGAAAAAGCCAACTTTTTGATTTTAGATGAGCCGACAAACCATCTGGATGTTTATTCCATCGAAGTGCTGGAGGACGCTTTGGAGGATTTTGACGGAACAATGCTAGTCGTTTCCCACAACAGACACTTTTTAGACACAGTCTGCAACACAATTTACTGCCTTGACGAAAACGGACTTACAAAATTCAAAGGAAATTACGAAGACTACAAGAGAAAGCCTAAAACAGCAAAATCAGCTTCTCAGGAACAGACTCGAAACGAGAGGGAAGAGAAAAACTTTCATATGGAGCAGAAGGAATAGTCAAGAAAAATCGCAAAATTGAAACGTGATATTGAAAAACTGGAAAAGGAAATGGAAAAAATCACAGAAATGAGAGAAAACTTGAACGCAGAATACTGAAAAAGCAGGAAAGAAAACAATATGGAAAAACTGATGGAAGTGCAGGAAAAGGCTCGGACAGGCTGGAAGAAGAAGAGATGGAGAAGATGGAAGAGTGGATGTGAAGAGGGGAGTTGGAGAGTTTGAGTAGGAAAAGGGAGACAAGAACAAGATATTAGATTTTTAGCTGAAGAATTAGAAAAAGGAAAGTTAGTAGTTTTTGTTGGAGCAGGAGTTTCAAAAATAGTGGATTGCCAGATTGGAAAGAATTACTAAAAGATTATGCTGAATATAGAGGAATAAAAGAATTTACATCAAAAAGCACTTAACTAACCATGAAGAAGTTTTTGAAAGATACGGTGTTTAAAATATTATGAAATTGCAGAGATGGGGAAATATGTCAATCCCTATGTGTCATAGAATAAATAGATAAATGGATTTAACTTATATAGTTACAACAAATTATGATACATTAATTGAAGATCAAATAAAAATTTACATGTTGTAAGACAGATGAAGATTTACCGTACACTAATTCTAACAGAATGCTTATAAAAATGCATGGTGATTTTAAAAATAAAAATATAGTTTTTGAGGCATTATGATAATTAGTGGGAAAAGAATTTCAATTAATTTCAACTCTTATAAAAGGATTATCTACAACGAATACAATACTGTTTTATAGGTTATTCATAGCAATGATACAAATGTACAGCAAATTATGAATTGGATAAAAGAGATTTAAAAAGAAGAAACCAGAAAAGCATTCCTTCGTTGAATTTTACGGAAAAGATGATAAAGAAGAAGAAAACGGTGAGCAAATAAACAGAATTTCATTAAAACTTTTAACTAAAATAAATAATGATGAGATTTTGTATGCAGATAGGAAGAGTTGATTATGATTATGAAAAACTTTGACTGAGGTTTTTATTAAATATTTATAATGAAAAAGAGAATGTGAGGCAAGAAAAATTTTGAAAATATATAAAATTTGAAATTATCTAACAAAACATAATTGGGAAAAACTTGAGTAAATATTCTGAGAATTTATATAGATAAAGACTGGAAAAGAATTTTGAAATACAAAATTAGAATTGAAAGATATAGAAAAATACGAAGAGACACTTTTAAAATCAAGGATAGTTGTCCAAAATATATAGAAGTGAGAAGGAAATACTAATTCCTTTTTCATGAAAAAGAATTACTCCTAAGAGAAAAGAACAAAAGAAAATATTTTAGAAGAAAAATAGAAGTAGAAGAAAAATTTTTAAAAATAATTTTGATTATGATTACGAAAATTTTCAGAATTTGAGTAGAAGAACACTAGAAAAATAACAATATTAACAAATATGTAATTGTGATATGGATATTTATTTTTAAAATATAGATGAAGCATAATAGAAAAGTATGATGAAGAAAAGAAAATTTTAATGAGAAAAATGAAAAATTAGTTTGGGATAACTATTGAGTATTATTGAATTTATGGAAATAATACACAGAAGAAAATTTAAATAAAACTTTTGAAAAGTATAGAAGAAAAGTTTGAAGATAAGTATTTTGAATATTTTAAATATGAAACAGAACTTTTAATGAAATATTTGAATATTCAACTTTAGAAGCTATAAATAAGGAAACATAAATTATTTTGATAAAAGTAAAGAAAGAAAAAGAACTCTATATGTGGAGGACACCTCCATCATACCAAGCCATAATTTTGTCAAGAGATTTATTCTATTTTTGTTCTTCAAATGGAATATCTGGAAATTCGTTTTCTCCTATTCAGAATTTATGAAAATATATATTGAAATTTTACTGCATGTCGTATACAAATAAGAATGTTGAGGTTAAAAATCAAATGTTTAACAGAAAATCTTTTAGAAGAATTTGAATATTTTTGATTTTTATAATGTTAGAATTAAATTATGAGTGATTTAGTTATTTAATGATGAATATAGAATAAATGAAAAATGTAGAGAAGAATTTTTGGATAAGTTACTTGTACTGCACTGCAAAAACATACTTGATTGGATAGAAGAAAAATGATAAAGAATTTATGAGAGGATACTTTTGAAAAATGTTATATTAACTACTTTCAAAATTGGATTTAACAGGAAAATCAATTTGAAAACTAGTTGATGTAATATTAACTTACTCAAAAATAGCAGTATCTTTTGAAGATAATCTATTTTTGAGGATAGTGAATAACTTTTAGAATAATAATTTATAAAAATTTTCAAAATTTGAATAAAGAGTTTTTGATAAGGTGTAGAAAAGATTTTCGATTGACAGGGAATAGAATAGATGAAAATTTATTGGATTATATTACATACTATTTTAAGAAAAAGAAATGCCAAAATTTCAAAAGATAGTAAAATAAAACTTATTAATGAGAATAATTTGAAAAATAAAAAGGTTGTTTTAAGAATAATAGATGAAACATATTTTGAAGAGATTGAAAATGAAAATACTAAAAGAAAATAAAAGAGACATTAGATATAGAAAGTTATATGATTGAATCAAAACTTTATTGATTTTATTCCAGAAACAGAAGATAAAACAATAAAAAGAATTAGATAGAATATTTCAAAAAGATATAGATATAAATAATTTAATAAGTTATACATCTGAAAAAGAAAGATTTTAGATTTTATTGAGTATCAGGTTTAAAATAATAGATTACCGATTTCTTTTATAGAAAAATTAAAAAATATAGCAAAAATAAGGAATTTTTAAATCGTTGAAACAATATGAGTCAGAGATATTAGTGGAAATACATATTGAATCAAGAAAAATTTTTGACTACTCTGAATTTTACAGAAATGAATTAGAGAAAATTTTTCAAAAATAAGAATATAAAAATCTTTTGATGATAAAAACTAATAAAAGTAATTAGAGAATATGTTTTTCTAAAAATCAAAGAGCAATGATATATCTCAACTAATAATATTGTGAAGCTATTTTTGAGGGGAGTGAAAAATGAAACTGCAGAATAAAAAGATTCTGTAATGTTTAGATACAAGTTTTAGAAGGAAAAATTTGTTAGATGACTATAAAAGTAATGTTGACAAGGAATTACGAACAATTGGAAGAATGGGATACTGAAGAATAGTTCACAAATGGCTTTTTATCAATATGTTTAGCTAAAAGTGGATTAATAGATGATACATTTTATGGGGATTACTATTCTTTTATATCTGATAAATTTAAAGAAAGTGCTTGTAAATATATAAAGATAAGAGATATGAAAATAATAAAACAGTTAAAAGATTATAAAAGTTTGTTGGAATATTTTGTTTTCAGAACAGAGAGAGAAGAACTTATACAAAATGCACTTGAGTGTGGACTTGTAGATGAAAAGATATAACAGTTGGAGAAGCGTTACTAGATGGAGATACAAAACAGGATGATATTGAAAAATTGTCAGTTATCAGCAGATAAACATTATAAGACAATTATTGAAAATTAAGAGTTTATGAATTTGAAGGAGAAAATTATTTATCCATTTTAGAATGGGAACTTTATTTTACTTAGTAAAGTTGATGATATTCCACAAAAAGGAATTTTGTACAATTTTGTCTTTAATCAGAGCTGGTCAAAAACAGACGCAGAATATAGAGAAACATGAGACAAATATAAATTAGTGAAAAATAAAATAGAGAGTTTTGGTGAATAGTGTTTCAAGATATATACAGAAGAAAGCTTCAGAAATAGAAATTTGAGAGAAAAGTATAGAATTTCAAAAAGAAAAATTTGAAAAATATTTTTAAATAGAAAAAGGAAAGACAAACATGAAGATTATTTTGAATTTTTAAGAGATATCTTTAAGTAGTACAGAAATTTGGAGACATAGTAGAAAAATAAAAAAGGAGTAGTAAAAAGGCTGATATAATAAATTCCATTTAAATTTTAAAGACGTTAAAGGAATGAGAGAATAAAAGAACGATATTTGAAGCTAAAAATATTGAAGAGTTCAACAAATTATTTTGTGAATTATTCTCGAGATTCTAAAACTATGAGTTTGATTTTTGAACACAATGATATGACAGATGGAACATTTTAACCTTTTCAGGAATAATTAGTTTTGAAAATGGACTGGTAAATTTTATCGTGTAAAATGGTTGAGTAAAATATCAGAAAGTATAGGTAATGAAAAAGTTACAGTGAAGAGGTCAAAGGTAATTTTCATAAAATATTTCACTTTTTCAAGAGATTTTTCGATTTATCGAAAAGAGAATTGAAAGTTTTCAGGATCAAGAAAAGAAAAATAATGTTCCAAAAGAAATATCAATTTCTTGAATAACTCTGAGGATAAAATAGTATAAAAGGTACAAGAGAAAAATTGGAGGTTTTTCAAAAGTGATTAAAGTCACGGTAAAGTACTGAATTTATTTAAAAGCAGGAAAAATGATGAAAAATCTCAAAAGAAGTTGCAGATGGTGCAAAATTCCTACAATGAATATATACTGCAGTCGCCTGGCATAGAATTTCCTAATAAAGAATTTAATTTGAAAGTTTGCAAACTATCCGCTCAGAGTGGAGATGGATTTCACTTTCATGCTCCAGGTGGTGGGTGGAGATATAATGGCAGAATAATTCAGATTTTCGACGGTGGTACGTGCTGGAGCTTATATTAATGGGACATACTCAGGAGGAGAACTTGAGCGTGGCCACGCCATGCAAACAAATTTGACGACACAGCCATAGAGAAAATATAGCTGTATACTGTGTTGCAAATGAACTGGACATGAAATGTACTATTACTGCAGAGCAACTCACAAATTCGACTCTAATCAACACGGAAGATCGCGAAAATATACAAAGTCGGAATAAAAGATTATCTGGCTAACAATAGATAAGATGGTTTATTTGCTTGAAAATAATATAAATTATAAATATTTTCTAAAATAGGAGTGATGCAACGACAGTAAAGAATTTATCGGCACAACGGGTGTGAAGACACATGGAATAGCTTCTGTATAAAGGAGAAAATATTGGAAAAGATTTAAAATATATAATAGAAAGATACTTTAGGGAAACAAATATAAATTATTATTGGAATTTGCGAAAAATAGTGCAGGAAAATAAAAATTGTAAGATATTTTTAGATTTATTTGCAGGAACTAGGAGTTGTGGTAGTGTTTAATAAAAAGCATGATGTTGTACCGAATGATTTGCTAAGATGTGATGTGTTTCTTATAGATATGTCAAACTCTGGAACATGACGAAAATTGATTGAGAGATCATTAAAAATATAATAATAAAGTGGTGAAGATAACAATTATTATTCTGAAAAATTTTAAAGAAAGATACATATTTAAGTGATTTAGTTGCGAGTAAGGATGAGATTGATGATTTGTTTGAGAGAGAAATGAAAATCAAATGAGACGAAGGCAATATTAGTAGCATCTTTGATATATGTACTGTGAGGAATCTACTAATACGGTAGAGCATTGACGTTTATACGCATAAATGAGATTTAGAAAAAGTGTTGAAACAAAATTCCTCAGAATTGAAAAGCAGTAATATGTCAATAAAATGTGTGTGGATGCATTAAATGAACTGAGTAAAATTTAAAAGCAGATATTGTGGTGCTATTGATCTATATACAGCACTCAAAGGCAGAGGATAGTGATGCGTATGTCATTTTTAGATATAACAACAAATAGCCTCAAAGCTTTTGGAGTGCTAAAATGGATAGAACTCACACAAAAGTAGCATTGGTTGTCGAGCAGTACTGAGCTTTAGAAGAGCAGCCGATTAAAGACATTGAAGCATACATTCTCATATCATAATACTCAACAAAAAGTGGAAATTCTCAGTTCAAAACGCAAGAATTAACGATACTGAAATTTTGGAACATAATAAAATCTATGGAGAGTTACAGCTGAGGGATTTTGAGTCCATTTACAGTCGGTGAAACAAATGATCATCATACAGAAAGAGTGTTTTGCAGAGTAAGGAAAAGCTGGGCAAAATATATATAGTAAAGAAAATATTATAAATAATCTAACAGAAGAGATACTGATGGCAGAAGAAAACCAGCTTTTATGTTAGAAAATATAAAGAAAAGATGGTCTGTCAGTCACCACTAGTTATACAGGCGAGAGATTTAGATTGTTAAACAGAGATGATACCTCGAAAGATAATTGATGCTTTTATGATATCAGTGAGGTTTTAATGGGGAGTTACAAATTTTAATGCAAAAGATGGTGGAATTGATGAAAATATGTGTCATAATTACTAAGTTTTTGAAAAACAGAGTTACTGAAAGCTGGAAAAGAAATTGAAAGAAAAATAGAGTAATTATAATTTAAAGTACTCTTTTAAAAATGGCTATGAATGATATGGATGCGTAATTCTTATGATGGATTAAGGAAATACAACAAGAGAAATTTTTGAGATGAGAGAGAAGACTACAATAATCAGGAAATATTATTTTTATTGTTATTATTTTATTCTTTTAATAATCAGATGGTTAATAAAAATAAATTTCCCTGTTCACCCATATTTAATTTCTCGTTAAATAACCAAACCTCAAGTTAATTATAATGACCTCTTATAGTTAAGTTATTTCAAATTAGTCATTTATAATCCTTATATTCAAAAGTGATTCGTTAATGTTTAATTTTGCTTCTAATTTCAGTAAAATTGAGTTCCATCAGCTTGGAATATTAAAACATATCCAGATTTTCTTTTCTTGATTGGGTGAAAACTAATTTTCTATCTCACCCAGATTTCCTGTTTTCTTCAGTTGCTCTGTTTGTCAATGTTTTTTTCTACAAATTCAACTCCAGCTTGTTTTCTTCATCTGTCAATTGTGTAGACAAAATAATATATAATTTCATAATTTTCATTTCTTTCTCACTTTCATGAAACTTGGCCCACTACTTCCATAAATAGGTGGATTTTTATTATTATACCAAAAAAGCTAATGAAATCAAGTCGTTTTCCAAAAGATATTTAGCACTAAGTCTAAGTAATGCTCTGTACACAAAAATAAAACTATCCCAATTTCTTCAACAAATAGTTTTTTATATTGTAATCTAAATTTTTGTAATAGTCTCATTATTAGGCAGTTCATGTGTATTTATTAGAATTATTTTATTCTTCAAAGAATGACGGTAATATAAAATCATTCATCTTCATGGCAATATAACCATCATTTTTATTTAACTGATTTCAGATGAGCATTCTCGTGTTTTTTTTCTTCCATTCTGATTTTCTGTTTCAGTTTGCCTCTTCAGATAGATTTACCGAATTGATTGTTCTACAGAAGTTTCATCAGCTATAAGAAATTCTTCCGCAATCTGTTGCCACCCAATGACACATATTGTGCCTTCAGAGTTCAGGCTCTGAAATATGCCACAACACGCCTTGTCGTGTCCCGTTTTTCGAGATTGTCTGTGCAATTTCCTGTATTTCTGTAATCATATCCGGATCGCAAGTTATGATTTACCAGTGTTTTCTTTGCCTTCAATTGATTTTTCCAACAATGAAGCTCAACAATGCCGGAAACAGTTGCTTTCGCCAGCACCTCATCGCCATTTGCCTCTCAATCTATTTGTTGCAATGCCTGGGTTTACTGTAATTGATTTTATCTGCAAATCCAGATTCTGATTCATGATTTTATCAAATCAGAAAATTCCCCTTTATTCCATTTAAGAACATTTGCCTCTTCAAATGCATTCATTAAAAGAAATATTCATCCAGTATTTCAAACAGCCTGTCATTTGGAATTGCTATTAGTAATAATCTATTTTCCTTTAATTCTCAATTCCCATTGCGCGTTGCTTAGTTTTTCTTCCAGCAGTCCTCAAAACTGAATAAAGCTTTTGTTACAATGTTCTGATTCACTATTCTTTGCAACTTCTAACAATAGTGGGCTCATAGCCGCATTCCTCCACACACCATTCCGGCAGTTCTCAAAGCAACTTTATGTCTGTTCCTTCTAGCCTTCTTTTGTTTTTCTTCTGATTCTTTGTACAATCCTCCCGCTTTCAGGATATCGCTCTTTGTGCCTGCAGCAGACTAATCATTGCGGTTCAGGCTGTTGGAAGACAGTTAAGGCATCATGCAGTGTGGGCAGTGGTCAGTCATGGGTGCGTCTGGTGCAGACCGGTGCGTTCGTCGGTGGGGTGCAGTCATGTGGTTTGTTCAGAAGTGAGCAATTTCTCTTGGTTGGACTGTCATTGTTTGTTCCTGCAGGTGTTTAACGGGGATGTCGCCGTCTGGACCTGGGCAATTTTGGGCGCCTCTTTGGGAATCGTGTGTGTGTTT